>VOFD01000752.1_pt1 | contig 564856 bp, 519 predicted proteins | sample 5384101 | NCBI WGS metagenome assembly VOFD01 (sample SAMN12384723, study PRJNA508395) | human gut metagenome | isolation source: healthy gut C | host: Homo sapiens
GCAAAGAGATATGGCACGTTGGGCTATGCGTAGGGAAATATATGCTGTATGTGATTATAAGGATTATGAGCCACGGAAGGGTTTTAAATGCAAGGAGTACTTCAATGACCGACATCGAGCGTGAAGCCCTGTGCAACGAGATAGACTTTCTGCAACGGAGGTTGACATCTTGACTTTAGTTGACGATAAGCCGAAAGACATTATGGAGCGTATTAAGACGTTTGAAGACGCTTTGAATGAGCTTGGCAGAAACCATCCTCTTGTTTGTCAGTATAACAATATAGATGATGTTGATTCCGATTTGACTGCCTACCTAAAACTCCGCATTATTGTTGCTGCACTCAATGAGGGATGGACTCCGAAGTTCACTGAAGATGAATGTAGGTATTATCCTTATTTCTATCTATACACGAAAGATGAAGTCGAGAGAATGGACGAGGACGAAAAGAAAAACCTTGTGGCTTTCGGCGGCTCCGCGTACGCCGGGACGTACTGCGGCCTCGGCTGCGTGCTTTCGTACGTCGCTTTCGCGTACTCGCATGCGAACTTCGGCTCGCGCCTTGCATTAAAAACAAGAGAGTTGGCAGAATACTGCGGAAAGCAGTTCAAAGAGTTGTGGTTTGACTTCTGTGTCGGTAATGAGTTTCGACGTTGATGTGTGTTCGGGCGTGGCGGAGGACAAATCTTCACCATGCCCATTACGGGAGAGATGCAAGAGGTACGTCCTCGGCAAGAGAGCGGTAAGCGAGAACTGTTACCCGATATGGTGGATAGAACCTCCATACGAGAACGGAAAATGTAAAATATTTATTGGAATTAGACAATGACAAGAGAGCAGATTGAAAAGGCGGCGTTTCAATGCGCAAAAGACCGTTGGGAATATAGCGGAGTCCAATACGCAAAGGTGAAAGTGCGGGGCACTGTCTTTGGATTTAAGATGGGCGCCCAATGGCGCATCAACTCCGTGTGGCACAAGAATGGGGAAAAATTACCCTCAGAAAACAAACCGATACTTTTTGTAAATTCAGTAGGAGGCTACGAAGTGAGAGGCTCACTGGTATGGACTGGGAAACATTTTGCAATAACACAGGATTGATACGTTGGGCATACGTTGACGACCTTTTGCCCGAAAGAAAGAAGAAAGCGGAATGAGAGACTATGTATCACACGCCTGCATGACCACCAACGAGCGGGCCATGCAGGTATTCGACAGATTGAACAGCCTTGTTAACCTCGTTGTCGGAGCAGTGAACACCATTGCCGGCAAGGCTATGTTCGACGCAATAGAGCACATCAAGGCCTCTCCTTATTACAGGCACACGGTAAAGTATGAGCTTAATCAGGCTGCAAGGCTATATTACGCTTATGAGAAACTGCACATGACCAACTTCGGCGACAGGAGGCGACTCTTCTATGACTATTTGGACCAAGCGGAAGAGGACATACAGAAGCACGTGAACATATTGCGCATGAGTATCAAGGCCATGCTGGACAAGTACGGGCAGACGGAAACGGAATTGAAGTCTTACGTGGAGACGGGACGCACTCTCCTTGATTACGCCTGCCATATATATGACACGCAGATTGAGATTGCCAATTCAAGGTGCCCGGATGTTGACTTTAACAAGTGGATGAATCTGGCAAGGCTTACGGGAGTGCTGAAGCATTATGAGAATGCCTCGGACATTATCTGCAAGACCGAGGGTGATGTGACAATAGACCTCAATGCCGACAAGAACGTGAAGCTGGCCTTCGAAATTATACAGACGAAAGTGACAAGCGAGGACTTCATCAACCGTATAGGCTTCGAGGCTCTCGAACTCAATCCCGAGTGCAAAAAGTATGTCAATGAGGAGGATTACAAGGAGCTGGAAGAAAGATATGCAAGCTAATCAAGAGAACTATGATAACAACTGACAACTATGCGCGCGAGCTTCTATTCGAGGCCGCGCGCCTGCTTTCCATCCGCTGCCCACGCTGCGCACGGGCGAGGCTAAGGCGCATTGCCCGGCACGACGCGGAGACTACGGGAGCGGATTATGAGGAAGCGTTGAGACAAAGGGTTAATGAGTTAAATGAATTATTTTATTGATATGAAAGGAATAAAACGGACTTTGAGATTATATTTGAGGTTACGCTGGTAGTAGCAAACGTCCTTGTCGGTGTCTTATGCATGTTCTACGGCGATTACCTGTTATCCATTCTGTACTTGGCGTTAGCTTTATCATGGGTTTTGTTGATAAGCAGGGAGAAATCCATAAACAGCTTGTATAAGATAATCGACCTGCAAAAACAATGCGCGGCGGAGAACGAAAAGGCGTTCATGTCAATGTGGAACTATTGTGCCGAAAACGCTTGGATTAGCGTCGATGACGAACTGCCTGAACCAAACGTGTACGTCAACATCCGCTTCGCCAACGGCCAATACTCCGCATCCTGCATACGCAAGGACACCGGTACGTGGGCTTCAACCTAAAGCCTACGCACTGGAAGCCGATAAACAAGGACAAGGCATGACAGACAATATGAAAAGTAAGAAACTTAAATTATATGACATTGTACATCCAACAAAAAAGAGTGGAGTGATGAAACCAATCTTGCTCCAAAGTTTTGTTGTGAAATATCCGCTCAATTAACCTGGCATGATTTTACTAAATATAAAGGGATTGTTGAAGATATAATGGACGGGGAAGCGGATGTAAGATGGTTGGGCAATAATATCCCTAACGAATTGTACAATGCTTGGTGGAACAAGAAAGATTTAGTCGTAATAGGCAACCTGGAAGCCGATAAAATTGACAAACAATGACGATAACTAAACAATCCATGACGGTAAAACGAAAATTAATCCATATATTTGCATTATGAAAAACTGCATAAGCGAAAACTTTGACTGGTACGTCGAGAACCTTGGCATACTAAGCGATTTATATCCAAATAGATACGTCATAATCAAGGACAAGCAGGTTGTTTGCGATTGCCTGACGTTCAATGAAGCGGTTGAAACTGCACATGACCGTGGCCTTACTTGCGGTACATACAACATCCAGTTCTGCGGAGGTATCGGTAGCGAACGAAAAGTGTTGAACCCCTTACGTCTTGTCAATGAAGAAAATTGAAATAGATTATGGTAAGTTCGTACCGTACATTGAAACTCCTGCAATAGTCAGGGCTAACGGAAAGAACGTAAATGTTATTGCTGTATGGGATACAGGTTCGACACACACTACCATCGGCGCAGATATTGTGAAGGAATTATGTCTCAATCCCATTGGAGGCATTTATGGTAATACACTGGGAGGACAGCAGAAATATCAATGGAGTAATGTTTGCGTAATTCTCGGAGGTGGAATTAGCGTTTCCGGGGAAATGCTTTGTTCCGACAGGTGTGTTTCAAATGACTGCAAGAAGATAATTCTTGGCATGGACATAATAAGTCTTGGTGATTTTTCTGTAAAGTCGTCAGGCGGTAAGACTATAATGACATTTGAAGTCCCATGACTGACAATGAAGCCTCCAAGCGCACCTGCCCCAAGTGCGGACGCACAGTCCACCTCCCGTGGACGCTCGTCTGCCCGTACTGCGGCGCACAGCTAAAGTAAGCCTTACTCCGTCCCCAAGTTCCAGTATATCACGCCAAGCAGGCGGCAGAAGTCGCAATACTTCATGCCGTCCGCTTCGTTTATCAATATGTCTACTATATCCATTTTCATATTCCAAGCCCTTTCCTGCAATGCTCACAAATGAATTTCCTCGCCACCGGGAACATCCTCTGCCCGATATCCCCGGCAAGATAAGCCGCTTCTTCCCCGTATGGACTTATGCCGCACGCCCGCTCCATGTGCCTCGACAGGTGGCGCATCTCGTGAAGCCACGAGTTCAGGAATTGCGCCGGGCTGCTTGTAAGGCCTATCACCATTACGGTCTCACCTCCCGCCGTATTGGAATAAGTAATGCCGGTGTTCAGGTCGCCACGCCGTAGGCTTCCGTAAGCCCTATGTAGCTGCCTGCCGTCACATCCTACACGCTCCATATCGTTTATTATGCGCTCAGCCCAGTAAGTGGTCACGGCATAATAAACCCTTACGTGCCAGCCGTATTTCGGCAAGTGGATGTCCTGTACTATCATAGCACCTCAAGCCAAGTTATCGGAGTTCCGCTGCCTATGCAGTCGGCCATGAAACGTGTCAACGGAAGGCCGTCGTACCCGTCTGTGTCGTCAAGGTAGTCTTTTACGAACAATGCTAGGTGCTGGTCGTCTGGTATCGAGCTCTTCATATAGTCGGCCTTGCCCATATTGGCCACATATACGCAGTCATATCCCTTGTCGTTGTCTATCTTCACTCCGTATTTTTTCAACAGTTCGTCCACTGAGTCCTTGGTCATCGGCTCCAGCCGCTTATCCTTCCCGGTGGCAATGTCCTTCACCTTCATTCTTGACACGGCCCAGTCGCACAGCTTCTTGGAAAAGTGCCATCCGTTACGTGAGAGGTATTCCCGCATCCCGTCGGGCATGGTGTCGTATGTATCAAGTCTTTGTCCTGTTTTCATGTTTTTAAATTTAAAACGGCCCATAAGTCCAGAAAACGGAATCATGGGCCGTAGTTGTTCAATAGAATTGTCCGTTAGCACGTCTGCGTCTGCGCTCGCCCATCTCGTCATCGCCCCGGTAGCCCATATAAGGGCCTTCGGACAGATAACCGGGCATACGGAGTTCGCCGTAAGAACCGCCTCCACGGTTGCCGTAACCTCCACGCTCGCCGTAGTCCTCATGGTAGCCCATACGCTCTCCCATGCTGCCTTGCATTTCCCTCATGGCCTTCTCGTAGCCGTGGCGGCAGCCTTCCTTGTAGGCTTCCTCTTCGGGGTCCATGCCCCTGAAGCCCATATCGCGGCCATATTCGTCACGGCCTTGCTCTATAATTCCCCACATACTCATATTGTTCAGTTTTTGTTTTTGGAGGGTGTTTCAGAAATTCCGAGCTGCTCCATCAGCTGCCGGTTCTGCTCGGCCAGCATGTTCATGCTCCTCATCATCGATGTCATCTGCTCCTTCATCGTTTTCAGTTCCTCGTCCTGCTTGCGTTTGGCCGCAATTTCGGGGTTGAGGTCGTTCAGCATTTTGTCACAGCATGTTATAACACCCTTGTGGTAGTCTATGCTGTTCAGTATGTCCATGCTTTTCTGTCTCATCATTGACACCTCGCTGTTTATCGCATCCTTGGAGCACGACACTATCACCGTGCCGTTGTCGTCTATGTCTGCGCTTGCCTTCAGGTCTTTCAGCGGCACCTGCTGTCCGCCTATGTTCACCATGATGTCAACGACCATTTCCATTTGGGGAAATGTCCCCATGGGGGCGGGCGACATCGGGTATTTAGGCTTGGGTGCGGTGACATTTATCACCGTCCCGTACTCAACATACGGGTTGCCGTCCTTGTGCAGTATGTACAGCTGTGAATTGGCTCTTAAATTCTGAAACATCCTTGTGTCGGTTTAATTGTTTATTATTGTCTGTAATCGTCAAAGTCTGCTGTCGCCGCTTCCGTAGTGCTTGCAGCCGCCGTTGTCGTTGTAGGCCTGTAGCCAGCGTTGACAAGGTACAGCTCATTGGTGTAACGGTTGTAGTGAATCTCGTATATGCCTGCGCCCGAAAGTTCGCCGGCAGTAACTTGTACACCCTCCGTCGCCATGAGAGGCAACGATACGCCGTTAGAGCTGATGTTCACGGGCAATGTTGCCGTCGTGCCTGCCGGTATCGCCGTGCGCAGGTTCAGGAAGAACGAGCCTACATAATTTCGTCTGTACAGCGAGTGGTTAGGCAGCTCTATCGTAACAGCGTCAGTACCTACCGTGACGTTAGCGCTCGGTATGGTGTTGAAGTTGTTACGTCCGAGTGACGGAAAATTGAAAGGCAGTCCGAAAAAGAAGTCCCACATAGTCGCCTCCTTTCCTTTCTTAGCCCCAAAAGCCGTTACCGTAACCGTATCCGCAACCTGAATAACCGCCTGCCGCCGCTCCGAATGCTGCCGCTCTATACAAATCTGTATTTACAGCAGTAACGGTTGGATAAGGTACTGAAATCGTAGGAGGCAAGCTACACTTTACTTTTTCCACGTCCGACTGGAGAGCCTGCAATGCGGCCACAATAGGCGCATTCTGCTGTGCCACGCTCGCCATTATGGCCTGTGTCTGATGCTCGTTGTTGAGCTGTGCGGCAAGCGTTGCGCTCTTTTGGCGCTCCGCGTCGAGCTTGTCCTGGAGCACACGGGTCTCGGCTGCGTCGAGCTTGGCGAGTATGGCTTGTGTCTGTGCCTGTGTGGCAGCCTGAAGGTCACGGGTGTTGTCGTTCATCTCACGTGTCAGGGTGTTCATGTTCTGGCAGTTCTGAAGCTGCGTTGCCGCGCCTTGACGCTCCACTGCTTGCAGGATGTTGCAGCAGCACGTTGACAGTTGGTTTACTATACCGTTGTCTCCGCTCTGGATGGCGTTGACAATCTGCGTGCCGGTCAGGCCGATGCTGTTCTGGATGTTGCACAGCGCGCTCTCGATTTGCTGGCTCGAACAGTTGAGTGTCGATGCAATCTGCTGGATTGCACTTGCGTTGCCTTGGATTGCCTGCATCAGCAGTTCACGTCCTGCGTTGCCTGCAAGCTCTGCCGGAAGTCCGTTGCCGCCACGTCCTCCGAAGCCTCCGAAACCGCCGTTGTTCCACCCGAAGATGCTTGCCACGATGGCAAGATAAATCACGCCCCAAATGCCGTTTTGGCCGCCGAAGCCGCCGCCATTGTTCATCAGGGCCAACAGTCCGGGGTCTATGCCCCTGTTACCGAGCATTCCCGGCAACAATCGCCACGAGCACGGGAAAAGAGTAAAGCCTCGTCTTCTCCCACCAGCCCAAGTCCTTCTCTACAGGGTAACCACCTGTCAACGTACACGCTGTCAACACTCACCGACGGCACGGGAACGTACCTCGTCGTAGTGCAGCCAACAAGCAGCACAACCGACAACAGCCCCAAAATCAACACTCTCACTCTATCCATATCTTTATTTTTTTAGCCAACAAAAAAGCGGCAGCCCCATACCGTGGAACTGCCGCTTATTGTCAAAATAAAAATTGTTATACTTGTAGCTTTAATGATATTATCTTTGCCGATTTGCCGAATATCTTTATCAACACATCCTTTGGTAAGCCTGTACTTTCCGAAATCATGCCTATTGAATATCCTAATGTGTCTGATACGAGTCTGTATGCCTGTTCAAAGACAGTAGGATTATCTATTGGCACTTCGTATGGTTCTTTCTTGTTCCAATGCCGTCTACTGAACTCTATCCTCATAGAAGTGTACTTTTCACTTGTAATAGCATTGATTTTTTTCGCCTTTTCCAAAAGCGAAGCCATAGAAACAAGCCAATATTTTTTCAATTCAGGAAGTTGTCCCAGTTTGACATTTGACAAGTTGCGTTTTGCCATTTGTGTAGGTATAAGGAACTCTGATGCAAACGAATTGGCTTCCTTTTCTTTATCCCTGTTGTTGAAAACCGGATAATTTGGACATTCGTGCATCAGTATATGTCCCAATTCATGGGCAAGAGTAAATCTTATTCTGTCGTTGCTCCTGTTCCTGTTCATTATCACAAGATGGTTGCCGGCGTCAGTTATCAAGGAAACTCCGTCAAAGTCGTCAATAGGACTGTCCCACATATATATGAATACTCCGTTACGTTCGAGGAAATTGCAAATATCGCAAATTGGTAACATCCCAAGTCTGTACTTGTTCCTTATGAACGTTGCGAGCTCCTCGCTATTTATTCCACTATCCAAATCGTAATAGCCAAATGTATAGTCGGGAAGCTCGACAAACTCGCAGAGCCAATCGAAACAATAGGCTATCAAGGATATTGTCCTGTCTATCTCGTTGCGTGTCCTTACGGTTATGGTAGCCTTTTTCCTGTAATGCTTGCTGTCAACCTTGTTCACAATGTTCATGTCAAGAAACTTCATCGGAAAATCAAGGACAGACATAATCAAACTTAGCATATTGTATGACAGCCCGCCAAACCCTTTTTCGTACTTTGACAGGTTGGATTGCGACAGCCCTTTGACCTTTGCGGCGAGTGCCGTCTGGGTCAATCCCCTGTACTCCCTTGCGAATGTAAGCTGTTCACATTTCATAAGACATTGCTTTTATACGTTCTAAAAAGCAGACGGTGTGCCCAATTATTATTCTGCTTTCTTCTCTCCTGTCTCTTTCTTTTTCAGGCGGACAACAATCTCCTGCGTACCTGTATCGGCTTTCGGCATTTTTACGCCATCTTCCATATAGGCAGTCCATCGAACCCCATCGTCATACAGTACAATCCTCGGGTCTATAAGCTGTCCGTAATTGTCCTTTGTATATCCAAATATCAATATCGGCTCTTCCTTGCCTTCATCGTCAGGGAATAGTGGTAATTGGTATTGGTTGACAATGGAGTCTGAAAGTATTGTCGGGATGTACGATGGCTTGTCATTCTTATTTAGCTTCTTAATAAGCATGAGTACACCATTCCAGCGGAAGATTATCCGCCCGTATTTTCCCTTGCTCCAATTCTCGGGAAATGCAAGAATAAAACTCTCGGTCATCTTTGCATTCAGCAGAGGGCCAACAAGTCTTGTTCTTGCTTCTGGTATGGTCATATTAACTTCTTCGTTATAGTTGGCCAGGCCATTGTAATACGCCTTAAAGATGTCTTCATAACAATCTTTAAGCAACTCTAACGCCTCTTTTTTAGAGATACGTTTGCGTTTCTCGAATTTATTATTTAATTTTGTCATCGTATTTAAAACTTTTAGACGGGCACACCGTCTGTCGTTTTAGCCCTTATGGCAGTAAGGGCTTTTTATACGATGCAAAGATATATAATTTTTTTGGAATATTGTATATAATTTCCCGAAAATTTTGTATTTATTTTACAGCAGTCCCACGATGTCAAAGAGCGCCTTGCGACGGTTGTGATTCATGCACCAGTCACTTATTCCCATTTTGGAAAAACTGTAAGCGGCTCGGCGCGGCCATTATCAAGTATCATGGTAGTTCACGCCGTGCTCCGCCGCTTGTATTATTCCGCCCAGCGTTGCGCTTCCCACTCACGCCTTTTCACCAAGCCTTTCAACTTCTTGCCGCCGGCGTAGACCCAGCGGCGGAACTGTGCCTGAATGTCCCCCGTCGGTGCTCCTTCCTTTATCTTGCGAAGCAGGGTGGAGCTTTTGAAGTTGCCCGTGCCGAGGTTGTAAATAAATGAGCACAGACTTGCAAATTTAGGATAAGTGTCAATCTCTGTAATAGTGTTCAAATACGCCTCTATCGGCGCAAGGTCACGCTTCAGCCATTGTTCCGCTTCTGCACGGGTACAGCGTGTCGTGGCAGTTATGCCCTTCGTCGTTCCAAACCCGCACGTCCAGACGTTTGCAGGACAGCGGTACGCCGTATTGCTAAAGCCTTCAAATTCTTTAATCTTATCCAAATCAGATTGTTGTAACCGGTAATTTGTCATAATACTCCCATTTAAAATAATTGCTTGTCTTGTTTCTTTTCCCCTGGCAACATGCAAGAATACCACAAATACTCGATTTAGTATTGTCTGCTGCTTCCTTTATCGAGTTCCATATTTTTATAACGTTGCCTTGCATGTCTTTTTGTAATACCCTTCTGCATCTTGCAGGGGTTTTTACAATTTTGTCAATTCCCTTGGACTTCCATAAGAACCCTTTGACAGAACCTATTTCGCCATTACAACACCTCCTGATAGATGAAGGGGAAACATCTAAAGTTTTACCTGCATCAACACTGGATTTGTATGTAGCTATCAAATTGCCGTCATAATCATATTGTTCAACCGGGATTGATATTTTGTTTATACTTTTTTCCCTTACATGACTATATTCAATATTATAATTTGGCGTGCACCATTCAAGATTTGTCGCTTTATTATTTGTTCTATCTTCATCTTTATGGTTTATATATGGCCAATTATTTGGATTTGATACAAATGCTTCTGCTACGAGGCGATGGACTAAATATAATTTATATATGTTATTTTTACAAAGTTTAATCATATAATATCCAGTTGTAGATGATAAATAAAACTTTACAATTCGTTCCGGTATAGTCCTATATCCGCCTAAATGAGGCACTTTCCTTAGCATAGATTTCACCCTACCAAGATTGCTTACCTGATATAACCCCTCATAACCTTTGATGTCTTTCCAAATCTCTTCCATATCGCTGAAATTCAAATCTTATGCTGAAAGATATTAAAATGCGGAAAGGCTTTCAGCTTACCCTTTCAGTCGGTCAATTACTCCGACCTATCCGCATAGTTTTAATATACAAATATACTAAAATTTATTGACATAACAGCATATTTAAATGCTTAAATTTCAAGTATTTAGCCTATCGTAACCACGCCACCGGCGCATGTGTACGCCGTGTTCGAGAAGCCTTCAAATTCGGTTATCTTCTTAATCAATAAATCGCTCGCGTCCATACTTACGCCTCCTTTCCACTAATGTATCCCAAGAAAGAATAATGCCGTCTGCCTGCCAGATATTGCATGTCGTCTTGGTTGGCGTAGGCCTCACGCTCGAAGCTTACCGCTCGATAAGCCTTATGCGCCTTGAACCCTGTTGCGATAAGTCTTGCGAGCCATTCCATGACGTACCACAGATAAAAGCCCACATACAGGGTCTCCTTCATCTGCGCCGTATGTACGGCCTCGTGGTTGATGTCTATGTCGGTGAGCGTAGCGCCGTTCCTTACAAAGAGAACTCCCAGCAAGTTCACCGCCTTGAAACCCTTAAAGGGAATGATGTCGTTGTAGATTATCTTCATTTTCTTACCTCCTCGTTGTTGTTTATTTTCCTTCTCCTTTCACTAAGAGCCTTGTTTAAGCCTCCACCGGCCATGAAACCGCCGACGCACAGCAGGAATATGCCCATCCCGTCAAGGTCGGTTTTTACATAACCATTGGTGCATACATCCCAAACGAGGCAGAAGCACACGCACAGACCTATCAGTACGCCGACACCGACGCTTATCAACATCACGAAGCTCTTTGAACTGTCAAGGCTGTTCGCCCTCACGAGGCTCTTCAGGTATTCCGTTATCCTTACCATTTTCCGTTACTCCTTTCTTCATGTCATCGTCTGTAAGTATTGCACCGGGGTGGTCTTCGGTGTAAGCACCACGCAAAAGGCCGACAAGACGGCATTTCACGTTGTCGTTGAGTCTTTTCAGGCACTTGTCGTCAGGCTGTAGGCAGATATGTTTCTCGGCTTCCTTCAGGGCCAGGCGCAACTTGTTGTTCTCGTCCTTCAATATCAACTTCTCGTTTATCAGCGACATCTTTTCGTCTTCAAGTTTCCTGACACGCTTGTATAGGTCATCTATCATCCTGTCATACTTGTCGAGCTTTTCCGCCTGTTTATCTACTTCATTCTGTACACGTTGGTAGTCCTCTATCAACGCCTTATATTCCTCCCTGAATGCCTCCGCCGCCGATATGCGCCTGTTGGAGTTAATGTTTAAAACATACCTAACGAACTGCCAGCCTCCAATGGATGCAATGAGGGCTATCACAAGCTCCAAATATTTATTCATAATTGTTGTTATCCGTTATCCTGAAAACCTGTCAAAACACCTTACAAATATAAGAAATTCCGCTGTCACCACAAAACGTTTCGGTATATTTCAGATACGTAACGCTATTCGTCTGTCAACGCTCCTGATATTACATACCAGGAGCCATTTACAGCTATGAGCCTTATTATCATGTTCGGGATTATCTTAAAGTTCCGTCCACCGGTTAAGACACTACTGACAGTCTGCACTATCACTCCATTAATAAGAGCTGTGCTGTTTGAATAATATATATATTGATTGCTATTAGATGTCGCTATACGCACCGAACCCAATGACATTGTTGTCATCATAGGTTGAAATATATTCAGCTCAAGCCCCTCATAAGTGTCCGCGTCCGGAAGGTAAACCCAACATGTAGCTCCTGCATTGGTAGTTACAAAAAGTGTGTTGAATGCTTCCTCCTGCGGATTGATGGTATATGACGATAAACCTACAATGCTTTTCACCGACGAGTAGGTGAGCCTTGAATGAATAATACCGCTTACCTCGGCGTTCTCGGCGTACAGCCCACCTTCATAGCTCACCCTGAACGGTGCGTTCGACGGAGTTTCCGAGCCCACCCACAAAGGGTAGTCACCACCGCCCATGCCCGCCGCCACCTTCGTGGCGTCCTCTTTCTTCATCACGAGCAGCTGATTGGTCTGCGAGAAACGGAACACCGCGTACTCCGCCATTATCAGTGGAGTGTACACCGGGGCAAGCTCGTTGAACTTCTGCCAATAGGAGTTATTGCCGCTCGAAGGAGGCTTGTTGCTCTGCGAGGCGGTGTGCGTCTGGAGACACTTGTACGCCGAGAACTCGCCCGGCGAGCTTCCGCTCACCACGGCTATGTCCAAGAAGCGCGTGGAGTACCGCAACGCCTCGTCGTTGCGGTACTCCACGCCTTCCACCCATTCGCTCACCCTCGATATGCAGCCGTCAAGCCCCGTGTCCCCTTTCCCTCCGTTAGCCACAAAGGATATACTTACTGTACCGTCAATGCTACGCTGCGTTCCCTGCATGTCCGTGAACGTCACCGTGAAGGGAATGCCGGAAGAGGCCGAAAATACTGCAGCTATCAGCAATGCCGCGACGTAGTTGTCGCTGCTCGACGTGAACGTAATGACTCCCTTGCCGTCGCTCACGCTTCCCGTGACGACACCGTTCGTTCCGGTGTTTATGGCCATACCGGTGACCGTCAGCTCCGTGCTGCCTTGATACACCGTGACCGTGGCTTGTTTTGACCACGATGACGTTGCAGTGAAGCTGGACTGGTTCATGGTCATGGGATTACCCGATATTGCCATGGTAATTCCGTCATTGCCGTCGAACACGGTGGAGACGTGCAGATTCCTTTCGTACTCAACCTGCCCGCTTGAGGTGCGCACATTCACCGTGAACGGCACTGTGCCCTTTACGTCGGTCTTCTTGACGAGTATCAGGGTGTAGCGAAACGTGTAGAAGTCGTCTACCGAGTATTCCCAATACACGTTGTTGTCAAGCAGGTAATGGCTGTCCGACAGGGTGGAGCAAGTGAAAGATGGGTATTTGTCCGGGTTGGTGGCGTCATAATATGATATAGGCGTAGTGCCCTTGCATACCGTCACCGTCACCTCTACCGCCACTGACGTGTCCGTCAGGATGACGTTTTCGCCGCCTACGACTACATTGATGGCGTCCTGCCCCGGCTCTCCCGGATTGCCGTCTTTGGGCGCGCGCCTTACCGTTATGTGTCCCTGCGCTCCCGGCATATCCTACCCTCCTATTAGCTCCAATACTGCCTTTGCGGTCTCCTTGGCGTGGTTGCGCCACTCCTGGTACGCCGCGTACTCCGCCTTGTACTCCTCCTTCTTGTCCTCCTCGGTGGTGCTCTCGGCGTTAGTCGCGTCAACATAGTTCGCTATCACGGCCTGTACCTTGTCAGCCTTGTACCGGCTTTCTATTATCGCGCTAACTATGTCGTCGTATGAGCGGCCGCCGTCAACGTCCACACTCTCGCACTCATAAATGTCGTCCGCCTTTGTCTCTCCTTCCATATCGGGAAGTACAGCTTTCTTGAAATCAAAGAAAAGCCTTAACTTGGAGCCCTCTTGTATGGCCAACATGCCGTTTTCGGGCAATTCCTGCATCTGTTGGTATGCTTTCATAAGTTTAATTTTTAATTGTTAATTCTTAATTGAAAATAAACACGTTACCATCCTCGTCCGTCAGGGTGTTGCCTCCCTCGTCAACGGCTATACTATGGGCGCCTTTCTGCTCGCTATCGGTGTACACGTCCAGCCAGCTGTCGTTATAGGAAGAGCCTATTCCCGTGTCGTCAAGCATGAACACTGTCTCTCCGCCCTCGTTGTGCGTGACGTTAGTCCTTGCCGAAGTGTCCGTCTTCCATGTGATTTTCACTATGCTTTCAGGACACTCCACTATGTTACCCCTGCACATTACGTTGGCCTTGTCATAGCGTTGCGTATCACCGGGGGCTATGTCCGTGCCGTTCGTCGGGTTGCACGTGTATTTGGGATACTCCCTCGCCACGGCGATGTTAGCCCTCGCCACTTCACGCCCGTCAGCTTTTATCCTAACCACATAGCCTGCCTCCGTTATCAGGCGCAGGTCTAATGTCACGTGGTCCGTGGCTATAGCCTGCACCTCGCCGCCGGCGCTTACAGGCGAGCCGTCCCTAAGCAGCTCAACGGTGTATCCGCTTGTTACGGCAGCAGGGCCGTTGTACACCGTTATAGGTATCTCCCTTAGGTAAGAGTTCGCGTCCGTCGCGTCCTGCTCGGCTGTCTCCGATTCTTCCTGCAATCCGTGGCTCGTCTTGTACTCGTACAACGCCAGCCTGTCCATGAACGGGTCGTACTTCACTATCGAGCTGTCGCCAAGCGACAAGCTCCACGAGTCGCCAGTCTTCTCCGTGGTGCTCAATATTATCTCGTCAGTGCGCACGGGTATAAGCGTGCCGAGTCTGTCATCTGCTATTGTGCCCCTGAAGCTGAAAGCGTATCTCTCGCCGGGGTTTACGTTCCTCTTTATCGTTATCGAGCCGCGGCTCATGCTGTCCGTGGTGTCTATCTCGTACTTACCTTGCCACTCACTGATAGTGCTGATGTCAACCCCGTTAACGTACCAGGCCATATCCGACAACATCGGGTTCACGTATGGCTCGTCCCAGCTGCCGTCGGACGCAGTGGCCGTTATCTCGGGGAACAGCACCGTCGGCGTCAGTTCCCTGTCGGGCTCGAACTCCGAGTTTCCCGCGTTGTACACCTGCGTGGCGGGACTTCCGGTGCTGAGACAGTACAGCGACACCGCCACGTTCAGGGGAGCGTAGCTAACCCTTATCCTTTTCTTGCTGCTTTCCATATATCGATTTTTTAATTATTTTTGTCTCCGAATACGTAAGTGCTCTTGCCGTCGCCAATCTCGCGCCGCCTTATCACTACCCCGTCAACGGGAAATATCTTCTTTCCGCTCTCCACTGCCTGCAAGTCATTTGTCTTAACTCCTTAGCGACCGCAGGGAGCGGTACTCCTTTTCTCCTTACTCCTTCACCCTACAACTCGCTCGGGTTAACATCTGTTAACATTCCATAGTACGCAAGGCGCGAGCCGTAGCCCGCATGCGAGTTCGAGAAAGCGCGGTGCAAAGCCACGTAGCCGAGGCCGCAGTACGGCCCGTTGCTCTCGGCGCCGCCGAAAGCCACAAGCTGGCCAGTAGCTATATTTCTCCAAAAGTAGTCACACCAGTAGCTCGTCGAGCCTCCGCCAATGGCTTGTGCTATAAGGTCGAAATACTCGCCCATCTGCATCTTGGTAACATAGCCTTCGGCGTCAATCCTTGTGGTCTGCCTGTAGTCTCCTGACGGATGTGTGGTAAGCTCAGCGCTTGACGGTATTCTGTTGCCATCGTAGATGAATACCTCAGTACCCGTCTGCGCATCGTTATCGCTCGCTCCGCAGTATATGCCCTGCGTCATCTCCCATTGCCATCCGTATGGGTCTTCAATCCCGAACAGGCTGATGCGCGAGCAGTTGACGCCCGTACTGTCGCCGTTCACCACGCTTATGGTCTTAGCCCCGCTGTTGTCGCCGTAGCTCTTCATGTCGCCCGTCTTCAGCGTCGCTGCCGTCGCCCATAAGTCAAGGTTTTGGCTGCCGCACACGCCGTAACCAAGTTTCGACTGTATGTCGGGGCTGCCGTACTCCGAGAGTGCCATCATCATCAACAGCCGCCTGAAGTCGTAGTCAGCCAAGCCCCAGTCCGCGCCGTTCTGCTGCGCCGCGTTCCAGAATGCCGTGATTGTCATGCTTCCCGTAGGCGAGTAGCCGCTGCGGCTGTAGCCCTTGCCGCCCGTGACGTACATCTTGTACTTGCCCACGCACTGCGCCTCTATGTAGTGGCCGCCTATGGGCAGCTGGCTCATGTACAGTAACGGGTATCCCGCCTGTGCGTCGTCCACCATGCGGTAGTACAGCCTCGGCGAGCACCACATCACGTTGCCCTTGCTCTCGTCAACGGTAGTGCCGTCGGCGAACAGTCCGCTGTTTGTTTTTGAGAGTTTAGACCGCTTGCCGCCGCTGTTGACCAAGTAGCAGCCGCACGACCGCTTGAACTCCTCCCACAGTGCGGTGTTGCCCAACGTGCCCCATTCGGGTGAGCTCTGGTTCTGTTTGATGGGCACGCACCACGCTACCTGTGACAGCGTGCCGCTTCCCGTCTCGTTTATCGCGTCGGCAAGGTTCTCAAGCGTTATGCGCCTTATCGAGCCTCCTATTTCCACGAGTACGCTGTTATCCTTCAGCATGCTCGTTACGGCCGTTGCCGTCCCTAAGTTCTTGTTTGCCATATTATTAATTTAATTCATGATTCGTAATTGGATGGGCATCTAATTCCATGAAGCCTCGCCTACGGCCTCCACACTGTCCCTCGTGCCCATGTCGCTCGCGCTGACACTTATAGTATTGGCGCTGGCCGTCTTGATGACAGTCCACGTGTCCTTGTCCATGATGTCTATGCGCCATGTCATGCCCGATGTGTCCACTACGCTGTTGTCACTCATCTTGACGACCTTGGCCGTTATAGTCACGGGACTGTCGTCCGTCACCTCCTTGTTCGAGCTCGTCACCGACATGACCACTATGAACTGGTCGGCGCTGTCGTTCACGTACACCGCGCCCCTTGCCACCGCCGACGTGGCCGTCTGGTCGGTGTAGAACTCCGCTATGAATATCTGCATACCGTTCACGTCGTCCCTCGTGGCCGTAACCGTCTTCTGCCCGTTCTTCTCGCTCCACAGCGTGTCGTCCTTGTACCACTTCACGTAGAAGTCGCCAACCTCCGTGCCGCCTACCATCAGGTGCGCTGTCATCTGTACGCTCGTGCGCTCGACGGTCAGTATGTTGTCGCCGTCGCTGCCCAGCGTTATGTAGCCGTAGTAGGCCGATGCCCCCGTCTGCTGGATGGTCACGTCTATGCTCTTCGTAAGGTTGTACTCCACGCCCGCCGACGTCGCGACACACGAGTATTCAAGCGTATCGCTCGCTATGTTTGTCTCGCTTGCAAGGTTCCCGATTATGCGTAACGCGCCCGTGGTCGAGTTCATCCTGAACGTGCCCGTCGAGTCCGTAGTCCATCCATCCGACTGGTCTCCGTTGAATGTTAGCTCCACTCCGTTGTACCGCCACGCGTGGAAACTCAGCGTTACCGCGTTGCCTAACGAACTTTGGACGTTAGGCGTTATTATCGGCTGGTTCTCCGCCACGGTCCAGTCCGGACTCACCGCTCCTGTCGTGGGGTCCACACCTTGATACAAGGGCTTGCCGTTAAGCCCAAGCGATATGAAATACGTGTCGCCGCTGCGCAGCTTGCGTATCGTTATGCTTCCTTGTGCGCTATATGCTACCATGATTTAAATCCACCCCCTTGTTTTAGTTCATGTATTATGGCGTCATGGCTGTACACCGTGCCGCCAATCTTTTTTGCCCTCTCGTCAACGGTATTGCCGTCCATGCCCGGCACGCTCATCAGTTCTTTCTCGTTCAGCAAAACGAGGTTCCCGTTAGTCCTGTGGCCCGCAAGCCTTATTCCGATGCGTTGCAACATGGCCTTATCGATTATTATATATTTCATAGACTCTTATTTTTATATCATTTAACCATTTCAAGAACCATCTCGGTAGTCTCTTCACCCACTGTGGCCGTGAATGTGAACAGGGTGCTTGACGACAAGGAATTGCCGCCCAAATCGTTATCTTCCTGCTTATAGGATATTCCGAGCGAACCGTCGAAATTCTTGGCCTTGTCCTTCAGTTGCCACGCAGCGTCGTCTGCCGCGTCGCCGCTGTCCCTCGTCACGCTCCATCCCGTAACCTCGCCCGTAAGCTCCTCCCAGCCCCTGAACACCGCGCACACGACTTGCAGTGTTTCGCCCCATGCCATCGTTGTGTCGCCTTGGGTATCTATCTCCATGCGCAGCGGCAACGGCACGTTCTGCTCTATCGTGCCGCTCATGTATATGTTGTTCAGGTACGCCGAATAGCCGCTCATGTTTATGCCGAACACCGACAGGTTGCTGAGGTCGCCGAACTGCGCCCCGATGTTAGCCGCCCCGAACTCCCACGTATTCACCTCCCGCAGGAAGCGCCAGTACGTCCGTGTCGAGTAGTTGCTCGTCTGCCTCTGCTTGTCGGTGAAGTTGCCGTAGCCCACGAAGTGCATCGCCTCGTAAGGGTGTACCGTGTAGGGCCAGCTGTCAGACGCAGCCCTAAGCATATAGCGGAACTTCGAGTTCCGCTCCGTGTCGAGTATCTCTATTATCCTGAAGTAGCACGTGGCGAAGCCGGCGAAGCGGAAGTTACCCTTGCCGTCGTCCGAGCTTGACGGTGCGTTGTTGCCTGTGTCCGCGTAGTCGTGGAATATGCCCATGCAGATGTCGTCCACGGCCACCGTGCCAATCTCGCCGTCCTCCAGTTTCAGCGTTACCGTGCCTGTCGTCAGCAGGTTGCCCTCCGTGTCCGTGTCGGGCACCACGCTCTCCACTATCCCCGCACCCGGCGCGCTCCACCTGTCGCCGATGAGCACCTCCACCCTGTTGTACCTGAGTTCCGGCACTTCGAGGAAACGCCTTACTATCAGGCGCTCCAGCTCTCCGTTGCCTTGGCCGTCAATCCTGCCGCCGAAGCCGGTCATGCCCCCTCGTCCCAGTCCTCGTCGCTTCCGTCAAAGATATATTCACCGTCTTTTAACCCGTACTCGGCAAAATTCGGTGATTTTATGTAGGGTATGTATTTGTCCTCGCTGAATGTATATCCGGCTTCTATCAGCTCTCTTACAGCGTTACCTGTTTCCGTGTTTTCTTGCGTTATCCTTTGAGCCCATTCGTTAAGACTTTCTTCAGGGAAACCAGGTAGCATCAAGTTTCTTATTGATAAATTAGTCGGCACTCCCGATGGTACGTTTACTAATGACGAAGGTATCTCTTGCATATCTACCCCCGAGATAATATTGACCGACACTGGCAGTTGCGCTGATTGCAAATAGCTTATGGCATTGTCAAAGTCTGCCGTGTCATCATCACTGTAATATGGCCCGAAGTATATGTCGGCTTCATTATGGGGGCGCAAGGAGTTTTCCCCGTTGCATTCTATCATGCCCCATATGGTTATGCCGTTTATCCTTAGCGATATTTTATAACTATACCACCCGTGCTCCGGATTTGGTTCAGCAAAGGCATACGTGAAAATACTGTCGTTCTCATCGAAATCAAGACCCAAATCAACTCGAACCGTCATTGTATGCTCGGTGGGCGGGGCTATCAGCTCTTGAACCTCAACCACATATTCCTTGCCTACGTTGGCGTAATATTGATATGGTATGTTACGTGTGCTTCCGTATGCTTTCAATAGCGTCACTATGCGTTGGCTTGTATCAGCTGTTCGTGTGAGACTCTTCAGCCCATTTCCCTTTCCGTAAACAAAGTTGCGGCCTACTTCTCCAAGAACTTGCCCAAAGGTTATCGTCCGTCCTTGTATTACGTAATCCACCTCGAACGCGGTACTGAACTGTACTATGGCATTATATACAGATGTGTCGTTGCTTATTTGCATTGACTTATCCTTATTTATCGTTGCCTCGTTGCCATATTTTACAGTCCATGTACCTTCCCCGTAAGCTCTGTTCAGGTTCGCTTGTATCCTGTTGCCGAAGTCGCTTGCTGTTTGCACGTAGAAGCTGAACGAGCCAAGCCCCGTATATGGCGTGTTGTTGTCATTCAGCACATAGTCGCAGAATTGTACATCTTCAAGCTCGCTCTGCACGCTGTCAAAGCGTATGTTTTCATATTTTATTGCATCGCCGCTCGTATAGCTCCGTGCTTGTCTTTTTGCCGAGGGCACTGTTTTCAGGAAGAAGTCTTCGTCACGGTATGTTATCTTGTCGCCAGTCTTGAACGGGATGGGGTAGGGGGAGTTTACCGTTACCGATAGGTAGCGTTCACCCATGTAAGTGCCGTTGTACTCTATCGAGCTCGCCTCGGCCCTTACTGTTTGCCCATCTTTTGAGTATATCTTATACCTCATCCCTTTAAATTGTTATCCTATTTATTATGCTTGTTAGGCCAATTTGGCTTATTCTTAACTCCCCAATACTACTTTCGTCACAGGGTCATTTACTTTTAGTGTAATCGTTACAATCAATATATCTCCGTCCGTGTCCCTTACAAGTTCTGCGTCGTCACTTATGCTTACGAACCTTACCTCGTTATACCCAATCTTAGTGTATGTCGAGTATATCTTCATCCGTGCGCCGCTGCCGTCCCTGCCTGTCAGGTATTTCAGGAATGCCTCCAATTTTGCATTAGCTGTGTCCTTTGAACCTTTGTACCCGAGTTTTATCTCTATGTCGAACGCCTGTATCCGTAGTCCGTCCTGCGGTATGTATTCGTCGTCGCCGTCCTCGTCTTTCCAGTCGTTTCTGCTCGGTTCTTTGGCCTCGGCCTGCATCATGAAAGGTATCTCCATGCCATAAAATCCGAAGTCGCTTCCCGTTTCCTTCGTTTCAGACTCCGTATCACTATTCGTTATCTTTTGTATGTATAATTTTTCTATGGCCATGAATTTGTGTTATCCTTTCTGCAAAAATAAGAATAAAAAATGAATATTTATACAATATTCTGCATAAATATTCATTTAACATTCACTTTTCTTGTCGGATGTCTTTAACCCTATGCGCCCTATTGGCTTATTAGTCTAATCCCCATCAACTCTTCACATAAGTCACGACGCTTAGTTTCTTTGTCCCGCTTGCTACAGAGTTCAGCAGGTCGCTTAATCTTTCAGCCGCGTCTGCGCTCCTTCCTGTATTTGCTTCTATGGCCTTCAGCGTAGCTTGATGTACGGCCAACACGTTTATTACTTGTGGTAACAATTCCTCGGCTATCCTTTGGTCATACATTATCCCTCGGCTCACGTCGGCTCTTATGGCATTTACGTAGCTTATCAGCAGTCCTGCCTCGTCCTCCGTTATTCCGCTTATTACATTCGCACCGCTTGCTGCCGTATCATCCTTGATGGTTTCGCCATGCTCATTTGCGATATTTTCCAATGAGTTCAAAAAACCTTCCACGATACTGGCCGCATTGTCCGCTGCGTTATACATTTGGGCAATTATTTCAAGACCTTTTTCGTCCACTACGCCATTATTTGCGTCAAAGTATTTCATGAACTGGTCCATATAGCCTTCAAGCATGGGTTCAAGATATTTCTGGGTTATTATGTTTACTCCCACGTCCCTTAATATCTCGTTTACTTTGTCTTTGTATGCTTCGGCGGCGTCCGTACCGCTCGCCCATGCGTCCACCAATGCTTGGCTTAGGTCATTTGCCCAACTCTTGAAGTCTATTCCGTAAAGCTCGTTCGCCATGTCCTCTGCAACGTATTTTATTTGGTCGTCAAGGTCTGCTATTTGCTTCTCGTAGTCCGCTATCTTGCTGGAGTCGCTATCCTTCTTGTCACGCTCGGAGTCCATTTGGTGTTGTAGTTCGTCCCTCTGTACCATCAGGCTTGCCAAATAGCTGTCATAATAGCTTCGTGACTTCTGCGCTTCTTTTATCTGTTCGCGTGTGTCTTCTTGGATGTAGCCGTATTTATAGCCGTAGTCTTGTCCTAAAACCGTCCTGCGCTCCAAGTATTTCTCGAAGTCTGACAGGTCGGTGTCGCTCGCCCTGTAACGGTACACCCCGCCCATTGTCCTCTCTAATATGGTTTTGATGTTTTCCGTTAGGTTTTCCATCTCCTGCTGCCGTGCCTCACTTGCCTCTATCTCCTTTTGTAGAGCCTTGTCATGCAGTTTGAATAGTCCCGTTACCACGCTTAGGCCGGCACCGGCTATGGCTCCCCACATTCCTGCGTTCTTTATGCCGAGCGCGTCGCCCAACGTTTTATTACCGCCTACGCTCATGCCCATCAGGTTACTTAGGCTGCTACCCGTGCTGCTTGCCGAGCCTAACGCGCCGCTTATCAGCCCTAATGCGTCCGTCAGCCCTCCGCTCTCGCCCAATGCGTCAAACAATCCTATCACGGGGTCCAGCACGCCCTTTAGCTCGTCAAACGCTTTGCTTATTCCGTCAATGCTACCCACAATGTCGACTTCCGCACCTTTCAGCGCACCCTCCAGCTCCGCTTTGCTGTATTCGCCGCTCTTCAGCCCCATGCGCATAGCTTGCTCTCTTGTCAAGTAATATTTGTTGCCTCGCATATATTGCGCGCCACCATTGCCCCCAAGATAGCTCCTTATTGCGTTTGCCCTCCTTACGCTGTCCGCCAATCCTCCGAAGGGGTTTCTCTCCAAAGCCTCGTCCCTTAACTTTGCCAAGGCGTCGCGCAGCCTCTTCACTTCCTCTACGCTTAGTCCTGCCGTTTTCGAGAACTCCTCTATCTTGTCTATCATTCCCGTGATGGTTGCCGTCGATACCCTGTCAAGGTCGTCGAATATCGTCACCCAGTCGCTCTCTTCTTGGAACTGCTTGAACAATATTCCGCTCCTTTCCCTATTTGCGGCATTGTTCGCCTCGTCGATATAAAACTGCCTTGTCTTTGGGTCGCTGAAGGTCTTGTTTATCAGTTCTATCTGTTTTTCCAGCTTTCGGTCTATGTCTGCCAACTGTGCGTCATATCCCTTGCTCGCCTCTATCATCTCCAATAGCCCGTTCAGCGTTTCCTCGTTCAGCTTTTGTTGCGCCTCCTTCAAGGCGGCTATCTTTTCCCTCAAGGCCTCCGCGCCCTGACCGGCCTTGCCAAACGCCTCGTCAAGCTCCGTCCCAGTCATCCCCAGCACATCCTCAACAGTATAAGCCCTATCTGTCCCAGAACTCCCAGAACTCCCAGCACTCCCAGCTCTCTCAGCCCTCTCTCTCAGCAGCCTCTCTACTTCCGCCCTCAGCTCCTCCGCCTCGTTGCCGTAGGCCGTCCTGCCCCCGAAGGCCACCGTCCCGGCAACCTCCGCGCTGCCCGTCGCCTCCAGCCATTTGCGGTACATCTCCCACTGCCTGTTAAGCTTCTCCAGCGCCTGCGTGGCCTGCTCGTTCAGCACACGGTTCTGCCTTACCAAGGAGTCCGCCTGCGCGTCATACAGCTTCGCCAGCGTGTCCTCCGCCGCCTTCCGCCTGTCCGCCGTAGTCTTGGCCTTGTTCATCTGCTCTACTATCGTCTTCCATGCACCCACCTCGTCCGTCGGGTCGGTTATCCCTATCGCCCTCAGGCTCGCAAACTGCACGTCCTCGTTCACCTTTGCCCTCGCAGCGTCCGCGCCCATCGTGTCCCGGTACTTCTCGTAAAGGCTTATGAATTTCGGCAACAAGCTCATCCGCTCTTTCATTTGCTCTAACCAAGGGTCTTTCTTGTTAACTCTGCTGCTTTTCTTCTCCAATGGGTCATCTTTCCACATCGCGCGGTATTCCGCTTCTGCTTGTCTCAATTCTGCTTCTGCTTCCGCTATCGCTTCACGTGTGGCCACTGATGATTTCTTTAGCGTATCGAGGTTCTCTTTTGCTTCTTTTACACGTCGCTGTTGGTTTCTTTGCCTCAGCAGCACTGCCGAATCTGTCGGCAACCTGTTTTTTTTGTGTAACTTGTGCCTCCGATGTCTATTGTTCCGCCGTCCTTTATCAATTCTCCGCCAAAGCGATTCCATATCGTCTGTGCAAAGCTGCTCAATGTCACGTCAGCCTCGCTTGTGTCTATGTCTACTTTCAGCGTTATGTTCATCTGGTCAAGTCCGTGCTGAACGGCAAGCCGCTTTGCCTCTTGGCTTCCCTTATCGTAGGTATCTACCCATGCTTGGAAAAACTGGCTTATCTCCATCTCCTGCTCGTCCGTTAAGTCCTTGAAGTTCCAGCCTTTAGCTTTTCTGTCAGCAATGAACTCGTCTGTGGCCTTTTCAACGTCGTTATATATTTCTTCAAGCTCTTTCCTTACGTTTCTGAAATTCATTCTATAGTCCAACGTACTTGGCACGAGTCTCTGCAATTCTATTTGCTGTGCTTCGCTCGTATTCTCGAAGAATGTCTGCAATATTTCCGTCAACCCATTCTTGCCTTGCAATGCTTGCCTCAGTTTCTCGTTCCCTGATGCTATCTTGTTTATAGCGTCTTGCACTTCATTGCCAACATACTTATTCAGCTCTATTGCATATTTTTCTAAATCTCTTACCGCTTCGTCATAATCTTCCATGTCTTCTCCAAGACCTTCACCATTACCACTGAAGAAGCCTCTTATTCCTCCTCCGGCGGCGTTCGTCATGTCCTCCATCAGTTTTTTTTGTGGCTTCATTGCCTAAACTTTTGTAAGCTGCCGCCGTTAGCTTTAGCTTTTCCGCAAGGAAGTCATACCTTTCACCAAGGTCTTCTATCGCATTCGCTTGTTCCTTTATCTCGTTGTAGTTTAATACATTGCCTCGTAATGCTTCAAGTATTTCTTCAATTCGTCCTGCCAATACTGCATCGTCATTTGACTTGCCTTCGGAAAGAAGACTGTTTACTTGTTCACGTGCCTGTTGGCTTCTTTGCACCAACGAATCCATCGCCTGCTGCGCCTGTTGTGCCACTTCCTCGTAGTGCTGCCAAATGGCTATGCCTCCGGCCATTATTGCTGATATCCACATAAATGGATCTCTCACCATTCCCATTACCGCTCCGCCAATCGTGCGCCCTGCTTGCTGTGCTATTGCTTGTGCCTGTAGCCGCAACAGCCCGAGCCGTGTCCTTGCCTGTAATATCTGTCGAGACTGTTCCGCTGTGATTGCCCTTGTCTGCTGTAGGTGTGCTATCGTACCGACGTTTATCTGCCTTTGGTTGTATAAGTACGCCAGCTGCGCCGTGTTCAGCCTTCCGCTCGCAGCCAATAGTCTGTAATCTTCCTCTGTAACTAATTTCTTTGCAGCCAGCAACTGTCTTTCCGCCGCCGTCAACGATTGTGTACCCTGCAACAACTGCTTCTGCAATGCCTTCTGTCTTGCAGCTTCCTTTGCCGCTGTCAGTCCTTGCGTCACGCTCTGCACTCTTACGCCAAGCTGGTTACCCGCCCAGCCTAAAGCCCTTTTCGCGCCGAAGCCCAAGCCTACCGCTGCCACCACCGGCAACAGTGTATCAAGGCTCTTGGTCAGCTCCGTCACGCCGCTCACAGCCGCCTTCAGGAATCGTCCCGTAAGCGTTTCGCCGTTGGCTATTCCTGCCAGCATTACTTCCCATGCGTCCCTTAGGTTGCTCCATTTTCCTGCCAACGTGTCGGCAAGGGTCAGCTGCATATTGTAGAACCGTCCGCCCTCGTCGGTCATGTCCTTCAACACGTCCCTTACCATCTCGAACGGTATCTGCTTCGTCGGTATCAGCTTGTTCAGCACGTCCGCGCTCGTCACCATAGTGCCGTTCAGCTCGTTGAACTTCTTTGCCAATGCCTCCACCATCGGTATTCCCGCTTCAGTGAACTGCCTTAATTCCGTGCCTCTTAATACCGTCGCGCTCCTTACCTGTCCGTATGCCAGTATCAGGCGGCCCATGTCTACGCCTACTCCGGCCGATATGTCCGCCAACCGCTTCGTTGTGTCGTACAGCTCCTCGTATGGAATGTTGAATGCCGCAAGCTGTTTCGTGTATCCTGCCAATTCCCTGAAACTCATCGGACTTTCCACCGCCAACGACTGTATCTGCGAGTATATCTCTTGGCCTTGGCGCATATCGCCGAGTATCGTCTGCAACGCCACTTTCTGCGTCTCGAACTCACCGCCTACCGTTATCAGCTCCCTCACAAGGTTCATTCCTGCGTACACACTGAAATAGTCGCTCATTATGTTTCTCAGCTGGCTTGCGGCTCGTCCCTGTCTTCCCATGGCATCCGTCACCCTGTCGTATGTCCTCAACAGTTGCTCTTGCGCCCTTGCTTGCGCTTTCAACTCTTTCGTTTGTTCACGGGTTGCCTGTGCCGCAGCCTGGGTGTTGCCTCTCGCCATGGCTTTGTTCAGGTTTTCTTGTGCTATAGTCACTTGGCGTATTGTCACCAGCATATGCTCAAACTCAGCGCCAAGCAGTTTGTTCAGCGGCTTCGTGCTCGTTGCCAACGACCCGTCCTTGCTTAGGTTCAGTAACTGTCGCCTTACCGCCAGCATCTGCCGCAGTCCTTCCCTTAGCTTCGACGTATCGAGACCCCCATTGCGTTGCCCTGCCTTATCGCGCCTATCGTCCGTTGCGCCATTTCGCTTATCCTGTAAAGCGCGCGCGTCAGGTTGTTGGCATTCTTGTCCGCCACGTCGTCTATGGCCTTACCTAAGCGTTGCGCCTCCTTTATCGCCTCGGCCATCGCGCCCGTCACTTTGTCCCTTACGCCCATTTCAAACCATAACTTACCTAAATCGTTGCCAGCCATATCGTTATCCTTTATTATTATAGTTCTACTTTATATAATGTCATCAGTCAGGGTTGTTAGTCTCATCCGCCTCATTTGCCCCATCAGCCCCATTTGCCCTATTTCCTCCCCTCGGGGAGGCCAGGTGGGGCTACTTCAGCCACTCGCTCAAGCTTACCTTCTCGCCTTTCAGTGTCTTGCCCTTGCGCCTTGCAGCCCATGCGTCGGCCAATGCGTCCATATCTTTCTTGCTGTGTTTCTTATCATTGTCGTTTTTATATCTCACTATCGGCACATCTGTTGTCATCAGCTCTATCTGCGCCGCCGTGTAGCCCCACCAATAGTCATATGCCCTTATGCCAAACCTTCGCTCGAACAAGAATGGGTATTTCTCTGCTAATGAGTGCGCTGCGCCCCAGCTTGTCCTGCTTGGCCATACCGTGCTTCGCTTTTCCTCATCGTCATCATCACGTCCGTCATTCCTGTCGCTAATATGGTAGCCATCAAGAACGGCTCTTGCGGAAGTTTTTTTTTTGCCACAGCCAACACAGCCACCACGTCCGCCTGGCTTATGTCTTTCACGTAGTACAGCCATCGCCAGTATGCCCAATGCCATGCCATCTTCCATGGCCTGTTCAGCAACACCGCCGCCACTAATTTCACGTTGCGTTTAATTCCGTCCTCCTCCGTCACCATTATGTGCGAGAATTTCCTTATCGTCTTGTTCCGCAACCACGTCACGGTGTACGTCCGCTTGCCCACCTTCACTTTCTCCGGCGTAGCCTCCAATATCTCGTCAAGCCGTTTCTGCAAGTCTATCCCCGGCTGCTCTATTTCCTTTCCCATCCCTTTTCTATTTTGTTATCCTATTCGCCTTATCTATCCCAGCACTCCCAGTTCTCCCTCACCCTCCCTTCCTAAAAAAGGGGCGGCAGCCGCCTTCCGTGCCACCGCCCCTTTCCAGGGATGTTAGTCAAATGATAGTTATTCGCCTACAGGTTCGCCCTTCTTCAGGAATGCGAAGTTCGGGTTGCCGTCGGTTTCCATCGTACCCGTAAACTGTATCGCGAACGGCTCCGTTCCGGGGTTCTCGTATAGTGGCTTTGCCCACAACGCTACGCCGCTCATCACCATTATTTGGTCTTTCTCCTCGTTGACGAGGATGAACGTGCCCGTAACCTTCTTCTTCTTGATGGTCAGCGCACTTCCCGAATAATTGAAGCCGTCAAGTGTCGCGGCTACACTCTCCTTTACCGCGTCGTCGCCGTATGCCAACTTCAGTACGTCGTTCGCCTTTGTCGGCACGGTGAACTGTATGGTCATGTCGCCAAGCGTTGCGCTCGACGTCCAGTCGCCGTCAAGACCTATAATCTTGTAGTGGTTCACCGTCGGGTCGTCCTGCGTTATTTGCAGCGTGTCAACCGTTATGGGCAGGTCGTATTCCGGCACCAACGCTATCGCTCCGCTGCCGTCCCAGTCCACTGCCGCTGCCTGGAACAACAGGCTCGACACGCCGTTGAACACATCCTTCAACTCTTGTTTTGTCTTCATTGCCATATTATTTCCTCCTATGGTTTAATTCATAATTCGTAATTCATAATTCACAACCGCTATCCCCAGTTCTCCCTCTTCTCCCAGTGCGCCAAGTCCTCCGATTACTTAAACTAACGTCGTTATGTCACACTGTATCACCGAGTAATGGTAGCCTCGTTCGTCGCTTTGTCCTGGTATCAATACCCTCGGCCGCCGCAGTTTCACGCTGCGTTCCTCGTCCTTAACCGGGAATTTACCCATCAGCTCCGATACTAACCGTGAGAGCGTCTTAACCGATATTGCGTTTGGGTTCTTTGCCGACTTCTTGTCCTTTACGAATACGGTAAATTGCCCAGTGGTGTTATAATAGCCATATCCTCCGTCCTGCGCCTCCTCCATGTCGGAGATAGCCGAGGGCAGCTCCACCACGATGAAGTCTGCCGACGAAGTGTCGGTTGACGACGGCCTTTCCTGTAGCTCCACTCGTTTGCTTACCGTCAGTGCCGTTTCGTACATCACCTGCAATATGTCACCTATATTCACCATTGCAATCCCAGCTCTCCCAGTGCTCCCAGTCCTCCCAACCAGCTCCTCCCCTCGGGGAGGTCGGGTGGGGGCTGCCTTTCTCAATTCCTCACCACTTCCCAGTACACCACGCTCCTGTTGTTGTCAGGCTCGAAGTCCCTAACCGTGCCTTGTTCTACCACGTTTCCCATCGTCGCCGTAATCGTGTCCCCTGCGAGTATAGGCTTCGCCCATTCGTCGAATCTCACGGGTATCGACGCCTTCCGCTTATTCACGTCCACGCGCTCCTCTTCCGTGCCGCCTCCCGTGGTCGTAGTGTCAGTATAGCTCCGTCCCTCGCCTTCGTAGAGTATCTCTGTTTCCTCTCCGTCCTCGAACGGGTCGCCGCTGTACGTCTTCCGCTCCACCTTTATTATATGCGGCCACCTCGGGTTGTCTATGGTCTCTTTCAGCATATTGGGCGTCCTCTTCTGTGTATCCCGTGCTGGGTTATCCTTATCGTCTGCTTCTTGCCTTTGGTCGGCTCGTCATACTTGTCGTATATTTCGTTAGCTTCCGCCAGCAATCTGTTCTTGTCGCTCTCCGTCAGCGTGTAGCCGCCGTCGGAGTGGCTCCAGCCGTTATCGCTGTCCGATATGGCTCCTAACCTGTTGGGTGAGGTCAAGGCTATGCGCGAGTACATATCAGCCTTGCACAAGTCCTTTACTTGCTCGTTCACGTCGGCGTAGGCCATGTCCTCCGCCACGTTCCTCTCGGCCAAAATCGAGCGGACAAGCCCTGCCGGAACGGGGAAATTCACCATGTCAGCCAGCCAGTCCGCCAATTTATATGTGTTATCGCTCATAACCTTATCAGTCCTATTTGTCCTATTCAGCTGTCAGCCCCAGTCCTCCCAGAACTCCCAGTGCTCTCAGGCAGCTCCTCCCCTCGGGGAGGTCGGGAGGGGGCTGCCTTCTACACCGTCACCGTGCTTATGAACATCGCCTGTGGCTTGTCCGGTACGCATATCTGGGCGGCCTCGCTCTCGATGTAGATTGAGTGCGTTTCGGGTATAGCCCTCTGCGTCAGCTTCAATCTGCCTTCGGAGTAGCTTGCCACCTTGTCCGCATCGTAGCCGAGAGTCAGCGGCTCTACACCCATTATCGTGCCAAGGCTGCCCTGCGGCACGAACGCTATGTTCGTAGGCTCGAAGTTGGCTATCTGCGTCGTTACGATGTCAGGCTCGCTGTCGCCGTTCGTTCCGGGCTTGTCTACGTATGCGTAGCTGTCCCTTCCGATTATCGTAGCTCCCACAAGTCTCGACAGGTATTGTGACAGGGCCGCGTCGTCGTAGTTCTGCGCGTTAGCTATCACGGTGCTGTCGTCCGTCACGTTCGGGTACATTGCGTGCCCTATGCGGCTGAGCACCTTCGAGTGCGTCAGCAGGTCGTCCAGCAGGTCTTGGCTCATCTCTATCTGCAACGGCCCGTAGTAGTTGTACGTCCTGCGGATGGCCTTTATCCTGTTCTTCATGTACTTTATCGGGTCTGCCGTGCTTCCTTCGTTCGTGGTCGTATGCTCGGCGTTAGTCCACCAACGGTTGGTGCCGCTCAACGTGTCGAAGTGGTTGCTCGGTATGCCGAACTCTATCGTTATGCCCTGCAAGCCCCTCGGGTTGTTCGTCGTGTCGATGGTGAACTTGCCCGTTGACACAATCTGCATTCTCTGGTTCGTCAGCGAGTTGTAGTACGCCTGTATAAGGCCGTCCGTGCCCTCGTCAAGCAAGCCGAGGAACACGCCCTGCATTTCGGGGGTCAGCGCGGCTTGTCCGAACTTCTGCACCAACTGCATCTTCTCCAGTACAGTCACGCGGTTCAGCCTGTAAAACTTCTTCTGCGTAGGGATGTTGTCCGACGTTCCCGTCAGCGTCCTCAATGCAGCCTCGTAGCCCGGGCTCTCCGGGTCAACGTATGCGGGTAGCGTGGTCGCTCCCGTGCTTGCTATCAACTGCTGGAACGTGTAGTTTATCTGTGTCGGCGCGAACGTGAAGCCGTCCACCTGTACTTGGTCGTACTTCTCTTCATACCTGTCAACGAACTGCTGCCAGGTGTCGCCGCCTAATCCCAACTCCAGCAAGCTGTATAAGCTCAATGGTAATGTATTCATCTGTTATCCTTTTTTTTCAATTCATAATTGGCTTTCGCCGAACTTTGTTTCATAACCGCGACCGGGTATTAGCCTTATCTGCCTTATTCTGCCCGTCATCCCCAGTCCTCCCGGTTCTCCCGGCTCTCTCAGCACTCAAAAGCCAGCTTACTGCACCCACACTATCTGCGGTACGCTTGTCAGCAGCTTCAGCTTCGCAACTACTCTCGCGTCAAACATATACTCGTACAGCTCACCGGCATATACCACCGTGCCGCTGCCTTTCGTGTTGCTGTCCGTAAGGTACACGTCCTCCTGCAAGAAGCCGTTGATGCCCAGCTCGGCCACGGCCTCCGCCTCGGTCTTCGTTTCGGGAACTGCCACAGCGGCCTTTATCGCGCTGTCAAGTATCACGGTTATCTGCTTTGTCTTCGGGTCGAATTTCACCGGGCTTCCTGCCGGTATCTTCCCTGCCGACGTGAAGTCGCTCGTGTTTTGTATCATGCCGCCTCCGGGGTACACGTGGCGTATCGAACGCCACACCTTCCGTGCGTGACCCCACGACCAGCTCTTCTTGTCGTAAGTGTTTCCTGTTCCGCTCATAATTTTCAATTCTTAATTCTTAACTCTTAATTCTTCATTTTTTTCCAACCCTCTTTCAGCCCTTTTTTCTTGAAGTATGCGTCCACCGCGCTTGTGCCGCCCTTGCCGTTCTTTCGGCTCGTCTGCGGATGGGCGGTGGCTTCAAGGCCCGCTTCTTTCAGGCTCTTGAAGTACGCCTTCTCGGCCTTGCCTACCAGTTCATCGACGTCGGGGCTGGTATCGCCGTCGCTTTTTGGTATCTCAAGCTCTTTCTTCACCTGCTTGATGAAGTAGCCGTTGGCTTCTATACCGGCGGCTTTCAGCTTGTCTTTCAGGCCTCTCTCCACGCTGTCGAGCAATTCTTTTTCGTGGCCGCGTCCTTCGCCGCCGCGCGCTCTGCCTTCAGCTCGTCAAGCTCCTTGCGCATTTGCGACAGAAGCTCGTTGTCTACGGCATTATTAGACTCATTGGGCTTATTAGCCCCATCAGCCCGGTTGCCGTCCTTGGCCTTGTACTTCGCTTCAAGTTCCGCTTTATAGGCGTTGTTTTCTTTCGCTACGTCTGCGTGGAGTTGTCCGTTGAGCGTCTTCAGCCAGTCCACCTCGCCGTTTATGAACTCCTCCGTTACTTCCGCGTCGTCCTTTATTCCGGCTACCGTGCGTGTCAGGTACTTGTCCCATGTCTGTTCGCTCAACTGTAACTGGGTGCTTCCCAGTGCTTCGTCAATCTTGGTTTTAAGTTCTTCTTTTTCCATAAATTGTTATCCTGAAAAATGTCTTTTTGCCTTAATGTATTATCAGCCCTATTAGGCTCATTCGTCCTATTACTCCACCCGTCCTCCCCGAGGGGAGGACGGGTGGAGCTTGTGTTATTCTTCTGCCTCGCTTGGCTCTAATCTTGCATAAATATACATTATTTCTGCAAATATATACACTTTTTATGCAAAAAACAAGAGTTTTTCCGTATTTTTGCATAAAAATCTGTATGTTTATGCAGTTTTACAAAGGAGAATATATGTATCGGGCTTATTAGGCTTACCGGGCTTACCGCCCATTCGCCCTATCAGCCATATCCGCCCCATCAAAAAAACTATGGAGAAGTTTTCAGGATTACATCTACCCGACGGCCAGCCCGTCTATACGCAAGAATACGTCCAGTCGCTCCGAGAAACCAAGAGCGACCGTTTTATCCTCGCCCAAAAAGGGGCGCAGGAGCGTATGCTCGCGCAGAATGTTGACATCCTCATCTGTGGCGGCTCGCGAGGTGGGTCGAAATCGTATTCTCTTCTCCTCGAAGGCCTCAAGGACGCTCAAAAACGCTTCTTCAACGCCCTCCTTTTGCGTAAGGAAACTGGCGACCTCGCCGGGCTTGTCAACGACTCTTACCGTGTCTATTCCCAATACGGCGAGTACCATAGTTCAAAGGACGACACCACATGGCACTTCCGCAACGGAGGAAAGCTCAAGTTCTCATACTACGACGGCAGCTACCTCGACTTCAAGGATCGTTTCCAGGGAAGGCAGTACAACTTCATAGGTATCGACGAAATCACGCAATGCCCCTACGAGAAATTCAAGTACCTTTCCACCTGCAACCGCAATGCCCACGGTCTGCGCAACCGTATGTGGGGCACGTGTAACCCTGACCCGCGTTCGTGGGTGCGCCTTTTCATCGACTGGTGGATTGATGCCGACGGCTACATCGACCCTGCACGCGACGGCGTAATACGCTACTGCTACATGGACGGCGACGATGTCAACAACGTCGTATGGGGCGACACGCGCCACGAGGTCTTTGAAATGTGCCAAGACAAAATCATGCGCCTCTGGAAGCCGGAATACGACGACATGGGCCTCGACCCGGAGCACACGTTCATACAGTCCGTAACTTTCGTCCGCGCTGACCTCTCCGACAACAAGAAGCTCCTGCTTTCTGACCCTGCCTATCTTGCGCGCCTCGGACAGCAGGATGAGGAGCAGGTAATGCGCGACCTTCTCGCCAACTGGAATTTCATCACAGGCGGCGACGACCTCGTATCGGCGCAAGACCTCGACGCCGTTTTTGACAATTCTTGTCAACTCGGCGACCAAGTGCGACGCTGCACCGCAGACATCGCCCTTGAGGGTGGCGACAACCTCGTCATGTGGCTGTGGGTTGGCTGGCACGTGCGCGACTTTTTCTGTTGCCGCGTCGATAGTGCCACGGCGGTGTCTTGTATAAAAGCAAAGCTAAATGAATGGGGCGTCCACGAAACTAACTTTTGCTACGACAAGCAGGGCATCGGACAGTACATTAAGGGCTTCTTTCCCGATGCGCTTCCTTTCGTCAACCAAGCCGCGCCTGTCGCCAACGACGCCAAGGAGAAAAAGGGCATAAAATATATGTACAAGGACTTGAAGTCGCAGTGCGCCTGGCTTTTCAAGGAGGCAGTCAAGGACAAAAATATTTCGTTCGAGAAATCCTTGCTTAACCTGAAAGTGTCGGGCAACGGTTACAAGTCCGTGCCGCTGCGCCAAATCTTGCAGAAGGAGCGCAAGTCCCTCCGCCGCGACAGCGAGGACACTGACCGTGGCTTCCGCCTCATGCAGAAAAGGAACGCCATAAAAATCGTCGGCCACTCGCCCGACTTTTGGGAGGCCTTGCTGTTCCGTATGTACTTCGAACTGAAGAAGGTTCACAAGAAGCCTTCTAACGCGTGGCTCCTCGGCGGCTCACGCTCCATCCCGCAAGGCATCAACCGTGCTGACATCCGTCGTTACGGCCGTCCACCTCGCTATCGTCCCTATTAGCCCATAAGCCGTATGGAGCTTCAGCTGATAAGGCATTTGTCTTTAACTACTTTAACTTCTATAACTCCTTTAACTACTGGAAAAATAAATTATGAACAACCAAGACCTTGACTTCCGTAACATCCTTGTCCGTGAGCCGTTCTACTACGTGCTCCCCAAGGGTTACCTCAACCACGCTACCGTCTTCGCCGGGCAGTCCGTGCCCGAGCCTAACGACCGCGTGCAGATGCTTATCGTAACGCAGTCCGACTTCCTGCGCCAGTATTATCCCACGGGGCATAAAATCAACGACCCCGTACTCTATCCCGACGTATATAAGCAAGACCCCGAAACAGGGCAGTGGTTCATTCAGCCTGTCACGCGCTATGCTTTTGCCTTCCAGCGCGTCATCAAGACAAAGCAAGTCGTCCACCTCGTAGGTAACGACGTGCAGTTCGAGCTTTCCGGCAAGTCAGGTGACGAAGCAACGGAGCTGCGAAACAATGGCCTCCTTCTCGACCTTCGTCAAGGGTGGCTCGACATGGATATGGAGACGGTCTTCTATGAGGCCGTCGACTCCATCAAGACCGTTGGCGATGCTGCCGTCGTCGGCTATTTCGACGGGAAGGGTAGGGCGCGCGCCAAGACGCTTTCATTCCTCGAAGGCGACACTCTTTATCCTCATTACGGCTCTGAGCCGGGCCGCCTCGAACTCTTCGCGCGCAAATACCGCGACTTCGACGAAGAGGGCAATGTCGTAACCGAGTGGGTTGAAGTGTGGGATGACACTTATCTCTACCGCGCCAAGCGCGGCATTTCGTCGTCGCCCATCATACAGCGCATAAAGGAGGTGTTCGGTCTTGCGGGCTTCACCATCGTTTCCAAGGAGCGTCACGGCTTCAACTTCGTGCCCGTCGCCTACTACCGCGAGCGTGAGGGGGCTTGCTGGGCTGCCTCGCAAGACACTATAGAGGCTTTCGAGGAGGCGTTCTCGTATTTCGGCGAGAACAACAAGGCCAACGCCTTCCCTATCTTCTATACCAAGGGCGAGGGGGTTTCGCTCGTGGGCGACCTCAACGGGGCGGTGAAGTCCATAGACATTCCCGATGTTACGGGCGAGGCGGGCTATATCCAGCAGGGCGATGTATCGGCGTCTTACAACACCATGCTCACCAAACTCTATGACCTTATCTACGAGCAGAGCTTTGCCGTCAAGCCGCCCGAACTGAAATCGGGCGACCTCCCCGGCGTTGCCATCAAGTTGCTCTACAGCCCTGCCATCGAACAGGCCATACACGACAGCAACAAGCTCTCCAAGTTCCTCCACCAGCTTATTAAAATCGTCAAGTTCGCCTACGGCTGGCAAATCGACAAACAGGCGTCGCTCCTTTCGCTCAAGACTAACACGTGGATTGAGCCTTACGTCCATCAGAACGACACCGAGCTTGTCACCAACCTTGCCTCCGCCGTGCAAAACGGCTTCCTCTCGAAGCAGACCGCTTCCGAACGCATACCGAAATACGCCAAGAACGACGAAATAGACCGCATCATGCGCGAGGACTTAAGAAAGCGAAAGCTCGACGCCCAAGACCAAATCAACCTCAAGCGTGAGCAGCTGAAACTCGACATCGAGAAGCAACGCGCACAGGCACGCATCAACCGCCAGCAGTCCGGCTCTGACGTAAACACCGGCAACCGTCGCGTCCGCACCACCGACCAAAACGGCAACCGCCCCGGCGAAAACAACTGGGATGACTGGAACAAAACACACTAATAAAGGTAAAAAGGTAAAAAAGTAAAAACGTGAAAATGAATTATCCTCCCATCCATCCCAGCTCTCACAGTCCTCCCAGCTCTCCCATTAGCCTTATTTGCCCCATCACTCCCAGCCCTCCCAGTTCTCCCCAAAAATTCTAAAACTACCAAACCATGACTTACGAACTTACCAAAGACACCGCGCGCCTCGCGCGCCAATATTCCCTCAAGCCCGACGAGCTGGCCTTTGCTGACCTCCTCGCCGCCGGCTGGGACTCACACGACGCCTACGCCATAACCATCCGCACAGGCTACGCCACGTGGACAAAGAAAGCTCTCGCCGACGAAATCACCCGTCTCCGCAACCTTGAAGGCGTCAAGAAGCGCATCGACGACCTCACGCACGCATACTCGCGCCAGCAGGAGGACAAAATCCGCGAAGCCATATCAGCCGAGCGCGACAGCCTCCTCAAACGCGCCACGTCCAAGGAAGACATGCTCGTCACCCTCATGGCGCGCCGTGAGGCACTGCCGCCCGACTCACCCGACTGGCTCAAGGTCAACCAGCAAATCATCGACGTCTCGCGCATGAAGCAGGACGAGGTGAAGACCGACGACAACACCGTCCACTACTACCTTCCCGTCAATTACCCCACATCCTGCCGCAACTGCCTCCATTCCCGTTGCCCAGACTGCCGCTATTTCAAGGCTTACCAAAAGAAAAACAAAAATGAAAAATGAATAACCTTCCATCCCAGTTCTCCCAGAACTCCCAGTCCTCCCATAATCAGACTGGGAACAAAATCTTCAAAACCCTTGGTGCCACCAACCACTCTTCCGACACACGCCAACCCGACGACTTTTACGCCACCGACCCCGTAGCCGCACGCCTCCTCCTGCAAGTCGAACACTTCGACAAGAACATCTGGGAATGCGCCTGTGGTCAAAAGCACCTCTCCAACGTCCTCGAACAAGCCGGCCATTCCGTCCGCTCATCCGACCTCGTAAACCGCTGCGGCAATGAGGTCTTCGACTTCCTCTCTCCCGAAAACAAAGAGTGGTCTGGAGACATCGTCACCAACCCTCCTTATAAATATGCCCTGCAATTCGTCGAAAAATCCCTGCAAATAATCCCCACGGGTCACAAGGTCGCAATGTTCCTCCGCCTACTCTTCCTCGAAGGTAAGGCGCGCAAACGCCTATTCCTTACCAATCCTCCGCATACCGTCTACGTGTCGTCATCGCGCATCCTCTGCGCCAAGAACGCCGACTTCAACTCAATGCGACACTCCGGCGGCTCCGCACAAGCCTACGCCTGGTTCGTATGGCACAAAGGCTACCGCGGCGACACTGTCGTCAAGTGGATTAATTGATTTTATACAAAATTTAGCACGTCTTTCTTAAAATAATATATCTGCCCGTCCTTTATAGACCTGCATTTATATACATTCCCACCTTCCTTGCCTAAAATTTCAACCGTCATGTTCTCCGGCACATAAATGGCAAGTCCATTAGACTTCTCGTCATCTGACTTGGAATAAACGTCATTCAAGTCTTTGACCTCATTTTCGTCTTTTCTGACGAAATTTCCCTGAAGAATGTTTTTAATCTCATTTACGTTGTTGCACATTCCCCAAACCTTGAAAAATAATATGATGCACAATATGCCCCATATTATACCGACAATGCTAAAAAACACTTCCATTTTTGTCTATATTTGTGCATTAATTGCACAAATATAGACAAAAACATGAATATCACAAAAAGGTTACCGCCTTTTGTCTTATTCCACAATAAAACTACTTCACAACTTTCTCCGCCACCGTACTCAATACGTCCATCATCGCCGTGTCATTTATGTGAGGTAGGAAAGGACGTGGTGGTTTGCCTCCGTTTTCCTTACTTTTAATGTAATAGCTAAGTTCCTCAAGAAAACCACACACAATGGCGTGGTCTTGCACAATATCCACTATCCTGTCAATCCCTTTATCCATAATCTTTGCAATTTATTCGCCATCAGTTTCATCAGGCTTATTCGTCCCATTAGTCTTATCTTCTTCATCGTTGGCTTTCCTCCTTTCGAGAAAATCCGACAACGCCTTCGTCAAGTCAATATTCATCTGCTTGTCCCCGACAATCAAGCACAGCGAGTTCATCCTTGACACAAGCCCCTTCAGCCCTTCTATCACATCAGGCTCATTTGCCCCGTCAGGCCCAAAACACCCGTCAAACAGGTTGAACATCGCCGTACCCGCGCTCCATTCAATCGCCCAAATGCCCGAAATCGCCCTAACTTTTATATAAGGAAGGCTTCCGCGCGTCAGGTGCTTGCGCAGTTCATTTGGCACATTCGCCTTGTCTCTGAGGCGTTTAATCTCGCTTTTGCTCAAACTTCTCGACAGCTTCACAACCTCAAAGTTGCCGATCCTATAACTCTTCCCGAAATCCATATTGTCTATTTTATTAAATTATCAGTCTTATTCGCTCTTTTCCCTAACCGTAACATCGCCATCGGCCTTGCCCACACTCCCTCCGTGCCTGTACACGAATATCTTTGCGTATTCCTCCGCCTCGGCTTCCACCACGCCGTCATCATACACGCTCACGAACACCCTCGCTTCGCCATCGGCCTTGATGTGCAGCCTCGACGTGTGCCTGACGTAAATCGTAGACGTGTGCCGTCCGTCAATTACGACGTGTCCCTCGCACTTCCCGACAAGTATCAGCGTTGGCTTGTTGCTTATATAGAATTCCTCGTCTGCATATACCCCGTGCCTGTGCATCACGTCGCCGAAATGTCTCTTTATTACCTTCACGCTCGGCCAGTCGTGCTTTATGCAGAAGTCTTGCCCCCTGACGAATTTCTCCGCCATGTCGTCCTTGCTCGCGCCGTCGGGCCATTCGCCCTGCCACTGCTCGCAAAGCCCCAGCTTCACCGCCTCGCCCTTCAATCTCTCCGACAATCCTTTCCTGAACTTCATCTTACCTGTTTTATTTCTTTGTATCGGCCTCATAAGCCTTATCTGTCCTATCCCGCCAGTTTTTCCACCTCCCGAGGGAGGCTGGGCGGGGGTTTCACTTTCCGCTCTTCACGTCGCTCACCTGCGCACCTGCCGCCGCCAGCAAGTCCCTCGTGGCCGTCAGCAAGTTTCCCTTTTTCGTGGTCTCGATATACTTCGAGTAGTCCGCCGCCGACACCACGATATACGCCCAGCCCTTCGACTGCCTCGGCTTGTGCCCGCGCAGGAACTTCAACGCCTCCTGCGACGCAAACCTGCCGCTCGTTTCCGTTTCTCCGGCATATCCGCCTTTTCCAAGTTCCTCACCTTCCCACGTGAAAGCTAATGGGTATCTCTGCCCCTTGCGCAGCTGCGCCACGAGAGCCTCCTCGCCAAGCACCTCGTTTGAGGTCACTATACATTTTAGCTTCCCGTCAAGGTACGCGCCAACTGCAAAGCCGTTCATCACGTTACCCGTTACCGACTGGAAACCGTCAACAAGGCTTATTATGTTGTCGATAAGGTCTTGGCCTGCCTCGCCTGTTCTCATGGCCGCCATCTCGTTTATCCTTTTCCTCGCTGCGTCCATTATCTTCTTCATGTCAGCCGCCGTATTGTTCGCCATAAATAATCTATATTATGATTTAGCAAAAGTAATGACTTTAACTCCTAACGGAGCGTAGCGAAGTGATAACTTCTTTAACTACTTTAACTCCCTGGGCATCAGTCCTCCTCGCTTATGTACGTCCCCTTCTCCTCGACATACTCCACTTTCATGTCCTCGTTGTCGATTATGAAAGGCTGTTTCAATTTTTCCTCCGTACATCCGTACACCTGGTACCTGAAACCTTCCTTAAAGCGTTTCTTGAAGAAGCCGTTGCCTATACGCGCCATCGTCTGCCCGAATTTCTGCTTTGACACGCAGTCAACGTTGTTGTCCTCGCAGAACTTGTCAAGCGACTCCAGCATCACGTTCGTCGGCATGAACACCGCCACCTCGTTCAACGCCAGCGGCTCCCACCTCATCTGGTAGGCGTTCACCCACGCCAGCACCGGGTTGATGTTCAGCTGCGACTTCAGTATCTGCCTCCGCGAGCCTTCCGACGGAGGGAAGATGAACTTGCGCCTCTTCAGCTCCCTCATCCCCCTCACGACCCAGTTGAATATTCCCGGGTACTCCTTCACAAGCTCCTGCGACAGCTGCCTGTTCTGCCGCGCCTTCGGTATCGTCACCTCGAAGCTCACGAACTGCAAACGCCTTATGAAGCCAAGCGACTGGTCGTCGGGGTAGGGGAGTTCGTTCAGGTTGAAAATGAGGTATGGCATCTGGTCGTTCTCCCTCACGTCCTCGCCAATCTTCCTGTCAGTCACGCTCTCGCTTGACACTATCCTCTTGAACACGCCGCTGCGCTTCCTTCCGAAGGTACGGCTGTCCGAATCGGACGACCAGTTGAACAGCGCACCCCTCAGCAGCCGGCGCGCCCTCATGCCCTCGTCGCCGCTCGCTGTCAGCTCGTCGTAGTCCACGCCCGAAATCCTGTCACGCCCGAATATTCCCATCGCTGTGTTGTATATCACGCTCTTGCCGTTCGCGCCGCTCCCTATCAGTATAAGGCACAGCTCCACCTTCGCCCTGTCCTTGCCCTCGCATGGGTTGTAAGCCGGGCCTCTGTCAATAAGCCCCAGTCCCAAGTACATCTGTAATGTCAGCCGCGCGTTCTTGTCGGGCAGCACCTCGTGGAGGAAGTTCTGCCATTTCACGCACCGCGCCTTCGGGTCGTACTCGTAAGGGTGGTAGTACGTCACGTGGTACTCCGGCGAGAAGCCGTGCAGCACGCCGTCCTCCAACGTCAGCACGCCGTTGGCGAAAGCCACCACGTCATGCCTCGGCTCCAGCTTGTTCCTGTACCTCACAATGTCGGCAAAGTACTTCTTGAACACCTGTCTGTCGCCAACCATCGTCGCAATCTTGAACTTCAGCAGCATCTGGTCGTAGGCCGTGAACATCAGCTCCTCCCTTATTGTAACGTATATCCGTCCGTCAAAGAGGTAGTACTCGCCGTCGTTGTACAGTATCGGGCAGTCCGTCGCCAACCTGCTCACCGTACTGATAAACTCAATCTTCTTGTCCTGGTACTCAACGCTGTTCCTGTAACCCCACGAACCCTTGAACTTGTCCAAGTCGTACTCCACGCTGTTCGTCCGCATCACCAGGAAACCGTATATCGTGTCTATTACCTGTCCGTCAGTCATTTTAAACCTCCCTTATATTATACTTCAATAATTGGTGTCTTATGTGCCTTAAAATAGGCTGTTATATATTTTATGTTCTTACTCAAATCACTGTATGGAGTTTCATCTATCATCTCCTTTTTCTCCATCCAATGTTTTGTATATGCTCTTATTTCAGATTGCGGCACTTCGTTTCTCAAACACACATCCTTTTCATAAAATAAATTCCTCACATCGTATAGAAATGGAAATACATCAAAACAATCAGTAATAAAAAGAAACGACGGGAATACAGGTTCAAATACATCGTCGCACCAAAAGAAAGTTCCTTCTGGAGCTTTTATAAATTTTCCTTCATATACTTCGCCTCTTATTTCAAATCTATCCATATTTTACTTATTTTAACACGAATAACGCCGTTTTCACGTTTCCTACACCATACAACAGTGCTGAATATCAGTCACTTAACCTCTCAAAAACACCCAAAATCAACGATTTATCGATTTGGCCGCTTCTTAACCATATTCCCATACGTGCGTTCATATCTTTATTTATACGTTTTTCTCCGCAAATATACAAAATTTATTCATTTAATACATCTTTTCTGCATAAATATTCACTATCTATTTTATATCTTATTGTTTTTCAGTTATTTATATATTCATGAGTTTTGTATATTTATCCAATTTTAGGTGTATATTCCCATACCTTCAATCCTATATTTTACCCGCTTTTTTCAATATTCTCGTTACGTCAAACATCCTCTATTTTTGTGTTAATCAATGCAAATTTTGATTTTTAAATTTTAATTTTAAAAATTTCGCTTTGAGGCTACCGCCCCCACGCTTGTGCCCCGCCGGGGGGGGGTGCACCCCTTAAATTAGGGTTATTTTTATAACTTACTGACATTCAACAAATAACGCACTTTTCATAATATACGTATAAGTTGTACGCCGCACATACCGCCAGTAATTGCCCAAAAACACGCCGACAACCTCAAACAGTGTAAAATAAACACTTTTTCCCGCGTCCTCGTTCCTCTCTCTTTCCTCAAAGTAGAGCAAAGAAAATAGCAACCATCAACAACCAGCCAAAAACAAACCGCCTGGAAGGCTAAAGAAGGCGAAAACCTATATAAAAGCCTGTAAGGTATGCAAAGCGGATACCCTTTGAAGTTAGCCACGAAATAACACAAAGCCGCCAGGCATAAAGCAAATGCCGTTAGCGTGTATTATCCGCCTATATTGAAAGCATGTAAAAAGGTTGTATTTACACACCAGCCGAAAGCGGTTAAAGTTCTGATTTTTAACACTTTACGATATAAAATAATTACTATTTTATTTGCATAATTCAAAAAAAAATCGTACCTTTGTATTGTAAGAAATAAGGAAAGGAAATACAATAAAAGCCCCTTATTATTACGGTGTTCTTTTGGAAGTTGGCAATAAAAAGCCCCTGATGGTTGCAGCCATCAGGGGCGGCGCAAACGCAAAGCGCTCGCAGTTCTTAAGTGAACGGGCACAAAGATAGCGATTTAATTCGAGTTGTACAAAGGAAAAGCGGATTAAATGCAAATTTCCAAGAAAAAGACAATGAAACGGGCAAACGGCCTTCAGGCCGAAAGCTATAAAAACGACGTGCAAGCATAATGCACTGGTACGGGCTTTACACCTACACAAACAGCCCCCAAAAGCCTTTGAGGTGAACAAGGCGAACGAGTTAACGGATCTTTGACAGACTGAAGACAACGGCAAGCGGTGACAGTGTTTGCCGGACACGGAAACGGATAACGTGTATAATCCCAGTATGTGGGTACTGGCAGGCGAAAGGGCCAACCGATAAAGTAGCCGAACACCACACCGAACGAATACAGCAAGCAGGCAGGGCCTTTAATTGCACGGTAACGCGTGCAGCTTGCAAGCCATCAGACGGAGGGCGCAAGCCTTCAGCGTCGCGCGTGGTGCGAGTTCCACGGATGGCACGATATAACTAAATACTTTAATATTATGGCAACGATTTACGAAAAACTGGCAAAGTATTACGGCGCAACGCTTACGAACAACAGCGAAAGCCGCCACACGTTCACAATCAACGAAAGGAACGCCAGAGGCGAAAAAATAGTTATCGAGCTGACAAGGTGCGAAAATCCAGGCGGCAAATACTCTTTGCCGTATATTTGGCACAAAAACGGTTGCACCCCTTTTGTATTGCCCCACTGGTGGAGCGTTGACGTATCGGCGACGGATGCCGACGGCGTTTGCCGACACGCATACAATCCGCAAAATACGAAGAAGGACGGACGGAACGTCGTTAACTTCGCTTTCATGCTCCCGGCAACGATGGCGAACGCATTAAAAATCTTTGACGAGGTAATAAAACGGGCGTTTGCCTGAATTATAGCCCGTAAAGATTTGAAGCCTTGCAGCCGGTGCGAGTTCCGGCACGGGTACAAATTAACAATTAAAGCAAAACGACATGAAAGCAAATATTTTCAAACTTGAACACTGGTACGACCGCCGCTATGATGGAAGGCGCAAGGAATTTAAAGTAATCACCCGCGAGGAGTTCAAAAAGGCAGTACAACGGCATTACGCCCACGCATACAACAAACTAAAGGTAACGGACATATACGCCGAACGCCGCCGAATTATAGCCTATTTCGCAAACATACCCTACAAGTACGAGGGCGACGGGCTGGACGATTTCAACCTATACCAACGCCCGGCAAGCAACGGGCGCGGATACGTTGCAATATGTCCGGGCGAAAGCGGCAACAACTTCTACACCGAAGACCCGTTAACGGTCTCATATCTGAAAAGCAAATATGAGAAGCAAGCCATTTAACAACACATCCGCCGACGGTTTGAGGCCGTGCCAGTGGGTCAGGCTCCACGGGCGGAACTATTTAATAACTAAAAAAAATACGACTATGAAAGCAAATGTAAGTTTTTCACAAATCGCCAACCAGTTAGTAACCATATTCAGGAACGAGGGCGAGACGTCAAGTTATAACAGCGCAAACGAGATGCGCGAGGTGTTTTGCGGCTGGTGCGGCACGATGTCGCCAATGTCACGCCCGGCGTTTGTCGCCGATTTCGGCGCGGACGTGGTAGAAGAAGCCGAAAAGGAAGCGCGGCGCATAATCGCCGAGGACGCACGGAAGTACGCAAAATCCGAATACTTCGCGCATGTGCAGGAAGCCGAGTCGCACGCAAAAGCAGGACAACCCACGCCGAAGGCTGGGGCGTTCATGTACGGAATTTGCAGCGGCCTAAAGTGCGACGGAGGGCACGGAATTTTTGAAGAAATAAGCAATAAAATCGACTACGCGGAAAGCGAACGCCAAACGCTTGTATTTGTCGAAAAGGTGTACAACGTCACCGCCGGGGAATTTGACGACCCGAAAACAGCCGACACGCTGGCGGCTCGCGAGGACTGCCCCGGAGGATGGAGCGAGGAAGACGGCGGCTACCTGGACGCGGAGCAAATGCACTGGACGCACGCCGCCGCAGTCGTCGCGCCCGATGGCCGCTACTACCTCATAGACTGCGAGGGCTACGACTACGCGCGCTACATTTACACGCCTATTGACTGGCGCGCAATGTTCGCCGATATTGTCGGCAAGTACGAGGCAGAGAAAAGAGAACGCGAAGAGAAAGAGCAGCGCGAACAGGCCGAGGCCGCAGCCGCAAGGCGCAGCAGGTACGAAAGCAAGTGCCGCAAGTGGGCAAAGCACATGACAGAGGTCGCAGAGTACGCCGAAGCCGAGGAAAAAGCCATACAGGCGAACGGATGGCGCAGCGAGGAGGCCAAGTCGGCACGGCGCAAGCTCCACAGCGTCAGGCGCGCAAACATCCTGGCAATGTGCCGCGCGGCGTTCCCAGGCGTTAAATTCTTTTTGAAGAAAAACGACGGATGGGGCGCGGACTGGTGCGTATCATGGCAGGACGGGCCGACCGAACAAGCATTTAACGAGGCGACCGACCTTGATTTGTTCGCCACATATCACGACACGTTCGACGGCATGACGGACTACGCGGACACCGAAGCCGAAGAGTTTACAGACTTCGCCGTAAAATATATGGGCAAACACTCCAACACGGTAAAGACGGAGCGCGAAACATCAGAGGAGAGAAAAGCCGAAGCACTCGCGCACGTAATAGACGCAGCGCCGGAACTTGACAAAAAGGACGCGCACGGATATTACGTGCGCGTGAACGTCACCGACGAACTGGCGACGAAATTACAAAAGGCGTTCGGGTTGAGCCGTTACGAGCTTTTCGGCGGTTATGGTTGGACGAATGCAAACAGCATCGCGCAGACTATATGCGAAAGCACGGACTACACGCCGCAGGAGAAAAAGCAAGCGACACCCGAACAACCAGCGGTGAAGGCCGACGGGCTCCAACTTGTTGACTATTCGGAAAAGGCCGTCGCCGTGACAGGTGACACGAGGGCGCACGCCGGAAAATTAAAAGATCTGGGCGGACGGTTCAACGCACGGCTTAAATGCGGCGCCGGTTGGATATTCAGCAAGAAGAAGGAGCAGGAAATACGCCGGGCCTTCGGACTATAAAGGACATACGCCAAACATTAATTATATAATCACGCGGTGGGCGTGGCCTTCGGGCTGCGCCCTTTTTACTAAAAGCAAAAAAATAGAAGAAGTCACGCAATTTTTGCCGCCTGGCATATTGTAATGAAATTTTCAGACGAGAAAACAGAATTACATAGTATCATTTTTTTTAAATATCATTTAAAATGAAAATATTTATTTATACATTAGAAAAACGCCCTAACGGTGTTTCCCTCTTAAAAATATATAAAGTAAATAACAATATACCACATTACATTTGCGAAATTACATGCAAATCGGAAGATAAATATATATGTGATTCTATGGTATTAAAACAACTTGTAGAATATGACTTTGTTGACACAAGTTGCATGAATTTATATAATGGGGACTATCTTGAGACACCCGAATTTAATAAAAAGGGCGTAAAGATTATCAGAGTATGATTGTCACATTCCCAAATATGCAAAGCTACATTATCTCATGTGCTTTGCTCATACCTTTGTTCTTATTGTTCAATGAAGGGGCAATCATTTTGAATTTCGCCGGGTTGGCGTATGCGCTTGCACTCTACAAACTGGCACACACAACGAGGGGCAAGACATTTATAAATAAAATGTACAATTACACCGAGTTTTTAACCGACAAATATTTAAAGAAATGAAATACAAAGTGACAAAGGCCGAACGTTTTGTATGGTTGGTAGTGAACGACTCCGAAATCGCGGAACTTTTATACAAAAAGGGATGGCCTATTTATAAACTATATGACGACGATAGCGAAGGTTATCCCGAAAACTGCAACGATATACGCCGCCATATTGACGAGTACGGCGGACTTATGGGAGTGGGAATGGGCTTTGCAGCTGATTTAACAAAAGAACTGATAAGGGGCTGAAAGAGGAATCAAACACTGATTTTCAATAAATAACACGATTTTCTAATTATTTTTTTTATATCTTTGCATCATGGCACTAATCGTTATTACTATCTTATGCTTATGCTTTGTCGTAGCCATTTTCGGATGGTGGGCACTGTTGCTAATACCGCTTTTCATCATTGCGGCAATAATAAAGGAGCACCAAGACTTCAAGGATTTTGAAAGGAGGAACAGGCTATGAGACCAAGGAAATACGACATGGGCGTTACAGAGCTGCCCTTTGAAGTACGGAAAAAATACCGTTACGCTTGCCAGCAAGGCTATATGGCCGGGTACGGTACGACCGCATGGCGCCGTTCGTTCGTAGGGGCTTTCATAACTAAATACCCCGACCGCATAAACGTACTCAACTTATTTCGCGATATGCTGGGACATATACCACGTTGGACTGACATCACGGACTTTGTTCTTGAGGACTTCAGGCGCGAACTCGACAAGAAGATGTGCCAGTCGTCAGTACGGACAATATGCCAAGTAGTCAAGGCGTTCCTTACCTCAAGCAAGGGCGAAGTCAAGTTCAAGTCGGAAAGGTATGTTTCCATCCTTTCGGCGCATAGAGAGCCGTCACAGGCCGTCTACCTCGACGAGAAGGAAATAGAAGCCATCGACAAGTACGAGCCGCAGAACGAGAAGGAACGAGCCGCAAAACGCGTGTTCATGATTGAGGCGTTGACAGGGGCACGCCATTCGGATGCCGAACGCCTTGTGCCTGAGAACATACAGGGCGACAGGTTAAAGTACGTGCCTACGAAGACGACAAACTGCATTGTGTTCGTGCCGGTCCACAAATTGCTGCCGAAATACCTAAATGAGTGTACAAAGACACTTTCAATGAGTACGCTAAACAGTACGCTGCGCCAGATATGCCGCAAGGTCGGCATCAACGAACGTATTGCACTGTTCAGGGCTGGAGAGAACACCACGGGCGAGAAATGGGAATACGTCAGCTCGCACACTGGGCGCAGGTCGTTCGCGACAAACCTTTTCCTGCGCAACGTTGACATATCCATCATACAGCGATTTATGGGGCACTCCGACACAAAAATCACGCAAGGCTACATCTGCGCCCAGAAAGAAGAGGACGACAACGTTTTGGATTTTTTCAATTAATTAATATGAATACAGTAAAAGACCTGAACTTGCCCGAATTTGCCTTTATAGAAGGGTGGGGCGAAAACGATATACTGAAGGGGCGGAACGTGGTGCTGCACGTCCGCTCCGCCTCCGTCATTGAAATGTTGCTTGATGAAGAAATACTTGCCTTACGTGCAGGGGTACTTACATACAAGTTCGACTACATAAACAAGTACGCCGTGGTTGAGCATTACACCGCCGTGTTGCACTATTGCGCCACACTCGACGAGAAAGCCGACGCGGAAATGATACGCAACGAAATAATGGCCAAGGCCGCCAAATGGTTCTGCGATTACATGGAGTGGGAGGACGAAAACATCGCCAACGACCCCCTGCTTTAATTCACCTTTCGCAAATAGCAAATACCACTCTTCCCCTCACTTCTATAATAAAAAGGAGGATAAGGAACACAGACGGGAAAAACGTGTGTCAGATTTGCAAGTGAAAACCGCTCGCCCCTCAACGAGTGCCGTGTTTCATTTGGGTCTGAGTCGCCTGTCGTTAGTGGTTGAACGGCGCAGGACATTCACGGCTGGTCTGCCTTACGAAAGAGCCATTTTGTCTCGCCGCTGTCTAAGGAGGTCGGCACGGTTGGCACTGATAGAACCGATTGCTAATGAAAAGCCCCGTAACGTTCACCACCATACGCTACGAGGCTCTATATAAACCCTCTTTTGAGGAAGTTTAATCATGATACAGTAACAAGTGGTGAAATGTTACGTGTGCAAAGGAACGGAATGTTTTTCAGATTGGCAAGAAACGTTAAAAAACGGCACTCTCCCAATAACCCCTAATATCACCCATTGTCACCTTTTAGCCCCCGATAGCTCTTTCTTGAAAATCTTGTTATTTATATTTATTTAACAGGACGTTCTTTATGAAATATGCAAGCGTAGGGGAAGCAGAGGAATTTTAGGGGAAAATTTAGGGAGAATCAGAGGTCACGTGCCCCCTAAGTAACCACTAAGTAACCACTAAGTGAGGGTGCAATTTTTAACAGTTTACCAATTTTACACCAAATTTCGCACCAAATTTGCTAAATCAGCAAAGTTAGTACGATATGAATTTACTTGCAAATTTTAGAACTTTCCATATTGTCCTTAAAAATCTAAGGACAATATGGATAATAAGGATAATTTATTTCGTGTCATTTTTACACTTTTCGCTAAGATAGTCAATAACTTGCTTTACCGCCTTGTCTATTTTCCGGGTGTCGTAGGCGATGTAATGGCTTGTCACGTCCGCCCATGAATGGCCGAGGCACAAAGCCACCGTTTCCCTCGGTATGTCCAGTTCCGCCGCGATGGACGCGAACGAATACCGTGCCGTGTAAACCGTCATGTTCGGATATAGCGGATGATAGACAACCTTCCTGCGCTTACCGGCCTTGTCCTGCACCAATTCAGTTGTGCCGATTTTTTTCAGCGCGTCGTTCCAATGGTGCAGGAAGTCCTTGTAATCCGAATACTTGTCAAGAGGGGACAGCAGGTAATTACGCCCTTTGTACTTTGTTATAATCTCCTGTGCTTCCTTCAGTACTGGCAGGTCGAACAAATGCCCGGTCTTACGCCTTTTGTAAGTCAGACGGCCATTGTTTATGTTATCCGTCTTCAAGTGCAACAAATCTACCGGGTTTATGCCGCACAGATAAAAGGACAGCATGAAAAAATCCCGGTAAATCTCCTGCCACGGTTCTACCGCATAATCGCGTAGTACGACGATTTGTTCCGCCGTCAAGTTCCTGATTGGCACTTTCTCGCTCTTCACCTTGAATTTCCTGAAGGGGTATTTGTCCGTATATTCGTTGTCGATGCACCAGTTGAATACCGTGCGGATGTTCCGTAAGTGAATGGCAATACCGTTAACGCTCATCCCATGTCCGATGTTGTAACGCTCGAACTCCTTGAGCCATGCGGCGTCCATGCTTTCAAAATCCGCCTTCGCATCGAAATCAGCCACTTTACGTGCGGTAAGCTCATATAACCCACGTGTGCCGGGATTTTCTTTGGTTGCCGCAAAATCCATAATGAAATCTATAAAAGTCTTAACCTTTTTCTTTTTTTGCTCACCATTTACAAGTATTTCTATTTTTTCTTTTATTACCTTCGGACTCTTCTCCGTGAGCATAAGCATTTCCACTTCAGAATGGATATGCCTCAATTTTATAATCTTTTACTTTGAGCCGATACCGGGACTCGAACCCGGGACCTATTCATTACGAATGAATTGCTCTACCAACTGAGCCATATCGGCGTTGATATCGCCTTCCAATCCCGCATATTCTCCTGGAGTATCTGCAACTTCATCAAGTTTCCGTTTTAGGGCAGGGTAGAGGATACCTCTAACTAATGATGACTTTCCTGAACCACTCACTCCTGTAACGACATTCATGACATTCAACGGGAACGCAACATCTATTCCCTTGAGATTATTCATCCTTGCGCCCTTAATGACAATACTATTATTCCATGCTCTTCTTGTTTGGGGAACTGGTATAATTTCTTTACCGAAGAGATAGCTAATAGTATGACTATGGCTATATTTTTTCAGATCATCTTCCGACAAGAGAGATGGTTCTCCCTCATATACGATTTCACCACCGCAACTTCCTGCATCAGGGCCAAGGTCAATAAGGTAATCGGCTGATCGTATTATATCTTCGTCATGTTCAACCACAATAACAGTGTTACCGATCGCCTTCAGTTCCTTCAGAACATTGATAAGCCTAAAAGTATCCCGGCTATGTAGTCCGATACTCGGTTCGTCCAATATATACAACGAACCGACCAAACTACTTCCCAATGCTGTCGTAAGGTTAATTCGTTGACTCTCACCACCGCTAAGGCTGTTTGATGCACGGTTAAGTGTTAAATAGCCAAGGCCAACTTCAACAAGGAAACGTAATCTGTTATTTATCTCAGTTAAAAGCCTTTTTCCCAGTCTTGCCTCATGCTCATTCAGTTGAAGATTGTCAAACCAATCCTTCAAATTTGTAATTGGCATGTCAACAAGATTGCTGATGCTTTTCCCATTGATTTTTACATAATTTGCTTCCTTTTTTAATCGTGTACCTTTACATTCAGGACAAACTGTCCTGCCACGATAACGGCTCATCATTACGCGGTATTGGATTTTGTATTGATTGTCTTTTAACATTTGGAAAAAAGAATCAATACAAACTTTATCTTTTATATTAAACATTTTTTGAGACGGAAGACCGTGCCATAACCATTCCTTATATTTTGCGGAAAGGTTATAGTATGGTTCGAAAATCGGGAATTTATCCTTTGCCGCCTGAAGGCAAAATGCCTCTTTCCATTTCTCCATTTTCTCGCCATGCCAGCATTGCACACAACCATCATACACACTTAATGATGGATTTGGTACAACAAGTTTTTCGTCTATTCCTATCACGTTGCCGAAACCCTCACAAACATGGCAGGCACCGATAGGCGAATTGAAAGAGAACATATTATCATTTGGCTCTTCAAAATGTATTCCGTCCGCCTCAAATTTATCGGAAAAATCATATGTTATGTTTGATGGTATAAATACAATTCGGCATGTACCGTCACCTTCAAAAAAGGCCGTTTCAACAGAATCATTAATTCTCGAAATTACATCGGGCGCGTTGTCTACTGATAAACGGTCAATCAGGATATATACATCCTCAGGATTTAAATTGTCTGCATTTTCAACGGCATCTTCTATTCTGATGAATTCACCATTATGATAAATACGTGAAAATCCTTGCTGAAGATAAATTTGTAATTGTCTTTCAAGTGAATATCCATCATTAATGTGAAGGCGCGAAAGAATTACAAACTTAGTTCCTGATGAAAACGTGAATATGCAATTTATAATATCCTCAGATGTGTGCCGTTTGACTTCTACGCCACTTACCGGTGAATAAGTATGACCGATACGTGCAAACAGCATACGCATGTAATCATATATTTCAGTACTTGTTCCAACGGTAGACCGAGGGTTACGTGTATTGACTTTTTGTTCTACAGCAATTGCTGGTGGAAGGCCCTTAATATAATCGAAGTCTGGCTTATTCATGCGTCCCAAGAATTGCCTGGCGTAGGCAGACAAACTTTCTACATAGCGACGTTGGCCCTCAGCATATAATGTGTCAAAAGCCAGTGATGACTTTCCAGAGCCAGAAACACCGGTAATTACTATAAACTTATTATGTGGTATTTCTAATGAAATATTTTTCAGGTTATTAACCCTTACATTTTTAAGTTCTATGCAGTCGTTCATTTTAGTATCTTTTTCTAATAATTTTTTGCCGTGAGTGGGATTTATATTAATTTCGCATCTGATATTTATCATAATACGGGTTAGTTGACAAATACTTATTGATTGCCAAACAACTCTATAATACCCACCTCACGAACAACATAACTTCAACTTCATCATTTTAATGAGGCATCAATTATCTTACGCGCAATAAGTCGCCTACTTGAATTGAATAATCCGGCGAGAGGTCATTCATCTTATAGAGGCTTTCAAGCCGTATGCCATAGTATTGCGCTATTGAATACATACTTTCACCGGCCTTTACGCGGTGCGGCCTGTTTTTATACGCTTTGTCAGCTTTCTTTTGTTTCTTTTTAAGATATATTATTTCACCTGGAATCAATCTGTCATTTTTGTCGCGTTCGTTATATTTTGCAAGTTTTTTGTATGAAATGCCAACTTCCCTTGCAATTGACCTAAAGGTGTCACCCTGGCGAACATTCAAGTAGTAATTCTTATTATAAATATGAATTGGATGTAAATTTATACTCGGTGCTACGTCCTTTACCGACGAGCGCTCAACCATGAATTTATCATATTTCTTTGCTTTGTCATATTTATGCAGCTTATAAAGCTCTATTATGCCTATAAGCTGTTTTGCGTATGTTGGACTTGTGGCATATCCGCATTTCTTCAATCCCTTAGCCCAGCCCTTATAGTCTGTGCGTTTTAGCCTGAAAAGGCTGCGGTATCGCGGCTGACGAGCAAGGAACCTGCTATGGTCTTCATAGCTTTCGTACACGTCGCGGTATGCCCTGAAACATTCGTTATTGGCATCGTCGTCATGATATGTCCTTGCGCCCGTCCAATCGTGGCACTTTATTCCAAAATGATTATTGCCGTTACGGGCCAGTTCACTCATGCCCGCGCCGCTTTCAAGCAATCCCTGGGCCAGCGTTATACTGGCAGGAATGTTATATTTAAGCATTTCCGCAATGGCCAAATCCTTATATTGATCAATGTAAGCCTGATAGCGTGAGTTCCATTTTAGCTGCGCGTTCAATGATACGCATAAAAAAGTGATAATACTTAATACAAAATATCTTTTCATGAGTTAATGCTCAAATTTATGCAAAAGTAAGCCAATTCTGCCTGTTTACAAAATTTTACCTGATAAAATTCCATAATCTCGACCACATTACTTAATTTTGCAAATAATAACCGACAGCGGTTAATTTTGCTAACATTATTTTTCGTATTAAATAAATATTTATGGAAATCGGCGTTAAGAATGTCATCGAAACAACTGTCACTGAAAATAATACAGCTGTTGCCATGGGAAGCGGTACCTTGTCTGTGTTTGCCACACCTGCTATGATTGCGCTTATTGAAGAGACGGCGTGGCGCAGTGTTGTCCCGTATCTTGAACCTGGACAGGCTACGGTCGGTACACGGCTTGACATAAGCCATGTATCCCCTACCCCTTTGGGTATTACCGTCAAGTGTGAAACTGAACTGATAGAAGCCGATGGCAGGAAACTGAAATTCAAGGCTGAAGTGTATGATGAATCCGGACTCATCGGTACAGGTACCCATGAACGTTTTATCATCACAGCCGATAAGTTCCAGGCAAAAGCAGAATCAAAGAAATCATAAGTACCACACACATTCCCGTTTATAGACCGTTCATGTTCAATTCAATAATTTGAAGGTAACTTATTGAGTTTCAACGGTTTTATAATAGACGGCATTTTGGCTTTACAGAAGTGGCCTTTTACAAGACTAAAGACCGTCTATTGTAAAGCGAAAGGCCGCCTTTCGAAGTGCGAACGGCATATTGGCGTAATCATAATAACGATAAAGTAAAAAATCAGAAAAAATATCATGCTTGCATATACATATATAGAAAAAGGTAACTTTGCCATGACCGATAAGCCTAAACCACAACTTATAGACGACAACGATGCAATTGTACGTGTTACACTTGGCAGCATCTGTACGAGTGACCTCCACATTAAGCATGGAAGTGTACCTCGTGCCGTACCAGGCATAACTGTAGGACACGAGATGGTTGGTATAGTGGAAAGTATTGGCAAGGCGGTAACAAAAGTTAAACCCGGCGACCGTGTTACGGTAAACGTTGAGACATTCTGTGGTGAATGTTTTTTCTGTAAGCATGGATATGTAAATAATTGTACCGATCCGGACGGCGGATGGGCACTCGGTTGCCGTATTGACGGAGGACAGGCGGAGTTCGTTCGAGTACCGCATGCCGACCAGGGACTAAACCGCATACCGGATACTGTTACAGACGAGCAGGCCCTTTTCGTTGGAGACATTCTCGCCACAGGATTCTGGGCCGCAAGAATATCGGATATAACACCTGAAGACACAGTGCTGATAATTGGCGCCGGACCGACTGGTATTTGTACCCTTCTATGCGTAATGCTGAAACATCCCAAACGAATTGTTGTTTGCGAAAAATCACCAGAACGGATAGACTTTGTTAAGGAACATTATCCTGACGTTTCTGTGGTGCAACCATCTGAGTGCAAGGACTTCATAATGCGCTGCAGTGAACATGGAGGTGCGGACGTTGTAATAGAGGTGGCTGGTGTCGACGACACTTTCCGAATGGCTTGGGAATGCGCCCGCCCGAATGCCACAGTCACAATCGTGGCTATGTATGATAAGCCACAGATACTTCCTCTGCCCGACATGTACGGCAAGAACCTTACGTTTAAGACAGGTGGGGTTGACGGGTGTGACTGTGCAGAGATACTTAGCTTGATTGAAAAAGGCGAAATAGATACAACGCCGCTTATTACCCACCGATATGCTTTAAGAGAGATAGAGAAGGCATATCATATATTTGAAAATAAACTTGACGGAGTAATCAAGGTCGCAATATACGGAGAGCGATTGTAATATGCCGTTCGCAGGTATGCTAAAAGCCGTCCTAACAATGCGTTAGGACGGCTTTTAAAGTCTGTTATGATGGTGCATAAGATATGCGGATATATTAAATGCAGAAATGAATGACTAAGATAGTAAGTTGTCACACTGCTTAATTGAAAAAATTATGGCCCGTTACAGAATTGTCGTTTGACTTATGTAACAGGCCATTTTGTCTTTAACGAATACGTTGTTTAAATCAATACTGAATTTTTGATGTAGTCAACTATCCATTCTCCCACTTCTCTTGTACCATATTGTTTGCCTCCATCAACCTGTATCTCAGGTGTGCGCACGTTTGCATCGAGCGATGCATCAACAGCCTTTCTAACCAATATGCCTTCCTCTTTCAAGTCAAAGTGTTCAAGAAGCATGGCTACCGATAGGATTTGGGCCAATGGATTGGCTATGTTCTTGCCGGCAGCTTGGGGCCATGAGCCATGAACAGGCTCGAATACCGGTGTGCTTTCACCCGTTGAAGCTGAAGGAAGCAGTCCCATACTTCCGGATATACAACTACCTTCGTCCGTCAGAATGTCGCCGAAAGTGTTTTCAGTTACCATTACGTCAAAGAATTTAGGCTCAACCAACATACGCATTGAGGCGTTGTCAACAAACATATAGTCTGTTGTAACATCGGGATATTCCAGTTCAAGTTCTTTTGCAATCTGTCGCCATAAACGGCTTGAAGCCAGCACATTAGCTTTATCAACAACAGTAAGATGCCGTCTGCGTTTGCGTGCGTAATCATAAGCTACGCGCAGTATGCGCTCAATTTCAGGACGTGTGTAATAGTTTGTGTCATACGCTTTATCGTTATCCTGGTATTTTTCACCAAAATACATGCCGCCAGTAAGTTCACGTATGCAAATAAAGTCAGCGCCAGCAATAAGTTCATCCTTAAGAGGCGATTTGTGAAGCAGGCACTTGAACGTCTGCACGGGACGTATATTGGCAAATAATCCGAGTTTCTTCCGCATGGCCAATAGCCCCTGTTCCGGCCTCACTTTAGCAGTAGGGTCGTTATCAAAGCGAGGGTCGCCAACAGCCGCAAACAATACGGCGTCTGCCCATTTACATACCTCGAAAGTCTCATCAGGAAAAGGATCACCAACTTTATCTATCGCATCAGCTCCGCAAATAGCTGTCTTGTATTCTATCTCGTGGCCGAATTTTGCGGCAATAGCGTTCAAAACGGCTACGCCTTGTTCCATTATCTCTGGTCCAATGCCATCACCTGGCAATACTGCTATGTTAAGTTTCATTTTTTTATTAAATCGTTAATTATAATATTATGTTTTTATTATTTATGGTATACCGGTCTCCGTCAGACGGTGTTCTTATTCTGCGTTGGTCTCCTCGAAAATATTAAGCATTTTCAGGGTGGCTTTTATCGCGGCTTCGGTCTGGTCGGCATCAAGACCACGCGTTCTGATAGTCATGTCGCCGTTTCTCCATACAATAACAGTCTGTACTAAGGCATCCGTTCTACCGCCGGGTGGTATTGTCACACTGTAGTTTTCCAATATAGGGAATGTCCGCCCAAGTGATTTTTTGTATATTTTGCGTAAAGCCTTGACAAAGGCGTCATACTGTCCGTCGCCCATAGCGTCAGCCTCATATTGACTACCGTTAATCTCTACTTTTACACTTGCGATAGGTTTCAGGCCGTATGCTGACGAGACCATGTAACTGACAAGCTTAACCTTGTCTTCAGGAACGTTATGTTTTAATACATCACTGACGATAAACGGCAAGTCGGCTTGAGTAACAATTTCCTTACGGTCGCCAAGTTCGGTTATTCGTTGAGTTACTTTTTGTGTCTGTTCAGGTGTCAATTCCAAGCCGAGTTCTTGCAGATTGCGGTCTATGTTGGCCTTTCCGCTGGTCTTCCCCAATGCATATTCGCGCTTCCTTCCAAACCGTTCCGGTACAAGCGCATTGGTGTATAAGTTCGCTTTGTTATCTCCATCAGCATGAACACCTGCAACTTGGGTAAATACATTTTCCCCAACAATGGGTTGATTGGGGGCTACAGCTATACCGGAATACCCTTCCACCAGACGGCTTATATCATTCAATCTGTCTTCATGAATGCTTGTCTTTGCGTGGAATTGGTCTTTCAGTATTACCTGAACACTCGATAAAGGCGCATTGCCGCATCTTTCGCCAAGTCCGTTCACTGTGACATGCAAACCTTTTGCTCCGCTTAATACGGCCGCTAAAGAATTGCTTACGGCAAGGTCATAATCGTTGTGAGCATGAAAGTCAAAATGTGCAGAAGGGTATCTCTTCACCATTTTACGCATGAATTCTATTACCTGAAGTGGATTAAGCACACCAAGTGTATCAGGCAGCATAAAGCGCATAATATCCGTTTTTGTAAGCACGTCAAGCATTTTGTAGACGTATTCAGGTGAATCTTTCATTCCGTTACTCCAGTCCTCAAGGTAGATGTTTACCCCCATGCCTTTCTGTCTGGCATATTCAAGCGAATAAAGAATGTCGTTTATGTGTTCCTCTACAGTCTTATGCAACTGTCCGGAACAGTGCTTCATCGAACCTTTTGCCAACAAGTTTATCGTAGCGCCACCACATCCGTCAATCCAGTCAATGCTCTTCCTACCGTCGACAAATCCCAGTACCTCAACATTTTTAAGTTTCCCGATACTTTTTGCATATCGACAAATCATCTTTACAGCGTCTTTTTCACCCTCGGAAACACGGGCTGAAGCTATTTCAACACGGTCTACATTTATATCATTGAGCAGCATCCGCGCAATCATAAGCTTCTCGTGTGGCAAAAAGGATACTCCGTTTGTCTGTTCGCCATCCCTTAAGGTGCTATCCATGATTTCAATGAATGGCGGTATGCGGGTATAGGTATTTATTTGTTCGACTGTTCCCATGCTTCAATTTTGTCTTTATTCTGCAACAGGTAGTCGATGTCATCGAGCCCGTTCATAAGACAATGTTTCTTATATCCGTTTATTTCAAAATGTTCACTATTGCCAGTGGCCTTATTTGTGACAGTTTGTTTTGGTAGGTTTACTTCAACTTCCGTTTTAGGGTCGTTTTCAATACTGCTAAATAACTCTGTTAAGAACGGTTCTGATACGACGACCGGCAGTACAAAATTATTCAGTTCGTTATTTTTGTGAATGTCTGCAAAAAAACTGCTAATGACAACCCTGAAACCATAACCGGCAATAGCCCATGCCGCATGCTCTCGGCTCGAACCAGAACCGAAATTTTTTCCTGCTACGAGTATTACCCCTCCGTATCGGGGGTCGTTAAGGACAAAATCCTTTTTCAGCGTACCATCCTTATTATAACGCCAGTCGCGAAACAGGTTGTCGCCAAATCCTTTCTTGTCAGTAGCCTTCAGGAAGCGTGCAGGAATAATCTGGTCCGTGTCCACATTTTCCAATGGAAGTGGTACACACGTACTTGTTATGATGTTGAATTGCTGATGCATGTATTAATATTTTTTTATTTATTGTTCTTGTTTACTTATGTCATGTTGACTTACCTATTTGTTTATTTATGTAAATATTCATTTTATATTTACATAAAGTCTCTCGGATCTGTTATACATCCTGTTACTGCTGCGGCAGCCGCGACAAGCGGACTTGCCAGTATAGTACGCGCACCTGGGCCTTGCCGTCCTTCAAAATTGCGGTTACTCGTAGACACGCAATATTTTCCTGAAGGAACTTTGTCGTCATTCATTGCGAGACAAGCAGAGCAACCAGGCTGACGTATGGTGAATCCTGCATCTGCAAGAACTTTGTCAAGACCTTCATCCTTGATTTGCCAGTCAACAGCCCAGGAACCTGGAACGAGCCACGCAACAACGTTTTCCGCTTTTTTACGTCCTTTGACAATCGAAGCAAAGGCTCTGAAATCCTCGATACGGCCGTTCGTACATGCTCCAAGAAATACATAATCAATAGAATGTCCAAGTAGCTTTTCGCCAGGCTTAAATCCCATGTAGTCAAGCGATTTCATGAAAGAAGATTTCCCGCTTTCTTCTATATCCCCAATAACAGGGATACTTTCCGTTATTCCGATACCCATGCCAGGATTTGTGCCGTAAGTTATTCTAGGTTCGATATCTGCCGCATCAAACGAAAGCTCCTTATCAAACACAGCATTTTCATCACTCTTTAATGTCCTCCAATATGCGACAGCTTTATCCCATTCAGGGCCTTTCGGGGCATAATCCCTACCCTTCAAATATTCAAATGTTGTTTCGTCCGGTGCTATAAAGCCCCCTCTTGCACCCATCTCAATAGACAGATTGCATAACGTAAGGCGACCTTCCATTAACATATCCTTTACTACCTGCCCCGAATATTCGACAAAGTATCCTGTCGCTCCGGATGTGGTAAGCCTTGCCATCAAGTATAGAGCGACGTCTTTAGCCGTTACCCCACGCCCAAGCTTTCCGTTTATGGTTATCCTCATTGATTTCGGCTTTTGCTGCAATATGCATTGCGAGGCCATAACCATTTCCACCTCGCTTGTACCAATACCGAACGCTATTGCTCCTACGGCGCCATGCGTGCTTGTATGAGAGTCGCCGCAGACGATAGTCATACCTGGTAATGACAATGCTTTTTCAGGACCGACGACATGAATTATACCATTATTTTTATCCATCATGCCGTAGTATGCCAATCCAAAATCTTTAGCGTTTGCCTCGAGCGTCTCGACCTGTTTTCTTGATACGGGATCTTTTATTGGCTTATCCTGGTCGTGAGTCGGTGTATTATGGTCTGGCATGCAAAAAATTTGCTTGGGGCGAAAGCATTTCAGTCCTCTTTCACGAAGTCCTGCAAACGCCTGCGGAGACGTAACTTCATGGCAATAAAGACGGTCTATGTAAAGTTGCGTAGGGCCGTCGTCAACAATCTGAACGACATGTTTATCCCAGATTTTGTCAAAAAGAGTGTTCATATCTGATTTTTTATTATAATCCTTTAAGGAAATGAGGCCGGTATGCGACACAACCTCGTTGCTGTTTACTTAAATTTGTTTATACAATCAATATATGCTTCAACCGAAGCTGTAACGATATCCGTATTCGCGCCGAATCCGTAATACACGTTTCCGTCATACTCGACCTGCATGTGAACCTTTCCGATATCGTCAGATCCTTTACTGATAGCCTGGATGGTAAATTCCTTAAGCGTCATTTGTTTCTGAATAATCTTCTTCAGAGCTTTGATGGCGGCGTCTACAGGCCCATTGCCCGTTGATGCTTCCTCAAACTTTTGGCCTGAGATGTCGAGCCCTATGCTTGCAACACTCTTAACCCCCATGCCTGTAGTGACTTGCAGGAAATCAAGCTTTACAGAATGTGCTTCAGCCCTGTCTGCCCCTGCAAGCATGAGGACGTCATCATCTGTTATCTCTTTTTTCTTGTCGGCAAGCTTCAGGAAATTCTGGTATATATCATCTATTTTTTTCTCGTTAGCTATGTTAACACCCAATACGCCAAGGCGGTATTTTAACGCTGCCCTGCCGCTGCGTGCCGTAAGTACGATGGAATTATCGTCAAGACCAACGTCCTTAGGATTCATGATTTCGTATGTATCGACGTTTTTGAGCACACCGTCTTGATGGATTCCGCTTGAATGCGCAAAGGCATTGCGCCCGACAATTGCCTTGTTCGGTTGTATTGGCATATTCATCAAACTGCTTACCATACGGCTTGTGGGGTATATTTTCGTCGTGTTTATGTTAGTTTCGATATCAAGATACTTGTGGCATTTCAGTATCATGGCTATTTCCTCAAGTGACGTGTTGCCCGCGCGCTCGCCGATACCGTTTATTGTTACCTCAACCTGTCGTGCACCGTTAAGCACGCCGCTAAGAGTGTTGGCCGTGGCCATTCCCAAGTCGTTGTGGCAGTGGGTGGAGATTATGGCTTTGTCTATATTGTCGACATGTTCAATAAGATATTTTATTTTGTCACCATATTCAGCAGGAAGACAGTAGCCGGTCGTGTCAGGTATGTTTACTACTGTTGCGCCAGCCTTGATAACAGCCTCGATAACCCTTGCCAGGTACTCGTTGTCAGTGCGTCCTGCGTCTTCCGCATAAAATTCGACATCCTCTACATACTTTTTAGCGTATTTTACGGCGGCTACGGCGCGTTCTATTATTTCATCGCGATTGCTGTTGAACTTATATTTAATGTGCGAATCGCTGGTTCCTATTCCTGTATGTATGCGTTTGTGCTTGGCATATTTAAGCGACTCGGCCGCAACGTCGATATCTTTCTCTACGGCGCGCGTCAGCGCACAGATTGTTGGCCATGTAACGGCCTTGGAAATTTCTATTACCGAATTGAAATCGCCAGGGCTGGATATAGGAAAACCGGCCTCGATTACGTCTACTCCCAGCTGCTCAAGTTGTTTGGCCACTTGTATTTTCTCAACTGTGTTAAGCTGACACCCGGGCACCTGCTCGCCGTCCCTAAGTGTTGTGTCAAAAATGAAAAGTCTGTCGCTCATCGTTCTGTTCGATTTATATATTAATGAAAAAACCTTTCGCACCCGGAAGTGAGAAAGGTTTATAACATCAGCACGCACATGTCAAAACACAACCTTACCACTTCCGCCTTTGTAACGAAGTCGTAGAATAATAATGCCTGATATGTTAATGCTATATATCATGTTCTTTTTATGTTTGCCATGCAAAGGTAAAGATAAATATTAGAATACGCAAATAAATCGTTACTTTTTTATTTAAAAATCTTTCAATTTATTGCTTTTGTTGTTTATTTATGGATAAATATTACAGTCCTCGGCTATTATTGGCCGTCTATTCTGGCTTTATTGTCCTTGCGGTAAACATTTAAAGAAAAGTAAATCATGGCCTTTTACATTACGAAAGACCATGATTTACACAACAAAAGGCCGTATTTCGCGGCACGATAAATGGCTTTTTGCAAAATGGTTGACAGTTAATAACCAGAATAGCCTATGCCAAGAACAAAACACATATTGTCAAATAACTGAATGTGGCAATGAAATATCTGGTTTGTTAATATTGGATATGCTGGTAAAAACAAAAACAACGTTGCGCAGGAATCGGTTATAGAGCAACGTTGTTTATTACGAATTGTATATAAATGTCAAAAAGGTAGAGGTCCGTCCGCTCCGATTGGGCCATCGTAAGGAGGGGGCAGCGTTATGTCATCACCACCATTAATCCTTGAGCCGATAATCTCACCGGAGCCAAATGGTGACGCGCCTGCGTCTGACGGATTCTCGAATCGTGTAAATTCGCCCCTGAAGTTCAACAAAACGTCTCCTGTACCGCCCTTACGGTGCTTGGCGATGATAATTTGTGCTTTGCCATGCAAGTCGTTTCCCTTTTCGTCTGTAAAAATCCTGTAATACTCAGGGCGGTGCACAAAAAGCACCATATCGGCATCCTGTTCTATCGCACCAGACTCTCTAAGGTCACTTAATTGAGGGCGTTTTCCATCCGGCCCTTCTCGTCCTTCAACCGTACGGTTGAGCTGTGACAATGCCAAAACAGGAATGTCAAGCTCTTTTGCTAGGCCTTTCAGTGAACGGCTGATGGTCGAGACTTCCTCTTGGCGACTGCCGAACCTGGCCCCATTGGCATTCATAAGCTGTAGGTAGTCTATCATTATCAATTCAACTCCCTTTTCTCTAACCAACCTTCGCGCTTTCGTCCTTAACTCGAATATTGACATACCCGGCGTGTCGTCAATATAAATTGGAGCGGCTTGTAGGCGACCTACATTCTTGTCAAGTCTGTTCCATTCATCGTCGTCAAGCTGACCGTTGAGGATTTTCTTGCCTTCTATTTCGCATACATTTGATATCAAGCGGTTTACCAGCTGAACGTTATTCATTTCAAGCGAGAAAAAAGCTATTGGCCGACCATAATCAACGGCTATGTTTTTGGCCAACGAAAGGGCAAACGACGTCTTTCCCATGGCCGGACGACCTGCAATTATAACAAGATCGCTGCGTTGCCAACCGGCCGTATAATCGTCAAGTTTAGTGTAACCGGTAGGTATACCGGTTAGTCCACCTTTGTTGGCCGCTGCTTTTTGTAGTATTTCTACTGCTTGCTTTACGACAGGGTCTATCTGGGTATAGTCCTGGCGCATATTCTTTTGTGACAATTCAAAGAGTGAGCCCTCGGCTTCCTGCATCAGTTCGTCTACATCGATAGTCTCATCGAAAGCTTTTGTCTCGATTACGCTGGCGAATGAAATGAGTTGACGTGCAAGATATTTTTGTGCAAGTATTTTTGCGTGATACTCTATGTGGGCGGAGGAAGCCACATGCGAACTCAAGTCAAGGATATAGGCCGGACCACCAACTTCGTCAAGAGTACCTTGGCGTTTAAGCTCCTCGGTAACGGTCATAATGTCGACCGGATTTTCTTCAAGGCTTAAACTTTGTATTGCACGATATACTTTTTGGTTGCGCGGTTCGTAGAATGTTTCCGGATGCAAAGTCTCACTTACAACTGAAAATGCATCCTTGTCTATCATCAATGCACCAAGCACGATACGCTCAATATCTATTGCCTGTGGTTGCAGGTGTGCGTAGCTGTTGTCCAAAGAACGGGATTTTTTATTATCTGCCATATTGGAGGTTTGATTTTATGGACTGCAAAAATACAAATAAATCCTGTCATCTACACAATTTAATCGGATTTATGCAGTTATTAATCTATATTAATGTAAAAAGGAAATGCAAGATTTCAATCAGGCATAATATATTATTCAAAATATGATTACCTACCCTTGCGCTAAAATCAATTTGGGACTTAACATCGTCGCACGTCGTAATGATGGTTACCATGATTTGGAAACTGTTTTTTATCCTATCAGGCTTAATGATAAATTGGATATTAAGGTGTTGAATGATTGTGACTACAATGAAGGGCAATGTGTACTGGCAATTGACGGTATAAGTATAGAAGGAGACATTAAGGACAACCTCGTGGTCAAAGCCTATAATATCATAAGACAACATTTTCCTGAAATACCACCGGTAAATATCAAACTAACTAAAAATATTCCATCACAAGCAGGGATGGGAGGCGGTTCTTCTGATTGCGCATATACAATAACAGCACTGAATAAAATGTTTAATCTCGGAATGTCAATTCCTGACATGCAATATATTGCGTCTAAAATTGGTGCTGACTGCCCGTTTTTCATCAATCCCCTTCCTTCGTTTGCTACAGGGATAGGTGAACATCTAAGACCTATACATCTTGACCTTTCTCAATACTACATTGGCATTGTGAAACCACAGGTTATGATAAGTACACGAGAGGCTTTTGCACATGTCACGCCGCAAAAACCTACAAGATGCTGCCTGGACATCATTGAAGGGCCGATAGAAAGCTGGCGTTATGAATTGGTTAATGATTTTGAGAATAGCATAGCGGAAATATATCCGGAGATTGCTGTTCTTAAACAACGACTTTATGACATCGGGGCCATTTATGCATCAATGAGCGGAAGTGGAAGCGCATTGTATGGTATATTTAAACATTGCCCCCGGAACTTTAATTCATCATTCGATAAATGCTTTACCGCAATAGTATAACTGTAAGATTCTCAATGGATAACAAGAAAGAACTATTGCCTGTTGTAGATGAGTCAGGTAATATTGTAGGAAAAGTTGAAAGAGGGATTGCGCATAACGGTTCAAAAATACTTCATCCAGTTGTTCATCTACATGTATTCTCTCCTGAAGGATATATTTATTTACAGAAGCGTCCGGACTGGAAAGATGTTCAACCCGGCAAATGGGATACAGCTGTTGGAGGACACATCGATTACGGTGAGGATGTTTCTGAAGCATTGAAAAGAGAAATTTATGAAGAATTAGGTATAAATCAATGCAAGATAGAAAAACTTGGATATTATGTTTTTGAAAGTGAAATAGAAAAGGAGCTGGTGTACGTAAACAAGACTGTTTATTCAGGAATAATCAGGCCGGATATTCATGAACTTAACGGTGGGAAATTTTGGAAAAGAGAAGAAATTTTAGATTGTATCGGGAAATGTATATTTACGCCTAATTTTGAACATGAATATTTAAAATTTTTCGCTGCGAATAATTCTTAAGTTTAATCTATAAATATTAAAAATACTGAAAATACAGTGTATATTATAACAATGTATTGATATTTTTCGTAATTTTGCACCGTTTTTAGAGATAATATTTGCTATCAGATTAGTAATCAGCAACTTACATTTTTAAGGCAAACAGATGAGACAATTAAAAATTCAAAAAAGTATTACCAACCGCTCCAGTGAGGCTTTAGACAAATATCTCGTTGAAATCGGACGTGCTCCCTTGATATCAATAGACGAAGAAATTGAATTAGCACAGAAAATAAAGAAAGGCGGTCCTGAAGGTGAAAGGGCAAAAAATAAGTTGGTAACGGCCAACTTGCGTTTCGTTGTGTCTGTTGCAAAACAATACCAGCATCAGGGGTTGACGTTGACGGACTTAATCGACGAGGGTAATATAGGTCTTATCAAGGCGGCCCAGAAATTTGACGAAACACGAGGATTCAAATTCATTTCATATGCTGTGTGGTGGATTCGTCAAAGCATTTTGCAAGCGATAGCAGAGCAGAGCCGTATAGTACGACTGCCTTTAAATCAAGTTGGATCTCTCAACAAAATCAATCACGAAATAAACAAGTTTGAACAAGAAAATCAACGCCATCCTTCAGTGTCTGAGTTGTCGGAGGTGACAAAGCTTGATGAGGAAAAAATAGGTCAGTCATTGGCTGCAGACGGCCATCATGTAAGTATTGATGCTCCATTTCAGGATGGTGAAGATAACTGCATGCTTGATGTAATGCCAAGTGGTGATGACAGTCGTACAGATAGGGCTGTAGACCATGAATCAATGGCTCTTGAACTTAATACAGTACTGAGCAAGGTTCTGAAAGAACGCGAAATAACAATAATTCGTGAGTGTTTTGGTATTGGATGCCATGAAAAAGGCTTGGAGGAAATTGGAGATCAATTAGGTCTCACAAGAGAGCGCGTAAGGCAAATCAGGGAAAAAAGCATTGCTAAGCTGCGCGAAAGCGGTAATGCTAAAATCTTGATGAAGTATCTTGGATAGAATGATAAGTTGAAATATAAAAAGGTGCAACAAATCAAATTGTTGCACCTTTTTATTTATAAACAGCATTTATACATTTTTTCTTATAATTACAATTTAAACCTGACTTGTAATTCCACATCCGTAGCCGAAGAGCCATAAATCTGTTGATAGCCGCTTCCAATTGTATTACGGTCAAAATACTTTGTTGTCCCAATTTTTGCCATAATCGTTATGATTTTCGAAAAATTTGATGTCGCCAATAGCGAACATCTCAAGCCGTTTCCATAATATGCAGGAAAAGAGAAAGAGTACAGCATACCACGTTCGTAAGAATACACGCGGCTGTCATAATCATCAGTGTTGAAATATCCAAGTACAGCAGTTATGCTGAACAATTTTTTCACTTTAAGACTTACATTTTGACTTATCATCCATCCTAAACTTTTATCTTTATAGTCAACATACGAGACATCAGCCTGACTCTTGCCACTCCACGTTCCATTATTGTACGCAACGGACAATCTACCGCGGTGTTCATTTTTATATATTAATCCGGTTTTGTTATCGTTGTCACGTTCCCTCATCTTAAACCTATAACGTAAAGCAAATGCCCATTTGCCTGGAGTATAATTCATTTGTACTAGATTGTCGAATGAATGTGAACTGCCAGAGGCTTGGTATTTTGGCCACGCGAAATATGCGAAATCACTATAAGCCATAATATTCATTGTTGGAATTGGCCGCCAATTTACACCTAAATATATGCCACTTTCATTCTGTACTGCCCCACCCTCGTTAAAACTTTCAGAAAATAGAGAATAATACTTGAACGAATAAAAACGTTGTAATGCCAGTATATCAAAATTGTCGGTCACGCTATAGCTAAGTGTGTTGATTGTTGCTAAGGCATGACATCCTCCTGTCGCAGTTTCTCCACTGAATGAAAATTTATGGCCTGTGTATCCATAATTTATTCCGACATTATAAAAATTTTTACCATGAGCATAGTGCTTTCTGTAAACAACGTCACTTTTGGGCTTAAGAATTTTGTCAAGTGATACATATATGCCTGTTATCCCGGCATAAAATCCTCCAATTCTGTAATCAACATTTCCACCAATAACAAAATGTGAGGAATTGTTTTTCTTGGATAGCTCGGTTTCTGTTCGGTGATACCCTGAATTTAAAATCGTTGCAATCGTTCCGTCATCTTTATTCAGTGTTGCATCAAACTTACGGTAAGAAATGAACGCGCTGACATCCAATCCTTTAGTGGCATTAACGGTAATTGCAGCACCCTGTAGGTAGTTTCCATCAGACCTGGATGCATGCGGCCGGATATTACTACCACCACGTCCTAAGGACGATAGTGCCGCAAGTTTACCGAAAGCAAAATTGTTATTTATAACCAGTCCCATTCCAAATCTGGCACGATAACGTCCTAGCACAAGAGTTTTTATGCGCCCGAGTTTTTTCAGCACAAAATAAAACGAATAGAAATCATAGCCCATACTATTCTTTCCAGCGAAAAAAGGTTCGCCCGCATCTTGAGCGCCAATTATTCCCAAACGGACATAATCACCATATGTAAAATCGTACCTTATGCTGTGCTTGTATTGATAACCGACATATCCTTCTTTATCGCCTTTTCTTGTATATAAAGGTATTTTGGCTGTTCCAATAATGTCATGTTTACCATATTTAATTATGTTGTCAAGCTTAGGAAATCCTTTCTTTCTTATATTTCCGGCATACGTGAAATAAAATAATAGTCTCCGTTTAAAATAATCCAGATCACGAATCATCGCCAATTCTCCAAGCGATTTCATAGGTCCATATCGATAAAGGTATTCACAGATATTCTCCACGTCCTTGGCCGTCAGGAATGGTAATTGCTCAAGATCTTCACGAGTTGCCGTATTTATGTTTATCGGATTTTCTTCCAAATCACATAACATGTCAAACGATGTTTCCCAAGAAGCAGACTCTATGTCTTCAAGTTCGCCCAGCTGATATAAATACTGTTCCCATTCATGTTGCTGTCCATAGGCTGACATAAATATGAATGCGCCGAATATTATTAAAGAAAAATGTTTCATGGTAGATTAGTTTTATCCATTGGCATTTCTGTCTGCCAGTTCATTCATCCTGTGACGGCAGTTCTTTACTGCTGTTATGAAATACAAAAGTAACTAAATTTTTCGATAACACAAAAATTAGTAAATACTAACTTTTAAATTTTATATATCAGCACGGATAATTTAAAATTACTAAAGTAAATTTCATAAAAGGCATATAGCTTCATCATAAACCGTGTTTTGCCCTGTCAAAAGCCGCATTTCATGACGCAAAACATCATCTATTGCAATCCTTTCTTCATAATTAGATGAACTAACAAACGTAATTAATTGTTATACAACAAATTATATATTGAGATAGTAATTAGTCCAAGCAAGGATTTAAGGCTTTCACAAAGATGATACGATTTATCATGTCACTGGCATTTGAAATAACAAAACCGGCGTACTGCCTGGATGACAATACGCCGGTCGGGTTCTGATCATATTAAGTTTTATTATTCAGGCTTTGCGTCTTCGCTTTTTTCTTGTGCCTTTGCGACGGTAGACTTTGATGATGTTTTACGAGTTGAAGGAGACTTGGTTTTCTCGATTTTTGCCTTCAATTTTATTTCGGCATTCTGCATCTTTTCAACTTTTGCCTTGAGGCGGACAATTTCTTTGTCTTTCATCTCAATCTCGTCACCCTGATTCTTAATCGTTGTAAGCAATGAGTTAAGCTCATCGTTATCAATTTCTTCAGGATATAACGAATTGACACGGTTAATGAAATCGCCGAGAATATTCATATAATTTGTAAACGCATCAAACGGTGAACTGTAAATGCCACGGTCTAGCCCCACATTTGACGGCTTGGTTGTCATGAAGCGGAAGTTATTGCTTGCCTGCAGATAGTCCCAATCCAGGCATATACGCGGGTCGTTGGCTATGCGCACACGGTCAGCCACGCTGTATAACTTGTTAAATGCTTCACGTTGCATCGGATTGCCTAGCCAAGAACTTACGTCACGCTCTTCGTCAACCCATGACAATGTATCAGGAACATCAAGATTGCCAACGCTGTTCATCTTCAAACATATTTCAGTCGGGGTAGAGAACGTAATACCCTTTTCTTTTGCAAAATGCGGTAATGCTTTGATAAAGTCAAGGATATTTGAAGAAAGAGGTTGGGCAATACCTAATGCAGACAATTCCATAAAAATGTTTATAACCTGCTCATTATCAGGTAATGCTGCAATTCTGTTAACGTAATTATCCGCAAATAATGGATACCCGTCCCAATCGCTGTTGTTGAAGCGTAGACTTATATCGTCACTCAAGTCTACATCCCTTAACAATAGTTTAAGGTTTGGAGCTATCGCACAATTATATACATAATGAGGAGATTTCCATCCTAAAACGTGCTTGGCACCTTCAGTGAGCATGCCTTTAAAGCCCATAGCAGCGGCTTGGCCACCAATGTCATCACTGTAGATTAATGATGAATTTCTGAGGACTGTCGGTTTTTTACCGAAATATTCCTGCATCTTTGCGGCTTGCTTTTTAATGTCCTCTGCAAAAGTCGTTTCGTTGACAAGAGAAGAGAGGCCATGTGAATACGGTTCTGCCAGGAATTCCACACAGCCTGTCTCATTCAATTCTTGCAGCTTTGAGATTACTTGTGGAGCATGCATTTCAAGTTGTTCCAATCCAACTCCTGAAATAGAGAATGCCACTTTAAAATATTGACCATTATTCTTTATCATTTCGAGAAATGCATCCAAAGCGGGCATATATGAACGTTCAGCAATATCACTAATGCTGCGTTCATTCTCGTAGTCATCATAATAATAGTGGTCTGTACCAATGTCAAAAAAACGATAGCGTTTAAGATGTATAATCTGGTGTATTTCAAAATACAAACATATTGTTTTCATTGTAGTATTACTTAAAGTTATTGATATTTACTATAAATTATCTGCGCCGCTTTTTATTTTCTTAATCCGAGTGTGCGCTCATAAAGTTCACGGATCCACAATCCGACTTTTTCCCATGTTATTTGGTCGACCTCGTGCTTCCCTTCGGCCTGCAGATAATTGAACAAGCTGTCGTTGTGGCAGATAGAATAAATTGAATCAGCCAAGGCGTGTATGTCCCAATAGTCCACTTTTATACAGTTGGTTAATATTTCTGCGCAACCACTTTGTTTTGATATAATGGTCGGCGTTCCGCATTGCATTGCTTCCAACGGTGATATTCCGAAAGGTTCACTAACAGACGGCATTACATATACATCTGAGTATTTCAAGCATTCATATACTTGTTTTCCTCTCATAAAACCTGGGAAATGGAAACGGTCCGCAATGCCACGTTCGGCAGCCAAATAAATCATGGCATCCATCATATCTCCGCTTCCAGCCATGCAAAAACGGACATTTCTTGTACGGTGAAGCACCATATTGGCGGCTTCAACAAAATATTCAGGTCCCTTTTGCATCGTTATACGGCCTAAGAACGTAACGATTTTTTCTTTGTTCGTATGATCTGGTCGTGGAATGTCTTGCAACTCTTGCCGCAAAGGATATACGGCATTATGGACAGTAAAGCATTTACGCGGATCTTGATGATACTGGTTAATTACAGTTTGTCTTGTTAGTTCACTCACGCACATTATGCAATCTGCGTTATCCATTCCGTCTTTTTCAATAGAATAAACGGTTGGATTAACATGTCCGCGGCTACGGTCAAAATCCGTTGCGTGTACATGAATGCATAACGGCTTGCCACTCACTTTCTTGGCATGGATACCGGCTGGATATGTAAGCCAGTCATGTGCATGTATAATATCAAACTCCTGTTGACGGGCAACTACACCTGCTACAATTGAATAATTGTTTATCTCGCTGTGGAGATTGTCCATATATTTTCCGGAAAATTCAATGCAACCCAAATCATTGACCAACATGTAATTGAAGTCAGCATAAATGTGGTCACGCATTTTGTAATACAATTCCGGACTTATTACATTTCCAATACGGCTTTTCACATAGTCGTAGTCAACGTCACGATAGACGATTGGTACGGCATTCATGGCAATGATATTAAGGAAGCTTTTATCTTCATCGCCCCAAGGTTTGGGTAAACAGAAAGTTATTTCCATGTCGCCCTGTTCGGCTAATCCCTTGGTTATACCATAACTTGCGGTTCCTAATCCTCCAAGAATATGAGGAGGATACTCCCAACCAAACATTAATACTTTCATATTGTTCCTCCTCCTATTTTATGTAAGAATATTTTTCAAGCAAATTCAAGGTTCTCAAGATCTCTGCGACATTCATCGCAAACGAGATGGCGCCACGTGCACGGAATGGCGGATTGCCGTCAGACAACTCTGGTATCGTGCCGAGACAATTTATCAGCATCTCATCCTCATAGCCTACCATATGTCGCTCAATAAAGCTTAATCGTGTACGCTTATATAGTTTAAGGCATGCCTCCATATAGAAACCTCCTAACCATGGCCATGCTGTACCTTGATGGTATGCATAATCACGTTGAGCACCTACATACATCGGATTATATCCTCCGCTTTTGGGAGATAATGAACGCAGACCTTTTGGTGTGAGAAGCTCTCGAGTGCAGACGTCAAGAACGCTTTTCTTTTGGTCTTGTGATAAGGGAGAATAATCGAAAGCCACAGGAAATATCATGTTTGGCCTGACACTCCAATCCATCATATTGCCGTCAACATAATCGAATAAATAACCATAGTCATTCATGAACGTTGAAACGAATGACTGTTTGCATAGTTCAGCTATCTTTTCCCATTCTGCTACTTTGGCTTCATTCCCTTTCAATGTCGCAAGTTTTGCTCCGAATTTCAACGCATTGTACCAAAGAGCATTGAATTCTACTATATATCCCGTTCTTGGTACAACCGGTTTCCCGTTTATAGTCGAATTCATCCATGTTACTGGCTTATTGCGTCCATCTGTATAGAGTAAACCGTTTTCGTTGAGTTTAAGGTTGGGATGTTTTCCATCTATTATATATATAAGGATATCTTTCACAAGTTTACCATACATGCTAAGACATTTATCATCTCCTGTTGCCTTAGCATATTGTTGGATTGCCCAAATAGCCCACAACAAGACGTCAGGCTGTTCAATTTCCGTTATTTTTCCTGTTTGGGGCTTATTTTCCATAAACTCGCGCAAACTTCTTTCAGCTGTTTTCATTACGAGTTCGAAATAATCTTGCTCATCAATAGACAAGGTTAAACCCGGAAGAGAAATAAATGTATCACGTGCCCTACATTTAAACCAAGGATATCCGGCAAGAATATAACGTTCGTCTTTGCTTGTTCTATTATGGAACTGATGGGCAGCATTTACCAAACAATGGAAGAAATTATCACGAGGCGCACGGTCTTCAACCTCTTTTTCAAATAAATGCTTCAGTGTACTTGTCTTGATCTCCGACGTAGAGGCGGCGAAAACAATACTTTCGCCTTTTTTAATGTTCATTTCAAAATACCCTGGTACATACAAATCTTCATTGTATGCATAACCACACTCTTGTTCTTTCGGATATTCAATGCCTCGGTACCAATCAGGAGTAAACTTAAATTCATTCGTTTTGCTGAATTGCATGTATAAATCTGGATATCCGGCGTACATGCAGGTCTTTATGCCATTGTCTACGCTGTGATATTCCCTACTGGCCGTACTGTTTTCGTGTGTTACCTGTTTTACGCTCCTGAAGGCCAGGAATGGTTTGAATCTCAATATTGTCTCACTGTGTGCATCCATCAGAGTGTAACGAATCAAGATTCTGTTTTCATAGTGTTGGAATACAACCTCCTTTTTTAACAAAACACCGCCAACACGGTATACTGTTGTCGGTACTTTATCACAATTAAACTCACGGATATACTTATGTCCTTTGGGACTGTAATTGTTCCCTTGGTATTTATGCAATCCCAAGTTGAACTCCGCGCCATGTTGGATAACGGTGACATCCAAGGAAGAAAGCAATACATGATTGTCGTCATCCATCTCCGGAACCGGCACTACTAAGAGTCCGTGATACTTGCTTGTATTACAATCTACGATTGTAGAACAAGAATAAGCTCCGGAACGGTTTGTACGTAACAATTCCCTTGAAAGAGACTCTTCCAGGTTCGTCATCAGAGTTTTTTCAAATTTTAGATAACTCATGGTATAATTACAAGATTTAACGTTTCTCTCTAAAAATATAATCAATTAAGAGTATAAGCAACGCTTTTACCTTAACGACCTTTCAAAGGTAATAATTTTATTTTTTACGGCCAAACAAAACATTCACTTTTTCGCCCAAATATAGACTTCGCATAATAAATTTGTAGAAAAAGACAATATAGTATTAGTAATAACATAAAAATAAAGGTGTCAAACGTTTGCGCCGACACCTTTATTCAATTGGAATATATAAGTTACATTGGTATCAAAAAATTCAGGACTTCTTGTTCCACTGCTATTTTATATGCGCCAACCGGAGTTCTCATCAGCCTTCCGTCTACACTGACCAATGCCTTTACTGCCTCGTTGACGACTACTTCGTTTGTACGATATGGATGTACGCTGTGGTGGTTTAGGAATTTTCCTGTTATTAGTAAATAAAAACCTTCAAACAATTGCGTCATTTCAGGGTGATAAACCACGGATACGTCCAATAAGCCATTATACGGTACAGCATTGGGAGTTTGTCCGTAGCCGGCGGCATTACCAATGCATACCGTCATCACCTTGCGGTCTATCACGTCCGAATTTATCTTGATATTCATCTTGTAATCCAATCTTTGGAACATCATCATGGCCATAGACCCGATAAACGATAAAGTTCTTGAACCAAATAAGCGTCTTGTTTGTTGCCTCATGTTCATCATTGATGATATCAAGCCTATATTTACACAATTAAGGAAATATCTATGGCACTTCTCGTTTTTCTTATTTGTATATCGAATGCAACCAAGATCGATTTTCCTTACCCTACGTTCCTTAAGCCATCTTACGGTTTGTTCAATGTCATTTTCCTTAAAACCCCAATAATGCGCAAAGTCATTCATTCCCCCGTTCGGTATAAGTCCTAAGGCAATTGAGTCACGAATATCCTTATCAACGGACATAAGACAATTCGCCGCGTCGTTTAGAGCAGAATCTCCGCCTACAATAATAATTGTCTTGTATCCATTGTTTATCAACATATTGACATGCCTGGTTACGCTTGCCTGTCTTTCGCTTTGTACAAAGTCAAACTCTATGTTCTGTTCCAGCAGGCAGATCTCAATCTTGCTCCATCTTTTCATCGAGCTTGACTGCCCGTGCTTGGGACAGTATAAAATACCCCAACGTGAATTTGCTATTGCCATATTATTCTCTCTATTGTAATTTGCCTGAAACTTCACATTCTTTTTTATAGATAGCTTTCACACATTCAACCTTGTCTTTTAATGACATATCCGCACTAATCCAATGTATCTTAAAACCACGTCTTTCCATCCCCCTGAACCAAGTCATCTGACGTTTTGAAAATTGATGTATGGCTATTTCAAGAGAACGGAACATTGTCTCGTAAGTCAATTTGCCGATAAGGTATTCCGTGACATATTTATATTCAAGGCCATAATAAATAAGGTCGACGGGATTTATTCCTTCATCAAGCAAGCTTTTTACTTCGTAAATCATGCCGTTCTCAAGCCGTTGCTTGAGTCGCTCGGTTATTTTACGTCTTCTTTCGTCACGGTTTATGTCTATGCCTATTATGGTAGACTCAATCTTTTCAGCCTTTCTTGCGGATAATTCAGGATGTTCCTTGTAATAATTTTCTATTTCGATTGCCCTTATTGCCCGTTTTACGGTATCTACATCCGTTGTGTTATGCATGTTTGAGCCGTTCTCGTTTTTTAGTGATATAAGTATATCCTTCAACTCATCAATAGACTTGCAGCTCAGACTATGGCGTAATTCTTTATCTTCAGGCACGGGCACGAGGTTGTAACCATTCAGGACTGCTTCGATATATAATCCTGTTCCTCCGCATAAAATTGGTATCTTCTTTCTTTCCGCTATGTCATTATATGCAGCTATAAAGTCTTTCTGATATTCAAATAAATTGTATTTTGTACCAGGTTCTACAATATCAATAAGGTGATACGGGATGATTTTCCCACCGACGATGTAATCTGCCAGGTCCTTACCCGTTCCGATATCCATTCTTCGATACACTTGACGACTGTCTGCGCTTATTATTTCCGCGCCAAGCTCAGCCGCCAGCATGGCAGCCAAAGTGGTTTTGCCTGATGCGGTAGGTCCGAGTATGGTTATCATTTTACACATTATTTAATATAAGGATAAAGATTTAAAACTGGAACAGCATAATTTCTATCACCTGCAAATTTACAAAAAATAAACCGTCCGACAAGTATCGGACGGTTTATTTTTAATATATCAATCAAATTAATGATTAGCCGTTATGCTTCTTCATGATCTTGATGAGGTCGATTACCTTGTGAGAATAACCAATCTCGTTGTCATACCAAGAAACAACCTTTACGAACTTGTCTGTCAGGTAAACACCTGCGTCTGCGTCGAAGATAGATGTCAGCGGGCAGCCGAGGAAGTCAGAAGAAACAACCTTGTCCTCAGTGTATCCGAGGATACCTTTCAGTTCGCCTTCAGAAGCCTCTTTCATAGCCTTGCAGATATCCTCCTTAGTTGCAGGATTCTTCAGGTTTACGGTCAGATCTACTACAGAAACGTCCAGAGTCGGAACGCGCATAGAGATACCTGTCAGCTTGCCGTTCAGTTCAGGAATAACCTTGCCTACAGCCTTAGCTGCACCTGTAGAAGACGGGATGATGTTGCCAGAAGCGGCACGGCCACCACGCCAGTCTTTCATTGACGGTCCGTCAACTGTACGCTGTGTTGCAGTTGTAGAGTGAACTGTTGTCATAAGACCGTTCTCAATACCGAACTTATCGTTCAGAACCTTAGCGATAGGAGCCAAGCAGTTAGTTGTGCAAGATGCATTAGAAACGATTGTCTGGCCTGCGTAAGTGTCAGTGTTTACACCACATACGAACATGTCAGCCTGACGGCCGTCCTCGCCCTTCTTTGAAGGAGCAGAGAGAACTACATATTTAGCGCCTGCCTGGAGGTGCTTCTCAGCGCGGTCCATAGTCAGATAAAGACCTGTAGACTCGACAACATATTCAGCGCCGATTTCGTCCCACTTCAGGTTAGCAGCGTCCTTCTCAGCTGTAACGCGGATGTGGTTGCCGTTTACGATAAGCTCGTTCTTCTCAACGTCAGCCTCAATTGTGCCGTCGAACTGGCCGTGCATTGTATCATACTTCAGCATGTAAGCCATGTAGTCAACAGGCAGAAGGTCGTTGATACCTACAACAACGACGTCATTCTTGTTAGCCTCTTCGAGAGAAGCACGGAAAACGAAACGGCCGATACGGCCAAATCCATTGATACCAATTTTAATCATCTTTGTTTATTTTAAAAGGGTTAAAATAATTTCCTTAAACAATATACCTATTTTCGCAGTACCTGCACTTTTATGCATGAATATCTCAAATGGCCTGAACCATAAGCATTTTTCTTTTTCCGAGCGCAAAATTACAAAAAATATTTTATAATATGGTAGACTTATAATCTTAAATTAAGTAAAAAAATAAAGAGTTCTTAATCTGTATAATTGCCGTTGATATTAAACAATATGTCATAAAGAAGGACCTTTTCGTGTAATATGATTTACATATGCAGCGATAAAGTTTGTTTTTCCTTTCATTTGTTTATCTCATGTAAGTTTAGAATACAACAAACATGTTTTTGGGAATAATTCATACAAATCTGAAAATGCAATATAGAGTTTGCACTTATTATCCCTTTAAATATCCGTACGGCCGGATTTTTATGGAATAACTGCTGTTTGGCTGAATTTATTTTTATAGAAAAGCAGCATTATGTGTGTCTGTTTTTTATATGAAAAACAAACGTATAGTATAATATCTGTTATCTTGATTACGTTGTCAATCGTGACAATATGTTATCCAGCCCCATACTTCTATATAATTAATAAGGTGTATTCATGGGTTTCGGTCGGAATCGGATTGTTGCTTGCTAATACCTTTATATATAAATGCATCTTTCGTTATTCTGTTCAAGTGTTGTGAGGCTTAATTCCGAAAAGCCGCCTTTCGGCTTATGAAAGATGGCTTTTCGCGTTCTAAAAGGCCATCTTTTACAAGCCCAAAGACGGCCTTTTGAAAAACAGGCATATAGTTCCACCCCATTTAAAGCGGTTTATGCGGCATTGAAATCCGTGCACACATGCATTAAAATTAGTTAAATCACGGACTTGGTAAGTAAACATCAATAAATTCACAATATTATTTACGTAAATCTGTATAAGGAATATACCTCTTTGAAATTAAGAGAGTTAGAAAAATCACATAGTTTTCAGGTAATGAGCTGGCAACCGTCCCAATTGCCGTGGTCTGCATCGCTTTGCCTGTTTGGATAACTCCTTCCGGATGCAAAAATACAAAAATAAAATTAGATTTAAATCTGAAAAACATCAAATTTAAATACATTATATCCACTTATAGTATTTTCGATAAAAATAAACAATTATGTTTGCACTAAACTTCTGTAAATATCACTATACTCATCAAGCAATACTAATTCAAATCCAATATAATCAAGGTATAATCGTTTCCCTTCTGAAAATTCAGAGGATTTACATATATACCATCCTTTTTTCTTGCGTTCAGGAAATCTTTTAAAATATTTTGCACGTTCAATAAGTAGCCATCTTAAAAATGTTTCATTCTCATCTAAAGCCAACCCGAAGATACATAATGATCTATTAAATATAATATGCAACCATGTGTTGTAACCTTTCCAATGATTTTGATTTTTCAAATCAAAATCATCAAAACCTTCTTCTTTATGTAGAAAAGAACGTACTCTTGCAGATAATCCCATATATTCAGAAAGGCTCATTCGGATACTTCTACGGTAACCAATCATACCATTAATATGCCATACACCGAACCCATCTATTGGAGATAATAGCGTTGTATTGCTAAAATAAACATTCCATGGGTAGTAATCAGTAAAACCTGTTCTGCCATTTCCCAACCTATTGATATGCAATCCACTATCTAAATTCCCATCAAAGTTAGTTGTTAACAAAGGAATATTCCATTTTATGATTTCATTTTGCAGCCATTCATGGTACTCAACAGGCTTCCACTTTTCAAGCAATTCAACAACTTTTTGCTTAACATCATCTATTGACCCTGCTTCAAATTCCATAATGTCATAGAATTCCGTTAATGAAATGCCTTTAGATATATCACTTAATGTTTTATTAGAAATTTGTTGCCAAACTTCTAATAATAAACTATTCCAAGATGTATCTTGGTTTATACCATATGCAAATCTATTGATTCCATTGCCAACAATAAAAGCCAAATCATATCTATTTTGGCATAATACTCGTTTGATTATTTTTAATTCATTTATCATACTCACCGAGTTATATGGTCATAAAAATGATGCCATCCTATTTCTTCACCGTTAGTTGCCATCCTATAAATAGAACGCAACAACGCATTAAATTTGTGGCAGAACTCTTCATTAACATCTTCATTTTTTAGCAGAAAATGTATCTCATGAAAGAAGGATTTATATAAATTTAAATCTTTTTTGTTGCTTTGTTCAATATCATCAAGAATATCACCAATTTGATGGGCAATTAGGAAATGTCTATGACTATCTTTATTATATTTCTTTTTTGCATTAGCAATTAATATTTGTTCTTCTTCTATATACTCCCTAATAGTAGGGTGGATACTCATAGAATAGGCATCACAGTATCCACTATCCCTATAAACAGTTTCTTCTATTTTGGGGAATAAAGAATTTATATACAAATCATCGAATGTCATGGAAATCTTCTCAATATAATAAACATCATCTTTGCCAGGTCTACTAATAAATCGTTCTTCATTAGTAATAGTGAAAGATTCTATCAAGGATAAAAAGTTTGTAGAATCTAAATATTTGTCTATCTTTGTCAAGATATCATCTATATTGTATTTTGTTTTCTTATCAAAAAAAGTTCTTATTAAATCACGTTCTGATTTAGTATATCTCCAATCAGCATAGACATCATTTTCATTTTTGTAATAGATGATAAATTGGTAATTGTCTCCATTATCTATGATGAATTTAGAGCTTTCATCTAATATCTTTTGTGGTATACATAAACCTTTCGTTTTGTATAATATTGGTTCAAACTCATCTCGATTATAGCATCTTATATTTTGATAATACTGAAATTCAGAAAGTAATACAGCAAATATAGGATAATCATCCGTAGAATCTTCAAAAAGAATTACTTCACCAATTTGTAGAGAACAATTAAATTCATTATAAATAAATCTAAAAGTACCGTCAATACAAAGAATGATTAGCGGTTCAGTCAAGCTAACCAAAGTTCCTATTCTGAGATTCTTATTTTGTTCAGACATATTATAGTTCATAATTTGTTGGAGCAAAGATAATAAAAGTTCGGTAAACTGTTCATAGTGAGCTGTATTTTATTGAGTATTGAAAGATTTTAATATTAAATCTTTAGCTTTTTGTTCTGCATTGTTGTGGCTGTTCTTATTCCGTTTCTCCATTCATGTGCTTTCTCCCTGAACCACTGCACAAGCGGAATATCATTCACGTATATATGGTAGTATCCTTTCCTATTCTTGTCCTCCTCAAACGAGAATGCCGCATTCTCGTCACGAAACTTTCGGTTGAATTCAGGGGAATAGAAATCGCCTTTCAACCTCACCTTCTTTAACTTGCACAACTCTTGGATTACCCTTTCAGAGAAATTCAAGGTGTTTCGACAGAAGTCAATCAACGGCAACAGCTTCTCCACATAAGGGAAGTATCGCTGTATCTTGTCCATATACTCGTTGAACTTGGTGCGTTCTTCTCTATGTTCAAGTTCCATTGTCTTGATATGCAGTATCAATTCTTCGTTCTGACTTTCAAGTGTGGATATGCGCTGCTGCAATTCTTCTCTTTCCGCTTTCAACTTATTGCTGCCCAAAAGAGAACCAACCTTTGCCACGAGTGCCGTTTTCGCTTCGGTCTTGGCGGCTTCCAGCTTCTCCGGCTTGATTTCTTTCCTGATTCCGTTAAGCTGCCGTTCCGCTTGTTCCTGTTCGGTCTGTAACTGTCGCACATTAGCTTCAAGCTCTCCCGTCTGCCGTTTCAGGTCACGGTAGTATTGGGCGGTGGTGGTATGCCGTGCTTCCGAACCCCGTATGCCACGCTGCAAGCCGTACTTCGCCATTGCTTTTGCGTAACTGTCATGATAGGCTACCAATTCCTCACGTGTCAGCAGGTCATCGGCGCACAGGCGGACGGCGTTGGCTTTCTTTCGGTAGGTGCGTTTGCCCTCCGTCTGTTTCTTCTTGGCTTTCCTGCGCTCGCCCGTCACTATCGGCACGACCGTGGCATGGATGTGCGGCGTGTGCTCGTCCATGTGAAGCACAGCCGATACGGTGTTCTCCTTTCCGAACGTGCAGTGCAGCCATTGCAGGTTGTCGTCGCACCATTCGTCCAGTCTGCCCTCGTCCTGCACTCTTATCATGTCCTCGTGCGTGCCCGAAAGCACGATGCGGATTGCCCGCACTTGGTCGGGCGTTATCTTCCGCCTGATGCCAGCCGTGCGGATGCGGTGGCTTATCGCTTCGGTGCGGTCTGCCACACCGTCGGGGAACTCCACCAGCTCATGGTTAAGGTTGGTGCGTGTCGGGTCGGCGTTCTTTGGCATGGTCTTGCGTTCGATGTGGTCGGATGCGCCCGTGTCAGCCGACCCTTTCGCCTTGTTGATTTGGATGCTTATGTATCCCATGTTCGTTTCTCGTTTTTTAGGTTCTACAAACTTGTTTGTCGGTATCCGTCAGCCTGCGGTCATGCCGCACGGGGCAAACGGGGGGTGTCCAGAGGGGTGTAACCCCGTTGGCTCATTGGGGCATTTTTAGCATTAGCGTCAGCGGTGCGTGAAGAAAACGCCCTAATGAGCTATGGCTTTTTGTTTCCCAAAAGCCTGCGGCGGTGTCGGCGGTGATGTTGGCGGATATTGGTCGCCCTTTTCTTTTCGCCAGCAACATTGTTTTTCTCTTGTCAGTCGGCAGGACGGAAGTCCGTCCGACCAGCCTGCGGATGACGGTGTTTCCCACTGTTACTTTCTCAGCGGACTTGTTGAGGGGTAAAAAAGCGTTGAACTGTTGAAATTGATATATAACATATTGATATATTGCAAAATACACACTAAACAATCTCTCAACAAAAGCGTGTCGCCCAACAAACGGATACGAAAAGGAAAAATGAGGTCGGAGTGATATGCCGTTGCTTCTTCTTTTCATCAGCCGTTGTGTGTTGTTGGCGGTCTGTTGAGGTTGCATATTCTTATATGCCAATACTTTATTACTCTTATTCAACAATTCAACAGAATATCAAAGCTTTTCCAGCAATTCTTTCGTAACGGTGTAATACCTGCCCACGCTTCTTTGGGTCTGGTAACGGTCATTGCCGCCGTATTGGTAGGCGGTATAGGTAAGACCGTTGGGAGCGGGTGTCAGCTTCCAGCACTCCTGCACCACTTTCCGCACCTGCGACTTCTCTACCTTGACTTGCGAGCAGACCAGCAAGGGAATGATGTCGTTCAGGCAGAAAGACACCGTTTCCACCTCCATCTTCGCCATGATGTCAAGCAGCAGTTCCGCCATTTCTATCTCCAATCGGTTGCGGTTGCTGCGGATAATCTTCCGCAGGGCTTCCGTCTCCAGCAGCTTCGGGTTGAACCACATGCGGCTTTCCTTTTCGGTGGACAGCCGTCTGTGTTGCAGGAAATACAGGAAAGCGGGTATCTCCACTTTCAGCTTTTGCAGGAAGTCGGTATCGTCATTCTGTAACGGCACAATCTTCCGCACCCAATAGCGTGTTTCCCCTGCGTCGATGATGACGGGCAGGTGCTCGTTGTTGGAACAAAGCACGAACTTGGCGAAGAAGCCTATCTCATCACGGTCTTTGCCTTTCGCCTCCACCTTGTAGGATAGCGTGGTGCTGAGGTTCTTCAACCGTTCGCTGTCCTCACGGCGGTTGAGCAGCACCTCGTCCACCATAATGAGCAGCTTGCCTGCCCAGTCGGAGTTGAACTGGCTGCGGAAGTCCTCGTTGGTGTTGAACGTCACGTTATTTTGGAAAATGGCTTTCAGGAAGTTCAGGAACGTACTCTTGCCCGTGTTCCTCTCTTCGGATACGAGCAGCAGGATGGGCAGCTTCTGAATGGGGTAAAGGTAGAGCAGTTGCAGGTAGTCCATGCCCAGCCCGTACTGTTCGCCGAAGATGTGTTCCACCAACGAACGGATGCAGGGGAAATCCCCCTCCTGCGGTCGGTGGCTTATCGGTTCGTAGAGGTTGAGGAACTTGCCGACCACGGGCTTGTAGCCCACATGGTCGGGTACGGTGCAGAAGCCGTCATACTTGGGGATGCCCGCCATGTAGTCCTTGCCGTAGTCCTGCCGCAAGGTCTCGGAGTTCCATGCGATGCGTTTCCTCACATAGCCGCCGTCAATGCGGGGCTGGTCCACAATCTTGTAGAGCGTTGTGCCTACACGGATGAATGTCTCTTTTTCTGTCATTAGCCTTACTTGGTTTTAGTGCCGCCGACACCTTGTCGGCAAGCGGATTAAACATGGTTGCAAAGCTACGGCAGGACGGTTAAAACCTTGATACGTAAAACGATGTAGAACGGCGCAAAAGAAACCGACGGATAAGAAAATGTAGCGGAACGGGCAATATCAGCCACCAAAAGGCGAAAAGAAAAAGCCCGAAGAAGCAAAACCGCACTTCTTCGGGCAAATGGGTTGCCGCAGATATTCGTTGGCAAATGGATATGTTGGTTTATAGGTTTACTGATGTCATTACAACACCACATCAGGTTAAACCGTTCGTAAACAGGTAGTAAAAGTACACAAAGTGCACAATCTAACATCTGCATGAGGGTTTGCTGCCCATTGAAACCCACAAAACTTGCCTTTCTTTTCGCAAGCACAGCCTTTCCAGCAGGGCATTGCGTACACTTGCCGCATTGGATGTGTTGATACGGAAAGCCAGTGCCACGACCATTGGCAAGGCGTACACATCCGTAAGGTAGCCGTTGGGCAGCTTGACGTGCCTTTCCACCTCATAGGGCATCAACACTCCGCTCTTGTACACGGCTCGTATGGCGGCACGGAGTGTCGGGGCGATAACACCGAAAAGCTCCACTAACTCCATTTCGCTCATCCATACGTTGGCGGTATCGGACGGTATGGTAACCCTGCCATACTCGTCCATAGTTATGACTTCACGTTTCATGCCCCTGCCACTTTAATGTCACCAAATGACTTGTTCAACTGGTTGCCGAATGCCGTCAGGTCGTTGTCCAGCTTTTGCGTGGTTATCTTCGCATAGATTTGGGTGGTCTTGATGTTGGTGTGACCCAAAACACGGCTTACGCTCTCTATCGGCATACCCTTGCAAAGAGCCAGGGTTGCGAATCCATGTCTTGAGCAATGAAAGCTAATCGACTTATTTACACCGCATTCCCGTATCATTTTCTTCAACGGCTTGCATATAGACCAATAGTTTAGATTTGGGAAAACGAGATTGTCCTCTTGGAACGGACGGTAACGCTCGATTATCTGCAAGGGGATGTCCAGCAGCTTTACTTGGAACGGTACGCCCGTCTTGTGACGCTTGGATACAATCCACTTCTCACCGTTCACCTCCACAATGCGGTCGGTGGTCAGTTCCTTGATGTCCACGAATGAAAGGGCGGTAAAACTCGCAAACACGAACAGGTCACGGATATATGCCAGCTTCGGGTCTGCGAACTCGTGCGTCATCACCGCTTTCAACTCATCCTCCGTCAGAAACTCACGCTCCTTGACATTCGGGCTGATGTGGAACTGTGCAAACGGGTTTCTCGGTATCAGCCCGTTGAAGTGCGCACGCATCACCACGCCTTTCAGCCACATGCACTTCTCCCATATCGTACCGTTGCGCAATCCCGCTTCCGTGGAGAGATAGACCGCAAACTCCTTGATGAAGTCGGGCGTAAGTTCCAGCATCGACATGTCGCTGCGCTTGTAGAACGACTTGATGAATGCCGCCACATAGTTCCTTGCCACTACCCTTGACTGATAAGTCGCCATTTTCCTGTCCTTGCCGACACGTTTCTTGAACACCTCGTTCTCACGGTCAAAGGCTTTGAGCAGCGTTTCATACTCGCCGCCGATGCCTTGATAGGCGTTGCGTACCATTTCTGCCGTCACAAACGCCTCACGGTCGGATATGCGCTGGTAGTGCTTGATGATTTGCGCCTTGATGTTGTCGAGCGCAAGGTTCGTTTCCCTCGCTTCCACGCTCTTGCCTTTGGCACGGTTGCCTTTTGCGTCCCATAATGTCTTTGGGATGCTCCGCTTGCAACTGAACTGCGCCACCGTTCCGTTGATTGTAACCCGTCCCATGATGGGAACAAATCCGTTCTTTTCCTTGCTGCCGTTCGCATAGAACAGCACGCGAAATGTACTTCTTGCCATACTCGTCTTTTTTTTGGTTGCAAAACTATAAATCAACGAGTTAAACCTTGACAAGCAAACCTACGCAGAGCGGCGCAAATAAAACGGCGACTGTTAAATCTGCACTTTCATCGGGTAACGAATAGGAAACCGTTCTTCTGCTTCAATCCGCTTAGAAACGGTTTTCAGCCCTCTTCCCAACTTCTGTGATTTTCTCCTAACTGCTTAATTCTCAATTTCTATTGCGTTAATCTGCTGAAATACGGAGGTTTTTCCATAGATTTTTCGTAACTTTGCATGTTGTTAATAAAAAAGCGAAAAGCAATAATTTAAACAATAAAAAAACAACTTACATGAGAAAGCAAGATAACCGGTACATTTGGATTTTACTTGTAATCTGTATCCTGTCGTTAATCATTTTTCTCGGTAACGCTCTCTTCAATACGAAAGGTGAGCCACGCGAGGCTATAGTCGCAGTGTCAATGCTGAAATACGGTAATTGGATTCTGCCTATAAATAATGGTGTGGATATTGCCTATAAACCGCCGTTTTTCCATTGGTGCATAGCATTTTTCTCTCTGTTCCAGGGATATGTGTCCGAATTTACGTCACGGTTGCCCTCTGCATTGGCACTCATCGCAATGACTCTTGTCGGCTTCAAGTTCTACGAAAAAAGGAGTACGCCCCAAATTGCCATCATCGCATGCCTTGTAGCCATTACAAGTTTTGAGGTTCACCGTGCAGGTACCAACTGCCGTGTGGACATGCTACTAAGCGCATTAATGGTGATTTCTCTTTATCAACTATATAAATGGGGTGAAAAAGGGTTGCGTGGAGTGCCTGTTGTGGCTATACTTTGCATGAGTGCAGCTTTCTTGACAAAAGGGCCGGTGGGCATAGTCCTGCCATGCCTTGTTACTGCCGTATTCCTTTTAATACGTGGTTACAGGTTTGTAAAGTTGCTCTATGCTTTTGCGCTTGTGGCACTTGCTTCATGCGTTATCCCAGCGTGTTGGTACGTAGCAGCATATATGCAAGGCGGAGATACCTTCATGCAGTTGGTATACGAAGAGAACGTGCTGCGCTTCTTAGGCAAGATGTCATACTCATCTCACGAAAATCCGGCCTACTATAATGTCATTACCGTCTTGTCAGGGTATCTGCCTTACACGTTGCTGGTGGTGATGTCGTTGTTCGTCTTGAAATACAAGAAGCCTGAAGGGACGTTGAAATCATGGTGGAATAGGCTTGTTGATTATATAAAATCAATGGATGACACAAGATTGTTCTCATTGTTGAGCATAGTAATAATATTTATTTTCTATTGCATTCCCAAGAGCAAGCGTAGCGTCTACCTGTTGCCCATATATCTGTTTATTGCCTATTTCCTTGCCGAATACATAATATATCTTGCCAAAAACCACTCAAGGATAATACGCTCATTCGGATATACGCTGTCCGGTATATATATAGCGTTGCTTGCGTTGTTTGTGGCTGTAAGGGCGGGAATTGTGCCCGAGACGATATTTTCAGGCAAACACGCAGCCGAGAACATTGCGCAAATGAGGGCGTTGGAGACTGCCGGTATTGGAATAACCGACATAATAATTATATTATTGCCGGTTATAGCCGCCTTACTGTTCTGGAAATCAAGGAAGAGCGACAGCATACGCCAAGTGTATTCAATGCTTGGTATTGTCATTGCGATATTCATGTCGCTTGACGGCTTCTTCCAGCCAATAGTGCTTAACACTAAGTCGGACAAGCCCGTAGCCATGAAATTGAACAGCATAGTGGGCGATGGCACGGTGTATTCGTACCGTCCGCAGAGTGCAGCAGGTGACCCGATGCGATCGTTTACCATCAATTTCTACATGAACGACAGAGTTGTGCCTTTCGAGGCTGCCATGCCCAAGAGCGGCTACATGCTGTCTGGCAATGACGATATTGAGGCATTCAAGGAGACGTATCCTGATTATTCCGTTACGGAAGTGGTATACTTCAAGCATAAAAGTTGCGATGACAAGAAAATGCTACACCTTTACCAGATTTACGACACGTCACGCAATAAGAGGTAAAGGATAAGCGTTTTTACATCAAAAATGTAAAGGAACAAGAGTATGAAGCTTGCGATAATTATACCATGTTATAACGAAGAGGCCGTATTGCCAGAGACCACGAAGCGCCTTTGTGGCATATTGGATGACATGACGGCGGCCGGGAGCATAGACGAGGGCATTATATTGTATATTGACGACGGCAGTCGTGACTCTACATGGAGCCTTATTGAACAGTTCTCGGGCGCTGACAATAAAGTGGCAGGTCTCAAGCTGTCACACAATCGGGGGCATCAACACGCGTTATGGGCAGGCCTCGAGTGGGCTGCCAAGCATGCCGACGCGGCCGTGTCGATAGATGCCGACCTACAGGACGACGAGACCGTGATACCGAAGATGGTCGGGCTGTACAACGCCGGAGTAGACATTGTGTACGGCGTGCGCAAGGAACGAGATACGGACACCTACTTTAAGCGGACCACGGCGCTCATGTTTTACAGGCTGATGAACGTGCTCGGCGGCCATGTCGTGTACAACCACGCCGACTACCGTCTGATGAGCCGGCGCACGCTGCAGGCCCTCGTGTCGTTTCCCGAGCGTAACCTGTTCCTCAGGGGGATGGTGGCCTCGCTCGGATTTCCGTCTGCCTGCGTGTATTACGACCGCAAGGCCCGTTTCGCCGGCACGTCAAAATATCCGCTGGCCAAGATGTTCAGCTTTGCCGTAGACGGCATAACGTCGTTCTCCACCCGCCCGCTGCGCTTTATAACATACCTTGGGCTCGTGTTCATCCTCATCGCCTTAGGCGTGATAATATACGCCCTTGTTGAATATTTCAACGGCACCACGATACAGGGATGGACGTCACTGCTTGTCTCGGTGTGGTTTATCGGCGGCGTGGTGCTGCTTGCGTGCGGCATAATAGGCGAATACGTGGGCAAGATATACATCGAGAGCAAGGGACGCCCACGGTATTTCATCGAGAAGGAGACGGGCACCGACCGTTCCACGGACGCCCGCGCCTGAGCCACAGTTACCTGCGCGGGCGTATCACGTAACGCCTGCGCTCGGGATTACACATTGTACACGAATCGGGCCAAACTGCTTACACATTGAAAAACGTTGACGCTGTAGAAGGGGCGCGGCCAAAATTTTCTTTCCGTCAGACTTAAATACGCTAATTCTGGGTGTGCGACCGTAATTCGTTGAACTACTTACGGTTACACACCCAGAATAGTTTTTGCGCAATAAAAAACGGCCTTTTTTACGCAGAAAAGCCATGTTTTTCGTTGAGTTCGCTATGCTTTCTCGTTGAGGGAAGATAGCTTTTTCATTGAGGAAAGATAGTTTTCTCGATGAGAAAGCATAGCTTACTCTATTTAATAAATAATTCTTTACAAACAGAAGAGTCGTTTTGCTAAGTCTACATGGCATTTCCCAGAAATCCTTTTCCAGATTGCGCTGAAAGCATTAACTTTCCTATATGACGTTTTGAAACTTTCCAGTCGAACAGTGTTTACAAACGTACACAGCTATGGCAACGGTAAAATAAAAGAGGAAAGACACCTGCCTTCCCTCTTAAGAACTTTATATCCTACGCCGCGTCACTTCGTCACGCGGAACCAGTCAGCGTCTATCCAGCCACGGTTTGCCTTCCCGGCAGGCTCGGCGGCCACGAAACCAATCTTAGCGCCAATCCATTTGCCCTCACGCATGGTAAACTCGTCGCCGGCCGGCTTGAACTTCTTGCCGTCAAGGCTGTACGAGAAGCTGCACTTGCCGTTGTCTACCGACATGCGCATGTATATATCCTCATGTATGCCCGGTTGGTAATCAATCTTGTCAGCCGCCGTAGGTTCAAGCGTGGCTATTACCTTCACGGTCTCAGCCTTGCCCTTGTCGGCATTGCGGCACGTCAACTGCTGTAGCTGGAAGGCGTCCCCCACCCTTTTCACCACCAATGCCGAGTAGTCGAGTCCCATCATGACAATCCCGCCAAACTGGTTCTGGTCCTTTGACGTGAAGCGCAGCTTAGCCGTAGCGGTAAACTTGTCGGCCGGCGTCTTCTGCAGCAGCAGGTTGGGCACCTCCCAAAGGTTTACATAGTTATCGCTTAACTTGTACGTATATATTCTGAACTTGCCAAACGCAGTAGGCATGCCGAACATCTGGTTGTAGTTTGCGTGCCACTGCCATTGCAACCCCATCCTTGGCTCGTTGAATTCGTCGCTCTCAACCGGATTCTGTATCGGCCATACCTGCGAAGTCTTGGGCTTACGGTACGTAATGACAGGTTCTCCGCAATAATCCCCGTCCTTGTCGACGCCCATTACAGGCCAGTTGTCCTTCCACGTAACAGGCTGCAAATGCACTACACGCCCGTAACATCCCTTGTCCTGGAAATGCAGGAACCAGTCCTCGCCATATTGCGTATGTATCCATGCGCCTTGGTGCGGGCCGTTAACGCTACTCTTACCCTGAGCCAGCACGGTCTTGCTCTCGTACGGGCCGAACGGATGCTTTGCCCTCATTGCCACCTGGAAGCCCGTAGGCACGCCGCCCGCCGGGAACATAATCCAGTACCAGCCGTCACGCTTGTAGAACTTAGGTCCCTCGCACGTTCTGTTTTCCGTTCCGTTACCGTCAAATACGATTACAGGGTCGCCTATCGCCCTCGTTCCGTCGGCAGACAGCTCACGCACGACGATGACTGAAGCAAAGCGCGAACGGCTGTTGGCGTAAGCGTATGTAAGATAGCAGCGGCCGTCATCGTCCCAAAGCGGCGTAGTGTCAATCATGCCCTTGCCCGGTATAACGCATATAGGCTCCTCCCAATTACCGGCAGGGTCCTTCGTCTTGACCATCATCACGCCATGGTCTGGGTCGCCCCAATAAATATAGAACTCGCCATTGTGGTGGCGTATGGACGGCGCCCACACGCCGTTTCCATGCGACGGCATGTCGAACATCTCGGTAGGATACTGCGTCTTGAGCGCATGCCCGATTATCTCCCAGTTCACCAAATCCTTCGAATGAAGGATGGGCAGACCGGGAATACAGTTAAACGAACTTGCCGTAAGATAGTAATCCTCGCCTACAACACATGCGTCAGGATCACTATAGTCGGCATTAATCACGGGATTTGTGTAAGTGCCGTCGCCATTATCCGGGCACCATACCTCTGACTTGTACTGTGCATTGGCAAAAATAGGTAAGAAGGCCAATGCCAACAAAATTTGTTTTTTCATACTTGGAAATATTATTTTGGTTTGTTTTAATTTATAGTGCGTTTGAAAATCAGCCCGTTTCTTGGACACACGAACAGACTTTTCTATAACACCTTGACAAAGTTATTCTCTATATAATCAAATTTCAACTTGTAATTGACATCATGGATTATGTGCATCAACTGGGTCGGGTCAGTAATGTCAGTACCGAATGAATTTGCGACATGCCCCATTGTGCGTCTTACATTTATTTCCACGCATGGATGAAGTAAGTAACCGCATCCGCCATCTTTTACCACTATCATCATATCGACACCAAGCGGTCCCTTGTAACATTTAAAGAAACTTGTGGAAAAATAAGTCTTAAGCCGTTCAACTATATTATCAATAAGGGATAAAGACAAAAACTCGTTCATCATGTGAGATTTTTCCAACTCTGACGCAATAATGCTTCCCGTATAGTTACTTCCACCAGTCCTGAACAAAGACAGGCCGCGATAATCAACTCTGCCATTGCCATAAGAATAGAATTCCATTGCAAAATCTTTTACCTTCTTGTAGTACGGCTCAACGGAAATGCCACCTTGGCGTTCTATTACCTTTCTAATCCATCCGTCAACCGACGGTGTAATGCAACGCTCAATGTATCGTACCCCACGACCACTGCTACTCCACGGTGCCTTGGCTACTATTTTCCCATATTTACGTAATGAGTCATATACTGCGTCAATATTCTTGTAATAGAAACTTTCACCACAAGTGACGTCCTTTATATCCTTACGCAAAACCGGAAGCAAGGCACACGTTTGCCGTCTGTCGGATAAATTACGTATATATTCCAATGTGTCGTCGGCGGGCAAGACATCCGGATTTACGCCAGCATCAGACAGCTGTTGTCTGACGGCTTTGTCCCATCCCCATGGCTCAATGGCAGAAAACACCAAATGCCTCAAGTCATTTGCAGTAACGAAAAGTACGTCAGCATGCCGTTTGCCTATTTGCGACAGAGCCTTAATAGCATAATACACATCGTCGACAAGTATCAAATCGCCTTCACCAGCCCATAATGCAGGAAGGAATCCAAGATTTACCTTAAATTCCTGTATGGCATGCGGCAATGTAAAATATGCCTTGTCCGCCGCAAGCGCCATATCATGTTCCGGATTAAAGATATGTAATTTCACTTCAACAAAATTATTGATTGGTGCAAAGATAGTGTAAACATAGAGAAGTGCAAAATAAATTTTTAACGAAGTTAGCTTTTATTTGTGCAGATTCTGTAATAATAAATACAGGAAATTCCTCACATAGCAGCTGGCATAAGCCGCCAGCTTATGCAAAAATAATAAAAAAATACGAGTTTTTGCAAAGCATGGTTTGCAAATAAAGAATAAAATGCTATCTTTGCAAAAGAAAACAAATTGAAAAAGAATGGAAGCTTTCTTTCGCACCCATACTTATTTAGTAGAACACACTAATGCCCCTGTACGACGTCAATTGATGGAAGAAATCGATTGGTCAGACAGGCTTATCGGCATTAAAGGCACTCGTGGTGTTGGAAAGACGACATTCCTTCTTCAATACGCAAAAGAGCATTTTTCCCCGACAGACAGACGTTGTTTATATGTAAATATGAACAATTTTTATTTTCAAGGCCGAGGAATAGCAGATTTTGCGAATGAGTTTTGCAAGACAGGCGGTAGAGTTTTACTAATAGACCAAGTATTCAAGGAACCCAATTGGAGCCATGAATTAAGATTGTGTCATGACCAGAATCCGGAGCTGAAGATTGTTTTTACCGGTAGTAGTGTTATGCGCCTGAAGGAAGAAAACCCAGAACTAAGCGGAATTGTAAAAAGCTATAATCTGAGAGGATTTTCCTTTCGTGAATTTCTCAATCTTACAGCAGGAACCCATTTCCATTCATACTCACTTGAGGAAATTGTGCATAACCACGAGCATATAACGAGACAAATATTACCGGAAGTGTCTCCGAACAAATATTTTCCATTATATTTGCATCATGGGTTTTATCCTTTCTTTCTTGAGAACCGTAATTTCTCGGAAAATCTGCTTAAAACGATGAACATGATGACGGAAGTTGACATCCTGTTAATCAAGCAGATAGAACTTAAATATCTTACAAAAATAAAGAAGCTGTTTTACCTTCTGGCGCTTGACGGCCCAAAAGCTCCCAACGTAAGCCAACTGGCAAATGACATTGAGACAAGCCGTGCGACAGTGATGAATTACATTAAATACCTTGCAGAAGCAAGATTGATAAATGTAATATATCCTGTTGGGCAAACATTTCCGAAAAAGCCAAGCAAGGTAATGCTGCATAATCCGAACCTTATGTATGCCATTTATCCGATAAGGGCTGAACAGCAAAATGTGATGGAAACGTTTTTCGTCAACTCGCTATGGAAAGACCACATCGTAAACCAAAGCAACAAAGACAACTACTATATTATAGATGAAAAACGAAAATTCAGGATTTGCGATGCAACCAAATGTGGTAAAATACGCATGAATCCAGATACAATATATGCAAGATACAACACGGAAATAGGCAAGGACAACCAAATTCCGCTATGGCTATTCGGATTTTTATATTAAACTAACAAGATATACTAACATTAATGTTTTATTAAAATGGCTAAAGAAAAAAAGTTTATCACATGTGATGGTAATGAAGCAGCCGCACACATAAGCTATATGTTCAGCGAGGTTGCAGCCATTTACCCTATCACTCCGTCATCTCCAATGGCGGAACATGTTGACGAGTGGGCCGCAAAAGGACGCAAAAACCTTTTCGGTCAGACCGTTTTCGTTCAAGAAATGCAATCTGAGGCTGGTGCGGCAGGTGCTGTTCATGGTTCTCTTCAGGCTGGAGCACTTACCACTACATTCACAGCTTCACAGGGATTGCTCCTAATGATACCTAACATGTACAAGATTGCAGGCGAGCTGCTGCCATGCGTGTTCGACGTTTCGGCACGTACACTGGCATCTCATTCACTCTGCATTCTTCGGCGACCACCAGGACGTAATGGCTTGCCGCCAAACAGGTTTCGCACTCTTCTGTGAAGGTTCTGTACAAGAAGTAATGGACCTTACAGCTGTAGCGCACCTCGCATCTCTTAAGACTTGCGTTCCTTTCCTCAACTTCTTTGATGGTTTCCGCACATCTCATGAATATCATAAAATTGAATTGCTTGAGCAGGAAGATATCGCTCCGTTAGTTGACATGGATGATGTAAAGCGTTTCCGTGACCGTGCGTTGTCACCTGAGCGTCCTGTTACACGCGGTACAGCAGAGAATCCTGAAACATTCTTCACACATCGTGAGGCAAGCAATGAATATTATGATAAAGTACCTGAAGTTGTTGAGCACTATCTTGGTGAAATCAGCAAGATTACAGGACGTGAATATCACTTGTTCTCATATTATGGTGCAGAAGACGCAGACCGTATGATTATACTTATGGGGTCTGCAACAGAAGCTGCACGTGAGGCTATTGACTACCTGAATAAGAACGGAGAGAAAGTTGGTATGATTTCAGTTCATCTCTATCGTCCGTTCTCTGTTAAACATTTGCTGGCATCTGTTCCCGCAACTGTTAAGCGCATAGCAGTTCTTGACAGAACAAAAGAGCCAGGCGCAGAGGGAGAACCTCTATATCTTGACGTTAAGAGTGCTTACTATGATGTTGAAAATAAACCTCTCATTGTAGGAGGACGTTATGGTCTTGGTTCTAACGATACAACTCCGGCACAAATAATCTCTGTATTCAACAATTTGAAATTGAACGAGCCGAAGAACCACTTTACCTTGGGTATAGTTGATGACGTGACGTTCACATCACTTCCGAAGGTTGAGGAAATGGCTCTCGGCGGAGAAGGAATGTTTGAAGCTAAATTCTATGGCCTTGGAGCAGACGGTACCGTAGGAGCAAACAAGAATTCTGTCAAGATCATCGGTGACAACACTGACAAGCACTGCCAAGCATATTTCTCATATGACTCAAAGAAATCAGGCGGTTTTACATGTTCACACCTTCGTTTCGGTGACACGCCTATTCGCAGTACATATTTAGTAAACACTCCGAATTTCGTTGCATGCCACGTACAGGCTTATCTGCATATGTACGATGTAACTCGTGGTTTACAGAAGAACGGAACATTCCTTCTGAATACTATTTTTGAAGGTGAAGAGCTTGTAAACTTCATCCCGAATAAGGTTAAGCGTTATTTCGCACAGAATAATATTACCGTATATTATATTAACGCAACAAAGATTGCACAAGAGATAGGCCTTGGAAACCGTACCAATACAATTCTCCAAAGTGCATTCTTCCGCATAACAGGTGTCATTCCAACAGACCTCGCCGTTGAACAGATGAAGAAATTTATCGTTAAGTCATACGGTAAGAAGGGTCAGGACGTTGTTGACAAGAACTATGCAGCTGTTGACCGCGGTGGAGAATATAAACAGCTTACGGTTGATCCGGCATGGGCAAACCTGCCTGACGATGCTGTAGTTGAAGACGATGCTCCAGCATTTGTAAAAGAGTTGGTTCGTCCTATCAACGCACAAGCAGGTGATCTCTTGAAGGTTTCTGACTTTATAAAGCATGATACAGTTGACGGAACATGGGAGAATGGAACTTCAGCTTACGAGAAGCGTGGTGTTGAGGCATTTGTTCCTGAATGGAATGCAGAAAACTGTATACAATGTAACAAGTGTGCATATGTTTGTCCTCACGCTGCTATCCGTCCGTTCGTTCTCACTGACGAGGAGCTTAAAGGCTTTGACGGAACAACTCTTGAGATGAAGGCTCCTGCAGCAATGAAGGGCATGCACTTCGTTATCGAACCGAGTGTTATGGACTGTCTCGGATGTGGCAACTGTGCCGATGTTTGTCCTGGCAACCCGAAGAAGGGCAAAGCCCTTACGATGGTTCCGTTTGCCGGCAATGACGCAGAAGCTGCCCGTTGGGACTACCTCGTAAAGAACGTTACAAGCAAACAAAATTTGGTAGACATTAAGTCTAACGTTAAGAATTCTCAGTTTGCTCAACCCCTGTTCGAATTCTCTGGTGCATGTTCCGGCTGTGGTGAGACTCCTTACGTGAAGTTGATCTCACAACTCTTCGGTGATCGTGAAATGATTGCAAACGCAACGGGCTGTTCTTCAATTTATTCAGCTTCTATACCATCAACGCCTTACTGTAAGAACGCTGACGGTCACGGACCTGCATTTGACAACTCACTCTTTGAGGACTTCTGCGAGTTTGGTATGGGAATGGTACTCGGAAACAAGAAGATGAAAGAGCGTGTTACTATACTGCTCAATGAAGCTATCGCAAAAGATGATACTCCTGCAGAGTTCAAGGCTGCTGCTCAAGAGTGGATTGAAGGCAAAGAGGACGCCGATGCTTCTAAGGCTGCAGCTGCTAAGCTTAAACCGCTTATCGCTTCAGGTGCAGAGGCAGGTTGTCCGATATGCAAGGAGCTGAAGACACTTGATCACTATCTTGTTAAACGCAGCCAGTGGATCATCGGCGGTGACGGTGCTTCTTACGACATTGGTTACGGAGGTCTCGACCATGTGATAGCAAGTGGTGAGGATGTAAATATCCTTGTACTTGATACTGAGGTTTATTCAAATACCGGTGGCCAGTCGTCAAAAGCAACTCCTCTCGGCGCAATCGCACAATTTGCAGCTCAGGGTAAGCGTATACGCAAGAAGGATCTTGGTCTTATGGCTACAACTTATGGTTATGTATACGTCGCACAGATTGCAATGGGCGCAGACAACGCACAGTGCTTGAAGGCTATCCGTGAGGCTGAAGCATACCATGGACCTTCTGTCATCATCGCATATGCTCCTTGTATCAATCACGGATTGAAGGCTAAAGGCGGTATGGGCAAGAGTCAGGCTGAGGAAGCTAAGGCTGTTGAATGCGGATACTGGCACTTGTGGAGATATAATCCCGAACTTGCTGAGCAGGGTAAGAATCCGTTTACACTCGATTCTAAGGAGCCGGATTGGAGTAAGTTCCATGACTTCCTGTTGGGCGAGGTTCGTTATCTCTCTGTAAAGAAGGCTTATCCTAACGAAGCAGAAGAACTGTTCGCAGAAGCAGAGCGTATGGCTAAATTGCGTTATAAGAGCTACATCCGCAAGTCTAAGGAAGATTGGAGCGAAGAAGCTTAAATTAATTGAGAAAGAAGTTGTGCGTTGAAAAACCTCAACTGACACATATTTTAAAAAGAGATTGCATATTTACGATATATGCAATCTCTTTTACTTATAAAGACATTAAGACAAAACCAATAATAAAATAAATCACTGTCGCGCAAATATAAAATCCGCAGATAACTCTGTTTATATTAACATTGGCACTATCTCCCGCTGTATTTCCAAGCATTAAATGCTGTAAAATATTTTGATACAGACTTCAGCAACTGTCAGTCATGGTACAATCCAAACCATCTTGCGCAAATATTTTATTATGAAATAAACAGAAAAAATGATGACATATATAAGCAGTGTTTGCACAGCACTGATATTTATGCCTTCAATACTTGCGCCTGGCAAAGATGCAACAAAGGATACACATGCGTTCATGAAGTCAACAACTTCTGTCAAAACTCTGCACAGCCAAGCCTGAAACCATGGAAGATAGCCTGAAAGGAATATGGCAACTGTGCCATACAGAATAGCCGTTGATACTGGTATAACTACAAAATTAGTCAGCAGGAAATAACATGAGAAGCGGCCAAAGTATAACGCTACCAATGGTGCAACACCAAGCTGAGCCGCAAAAGAAACTGATGTCATCTGCCATATCCATTTTAATATAAGTATCTTCTTAAATGATTCAGGCATAATATGATACACAGGTTCGTAAAATACAAGAATGAACATTACGGACAGGAATGACATCTGAAATCCTATATCATAAAGATTCAATGGATTTGCAACTAACACAACAACTGCGGCTACGGCAAGAACATTCAGGGACATACGGTCACGACGAAGCAGACTGACAAAAGAATAAATGGTCAGCATTACCGCTGAACGCAAGGCTGATACTGGCAAACCGGCAATAAATACGTAAATCCATATAGCGCATATTATCATCACCTGGGCCACTACAGACCTGCTACGCCCAAAGAACAGTATCGTCAGCATGGCATAAATTATGCTTAAATGGAGCCCCGACAATGATAATACATGCAAAGCACCTGATACGGAATATTCTTCCGTCATTCTGTCTGACATGGAAATACGGTCGCCCAGAGTCATCGCAGCCAATATGGCATAGCCTTGTCCGTCAAATCCTAACCGCCTTAAATGCCCAAGTAATGTATTGCGAAACTTAAGGGCCTTTATCTTTGTTCGTTCAATATATGATAAGTTATTTAAGCTGACAGCCTTGCTATACCAATCGTCAACGTATAAAAATACCGTTGCCGAGAAACCGTGATCCAAAAGATATTGGGCATAATCAAATTTTCCGGAGCCAAAATTCCTCGGCTTCCTTAATTTGGCGCATGCTACAATGCCGGAGCCTGGAGCAATACCCTCGGCCATGGCATTTCTGTAAAAACTCGCCTTAACCTTCATCGGCCGTTCCATGCTGGAAACCAACATATCACAGCGCACAACTTTACCGGAAACAACAGGACTACTTATAACAACGGCTTCAAACGTTATTTCATCTTTTGGTAATTCAACATTTATTTTCGACAATTCCATGGATGTAAGACAACCTCCAAGGAAGACGAAGGTAACAAATATGGTCACTGTCTGCACTACGGCATTCTTCTTCAAACATATTGCCGACACAAACGAAACGATCAATGCAATGTACCAACTCCATTCTGAAATAATGCCATAAAGCTCCTTGCCGGCAATTATGCCGACAACAAGAAACACCACCAAGCGCAGAACAGGATACAGTTGGATTCGTCCGTTTACCTTCATCACGTTACATCAAGTAGTTTGGATATGTCGCATTGAAGCATAGACATCTTTTCACGTTATAATGCAAATATAAAACATTTTATTGATGAAAGGAAACAACGACGAATAAAAAACTCTTTATGTGTTCAAGAAAACACATTACCCAAATGCCCTGTACAATATTCGGAAATATAATAAAGCCCGGCAATATTATCAAACGCGGTCAATGACATTGCAATATGCCGTGTTTTAAACGATAAACGACGGTGTTTTACAATGTCATTGACCGCATTTCATTTTATAAGTAATGCACGCCATCCACTGAAAGAAAGGATTTACATCACCTATGAAAATTGTAAATCAAAAGATAAATCACACTTATAAGTGATAATTTATAATCGCACTTGAGTTGTGAGCATTATTGTCACCTACCCATAGTTTCCTTTACTTTTGCCAACAGGTTGGGAATATTCAATTTCTGCGGACACTTAGCTATGCATTTGCCGCATGAAACATTAGCTTTACGTATAAGAGTTATACTTTCGTCCGGTGACGAATGACCTGTAGTCAAAATAATGTTTGCTTCTGCGCAAATCTCCATTACTTTTACAACTTCAGGCAATACCTTGCCATTGTCATCCAATACCGGAATGCCTCGCTCTTTACGTCCTTCATATTTGTATTGGTATGAAGCGTCCAATGTCGGCAGCCATATACAGCGGCAAAGACCTCCGCTTGTTTCTACGGCTTTACGCGCAGCGAAAGGATTAACCCTATCACCGTGAACTCGATTCATGCAAAAACTTCCATAACATTCAGCTCCAGATAGTGCCTGACGTATAATATACGCCCTGTCATGACAGCTGAAATCATTAGACTTAAACATAACGGCACGATAACCGGCATGCACGGCATCTTGCATAAAATGATATTCATCAATGCACCGCTCACGTGAATCAGGACTACAGTGCAAATGAATGTCACACACTCCTTTTAATATTGCATCACCTGTTAATTTGTCATTTTCAGCATTATCAATTTTAGGCAACATTTCCATTGCCTGGCCAGGAAGAATACTCTTCATAAAAAACGCCCCTCCGACAATTGAGGAAGTCTTGATAAAACTTCTCCGGTTTATTTTTCCGTTATCTGTCATAGCTCTATTTTTGCAGGCAAAGATAATCGCATAAGATAAAATATATAGTAACACTTTTATCGAGATTTGTATTTCTTTTACTGATTATGAGTTGTTCTTATTTGTTTTTAGCTATATTGACTGGCTTATCATAATAGCAAAATCATATAAATACATATTTTCAATCATTTTTTTTCTAATTATTAAGTATCTCACTTTTTTGTATTATCTTTGCAACGGATAATTAATCGGTACTAATATATGAAAAATACATTTCATCCGTATCGTGCGTTATCTTATGGCAAATCTTATTTAAATGATAATAGTATGAAAATTTCACGTATTGAACATTTGGGTATTGCCGTTCCGAGCATAGAGGAAGCCCTACCCTATTTCGAGAATGTTTTAGGTCTAAAGTGTTATGCTGTAGAAGAAGTGGCAGACCAGAAAGTAAAGACTGCCTTTCTAAAATGCGGCGAGGTAAAGCTCGAATTACTTGAGCCGACATCTCCGAACAGTACAATACAAAAATGGCTCGATAAAGGCAACCACGGTGTTCACCATGTGGCATTCTGCATTGAAGATGGTGTAAGCAATGCATTGGCCGAATGTGAGAGTAAAGGTCTGCGCCTTATCGACAAAGCTCCAAGAAAAGGTGCGGAGAGCCTTAACATAGCTTTTCTTCATCCGAAATCAACATGCGGAATACTCACCGAACTTTGTGAACAATAATAATATTATTATAAGGTATTAAGGCATGACGGCTTTATGAAATGTTGCGTTGCTTTTCAATGCAATACATAAAAGCCCAACGGCCCTCACAACTAATAAATAAGAATCAATGAGCAAACAAGTAGAAAAAATCAAGGAGCTTATCGCAAAACGCGAACAGGCTCGTCTCGGAGGTGGCGAAAAAGCCATTGAGAAACAGCATGCACGTGGCAAATATACGGCCCGTGAACGTATTGACATGCTTCTTGATGAAGGAAGTTTCGAAGAGTTCGACATGTTCAAGCTGCACCGTTGTACCAACTTCGGCATGGAGAAAAAACAATATTTAGGCGACGGTGTCGTTGCTGGATGTGGCACTATAGATGGAAGGCTTGTTTATATCTTCGCACAGGATTTTACTGTCAATGGAGGCTCTCTGTCTGAGACTATGGCTCAGAAGATATGCAAGGTTATGGATATGGCAATGAAAATGGGTGCCCCGGTTATCGGTATAAATGACTCGGGTGGTGCACGTATCCAGGAAGGTATATGTGCATTGGCCGGATTTGCGGAAATCTTCGAACGCAACATTCTTGCTTCAGGTGTAATTCCACAGATCAGCGGAATTTTCGGGCCTTGCGCTGGTGGTGCCGTATATTCTCCTGCATTGACTGACTTTACCCTGATGATGGAAAACACATCATACATGTTCCTTACCGGACCGAAAGTGGTAAAGACAGTGACTGGAGAGGATATCGACCAGGAACATCTCGGTGGCGCAAGTGTACACTCTACGAAGAGTGGTGTAACACACTTTACTGCTTCAACTGAAGAAGAGGCAATGGAAATGATTAAGACATTGCTTAGCTACATTCCTTCTAACAACATGGAAGAGGCTCCACGAAAAGAATGCACCGACCCGATTAACCGTATGGAAGATTCGTTGAACGAAATAATCCCGGAAGATCCAAATCAGGCTTATGATATGTACAAGGTTATCGGTGCGATAACTGACAACGGTGAATTCTTTGAAGTGCAACCTAAATTTGCAAAAAATATAATTGTGGGATTTGCACGTTTCAACGGGCAAAGTGTAGGTATCGTTGCAAACCAGCCTTCATGCTATGCCGGCGTATTGGATGTAAATTCAAGTAGAAAGGGAGCACGCTTTGTTCGATTCTGCGATGCGTTCAACATACCTATTGTCAGCCTTGTTGACGTTCCTGGATTCCTTCCTGGAACCGGTCAGGAATATAATGCGGTCATCCTGCACGGAGCCCAGTTGCTTTATGCATATGGTGAAGCAACCGTACCAAAGGTTACAGTTACATTGCGTAAGAGCTATGGAGGAAGTCATATCGTGATGGGTTGTAAGCAACTCCGTACAGACATTAACTATGCATGGCCTTCTGCTGAAATTGCAGTTATGGGTGCAAGTGGTGCCGTTGCTGTACTGTGTGCAAAGGAAGCAAAAGCGCAAGACGATCCCAAAGCCTTCCTTGCTGAGAAAGAGGAAGAATATACTGAAATGTTTGCAAATCCATACCAGGCTGCAAAATATGGATATATTGACGACGTTATAGAACCTCGAAATACACGCTTCCGTATTTGCCGTGCATTGGCTCAGTTGGCAACCAAGAGAGACGGACTGCCAGCCAAGAAACATGGCAATATCCCGATGTAATTGTTTTCAATCATTTTAAAGCAAAGAACAATGAACAAGAACGAAGTGTATGCAGCCATTGCACTGGCTTTGCATGAGTTCAACGGAAATAATGTGCATGACAAGGAAGCGGGAATCATCACCATCAAGAGCAAATATAGCGAATGGGAGATGCACTCGTTAAGCATGACACCTCATCCACAAAATATTAAGCAATGAAAGAATACAAATATACAATCAACGGCAATAAGTATGAGGTTACTATTGCCGGCATAGAAGATAACATCGCAAACGTCATAGTTAATGGCGAGGAATATAAAGTTGAAATGGAGAAAGAGCCGGAACCTGAAAAGAAGAAAGTTGTAGTAAAACCTGTGGCTCAACCGACTCCAGAAACCCAACCCGCAACTGGACACAGCGCAAAAGTAAATCTCAATAATGCAGTAAAGTCACCTTTACCTGGAGTTATAACCGAAATAAAGGTAGCTGTTGGAGATGAAGTTAAAGCCGGTGACACAGTTGTTGTACTCGAAGCGATGAAAATGGCCAACAATCTTGATGCCGAACGAGGCGGAAAAGTTACGGCTGTACTTGTAAGCGAAGGTGAAAGTGTCATGGAAGATACTCCATTGATTGTCATTGAATAATCTAATTACGCAATAAAAGAGGCCCCGGAATAATTATTCCGGGGCCTCTTTTTATTTCTTATGATAATAAAGATTTAGCAAAATTATTTATCTTCATTATAAGGTTGTCTCTTTACTTTAGATTTAGACAAATGCTTTTTCTTGCGTAACCATTCAGCTTTACGTTTTTCATATTCTGCCTGATGTCTTTCAAGAAAATTATCTGCCATCGTTATGATTAAATTTACTATATACAACAGTCAAAGTTATCGGTGCATTGGGGTTTGCGCTTCCACCAACAAGACGTGTACTCGTAAGACTCATATCATGGACAACTTTAACAATCTGGCTTGAACTATTCGTTGTCACTGATACAGGAATTATTACTACCTTATTCCAATTCTCATGTTCATCAATCCAATTGGGATTATCTGCCAATCCCGTATTTTTCGCATTATACATTGACGATATCATGCCGGAAATATTATCAAATGTATAAGTATTGTAATTATGTGCGGAAGATGAAGATGCACCGTCATAAGTGGCAATGAACGATCTTTGGTAATCAACAATATCCTCGTTCTCAAAGAAACTGTTAATACTGTCACTTGGTATCATCAACAATGTAGTCGGGACATCCAAGGCATATTCACTGTGGGTCTTATTATTGAGTCGTGTAAGTACAAGTTTTGCAGTATTCAATGTATCGTTCTCGTGTCCACGTCTGACCTCATCCACTGGCAAAGTAAGTTCAGTGAATATTCCTGACGGTGTCTTAAGGTATGTACATGTGTTATCTTCGGCCAGATTATCTAATGATTTATCATCATTAACTATATTGGTTGTCTGCAGCACTTCTTCAGTACCTGCGAACGTAGAGGTACCTATATATGTTGAATCACTCTTGTATTTAAAATATATGTTCAACTGACTGACCGATACATATGCCATTGAACCCAATCCATCATTAATTTCAAAATAAAATCCGGGGCATACATTATGTATAAAATTATACGAATTCTTAAAATATTCGGGATTCTCATAATACTTGCGCATTATGTAAGTACCAAAATTATTATATGTCTTTCCGTTTTTGTCTGTGTACGGCTGATTTAAATTAATTTTGATATTTGGGGTATAAGAACTTTCGTCAGCCCTTTCATCGTCACTAATGCTGAGGTCAACAAGAGTATAAGTTTTGTTGATTTTCATGCCGTCATTACCGACATATTCCTCTTTAGGATCGAAATTAGAATAATATTTCTTATTCTCCTCCATTGGCTTGGACATCTCATAAGCCGTCATATTCATTGTGGCTAATGAATCACCATAGTAGCTGGTATAAAAAAGGCGGATATGGCATGAATCTGCAACAATTTTATTTATCATATCCTCCCTTGAGTCATTTTCATTAAATGCTTCAGAAAGACTTGCGATGCTGTCAATTTCGGGCAGTTCATAATCCTCAAGTGTTCCAAATTGAGCCATAAAATCGCAGGTAATATAATTACCTGTTTCCGGATCCTTGATTTTTCCAAGATAGCCCGTCGTATTACGAGATAAAACAGAATCGACAACAACTGATTTTGAGGTGAGCTCAAAAGTATCAGTACTAACCTCAAGCATATCCATGTTATCAGTCAACGATGTACCTATTGTATCTGTAGTTTCGTCACATGCAGTAAACATCATCGCTGAGACAATTGTGACGACAGAAAAAAACTTTAACTTCATCTGGATTATTTAAATCTAATGAACTAATATAATTTATTTTCTATTTACCTTCAATTACCTTATCATAAAAATCATCATAAATTTGACATACTTCGTCATCTGCAGGATTCGTCATCACTGGTAAACCTTTTTCTTCTGCATACTTAATTAATTCAGGATTAACATTTTTACCAGCATTCACAACCCCGTCAGAATAGTCTATTGCAAGTTTTTCCAATTCCATAAAACCAAAATCACTTCCATACTTATCAAGTATTTCAGGAGTTACATTCCTGAATGCAATGCTCTGTCTGAAATTAGCTCCAAGACTATCGTGCAATTCTTCAGAAAACAAAGACGTGACCACTTTTGTATTGGCAAAAGAAGGTTCATCCTGATATGCAGTCTTTATGTATAAAGGTATTATTGAACACATCCATCCCTGACAATGTATGACATCTGGAATCCAACGAAGTTTTTTTACAGTTTCAAGCACACCACGCGCAAAGAACACAGCCCGTTCACCGTTGTCATCATATTCTTTGCCATTTTCATCAAAAGCCATGAGGCGCTTGGTGAAATAATCTTCGTTATCAATAAAATAAACCTGTATGCGAGTTGAAGGAATGGAAGCTACTTTAATAATCAGCGGATGGTCAGTCTCGTCAATTATAAGCATCATTCGTGATAAACGGATGACTTCATGCAATTGTCCGCGGCGCTCATTAATATTGCCCCATTTAGGCATGAATGTCCTTATCTCGTACCCTTTATCCTGAATAACTTGAGGTATCAAACGCCCTAAGTGTGACATCTCACTTTCAGGGACATAAGGGATAATTTCTTGATTTATAAATAATACCTTCTTTGCCTCCATGATATAATTTTTTATCCTTGCAAAGGTACGAAAAAAGTTCGGAAAATAGGTACATTTTTTTGATAATTAGACAAAACCAACACCTTATTGGCATATTTTTTTAATTATTCTTCTTTATTTAAGAAAATTGTTGTTATTTTGCACGCCAAAATCAAAAGCATCGTAACATATATTATAATGAAGCTTTTTCATACAATAGTCGAACTTCAGAATGCATTGTTTGACGACAGGAAAGAGGGTAAAAGCGTTGGACTTGTACCTACAATGGGGGCTCTCCATGAAGGTCATGCCTCATTAGTAAAAAAAAGTGTTGAAGATAATGACGTTACCGTTGTCTCAGTTTTTGTCAATCCGACACAATTCAATGATCCAAAAGATTTAAATTCATATCCGAGAGATCTTGATGCTGACTGTAAATTACTGGAGAGTGTGGGAGCAAATTACGTATTTGCACCATCTGTAGACGAGATGTATCCATCACCTGACAATCGACATTTCGAGTTTCCTCCAGTTTCAACCGTGATGGAAGGTGCACATCGCCCAGGTCATTTTAATGGAGTCTGCCAAGTTGTAAGCCGTTTGTTTTATATTGTCCATCCTGATAAGGCTTATTTCGGAGAGAAAGATTGGCAACAAATTGCAGTAGTAAAAGCAATGGTAAAGTCACTTGGCATAAATATAGAGATTGTTGAATGCCCTATTATTCGTGACAGCGACGGCCTCGCTAAATCATCCCGTAACACGTTGCTTTCTGCTGATGAAAGACGAATTGCACCGTCCATTTATAAATCATTGAAGGAAAGTGTTGATTACGCAAAAAATCATAGCGTGCAGGAAACGCATGACTATGTAGTCAATAAAATCAATGCGGTTGACGGACTTGATGTCGAATATTTTGAAATAGTTGACGGAAACACTTTACAAGATATAAAAAATTGGGATGACTCTGATTATGTCGTTGGGTGCATAACCGTATATTGTGGGGCACGGCCTGTCAGGCTTATTGACCATATAAAATACCAATAATTTATACGTTACTGATATATAAATATAATAAGATGCTAATAGAAGTTTTAAAAAGCAAATTGCACTGTGTCCAAGTTACGGAAGCAAATCTTAATTATATGGGCAGTATAACTATTGATGAAAACTTAATGGATGCAGCGAATCTTATTGCCGGTGAAAAAGTGCAAATAGTCAACAATAACAACGGCGAGAGATTTGAAACTTATATTATAAAAGGCACACGCGGTAGTGGTTGTATATGCTTGAACGGTGCAGCAGCAAGAAAATGTCAGGTTGGCGACACTGTTATTATAATAGCGTATGCACTGATGGATTTTGAAGAAGCAAAAACATATAAGCCAACTGTTGTTTTTCCGGAAAATAACAGAGTGGTAAAATAACAAATGTAAAGTTTTAACACGAAAAAGACGGTTGTAGACAATCTACAACCGTCTTTTTTTATAAATTGACTCAAACCTGAATTTATCTGTACGTATTCGGAAGATGGAATTCATAAGAACGGTCAAAAACGTCTTTCACTGTATTTATCTCCAAGAACGTAGTACCGCCACCTTTACCGAAACTTCCACTTAAATAAGCTATTTTATCTTCCATACGCAAATATCCTTTTTGACGAAGCATGCGTAGTGCTGCCAAAAACTGTTCCTGTGGACCTATCTGTTCATGCTGTGCAACAGGAATTACTCCATAACTCAGCGCTAACCACCTTTGCGTCTTTTCTTTATAGCATATTGCCAAAACCGGATTAGGTCCTCTAAATGCAGCCAGGTTTCTTGCTGTGAGTCCTGTCTTGCTATCTGTAATGATTCCTTTTACGCCAAGAACCTCGGTTGCTTCAATGGCATTTCGTGCCAAGAATTCAGTAACATCACAATTTTCACTAAGCTTAAAGTCAAAATCGTGATCATACATTTTGTCTTGCTCTGCCTGTTCCGCAATTGAAGCCATTGTCTTAACAGCTTCCACAGGATATTTGCCGGATGCAGTCTCACCACTCAGCATTAATGCATCAGTTCGATAATAAATCGCATTTGCTATGTCGGTAACTTCCGCACGCGTCGGCCGAGGGTTGTTTATCATCGTATGCAACATCTGTGTAGCAACGATAACCGGCTTCTTTGCAAGTCTGCACTTGCGAATTATCATTCGCTGGATTCCTGGAATCTTCTCTATCGGCACCTCTATTCCCAAATCTCCACGGGCAATCATTATTCCATAAGAAGCCTCAATAATTTCGTCTATATTGTCAACCCCTTCCTGATTTTCAATTTTAGATATAATCTTGATGTCGCTATTATGCTCGTCAAGAATCTTCTGCACAGCGAGCACGTCTTCTTTATTGCGGACAAAAGAGTGTGCAATGAAATCTATATCCTCTTCTATTGCAAGCAATATATTGCGCTTATCTTTTTCCGTAAGCGCAGGGAGATCTATATGAACACCGGGTACATTCACGCTTTTATGCGATCCTAATTGGCCGTCATTCTGCACTTGGGCAACAACAGCCGGGCCATTGATCCCAATGACTTTCATATCAATAGCACCGTCGTCAAACAGGATATCATCGCCGACATGTATGTCATCGGCAAAATTCTCATACGACAAATTGATAATATCGTGCTCAGTGTCCATTTCCGGACGCCCGAAAATCTTGACTACGTCTCCAGTCTTGTAATCTATTGGTGCGTCAGCTCCTGTTGTACGCACCTCAGGACCCTTGGTGTCGATAAGTATTCCCAAATGTCTGCTTACGGAACGTGTGTTTTTTATAATTTTACGGATTCCGTCGGGTGATGCATGGGCCGTATTCATTCTGACTATGTTCATTCCGGCATCAAACAACTGACGTATGAACTCGACGTCACACCTTTGGTCACTGATTGAAGCTACGATTTTTGTTTGTTTCATCTTATGGATTTATACTGTTCGCATTAAACTTGTTGCAAATTTACAAAACATATTCTATAAACACAAACTATTGTTATTAAAATCACACTAATCCTTAAACTCAAGCTCTCCTTCAATCCATTCTCCGCATCGTATGTCTTCTGGTGGATTAGATATGGCAAGCCCAATCAGTCTTATTGGTTTCGACGAATAATCTACTTGTGACATAAGTCTTTTTACAACAGGCAGAATATCCTCCTTGCCTTCAAACACCTTAGCCTGCGTAATGCTTCGTGTTATCTGGGAAAAATCATAAAACTTGATTTTCAGCGTTACTGTACACCCTCGGAAATTACTTTTACGCAACCGTTCAACCAATTCCGTAACAATATGATACAGCTCGATTATAACCGCTGACTTTTTGTTTAAATCATCAAGAAAAGTCTGTTCACATCCAACAGATTTGCGTAGTCTTACCGGTTCTACCGGCCTGTTATCAATACCACGGGAAAAGTCATAATATACCTTACCCATCTTGCCAAAAACCTCGGTCAAATGTGTCAATGAGCACATACGCAACTGTAAGCCGTTGAATATACCCATTTTATGCATTATCATAGCTGTTTTTGGACCTACGCCCCAAAACTTTTCAATAGGAAGCGCTGATAAAAACTCATGAGACTGTTCTGGAGTTATAACATATAGCCCATCGGGTTTGTTCATGTCTGAAGCAATTTTTGCTAAGAATTTATTGTATGAAACTCCCGCAGAGGCCGTTAACTGCAATTCTTCATGTATCTTGGCCCTAATTTCCTCGGCTATTTCCACAGCCGACATATCATTCCGTCCGTCTGTAACGTCAAGGAATGCTTCATCAATAGACAACGGTTCGATAATATCTGTATATCTGCTGAATATTTCATGCACCTTGGCAGATACTTCTTTATATCGCCGGAAATCCGATGGAACAATTATCAACCCTGGACATAGCCGTTTGGCTTTTGCAATGGACATAGCCGAATGTACTCCATATTTCCTTGCCTCGTAACTGGCGGTTGAGACGACGCCGCGCGGCCCGTCAAAACCAACGGCCATCGGCAGACCGCGAAGTTCTGGCTTGTCTCTTTGCTCTATTGACGCAAAGAAAGCGTCCATGTCAATATGGATAATTTCCCTTTCCGGCATTAATGTCCTTTTTGCTATGTCGTCATTTCCATCTCCAATGCTTGATTAACACTCTGCCGAACTTGCCAAGCACCACCGTTATACGGTTTAATGATATTGAGCCACCAAGTACTATCAGGATAACTGCTGAGAGAATCATCATAATACCGCAGCCCAAACGTGAAGTAAACTGTTCGCCAAACAGCGTAACTCCAAGAACAACAGCCGTTAATGGCTCTAACGCACCCATTACAGCTGTCGGTGTTGAGCCTATTTCGTGGACTGCGACCGTCATTAGGAGTAATGATATGACTGTGGGAAACAACGCCAGCATTGAGGCAAAAGCCCAAGTCCTCGCGGTGGAAAGCATCTGAATACGCGCTGAATCACCTCCAAAAATAGAGTTTATTATAATCAAGATAATGCCAAAAGAAAGCACGTAAAACGTAAGTTTCAATGATGACATTCGTAGAAACGACTTGTTTAGAATAATAATGTACAAAGCATATGTCAAAGAAGACACCATCACAAGAAATACTCCTAATGTGTCTAGTGACACTCCGTCTCCCCCACGATATAACAGCGCGATACCGAAAAGTGCCATAACGATTGAAAAAGATGTCACTAAAGTAACTTTTTCCTTAAAGAATACGGCCATAATCACTGCGACCATTACTGGATATACAAACAACAGCGTACACGCAATGCCGGCATCCATGTAATGGAAACTGTCGAACAATGTAAGTGATGACATTGAAAATAATATTCCTAATGGCGCAAGAACTGACAGCTCCTTCAACGATACGGCAAAAGACTTTTTAGTCGACAACATAAACAGAGCCATCAATATTACGGCTATGCCGTATCTGTAGAACAATACAGAATTGGTATTTATGCCGTCAGCATATAGCGGCAATGCACCTAAAGGATTCAGTCCGTAACTTACAGCTGCCCCGATACCACACAAGGTCCCTTTTACTTTAGAATTCATGTCGTTATAGAACTATTATGTACCTTTATGAAAAGCGGTGCAAAAGTACGAATTTTACTTTGAATTAAAGACAATATTATTCTAAAAGAGAAAACATAAATGAGAACAATAACGTAACATTAAGACAACATGTTGATTTTCAACATGTTAATGATTTACGGCATTTTATCTGATAAAACAGCGTGTATTGGAGGACAAAACACCGTATATCGGACAACAAAAAAGGCTCATTCTATAATTGAACAAGCCTGTTATATAAATCGGACAACTTATATTTACTCACTACCAATGCAATGGATCATTCATTCCCCCGTAAGCTATTATCTTTTCTTTCGTTTTTTTCCTGCTGCCATTTTGAACATCTGTCGATGAAACCTATCTTCAGCATTCAATATATCATAGACTTTTTGTGCCGGCAATATCTGCATGAACTTTTCATGATAAGTACGTTGAATTTCCTTGATTTCGATTTCATACTCATCACGCTTCTTTATATTCTTTTTGCATTCAGAATCAGTTGTTGGCTTTATTCTTTTGAGATTCCTCATTTTTTTATGTATAGCACGTTGCTTGCTAAGCATTTCGGAATATACCGGAAAAAATTTTGAGGCCTCTTTAGGAGTTAGGCATGCCTTTTTCGTTATATATTGCTCCAATTCCGCCTGAAATCTCTCAGGAGTGAATCCATTGCGTTTATGTTGGGCTACAGCCCCCTGCATAACGAATAAAAGACAAAATACTAATATCAGCTGTTTCATGTCAAATACTTTATTCATCAGCCATTAATGAATATAAATCATCATTGTCCAACATTGCGAAATCTGACAATTCATCAACGATATTGTCATTATACGCCGGAGATAATTCGTCTGCATGCACACTTGCTACAACATCCGTCCCGACATTTGCATTTCTAAAATATACAAATGCTGATACAACTGCGATAGCGGCACAAGCTGCCCATGTTACAGGGCGCAACCATCTCCTTATTGGACGCTCCTCAGCAAATTTTTCAGCAGAGAACTTATTTATGATTTCGGCTTCAAACTGCTCAAAATATCCATCAGGAACGTTGAACGGTCTAGGCTTGCCGAATTTCTGTTCTAACAAATATTCTTCTTTCATAGTTAATCATCATTTACACTTATGACGTTTACTCGAATAAAAAGTTTAATCACAGACATTAATAAAATCATTCGTGTAAATGAAAATAGTCTGATATTTTTTTTACTGCAATATGGTATGAAGCCTTCAATGCCCCTTCAGACGTATTGAGGATGGCGCTAATCTCGCTATATTTCAGATTGTCAAAATACCTCAAATTAAAAACTGTTCTTTGCACGTCCGGCAGCAGGGCAACGGCCTGCATGAGCATAGCATGTATCTCATCGCCATCGAAATACTCGTCAGCCATAAGTTTATGGGCAATATTCATGTCATCAGTATTGCCTGCTCCTATAGAGTTCTTGCTTTTACGAAGATAATCAAGGGCTTCATTTATGGCAATACTATAAAGCCACGTCGAAAGTTTAGAATTTCCACGAAACGAGTCTATGTTACTCCAAGCTTTCAGGAATGTATTTTGAAGCACATCGTCTGCATCCTCATGTGTAAGCACTATATATCGGATTTTCCAATACAAGCATTTACTATATGATTTTACAATCATTTCAAATGCTTTTTTCTTGGACTTACCGGAAGCAAGCAATTTGCATATTTTATCATCATCGCCCATCATACTACTCAACAAAAGGTTTCAATTGTTTTTCCAAGGCTGCATCATAACCATAAACATCCTGATAATCAACAATATGGCCTGATTCATCGTAATAAATTGTATAATATGTAATGAATATTGGAACTGACGGTTTCACATAAAGTGTCCTAACCATCTTTTTTTTATCGATATTCTTATTCGGGATTGAATCATTATCCTCAAACAAATTAACTGTCATCGAATATTTCAACTTATCAGCCAGCTCGTCATCCTCATCCTTCATTAAGAACAATGCAAGTTCATATGGCTTTTCAACCCTTATGCAACCATGGCTTACTGCCCTTCCGGCACGCTTGAATACACCTGGAGAAGACGTATCATGAAGAAATACTGAAAATCCGTTGTCAAAACGGAAAATAATCCTGCCGAGAGAATTTTTAGGGCCACCGGATTGGATGATATACTGTTCACCGTTCATCATTCTTTCATATGATGCTTGCTCTGGCGATAACCGCCCCTCTTTCTTGTCATAAACAAACATCCCCATCCTATGCATGTACTCCGGCCTATGTATAAAACCTTTGGCAATGCTTTTAGGAACAATCCACTGTGGGTTGATATCCATACGCATTACGTTGCTTGCCAAAAGTGGTGTCTTATGCTTTAATGCCCCACATGCCATACGCATATATAAAACATTGCCGTTATCAATGGCACGCACTGAATATGACGGAATGTTAGCTTCTATCCTTCTTTCGATTTCATTATCTGGAAATTTCGTCAACCTCCATCTGCAACGCTCAATATTACAAAGAAGCTTCATCCTGTATGCCGGTTTAAGATTTTGTTGTCCCAACAAATTTAAAAGACTTCTATATAATTTACTTTTAGGTTGAAGCGTAACGAAAAAATCATTAATACTATCATTTAAAGCTTTTGCTAATGCTTGTTGGATGAATTCCGCATTAGGGCGTTCTATCCTCAAATCCGAAAGCTGACGATAACGTTCTGAAACAGAATCATTTTCGAGTTTCTCAAAATTATTGTAAAGATAATCCGGATTGGATATGCCAAACCGCAAAATAGATGAATAGCGTAAATACGACTTGGTCAGATTATATTCCAATCGTGCCATAAGCATATTTATATCACCACTTTCTCCATCTATTTGAAGGGTTCTCATGCGATACAAATCATCCTTAAGTTGCTTGACACGCAACATTTTTGTATTAACTCCGCACGTTCCGGCGTTTTCCAATATTACGAGAAGAGAATCGGCACGCTTTTGAATCCCTAAACGATTGATCCATATATATGGTTTTTCAGATAAATAATAGCCTCTAATCAACCTGTCGACAGGCAGCATTATGCCGTCAGCCTCAATAAGGCGAGCGATATTTTTGCGTATTTTTCTTGAATCCAGCTTAAATCTGTCGTCGCTCAATTTGGAGAAATCATCCAAAGTAAGTTCCTTATTTGGATTACGCACATTGTCAAGGCAAGAAGAGCACGTAATTAAAACAAGTATCAGAAAAAAAACTAGTCGTGGCAAAATAAAAGTCACTTATTTTATAGATATCTTTCTTGTTGTTTTACCTCCGACTTGAACTATATAGCAACCTTTCGGCAGGTTAAGCTCATAACGGCAGTCTTGGCCTGTTACTTTAACGCTCATAACCCGCACTCCAGCTACATTATAAATATTCAACATCAAACCATTTGCTCCGGTTACATGCAATGTGGAAGCCTTGACGGATATTGTTATTTCCTGAAACTCTGTATCAATGATTTCAACAGCCATATTCGTACGGCTTACAGCTGGAACTGTAAACAGCATAACCATAACAAAAGGTATTATAAGTAAAATCCTTGCCATACGCTCATCTTATTTATGCAAAGATACATCTATTTTATTACAAAACAAAATTATATAATATTTTTTTACTTATTCGACATCAAAAACTGACATTTCGTTAGCTAAATAAGTATTAGGAAATATATTACGGGCCTCATTGAGTATTGCGTTCTCGTTATCATAACGTGCAGAAAAATGACCGAGCAAAAGTGATTTTGCCTTAGCATTTAAAGCAACTGTAGCAGCTTGTTTTGCCGTACTATGGTAATATAACGATGCTCGGCTCTCGTTTTCACTACAATAAGTAGCTTCATGATAAAGTAGGTTAACTCCATAAACAAGCTTATATAACTCAGGTAAATATTTTGTGTCAGAGCAATAAGCATAAGAACGAGGTGCCGCTGCAGGTTCTGTCAACCTATTATTAGGAATAACTTCGCCTTCAGGTGTTATCCAATCAGCGCCATTCTTAATATTGTTACGATAGCATTCAGGAATCCTGTAAAAATCTATCATATCACGCCTGATATGTGGCAACGTTGGTTTTTCACTGAACATATATCCACAACAAGCAATACGATGATTAAGCGGGATTGATTTTACTATTACACTTTTATCTTCATAAACAATCCCCGCAACAGACGTGTCTACCTCATGAAAAGTAACTTCATATTCTAATCCGTTACAAAAAAAGTCCATTTGCAATTTTAATATAGGCCCAAGCTCTTTAGGAGCATATATATGCAAAGGAGCAGTACGCCCCAACATGCCCAAAGTCGAAATCAAGCCTATTAATCCGAAACAGTGGTCACCATGCAAGTGCGTTATAAAGATAGCAAGAATCTTGTTGAAATGTATCCTTGCCCTTCTTACTTGTATTTGCGTCCCCTCACCACAATCGACCATAAATGTTTTGTCCCTCACCTCGATTATTTGAGATGACGCAAAATGTTTTAATGTCGGCAATGCACTTCCACATCCTAAAATACGAATCTTAAACGGCTGCATGCTTATGGATGAATTTAACTATTTATTTGTATCATCAATTTTGTTGTCTATATTTTCATTGCGCACACGTTTATATCCGTATATTCCCTTGTCATTCTCCAGATACAATGAATCCGGGCCCAATGAATAAATATCAAACGTATCTGATGAAAGTACAAGCTTTCCGTTAAGTATTTTCCATTCTGTATATGGCTTTGGTTCTCCTGTATTGCTGACAACAGCGCCACCTTCACGTATTTCAAATCTTTTGTCAAGACTACTCCATAAGCCTAAAAGGGAGGTAAGATTAATAACCTTCTTAGCATACATTGCCTCGTTCAAGCCATTAACACGTTCACCTATTACAGCTATTCGGTCGCCGACGAATAATCCGCCCTGCACATCTGTACAAGTATCAACACCTTCAAGAGTATAGACAATTGTGTCATTCTTGTCTGTAACAAGTTCTAACGTGTGCATGGCCGTACCGTCACCACATCTGCCATAAACTGTAGTATCTACAACCGCACTATCAGCAGGTAAAATATCTATTACCGGTGCAGATCTTTTATTATTGCAACCTGCGATAATAAGTACACATAAGAACAGCAATGTGCTATTAAAGCTTTTCATAAAAATATGATTATTTATTATTCTCTAATCCTTTAGCTTCATTCCATAGTTCGTCCATTTCAGATAACGTCATATCTGTCAATGGCTTACCCGATTTTATTGAATGTTCTTCAATATAATTGAAACGGCTGATGAACTTTTGGTTTGTATGTTCCAAGGCATTGTCTGGATTCAAATGATAAAGACGTGCTGCATTTATCACGCTAAACAAGAAGTCGCCAAGCTCTTTTGTAGATTTCTCCTTATCACCCTTCTCCAATTCCGTTTCGAGTTCGTCTAATTCTTCACGCACTTTTTTCCAAACATCAATTCTATCTTCCCAATCAAATCCAACATTCCTCGCTTTATCTTGTATTCTATAGGCCTTAATTAATGAAGGCAAGGCATCAGGCACACCTGAAAGAACACTTTTATTGCCATCTTTTTCTTTCAATTTGATTTGTTCCCAATTCTCTGTTACTTGCTCGGCTGTTTCAGCTTCAACATTTCCGTAAACATGCGGATGCCTGAATATTAATTTATCAGCCTCACGATTACATACATCTGCTATGTCGAAATCTCCGGTCTCACTACCAATCAGCGAATAGAAGCACACATGCAATAAAACATCTCCCAGTTCTTTGCATATATTCTTCTTGTCGTCTTTCATCAAGGCATCACACAATTCAAAAGTTTCTTCTATCGTATTAGGCCTAAGGCTTTCATTCGTTTGTTTTCTATCCCACGGGCATTTAACACGCAATGTATCAAGCACGTCGATTAGTCTACCAAAAGCCTCTAATTTTTCCTCTCTTGTATGCATAAATAAGTATTTTAATATGCAAATGTAGATATTTTCCATGAATATTTTGTAAATTTGCAACGTTTTTTATTGAATAAAATAAAAATATTATATAGAAATGGAATTAGCAAGCAAATACGACCCAAGAGAAGTTGAGTCTAAATGGTATCAATATTGGCTTGACAACAAGCTTTTCAGCAGTAAGCCGGATGGCCGTGAGCCATACACGATAGTAATCCCCCCACCCAATGTTACGGGTGTACTCCACATGGGGCACATGCTTAACAACACCATCCAAGATATTTTAGTAAGACGTGCACGCATGGAAGGTAAAAACGCATGTTGGGTACCAGGTACTGATCATGCGTCAATTGCAACAGAAGCGAAAGTCGTAAACAAACTGGCACAGCAGGGAATAAAGAAAACCGACCTCTCACGTGAGGACTTCTTGAAGTATGCATGGGACTGGACAAACGAGCATGGAGGAATCATCCTGAAGCAGTTAAGAAAACTTGGCGCAAGTTGTGATTGGGAGCGCACGGCTTTCACCATGGACGAAAAAAGGTCTGAAGGAGTTATTAAAGTATTCTGTGACTTATATAATAAAGGACTTATTTATCGTGGTGTGCGTATGGTCAATTGGGATCCAAAAGCACAAACGGCATTGAGCGATGAAGAAGTAATATATAAGGAGGAGCACAGCAAATTATATTACCTTCGGTATATGGTGGTTGAAGAGCCTGGTAAATACGCCGTAGTAGCAACCACGCGACCAGAGACAATCATGGGTGACACAGCAATGTGCATCAATCCTGATGACCCGAAGAATACATGGCTTAAGGGTAAGCATGTGATTGTTCCGTTAGTAAACAGGCAAATACCTGTTATTGAAGACACCTATGTAGATGTCGAATTTGGTACCGGTTGCTTAAAAGTTACGCCGGCGCATGATGTTAATGACCATGCACTTGGCCTGAAATACAACCTTGAGACTATTGACATATTCAATGATGACGGCACGATATCGGAAGCAGCCGGACTGTACGTAGGCATGGACCGAATGGACGTCAGGGAGAAAATCGAGCAGGACCTCAAGGCTGCCGGACTTATGGAAAAGGTTGAAGATTATACAAACAAGGTTGGATTCTCTGAAAGAACGAATGTCCCGATTGAACCTAAACTTTCTACGCAATGGTTCCTGAAGATGCAACACTTTGCAGACCTGGCGCTTGCACCTGTCATGAACGACGACATCAAGTTCTATCCTGTTAAGTACAAGAACACTTACAGACATTGGTTGGAGAATATAAAGGACTGGTGTATTAGCCGTCAATTATGGTGGGGACACCGTATACCTGCATATTATTTACCCGGCAACGGCGGTTATGTAGTAGCCGAGACGGCTGAAAAGGCGTTGTTATTAGCAAAAGAGAAAAGCGGTAACGATAAACTCACGCTTGAAGATTTACGCCAGGACGATGACAGTCTTGACACTTGGTTCTCATCATGGTTATGGCCGATTTCCGTATTTGACGGAATAAACAATCCTGAGAACGACGATATAAAATATTATTATCCGACGTCAGACCTTGTTACCGCTCCAGACATCATTTTCTTCTGGGTTGCCAGGATGATTATGGCAGGCTACGAGTATCGTGGCAAAATGCCGTTCAAGAATGTATATTTTACAGGTATTGTCCGTGACAAACTCGGACGGAAGATGAGCAAAAGTCTCGGCAACAGTCCTGACCCGATTGAATTGATAGATAAGTTCGGCGCTGACGGCGTGCGCATGGGTATGATGCTGTCTGCCCCCGCCGGTAATGACATATTGTTTGACGAGAGCCTGTGCGAACAAGGACGCAATTTCAACAACAAGATATGGAATGCGTTTCGTCTTGTTAAAGGCTGGGAGGTTGCCGAAATAGAACAACCCAACGCCAACAGAACTGCCGTAAAATGGTTTGAGGCTAAACTGAGAATCACTAATGCCGAACTTGACGACCTGTTCAGGAAGTACCGTATATCCGAGGCGCTTATGGTTGTATACCGCTTGTTCTGGGATGAATTCTCGAGTTGGTATCTTGAAATGATTAAGCCGGCGTATGGTTCACCGATTGACAGAACAACGTTCGACATGACACTAAGTTTCTTCAACGACCTGCTGAAAATGCTCCACCCGTTCATGCCGTTCATTACTGAAGAACTATGGCAACACATTTACAACAGGAAGAACGGCGAGAGCATAATGCTTGACAAACTTGCAATAGAAGCTCCGGACACATCTGACGTTTCTCTCGTAAACGACATAGAAACCGTAAAGCAAATTATAGGTAACATCAGGACGATACGCAACCAAAAGAATATTTCACCGAAGGAGACGCTTGAGCTTCACGCTGTAAACGCTAACAACTATGCCGCTTACGACGACGTAGTTATGAAGATGGCCAACCTGGGTGCTATCAGCGTTGTTGAGGATAAGCCGGCCGACACAGTGCAATTTATGGTAGGCACCGACGAATACGCCGTGCCTGTAGGCAACCTCATCGACATAGCCGCAGAGATTGAGAAGCAGGAAGCCCAACTTAAGCACCTTGAAGGTTTCTTGGCAGGGGTAATGAAGAAACTGTCCAACGAGAAGTTCGTGGCCAATGCTCCGGAGGCCGTTGTCGCGCTGGAAAGGAAGAAGCAAAGCGACTCCGAGGAGAAAATTGCCGCATTGAAAGAATCGCTTGCCGAACTCAAGAAGAAGCAGAAATAAATTCACATCCTAACGGTGCCGGAAAAGCATGTGCTTATCCGGTGCCGTTTTTTAGTTATCCAAACAATACATCATGAAACTCCTTTCATCATTGACGCGCAAGCTTTTCGTGGCGCTGATAGCCGTTTCGCCGATTGCCATGTCTTCATGCGACGACGGCGACGATACACCCGGCGGCGGCACGAACCAATACAAACAAACTGTGATAATGTACATGCCGTGGTCCGACAGCGGTATCTACAGTTATTTCAAGCGCAATATAGAGGCGTTCGAGACTGCCATAACGGACAACAGGGGATTGGATGGCAACTCACTTGTTGTGTTTATATCTGAGAACGGTTCATCGTCGCACCTCATCAAGATATCGTATGACGACGGACAATGCCTGCGCGACACGCTGAAAAGCTACGACTTCGCCACATATGACTATACTGCTCCAGACGGCATTGCGCAGGTGCTCGGCGACGCCATGGCATGCTCGCCGTCAGACACGTATGCATTGGTCATAGGCTGCCACGGCATGGGATGGATACCGGCAGGTACAAACGTGGAGACACGGGCCGCCAGGGACGCCGCAGCGGCAGGACAGGTGCACCAGACAAGGTACTTCGGACACTCGAGCGACGTGACCTACCAGACGGACATAACGAGCCTGGCCGAAGGAATAAGCCGCACGGGGGTGAAGATGAAATACGTACTGTTTGACGACTGCTACATGTCTAACATTGAAACGGCATACGACATGCGTGGCGCGGCTGACTACCTGATTGCCTCCACCTGTGAGATTATGATCGAGGGCATGCCGTACGCCGAGATTGGCATCGACCTGCTTGAGAATGACCTCCAAGGCGCTGTGCAGGGCTTTTACGATTTTTATTCGGCCTTTAGCGTGCCCTGCGGCACCATAGCCGTTACCGACTGCAGCCAAGTGGAGGCCATGGCACAGGTAATGCGTGACATTAATACGGCGTATCCCGACGGGATTGACGGCACGGACGGCTTACAGGACCTCGACGGATACACGCCCACCATATTCTTCGACTACGGCGACTACGTAGCCCATCTGTGCCGCGACGAGTCACTGCTGGCCGCCTTCAACGAGCAGCTGGACAGACTCGTGCCATACAAGGCCTGCACGCCTACTTACTACTCGTCGATTACGGGGAAGGCAAACGGCTATCGATACATTCTCGGGGCTCACCATAAGCGACCCTACGGAGAATCCCGCTGTTACAGCCACCAAAGCCACGACGGCATGGTATAAGGCTACGCATTAAGCACGCAACGGTACTGCCGCAATAGGTACAAGCCGTCGCCCGGAATATGGGCGACGGCTTTTTTCATGTCGGGAAACGATTTTATGCAATATGGCAGATTATCACGCAAAAGCATGTAAATGGTTACAAAACGTCATAATGAAAAATTCATGCTTCCGGCGTAATCTGGAAAAGGATTTCCGGAAAATGCCATGATGACTTAGCAAAACGGCTCTTCTGTTTGTAAAGAATTATTTATTAAATAGAGTAAGCTATGCTTTCTCATCGAGAAAACTATCTTTCCTCAATGAAAAAGCTATCTTCCCTCAACGAGAAAGCATAGCGGACTCAACGAAAAACATGGCTTTTCTGCGTGAAAAAGGCCGTTTTTCATTGCACAAAAAACGGCTGGCGTGTATAACCGCAAGTACTGTAATGATTTATGGTTGCACACGCCAGATTGGCGTATTTAAGTCTGACGAAAGAAATTTTTGGCTGCGCCCGTTCTACGGCGTCAACGTTTTTCAAAGTGCAAGCAGTTAGGCCGTTATAGCCGCCATAGTGTCAATCACGCACATCCAAAGCGCACGCAGTCCTGGCCGTTGCAGCCCATGCCACGCGCAGACCTTACGCCGTAGGTAGTCAATGGCCGAGGCGTGCGAGAAAGTCCATCGACATATCCCTATAACGCGACAGTCTGCCGTTTACTTCATCCCATTGTATTCCACCGCTTACGAGCGCCTGCACGTCAGGCGAGGCCTCTTCGTCCAGCAGGCGGGCCTCAAGCCCGAACATAGACAAAAGCGAGCGGAAACGCGACACACCGCGCCCACGGTTGGCGACGGCAATGAAAGGCTTGTTGAAAATAATCGAGAAAACACAAGCATGGAACGAATCGGTTATGACGAAGCGTGAGTCGATAAACCCTCTGAGCCATTGCTCTACGGGCGGCTGCACCCGCTCGGCCAGCGGAGCGTTGATGTCCTCCACCCTTGAGTTTACCCTGAATGGCTGAAGATTCAGGCTTTCTGCCACGCAAGCGGTAAGCGCGGCCTTCCACGGAGTGTCGTCGAGAATGTAGCACATCATGCCTCGTTTGCCATCATGCATGCCGCAGCTGTCGGCCAGCGAGGCATAATCGTCGGCATGGAGCAGCATTGTAGGGTCAAGTACGTGCTCTGCCTCCACGCCGAAACGCCCACGGCACAAGTCAACACCCGAGTCCTCGCGCACCGATACGTAATCAAAACGCTTCAACAGCCTTGCGCATTGAGCCGTGAGCAGCCTGCCGTACTCCCATTGGTCCGTACCGAAAGAGGCGGCATAAGCCATGCGCCGTATCTCCCACCCTGACGTAAAGTCGAGGTAGGCGGTGCGTATGTCGTCGAAATACTGTGGCCGCCACACCTGGTCACTGCCCACCACGATTGCGTCGAAGTCGCCTTCGCGTATCGAACCATAGCCTTCGTAAACGGCCGGCTTTATATACCGCCTGATGAACTTATCCGTGTGCTGTCTGACGATGGGTTTCTCACGGTTGAACTTACGCTCGTAAAATATAGGATAAGGGTGGCCCTTCAAGTTTCTCAACAACCTTCTTGCGTACTTTACGGGCATTCGCCAGACTGGTAGCCGTAATGGTTTGTCGGCCAAGCTGATGACATAGGCATCATGCCCCATGCTCTCCAACACTGTCTGGAGCGCGTACGCCTGCAGTATCCCACCGTAGTTAGTGTGTAGCGGAAGCGTCAATATTCCTGTCTTCATCATTAGTTCGTTTAAAGATTATCCGCCTTACAGCCTTCCTCAAGCCGTGCAGTGCGGTATTGTACCATGGCTTTGCCAGCGCGGCATTCAACGCTGCTGAAAAGCTCCGACCATCACCTAGCTCACGGAAAAACGTCCGTCTTCGCCAGCCTTCGCGCAACACGGCCTTCATTCCACCATTGTAACGCTCAAGCCCATTGATGTTGGCCGCGCAAAAGTCCATGTCCAGCCTCTCGGCAGCAGTCTTTCCCTTGTCTGTATTCACGAATACAAGGCTTACGCCCCTGTTGTCCGCAAAGTCGGGCAACAAAGTCTTCACGCCCCAATAGTCGGCCAACGTAATGTCACTGCCGCTCACCCCACCCTTGCACTTGCAGCGGTAACAGCTCGGGCGCAGGTAAACATCATTGAGAAACCCCTTCATAAAAGGATTGTCCACATAAACATCGGACATCAAAACCGTGCTTTCTCCAGTCACGGCAGTGCTTCCCCTCATAACAAAACAGTACTTATCCCAACCGTGTATACGCTTATCCCTAAAACTTATGCCCGTAATCACCATACGGTTCGTATCTTCGCACGGTCTTGTCGTACCGCCTGCACTACGGCGTATCTCGTCCAGATACATGTGCCACACACCTGGCCCCGGTACTCCATGACAAAGAAAATCAACCGATAAAAGATTCGGGTAGCTTTTGCGTAAGTAACGGTTCAACCCCGCAACCTGGCACGGTGTACCGGTGAACAGAACTATGCGGCCATCCTCCAGGAAGCGTTCCGCCTTGATATATGAATCATTAATGTCGCTCTGAACATACTTGCTGCCCATCATAGCCCAGACTCCATCAATTGAATCGGCATACGTATGGACAACGTTCCAGCTCCCGTCGAACACTGCGCCGAACACTATTCCACCTTCAGCAATGACATTACGGGCCAAATTAATGAACACCCCTCCTGAAGAACTGCCAAGAAGCTCATCCTCATTACAGTTCTTTGCCCCGATAACCTCCATCCAGTGCTTTGGGTTACCTGAGTTTGCCAACGGGCATACACGTTCGCATAATCCGCAGTCCACACACGCTTCTGTATCGACATCGGGATAAAAGAAACCTTCGGAATCCTCGCGCATGGTGATGCAATGCCTCGGGCATCTCTGTTGGCAAGCGGAACAGCCGCAACAATCATGCTTGTCCTTTATCTGTATCATCGCCTAAACTTATTTCTTAACGTTTTCAACCTATCGACAAAAAAAGCTCGCTCTTTATCAACCAATCCGAATATATATACAGAAACAACGACCGAGATGAACGAGACCACACACACAGTAACGAAACGTGACAATGACTGCAACATACAGACACGTATCACCATAGGTATAACAAGCGAGAAGACTGTCACCAAAAACATTGGCAATAAGGCTTTACGAAAATACTCCAACAACGAAAGATTTACCAAAGTACGCAGCATCCAGACACGTGCGAACAAGGCGACACAAAACACTATAAACTGAATAATGAACACACTCTCAGGAGTAGAGCCGCATTTCAGCACAATGTAAGATATCGGTAAGATCATTATTAACATCGTACCAACTACCGATTGGTACTTCCTTATCTTGCCTGTAGCCGAGGCTGCTTGTATTAACGGGTTTGCCAAACTGTCTATCATTGATATCACAAGAATCAAACGAACGAACACTACAGTATGTGCAGGCACGACTTTAAGCCACCATTGGAGTATCAAGTCAGTCTCAAACATTACCGGCAACGAGATAAAAAGTAACAAAAAGTATGAGAATTTGGAACTTGTAAACACCAGGTTGTGCATATATGGCATGTCACCGGATGCATACGATTTGGTTATCTGGGGATTAAGTGCCGTCTGGAAATTTATACAAAATCCCTTGATTGCATTCTGAACCTGCACGGCAATCCCTCGTGCCGCATTCAGCGCCGGTCCGAAAAACATGTTAAGCAGCACGTTGAGGCCTTGCGTAAACGCAACGGCGGCAATATTGCCGAAAAGGCTCCATCCTGCAAACCCTGTCATCTCCTTGAACAAGTCCTTGTCCCATATCCAACGATAACGTGTTTCAACAAAATGGCGGCCGCTATAATTACCGTATATAAAACGTATCAGCAATTGGATAAGCAACATCAGGATTGCATATAACTTCAATTTGTCAATATCGGAAATAACGAGCAGATATACGATAAGAAGTTTCAACACTACCTCCAATACGGATATATACGCAAAAGCGCCCATACGCTCATGTGCTATTATCACGGCATTATATGGTATGCTCATAACCATAACTATAGTTGCCAACACTGAAGCATGATAAACCCATAATGCGGCCGAGAACCGGTCAGGCGGAATATTCAAATGAGTATATACGAACCACAACCCGATTGTTTCAGAAAGTAACAGTATGATAACGGATATTAAGGCATGTATGTTAATGCTGGTACAAAACACCTTGTGTAACCGTTCCTTGTTACCACAGCCTAACTCGAAATTAAGAAAACGTTGCGTGGCTGACGCCATAGCGCCATTAAGAAACGTAAACATCGACACAAAACCTCCAACAACATTATATAAGCCATAATCCTCAATACCAAGCGTATTTAATACAACACGGCTGGTATAGAGGCTTACGGCCATGGTGAACAGCATTCTTACATAAAGTAAAAACGTGTTCTTGGCAATGCGTTTGTTTGTTTCCGATGTTTTCTCCATCAGCAATCCTTTGTGCCGCGTCTAAATCATCGCAACAGTAAGACCTGCCATTACAATACTAACCATCGACATCAATTTAATCAAAATGTTAAGAGATGGTCCTGATGTATCTTTAAACGGATCGCCGACAGTATCACCTACTATCGCCGCTTTATGACAAGATGAGCCTTTGCCACCAAAGTTACCTTCCTCAATCATCTTCTTAGCGTTATCCCATGCCCCACCAGAATTTGCCATAAATACCGCAAGCGTGAAACCTGTAGACATTCCACCGACCAACAATCCTAACACTCCTGCTACGCCGAGTATCATACCGACTACCACAGGAATTACTATTGCCAATAACGAAGGAAGCACCATTTCATGAAGTGCAGAGCGAGTAGATATACTAATGCAACGACCATAATCTGGCGTTGCGTTACCATCAAGGATTCCCTTAATCTCCCTGAATTGGCGCCGTACCTCTTCCACCATTGCTCCGGCAGCACGTCCTACGGCGCCCATCGTTATGCCACTGAACATAAACGCCGCCATAGCACCTATAAAGACACCGACAAGAACATTGGGATTCATTAAATTTACCTGGAAGAAGTCTATCATATCCAGCAATCCAGCATTCTCAGGATTAAACGTGTTGCCAAGATTGTCTATGAATGTAGCACCTTCATTAGCGGCTCTTACCATATTGATTTTTATCTCTTCAATATATGAGGCTAACAAAGCTAATGCGGTAAGCGCCGCACTACCAATAGCAAATCCTTTTCCAGTAGCGGCCGTAGTGTTGCCGAGGGCATCGAGGGCATCTGTACGCTTACGCACTTCAGGATCTAAACCGCTCATTTCAGCATTTCCACCGGCATTGTCAGCAATAGGCCCATAAGCATCGGTCGCAAGTGTAATGCCAAGCGTCGAAAGCATGCCTACCGCGGCAATGCCTATTCCATAAAGTCCCTTAGATATGCTTTCTGAACTCATTGATAAATCAAAACCATTGGCACAAAGATAGCTTGCCATTATTGCCACTGAGATGGTAACGACAGGGACCATTGTAGATATCATACCTGTACCAATACCTTTGATTATGACTGTGGCAGATCCTGTTTCCGAGGATTTGGCGATGCTTTTCGTTGGCTTATAGCTTTGACTGGTATAATACTCCGTTGCCATGCCTATAATCACACCAGCCGCAAGTCCGCTGATAACAGAGAATGAAACTCCGACCCAATTCTCAATACCGAGCAGATAAAGTATTATGAAAGTAGCAACTGCTATCAATCCGGCAGAAACGTTCGTTCCAAGGCTTAACGAATGTAACAAATCACGCATTGAAGCACCATCTTTCGTCCTGACCAAGAATATTCCAGCCAATGACAAGAAAATTCCTACCGCGGCGATTAGCATAGGCGCTATGACGGCTTTCAGCTGCATGTCTCCATTAATGGCAAAAGCCGTTGCGCCAAGGGCTGCAGTACTGAGAATACTTCCGCAATAACTCTCGTACAAATCGGCTCCCATACCAGCAACATCACCTACGTTATCTCCAACATTATCAGCTATCGTGGCAGGATTACGCGGATCATCTTCCGGAATGTTGGCTTCCACTTTTCCGACAAGATCTGCGCCTACGTCAGCCGCCTTTGTGTATATACCTCCGCCGACACGGGCAAACAACGCTTGTGTTGACGCCCCCATACCAAAAGTAAGCATAGTTGTTGTTATTGTAACAAGGGCTGTATTCTCTCCTTCATAAAACATGCTGAGCAAAATAAACCATAAAGCTATGTCCAACAGGCCAAGACCAACTACAACCAATCCCATCACTGCACCACTTCTAAATGCTATACGCAGCCCTCGGTCAAGGCTTTTACTTACGGCATTTGCCGTTCGGGCTGACGCATATGTTGCCGTCTTCATGCCAAAGAAGCCACAAAGCCCAGAAAAGATACCGCCTGTCAAAAACGCGAACGGGACCCAGGGATTCTGCACTTTCAAAACGTATGACATAAAAGCGAACACCAGACACAATATAACGAAGATTATGGCAACAACCTTATACTGTTGCTTAAGATAGGCCATAGCTCCAATACGCACATACCCGGCAATCTCTTTCATACGAACCGTGCCTTCGTCTTCCTTCATCATGTATTTAAAAAAATACCAAGCCATTGCCAAAGCGCATAATGAAGCAAACGGCACCAGCCAAAATACTACTGGAATATTCATAGTTTATGGTTTTAAAGTTAATGTACTTTCTCTTTATTCAATCTTTCATGATTTATCAGTTTAATACTGTCAAAACCTGAACGACAGCTGTGTATCTATCATGTTATAGTTTTGATGTGCCAATGAACGGTCGTTTACAAAGGCATATTCTACATTTACTTGCAGATTTTTCGTAAACAGATAGTCCATGCCCACTTCATAAAACGTCTTGCTTGTATTCCATTCTGCTTGTGGCCGATATAAATCATAACGTGCCTTTACATGCAGTTTTTTCTTTATTATCGGAGCAATAGCCAAGGCGTAGAAGCCGTCAGCCTTATCACCTGCCGAATAATTTATCTCATCCGCTTTAGCATCTTCATCGGAATTATAAGTCGTCTTGAAACCGAAACCTGTTGAATGGATATACTCTGAACGGAACGTCCAGTCGTCAACGACATACTCACCGCTTATTGCATACCTGCGTTTTGACAGGCTTACCACTCCATTTTCACCCTTACGGGCATATGAACCGGTCCATCCAAAAGCTCCGATACGCAAGCCTGCAACAGGCATAACCCATAAACCGCCGATAACATCCTTCTGGTTATCGACATCCTTGGTATTGATACCTTGCCCATTGAATACGCCAACCTGGTAATGAACAAGCGGACGGCCGGATGATGTCTTGAATAAATCACCCTGAAGCTGCACGCCTATATCACGGCCATTGGAAGAATGTTCTCCCACCCTATCCGTAAATCCAGACAGTTTCATTATGTTCTGGCCATATCCCATAAATCCCTGGTCTATAGGATTCATTGGGTTTTCAAACGTAAACGGGCGCTTAAACTGGCCGACCTTAATCTTCAAGAACGGCAGCTTCTGCCATTCGATATACACATCTACCATTCTCGGACTTTCTCCCAATGTCGATGTGTTGCCGTTAATCTGGCCCTGCAGTTTATAAGCGAAGTCTCCAAGAATACGTCCATCGAGAGAAACGCGCACCATGCGCAAGTTGAAAGAGTTGCTTTCCGCATCATGCTGGCTGCTATACTGATATTGTCCTATGGCATAACCGCTGAACTTAGGTTTACTGAACAACGGCTTTTTCTCCTGTGAATACAGACTTGAAAAACTGAAGAAACACAATAATAAGGCACAAATACTCTTTACCTTTAAACCTTTAGTCAATATAAAATCCAACATTTCTATAATGTAATTTACATAAATCCAATACCAACGATTAGGTAGAAACTAATTGTACGTTCCCGTAATAGTATCAAGTCAGTCATTATCCTTGTCCCTCAATTCCAAAAGTACAACGTTCTCCACATGAGGAGTATGGGGGAACATGTCTACTGGCTGCACGGCCATAACTTTGTAATACGAATCAAGCAATGCCAAATCGCGTGCCTGCGTAGCCGGGTTACAACTAACGTAAACAATCCGTCCTGCCCCTGTCCGTATTATGGTATTGACCACATCCTGATGCATTCCTGCACGCGGAGGGTCGGTAATAATAACGTCTGGCCTTCCGTGTTCCGCAATAAATCCATCCGTCAGAATATCCTTCATGTCGCCCGCGAAGAACAATGTATTGTCTATTCCATTAATTTCAGAATTTACCTTGGCATCTTCGATAGCCTCAGGCACATATTCAATGCCGACCACTCGCTTTGCGTATCTGGACACGAAATTGGCAATGGTTCCCGTGCCGGTATACAAATCATAGACAAGCTCGTCTCCGGTAAGCCGTGCAAAATCACGTACTACCGAATAGAGCCTAAACGCCTGTTCTGTATTTGTCTGGTAAAAACTCTTCGGACCAACCTTGAACTTTAGACCGTCCATTATCTCATATATATAGTCATTACCTTTAAATACCTGTATTTCAAGGTCATTGTAAGTATCGTTAAACTTTTGGTTGTCAACATACAACAACGAAGTTATTTCAGGGAACATATCCGCGATATGCTTCATTAATGCTTTTGCCGGTTCGTCGTCTCCCGGTTCGTCATAATGGAACTGTACCAAAACCATCCATTCTCCTGTATCTGAATTGCGTATAACAATATCACGCAAAAGGCCATGTTTATTCCTCAGGTTGAAGAATGTCATGCCGGTTTCATAAGCATAATCACGTATGGCATTACGAATACGGTTGTGCAGGTCGTCCATAAGCCAACATTTTTCTATCGGAAGGATTTTGTCGAACGCCCCGGTTATATGGAAACCGATGGCGTTCATCTGCGTATAATCCGTATCCATGGATATTTCGTCTTTAGTTAGCCAACGCTTGTCTGAACACCCGAACTCAAGTTTGTTACGGTATCCGAATATTTTTTCCGAGCCAAGAATCGGCATTATTCCAGGCAATTCCACCTTGCCAATCCTCGTAAGCTGGTCATACACTTGGCGCTGCTTCATCTTCAGCTGCTCCCCGTAGGGTGTATTCTGCCACTTGCAACCACCACATATGCCGAAATGTGCACATCGTGGCTCAACCCTTATTTCGCTCGGTTTGACCATTCTTATTATTTCAGCCTCACAATAACTGTGTTTCTTTCGCCGTACCTGCAAGTCAACAACATCACCAGGAACGGCAAAAGGAACGAATATTACCATGTCGTCAACTCTTGCAAGAGCCTTTCCCTCGGCCGCATAGTCGGTTATAGTAACGTTCTCCAATATTGGCAACGGTTTTTTCTTCCTGCTCATATAAAGTATTTTGTCATTATTTATCGTTGCATGAAACAACTGTCAGACATACGCCACACAGCATAATGTCGTACGCATACATCCAAGCTTGCTGTTTCATGAATAATTTGGTACAAAAGTAATATAAAAAAATGAATCAGTAAGGATAATCGGCTGATTTTAAATCGAAATGTTTGTGAAAATAAAACATGACATTATCCTTGTAAGACAGATAATAATCTGAATACAATAAAGCATGGGCACACACGCCAAGATATCGTCTGCGTGGACGGAACATGATTTTACCTGTTATTCAAAAGGCCACCTATTGACTTGTGAAAGACCGTCTATTACGTGGTAAAAGAGCGCGTTTTGCGACATAAAAGGCCGCCTATTAAAAATCAAGCCAGATCATAATACAGTAAGTTCCAGCCGCGGAACAATATCTGGCGACACTTAACTCCATTCTTCACCGTCGCTTCTTAGAGGCTTTCTTACGGTCGGACATTATGGCGTCCATATTCTCCATTGCCCATATTATCAGGGTGTTAATATGCGGGAGCAATGATTTGGCCCTTAACGTCAGTGCGTATTCAACGTGCGGAGGCACCTCCGGATATACCGTGCGTGTAACGTAGCCATCCTCCTCAAGCGTACGCAACGTCGCGGTCAACATCTTCTGGGATATATCCGGGATTTCCCTCTGTAGTTCCTTAAAGCGCATTGTGCTCTTTCCCGACTTATGAATGGTAAATATAATAAGCAATGACCACTTGTCGCTTATACGTGACAATATGTTGCGTATTGGGCAGTCGGGAAACATTTGCAGTCCTTTTTCCGCTCTGTTCATAATTTGTATTATTTATCTTTGCGCCGCAAAGGTAAATAATTTTATTCTTTGCAGCAAAAAACTTTTTTCAAAAAAGTTTTCATCGTAAGTCTTTCATTTACAGCATTGGTCACCTCAACGTAACTATCTGACATTCAAGTACCTACTTGTATGCATGAAAAATCATTACTAACTTTGCGGCACAAAAGGAAAGAAAGTTTCTTTTTGAGACCTACAACATTAATTATTAATAATAAAAAAACAAGAACGATGAAAAAAGTATTATTTGTTTTGTTTAATCTTTTAACATTAACAACCATGGCAGAAACAAAAGGACGCTTTGAAATCTACGATTTCGACAATTTCAAACTGCACGTCTATTACACAAACGACGCCCTTGGTGACGCAAGTTACGTTATCGAAGGCAAAAACGAATTGGTTACAATGGAACAACCATTGTTCAAGGACAACGTTGCAGAATTTGACCAATATGTCGACAAACTCGGCAAGCCTGTGGTCCAGCGCATTACCGACTACCACTTAGGAGGCACCGGTAGCCACGATATTATAATGGCAGAAGGTATGCCGGAATTTACCAAGGGCTCGGTTTACGGAGGAATGATGCAGGGTTTTGCAGATACATTCGGCGACGCACTCACCGCAATGCCGACAGGAAAGGCTACCGAGGTGGCATTTGGAACACGCCATACTTGGGCAGGAGTAACATTCGAGTTCAGCCACGGAGCGGCAACCGACTTTCCCGGTGCAAGCATTTTGATAGGCAACAAAGTTTATTACACTCATTGGACACCCGCAAAATCACATGCCGTAAACCTGCAAATATCGTCACGTGCGGCAATAGACGGAGAAATTGAGGAAGCAGAAAAATCATTGGGAACAAGTGCGGAACTCTTTATCGGTGGCCACGGCGGTGCAGCCGAACGTGACGCGGTAAAATTTAAAGTCGCTTACTTGAAAAAGATGAAAGAACTACTTGCCTCAAATACTACTCCACAGGCATTCATTGAAGCTATGAAGCAGGCTTATCCTGGACTACCCGGCGAGGGAGGACTTGCAGACTTGGCAAAGGCTCTCTACACCTCCCAATAGGATGAAAACAGATAAATGAAAGGCAACGGATGAATTTCTCATATCATTATTTTATTTAATAATGTGTGTAATTATTCATCCGTTGCCCTACATTAATAGATTATCCGCAATAAAAAGACTCACGGACAAGTTTGTGCATAAGCGTATTATCTTTTTCCGCCGATGACCTTAAACTCGTATCATTGAAGCTGCGCAGCCTATCCATAACACCGTCTATCATACGGGGCGAGAACACTCCGCGGGCCTCATAAATACCGCGCTGCCTTTCAAGCCAATCTGCCGAGGCCGCACATGAGTCGGGAAGTTGCTCGAACCGGTCATTATTTCCACTCTCACCAGGCCCAACGTATTTATCTGCGGCAATGGCCAGGGCTTCGTTTTCCGACATTTCCAATCCATGCCTACAAGCAACACACAGACCAGCCATTAACTGGTAAATGTCCGCCGAAGCGTCAGGTGAACGCATTTCGACCGTCTGCTTAGGATTGTCTGATGGCAGACTGTCCATGCCATTTGACGGATGACAGCCGTGAACACCGTGTTTGAAATTCCATCCCAACGGAACCCGTACAAGTACCGAACGGTTACAATCGCCCCAGCATACACTTGTTGGAGCCTCTTGATGAGGTACAAGGCGGAAATATGATACCGGAGTCTTGTTGCCAAAAGCTGTAATTGATGGAGCAAGAGTCATCATTCCCGCTATCGCACGGCGTGCTTCCGTCGACAGATTGCCATCATTAACCATGCAGTTATGCCCGTCTTTCATCATGCGCATGTGGATGTGCAACCCGGAGCCGGCTTTGCCAACTGTTATTTTAGGCGCAAACGTTACGTCGAGACCTAACGAATAAGCCAAGTTTCTTATCACCCATTTGGCCAGCAACAGCTGGTCTGCAGCGCTTTCCACCGGACATGGCAGGAACTCTATTTCGTTTTGCTCGAACACCTTGCCGTCTGCCGCGAAATTGCCCACTTCCGAATGACCGTATTTTATCTGCCCTCCGGTCTGCGCTATGTATGCCATGCACTTCTTGCGGAACTCGTTGAACTTGGCAAATGGGCCTGATTCATGATATCCACGCTGGTTAACGGCTGGAAACATACCGTCGTCTTCCGCTATAACATAATATTCAAGTTCTCCCATTGCCTCGAAAGTCATGCCGGTAGACTCGGTAAAGGCCTCGGCGGCGCGATGTAATGTCTGCTCCGGCGAACTGTCAAAAGGTTGTCCATCTTTATCAAGGAAAGAACAAAGCAAGCACAAAGTGGGGATTTCAGAAAACGGATTGACAAACGCTGTACTATAACGCGGCACAACATAAAGGTCGCTGCTTTCCGCCTCTACGAACGAAGGGTACAGGCTTGAACCGTCAACACGCTCGCCGTCAGTAAGGATTGTTTCAAGATAAGCAAGATTGTTTATCATGAAGTTCAATGTCTTAACACGACCATCCTCGGCAGGATACATGAAATCGACCATCCTTATACCTTTTTCACGGATAAAAGTGATAATATCCGTCTTGGTCAATCCGGATGCCGGTTTACCGAAAAAAGCAACCAATTCGTTGGCACTCATTTCAACAGTCTTGTCCATAGCAATAGAAATTTAAAATCAATAACATGTTTTTCTATTAACAACAGAAATTGCAAATATACCGATATGCACGGCATTATTATGCGTTTACAAAAATAAGACATTTTATTGTTCACTACAAATTAAACACATTATATTTTCATAAAAATACATTTAATATTCCAACATAACGAAAACGGCAATAAGTACATAATGGTACGAATCATTATTTTACACTTACACTTTGACTTTATCAAACCCGTTAGAATTGCGATATCCTGATTTTATTTCAATACAACCGGGAATATGGCAAAAATCGACGTGCAAAATTAAGTTCGTGATACACAGAACGTTACATAATTTTCAGCCATGTGTGTGCAATTTTAGTAGTCATAATCAACCGTTAATCATTATATTGCAGACATGATTGACGGCCTTTCGTCTTGCTTTCAACGGCTTTTTCCATCTTTAAAGATGGCCTTTGCATTGCTGATTTGCCACCTTTTACACTTCCTAAACATGTATTTTTCTGCATAAAGACCATTATAATCACACACAAACGCCAGTTTTTCAATGTTCCACGCTTCTATTTTCAGAAAAAAGTCGAACACTTTTAATTTTACTTTATGCTAATAATACGAGCCAGTTCTGAGCATTATGATAAAATCACATTTGCCCTGCAGCATACCTGAATAAAGCTCAAATACATTTAACAAGACATATTATCTGAATCAGACAACCATAAGCTAACGTAAAAGGAAAAATTTTACAGTCATGCAAAATCATACAAAAAATATTTGTTAATTAATCAAATTTAAGTATATTTGCAGACAAACTGATATCCGTAATAACTATACGTGAAAACCTTACTTAATTATGACAGAAAAAAGAGTTTACACCTTCGGCAACGGTAAAGCCGAAGGAAAGGCAGACATGAGAAACCTCCTCGGAGGCAAAGGCGCCAATTTGGCTGAAATGAACCTTATAGGCGTTCCCGTTCCTCCGGGTTTCACAATTACCACAGACGTATGCAATGAGTATTTCGAGAAAGGTAAAGAAGCTGTCGTTGCACTTTTAAGCGACGACGTCGTAGCTTCTGTGCACCATGTAGAGAACTTGATGAACTGCAAGTTTGGCGACGCGACCAATCCTCTGCTCGTCAGCGTACGTTCAGGTGCCCGCGCTTCTATGCCGGGAATGATGGACACAATTCTGAATCTCGGACTTAATGATGAAGTTGTTGAAGGCCTTGCGAAAAAGACCGGCAACGAAAGATTCGCTTATGACAGCTACCGCCGTTTCGTACAAATGTACGGAGACGTTGTGCTGGGAATGAAGCCCGTGAACAAAGACGACATTGATCCATTTGAGGCTATCATACAAAAAGTAAAGGCAATAAGAGGTATTAAGCTCGACAACGAAATGAGCGTTGACGAACTTAAGCAACTCGTTACATTATTTAAAGAGGCTATCAAGAAACAGACAGGCAAAGATTTTCCTAACGATCCGATGGAACAGCTATGGGGAGCAATCTGCGCCGTATTTGACAGCTGGATGAACGAGCGTGCCATACTTTACCGCAAGATGGAAGGGATACCCGCAGAATGGGGAACGGCCGTAACCGTCATGGCCATGGTATTTGGTAACATGGGACCTACGTCGGCTACCGGCGTATGCTTCAGCCGCGACGCTGCAACGGGCGAAAACAGTTTCAACGGCGAATATCTTGTAAATGCGCAAGGTGAGGATGTGGTAGCAGGAATACGTACTCCACAACAAATAACCAAGGAGCGTTCTATCAGATGGGCTCAGCAACAAGGAATATCTGAGGATGAGCGTGCGTCAAAATACCCGTCGATGGAAGAGGCAATGCCTGAAATTTTTGCGCAGCTTAACGATCTCCAACAAAAACTTGAACACCATTACCACGACATGCAGGACATGGAATTCACCGTTCAGGAAGGAAAACTATGGTTCCTGCAGACACGTAACGGTAAACGTACCGGTACTGCAATGGTGAAAATCGCCATGGATTTGCTCCACGAAGGTGAAATAGACGAAAAGACGGCACTGGAGCGCTGCGAGCCTAACAAACTTGACGAACTTCTCCATCCTGTATTTGACAAAGAGGCACTTAAATCGGCTAAAGTTCTGACACGTGGTCTGCCGGCATCGCCTGGTGCAGCATGCGGTCAAATAGTATTCTTTGCTGACGACGCCGCAAGAATGCATGCTGAAGGCCATAGAGTTGTAATGGTGCGTATAGAGACGAGTCCTGAAGACTTAGCAGGTATGGCGGCAGCAGAAGGCATTGTTACCGCACGTGGCGGCATGACGTCACACGCGGCCGTCGTTGCGCGCGGAATGGGTAAATGTTGCGTTTCAGGAGCTGGCGCACTAAATGTCGACTACAAAGCACGCACCGTGGAAATAGACGGAACAGTACTGAAAGAAGGCGACTACCTGTCAATCAACGGTTCTACAGGCGAGATTTATCTTGGTGAAGTGAAGACAAAACCTGCAGAGGTTACAGGTGACTTTGCCGACCTGATGAGTCTGTGCGACAAATACACTAAGCTCGTTGTACGCACAAATGCAGATACTCCACGCGACGCAAAAGTGGCACGCAATTTCGGAGCTGTAGGTATTGGTCTCTGCCGTACTGAGCACATGTTCTTCGAGAACGAGAAAATTAAGGCTATGCGCGAGATGATTCTTGCGGATACCGTAGAAGGCCGTGAAAAGGCTTTGGCTAAACTATTGCCCTATCAAAAGCAAGATTTCTATGGCATTTTGAAGGCTATGGACGGATATCCAGTCAACATACGTCTGCTCGATCCCCCACTCCATGAGTTTGTTCCGCATGACATTGAAGGACAGCAAGCTATGGCAGAGGAAATGGGTGTAACCGTCCAGGAAATTCAGCAGCGTGTAAACAGCCTGAGCGAACACAATCCAATGCTTGGCCATCGTGGTTGCCGTCTTGGCAATACATATCCTGAAATCACGGCCATGCAGACACGTGCAATACTCGGTGCAGCTATACAGTTAAAGAAGGAAGGTCTTGATCCCCGTCCCGAAATAATGGTTCCACTGATCGGTATTGTCAATGAATTTGATGTTCAGGAGAAGGTCATACGCCAAACAGCAAAAGAACTTTTTGAAGAAGAAGGTATCGAAATACCGTTCCGTGTTGGTACAATGATTGAAATTCCACGTGCTGCGTTAACGGCTGATCATATAGCAGAAAAAGCTGAATACTTTAGCTTCGGAACAAACGACCTAACACAAATGACGTTCGGATACAGCCGCGACGATATCGCCAGCTTCTTGCCTGTTTATTTGGACAAAAAAAAATCCTTAACGTTGACCCGTTCCAAGTACTCGACCAGAACGGTGTAGGCCAACTTATCAAGATGGCAGTAGACAAGGGACGCTCAACACGTCCGGAACTTACTTGTGGTATCTGTGGCGAGCACGGTGGTGAACCTTCATCTGTTAAGTTCTGCCACAAAGTAGGTTTGAATTATGTCAGCTGCTCACCGTTCCGCGTGCCAATAGCCCGTTTGGCTGCGGCGCAGGCGGCTGTGGAGGATACTCTCTAAAAATATCTTAGGCATTGATTTAGGCTGTAATGTCCTGTATGACAGGCGTTACAGCCTAAACTGTTTTTAGAGTTTAGCATATTTTTAATCACTGAATAAACAGCAGAAATTTTATTAATAAAAATATAAATAATGGTACTTTTTATATTTTGCAAGCCTTGCGGGTAAAAATCATATACACATAAATTCAAAATTGACTAACTTTGCGTAATGGTTGAATAAAATAAAATTATAATATGAGAAAGGCAACAATTTTAGGAGCCATTGCAGGTGACATTATCGGTTCTGTATATGAGTTCCATTCTACGCGTAACTACAATTTCGAGCTGTTCAATAACTGTATGAAACCTACTGACGACACTATCATGACCTTAGCCGTTGCCGACTGGTTATTGCATGATTTAAATCTTTCAGAAAGTGAACTTGCAAAGACAATGCGCAAATGGGGGAATAAGTATCCATGGGCTGGATATGGCGGAGGATTCAGGGCTTGGCTAAATAATGCCAACGCTGGACCATATAACTCATGGGGTAACGGATCGGCAATGAGAGTCTCGCCAGTAGGTTTTGCATTTAATACAATGGAAAAGACATTAAGAGTAGCTAAAACAACCGCAGCAGTAACACATAATCATCCGGAAGGAATAAAGGGCGCTCAAGCAACAGCTGCAGCAATATATCTTGCAAGAACCGGAAACTCAAAAGAAGAAATCAAAAAATATATAACCGATACATTCGGTTACGATTTAAACCGACAATGTGTATATATTCGATTACATTATCATTTTGAGATAAGCTGTCAAGAGACTGTACCTCAATCAATCTGTGCCTTCATAGACAGTAATGATTATGAAAGTGCAATACGTGAAACAATATCCCTTGGTGGCGATGCCGATACCATGGGTGCAATCACAGGTGGTATAGCCTCAGCATTCTACAAGGAAATACCTGACAGCATTCATGAATTTGCCTTATCAAAATTAGATGAAGAAATGAAAGCCACTCTCCACGAATTTGAAAATAGATACACATACTAATACTTAATTGCTTTAATTAAGAAGGTGTCAAAAGGCTATTTCAGAAAATGTATTTGCCTTTTGACACCTTCTTAAATTCAGTCAGATATATCCCGAACCTCAATTACTTATTTTTTCTTAGCAGGAACGGACTTATAAGCTTTATTTAATCCGGAAATAACCTCATTAGTTATATCGTATGCTTTATCAGCATAAAGTATATTGTCACCAGCCTTGCTTAAGATCAAAGAATACTTCTTGTCCTTATTGTAAACGGCAAGATAATGTTGTATACTATCACGCAATGCCTTATTAAACTTATCCGTCTCAGCCTGGAACTCATTACCCAAACGCTGCTGCAATTCCCTCAAGTCTGCATCCTGTTTCTGCAGACCAGCCTGAACTGCCTCAGCCTGCTGTTGAGTATATTTATTATTTTGAATATCCTGCTGGAATTTAGCTACTGCATTCTGCAAAGAGCGGCCTTTTGAGTTAATCGTGTTTTGGATATTCTGACTTTTCTTTTCAAGTATAAGCGAATATTCCTTACAGAACTTATACTGGGTCATAATAGAGTCAACCTCTATATAAGCTATTTTCATGTCTGAGCTTGCCGAAGATGTTGATACAGGTTTTTCGTCAACCTTTGGTGCTTGCTTATTGCATGAAGTTACAGCCAATGCCAACAAAGCCACTGCCGCAGCCGAACAAATTACTTTTTTCATACTATATTGTTATTTGTTTAATTATTATTTACGTAAAGTATTTTCATTAAGAACCAATCCTTCGTTTGTGGTATAATGCCGTTCTGAAACGTCAATATAGCAATTATTAACATGCGAAAGACTTTAAATTCTTTCAAATTTCTTATTTTTGCATGCAAAGATAATGCAAATCGTCTTAAACGCAAAATAAAAGCGAATGAAATGAGCCTTTTTATTTGGCTATTATGATATTAAATTCATTAATATATGGATATAAATAACTTAAAACCACAGTGCGTCTTTGAGCAGTTCGCGAAAATAAACAAAATACCGCGTCCATCAAAGCATGAGGAAAAGATGATTGAATTCCTTGTGAATTTCGGTAAAGAGAACAACCTTGAAACCAACGTTGACGAAACAGGCAACGTCATAATACGCAAACCAGCGTCAAAAGGCTGTGAGAACAAACAAACACTGATACTGCAAAGTCACATGGATATGGTGTGCGACAAACTTGTAGACGTGGACATTGATTTTACAAAAGACCCTATAGAGACATACATTGACGGAGAATGGATGAAAGCAAAAGGCACAACACTTGGTGCCGATGACGGTATAGGATGTGCCATACAACTTGCCATACTCGCTGAGGACAATATTGAACACGGTCCTATAGAGTGTGTATTTACAAGAGACGAGGAAACCGGACTAACAGGTGCCCACGGCATGAAAGCCGGCTTCATGACAGGCAATTTACTTATAAATCTTGATAGTGAAGATGAAGGACAGTTCTTCATCAGTTGCGCCGGTGGAATGACGACTATAGCAACATTCAGATTCGAAAAGGAAAAAGCTCCAGAGGGTTATTTCTTCTTGAAATTGTCTCTTAAAGGCTTGCACGGAGGACATAGCGGAGATGACATAAACAAAAAATTCGCTAACGGCATCAAGTTACTTACGCGTTTCATGTATATTATCAGCGAAAAATACGATGTCCGTATTGCTGGTTTCAATTCTGGAAGAATGCATAACGCCATACCAAGAGACGGAATTGTCGTATTTGCTGTACCCTCAGAAGTCAAAGAAGATATACGTATCGCCCTGAACATCTTTGCAAACGAAATAGAAGACGAATTCCATGTAACAGAAAACAATATCTGTTTCAATTTGGAAAGCACTGACGCCGAACCAATACTGCCAACCCCAATAAGCAAGAACCTTATATTGGCTTTACAAGCTATCGACAACGGCCCATACTCCATGTGCCAAGATGAAGCTTTAGCATGGATGGTTGAAACATCAAGCAATGTCGCAAGCGTTACAACAACTGAAAATGAAATAACCATCGTAGCCTCGCAGCGCTCAAATGTAATGAGTAATCTGACAAATATGGGCAATACCGTTAAAGCTGTATTCCAGTTGGCCGGAGCAAAAGTGTCTCAAGGCGACAAATACCCTGCATGGAAAATGAATCCCGACAGCGAACTTACACAGATTGTCGTTGCAACATACAAGAAGCTGTTTGGAAAGGAACCTAAAGTCATAGGCATCCACGCAGGCCTTGAGTGCGGACTATTCTCCGAAAAATATCCCAATCTTGACATGGTTTCAATGGGACCGACATTGCGTGGTGTACATTCACCTGACGAGCGCTTGTTGATTCCTACCGTACAAATGGTATGGGATCATCTTTTGGAAATAATGAAGAATATTCCCGACAATAATCATTGACAAATGAATCATTCGTTCAGAACCATCATTGTCTGTGTAATAGTTATGGCCGCATTATCGGGCTGTGGCAAACAACATAAGGCGGAAGAAGTTGTAAAAGACTTCCTTGACGTCAACCTGAAGGAAAACAATTACTCGATAAGTTTCACCAAAATTGATTCCACAAGGCTTGTTACAGATAGTGCCGTAAACGCGATGAGGAAAAACGCCGAGAAAAATACAGCTTTTAAAAATAACATTAAGTACAACTCTACCCCGTCACAGAAAGTGTACATGTTTACAAAAGCTGTAATCCGATTTAATGAAGACACTATCCGCCACACTTTCTACCTAACTCCTGACCTTACGCAGGTCGTATCATTTAAGGACAATTGATGAGCGGTACAAATTTTATAATAACGTCCCTGCTTATGTTTCACAACACATAGCAGGGACGTTTCATCTTGAAACAGTATAATTATTAACTTCTCAGGTAAAAACTAACAATAATTCAAGCCAACATCCTGGTGATGTACTTCCTCATCTCCTTCCGTGCAGAGCCTAAACGGTTTTCAACACTTTTATAATTCATATTAAGCGTTTTTGATATTTCCGAAACAGCAAGTCCGTCATAAACGTTCATGCGGTAAATCATGCGCTGTTTCTCGTTTAGCCTTGCCATCCCACATTCCAAGATTTCCTTTATCTCCGCAACATCACATTCTGGCGTAACATTCCATTGTACGCTACAAGGCAAGGAACAGACATAACCTGCATATTCATTTTCAAACTTCTTATGCCTATAATGGTCACATATAAGATTGCGCACTATGGTATAAACAAGGTTGGACAATGTCTCTACAGTTATTATTTCATCAAGCGACAACAACCTCGTAAACACATTTTGAACTATATCGTCAGCAACCTCCGGATTACGCACTTTACCAATTACATAGGTACGTAACTCGTTGTAATGCTCCATATAATATTTCCTGATTGTAGTAAACTTTGTCTCAAGTTTTTTCATGGCCTAAAGTTGACTTTAAATACCTATCGCAAAGATATGACATTATTCCAACAAGTTAAATTTCTTCAGTGATTAATTTCCTTGATAAGACAAATACACAACCTTTTGATAAAAATATTAATCATTCATAGACAACGAAATTCAACAAATATACAGTATATATAAAGAACTACGTTCAATTCATACGGTTAAAACCGTTCAAACAATACGTTAGAACCGCCAAAAGCAATCGTAAAAGCCGTCCTTGCGGCGCAAATGATTTACCTCGACAACAATCATGATGGCACGAATTTTGCTTGATATAAAATGTTAAGATTAAAGAAACATATAAAAACATACAACTATGCAAAAAGGTAATATAGGGGTAACTACTGAAAACATATTCCCCGTAATTAAAAAATTCTTGTATTCAGACCATGAGATTTTCCTGCGTGAAATGGTTAGCAACGCTGTTGACGCAACACAAAAAATGAAAACCCTGGCGGAAAAAGGAGAATTTAAAGGCGAACTTGGCGACCTCACCGTACATGTAAACCTCGACGAAAAGAACAAGACACTGACAATAAGCGACCGAGGTATAGGTATGACCGAAGAAGAAATAGACAAATACATCAACCAAATAGCTTTTTCGGGCGTAAACGATTTTCTAAACAAATATAAGGATAATGCAAATGCCATAATAGGACATTTCGGCCTCGGTTTCTATAGCGCGTTCATGGTTAGCGACAAAGTCGAAATCATTACCAGAAGTTATAAGGATGGAGCAAAAGCCGTAAAATGGAGCTGTGACGGTAGTCCTTCATTTGAAATAGACGAGGCTGAGAAAGCTGAACGTGGTTCTGACATTATACTTCACATTTCGGATGACTGCAAGGAATTTCTCGAAAAAGACCGCATACAGTCATTGTTGAACAAATACTGTAAATTCATGCCCGTAAAAATTGCGTTCGGGAAAAAGACTGAATGGAAAGACGGGAAGCAGGTTGAAACAGCTGAAGACAATGTAATAAATGACGTAGAACCATTATGGACAAAAACTCCGAGTACGCTGAAAGACGAGGATTACAAGAAATTCTACCACGAGCTTTATCCTATGCAGGACGACCCGTTGTTCTGGATTCATCTAAATGTAGACTATCCGTTCAACCTTACAGGTATATTGTATTTCCCGCGCATCAAATCCAACATTGACTTACAACGAAACAAAATTCAGCTTTATTGCAACCAAGTGTTCGTAACCGACCAGGTTGAAGGTATTGTACCTGACTTCCTGACGTTGCTGCACGGTGTAATCGACTCTCCTGATATCCCTCTGAACGTAAGTAGAAGCTATCTACAGAGCGACAGAGACGTCAAGAAGATTGCCACTTACATAACAAAGAAGGTTGCAGACCGCCTGAATAGCATATTTAAGGAAAACCGCAAAGAATATGAAGAGAAATGGGACGACCTAAAGTTATTCATCAACTACGGCATGCTGTCACAAGAAGACTTCTATGACCGCGCAAAAGATTTCGCCCTGTTCAAGGATGTTGACGGTAAATATTTTACTCTTGACGAATACAAGACATTAATAAAGGACAACCAGACCGACAAGGAAGGACAACTGATATATCTTTACGCAACCAATAAGGAAGATCAATACTCATACATAGAATCTGCCAAGGACAAAGGCTATAGCGTATTACTTCTTGACGGTCAGCTTGACGTACCAACAGTATCAATGTTCGAACAGAAGTTCGAGAAGAGCCGTTTCATGCGTGTAGACAGCGACATCATCGACCGTCTTATCGTAAAGGAAGACATTAAGAAAAACGAGCTTGACAGTGACCAGACTGACAATCTGTCATCTGCTTTCCGCTCTCAAATGCCACAAATAGAAAAGGCGGAATTCAGTGTTGAAGTACAATCGCTCGGAGAAAATGCCCAACCTGTAATTATTACCCAAAGCGAGTATATGCGGCGAATGAAGGATATCAGCCGTTATCAAAGCGGAATGAGTTTTTATGCCCAAATGCCTGACAGCTACAGCCTGGTTCTAAATAGCGACCATGCACTTATCAAGGGAATACTTGACGATGAGAACGCAAAATGCGGCGAGGCACTAAAACCTGTGATAAGCGAAATCAAGGGACAGCAGGCACGCCTCTCTGCCCTGCACCAGAGCCAGAGTAAGAAGAAAGCGGAGGAAATAACGCAAGAAGAAAAAGACGACCTTGCCAATACTGAAAAGGCACTTAACGAGCAAAGGGACAAGAAAAAACAAATAATATCCGATTATGCGAAGGACAACAAAATCGTACACCAACTCATAGACCTTGCCCTTTTGCAGAACGGCATGCTGAAAGGGTCGGCTCTTGATGCATTTATCAAGCGGTCAGTAGCGCTTATTAAGTAAAGTACAAAGTGTATAAAAAAATTTGAACGGTCGGAAACATTTTTGATTTCCGACCGTTTTCTATAAAAAACAAGCCTGACGTATTTATTTTAAGCCGCTAACGCATAATTTTACCTAAAAACAACAACTTACAGCTGACTGACCTTTTATCAAAATATAAAAGATGGCTTTTCGCTTCACATTTGACGGCAAACAGCATGCTAAAAGGCCATCTTTTACAGAATAAAAGACCGTTAATCACAAAATAAAATGGCAACAATAAAAATAAGGATGACAACTAACACCATACTAACACTATACGGACGCACAAAAAATCAGCTACATCGGAATAACATTCATACATCCAAGAAATTATAAAATATACGTGGTTCATGACTTATTCTGCTATATTTGTGTAACTTTGCAGAAAGTAAAACCAGAAATATAAAGTACATTTTTAATATGCGTGTAATAAGCAATGAGGTAATCAGGCATAACAAAGCGGATGATTGCGAAGCTGTATATTCACTTATCTGCGACATGGAATCACGACAACTACCATACGAACCGTTCAGGCAGATATACAACCTACAACTAAAATCAGACTTATATACTTGCCTGATATACGAAAAAGAAGGGACTGTGCGGGGGTGTATAAACCTTAGGATGGAGTAACAATTACACCATGCAGGCAAGATATGTGAAATCATGGAATTAGTCGTTGACGGCTCGTGCAGAAGTACAGGCATTGGCAAAACTCTGTTTGACGCAGCTTGTGACGAGGCAAAACGGCATGGTTGCATGCAGATAGAGGTATGCTGCAACCAGCTTAGGGAACGTACGCATAGATTCTACGAGAGACAAGGCATGCACAATTTCCACTATAAATTCTCGCGAAGTTTTACCGATGATGATGACGGAACGAACAGACTTGGGCGATGACAATCGCTATTAAAATACATCCTTACCGCTATAACTATTGGCCTCTAAAACAACATCAGATAATAAAAAAGCATTATATTTGCAGTTGAAATAAACATTATGGCATAAATGCTTAATAATGAATACCATGGAAAATCGAAACGCAAGCAAAGATACGTTTGACGGGATAAAATCAATGGTTGTTGAGTTTCTGAAAAAATATTTCAACGCCATGCCCGACAAAGAAAATGAAGAGGAAACTATACGCGGAATAAGCGCCGGAGTATCATTTAAAGGCGCAACCCTATGGGTTCTTGTTTTCGCCATATTCATTGCTTCATTAGGACTTAATGTCAATTCCACTGCCGTAATCATTGGCGCCATGCTCATATCTCCACTTATGGGACCAATTATCGGTATGGGGTTAGCCGTCGGAATAAACGACTTTGAGCTGTTGAAACGTTCGGCTAAGAATTATCTCGTGGCAACGGTTATAAGCGTTATCACGGCAACAGTATATTTCCTTCTTACCCCACTTGACGAAGCCCAGTCCGAACTCTTGGCACGAACCTCCCCTACTCTTTACGACGTACTTATTGCCCTGTTCGGCGGTGCAGCAGGATTCGTAGCCTTAGCCACAAAAGGCAAGGGCAATGTACTGCCTGGTGTGGCCATTGCTACAGCTCTCATGCCACCATTATGTACAGCCGGGTTTGGTATCGCTACAGGAAATTTCTACTATTTCCTTGGAGCATTTTACCTGTTTTTCATCAACACCGTATTCATAAGTCTTGCAACCTACTTAGGCACAAGAATGATGAAGTTCAAGCAAAAAAGCTTTCTCGACAACGACCGCTACACAAAGGTAAGACGCTATATCATCATTGCTGTGGTGGCAACCATGGTACCAGCTGTATTCATGACATACAACATTGTCAGGGAAAGCATATTCAAAACGAACATAAGCAAATTCGTAAATGACCGTCTGGAAAATACCGGAACACGCATTATATCTTATGACGTGAACAGTGACAGCCTGACTTTACGTGTAGTTGCCGTAGGAAGGGAGCTATCGGAGAATACAATTAAGAACGCTGAACAATCTATGGCGGATTACAAGCTCGGACGATACCGGCTGCAAGTTATACAGGGTTCAGAATCAGACTCCGTAATGCTTTTAAACAATAAATTAGCCAATATGCGTACGTCAACGGATAATTATGCTGCAATGTTTCACGAAGAAGCCCAGAAAACGGCACGCCTGCAAGAACTTCTTAATGAATACACACGCTATGAAGCAATGGCTCCTGTCATCGCCAGAGAAACCAAAGCGTTATTTCCCAAGACCAGGAATATAAGTCTTGCATTGGCAAACGAGGCCTCGGCTGATACTACGGTTTTAAAACGGTACGTCGCTGCAATAATTGGAATTGAACAACAAACAAGGTTAACCGATGACGAACAGAAAAGAATGTCTGAATGGCTCGGTACGAGATTAGGTGTTGACACAGTACATATTTTCATAAGGCACTGACTTCAAGCCTATTTCTCTTGTCCACACTATGTTGCAAAACAGCCGCCATCCAGCAGTCACTTATTCATCATGGTAGAAATAATAAAACCAATATGTGCCGCCGTAAGTATCACGCACGTATGATTCACGCTTACGCTTATCGGTATATTTACGTTCAAGTTCCTGGAAATCAGCATAGTCTGCATCAAGCACCTCGTTGTGGTACACTAATACTGGATTTGCCCTTAAATGAGTGTAAAGTGTCAATGCCTCACGGTAATGCTTCGGCAATGACGGCGAACTTAAATTATACTTGTATCTGATTGCATTAACGAATCCGTCAAGATTCTTGTCCAAAAGAAAACCACATAGTAAATAATCCGTAACTGGTTTCATCGCCAATCCATTATTTTCTATGTAAAGTAAATATTCCATAGGCGACATACGGCCTTTACGGCGTATGCTAAGTGCCTTGAAAATCCTGCTCTCCGGATAGAACAGACACCTGACACTGTCCGAATTAGGCAATAAAGCCGATGATCCGCCAACAACAGGATATTCAAACAGTCGTTCACCCAACTGTCTCTGGCGGGACAAAGCGTATATACGCAACATCGTAAGCGACGCATCTGTATCGTCTGATTTTGCACCAACTTTTATTGCCTCGGCGTAATTACCTGAATTTAAGAGACTTTCAACACGCAAACGATAGTGGAACAATCTATCACTGTTACCGCAAAGACATACACAAATGAACATTGCGGCCATAAGTAAGAGATTCCGCCACAACTCACCTAATAGTGTATAATGCGGCACCGAATATGACATGTCTTTTCCACTATATCGGGCATACATCGAAATTGCTACGTACACGACAAGCAATAACGGAGCAAGCCATAACCATACAGAATAAAATGGATTACTATCGAATTCTGGATTTACACCTGTCAACGCCGTTAGCAACAATAGAGAAGGAAAGAATGTCAAGACATAAAATCCACCCCTGAATGTATATAATTTTCTTGCCGCAACATGGACAAGATACAGCACCGTCGTTATAACTACGGTACCTATCATCCTGTTATAATGAGTGGTTCCTCCAGACAAAACATGCTGTATCATGAAAAGCAGATCTGCCTGAAAGAAATACAAATATACAAATACAAACAATATGAAAACAATAGCACATGCCGAATTCAGCAATGTGCTATTGTTTGAGTCAGCGCTACGCGTCATTTCAATTCTTCTTTAATACTACTGCCGAACGTGCCGGAATATAAAGCTTTAGCCATTCTTTATGGTCTTTAACGTACAGCGGATCATAATTCGTGACATGTGTCATTGTATCGTCAGCAAAACCATTGCCACCGAAATCCTTTGAATCTGTATTAAGTACGACATCATACGACCCAGTAGGTACGAGGAAACCATAATCCGTAAACGAACGTGTAGGACTGAAATTAAACACGAATACCAAATCACCACGCATAAAAGCCAAAACCTGATCACCGTCATTATGCCATATTTCCTGCACAGGTGTGTTCTGGAAATTACGCACACTCTTGATAACCTTGAGCATCTCCTTGTCGAAATCGCCAAGATAATGATAGCAAAGCTCATGATTGTCTACAAGGTTCCATTGCCTGCGTGCATACTTATAACTCCAGCCATTGCCTTCACGTGGGAAATCAATCCACTCTGGATGACCAAACTCATTGCCCATAAAGTTAAGGTAACCTCCGTTTATAGCACCTGCGGTAACAAGGCGTATCATCTTATGTAACGCTATACCACGATGAACGGTCTCGTTCTCATCGCCTTTCTTAAAATGCCAATACATGTCCGCATCAATCAACCTGAAGATTATCGTCTTGTCGCCCACCAAAGCTTGGTCATGACTCTCGCAATAACTTATTGTCTTTTCATCCGGACGACGATTCTTCACCTCCCAGAAAATGCTGCTTGGCTTCCACTCCTCATCGCTCTTTTCCTTAATTGTCTTAATCCAATAATCAGGAATGTTCATTGCCATTCGGTAATCAAATCCAAAACCGCCATCCTCAAACTTGGCGGCAAGGCCAGGCATTCCACTAACCTCTTCCGCGATAGTTATGGCATCAGGATTGACTTCATGTATGAGTTTGTTTGCTAGAGTAAGGTAACAGATTGCGTTATCATCCTCATGTCCATTGAAATAGTCGCCGTAATTGCAGAAAGCCTCGCCCAAACCATGACTGTAATATAGCATTGAGGTAACACCGTCAAAACGGAATCCGTCAAAATGAAATTCCTTCATCCAATATTTACAATTACTCAACAGAAAATGGATAACGTCATCCTTGCCATAATCAAAGCATAAACTGTCCCAAGCAGGATGTTCATGCCTGTCACCTGGATAAAAATACTGGTTCGGATCTCCGGCAAGGTTACCAAGTCCTTCAACCTCGTTTTTTACCGCATGACTATGCACTATATCCATTATGACGGCAATACCGTTACGATGGGCTTCATCAATAAGGGCTTTTAGCTCTTCAGGAGTTCCAAAGCGGCTCGAAGGCGCAAAGAAACTACTTACATGATATCCAAACGAGCCATAATACGGATGTTCTTGTATAGCCATTATCTGTATACAATTATAGCCATCTTCGATGATTCTTGGCAATACATTGTCCTTGAACTCTGTATACGTACCGACCTTTTCCGCATCCTGTGCCATTCCTATGTGGCATTCATAAATCAACAGAGGGCTCTTATTCGGCTTAAACTTCTTTTTCCTCCATACATAAGGTTTCTCAGGATTCCAGACTTGCGCAGAGAATATTTTTGTATTGTCATCCTGCACTACTCTCTGAGCCCATGCAGGAATTCTCTCGCCATGTCCACCGTCCCAATACACGTGCATCTTATAAAGGTCACCGTGCTTTATTCCCTTTTCTGATATCTTGAGTTCCCAATTTCCGGTTCCTTCTATTCGCTTAGCCTTATATTTTTCAGATTCTTCCCAATTGCTGAAATCTCCGACCAGATATATCGCTGTAGCATTAGGAGCCCATTCTCTGAATACCCAACCACGGGACAGCTTATGCAATCCATAATAATCGTATCCGCTCGCAAAGCCCTCTAAAGTATCTTTACCGTTACGTGTCAGTTGGTTCAGTTTCCATACGGCGTGGTCATGCCGGCCTCTTATTGCATCTTCATAAGGAGCAAGATATCCATCGTTAGCCACTAAACCGATATGTTCCGGCTGTTTAGCCGTTACCTCAGTTTTAGTTTTTACCGTTTTTGACTTTCTTGTTACCATAATACTTTGTTCTTATTACGAATAATCTAATTACAGCATTTATGCCAACACCTTAAATATAGCTTTCTTTATCTCTGGTACTCCAGCTATACATGGAGCATGTCCGTCCTGCGGGAAAAATATGGCAAACTCACCAGGTTTACATGTAACGTATGTGTCAGCCATGCCCTCGTACTTAGTTATATCTTTTTCATTATTGTATTCTGCATCTGGCAAATCGCACAAAGGAGTATAGCCATATGTTTCTTCAGCACTAAGAGGAATTTGTATGTCTATCATCTTCTTGTGCGTCTCTAACACCGCAACCTCCTTTGTCTTACCTTTTGCCACTTGTACATTGACAAACAGATCCGAACCTTTTATTTCATGTTTGCCAATCTCCAGAGAGTTCAAGTCATTAGACTTAATAAAATCCAAAACATCTTTGAACAAAGGATTCAATGATACGTATTTGTCCAAATTCTCAAGCGTGTCTATTACCATAATAATTAAATTTAAAAGATTATTGAACTCTGTTTCCTAAAATATACATTCCTTGTGAAACGATATTACCGTTACGGTCTTTTTCTATAAACTTTCCGTCCCGCAAGTCATCCTTATATGAACCTTCAAAGCGTCTTCCGTCCTTATCAACCTCGACAGCCTTGCCGTTTCTCTTCCCGTCAACATAAATGCCTTTAAACTTACTACCATCTGCGAAATGTACAATAACTTCGCCATCAAACGTTCCGTTTTTGAAATTACCTTCATAAATGTCACCGTTTTTTTTAGTAAGCTTGCCATGGCCATTCTGTTTATCATTTTTCCAATAGCCATTATATATATCACCATTTTTCCATTGCAACACACCATGACCATCTTTGTCTCCACCGGTAAAATGCCCTGTATAACAATCACCATTAGCAAATGTAAATATACCTTCACCAGTACGTTTACCCCTTAAATAATCACCTTCATAAACGTCTCCGTTTTGGAATCTATATATGCCTTTGCCATTCTGGACATCATCAAACCAATCACCGGTATAAACGTCACCATCTGCATACTTGTTTGTACCCTTACCCGACCTTAAATTCTCAAGCCACATACCATCATAAGTCGTACCGTCTGCCCAATCGAAAAAGCCTTTACCGCTCTTCTTGTCATCTTTCCATTCTCCATCATAATAAGCGCCGCTACTATAGGTATATTTCCCTTTTCCATTACGTTTATCTTGCCGCCATTCGCCATCGTAAATATCACCATTATAATAATACATTACACCATGACCTTGCTGATAATCCCTGAACCACAGCCCTACGTACTTATTGTTGTTCATAAAATAATAAGTACCACGCCCATGTTGTTGGTCCTGAAACCACTCTCCGTCATATTTTTCACCATCAGAAAAAGTATAAACCCCATAACCTTGACGCTTTCCTTTAACATAATGTCCTTCATAAGTATCTCCGTTCTTATAAACAGTCTTACCTTTACCATGAGGTTTACCGGCAACCATCTCTCCCTGGTATGTTCCTCCATCTTTCGTCTCGCATGAACCTAAAGTTATCTTTTGGGCATTTACATACAATGGTAATATCAACGCCACAAAAACGAGTAATATATTATTCATCACGATTATCCTTTTTAAATTTATCACCAAAAGTAATAAAAATCTGCCACACGGCAAAAATATTTATTAAAAAACGATAGACTTACAGAGTTTATTGAGAAATATTAGTATCTTTGTAAAAATATTAAAACCACAAAAAGATGAATTTCGTAGGAATAATACCTGCCAGATATGCCTCTACACGTTTTCCAGGAAAACCTTTGGCAAAACTTGGTGGTAAAACTGTAATTGAAAGAGTATATAGGCAAGTTTCTAAAGTTCTTGATTACGTTTACGTCGCTACAGACAGCGAACAAATTTTCAACACTATTATATCTTTCGGTGGCAACGCCATCATGACGTCTCCTAATCATAAAAGCGGTACTGACAGAGTTGAAGAGGCTGTAAACAAAACAGGGAAGAAATTTGATGTAGTAATAAACATACAAGGCGATGAGCCTTTCATTCATGAGTCTCAAATAAAAACTATATGTGAATGTTTTGACGATCCGCTAACAATGATAGCCACACTGGGGCGACCGTTCTCAAATAACGATACAATAGCCGAACTTGAAAATCCCAATTCGCCTAAAATCGTATGCGACAACAATAACTTCGCAATGTATTTCAGTCGAAGCATCATACCATATATCCGCAATGTTGAAAAACAAGAATGGCTTAATAGTTTTAATTATCTTAAACATATTGGACTGTATGCCTATAGAAGGAATGTTCTGTCAGAAATAACACAATTAAAACAGTCCTCATTAGAAATAGCAGAAAGTCTGGAACAATTAAGATGGCTCCAAAACGGTTACAAGATAAAAGTTGGTATAACGGAAATTGAAACAATAGGTATAGACACCCCTGAAGATCTGCAAAAAGCTGAGGAGTTTTTAAACAAAAACCGATAAAATGACAGAAAAGAAAGAACTGATATTGTCATTGGGAAGCAATGCCGACCAAGAAGAATGCATGTCGGCGGCATGTACAAAACTGCATGAAATGTTTGGTGACGATATTGTGTTCAGCCAACAAATGTGGACAAATCCTATTGGCATCGACTCAGATAAGTTCCTTAATTGCCTTGTTTTCACTCATACTTCACATAAACTGGAATATATAAACAAGGCAATGAAACATATTGAGCGGCTATGTGGCAACCGGAAAAGAGCCAGGGCAAATAACATTATAAAGATGGACATTGATATCTTAAAATATGGTGAGCAAATATTACACAATAATGATTGGAGCCGTGCATATATCATTACAATGATGAAAGATTGCCCCTTTAAATAAAAAATGTCTACAGAATTAAAAACATAATAGAATGGTCAGACTCTTATTTTTTACATTTTTATTAGCTATATCAAGTTATGCTAACGCTCAAGAATTCGACAAATATTTCCTTGACCAAACCCTGCGCATTGACTATATATTCTCCGGAAACAAATCTCATCAGGAAATAAGTTTATCAAATCTTTATACAATGCCTCGCTGGTTCGGTAAAAGACTGAATCTTGACAAAATTCCAGTAGAAGGCAATGGACAAATTACCGTACGTACACACAATTCAAAAAAGACAATCTACAAAAATTCATTTTCAACACTATTCCAGGAATGGTTGTCTTATGACGAGGCTGCAGGACCGGCCCACTCTTTCGAGAACGTATTTCTTGTCCCCATGCCTAAAGACACTGTTGACATAACAATAGAACTGCGCAATAATAGGCGAGAAACGATAACCTCATATACCCATACAGTCGTACCGACGGATATTTTAATAAAAAAAACAGGCGAACGTAACATCACGCCTTATGTTACATTACAACAAGCACAAGATTCATCAAGGTGCATACACGTCGCCTTTGTGGCAGAAGGTTACACTATAAATGAAATGGATACATACATAAACGACGCGAAAGAGGCTATGGAAGCTATTTTTGCTCACGATCCGTTTAAGTCGTCAAGAGACCGTTTCAATGTAATTGCCGTAAAATCAACCTCCATAGAAAGCGGAACCAGCGAACCGTCAAAAGGAATATGGAAAGAGACTGTTCTTGGTTCTCACTTCGATACATTCTATAGTGACAGGTATTTAACCACACTTAACCTCGCAACCTTACACAACAAGCTTGCCGGAACACCATATGAGCACATAATAATACTGGTTAATACAGCTCAATATGGAGGTGGCGGTATACTTAATTCATATGTCCTATCCATGACTCACCATCCCATGTTCAAACCAGTGGTAGTACATGAGTTCGGACACAGTTTTGGGGGGCTTGCGGATGAATACGCCTACGATTTTGAACAAATACCAATGTATCCCCATGATGTCGAACCATGGGAACCAAACATAACAACCCTTAAGGACTTTCACGGAAAATGGGAAAGCATGATATCACCCGGCACTCCAATTCCTACACCTGACAGTTCAAATCCCGAAATCATAAAGACAAAAGTCGGATTGTTCGAGGGGGCAGGATATAGTTTAAAAGGTGTGTATCGTGGAACACAGGATTGTAGAATGCGCACTAACGAGACTCCTGAATTCTGTCCGGTTTGCCAAAATGCACTGCAACGTTTAATCGACTTTTATACAAAGTGAGACATTACATAATCATATTTCTGTTATCTGCCGTAATACAAACATCGGCTAACACGGTACAGTACGACACAATGCCTGATACTCGTAAATTAGGAATTGCTTTAGACTATTTTACAGGAGGGAAATATCATGAAGCATTGATTATGTTTCTCAAGCTTGATAAAAGATATAAACTTAACCCACGTTTTAAAGCATACATCGGACTTTGCTATTATTATGAGTGGGATTATGAACAGGCATGCAAGTACCTTGACAATGCGTTACCATCATTAACCATTTACGCGCCTGCGGAAAGAAGCATTTACTATAATGCCGCAGCAGAAAGCCATTTTGAGCTAAAGGAATACAGATTGGCCATACCTGTTTACGAAATGGGGCTGCTGACATGCAGACAAAGCGAAAAAAGCAAACATTTTTTATAAACTTGGTTTCTGCTATATGCTTATAGGAAAAACTGACATTGCCGCTGATAACTTCAAGTCGGCACTTGCATACTACAAGACATATCCTGATGCAAACTCTAAAGCGCGTATTACACAACTCAAGAATATGATACGAGGACTGGAAACAAACAATACGACCACAGGGGCTTAAACAAATATAATAATATGATATTCTATTTATCCGGTACAGGCAACACAAAATGGGCTGCATCCATTCTCGGCCAGATGACGGGAGAACGACTCATAGATATAACAAAAGTAAAAGAAGAAACAGCTTATTTTACACCAAACACTAACGAGCGCATAGGTTTTTGTTTCCCTGTGCATGGCTGGCGTCCGCCATTAGCATTTCGCAGATTCCTCAATAAACTAAGAATTGACAATCCAAACAATCATTATTGTTATGCCCTGTGTACAGCTGGCGACGATATCGGAGAAACCATGGATATACTGAAAAAGGATTTGGCACAACATGGAATAAAACTCGATAGTGCATTCTCGCTAATAATGCCGGAATCATATGTCGGTTTACCGTTTATGGACGTTGATACAAAAGAAAATGAGGAGCGCAAAAAGGTCAAGGCTGCGAAAGACTTGGCTATATACGGTCAGTTCATCACTGAAAGGAAAGTCGGAATGACATATCTCACGCTTGGACGGTGGCCACGGGTCAACAGTCGGTTACTCGGAGGATTTTTCACAAAATACCTCATTACCGATAAACACTTCCGTGTTGTTGCCAATAAATGCATTGGCTGCAAAACTTGTGCCGCAGTATGCCCTGTAAATAACATAGTGCCCAACAATGACAACATGCCTCAATGGAAGCACAACAACACGTGCCTTACATGTTTTGCCTGTTATCACCATTGCCCGACACATGCCATTGAGTTCGGAATAATGACCCGCAACAAAGGGCAATACTACTTCAAATGAAATAATATGAAAACGGGTATACCCAAATGAACAACGGCCACACCACAAATTCACCCAGGCATACCCGGAATATTTCCATCACCTTATAAAATTAGTTCGGATTGTTGGCTCCACCTCCGGCTGAGCCACGCCAGCCTTCTTTCCGGCTTCAATACATTTAAGCAACCATGCCATGTTCTGGCCCAAGCGCCTCATCGTCTGCATTCCCTCTTCGTCCTGCAACACTTCCTCTGGCTTATTTCCATGCACTTGGTTCCAATAAGTAGAAGGCACAGTAGGCATATTACTAATTCCATAATACTTATTAAGGTCGTCAAAACCAGCCGTAGCACCACCTCGGCGACAACTTACAACTGTAGCCGCTGGCTTGTTGGCATACATGGCAGCCTTGCTACAAAAAGCCCTGTCCATAAAAGGCTTTATGAATCCAGACGGGCCTGCAAAATGAATAGGCGTACCGAAAATAAAACCATCTGCACGTTCGGCCTTCTCAAGAAAAGCGTTCACGGTGTCCTTGTCATACCAACAACGCTTTGTTCCGCTGCAACGTCCACAACCAATACATCCCATGATAGGCTTGTTGCCACACCAAAACATCTCTGTCTCAATACCGCATTTAGCCAACTCTGCCGCAACAACATCCAATGCCGCGTTTGTACACCCGTATTGCTTCGGACTTCCGTTAACCAATAAAACCTTACTCATAATCCTCAATTAAATACCTTGAATCCTAAAAAATACTCCATGTAACTAATACACTCTCGGGCCAAATATAGCCGTACCGATACGCACCATAGTGCTTCGACACTCCACAGCCTCCATATAGTCACCACTCATGCCCCACGAACGTTCACGGAAACTGTCATTATCGGCAAAATAGTTCGTCTTCACCTCATCGAAGAAAGCCGCCGCAGTGTTGAACTCGTCACGTATTTGTTCTTCATCGTCAACATTCGATGCCATCATCATCAGGCCGCAGATCCTCACGTTGGCAAGACCGCGCCATTCGCCGGCTGCCAACATTTCACGACATGCATCAAGCGTAAAACCGTATTTAGTAGCTTCTTCAGCAATATGCAATTCAAGCAACACGTCAATCACCCGGTCGTATTTAGCTGCCTGTTTGTTGATTTCCTTCAACAACTTCATCGAATCCACTGCGTCAACCATCGCTATATACGGCGCAATGTACTTCACCTTATTCGTCTGCAAGTGTCCGATAAAATGCCACTCGATGTCCTTTGGCATCACCTCAGCCTTTTGGCTCAGTTCCTGTTCATGGCTCTCGCCGAACACACGCTGACCTGCGGCATAAGCAGCCTCTACATACTCTGCTGGATGAAACTTGCTCACAGCCACAAGTTTTACATCATTAGGCAACGTTTCCCTTATGGAACGCAGGTTTGCGGCTACATCGATGTCTATCATCACTTAGCCTCCTCTCCGCTTGCTTCCTGTTCGTACTCCGGCCTGTCGTCTACCTCAGTTTTATTGCCCAGAGTCTTATTATGCTCAAATACGTCCATAATCTGCGTCTCGGCAACGCTCGCTATCACGTAATCAATCATTGTGCCGCCCATCACTTCATCAATGCTTTTCACCGCCTCGGGCAAAGAGCCTGCGTGTACAAGATAGTTCACCGTTGAACGCTTCTCTTTCTCGGTCTTATCATCGATGGTAATAAACTGCAGTTTCGTCTTATACCAACGGTCTGCTGACGGTGAATCACTAAAGAACACCTCTCCGTATGCGGCTTTCTTGATGTCACGCACCTCAAACTCGCCACTAATATATGCCGACATTTCTTCAATTATGCTTGCCTCTGCCTCGGTAAAGCTAAGCGCATCGACTGTATACTGTTCTGTCACCTTCTTCTGGGTGCCGTCTTCCATTGTCTTTTCGTAACGAATCTTACACTCAAACCATGTTGTTGTTCTGCTTCTCATATTATCCTTTATTTATTCATTATCTATTGAAAAACGTGCAAAAGTAATCAATTATAATGATAACGCAAAATCACTTAACAAAAAATAAAAGAGGCGGATTGTATAAATCCTGCCCCTTTGTATATTAACTAACACTAAATGCTTGCTTTAACAAAGATTTCAATCACGCAAATTAGCGAACGGACGCTTCAGCCCATGCTTCTCCTTAAATTTATTTATCATTGAACTCTCTACATTCAGAGGCTCTTCATCTAGGATTTCCTTCCAACAAACTATCAGCTCGTTTGCATCGGCAAGCTGCCAAATATACCGTCCACCCCAATGTCCTATGGCCTCACCGTTACCGAAACGCATGTATTGCTCCAAGCGTTTACGCAACGTTGCCGAACTTTCTGTTCCTCCAGCTTTACCGATATACAAGACTGACGTGTCGTCAACCCAGTTGCTTTTAAGTATGTCGATACTTACATTAGGATTCTTTCCCTTGAAAAAGCCTCCCGTTCCAACCTTCAAGAACTCTGGAGCCACGCCACTATTCCTCATAACAACGTAAACACCTCGACATGCCGGAACGATGTTTATATTATGCATGAGCGCTTCAATTGTTACGAATCCTTCAAAACCTGATTCCTCAAGGTATCTCCGTTCTTCTAAATAGCCCTTAGCACATTCGTTTCGATCACTTATATGAAGTTGTTTTTGTGTCGTCCTAAATATTTTTCCCGTAAAAAAATTTTTGTCAATTTTCATTTTCCTATTTGTTTTTATGTTAAACATCAATATTAATACAGTATTCTCATATGTGGTCTTTCTGCTTTTAAAAGGCCATATATTACAATGCAAAAAGCCATCTTTCGCAACGCCATTTGCCGTCTTTTACAAAAGCGTCAGTATACGGCCTATGCGCAACTTAATATTTCTCTAACGTAAATCTACCGCGTATCTGAGTTCCGCTTCAATGCTTCCTCATATATTTCACGTACCCGCTCACGTAAATGCCGTGGTTTTATGACTTCGAGCGAACGGCTACGCGACAACAGTTCCATGACGAAATCGTTAGTTATCCGCAACCGAAGTGATATCCTGAATTCGTCAGGCGTGTCCACAAGCACTGTCTGAGATGTATGGATAGGCGCTGACTTGATAAACCTTCCGTCGAGCGCATCATATCGAAGCTCTATGTCCTCTACCGGTATACGCTCGTCATTCCATAGTCCAAAACAATCCCTGAACATTGCATTAACGTCACTGTCAGTAGCGCGCATGAATGTTTCATCATCATGGACTTCTAGATTGCGTATGCGGTCAATGCCAAATGTCTTCATCACAGCCTTGTCATACGCCAGCAGGTACCACCTTTGGTTTGACTCCTTGAGGTAATGCGGTAATACGTCAAAATGCCTTTCCCTGCAATCGTTGCGGTAATCAACATAACTAAAGCTTACGGGGTGCAGGTCGTGTATTGCCCTTACAAGCGGCATTAGCCACTCACTGTACCGTGGACGATGGTGCTCAGGCAGTACGAACGTAGATATGTTTGGCGTGCGGTCGATAGCGTTAAGCAGATCGAAGTTCATCATCAGCTCGCTTATCCGTTCGTCGTACCCCATATAATCCTCACGGATAAAATAACCTTGCCGCGTCCTGCTGTATGAAATTGTTATTCCGAACAGTTCGTCAATATCGCGTATATCGCGTTCAAGCGTACGCCCGCTTACCTCGGAATAGCCATAGTGCCACGACATCTTGTCGTTGACGTAGTTCAACAATTCGCCTCTTGGAACGAAATTCCCGTGTCTTACTTTATTAAGAATAAGGAGCATTCTCCTTATGCCCTCCACCTGCTTGCTCATAATAAATTATCTTTTACGATGGCAAAGATAAAAATTCACGACGACAAAACATGTCGCCGTGAAAAATATTTTCGATAATAAGGTTCCTGTGTATCACATGTTCATTAAGTTGCATTAGTGCTTTGCCTGCTCTGGATATACATTAATGAACATACGCCAACCGCCCGAACACTTATCGTGTTCGGGCGGTTGGCGTCTATAAAATATACTGACTTTATCACAAAAGATTACTTCCCTTCTTCCTCCTTATAATCCCTGCATATTTCAAGGAACAGCATGGGATTGTAGGCTATGCTATCCCACAGGCGCCGACCGCCCTTGAGAACACGTTTATCTACGTATTCAACAAAGTCACGGCGGGTCTTCTTATACCGAATCCGCATAGCATTAAGACTGATTACGTTGCCTGTCATGAATGGCACTATCACACTATCGCCTTTAAGACAGACTCCGTATATTGTCGAAATATTCATCTTGCCAAGCTGCATGTTCTGGGAATCAACGCCGTTCCACCAATACATCTTCCCGAGTTCATTTTCTCCTTCAACATAGACGAACTGACGCTGTACGCGTTTAGGTTTAAGCAGTGACGGGTTAGCGACAAGGTGCGATTCCAGATGGTCATATCTGCCATCTTCAGACGTTTTCTTAACAAAATCTATCGAACGCACGTCGTCAGCGTCATACTCGGTAACATCGTTACCGTCTGGCGTCTCCGATAAAGTGAATGAAGTGTTCATCCTCTTGAACAGCTTTCCGTCCACCCAATATGTCCGCACATACCCTTCAACTACGGTTCCGTCATTGAGCGTTACGCTTACATGATCTTTCTCGGGGTCATCGGCATGTTGCGCATGCGCAGACACACATACCGTAGCCATAATCAAGGCTAAAAAAATCCTTTTCATAATTCTGTTAATGTTATGCATCCAACAAAAAGCCTACAGATACAAGCACACCATAAACAAACATATTACGCGCCGTCAGGCCGAGTACCGCATTCAATGCCTTGCCTTTGCCGATACGCACCATCCTGCGGTAAGCAAAATAATGCAGTAACATATACAAAACGGGCAGGCACGAAGCCCACACATGCCCGTATAGGACATACGACAAGCCTATCAACACAGCCACAGCGCCAGATGCAAGATAAGCCAAGCGTCCGCCCACGGCGCCTATCCTTACAACAAGCGTACGCTTTCCGGCACGTGAGTCATTGTCAATGTCGCGATAATTGTTTATCAACAGCAACGTGTCAATCACGAAACCACATGCCAATGAGGCCAAGAACACCTCGGTTGTAATAGTGCCAAGCTGGATGTAATATATGGCACACACGGGAACAATACCGAAAAACACGAGCACGAGGATGTCACCAAGCCCCTTGTACGACAATGATGTGGTGTACAGAAAACAAAAAACAACGCAAATAGCACCTATGGCTATCATACCTACCCCTCCGTACATGACCAGCGGCATGCCTACACAACAAGCTAACACGGTTGTAATTGCAATTGCGCGCAACATACTTTTTGCCGATATCCACCCTTGTGCACACGCACGGCGTGGTCCAAGACGCGTCTCGTCATCATTGCCACGGATAAAGTCGAAATAGTCGTTTATAAAGTTTGCGTCAATCTGCATTATGAAAGCGAACAGTACACAGAGTATAGCGGGGGCAAGCCTGAATGCCGCCACTCCGCCGTCTGCAAAAGCCATTGACAACCCTATCATGACGGGAACAGCAGCACCGGCCAGCGTCTTCGGACGTGCGGCCAGTAACCAGGCCATGGGTGAACCTGCTATAATTTGTTTTTCTTCATTCATCATCCCTTTACTTGACTTTTTGCTTGCAAAAGTAAACATTTAATTGTATATTTGCAAGAAATTAAGATACATTGAACCATGACGGAAAAAAATGTCAATCTTGACTTGATGGCTTTCATCGAGACCGAAATCCTGCCACGATACTCTAACTTCGACAAGGCCCACAGGCTACCGCACGTAACCAACGTAATACGCCGTTCCGTCAAACTTGCCACTACTATCGGGGCCGACGTAAACATGGCCTATGCCATAGCTGCCTACCACGATCTCGGGCTGGAGGGTCCAAGAGCCATACACCACGTCACTGGCGGCAAGATTCTGGCGGCAGACGCACGGCTGAAGAAATGGTTTACGGCAGACCAGATAAAGGTAATGAAAGAGGCCGTAGAAGACCATCGTGCATCGGCTTCGCATGCACCACGCAGCGTTTACGGCAAGATTGTAGCCGAGGCCGACCGCGAGCTGCAACCCGAAACAGTGTTCAGACGCACAATACAGTTCGGCCTTGACCGATACCCTGACAAGAACAGGGACGAACAATGGCGCCGCTTCATGGCGCACCTTGACGGGAAATACTCGCAACACGGATACATACGGCTATGGATACCGGGCTCAGAGAACGAGACAAACCTCAAGAAAATACGCGAACTGATTATCCAACCAGTAAAACTGAAACAGATATTTGATAAAATATATGATGAAGAAAAAGGATTATAACACTATAACAAACCGCCTCCACACGGTAGCGAAGAACATGTTTACGTTCATCTTCGCAATGGCCATGATGACAGCATGTAATGCACAGACAACAGATACGGCACGGCATGAGATTCTGATGGAGACATCAAAGGGCAACATACGCATAGCATTATACAACGAGACACCACAACACCGCGACAACATTCTGAAACTTGTAAGGCAAGGATACTACGACGGCCTACTGTTCCACCGTGTAATATACAACTTCATGATACAGGCCGGCGACAGCGCAAGCCGCAACGCCAAAGCAGGACAACTGCTCGGAGACTCACCCGAAAGCTATAAGATTCCTGCCGAGATACGTTACCCTGCCCTATTCCACAAACGCGGTGCGGTAGGAGCCGCACGGGAAAGCGATACTGACAACCCTGAACGAGCGTCATCTTCATCTCAATTCTACATTATCTATGGACGGCGCTTCAATGACACAATGCTTGACGAGCAGCAACGGCGGCTCGACAAACAGACAGGCGGTACTGTCAAGCTTACACCTGAGGTGCGTGAAGTGTATAAAGCAACCGGCGGAGCGCCACACCTTGACGGTCAATACACGGTATTCGGAGAAGTCATGGAAGGGTTGGACGTGGTGAAGGAAATCGAATGGGTTGATACTGACGACAACGCCCGGCCTAAGGAAGACATACGTATAATACGGGCCACTGTGGTGAAATAATCAGCATGGCAGCGAATCACATCACATTGCATTTCATGAAAAGACGGCATTTTGTAATGCAAAATACCGTAAAACACAAACTAAAAGGCGGCCTTTGGTAATTCCAAAGGCCGCCTTTTGCTACACTCTTTGTATCCAAAAAGGCAACGTGAGATACATGCTTAATACCTCACACACAAAACCCCGCCGACCAATTCATCACCGGTCAACGGGGCGTTGTCCATATGCTTAAATAATACAAATGTCCATTAACGTAATTATTCAGCAGGCACGGCATACTTATCGCCGGTAGTACGTACAATCTTACGTGCCGTATAATCAGGATATCCTGGGCGCTCGACGGGGGCTCCAATACCCGTCTTTGTACGCTTGAACTTGCCGTTATCTTCAGGTTTTACGGTCATGTCGTTATACTTCACAATAAGATAAACGGCCAACTGTTTCCATCGTGCCAACATCTGTTGCGCCTTGTCGTTGCTGTAACCGTTTAAAAAGGAAACAGCCTTTGATGGACTTTCGGCATACAGTTGCTTTGCCTTCGCCTCAATATCGGCTTGCTCCGCCATATAGCTTGTCTCGAGCGAATCCCTTACCTCCTTCAACGAGCCGAACATCATCGAGTAGCGCGGATACACCATGTTGCTGACCCAGTTGCACACCCAGTAAGCGTTCTTGTCACTGAACGTCAGGGCATCCGCCCCCGGAGTATTGTAGCATTCTGGCTGCACGGTATTGCCGCAATATACCGGCGTGTAGGCAACCATGTTGCCGTCGTCATTGCCAAACCAAAGAATACCCCCAATCTGTCGCGGAAGCCACGAACGTAGCTGTGCAATATACGAGAAACCTGACTGTTGCGTGGATGTAGGTCGCTCGTTAAAGTATTCCTTTCCATCAACTTTATACGTAAGAGGCGTAGGGCGGTAAGGCATATTCCATATACCCTGCCCCGGATCGTTGTCAAGGGCGAACGGCGTACCTTCATAGTGGTCGCGCATACAGTCACGGATGTCCTGCAAAGTAACTTTCTTATTCGGCACAATCCACAGCGGCATAGGCTCCGCGTCCTTAACCTTACCCTCGGCATAGGGTAGGTAACGCTCCATGTCAGAGAAATGATTAAAGAAGCTCACACACGCGCCTCGCAAAAGCGCCTGCCGGAAAAGTCGGGATAAGCGTATGTCTCACAAAAACTGAAGTCTTCATCCTTGCCGTTGAACCAGCCCTTTTCCCTTGCAAATTTAATGCAGTCTTTAGAGAACATCACATTCTTTTTATCTTTCTGGTCAAACTTGCGTATGCGGCTTTGGTTGGCATGCGCACAGATAGCATCATCTGGAATGCGCAATGCTACCCACACGACGCCTTTGCTGCCCGGACCTTTGCCCATCATCTCCATTATCCAAGCCTCTTCCGGGTCACAGATAGAAAAAGTCTCCCCCTCCGGAGCAATAACCGTAAGTCTCGGCAAGCGTAGTCATAACCTTTATGGCCTCGCGTGCTGTCTTCGAGCGTTGCAAGGCTATGTATATCAGCGAACCATAGTCAAGCACACCGGTAGTATCAACCATCTCGTGACGTCCCCCGAAAGTGGTTTCACCGATAGACACCTGGTATTCATTGATATTGCCTATCACGTTATAAGTTTCCGCCGCTTCAGGTATTTCGCCATGATATTCCTTTGTGTCCCAGTCATAAATCTGACGCATCTCTCCCTTAACATGTTTCCCTGCAGGAAAATGGCAAAGACCGATGAACATCCCATAATCATCAGCGTTGTAAGTGGTGAACACCGAACCGTCGGCACTTGCATCCTTGCCTACGATGAAGTTCGTACATGCCTGTGCATAAATATATGCAGACAGCATTAAAACTGACAATAAGATTTTTTTCATATTTACTGTTATTTATTATTTCCGATAATCCAAGATAAACAGGTTTTTGAATGTAGTTACCTATAGCACATTTATCCTAATAAATGAATTGTGCCTTAAATACTTCCACATTGTTCCTATTATCTGTGAGAACAAGTTTCAATACACGCTGCCGCCCAGTCTTTCTTAACGGGGTTTCGCTTAAAGTGCATGTATAGACATGAGCCTTTTCATTATACTCAAACAGAACAAAACGGCCGTCCACAAATCCACGGATTGACTTTAGACCACTCTTTTTGTCATATGCATAAAAACGAATTGTTTTTGACGACGCACTATAACCTGATATTACAGGCGGTTCATCATCATACGCTATTTCATAACTTGCGCCAAGTTCACGAATACGTCCTGTCACCCAACCGTCCTTATACGTTCCACCCATATACCGATCTACGCCATAATGGCTTACTATATATAATTTGCTCGAGTCTGGTACGGCCTTTTTCAACCTAAGACTTAACTTTGCCCAACCGAAAAGTGGATATGACTGCCTGTAAAAACACCATTCATTGGACAACCCACCGTCATCAACACCCATCTTCGGCGACAATTCTATATCGTCAGGCAACAGCCCTTGTGAAACTGTAAGTGACAGTCCCGGACGCTGAAAACAATTCATTCTGTCATACCTTAATGTATTCATAAAATTACGCGAATCCACAGCCGGGATGTCTTGCCGTTGCCCACGAACTATAAAAGTATATTGCCGCGAATTTCCAAATACATCGGTTATGGTGTAAACAAAATGGTAATCACGCTCTTCATTAAAGTCAACATATCCATTACTACCTTGCGATGTACGCAAAATAGGCAACGTATTGCCAGGCTCAACAAACGATTTCATATACCAAACGTGCGTCCGGCAATAATGTTCATAGTCTCCCCATGAATTAACCATACGATTACAATGGTCCGGTATGCTGTCAACATCACTCTCGAACACTATCTTACCGTCAACGGTTAGTGTTGTGTGCCGCACCCCAAGAATGCCGTAGCTACCTTCCATGTAATCATTTGCCCAAATGCCGAATCCGACTTTACCCCATGCGGTAAACTTGCGTGTAAGGTTAAGTGACGAAAAACCGTATGACTGTTTCCGTGACGAGCCACAGAAAAGCCCTTGTCCTTTCATCGGATATGCCATGAACGAATGAGCTATTGGCTTTGTTGTATCAGTTACGTAATCTTTCAAGTATTGTAATGGGTCAAGGAAACTCCACGTTCTCGTATCTCGAAATTCAAGATGAAGATGTGGGGCCTTGCTCGCTCCGGAATTACCACTTACGGCAATAAGCTGTCCTCTTGACACCGGATAATCCGTAGGCCTTAAGCGAACATCTGCAAAATAATCCTGGTTTTGGTATTGCCATTTACGTACAATAGCTTCCAACTGGGGAGTGAACTTTTTTAAATGGCAATACACGGTAGTTATTCCACCAGGGTGCCTCACATACACCGCATTGCCAAAGCCATAAAGTCCAACCGTTACCCTGCTTACATAACCGTCGGCCACAGAAAATATCGGCTTACCTTCCACCTGCCCTGTACGTACATCAATACCTCCATGAAAATGATTAGGACGTGGTTCACCAAAATTTCCAGCCAAGGAAACAGGATAATTGACCGGAGAACTAAAAGTCAGAATTGATGAGACAAGCAATGTAGATAAAAGACCTAACACTTAGATAATAATTATTATGAACATAAAAAGTGAAAGCAAAAAGATGGAATACATGTATATATAAGACTAATCATATTTTCCTATACTCGAAACATATAATATTCCGCCTTTTCACTTTCACTGAACTAACATTCATTCAACAGGCCTTGAAACTCATGTCAAGTCCCTTAACAGAATGCGTCAATGCCCCGACAGATATAAAGTCGACACCACATTCTGCATACTGGCGTATCGTATCAAAAGTAATTCCGCCGCTTGATTCAGTCTCATATTTACCGTCAATCATCTCAACAGCCTTTTTAGTATCTTCAACCGAGAAATTGTCAAACATTATCCGGTCTACTCCCCCACAATCAAGAACCTGCCTTATTTCGTCAAAGTTACGCACTTCAATTTCTATCTTCAAGTCTAACGACTTTTCCGTAAGATACTTATGACAGCGGTCTATCGCATTCTTGATGCCACCGGCAAAATCAACATGATTGTCCTTGAGAAGTATCATGTCAAAGAGACCTATTCTATGGTTGACCCCTCCCCCTATTTTCACGGCCTGTTTCTCAAGCATACGCATTCCGGGAGTAGTCTTCCTGGTATCAAGAACTTTTGTTTTTGTACCCTCAAGCCTCTTTACATACCTATGGGTCATAGTGGCAATTCCGCTCATACGCTGCATTATGTTGAGCATCAGACGTTCTGTCTGAAGTAATGAGCGTATCTTGCCACTGACGATCATGGCTATATCGCCCTTTTTAACTTCAGATCCATCTTTGATAAGTACATCAACATGCAATGTCGGGTCAAAACGTGCGAATACCCTTTTAGCGACTTCAACACCTGCAAGTATTCCGTCTTCTTTTATCAACAAGTGCGATTTACCCATCGCATCATCAGGTATGCAACATAATGTTGTATGGTCACCATCGCCTATATCCTCAGCAAAGGCAAGGTCAATGAGCCTATCTTCCAATTCGTCAACTGAGTACATATTATTAATATCCTTTCTATTAAATTACAAATAAACGCCCACTCCAATCTTAAATCCGATCTTAGAAAAATCCGAATGGTTCTTGAACGACTGGTCGTAATAAATAGCCGGTTCAATTGTCACTGACTTATTAAGAAAAAAAGCATAACCGACCTCAATACCCGGCATCAAGTCATTATAATTATGATTGGCGTGTACGAGTTTTGCATTAACCCCTAAATACAATCCATTTTGTATTATATAATATCTTCCGCCGATACCGAAAGTCAACATATCCGAAGCTCCTTCAAGTCCGCTATGCTGGTAACCGAACTGTCCAAGCAACATCCAATCATCGGCAAGTAGGTATCCGGCTTTAGCATCCAAGCCTAAATTGAACTCTTCCGCACCACTATAACTGATGTCAAGCCCCGATAATGAAGCTCCCACATACCACTTACCTTGCTCAAACTGAGCATGACTTGCCACTGCCATTAATAAGGCAAGCAACAGCATTGAGATTTTTTTCATAAAGATTATATTTATTTTTGTTTATTGTCAGGCGGTTGCCGATTTTACGGTTTTATCACATATTCGGCTAAAACAGCCCTGTCTGCTGACCATATCATCGTAATGCAAAAGTACATATTTAATTTGAAAAACAAAAAAAATACTATAACTTTGCACGAAATTATAGATGTTTATACCACAAAATGAAACTTTTAGGCAAATACCTGACAACAACAACGATAACAATCATACTATTTTTATTGACACTACCATGCTTTGGCGGAGGGCAAGGAGAACTGTTCAGAGTTAATCCCAAACATGAAGTAAGGGCTGTATGGCTTGCTACAATTGGAGGTCTTGACTGGCCTCGTTGTTATGCTAACAGCTACATTTCTGTTGAAAACCAGAAAAAAGAACTGACACAAATACTTGACAAGCTTAAAAAAGCGAACATAAACACGATTTTATTTCAAACCAGAATAAGAGGAACCGTAATATATCCGTCCGCAATAGAGCCTTGGGACGGTTGTTGTTCAGGCATTCCTGGCAAAAGTCCAGGATACGACCCGTTAGCTTTCGCCATTGACGAATGCCACAAACGCGGTATGGAAATCCAAGCCTGGATTGTGGCCATCCCAATCGGTAAATGGAATTCTTTTGGATGTAAAACCTTACGACGTAAACAACCGACCTTGGTTGTCAGAAAAGGCAATGAAGGATACATCGATCCGAACAATCCCTCTGCGAAAAAATACATAGCCGACATATGCTCGGAGATAACCAGCAAGTATGATGTTGACGGTATACACCTTGACTATATACGATACCCAGAGACATGGAAGGTCAACACAAAAAACGACAAGGCCCGCCAAAACATCACAGATATTGTAAAAAATGTATATAATGTAATAAAGAGCATAAAGCCTTGGGTGAAACTAAGTTGCGCACCGATAGGCAAATACTCGGACCTCGCACGTTATTCAAGCAATGGCTGGAACGCTTTTTCCAAGGGCTGCCAGGACGCCCAAGGGTGGTTACGCATGGGCATAATGGATCAGATTTACCCGATGATGTATTTCAAGGGTAACCAGTTTTATCCTTTTGCGCTGGACTGGAATGAAAACTGCCATGGCCGAACTATCGTACCCGGACTTGGGATATACTTTTTATCATCGGAAGAAGGTAACTGGCCTGTAGATGAAGTCATAAGGCAAATGTATGTTGCCCGCAAAAAGGGTATGGGATACGCATTCTTCAGAAATAAATTTTTCTGTGACGACACAAAAGGACTTTATTCTTTTACCAAGGATTACTTCAATCAATATCCGGCACTAATTCCTCCTATGACATGGGCACACATGCCCACACCTTCAGCTCCCAATAACTTAACAAAAATAAAGTCGGATGACTTCGAGGCAATAAAATGGGACAAAATCACAGATAACGCAAACGGTGGAATAAGTTATAACGTATATGCCTCAAGAACATATCCGGTCGACATTAACGACACACGCAACCTTATTGCGCAACGATTGCAGGAAAATCATCTTGCAATAAACAGCAAAGACAATTTATACTATGCCGTAACGAGCATGAACCGTTATGGGCAAGAAAGTGCCCCCGTACAGGAAAAAGCTGAAATACAACCTGAAAGAACCACGGAATTTCTTAAAAACGACGGACAGAAATTATGGCTGCCAGATAAAGGCCATGAGCTCGATGCTGATTATATAATGATAAAAAGTCTTGCAGGAACAATCATTAAGACACTACCCTACCGAGACAAAAGTACAGACATTACCGGAATAAAGAACGGTTGTTACGTGATATATTCGCTAAATTCAAAAGGCATTGCGCATCGCCTGGGATTTGTAAATATAAAAAGGCAATTGTAAATGGTGGCATTTTACATCACGTTTGACCGCATATCAGACGATGAAAGGCCGTGTTCCATTTGATGGAACACGGCCTTTCATTTAGCGCCAAATAAAATGTTTACCCTAAAGTTATATTCGAGCGCACGCGGCTCAACGTCTCAGGTGTCATCTGCAAGTAGCTTGCAATATATACCAACGGCGCACGCAAGGTCACTTGTGGTGAAAGTTTGCACATCTTTTGGTAACGGTCCTGAGCCGTTTCAAAACGTACAAGGTCAGCATGGATTTGTGAATTGATTAACGACTCTTCAAGTATCTTACGATATAATATCTGTATATTGACATTGTGTAAAGCCACCTCTTCAAGCCGGGCCTTAGGAAGCGCATATATCAGAACAGGCTCAAGAGCCTCTACCTGCAAGCGTGTAGGCTCTTCCTTAAACAGGCTTTCTATGCACATCACGATATTACCCTCAACGGCCATATGCTCCGTAACGTCTTTCCCTTTCTTGAAATAAAACTGGCGGATGAGTCCTTTTTCTATATAATATATATTTTTACATATTTCACCTTCACGCAAAACCATCTCGCCCTTTGCAAACTTCATCGGCACGAGCACGTTTTCCAATATATCAAGCTCGTCATGCGTCATCGTGCTGTACTTTCTTGCCAGCTCACGAGCGATGTCGCGCTTTGTTTTCAACAATTCTTTCATTACTCCTCCCTTTCTTTTAAATTCTGATTTAGCCTTAATCCAATTTCAGGACAGCCAGGAATGCCTTTTGCGGAACTTCCACATTTCCGATCTGCTTCATTCGTTTTTTGCCCCTTTTTTGTTTTTCCAATAACTTTCGTTTACGGCTTACGTCACCACCATAACACTTTGCCGTAACATCCTTTCTTACGCACTTGACCGTCTCACGGGCAATAATCTTTGAGCCTATAGCGGCCTGGATTGCTATGTCAAACTGTTGTCTTGGTATAAGTTCCTTAAGCTTCTCACACATACGGCGACCAAGAACCACAGCGTTATCCTGGTGGGTTAATGTAGATAATGCGTCAACAGGCTCGCCGTTAAGAAGTATGTCAAGCTTCGCCAGTTTAGAAGGCCTGAAACAATCAACATAATAGTCGAACGACGCATACCCCTTAGATATACTTTTGAGTTTATCGTAGAAGTCTATGACAATCTCGCCCAGCGGTATCATAAAATGCAACTCTACCCTATTGCCGCTTATATATTCTTGTTTCAAGAGCTCTCCGCGCTTATCAAGACACAATTTCATTATCGGTCCGATATAGTCCGTTGCCGTAATTATTGAAGCCTTTATATATGGTTCTTCAATATGGTCTATCATCGTTGCGTCAGGCAGTCCGGACGGATTATGCACTTCCTTTACATTCCCCTGCTTATCGTAAACCATGTACGATACGTTCGGTACCGTTGTTATAACGTCCATATTGAATTCACGGTCAAGACGTTCCTGGACAATCTCCATATGCAACAAACCAAGGAATCCGCACCTGAAACCGAATCCTAAAGCAACTGATGACTCTGGCGCGAAAGTCAGCGACGCGTCATTTAATTGCAGCTTCTCGAGTGATGCGCGCAGATTCTCATAATCAACCGGATCTATGGGATAAACTCCCGCAAACACCATAGGCTTAACTTCCTGGAACCCGGATATCGCTTTGGCACAAGGGGTATCAACATGTGTAATGGTATCACCCACTTTTACTTCCTTACTATCCTTTATACCGCTGATTATGTATCCGACATCACCTGTTTTCAACGTCTTGCGGGGAATCATGTCCATCTTCAACACACCTACTTCGTCGGCAACATACTCCATTCCTGTATTAAAGAATTTCACCTTGTCCCCTTTACTAATACAGCCGTTTTCAATCTTGAAATATGCTATAATGCCCCTGAAAGAGTTGAATACCGAATCAAAAATCAATGCTTGTAAAGGAGCACTCGAGTCACCTGCCGGATGTGGTACGCGCTCAACAACAGCCGCAAGGATTTCAGGTATTCCCTCACCTGTCTTTCCCGAAGCACGGATAATCTCGCTACGGTCACATCCAAGCAGATCAACTATCTCGTCCTCTACTTCATCAGGCATAGCCGAAGGCATATCGATTTTATTTATAACGGGAATTATCTCGAGATCATGTTCCAATGCCATGTAAAGATTACTTATTGTCTGCGCCTGCACACCTTGCGTTGCGTCAACGACAAGAAGCGCACCTTCACATGCTGCTATACTTCGTGAAACCTCATACGAAAAGTCAACATGTCCCGGAGTGTCAATCAAGTTCAATATATATTTTGACCCATCATGTTCATATTCCATTTGTATGGCATGGCTCTTTATCGTGATACCGCGCTCACGTTCAAGATCCATGTCGTCAAGCATTTGTCCTTCTGTTATCTGGATTGTCTTTGTATACTCCAACAAACGGTCAGCAATTGTAGATTTTCCGTGGTCGATGTGTGCGATTATACAAAAATTTCTTATCTCGTTCATCAATTCTTACTTTTTGGAACGCAAATATACAAAAAAATGTATTCCAGTCCTAAGAAATTGGTTATTTTTATGAATAAATAAAAAAAAACTACGCCTTAGGACAAATATAAAAAGATATTGATTACTTTTGTATCAGTAAAACGTGAATCTAACATGAAAAAATATTTATTTTTATTGTTCAGTTTGCCTCTGTTAACGGCATGTCATGAAAGCCTTGAAGACAAAGCAGAACGTGAAGCTGACGAATTTACAAAAAAGAATTGCCCTATTGTCGTTTCCGAAAACATTGTGAACGACAGCATGAAATATGAAAAAGAAACACGTACAATTCACTATTTCTACACTATCAGCGGTAAAGCCGATACAACTGCTATAAACAAACAGCAGGCAAAAGAAGAACTCATCAAAGGAGTAAAGGATGCCATGACCATAAGAACATACAAGGAACATGGTTTTAATTTTGCTTATACATACTTCTCCGCCAAGAACAAAGGACAAATACTTATTGATGTAAAAGTTACGCCAAAGGATTATAACGGCAAATAACTTCAGGCGATTGATGAAAATACAAGCCTACTTATAATTCCACATAAACCTGTACCCCTAAAGAAAACCTTTCAGAATAGACATTCCCCATTCATGAACGTGCTATGATGTTCTCATGACCCATTAAAAATAAAGGTGGAATGACAGGAGTCGTTCCACCTTTATTCCTTTATCAGGACTCTATTGCCGTTCCAAATGTTCTATTGCTCTACATAGTTGGTCCGGACAACTTGTCGTCTTACTTCCACAACATATGCCATTAAGTTTGCTCTTGACTTCATCGATATTCATTCCTTTTACAAGTGAACAAATACCTTTCAGGTTTCCGTTACAACCACCAACAAAACTTATATTGCTTATACGGTTGTCATCATCAACTTCAAGATTTATTAGCTTACTGCAAGTTCCGGAAGTTATATAAGATATTTTTTTCATTTATGACAATATCCTAAATTTCATATAAAACACGTATTATTCCGGTTTCATATTTGTATAAACACTTTGCACATCATCGTCATCCTCAAGCAAATCAACCATTTTGTCAATAGTTTCACGCTCTTCAGGTGTAACGTCTTTAAGGTCATTGGGTATACGTGTGAACTCAGCACCTGTAACTTCAAAGCCGTTTTCTTCAAGATGTTTTTGTATTTCACCGAAGCTCTTTGGGTCACCATAAATGGTTATCTCGCCTGATTCTTCATCTTCATCATACTCATCATCAACCCCATAATCGATCAAATCGAGTATCATTTCATCCATATCAAGCCCGTCTTTTTTCTTGAATGTGAAAACACATTTATGGTCAAACAGGAAAGAAAGGCTCCCCATCGTACCCAAGTTACCATTAAACTTATTGAAAATAGCACGCACATTGCCAACAGTACGGGTTGTATTATCAGTTGCCGCATCAACAAATACAGCTATTCCGTGAGGTCCGTATCCTTCATATGTTACCTCTTTATAATCACTTTGATCCTTACCCATTGCATTCTTTATAGCACGCTTTACATTCTCCAGCGGCATATTTTCACGCTTGGCATTAAGGATAATAGAACGCAAGTGAGGATTATTATCCGGATCAGGACCACCGGCTTTAACTGCTATTGCTATCTGCTTACCAATCTTTGTAAATGTCCTGGCCATGTGCCCCCACCTTTTAAGCTTTGTAGCTTTACGGTATTCAAATGCTCTTCCCATATTATGTAACTATATCTGTTATTTTACTGTTTTATTCTTCCAACTTATCTTAATTCAGCATTCAACTCTTTCTTTAGATTTGAAATGAGTTTATTCATTATGCTGTCTATCTGTTTATCTTTCAGCGTCTGATTTTCGTCCTGAAGTATGAAATTTACAGCATAGCTCTTTTTACCCTCCGGTAAATTCTTTCCTTCATATACATCGAACAATTCTACACTCTTTAGATACTTACGTTCCGTCTTATTTGCTATCCGCTCTATTTCGCTGAACTTTACACTCTTGTCAAGCAATAGGGCCAATCACGGCTGACAGCAGGATATTTGCTTATTTCACTGAAATGTATTGTATTCTTACGGATTGCCCTGAACAATGTATTCCAGTGAATATCTGCATAATAAACAGGATTTTCTATATCAAATTTTTTCAAGATATTCCGACATATCAAACCGATTTCAGCAAAAACCTTACCAGTTCTGTCTTCCAATGTAAGCCCGTCACTGAAAATATTATTGTCACTTACTTTCGTTGTTATCGCATTATTAGCGACGCCTAAACGGCGGAACAGATTGTCGACATAAGCCTTAAGCTCATAAAAAGAAGAATCCTCATCAGCATGAGCCCAACTGCCAACGACACGTTTTCCTGTTATCCATAACCCTATATGGGCTTCCTCTTTATAGGCGGCCATAGGATTTTCCGTATTTTTTTTCTCGGGAGAATACTTGTAGATATTACCAACTTCAAAGAATCTCAAGTTCGGATTTTTCCTATTTATATTGTAAGCAACACTTTCAAGCCCACCAAACAAAAGTGTTTCACGCATTACATTCAAGTCCGAGCTTAACGGATTCATAATACGGACAAGATTCTCGGCCGGGTAAAGATTAAAATCTGAATAATACGCTGCTTTAGTGAGCGAATTATTGAATATCTCACTAAAACCATAACCAACCAACTGCTCAGCAATAATATTCTCTAATTTATGCTTATGGTCATCGTCTCCCTTTATTACCAGCGAACTCTTAAGCTGTGTTGGAATTTCAACATTATTATATCCATATATACGCAAAATGTCTTCAACAACATCGCATGGGCGTTGTACATCAACCCTATATGGAGGTACACTCAGTTCCAAGCCATTCTCTTTTTCATCATCAATTTTCATATCAAGGCTTGTTACTATAGACTTTATCATATCCGCAGACAAGTCCTTGCCTATCAATGAGTTTACATACTCATACTCTAAAGAAACCTTGAAGTCTTGTATTGGCTCAGGATAAACATCTTTTATCTCCATGGATACTTTACCTCCTGCCAACTCCCTGCACATAATTGCTGCTTGTTTTAAAGCATATATAACACCGTTAGGGTCTATTCCTCTTTCAAAACGGAACGATGCGTCCGTACTTAATCCGTGACGGCGTGCACTCTTTCTAATCCAAGTAGGATGGAAATAAGCACTCTCCAAAACGACATTCCTTGTTGTTTCGTAAGTACCACTACCCTTACCACCGAATACTCCTGCTATGCACATTGCATCTTCTGCATTGCATATGGCCAAATCATGCTCTCCAAGCTTGTGTTCAATCCCGTCCAATGTTACAAACGGAGTACCTTCCGGCATGGTCTTTACCACGATACGATGTCCTGTAACCATATCCGCATCGAAACAGTGCAATGGTTGACCATATGCCATCATGATATAATTTGTTATATCAACAATGTTGTTTATCGGCCGCAAACCGATAACACGCAATTTTTCCTGCAACCATTCAGGACTTTCCTTTACCTCGCATCCTGTAATACTTACGCATGCGTAACGCTTGCATGCATCATGGTTTTCAACCTTAACATCTATCGGCATATCATTATTATCGACGCTGAAAGAATTACAATCAGGACGATGCAATGATGTTTCATACCCGTTGCGCAAAAGCCAGGCATATAAATCCCGTGCTACCCCCCAATGGGAGAGCGCATCTGCACGATTGGCCGTTATGTCTATCTCTATTAACCAGTCACTTTCCAAATGGTAATATTCTGCCGCCGGCAAACCTATTTGCGCATCATCCGGAAGTACAATAATACCGGCATGGTCATTACCCACACCAATTTCATCTTCGGCACATATCATACCGAAACTTTCCACGCCGCGCAGTTTTGACTTCTTTATAACAAATTCCTTATCCCCGTCATAAAGGACGCAGCCCAAATCGGCTACTATCACTTTTTGCCCGGCCTTGACATTAGGAGCTCCACAAACTATTTGTGACGGAGTATCCTTGCCTAAATCTACGGTAGTAACATGCAAATGATCAGAATTCGGATGAGGCTCACAGGTTAAAACTTTTCCAACATACAGACCTTTCAATCCTCCTTTTATACTTTGCACCTCTTCCAATGCGTCAACTTCAAGGCCTATGGATGTTAAAGCGTCGCAAACCTCTTGTGGCGTAAGGTTAAAATCTACATATTCCTTAAGCCATTTATAAGATATATTCATCGCAATTTATTTTATAATGCTGTTCTTTTTAACCGACCGCAAAAGTACTAATTTTTAGTCATTCACACAAAAGTTTATGACAAAAAACCACAAGTTACAGTATTGTACAAAGATTAACGCATAAAGTTGCAGTATCACAAATAGCGCAACTGACAGTATTTGTAATTGTTAAATATATTCCTACAATAATTGTCTTATTCAGTTAGTCTGACGATTCTCGCCCCTGTCATTGTGCGTTGTTTCTGCAAATATGCATATAATGTCATTGTTTCTTCAACTACTTTATGTCTCAAGCTCGACGCATTTATAAGATGGAGTCCGTCTTTATGCCATACAGCAAAACCGATATGCTGAATGTCTAACCCCCTTAGCGATGTGGTCAAAGCAATGATATCCCCGTCTTTTACAGTTTTACGAAGGAGAGCCGTATTGGTTATTCCACCTTTCGGAATATATCTATATGACTTCTTGTTAATTAAATTCTCCATTTTTGCGATCTCGGGCAAATATCCGGGATTTTCCTTCAACATCTTATACTTTCCGGGGTTGGATGACATATAATATACATTGACATCCTGAACTGAAGAAAAAGGAGGGTCTGGACTTTGTATCTCGGCACATATGCCTTTCGATGTGTTGTCTTCTATCCATTCCGTAAAATAATGCAACCTTCTTGTATAATGCGGCATTTCTCCACCACGATAACGTATTTTACACAAATTATCGCAAAACGCCTTAAATGTAAACTGCCCTTGCTTCACACATAAATTCAATGCCACAACATTCTCAACGAATGTCGTACAGTCAAGTTGCCGTAAATTAACGACCAGCTTCTCGGTCTTATTTACCTCCAACGTATGTGCCACATATGGAATACCCAACAACTTCCGTGCAAAGAAAATAATAAAGTTGGTATTGCCGTTTTGCCGGCGCGCATCGGTAAGCAGGTTTATTACACGCAAACTGTCAGACTTCTCGTACTGTACGTCATAAGCATGACATAGACATGGCAGCAAAATCAACGCAATTATGAAACAGACTTTCTTCACAACAATAGTGACATCTTAAAATTTCCCCAATATTCTGTCGAGTACCCAATTTACAGGCGTCGCCGAAACACTTGTACATGAACATGCCCCAAAGCCCTGCAAATCTTCAATGACGGCTTTTATTATAGGCAATTGTACATAAGGAGGATTAGGCACAGTTATACTTGTTGTACCTTCACTCGTCACTAACTGGATTGGGTCGTAATTATATACAGAGAAGCACAACATTCCCTTATCACCGATAACCTCGATTCTGTCCTCTTTGGCTGACTTATGCCCAACAAAGCACCACGAGCCACTTCCGGGTAACCCACTCTCGAAACGAAAGCATGCACTAACACTATCTTCAGCCGAATACAATCCTGCACGATTGGCACACATACCTTCAGCCTCGGTTATAACGCCGAACAAATCCTGTAACAAATCCAACTGATGGGGAGCCAAATCATAAAAAATACCCTCCGCCTGCAATGTCCGGCTGTAGACGCCACGGTAAAGAGCCTCCCGAGGAATAATCCAAATCACGCGGCGGACACGAGAACCGAATCTGAACATTCATAATGTCCCCTATACCACCTTGCCGTATTATTTCCTTCACTTTTCTAAAATAAGGTAGATACCTTCTGTAATAGGCAACAAAGCACGGAACTCCGGTCTGTTCACTTATGCGGTTGATTCTCGCACAATCGTCATAGCTCGCCGCCAAAGGCTTCTCTACATATACAGGCTTTCCTGCCCTCATTGCCATTATTGCAAACGTTGCATGGCTTGACGGCGGCGTAGCTATATATATAGCATTGACATCCGGGTCGTCAATCAATTCTTGAGCATCGGTATACCATTTGCTTATATGATGCCGTTCGGCATAAGAGCGTGCCTTCTTTTCGCTACGGCTCATCACGGCAATCACTTCAGAACCTTCAACTTCATTGAATGCCGGACCGGATTTCTTTTCAGTCACCTCCCACAACCAATGAATCCCCATTTCAACAATTTCATAAATGTGTTCGGATTTTATATTAAACGTCAATCATGCCGCGCCATCCATACGCCATGACAAGTATTAATGTTTTGCAAAGTTAGCATTTTTTATTGACATCATGGTACCATCTTACCAGGAATATTATTACTTTTGCATTATATTATAATAATATCAAGAAAAATGAACAATCTAAAACAAGCCGCGATAAACAAGAGCCGCAGTTATATTTCATGTCTTTCGGAGGCCCACAGAATGCTTTTCGACAACATCAGGCAGATTTTCAGCAAAACCTGGATATTTGTTCTTGTGCTTTCCATTTTATCTGCCACGTATTTCTCAATCCATATCCATGCAATGCTGTACGGCACGAACACAGCCCTGACAACAGGGATATGCATAACGGCCGTGGCAACATTGTGTGCCCAAGTTGTTTACTTGGCACGGGTAATGTTCTTGATTAACGGCAGACCGATGATATGGAACATCAAAAGATGTACCAATATTACCGCTTGTTATATTGGCTTTTGCTTTATCCTCACCCTCATTTACGCCGCGATAACCTACGGAATCGTTCTGTCCAAAGGGAAGTGTTACGCTCGCCGAACTATTGCCCGTGTTCTATATCTTCGGAGGCGTATCGTTTGTAATAATGCTCATCATGTTGCCTTTCATATACGTTGGGCTGAAATACATCATGGAGCCGGACAGTAAACTCAGGAAAATTATTACCAAGTCATATGTTACGGGCTTACGTTACTGGGGCTTCATATTCATAGCTTTATTACTTGCTACACTGTGTACTTCCATATGTGGCGCGTTGGTGTCCATCCCTACATTAATCGTTATGGCAGCCAACGCACTTTCCGTATTTGGCGTCAACTATCTCGGCGACCCTACAGGATTACCGTCTTACTTTACGGTAATTCAATTTACTGTCGTTACATTTTCATCATTTATATGCATGTATATCAATATTTTCGCAATATTCGTTTGCTATTTCCTTTATGGCAGCATTGAAACTAAGGAGAAGGAGAAAAAGGAATACGAAAAGAATAAAAACGTAAAAGAATGAAACCACAACGCATATTGTTTATCGACCGCGACGGAACGCTTGTAGAAGAGCCGCATGACGAACAGGTTGACTCGTTCGACAAACTTAAATTCACAAAAGGAGTTTTCAAGAATCTTGGATTCATACGTTCGAACCTTGACTTCCGTTTCGTTATGGTAAGCAATCAAGACGGTCTTGGAACCGAGTCTTTTCCAGAAGAAACATTCTGGCCGGTACACAACTTTATATTGCAGACTCTTGCCGGCGAAGGAATCACGTTCGACGACATACTGATAGACCGCCATTTCCCAGAGGACAACCATCCATGCAGAAAACCGGGAACAGGCATGCTAACCGAATATATCAATAACCCACAATACGACATTCCCGGAAGCTATGTCATAGGCGACCGTGACACTGACAGACAACTTGCTGACAACCTGGGGTGTAAAGCCCTTATTTTAGGACAAGACAACATGTCTTGGAATAAAGTTTCAGAAATACTTTTTGCCGGCGAACGCACGGCAGAGATAAGACGGACGACAAAAGAAACGGACATATACATATCCTTAAATATCGACGGAACGGGCAAAAGCGACATTTCCACCGGTATAGGATTCTTTGACCACATGCTGGAACAAATTAGCAGGCACGGGATGATGGACTTAACCGTTAATACAAACGGTGACCTGCATGTGGACGAGCACCACACTATAGAAGACACCGCCCTTGCATTGGGTGAATGCATATTGAAAGCATTAGGTGACAAACGTGGTATCGAACGCTATGGTTATTGCCTGCCTATGGACGACAGTCTTTGCCAAGTAGCCCTTGACTTCGGCGGAAGGCCATGGCTGGTATGGGAGGCGGAGTTCAAACGCGAGAGGATAGGAGAAATGCCTACTGAGATGTTCTATCATTTCTTCAAGAGCTTAAGCGACGCCGCACGGATGAACTTAAACATCAAGGCAGAAGGAGTCAATGAACACCACAAGATTGAAGGTATATTCAAAGCGCTGGCAAGAGCGCTGCGCATGGCCGTAAAGCGTGACATCTATCATTTTGAATTGCCGTCAACCAAAGGCCTGCTATAGCCCTTTGTACATCAGACAATATAACAGGTCAATAACAAAAGCAGGAGTGTCATAATGAAGAAATCAGCGCCCCAAAAGTTTTTTTGTCAAACTTTTGGGGCGCAGTTTAAAACGAATGCGGTCTTTTGCTGTAATAGTCAAGTAAGTCGGCTGGTAATGGCTCTTTCAACTGCCGCAAGTAGCTCTCGCTGAAATTGATTTGCAAAGGAGTTTTTAATAAGTGGGTATTGCCTAATATGCCGTCAGTATGCCTTCCAAGAATATCGCGCAGCTTGATTATTGGCGTAATCTTGTTTTGGTATTCCAGTTCTCCACAATGTATTTTGACCAGGTCAATGAATATTTCTGTTGGTACAGCTCCTTTATTTCTTGCGCCTCCCATCATTGCTTTGCCCTTTTTCCCGAAAGCGTTTTGAAGGTTATTAAGCCTTAGATAATCTTCGTCAAGATAAAGGAAGTCGGCTCCCGTATCGTAGAGACTGTAACAGGAATGGTGTCATTCAATGTTGATTTAAGGTACAGATGTCCGTCGACGATGAACGGAATCGCTCCGTCGGGAACGGCCGCAAGGCTTTTCAATGAAAATAAGGCTGCGAGCAAACAGATAAGGCAAAGTTTTTTCATGTTAAACGAATTTAGTTTGTTAATCGGCCATGACGCTATTTGCAAAGATAAGGTAATTCTGTTAAATGGCGAAATATAATTAAGTTTTTTAGTCGAAAGGCGTTTCTACGGCTTTATGGGGCGCAATGTGCCGGAAGTGACGACATTGTCAGGGGCGCACGTTTTGTTAATTTGCACCGCAAGGCATTGCCGCCGTTATGACAGATTGTAAACGTAAACGGGTGTTTGCACGTCATTTGTCTATACATGTTTTGTCGGGTAAAAGTGATGAAATAGGTTGCCGGTAGTGGCGCCGGCAATGTTCAATGCTGCGTTTTACCGTCGACAGGTAGACGAAAGGTCGTGTTTTGTGTCATGATATGCCATGTTTTATTATGAAAAAGACCGTCTTTTCAGTACGATATGACGGCTTTTACGCACCGAAAAGACGGCCTTCAAGGCTCAATAAGTCGGTATTTACGCCTTTTCCTTGCCGCATTTATTGCACATTTTTACTGTTAAAGTCATAACATATTGCCGTACAGAGAGTTGCGCTTGCACGCCGTAGAAAGGCATATTTGCGGCCAAACGCCTTTCCGACTGGAAATAACGCCGCCACGGAACGTCAACACAAATCAGTTTGTAAACTAACAGACTGTTTGCCTTACATAATGAAAATATACCAGCCTCTCAGCCTACGGCAAACACAAACACTACCAAATAATACAATTGTACCGCCAAGACATATACCGGCATGAACGGAGCGAACATGACAACCCCGGTGTATAGGCTTCTGAATACATCGCCGACACGTGCCTGCATGCCACTTACCATGCCATATATGATTGAAAGGACTGTTATAGAGAATGTTATTATAGGTACAAGTGCTGAACTGAACGCGCTCGGGAATAGCCCTCCTGACACTCCTAAAAGTACGGCATGCGGTACAAAGGCAAGCATAACAACAACAAAAACCATCACGCATGCCACGACCGCAACCGTATATACGGCATGCCGACAACGATAGGCCAACCGCTCTCCGCGCCAAAGCGAGCATAACGCATCCTTTAATCCGCTATGCGAATAAGTACCGTATGCCATGAAACCGAGCAACAGCCAAACGAGCAAAGGACACGACATATTATCCACAAAGCTCCCGAAGTACCACCTTACGCCCTCGCCACTCAATACAGACCTTAATTCGGCATACGGCCATACGGACGCAACTATCCAAGAAAAAAGCACCAACGCCGCCTGGAGCACGACCAAGACTATAACAGACCACGGTAAAACCTTACGCTTTAAGTTCATCCGAATACTATCAAAAAACATTCATGAACAAATCCATCATACCATCTTAATTCTCGTCAGGACGTAGATTGTCCGCATCTAACACGTGCAATTCAATGGCGCGTGTAACAAGACGCGTGGCATTCACTCCCACTCCGCCGTTTCCGTCGGGAAACAACTTACGTACAAGTTCGTTTTGACGTTTCTCAAGACTCTTAACCCCGAAAGGCATACCACGCAAACCAGTTATCTGCTCTTTTGTATATCCCAACGCCAGATGACGTAAAAAGCGTTCGTCGTATTCGTCAATCTCATAGTTGACCAATGCCTCTTGCCTCAAGATACGGCTATTGACGCTATGCTTGAAGCATTTAATTATTTTATCAAGTATAGGCTTATTGAACACGAGTTTGCGGCCTTCCATGACTTCGGATATATCACTTCTCGTCAACAACTCACCGGTTTTAAGAATTATGCCGTTACATCCGGCGTCCAATGCATCAACCCATAATTTCTCATTCAATATTTCACCAGTAAATATCAGTACCTTTATTAACGGATACATCTCCTTAGTCTGGCGACATATCTCCACTCCTACAGTTGTCGAGCCTCCTAGGCCTAAATCCAACAACACAAGGTCTGGCTGCCGTTGCTTTATCAAACGCCAATATTCCACCTCGTTGGCTGCCGTGCCTATTACTTCGGCTTCAGGCACGTCATTTCGCAATATTCCCTCCGTACCCTTCAATTCCAAGGGGACATCCTCAACTATTATAACACTGAACTTATCCATAATCAAAATAATTTATATGCTTTATATAATCTCCGGAACATACCAAAGGCTGCCACTGACACCATTTTCACTTATCTTGTAAAATATATTTTCCGTCACCGGCAAGAGTCACCTTGACCGTAACAGCTCCATCATCATCCGCTACTACGTCTATTCCACAACCATGAAGATTTGTCTGTTCAGCGTTCTCACGAACGATCTGCCTGCATATCAGGAATGGTATATTAGCCGTAGAAGGTGTGAACAAATCTACATTTTGCCTATCCTCAATCTTCATGTTACGGCATACCAAATTAACAACAACATATCTTTCCATGACAAAATCTACCGAGACATCAGAGGCTTCATATCCACATTGTTTCTTCAAGATATCAAACAGGTATGTAAGTAAAGTCCTGTCGCCCAACACTTTGCATTCCACTCCCAATATTCCCTCCATTGACACGGGCCTGCATTCGAACTTTACATTCTCTATCTGCCGCCTGATTTGTTCACATAGGATAGAATAAAGTTCCTTATAATACTTGGCCACTTCACATATTGCGTCAATGTTGCCCTCTGTGTCATCAACCAGCTGGCGTATACGCGAAGGGTAATACATCGTCTCATGCTTAAGCGTGCTTAAACTGTTATCAATGACATTGTTACTTATATATAATTTCTCGATTTCATATTTTATCCTGTGCAAATCGTCTTCGGCATATTCAATGTCGAGCGATTTCACCCTGTCTGTATCAATGGACCGCGCTAACGCAGTTTGTATCTTCAGTATTATTTTTTTCAATACGTCGGGATATTTTCTTACATCTACGTCATTTATTAAGCCTGCTTTTTCCTCATTACTTATATCGGAAAGCAATATCTTGTTGATGTTTTTTATATTCTCGACACAAAAACGGAAGTACAACACATAACGATAATACAGGAAATAATAAGCCGCAATTATCGCAACAAACAATATTATAAGTATGATTATCGCTATTGTCTTATTCGTCTTTGATTCCTGCATAGCTACGCAATAGTCAGACAAGCCATTGTCTGCCGAACGGGCTTTAAACAGTTGGGTATAAATCTTGTTGTTATACACATATAGTCCCCACTTATGTAAAGCAAGAGCTGCCACCGCGCTTTCGTTACGCATGTCCTGTATAACGTCATAATCGGTCTTGACGTTCTTATGAAACCATATAAGTTCAGCTGGAACTCCGTTAAAACTTTCATCCCCGGAAATATAATATTTCCCCTCGGGATACAAAAGTTTGTAATTCTTATTAAGATAATATATAACTGAATCGGCAAACTCAAGTGTCCGTAAATAAGTACCGCTCACATTGCTATAATATGCCGAGTCTGCATATATGTCGGCTGAATCCAGAAAACACGCGCTCTTTTCGGCTACCCTATCTGCCATATTGCCAACTGTGTTACGGGAAAAAGCATATTGCCCGTATAATACGGTACAAATTAACAATACAACGCTCCTGATTACGCCGAACGGAAGACGAAAATAAAACCTGCTACCTTTACCCTTTTCACTTTCAGCAAATAATCCGCATACACGGAATATATTGCTGATTTTTTTATATTTCTCGATAATACCTTTACAGTTCATCAGCCCGAAACCATGCCCGTTATAAATCTTATGTTCGAATATCCCTGACAATTCCTTTTCCGACAATCCTGTTCCTGTGTCACTTACAGATATCTCCACATAGTTTTCCGTCTTAACGGCATATACTTTAACCGCTCCTCCAACAGGGGTGAACTTACGGGCATTGTCAGCAAGAGTGTTCAACATGAAGAGTGTTAAGATTTTATCCGCTTTGACTACTGCGTCCAATGGAATAACCTCAAGACTGACACCCTTCAGCCTGAACGACATGCCGGATTTCGATAAAATATCGAACACCTCGTTTATGTTAAAACTTTCAATATGCAAGCTAAGCTGGCCCTGCTGTAGCTGAATCCAATATGTAAGAACGTCATTATATTCGTTGATTTTATCCGTCAGTTCAGCCATATACGCCTTACGTTCTTCATATATGCCCTTATTACCTGATTGTTCCTTTAATTTTCCTGCCTCATTGATTATTCTATCTATATACGGAATAACGTTATTTACGAGAAACACTTTTGCCTTGTTATCCAAAGCCCTTCTTTTGTCACGTTCAAGACTCAGCCTACTCAAAGACAACTCTTCATTTATTGTCTCATACTTGTCATTAAGCTCATCCTCCCTTAGTTCTTCGTGTTCCTCCCACGTCCTCAATGGCACTAGCAATTTATCTATATACGCCTGGTTATTCTTCTTTTTTCCTAATTTGTCAAATACATAAAGAAGAGCTATAACGACGGCCATCAACAAAAGAATGACAACAATCAGTGCATTTAGTTGCACGGAAATACGGTTTAGTTGTTCTGCACGTGCCTCCAACTGCCGGTCCTGCCGCGTTTCTTCTTGAATGTCCAGATACTCATTGCGATTCAAATCGCTGTTGTTTTTATCGTCCATGGCCGAATAGACCATGCTTAAACATTCCCTGATACTGGCCACAAGATCCGGAGCCTGCTCTACCTCAGGATTGCCATTCAGCGCATTCTCGAGACATATCAACGACGATGAATAATCTCCAATCGCCCAATAACAAAACGAAAGGGTACGATACGCGCCTACAATCTGGTAAACATCCCCATAATCAGAAAACAACCGCAACGCCTTTTGGGCCAAATAACCTGCCAAAAGACTGTCCGGCATATTATCATCGTTAATGTAAATAAACGCCGCACGGTTTTCCGCGATCAGCTGTCGGCGGGTTTTCCCTGAAAGTAAATGCTCACTTATCGACTGCAATGAGTTTGCCTGCCAATAAGTATAGCCATAGTCTTTCGCCAATATATAACACTTGAACAAATACTCAAGTTCTTTTTGCGAAGTGGCAATATGTGATTTTTCGTCTATGATACCACCACTTCCAACCTGGTATAAATAATTAAGGTATTGCGCCGTGTCCTTCTGGATGTCGCCGGATGGGTCAATTTCCTTTAGAGACTCTTTAGTCTGGCGGGTAAGGCCGACATAATAATAATAGGTAGAGCAAATTATTGAATATTCAGTCCTGGCATAAATCAACCTGTCAAGCATGCGCTCCGGCAAGACAGATATTTCTTCGTCAATTCGCTTCAAGCGATTTGAGGCCCGCTCCTTGTATTCGTAAAAATCCTTGTTCCGTGACATACGTTGGCACAAGCGCATATATTGTATGTCTGCGACCAAGAGTTCTATTTGGTTGTCCGTTGATTCAACAACCAGACCAAGAAGGCTGTCGGCTTTTGCGTACTCCATTCTCGCCATGCTGACAAAAGCCAAGTTATTATACGCTTCCGCCTTTCCGGCAGGGTAACCGTCGCACATGGCCAATGCACTATCCGCATAAATCTTTACAGAATCAAGACTACGGTAATGATAAGCGTAAGACAAAGAATTAAGTACGTCAACTCTTCCGTCTTTTGAAGAAGTACAAGCTGACAAAAATAAAAGACCCAATATGCCGACAAGCAATATTGAGCCTTTATAATAATATCTATTATCCGCGTGCCTTTGCAATGTAAGCCAAAGCCCCCTTGCACTTGTCGGTTATTGCCTGCCAGTTGCCTGCAGCTACAACATCCTTCGGGAAGAGCTTAGAGCCCATGCCCACGCAGAACACTCCGGCCTTGAACCATGATGTAAGGTTCTCCTCGTCGGGAGAAACGCCACCGGTCACCATCAGTTTAGACCATGGCATAGGAGCCAAAAGACCCTTAACCAACTTAGGTCCGAGCACGTCACCGGGGAACACCTTGCACAGGTCACACCCCTTTTCCTGGGCAAAACCTATTTCGGATACGCTTCCACAACCAGGGGTATAAGGGATAAGGCGACGGTTGCAAACCGTAGCTATCTCCGGATTATACAACGGGCCAACAACGAAATTAGCCCCAAGCTGGATATAAAGCGCAGCCGTAGCTGGGTCAACAACCGAACCTACGCCCAAGGCAAGCTCCGGACATTCCTTAGCGGCATACTTTACAACCTCTCCGAATACCTCGTGAGCGAAGTCGCCACGGTTGGTGAACTCAAACGCACGCACACCACCGTCATAACATGCCTTGATTACTTTCTTTGCTACCTCTGCGTCCTTATGGTAAAAGACAGGTACCATACCGGTTGCGCCCATCTTGCTCAACACGGCGATTTTATCAAATTTTGCCATTTTCTTCTTTTTCTCTTTTAAATATTAAGTAAAGTCCCAGACAATAGGAGCATACAAGTTCCCAACCTTCCTCTCCCAACTCGTTCAGGGCTTTCTGCTCATCTTTAAAACAAAATGATACTACCTTATATTCAAAACGTCTGCCCATACGGATTGAATTAACGCTGAACACGGCCTGAAGCGTCGCCACCTGCAAGGTTCTCAACCTCGTCTGCCGACATAAGGTTGAAGTCGCCGGGGATAGTGTGCTTCAATGCTGAAGCCGCAACGGCAAACTCAAGAGCCTTACCCTGGTTGTCGGGATATGTCAGCAAGCCGTGGATAAGACCGCCCGCGAACGAGTCGCCTCCACCAACACGGTCGATGATCGGCATGATGTCATAATGCTTGCTCTGGTAGAACTCCTTGCCGTTGTAGATAAGAGCTTTCCATCCGTTGTGGCTTGCGGAAAGCGACTCACGCAAAGTTGATACGACATACTTGAAGCCGAAAGTCTCCATCATGCCCTTGAATATGCCGTAATATCCCTCTGCGTCTGTCTTGCCACCCTCTACGTCAGCGTCAGGCTTGAAGCCAAGGCAAAGCTGCGCGTCCTCCTCATTGCCTATACAGACGTCAACATATTTCATGAGGGGCTTCATGATGCTCTGTGCCTTCTCCGAGGTCCACAGTTTCTTACGGAAGTTAAGGTCAACGCTTACAGTAACTCCATGACGCTTTGCGGCCTCGCAAGCAAGACGTGTCAATTCGGCAGCCTTGTCGCTGATAGCGGGCGTAATGCCGCTCCAGTGGAACCACTGTGCGCCTTCCATAATCTTGTCGAAATCAAAGTCTGAAGGATCAGCCTCTGCTATTGAGCTGTGGGCACGGTCGTAAATAACCTTAGACGGGCGCATGCTCGCTCCGCTCTCAAGATAATAGATTCCGACACGGTCGCCGCCACGGGCGATGAACTGCGTGTTGACACCGTAACGGCGAAGCGCGTTCACGGCGCACTGTCCTATTTCGTGCTTTGGCAATTTGGTTACGAAATATGCGTCGTGGCCATAATTTGCAACGCTGACCGCCACGTTAGCTTCGCCACCGCCATATACAACATCGAAAGAATCGCTCTGGACAAATCTTTTCTGACCCGGAGAAGAAAGGCGAAGCATTATTTCGCCTAATGTAACTACTTTAGCCATTTTCTTTAATTTTAATTTTTTGAATGTTTATAGATTCGTTTTTTCGTTACAAAAATACTATTTAAATTATAACCAGACAAATAAAAGGACAAAAAATAAAGCTTTTTCAGAAAAATATTCCTGTATTTTCAGCATTCCGATAGCGTTAGCCATTTCCCTCTCCTGTTTATTGTTGTGTAAGCGAACCACCCCCGACGGCAAGCGCAAAGGTACGCATTATCCCCCGCACCGCCAAAAAAAGCGTGCGGCTAAGGCGTTAAAAAAATTCACAATCGAATCGGATGGGCGTTTTTGTAATTGTAAGTGTAAGCGGTACGGACGGCCCGTCGTGGATTTAAGGCCAAGCCGTAGGGCAATTATGGATTACAATTACAATTACAGTTAGCCCATGCGTGAACGCGAATATGGCAAAAAAGGAAAAATTATATTATATATATAAATATATATATATTTATATATATAATATAAACCCTAAAAAATACCACTTGCTTACACTTACCCCTACCCCAAACTGTAATTGTAAGTGTAATTGCCGTACGCGCCCCTGCGCCGCAAGAGCCATCGATACGCCCCGCATAGGCCACGTATGGCCCCGTAAAGGCGGCACCCTCGAGACAAGGATGTCCCGTCCCTCCCCGTGGCAGGGCGGAAAGAAGGCGAAAGGGACGGGGCGGACGGGCAGCCGGGGGCTAATGTGTTAAAACGGGCAAAACGCGATTGTTTTGGCTAAAAAACTGCACGTGTTTTTCGCACAATTCATTTTTTATATGTATTTTTGCCGAAAATATCAGCGTTTGTTCCGTAAAGGCAGGCAGACATCATGAATGAAAAAATCAGAATAAAGGATATAGCCGAAAAGTCGGGAGTATCGGTCGGGACGGTAGACAGGGTGCTCCACAACCGTCCCAACGTGTCGAAAGCCGCTCGCGAGAGAAAGTCGAGTCGGTACTGAAAAACATCAACTACCAGCCGAACATGTACGCAAGCGCGCTTGCCTACAACAAGTCATACGTCTTTTATTGCATCATCCCCAAACACGAATCGGAGGCTTACTGGGAAGAAATAGAGGAAGGAGCGCAACGTGCATGCGAAGCACGACGCGACTTCCATGTAGACGTGAAAATGATGTATTACAGGAGGTTCGACTCCGACACGTTCGTAAAAAAATGCAAGGAATGCCTTAACGCTAACCCGAATGGCGTAATAGTAGTGCCGAGCGAACTCGAGATTACCAAGAAATTCACTGACAAGCTGCATGAACGCAACATCCCTTTCATCCTTCTCGATTCATACATGCCCGACCTTAAGCCTCTTTCCTTTTACGGACAGGACTCATTCTGTAGCGGATATTTCGCGGCAAAAATGCTGATGCTCATAGCTTCCGGGGAAAAAGAGATAATGCTTATGAAGCAGACAAAAAACGGGAAAGTGGCGAGCAAGCAGCAGGAGAACCGCGAAGTAGGCTTCAGGCATTACATGCAAGACCATTTCCCAAAAGTCAAAATACTGGAACTGGACTTACCGCTTGACGGGGACAAGGAACGGTACGATGAAATACTTGAAGAGTTTTTCGTCAGCCACCCACACATACACCACTGCATAACCTTGTGCTCAAAAGGACACATAGTAGGCGAATTCCTGCTCAAGACAAACAGGCGCGACATACAGATTATGGGATATGACATGGTTGAGCGCAACGCCAAATGCCTGCGCCTTGGCTCAATATCATTCCTTATTGCGCAACATGGCTTTATGCAAGGTTACAATTGCGTCGACACATTATTCAAGGCCATCGTGCTGAAAAAAAGTAGACCCGGTAAACTACATGCCTATAGAACTGCTGTCGAAAGAGAATATCGACTTTTACAGAAGAACTCAATTATAAACAATTAAAACAAATCATTTTATGGAACAAGTTTCTTTTATCAAGATTAACAAGGCCGACACCGTTGTCGTATGCCTAAGGAACTACCAAAAGGGCGAGACCATCAACGTTGACGGCAAGGCCGTCACGGTAATGCAGGACACACCTGCCGGCCACAAAATCCTGATACACGATACTCCGGAAGGAGAAAACATAATAAAATACGGATATCCCATAGGGCACGCCAAGGAAAATCTCAAGGCAGGACAATGGGTCAACGAGAACAACCTGAAAACAAATCTCGCAGGAACTCTAAGCTACGAATACAATCCTGTAAATGAGGAACTTGACATCCCGACAGAGAACATTACCTTTAAAGGCTACAAGCGCAATAACGGCGAAGTAGGAATAAGGAACGAGGTATGGATTGTCCCGACCGTAGGCTGCGTCAACGGCATTGCCGAGAAACTGGCAAATATGCTTGCCGAAGAAACAGGACTCGAAGGCATAGACGCCGTGCATGCCTGGCACCACAATTACGGTTGTTCGCAACTCAGTGATGACCATGAGAACACAAGAAAGATATTACGTGACATTGTGCTCCATCCTAATGCCGGCGCGGTACTCGTATTAAGCCTTGGTTGCGAGAACAACCAGCCTGACCAGTTTGAGAAACTCCTCGGCGACTACGACAAGGACAGAATAAAATTCCTTGTTGTGCAGAAAGTACAAGGCGACGAAATAAACGAAGGAATGAAGATTCTCCGCTCGCTTTACGGCATCGCAAAGAACGATAAACGTACCGACTGCCCCCTGAACGAGTTGCGTGTCGGCCTAAAGTGTGGCGGTAGCGACGGCTTCAGCGGTATCACGGCGAACCCGCTTGTCGGAGAATTCTCGGATTTCCTCGTGGCGCAAGGCGGAACATCAATCCTTACGGAAGTTCCCGAAATGTTCGGAGCCGAGACAATCCTGATGAACAGGTGCAAGAACGAAGACCTGTTCAACCAGACAGTCAAGCTGGTTAACGACTTCAAGGAATACTTCCTAAGCCATGGCGAGCCCGTAGGCGAAAACCCGTCACCGGGCAACAAGGCCGGCGGAATATCCACACTTGAAGACAAGGCGCTCGGGTGTACCCAGAAATGCGGCCGTGCCCCCGTTTGCGGAGTGCTTGGCTACGGCGACCGTCTACGGACAAAGGGCCTAAACTTATTATCCGCCCCGGGCAACGACCTTGTCGCGTCTACAGCTTTAGCGGCGGCGGGTTGCCAGATCGTATTGTTCACGACCGGACGTGGAACACCGTTCGGAACGTTCATCCCGACAATGAAAATATCAACGAACACCAACCTGTATAAAAACAAGCCCAACTGGATAGACTTCAATGCCGGAGAACTTGTTGACGGTACGGAAATGCATTCGTTGCTCCGCAAGTTTATCGACAAAATCATTTCCGTTGCCAATGGAGAACAGACTTGCAACGAAAAGAACGGATACAGGGAAATATCCATATTCAAGAATGGCGTGACATTGTAAAATAAGCAACAATCAAAGAACGGACGGCAATGCAATAGGAACAGCCCCTGTCAATCTATGGCATTGGCGCCCGTTCATTCGACAAATTGTATTCATAACGACATAACATGAATATTCTCGCGAGAAATTTCATTAAACTGCTGTCAGCCGGAACTTTTAATGTTGAAGACACAGTTGAGCCCATGTCCGAATACAAATGGAAAAGACTATTGTCGGCGGCCGAAACGTACAAAGTTCAAGATTTCATAGGCAATGGAATTACCACTATCTGTAAATCGGGTGTTACCATAATTCCGACACGCATTCAGGAGGCCGCACAAAACCTAACCGTAGCTAAAGAACACGGGAAAAAACAAGACTATACAAAACTTGATACAATTACAGTTTCGGGCAAGGCTAAACCGTTCGCGAATTTTTACTTGAACCGAAAATACAATAAAATCGTATTCAATGAGATTCATAGCATTGACACGTCAATTGACTCGATAGTTTTCATAAACAAATTGATTGAAAACATCAATAAGCTTTTAAACTCAGGACTGGACTTCAGGAGCTTGTCGGATCTCGGCTTCTATTTAAGGCTAAACGGTGATAAAATAGATTTCGTTAAAACAGACGGATGGATTAAAGCGTTAAAAATTCAAGGCATTGCGAATCTTATAGGTAATTGCCTCGTACAATTATTCAACTTTGACAATGACGAATTACCGTTCATTACCGAAACAGGTGATAAATACCTACATACCATCTCAAGAGAGATAGACAACATGATAACCAACCCCACTCGACATATCGAAATAAACGACAACAGTCCACAAAAAGGAATAAACCCCATAAAGAAACCTAATTCACACCCTATAAAATACAAATCATATTGCCCGCTTGAGACGTCAAGCAGATTTATGGCCAATATAATTAAAAGTCTTTCAAATATTGATGAATAACTAAAATTTTATAAATTTTTTTGAGATACAGACGATTAGCAGTACCTTTGCATGAAATAAGATACGCCCGTAATGAAACAATACATAGTTCTTTTTATTTGTCTATCACTTTTCAACATACTGCCTTCCACTGCCCAGAATGACGATCAAGAAAGCTACATCCAATGCGAGGACACCTGTCGCCATGTGCATGGAATAGACCTCAGCCATTATCAGGGAGAAGTTTTCTGGGAAAACGTCGGCGCAAACAGTAAAATGGCCTACGTATATCTAAAGGCAACTGAAGGTAGTACCCATATTGACGAAACTTATGAAAGAAACATTGAATTGGCTCATCGTTATGGGTTGAAAGTCGGGTCATACCATTTTTTCCGTCCCAAAACAGACCTGGCCAAACAACTGGAAAACTTCATTTCACAATGCCGCCCTGGCGACCAAGACCTCATACCAATGATTGATATCGAATCTACAGGCGGATTAAAGACTGATGAATTCTGCGATTCACTCTTCAAATTCTTGGATCTGGTGGAAAAAGCATACCGCCAAAAGCCTTTGTTGTATACTTATACAAACTTCTACAACAAGCACCTGAAGGGGAAAATCGATGATTATAAGCTCATGATTGCCCAATATTCAGACGAAAAACCGCAACTGGCTGACGACAGGGACTACACAATGTGGCAATACACGGCTAAAGGACGTATCAACGGAATTAACGCATACGTTGACAAAAGCCGTTTCATGGGCAGGCACAGCATGAGGGAAATAAGATTTAAACACTTTTAAATAAAACGGTAATTTAACATAAAGGAACAGTACAATGGCTATCATAAAATGTCCGGAATGCGGCCATCAAATCAGTGACAAAGCACCCGTATGTCCTGCATGTGGTGTTGAAATAGCAGGAAAAACAGTAAAATGCCCTTATTGTGGAGAAGTATATTTCAAAAGCGAGACAGCGTGTCCACATTGTCATAAAACAACTCCAATAAGCACCACTGAAATAGAACAAACGACAGGCAACAACGTTCACCACAGCATTACAAATGCACCGACCACAACGCCTGTAACTGAAGAAGGGCATGAAATACAAAATAACAGTATTGATAAAAATCATGTACCGGAAAACAATCCTAACCGGAAAAACAACAAAACAATAATACTTGTATCAGTAGCCATTGCCTTACTGATACTCGGCACATGCCTGTATTTCTACAATAACGCAAAGAGCGACAGAGAGCAAGAAGAATACATCTTTGCAATGCAAAGTGATGATCCTACAATATTACAAGCATACCTTAATAACTTCAAAGACGCTCCGCAAGCCCATATTGACTCTATTGCCAGACATCTGGAAGAACTTAACAAGATAGACCAAGACTGGACTGACGCTGTTGTCATGGGCTCAAAGAGAGCGTTAACCGAATATCTTAATACGCACCCTGACAGCCCACATAAACAGGAAGCGCTTGAAAAGATTGACTCTATCGACTGGGCACAATGCCAAAAGCTGAACACGGCAGACGCATACCAACTATACATAGACAGCCATTATGACGGTAACCATTACGAAGAAGCCGTAATTGCCCTTAATAAAATAAAATCCAGCGAAGTGACACCTGATGATAAACAATTCATCAGCAGTATATTCCATAACTTCTTTATCTGTATCAATTCCAGGGACGAGAGCAATCTTACGGCAAACATCGGCGACAATATAAACTTCCTTGGTAAACCAAACGCGACAAAAGCCGACATTGTTTCATTCATGAACAAGATTTATAAAGAAAACGTGGAAAGCATGATATGGAGCATAACAAGCGATTATGAAATAAGCAAGAAGGAAATAGGTGACCTTCAATATGAATACAGTACAACATTTATGGTCAGCCAAGACGTCAAAAAGGATGACGGCACTAATACAATAAATAAATACCGTATAAATGCGAAAGTCGATCCAGACGGTAAAATAACGGAAATGGCTATGACCAGAATCATCGAATAACACTTCGCCGGCGGTACTTAAGGAAAGCAAGCACAATCATGAACAAATTAATCACCACTTGCCTGTTGGCATTCGGCCTTACAAATATGATAGCAGCACAAGAAAAAAGCGTAGAGATACGAGTTATACAGACAAGCGATGTACACGGTTGTTTCTTCCCTTACGACTTCATCAACCAGAAATCCATGAGCGGCTCGCTTGCAAGAGTGTCAAGTTACGTGAAATCGCTTCGAAAGGAATATGGAGACAACCTGCTTTTGTTGGACAACGGAGACATTCTGCAGGGACAACCGACATGTTATTACTGTAACTTCATTAAGCCAGAAATGCCAAATGTGGCAGCCTCTGTGATAAACCATATGGGCTATGATGCGCAAACCATTGGCAATCATGACATTGAAACAGGACATGCAGTATATGACAAATGGATAAAAGAAGTGAAGTGCCCTATGCTCGGGGCTAATATCATCGACACGACAACGGGACACCCATATCTTAATCCGTACGTGATTCTCGAACGCAAGGGAGTGCGTATTGCGGTATTAGGATTGACTACTCCGGCCATCCCGAACTGGCTCAACGTACGTTTATGGGCAGGATTACGTTTCGAAGATATGGTCAAGAGCGCTAATTATTGGACAAAACACATCATTGAGAACGAACATCCGGACGTAATTATCGGTCTGTTCCATTCAGGCAGAGACGGAGGAATAACCACCGATTCGTATGACGAAAATGCCTCTTTGCGCATTGCTAAGGAGGTGTCGGGATTTGACCTAATACTGTATGGACACGACCATAAGAGCAACAAGGAAAATGTAAAGAACAATGATGGAAGCAATGTCTTATGCCTGAATCCTTCATCAAACGCGAATTTTGTTTGTGACGCGACTATAAAAGTAACATTGAATAACGGCAAAGTTACCGGGAAAAGCATAACCGGAGAAATACACGATATCAGGCAACAGCCAATCGACAAAGAATTTATTGAGATATTCAAAAACGACATAGATAGCGTAAACTATTTTGTCACACGCAAAATTGGTACGTTCAAGAACTCCATATACACTCGAGATTCTTATTTCGGGAGCAGTGCGTTCTGCGACCTTATACACAACCTACAGCTAAAGATTACAGGAGCGGACATATCGTTCAACGCCCCACTGTCATTTGACGAATGCATAAAAGCCGGCGACGTACATGTAAGCGACATGTTCAACTTGTATAAATACGAGAACCAGATATACGTCGTGAAAATGACAGGAAAGGAAATCCATAATTATCTTGAGATGAGTTATGGCCTTTGGACAAACACGATGCAAAGTCCTGACGACCATATCATGTTGCTCGAACACAACGGCAACGGAGCTGACGGCTATGGTTTCAAGAATCTTGCTTTCAATTTTGACAGTGCCGCAGGTATCGATTATGAAGTGGATGTAACAAAACCATATGGAGAAAAGGTTAGAATAACAGGAATGACAAACGGAGAGCCTTTCGATGAAAACAAATGGTATAAAGTGGCAATGAACAGCTACCGCGGCAATGGCGGCGGTGAGCTGCTGACCAAAGGGGCGGGAATTCCGCATGACTCATTGCCGGAAAGAATTATTTACGAAAGTGAACTTGACCAGCGATACTACCTCATGAAGGAAATAGAAAAAGCAGGGATAATGGCTCCCGAACCCAACAATAATTGGCATTTCGTGCCTAAAAGCTTTACCGAGAAAGCCATAATAAAAGACAAAAAGCTTCTATTTGGAATAAACTGACAACATATAATAATATCCAAAGACGTTTATCATGGACAAATATTGGTTCGTCTTCATCAAATCGGAACTGTTGCTTGAGAAGACAAGCAATGGTAATTACACAATTCCGTTACAAGAGAATCCACCGATTGCCGTCGACAATGCGGACGACATACACAACATAACCCCATTAGGCGATATTGAAGTCAAGACATATAACTCGGGGCATGACAACATTGACACCTCACGCTATGAACTTTGCGGCCTGCGCGCTTCATATAACAAACTGACTTATGAACTGTATCTGAAAGCAGGAAAATGCGCGGAAATACTATATTGGGACTCTAACACAAAATTCTGCGGGAAATGTGGCGGAAAAATGAAACTGCACACCGACATATCCAAAGTATGCACAAAATGCGGCCGCGAGATATGGCCACAACTATCAACAGCCGTCATTGTACTAATCCGGCGTGAAGACAAAGTCCTACTCGTTCATGCAAATAACTTCAAAGGCCATTATTACGGCCTTGTAGCAGGCTTTGTCGAAACAGGCGAGACTTTGGAGCAAGCAGTCCAAAGGGAAGTAATGGAAGAAACAGGCTTGACAATAAAGAACTTACGGTATTTTGGCTCACAACCATGGCCCTACCCCTGCGGGCTGATGGTTGGTTTTCATGCCGACTACGCAAGTGGAGAAATCCACTTGCAACGTTCCGAACTCGGAGCTGGTGGATGGTTCAGCAAAGACCATCTACCCGGAATTCCTGAAAAATTATCAATAGCAAGAAAACTCATTGACAACTGGCTTGAATCGCAAGAAGGCATTTCAGAGCCATAACGATACGTCAATATATATTCAAGTTGTAACCAATTGAGAATCAGATACATTACAAAATGCCGCCTTTCAGCTAACGAAAGACGGCATTTTACATCTCAAAAGACGCTCTTTCGTTAAAAGATATACGGTCGTTTAAAAAAGTTAAGCATACGTATTATCAAACACCAAGCACTTTGACAAACACTATCATTCGTACGCTTATTATTTGCCTTGTTGCAAATAAAATATTACTTTTGCACCATGAGCGACAAAAAACAACCCTTAGTAAGTTTTATCGTGACATGCTACAACCTGCCTCACGACATGGTGAAGGAATGTCTGAACAGCATTATCAACCTGTCATTGCATAAGGCCGAAAGGGAAATAATACTCATCGACGACGGTTCTGACACCGACCCGCTTGCTTCTTTAAATGATGAACGTAACGAAATAATGTACATCAGACAAAAGAACGGTGGACTAAGTTCGGCCAGAAACACAGGCCTGCGCATGGCTACGGGCAAATATATCCAGTTTGTCGACGGCGACGACCGACTTGTTACGGAAGCATACGAAAGATGTCTGGATGTCGTAAGATACAATGAACCGGACTTGGTGCTTTTCGATTCGACGGACAGTGACAAGGTGCGCATAAACTACGAACTGCCAGAACCAATGGATGGCGCTCACTACATGAGGCATAACAACATACATGCAACAGCTTGCGGTTATGTCTTTAACAGAAGAATACTTGGCGACTTACGGTTTACGCTCGGAACATTACATGAAGACGAGGAGTTTACCCCACAGCTGATATTACATGCCGAAAAAGTGTACAGCCTCAACATAACGGCATATTATTACCGCAAACGACAAGGCTCTATAACAAACAACGTAAACAAAAGAAACATAATAAAACGCCTAAACGACGTTGAACGGATAATAACACATCTCAATTACCTGGCTGACATATTGCCTACAGGCGACAAAAGTGCCATGAAAAGGCGTGTAGCGCAACTTACGATGGACTATATTTACAATACGGTTGTCCTGACACGTTCGGCAAAACAAATAGAAAAAAGAATCAGCAGGTTGGAGACAAAAGGCCTGTTCCCTTTACCTGACGCGAATTACACCACAAAATATACAATATTCAGACATTTGTCAAAAAACAGAATACTCAGAAAAATTTTCGAAATAACGCTGAAATGACACCCTCACAATATAAAAACCTTATATCTGTAATAGTACTAACATACAACGAAGAAAAAACTATTACCCGCACACTCAACTCTATATTATGCCAAAAATGCCATGTCCCATTCGAGATCGTACTGGGAGATGACTACTCAACAGACAACACGCGCAAGATATGTGAAGAATACGCCAAACGGTTTCCCAACATCATACGATTAATGGAAAAGGCACCAAACAAAGGTATTATTGATAATTATTTCGATTGTCTATTGGCTTGCCAAGGGAAATACATCGCAGACTGTGCCGGCGATGATTTCTGGGTTGACCCACTGAAACTGGAGAAAGAAGTAACTATATTGGAAAATAATCCAGATGTAACATTAGTGCATACAGACTGGATGTATTATGATGAAGAAACAAAAGCGACAACCCATCAAAAAATAAAAACTTTCAAAAATAAAATTACAGATGGGAAATGCATGATTGAATCTATTGTCACCCAGACCAATGGCTATGTCATACATCTCTGTTCTGCACTATATCGAACAGAAATTATGCGTAAAGCATATATGGAAAATACTTATCTATTCAGAAATAAAGATTTCGGATGTGAAGATTTACAAATATGTTTTATAATGGCATATATGGGAAAAATAGCATATATACCTGACATAACTCTTTATTACAGTTATGGTAGAACATCAGCTTCAAACCTAAATAATGATAAAAAACAATTTTTCTTTACAAGAAAAGTCACAAATCTAAGTTATTATTTATGCAAGAAATATGATATAAATAGCAAAATAACTTATAAATATTTCCAAAACAGGTTGTTTGGACTCACTATGCACGCCTTTCGTTGCAAAGATAAACACTTACATCGAATGGTGCAGGATTGCAGTAATGATTGGCAAGTCCAAATTCCAACAAAAGCAAAAATTGCCAATGTAATAATGTCCAACATGCTTACATGGAATTTATTTTTATATATCCGCAAGATTTTCGTAGGCATTAAACACATTTTAAGAAAATAATAATTATCATAATTAACCATGACTTGATATAATATTCTTGAAAACCTGTTCTAATTTTAATCCGACAGCTTCCTGTGACACCATATTTACAACTTCTGATGAAATCATTTTTGAACTAATATTATCATCTGAACAACGCTTTAACATTGCCTCTGATAATTGAACTGCATCGTCAATCTTTGTCACAGTACAACCAGACAACTTTTTAATACTTTGTGGAATACAATCAGTTGAAATCACAGGTATTCCTGTACACATTGCTTCAAGCAATACCAATGGCTGCGCTTCACTTCTTGACGCAAGTACAAGGCAGTCGCTGTTATACAACAAATCACGTACCCCTTTCTTGTCAAGTTCACCACAAGCAATTATCTGATTACTGTTTCCCAACATTGCCATACAACTTGGCCCCTTTGTATCCTTTCCTGCTATATACAACTCTACATTGGCATTATGCGTTACCAAGAGTTCAAATGCACGGAATAATACATCATATCCTTTTCGTGGAATAAAGTTCGCTAAACAACAAAAACGATATCTTCTCCCTTTCAACGGCTTACGCTCTTTATACGCAAAAAAATCAGTATCAATAGTATTCGATATTTCAATCCAACGGTAGTCTTTACCAAAATAACAAGAAATATCATCAACCAATTCCGATGCAACAGGAATAACCATATCCGACGACTGATACGTTTCTTTCAATAAAGGAATCTGCCAGACATTTGTCAGATCCGTTCCAAACTCTGCTTTATATATCATTGACGGCAAATGTTCGGTAATCACGAACGGAATGCCATATTCTTACTTATCTGATAAGCGGCATAACCTGCCCATTTTGCACAGTGCGCATGAATTATGTCTGGTTTGCCATTAATATGTACATACATGTTAAACATACTTCTCACAATATTAACCCAACGCTTAACATTCGGACGAACACACAACGGTATGCCACGCATGTCTGAACGATACACTTGTATGCCGTCAACGGTAACCCATCTACGCTTATACGGAGTTAACAAATATGTAAAAAGGCCACGTCTTACAGCTAACTGTACATTTGCCAATATTGTTACATCGTGTCCCAAAGCTGCTAAAGCCTTACTTTGTTCTAAACAAAACTCCCCACCATAAGGAGGAAAAAACGATGGTATTTCGACTATTTTCATACTATATTTGGCTTAAATCCTAAAAAACAAGACATATAATGTCAAATACTCCTTCTTCTAAACTCCGCACAAGTTACAGCCGTAGCAACCGCAACATTAAGACTGTCGATTCCTTTGGATTTACGATAACATGGAATAAACAATGTCCGATTAACTTTTGACATGACTTGTGGAGAAACCCCATTACCCTCATTGCCCATGATTATCATGCCATATGAAGATAACTCTTGAGAATAAATATTTTCTCCTTCTAACGAAGTTGCATAAACAGGTGTTTCTGTCGGCAACTCATCAAGCACTGCGCATAAATCTCTATATACGAGTTTTACCCTCGCTATACTGCCCATCGTTGCCTGCACAACTTTTGGATTAAAAGCATCTGCAGTGTCAGGACTACAAAATATCGTCGAAATGCCAAACCAATCGGCAATGCGTATTATTGTTCCGAGATTGCCAGGGTCTTGTATTTTATCAAGCGCAAGACACAAATCCTTGTTACATATATCAATAGAAACTTCTTCATGAGGTTTACGAAACACCCCAAGCACCTGTTGGGGATGTTGCAAGAAACTGACTTTGCCAAGCTCTTCTTCTGTCACAACCGCATCTTGCTGACGCGGAGTGATGTTAGTCGAAGCATACCATTTATCTGTAGCGACAAGTATTTCAGGAGTCTGCACAGCCAACAAGTCAGCCACAACTTTTGGCCCCTCTCCTACAAAACAGCCCTCTTTGTCACGATTCTTTTTTAGTGCTAAAGAGTGGATATATTTGATCTGGTTCTTGCTTATCATATCATTTTTAAGTTTTGCAGGACAAAACTACTAAAAATTTAGTATTTTTGCAGTCTAAAACAAAATTAAGTGATAAAACGGATAATAAATAGATTGCAAAAGATAGTTTCCACATTAATTATTGTGGTAACAATCACTGCTTGTTCAGCCTCAAAGTTCATTCCTGAGGGCAGCTATCTATTAGACGATGTCAAAATAAAATCCGACACAAAAAATATTGAAACCAGCCAGTTAGAACCTTATATAAGACAAAAAGGAAATTCCAAATGGTTTTCACTTTTTAAAGTTCCTTTAGGCACATACGCTTTATCAGGACGCGATACAACAAAATGGATTAACCGAAAACTGCAAGCCTTGGGAGAAGGTCCTGTTTTATTTGATTCCCTTCAGGCAGAGCAGACATGTAACGATTTAAGTAACGTATTACATGGAATGGGATATATAAAAGCACAAGTAGACTATGCATTGAAACGTGAAAAAAAGAAAAAGGTAAAAGTAATATACAACCTCCATCCTGGCAAACGCTATCATATCAGCTCTATTAATTATGACATCCAAGACAAAAATATTGACTCAGTACTTAAAAATAAAAAATTTCATTCTACTAATCTGCGCATTGGCATGCCTTTCATGGTAAGTGTTCTTGACAATGAACGAGAACAAATTACCGACTTCTTAAATAATAATGGCTATGTCAACTTCCACAAGGATTTCATCTCGTACTCGGCTGATACAATAAGTGGAAGTACAGATATAGACATAACACTACATCTGCATAAATTCTTATCCGGCAACGGCGAAGAAGAAACAGAGCATAAACAATATACCATTGGCAAGATAAATTATCACGCAAATGGTGATTTTGATAAAATACCATTACGAAAATCCGTTTTGGAAGAAAATACGATTATTGAAGCAGGAAAATTATATAATGCCGATGAACTGCAAAAAACCTACAACCGATTCGGACGGTTACCAATAGTAAAATACACTAATATTAAGTTTACAGAACGGCCTGACAGCAATATTCTTGATTGCAATATAGGAATAAGTACTAATAAGATCAACAGCATAAGTTTTCAGCCGGAAGGTACAAATACAGCTGGAGACCTTGGGGCTGCAGCCTCTCTTACTTATGAAAACAGAAATATCTTCAGAGGAGCAGAAACATTCAGCATAAAACTCAGGGGAGCTTTTGAGGCAATAACGGGACTGGAAGGATACCAGAACCAGGATTATGAAGAATATAGCCTGGAGGCAAAACTTTTGTTTCCACGATTTGTCGTGCCGTTCTTGTCTAAAAAGTTCAAGAAACAGTCAACAGCCATGTCAGAGTTGACAGTTAGCTATAACATGCAAAACAGGCCTGAATTCCACAGAAGAGTCTTCACAGCAAGCTGGAGATACAGATGGAATGACATATCCGGGAAAAAAAGCTATAAATTTGACTTGATAGACCTTAACTATATTTACATGCCATGGATATCAACCACATTCAAGGAAGAATATCTTGACGATGTAAACAATAGGAATTCTATTTTAAGATATAATTACGAAGACTTATTTATAATGAAATTAGGTTTCGGAATGTCATTTAACAATGGCGATGAAGCATATAAAATCAACGTTGAGACATCAGGAAACTTTTTAAGTGGAATTTCTCACTTGTTGGGAAGCAAACGCAATGAAGACAATCAATATACTCTATTTAACATTGCATTTGCCCAATACGTCAAAGGAGATTTCGACTACACAAAAATTATAATGTTCGACCGCAACAATAGTTTGGCATTACACGCCGGCCTTGGCATAGCCTACCCTTATGGGAACAGCAAGATATTGCCGTTTGAAAAACGTTATTTCTCTGGCGGTGCAAACTCCGTAAGAGGTTGGAGCGTAAGAGGACTTGGTCCTGGTAAATTCAAGGGAACAAACGGAGCCATTGATTTCATAAACCAAACAGGAGATGTAAAACTTGACTTAAATATTGAATTGCGATCATTTTTATTCTGGAAAGTGTATGGTGCGGCATTCATCGATGCCGGTAACATTTGGACCATCAGAGCTCATGAAGAACAACCTGGTGGACAATTCAGGTTTAAGGATTTTTACAAACAGATAGCTGTTGCGTATGGCTTGGGAATAAGATTTAACTTCGATTTCTTTATTCTTCGCTTTGATATGGGTATGAAAGCAATAAATCCAGCATACAATTCAAATAACGAACACTATGCCATTTTCCACCCTGATTTCAGCCGCGATTTTGCCTTTCACTTTGCAGTAGGCCTTCCATTTTGACATGCCATTTACCATTCCTTTTTACAACAGGTATTCTGAAAACAGCTTGTTCGGTTATACATCCCGAAGTCCCAAGTGTATCCACCCGCAAGAAATTAAAGACAGAACAATTAGCCACGACAAAAGTATCACATATGTGCTCTATTTCACCTATTTCATGAGTCGCGCCAACCTGCTGCGTCCGTATGATGTCCACATCCGCCTGAGAAATATTATTTGAAATAAAACTCAACCATTTTTTTGACTCTATTGTACAAAAAGGCACAGCACCAACGAAATCTAAATTAAAATAACAAGACGCAAAACAATCAACGACATGCCCGACTTCTTTATCATTTTCATCTTTTGAGCCTGAACATGAGAGGAAAGATAATAGAGCAAGAATGCAAAGAAACATAAAAACAAATGCATATAACCGCACTTTATCTACGTTCAATATTTTAGTAACCATAAGTTTCATTCCCTATACTTTACAACATTAAAAATTTCTACAAAGGTATTAAATTTTTTTGCCCTATAACCTTTTCTTTATAAATTTGCAGACAAAAATAAAAAAGATGCTGAAATTTATATCTTTCGGGAGTGGAAGTAGCGGTAATTGTTATTACATTTTCACTGAAAAATACGGATTATTAATAGACGCCGGTATAGGTATTAGAAAGATGAAAAAATATTTCGGCGACTTTGGTTTAAGTTTTAATAATATTGACTGTATTCTCGTTACTCATGATCATGCCGATCATGTAAAAGCCGTAGGATTTGTAAGTAGTACATACAACCTACCGGTTTACGCAACTGAAAAAGTACACGAAGGCATTAAGCGAAACTATTGCGTTAGAAAAAAAATTGATAACAATAATATCAAGTACATCAATCTTGGAGAGAATATATTGTTAGGCGACTTCACCGTCAGTACGTTCCATGTTCCGCACGACAGCTTGGATAATGTTGGTTTCAAAATCAAATATGGAGAACAGACATTCTGCTTGATGACCGATATCGGGCATGTAACAGAAGAGATGGCCCATATAATAAGTGAAGCTAATTACCTTGTCATCGAATCCAACTATGATGAGGAAATGCTATGGAGCGGAGCATATCCTGAATACCTTAAAAAGCGAGTATCCGGCGGCATGGGACACTTGTCGAACAAAAAATGTGTACAAGCAATAATAGAAAATGCGACGAACAGGTTGCAAGAAATCTGGCTATGCCATCTTAGCCAAGAGAATAATCACCCTGAATTAGCCCGAAAAACAATAGAACTGGACTTGAGAGAGACCGGAATAGATTACCTGTCAACCGTTCCCGTTGAGGTCCTAAGAAGAAATGTCCCAAGCAAGATATATGAACTCAAATGACTAAATCAAAATAACAATGAAAAAGTTTTTAGTAAAAAGTGTGTGTTTATGCACTGCGTTAATTTTCAGCTCACAAGCAAACGCCCAGCTAAATCTTGGAAACATACTTAAGAACGTAGTTTCCGGAACAAAAGACAAAACTGAGACAAACAACTCGCAAGACGAGAACAAAAACGGAAGTATCATTTCCACGATCACAAATATCTTCTCTGGGAATAAGGTAGCCACTAAAGATAAAATTATTGGTACATGGGTTTATGAGGAACCGGCAATAGTATTGTCAAGTGACAATAACCTTAAAAACATCGGAGGAAAGCTGGCTGCATCGACAATTGAAAACAAACTGAAAGATAAACTCGAAGGATACGGCCTTACGAAAGGATGTGTCAAAATGACCTTTGACGAATCAGGAAACTTCACTCAGACAGTAATGGGAAAAGAACTGAAAGGCACATATACCATAGAAGACAAAAACATCACGCTCAAATATGGAGGTAAGGTATCACAAATCATTGGTACCACGCAACTTGACGGCAACAATCTGTTAATAGTCATGGATGCATCAAAATTACTTAAATATGTAAATGTCTTAGGAGATATATCCCAGAATGCAACTTTAAAGACAGCAACGTCCCTGCTCGGCAGCATGGACGGACTTGAATGCGGTTTAAAGCTTATCAAGCAATAGTATCCTGGAAAAAAGAGTTAAAAAACGAATTAAAAAATAGAAAAAGTTAATTTTTTAATTTAAAAATACTACCTTTGCACCCGCTATTACGAGTTAGTAGCATAATTCAAACCTAAAATAACAAAAAAAAAAATGGCAACAAAAATCAGATTGCAGCGTGGCGGCCGTAAGGGATATGCTTTTTACCGCATCGTCATTGCTGATGTAAGAGCGCCACGAGATGGCCGGTTTACAGAGAAAATCGGTACTTACAACCCTAACACAAATCCGGCTACTGTAGATTTGAATTTCGACCGTGCACTTTATTGGGTAGAAGTTGGCGCACAACCAACTGACACTGTACGTAATATCCTTAAGCGTGAAGGTGTGTATCTCATGAAGCACCTGCGTGGCGGAGTCAAGAAAGGCGCTTTTGACGAGGCTGCAGCCCAAAGTAAGTTTGACGCATGGAAAGCTAACAAGGAAAAAAGTCTCGAGCTCATACGTGAAAACGACGCAAAGAGCAAGAAAGAGACTTATGCAAAGAACCTTGAAGCTGAAAAGAAGTCAAATGAAGCAAAAGCTAAACAGGTCGCAGAAAAGAAGGCTGCCATCGAGGCCGCTAAAGCTGAGGCAGCAGCTGCCGAGGCTGCTTCTGAAGCAACCAACGAGGAAGCTCCTGCTGAAGCATAATAACGACATTTTATATTTTAACGACAAAAAAGATGGTGGGCAAGCTTTTGTCCACCATCTTTTTTGCGTACATATCGCAATGATTACATTCAATCATCCGCATCATCCGGCAATATGACCGACGGCCTACGTTTCCTCTTATAGCCAAACAATTCCAACAACGAGTTAAAATCCTTTTTGAATATGATGCCTATGCCTTGAGTATTCAATGATGACTTCGTAAAGTATCTGTCATTAGTCTGGTTATAAACCTTAAGGGCTATATTCCCATTTGGCAGCAACAAATAATTTATATCAAAGTCGCCAATGAACGATGTTGTTGCATTAGCATTGTCACGATATCCGAATTGACCGTTGATAATGAGTCTGTTGTTGAGCAGACGCCCAGACAAAAGGCCTTCGTATTCAGCGTTGTTAAATCCCTCGTCACCGGTGCTTATGTTAGCGCCGAAAGTCCAGTTGTTGTTCTTTACGAGGCTACCCAGCAGAGTGTTTATCTGTTGGCTTATGGTTCCGCTCAGTAAACTCTGCATAGCAAGACTCGTCTGGTTGGACTGGTTCTGTTCCGAGGAGTTGTTATTACTTTGCATATAAAAGCGTCCGACACTTAAGAGGTACACCACCTGCTGGTTCATCTCCTCCTCGCCATTGATGACAGTGCGTACCATTTGTTCGGCGTCCTCGTTTACCGTTGGCATGTCTATATTAAAGTCTACGTGAGGCGCCTGCGGCGTACCGCTTATATTCATAAGGCAGTCAACCCTTACATTATTGCTCGAGAAACTGTTCCCCAACTGCAGGTCAGACAAAGGTACTCCATTAACAGTATATACGGCCTGCAAATCTAACAAGGCGTCATAAGGATCGCCGCCAAAAACAATCGTGCCTCCACGCTGGAATTGAAATATCTTTTTAATTATGTTCTGTATTGTCAATGTATATACGCCATGGTCAATGGTGTATGTACCAAACATATCAAATGACCCTTTATTAAAATACGAGGCCCTTATCGTTCCAGTGCCGTTCAGGGCTATATAGTCATTCGTGTTTTTATCCATCAGCACCCTCAACGTAGCGTCAGGTGTCATGTTTACGATGAAATTTATCCTCATGTCCGAAGGGATATCAACGGGTAAATGCCGCTCTGCAGGACTTTCTACAATGTCCCTCCCAAGTGTGTCACCGTCATGCGACAGCGAAGTCTTGTCGCGCCAAGTTATGAATTGCTGGTCAGATATTACGCCAGGGCTTGCCGCATTATATTCTATGAACGAGTTATTTTCAGGAGTAATGTCTATGTCTATGTCAACCCTTCCATCGCGTCCCTGTATGCTGCATACGCCTGTGCCATAGGCCGTGCCGTAAAAAGAATCGTCACCGTACCCGTTGGTGTCGTAGCATAGCAGGTTCTTAGTACTAATGCTTACGTCATAGGTCAAGTGGCTGAGATGCTTATGGTGAAGGCTGCCGTTTACGATACCTATGTTGCCGTTCCGGTCACGTATGGTGTCCGCCCTGAACACTATATTGTCTGGCATGAAATGTATCGTATCGTTCACAAGGCTATAGCTGACGTTTATTGGTGTTATCCGTGCTTTGCCGTCAGCCACGACCTTGCCTGTCAATTCGATGGCATCCAGCGGGCCGTGCAATCTGAGATTGCCATTGGCCTTTGCGTTGATTTCGTCCATAAACGCTCCGCAAAAACTTTCAAGAAACTCTATATTAGTATCTTCGGCCTTTATGCCCAGGTCAATGCGGTTATTGGCTGGAGAAACATAGCCCTGTATCGTAGTTCGTGCGTTATCGGCGTCGTCGGCACGTGCGTCGATATCTATACGTTTGTCATCCTTGTTCCAATTTACTTTGGCGAAGAGCTTGCCCATCCTGCCGTGCTCGAACGTGAAGTTGTCAACTATCAGGTCGGCATATGCATCCGGTTCATAGAAGACCGATTTCACGTAGGCCTTACCGGTCATGTTTCCACCAAACTCTACTGAATGGAAATTAACAAGCCCGAGTACATAGTTTACATCAACGTCTTGCAGGTCCACAGTTATAGAGTCGTCGGCATGCTTCGTGGCCATACCGTCTATCCTGATATGCTGCCTGTCATGCTCTATGGCAAAATGGTCTATCGTCAAGTCACCCCCGTTGTAGGCGATACTTGAAGGCAACACATTCCATATGGTATCATTGACCAATATATGCGACGGTTTCACGGCTATATCAACACCTGTACCCCCAGCGTCGCTCCTAACAAACCGCGTCTCGGCGTTTAATACACCAGCCATCAGTCTGTCCATGTTGTTGCTCCATCTGACCGATGTCGCAAGCTTGTCGTCGACGGCAGCCGCTTCGAGCGACAGATCTAGCCTGTGACCGTTACCCATAACCTTGCACACGCTACCGTCCACCGACAGAGTATCGCCTAACGCATCCATCCGTATTGCAAAATTCTCGTACGGATTGCCGTCATAGTCAATCCTGTCTGCATGACAAACCATAGACATCACGCCGAGGCCGTCGTCCACGTTGGCACTTACTTTCAACGGGGCGCCAAGTTCCAGCGGCACGTCGAACAAGGCTGAGAGCCAATCCGTCTTTACTATCTCGGCATTAAGAGTAAACCTGTTATCCGTTGCGCCAGCTCCCCCAAACAGAGTAGGCAACCTCGAACCAAGCATGCCCGTAAGACTCCTTGCGATAGTACGCAACCTATAATCACCCGTAATCCGTGCTGTAGCAAAGTCGCTGTGCAATGCCAGACTACCCGCATCGGCCACCACGTCAAGGCTATCAAGCCTATACACAGTATCGCTGGAGTACATCGAAAAATTCCTTACCCCCACACGACCCTTAAAAAGGTTAGCCACGTTTCCAGACATCCGCGTGTCCATACTTACGTCCAAGTCAAACTTAGCTCCATTCCACCTATCAGTTATCTTCAAAGCTGCAAGGTCGAGTCGCCGCACCGTAGCATCAATATCAGCAGTACGCCCCGACGCTGACAGATCCATGCTGCCGCTGACGCTTATACTTCCGTTTGGGTCGTCAACACTCAGCAAACCGTTGAACGAGGCCCCTCCGTAAGTTCCCTTAGCCGTAATGCCTGAATAAGAATAACCGTTATAATCGAACCGCGGAAAAACACCGTCAATGCGTACGTCGGAAATACCGCCTTTGCCTACTCTACACCATGCCTTTACCGTTGTGGCCAACATACCTAACCGTCCGTTGTCAAGCAGCCGTCCCACGTCAAGCCCCGCCGAATTGACATAAGCTTCTACACGGCCTCCGTCATGCCTAAACCTGACGTCAGCCCGCCCAACATCAGTACGCAGCAAGCCGCTAAGCGCCATCACCCTGCCCTTGCCTGACACGTTGCCAGAATAGCTTACGTCACCAAGACGCAGCAAGACCTTCGCCACATCGTCGTCCACATCGGTAAAACCATTAAGAACCATGTCCAGCCCAGAGGCAGTGCATGCCAGCCTATCGATGTCTGCATACCAAGCGACTCCGGCGTCCGATTTTGCCACACGTCCTCTAGCCGCAAGAACGACGCCGTTTCCTGAAGACCTTACATCCAGCCTACCAACGTCCAATGAACGCCCCGTACCACTGAACTCGGCGATGAGGAACAAAGGCTCTGTGTACCCAACAAACGAAGGCACAAAGCACGCCAGATCACATAGCGATACTTTCGACGAACTAATCCTACCCCAGAATCGCAACGTCGACAGATCCGGACCACCGCTCCTCGAGACGTAATCAGCATGTACGCTGGCAAGACGAATCTCCGAACCTGGCAAATCCAGTTCCAGTCCTTCAAGTTCAGCTCCGTCGTCACGTACGGTAAGGTCAAGCCCTAGCCTCTTGACTATAATGCCCGAAGACTCGCTTAACGACAACTTCTTAACCGAAACGCACATACTATCTGGCGTATAATACGGTATTACCATATGTGCACTTATGTCTTTAACGAACAAATGGCATGGATTAAACCTCGACGGCGTAGGGGGCACGTCGTAACGATCATACTTCACCGAACCGTGCCGTATGATTAGCGAATTGACACTAAGCTCTAAGGATGACTTTCCATCGCCTCCCGACACAAGCGAATCGAGAACAAACTGGTAGTTAGGCTCAACGTCGGCGCCAGCACTGTAAAACACACCCTTAACACCGAACATCTGCGCTGACGACACACGTATTCGCCCAGACCGTATCAAGAGGGCATAGTCAACCTTGGCGGCCAGACGCGACGCACTGACCATCAACACTGATCTCTTGTCGTACATCCTGAAACCATCTACGACAACCCTGCCCAGCAGCCCAAGATGCACCCTGTCCACCGATACCCTGGCACCTAACCTACCGCCCACGACTGAGGCCACACGCTCCCCTATCCAGCCCTGCACCGCCGGCAGTTGCACAAGCACCGCCACCGATACATACAGGATAACAACAGCCCATATCGCCGCCCTTAGTATACGTTTTATCGTCTTCAATTTCAATATCTCTGTATATTAGCGCCGCAGCAGTCGTAGCCATAACGCAGCACATCCATAATCAAATAACCATACAAAGGTAAAAAAAATAGGCGGAATAAATAACTATCCGCCTGTATTTTAATGATTTAAAACATATCTGCCTATTATTTGGCAGAACAAAAAAACAAAGACATTTCATCAATAACATTTAACGCAATTCCCTCACTGACGGAATATCCGAAACCGCAGAACGGAGAAAATAAAAGTTAAGGTCGCTCAATTTCTAACAAAACTTCATTAAAATGACAAAACACATCCTCAGAGTGCCTGAACAACCCAGATTTTTATTTTTCGTGAAGCCCTGGCCTGTCCCCTCTTCTTGGCCACTCAGCCCTAGCGTTGATTATGTCGTTAAAGAACACGCTGAAAGCAGTCTGCATTGCGCTAGGGCGACGCCTGGCCTTCTCGGCATAAGGATTTACTATAATGCGTATGCCCTTGTTCACCACGGCTATATCGACATCTGCACCAGTCATGACAGGATCGCCGTCAACATGCACAAATCCCGCCTTCTCCCTGCGCACATGTATGCGCTCTGTCTTGAATGTCTTGATGTTAGGGTTCTTGTCGAGCGTTTTATTGAACATGTCGATACTAAGCTGAGGGGCCTCCATAACGCCAAATGGTTCCATGACGACAACATCAAGCAGACCGTCGCTCATCGACGCCTGCGGGGCTATGTAGGCGTTATTGCCGTACTGCGAGGCATTAGCACAGGATATAAGGAATGCCTTGTTGAGGAACGTGCCCCCGCCATCTTCTATCTCGTATGTCTCGGGCTTATACTTCAGGCCTTCACGCAGGATGTTCTCAAGGTAGGTTATGGGGCCACGCCTACCGGCCTCAGCAAACTTCATGCTGATGAAGGCGTCGAACCCCATGCCGCACGTACAGAAAAAAGGCATAGAGTTAATCACTCCATAGTCAAGCTCGTGTACAGTGAAAGCGTTTACCACTCCTACGGCCTTGCGCACGTCCATGGGCAACATCAGGTGACGAGCCAGGCCGTTACCCGAGCCGCATGGTATGACACCTAGAGCCGTGACCGAACCCGCTACGGCCCGACCCACTTCGTTTACCGTTCCGTCACCGCCAACAGCCACTACGGCATCGAGCCCCGACCGGACAGCCTCGCATGCTATCTCGTAAGCGTGGCCGCCGTAACGGGTGGCAACTATCGAATAGTCAAAGCGGGTACCGTCGACGGCTTTGCCGATGGACTCGCCGACACTCTGCTTCCTTGACGTTCCTGAAATCGGGTTGACAATGAACAATATGTGCTTCTTCGTCGTCATAAGTGATGCAAAAATAATAATATTCAATATAAAAAGATTTGCCGCAAGCCAATATTTTCACTTTTGAAACACTTTTCCACGTTTTTTCTTAGGCTTTCGACATTTTTTTGTATCTTTGCAGCCTGATTTTGAAAGTATAATGTAGTAAAACTACACCTTATTCTTATTATGGGACTATTACAAGAAAGATACAAGAACTACCGTGAACCGCAAAAGTTCATGGAAGCTGGCGTCTATCCGTATTTCCGTGAAATAACGGGCAAACAGGGCACCGAGGTACAGATGGAGGGTCACAAGGTACTTATGTTCGGCTCTAACGCCTACACTGGTCTGACTGGCGACCAGCGCGTTATCGACGCAGCCAAGGCCGCGCTCGACAAATACGGCAGCGGTTGCGCCGGCAGCCGTTTCCTCAACGGCACGCTCGACCTGCACGTACAACTGGAAAGGGAGCTTGCTGAATTCGAGCACAAAGACGAGGCGCTATGCTTCTCGACTGGCTTCTCGGTTAATGCCGGAGTGCTGTCGGTGGTCTGCGGGCGTGAGGATTATATTATCTGCGACGATCGCGATCATGCCAGCATTGTCGACGGCAGGCGCCTGTCGTTCGCCACATGCCTGAAATACAAGCACAACGACATGGAAGACCTCGAGAAACAGCTACAGAAGTGCCGCCCCGAGTCTATAAAACTAATCGTTGTAGACGGCGTATTCTCGATGGAGGGCGACCTTGCCAACCTACCAGAAATCGTGCGTCTGAAAGAAATACAACGCTTCGGTAATGGTGGATGAGGCTCACGGACTAGGAGTGTTCGGCAGGCAGGGACGCGGCGTATGCGACCATTTCGGCCTGATTGACGACGTTGACCTTATCATGGGCACCTTCTCGAAGAGCTTGGCCAGCATTGGAGGTTTCATCGCCGGAGACAGAGATACCATTAACTACCTGCGCCACACTTGCCGCACGTATATTTTCAGTGCCTCAAACACTCCAGCGGCTACCGCTGCGGCCATGGAAGCCTTGCATATCATAAAGAGCGAGCCCGAAAGAATAGAGCGCCTGTGGAAGGTGACGAATTACGCCCTAAAGCGCTTCAAGGAAGAAGGATTCGAAATTGGCGACACCGAAAGCCCGATTATCCCCTTGTACGTACGCGACGTAGACAAGACCTTCCTCGTCACCAAGTTGGCCTTTGACGCCGGTGTATTTATCAACCCCGTAATACCTCCTGCATGCGCCCCGCAAGATACGCTTGTACGCTTCGCCCTCATGGCTACGCATACAAAAGAGCAGGTGGAGCGCGGTGTGCAGGCCCTGAAAAAAATATTCGTCGAACAAGGTATCATTAAATAAATTCAAGAATCAAGGAAATTTTCTTCTGCGGTTAAGGAAGTTAATCAAGGTCAAGGAGAAAGACATTAGCCTTGCATGGTGAATGCAACAAAACTTATCGTCTTTCTCCTTGACTTGTATTAAATCCTTAACTATTGGAAACATATACCGTATCCACAGACCATGAAAACATGTAAAATCAGTATCGGCGGTAAATCTCCTACCAAGGTTTACGCCGTGTCACTATGTTATCTTCTTTCCATACACATACTTGCGTTGGTGTTCTTCTCAGCGTTCCGTCTCATGCTGTTCCTGTCTGCCGACTACACATTCCCGCCCGACATTGCAGGCGACTATGCGCTTTATTCAATCGCCTTCATTCGTGGGCTATGGTTTGACAACGTCATAGCGTGCTACATCCTACTGCTGCCGCTGGCGGCGTTTTGGATAGCGGCATGGTTCGGCTGCACGGCAAGATGGCTATACCGTTCGTCGGCATGGTACTTCACGATACTTTACGCCCTGTGCTTTGTCATTTCAGCCGCAAACATACCATATTTCAACTACTTCTTCAAGCCAATCAACTCCTCGATATTCAATTGGTTTGACTATATGGGCACAACGGCCGGCATGGTGTTCGGCGAAAGCTCGTACTACCTTCCCATGGCATTGGCTATAGCCACGATAGTTGCTTTCGCCTACATTATTTACAAGCTGTCAACGCTGACGTACGGCAGAGTTACAACAACAATCGGCACATGGAGTCTGAAAGGCGCCAGCATAACGTTCGTAGTTGGCGCCCTGCTCGTAGGCCTGTGCGTATTCGGCATACGTGGACGCCGCGGATACAACCCTATTAAGGTAAGTCAGGCATATTACTGCAACGACCCATTCCTCAACCAGCTTGGAGTCAATCCTGTTTTCAACATAATGACAAGCGCAATAGATGACAACCGAAAGGAGAACAAGGCACTGACACTCATGGCGGCAGACGAGGCCGTAACCAACACACAACACTTATTGGGCAGGGCAGGCATTGACGGCATATCACCCATAGCACGCATTGTCAAAGCCGACAGCAACATTACTATGGTGAAAAAGAACGTGGTAATAATCCTGATGGAGTCGATGTCTGCAAGCCTGATGGGGACATTCGGCAACAAGTCAAGACTTACGCCATTCCTCGACAGTCTGTACCACAGGTCTTTGAGCTTCAGTAACTTCTATTCGTCCGGCATTCACACCAACCACGGCATGTACTCAGCGCTGTACTCCTTCCCCGCCATCATGAAACGTAACGCTATGAAGGGCTCGGTAATACCAGTGTATTCTGGACTGCCGACGGTACTGAAGCAGAACGGATACAGCACAATGTTCTTCATGACCCACGAGTCGCAATACGACAACATGAACGCCTTTTTCAGGACAAATGGCTTTGACGAAATATACTCCCAGGAAAACTACCCCGCCGACAAGGTTGTCAACGGCTTTGGAGTGCAGGACGATTACCTGTTCCAATACGCCCTGCCCGTACTCAACAGACATGCGGCAGATGGCCGGCCGTTCTTCAGCGTTCTGCTGACAATCAGTAACCATCCGCCATACATCATCCCTCCATACTTCCATCCGCATAGCAAAAAGAAAGAAGAGCAAATCGTAGAATATGCCGACTGGTCCATAAAAAATTTCATGACCGAAGCCTTAAAACAACCATGGGCCGACAATACTATTTTCGTACTGATGGCAGACCACGGTAAGCTCGTCGGAACGCCCGAGTGTGAAAGCCCGCTATCATACAACCACATTCCACTGATGATTTTCGGCAAGGACATAGAGCCACGTATAATAGACAATGTCGGCGGACAAGTAGACCTAATGCCCACCCTTCTCGGTATCCTGAACATCGGATATACACATAACGGCTTCGGAATAGACATGCTGAAGGAGAAACGTCCGTACATGTTCTTCACCGCAGACAACCTCATAGGTGTAAGAGACACTTCACGCCTTTACATATATATTCCCGACACACGCCAAGAGTTACGCTACAACGTAAGGAAAGACGGCAAGGTTGCTCCGGCGGAAGACAACGAAACCTTCAAGGCAATGAAGAATTACGGATTCTCGATGTTGCAATGTGCCGAAACGCTTGTCAAACGACAACAAACCGTTGACCATCCAAGGAAAAAACAAAAATAAGCCAGACAGTGAGTGACCAACGATAAATAATTGGACTCCCAATAAGAATTATGGCGAAAAAACTTGCAGGATATAAGAAAAAAACGTACCTTTGCACCCGCAAAAAGAAGGTACGTTTATTCGGGGTGTAGCGCAGCCCGGTAGCGCGCCTGGTTTGGGACCAGGTGGTCGCAGGTTCGAATCCTGTCGCCCCGACAAGTAAAGGGATTATACCGACACAAAGGTATAATCCCTTTGCCTTTTACAGATAACTTGCATCCCACCCAGCACTATATACAACCACATTACCGCACAGCATGAGACAAACGATCTTTATCCTATTCATGATTATGGCGACAACGTCAACGGCGCAGACGGAATTCATAAGGGAATGCGGACAACACGCCTTCCCAAAGACGGTGCCGCCAGGCAACTACAGCGGAATAACGCACATAGAGAAAAACAGGTACGCTATTGTATCCGACAAATCCGAGAATAACGGTTTCTATGTCTTTTCGATAAACATAGACTCGATATCCGGCGAGATAAACGACGCCAGCCTCGAGTCATTCAGGGGAGACTCATGCCGTGGCGGCGACTGCGAAGGAATAGCATATATACCGGAATCTTCGACATTCTTCATAAGCCGTGAGTCTGATGCAACAATAGCCGAATATGATTCAACTGGCAACACTACAGGAAAAACGCTCGAGATACCCGCAATATACAAAAGTGGCATGGGTAACTACGGTTTCGAGTCATTGGCCTATGACAGACAGTCCCGACTGTTATGGACCATCAACGAAAGCACACTGCACGGCGACGGACCACAAGCCACGTCTAACAACGGCGCCGCCAACATATTGAGGCTGCAATCATTCGGCGACGATTTACGTCCGATGGCACAATACGCATACAAAATGGATAAACCCGAGGCACATTCAAAATCAAGTCAGTATGCAATGGGGGTAAGCGAAGTAGCAACCTTGGACAATGGCCGACTGCTCATACTCGAGCGCGAATTCTTCGTCCCCAAAACTAAACTCGGCGCCTTCGTACAATGCAAACTGTACGAAATAACACCGTCAAAAGAATACGAAATTCCTCTTGACGGGGAGATTAACCAGCAAACGAAAATATTACCGAAAAGACTTATCCATTCATTCAAGACAAAACTGCAACTTTTCAAGAATTCAATAGCCAATTATGAAGGGATGTGCGTCGGCCCGAAATTAAAGGACGGCAGCACTGTACTGATATTGGTCAGCGACTCGCAAAATCAATATGCAGGCGTGCTAAAGGACTGGTTCAAGACAATCGTCATACGGTAAACCTTACATAACACCTATCATCAAAAGAAGCATTACCGTCCATAAGCCCCTTGGTTGCCTTGAACGTTCCTATGCACAATGGGTCGTCAGCCAACTGCCTGGATAAAGCCATTTCACTATCCTCCAATGTCGGCTTAAGGAATGGATAACCGTCACTTGCCAGTATTATCTCGCCACAATCATCATTGACGTTGATTACTTTCACCTTAGAGGTCGGTATTTCAAATCCGTCAATGACAGGATAGTCTATATTTTGGTGCATGCAACATTCCTTCAAGTCGTGCATTATGAACCTACGTCCGGGGTCATACGTACATACATCCCCAACCTTGAGTCCACCTTTCATGGCCGCTTTAAGGTATCCTGCACGCTTATCCGCAAGCACAGCCTCCTGCGGTTTGGGATTGTCATAGTATGTTCCTCCAACAATACACTGGCAATCGCCGACCATCCATACCTGCTTATGGCAACATGAATATACCACGGCGCTGGCGGTAAGCCGTTCTACCGGATGTCTTTCGAGATAATCCAGACTCAGCGCATGCGCCATATATTCGTTACGGACTACAGCGGTTACATTAGCACAGAAATCATCCACACTGATGTCAGCCGGCATTATGCCGATATACCACCTTATCAGCTCCATACAATACCTGCCATTCGACATTCCGGGACTGATTTCAACAGCTGTCTTGCTTGTACTCCCGTCAATCACGGCGACAAAGCTATCGTTTATTGCCAGACCGTCTTCGCATGCCTCCTGACTTTTCTTTCCTACGATGGCCTTCTCTATTATCTTCATTGTATACAGATGCTTTTTTGTGAGTATTGCCGCCTGAATACAAACGGTTGAGTAAGTCTGGCCGACCGATACGCCTCAACTCACGCTCAATGTTACGGCGCTCCTCCGGCTTGTACCAGAAAAAAAACTGTCGTTGAGCAAGTTTCTCACGCTGAGTCTTGGCCGAATATACAGGTTTCAAGGTATAAGGGTCATATCCGGTATACCATGTCTCAGTACTTACTGTCATTGGGGTTGGCGTAAAATCCTGTACCTGTTCGAGGTGGAAATCCAGTCCTTTAGTTATCACGGCAAGTTCAGCCATGTCCTCTTCCTTACATCCCGGATGGCTGCTTATAAAGTAAGGTATGATCTGCTGCCTGAGATTCTCCCTGGAATTTATCGCGTCAAATATTTTCTTGAACTCCTCAAACTGGGAGAACGAGGGCTTACGCATCAGTTTAAGAACATTGTCCGAAGTGTGCTCTGGAGCCACTTTTAAGCGTCCACTCACATGACGGCATATCAGTTCGCGTATATATTCCTTTGCAGCCTTGTTACACTTCTCGTCCTTGCTCTTGTACAACAGCAAGTCATAGCGTACGCCACTGCCTATAAAGCTTTTCTTTATCCCCGGCAAAGCGTCTACAGCCCTATACACATCAAGCAATTTGCCGTGGTCGGTATTGAGGTTCGGGCATATACCTGGATGTATGCACGACGGACGTCTGCACTTTCCGCAAATAGATTTATCACGTCCTGACATACCGTACATGTTTGCCGACGGTCCCCCAAGGTCGCTGATATACCCCTTGAAGTCAGGCATTTTTATTATGTTCCTGACTTCCTTCAAAATGCTTTCCTTGCTTCTTGACGTAATAAATTTTCCTTGATGGGCACTTATAGTACAGAAAGCGCACCCACCAAAACATCCACGATGTATATTAACCGAGTGTTTTATCATTTCATAAGCAGGTATGCGCTTTCCCTTATATTTAGGGTGTGGCAATCGGGTGTACGGCAAGTCGTATACCGCATCAATTTCCTCTGTCGTCATGGGAGGATACGGAGGATTTACAACCGCATACACTCCGTCGACCTCCTGTAATATCCGGTGTGCATGCAGCATGTTCGACTCTTCCTCAATATGCCTGAAATTCTCGGCCTGCGCCTTTTTGTCGTGCAGGCATTCTTCGTGCGAATGCAGCATTATGTCGTCCGGCATAACCCCGCCAGGTATATCCTCTTCAGCAGAAAGATACACGGTTTGTGGTATGTCACGTATCTCACGGATATCCTTACCGGCCATCAATTCATGGCAAAGGGCCGCAACAGGCTTCTCGCCCATGCCATAAATTATCATGTCTGCGCCCGAATCGCACAAGATACATTTCTTTAACTCCTCCTTCCAATAATCATAATGGGTCAACCTGCGCAACGATGCTTCGATTCCACCAAGCACAACGGGTACGCCAGGAAACAAATTCTTCAATATCCGGCTATATACAATAGTAGGATATTCGGGCCTGCAATCATGGCGGCCATCCGGACTATAGGCATCCTCCGAACGCAAACGGCGGTTGGCGGTATACTTATTGACCATCGAGTCCATACATCCAGGAGCTATGCCGAAAAACAAGCGTGGACGGCCAAGCTTCTTGAAATCCCTGAAATCACCGTGCCAATCCGGCTGAGGCACTATCGCTACACGAAGCCCCATTGCCTCGAGGGTCCTCGCTATCACGGCCACGCCGAACGACGGATGGTCTACATACGCATCGCCAGAAAACAATATCACGTCAAGCTCGGTCCATCCCCTTAACTCAACCTCCTTCTTTGTCGTAGGAATCCATGCCGTTTTCGATAACGGCTGCATGCCATCCCTACCCGCTCCGACACGCGCAGATTGCCCGGTCACTACTCCAGGTCCTTGTATATCCCTGCTATTCACGCCTCGCAATCCTTGGTCTCGGTGTTCCATTTATCATAAAAGCGCACAAGCTGGTTTAGGCCAAAAGCCTTCATGTTATTATTGTAAATCACGTCAAGGCACAAGTCAAGCAGTTCCTTGTCCGTATCGGTTCCCATTTCCAACATTGACCTTACGTTCAGCTTCAGCTTATCAAGCACCTGTTCGTCTATTATTCCGTTACTGTCAACAAGATTCTCGAACAACGAATATTTCCTTATCGTATTGAGATGTTCCTCATTTATCGTTATGCTTCTCGTTCCCGAAGCATTGGTCTGGATTTTATAAGTCTTCATACATATATGTTTTTTAAGTTTTACGAACACCATGCTGCAAGCATAAGCGACACTGTGCCGCATAACGGTGTACGCATTATTTCTGATAGCAAAGGTATAATTTTTATTTGAAAGCGCAAATACATTACATACAAATAATACGCGTGTTTCAACGAAAGGCCACCTTTAGCAATGCCAAAGGCCGTCAACAAAAACATTAAAGGCCGTCTTTGGCAATGCCAAAGACGGCCTTTAATAAAACGCTGAATATCAAATAATTGTTGAATGGTACTGTCGCATGCACATTAACGGCATAGCAACGACTACAACCATCATTCCATCGAGGATGTAAGATACTCCTTTACAGCGTCCGCACACCGTTCTCCGTCTATTCCGGCGGATACTATACCGCCGGCGTATCCCGCTCCTTCACCACATGGGAACAGTCCATGCAGGCGTACATGCTGCAAAGATACCGAATCCCTTAATATCCTCACCGGTGAGGACGTCCTCGTCTCTGCAGCAATTAACACGGCTTCATTGGTAAGGAAACCATGGCTTGTCCTACCGAATACAGCGAAAGCCTGTTGCAGACGCTTACCGACTTGCGGCGGCAACCAGAAATGCAGCGGACTGGATATAAGCCCCGGCGCATAAGAACTCTTCGGCAAGTCATAGCTCAAACGCGAACGCGTAAAGTCGACCATACGCTGTGCCGGGGCAGTCTGCCGCATGTTACCCTGTTGCCAACATGTGCGCTCGATTTCTTCCTGGAAACGCAGCATGCACAGAGGGTCGTTACCTTCACCGCAAACATCCTCAGGATGTACCTCAACCACCATTCCGCTGTTTGACCAACGAGAACCACGGTTACTCGGACTCATACCGTTAACGACTATCTGCGACGGCCCTGTAGCGGCAGGTATCACGAACCCGCCCGGACACATACAAAAAGAATATACACCACGACCGTCAACCTGGGTAACAAAACTGTACTCGGCAGCCGGAAGATATCGTCCACGGCCTGTCTTATTGTGGTATTGTATCCTGTCGATAAGCTCGGCCGGATGTTCAAGCCTGACCCCTACAGCCAAGGCCTTAGCCTCTATCTCAACACCTGACTCGCTGAAGTAACGATATACGTCACGCGCCGAATGCCCGGTAGCAAGGATAACCGGACCTTTAAACTCACGCTCGGTTCCTGTATTCTGGTCAACGGCCACAATGCCTGCTACAGTGTAGCCATCGCTTAAAAGACGTGTCATCTTAGTCCGGAAATGCACTTCACCGCCACACTGCAATATCGTACTACGCATATTCTCTATCACACGCGGCAATTTGTCAGTTCCGATATGCGGATGGGCATCGGCAAGGATTGAAGTTGAAGCCCCATGCTGGCAAAATACGTTCAATATTTTATTGATGTTGCCACGCTTCTTGCTTCTGGTATAAAGCTTGCCGTCAGAGTAAGCTCCAGCTCCGCCCTCACCAAAACAATAGTTACTTTCAGGGTCAACTTTTTGTGTCTTGGTTATCATTGCCAGGTCTTTTTTCCTTTCCCGGACATCCTTGCCCCGTTCTATAAGTACAGGCTTCAACCCTAACTCAATAAGCCTCAACGACGCAAACAAGCCTCCAGGACCAGCGCCAACAACTATTACCTGACGCGACGATGACACATCACGGTACTCTGTATGCTCATATTCGTCGTCCGTAGGCTCCTCGTTTATGTAGACACGTACCTTCAGGTTTACGTAAATCGTTCGTTGACGGGCGTCAATGCTACGCTTCAACACTCGCACATGATTAATAGTCCTTGCATCAAGTCCCTTGTCCCTGGACACAAATTCTTTTATAGTAGTTTCGTTTGCTGCTTGTTGTGGCAGCAAACGGAGCTGATATTCATTAATCATATATAAGTATATGAGTATTAATATATTACTTAATTTATTTCAATTTTTTATTAAAGAAATCCAATACACGTTGCTGCGCCTCTATGCCACATGAATGAGGTATAGGCCAAAGCTCAGTTTCAAGATTTTCCCCGGCATTCTGGCTGTCCCAGACCTCATGCATAATCTTAAAAGCCTTCTTAACGCCCGGCACCTTGAACAGCTTGTCTTCAGTACCGCTGATGAACAAAGTCGGCTTAGGACAGGCTATGCTCGCTATATGCGGATAATCAAGATATTGCCGCAACGCCGGTATGCAATTAGCAAATCCACCTGATTCTTTGCGTCCGTACTTCCATGTCATCTGAACATCAGTGGTTATCATCCAACAAACAGCCGCGCAAGCCGATATCTTATCAGACAAGGCTGATAACATCCATGCACGATATGCCCCCATTGAACATCCAGCACATCCTATCCTTTTGGGGGCAACCTCCGGCAAAGTCGCAAGAAAATCTGTTGAAGCAATATCATCGTAAGTCATAAAGGCGCTTAGATCGCGTCCATACATCATCATATTTCCGGCAATTATGTCATACTTACTGCGGTCTACGCCCTCTGCCCTGCCGCGTTCGCCCCACATAGGCGCATCCGTTGAAAAGACTACATAACCGTTTTTGGCAAGGTAATCGCCGAAATATTGGCCTCCATAAAGATTGTCAACCCACTTATCAGCATCATCCAAAACAAGCGAATCATCATCAAAAGGACGAATCATTTTCTCCTTGCCTATATACAGATGGGCGCCGTGGTCATGCAACAAGTTTACAGCAGGGAACGGTCCTTCTCCATCCGGAATCAACACATAAGCCCTCACACGGTAAAAGTCCGAAAGATTAAACTCCAATTTACGGGCCGTATACCCCTCGCGTTTCTCCTCTCCAATTACCTTAACGTCATAGCTCTTTGTCTCAGGAGGCGGTGTCATCATGCATTCAAAAACTTTCCTGCGGGCGGCAGACTTCCATTCAATAAAATCCTTTATATCGCTATTCCCCCACGCTAAAGGATAAGTAAGCTGTCCAAGCAACTTGTCTGCATAGACGGGAAAATCTTTATAAAACTCATACTTGTCCCGTTTTTGGGCCATTGCGTCCATGCAAATCAAGCACGACAAAAGAATAAAAACAACTTGGTGTTTAGCTTTAATTTGTAACATAATCAGGTATTTTGGTGCAAAATTAGCAATTTAATACGGAAAAATATTGTCATAAAGAGAAATCTTACTAAATTTGTCAGCAATTTTAACAGAGGACAAGCCCTGTTTGTCTCAGGGCTCTCAACTAATTCAATCAAATCAATGAAAGTATTAAAGTTTGGAGGAACATCCGTAGGTTCCGTTAAAAGCATTCTGTGCTTAAAGAGAATTGTAGAAAAAGAGGCGAAACGTCAGCCGATAGTTGTTGTTGTCAGTGCGCTCGGCGGAATAACCGACAAGTTACTTGCGACGGCTCAAATGGCATTAAGTGGCGACGAGCTTTACAAAAAAGAATTCGATGCCATGGTAACCCGTCATCATCAGATGATTGACACAATCATTACTGATCCTAAGAAAAGGGAAAACCTTTTCTTTTCGGTTGATGTGCTTTTCGACCAATTAAAAAGCATATATTACGGTGTTTATCTCATTCATGACCTTAGCGACAAGACCAGGAACGCCATTGTTAGCTATGGCGAAAGGCTGAGTTCGCACATTGTGGCGACACTGGTAAAAAATGCGAAACTCTTTGACGCAAGAGAATTCATCCAAACAGAACATAAAAACAAAAAGAATGTCCTCGACAGCGAACTAACGTCAGGTCTCGTACGAAAGGCCTTTGAAGATTTACCACGCATATCGGTAGTACCAGGATTTATTAGTCGCGACGAACATACTGGCGAGACGACAAACCTCGGACGTGGCGGAAGCGACTATACCGCCGCCATCATTGCGGCAGCCCTTAATGCCGAAGTTCTGGAAATATGGACTGACGTAGACGGATTCATGACGGCCGACCCAAGAGTAATAAGGACTGCATACACAATCAACGAACTGAGTTACAAGGAGGCCATGGAGCTTTGCAACTTCGGAGCAAAAGTCATCTACCCTCCTACAATATATCCAGTTTGCATAAAGAACATACCAATAAAGGTAAAAAACACATTCAATCCTAACGGACCAGGCACCGTAATAAAGGATAAAATCGTCAATGACCGCAAAGTAATAAAAGGTATCTCAAGCATTAGCGGCACGACATTGATTACCGTAACCGGCCTATCTATGGTGGGAGTCATCGGTGTTAACCGCCGTATATTCACCGCTCTTGCCGTCAATGGAATATCAGTATTCCTGGTAAGCCAGGCTTCTTCCGAGAATTCAACGTCAATAGCCGTAAAGGACTCTGACGCCGACGAGGCCGTAAATGTGCTGAATGATGAATTTGCCAAAGAGATTGAAACCGGTGCAATGTTCCCTATGCACGCCGAAAGCGGCCTTGCTACCATAGCCATAGTAGGAGAAAACATGAAGCATACACCAGGTATAGCAGGCAAATTATTCGGAACACTCGGACGAAGTGGCATCAGCGTAATTGCATGCGCACAGGGCGCTTCCGAGACAAACATATCTTTCGTAATCGACGGCATGTATTTACGTAAATCATTAAACGTAATACATGACTCGTTCTTCCTTTCGGAATACAACGTACTGAACCTGTTTATTTGCGGAGTTGGCACTGTCGGCAATAAACTGATTGAACAAATCAAGTTGCAATACGAAGAACTGAAACTGAACAGAAGGCTGAAACTTAATGTCGTAGGCATTGCAAGCAGCACACATGCTATATTCAACCGCGACGGAATAGACTTGGAAAATTATCACGAGCAACTGAAAAACTCAAAAGAAAGCGATACATCCAATCTGCGCAAGGAAGTTATCGGCATGAATATTTTTAACAGTGTGTTCGTTGATTGTACCGCAAGTAAAGATGTTTCAGCCTTGTATCAAGAGTTTCTTGAACACAATATATCTGTAATAGCAGCTAACAAGATAGCCGCTTCATCCGATTATGGGAGTTACATAAGGCTGAAAAAAACTGCATTGTCAAAAGGCGTAAAGTTCCGTTTCGAAACAAATGTTGGAGCAGGGCTTCCCATTATAGGAACAATCAACGACTTATGCAATTCGGGAGACAAAATCCTGAAGATAGAAGCAGTACTAAGCGGCACACTTAACTTCATTTTCAATGAACTGTCAGCAAGCGTACCTTTCTCTGAAGCTGTCAAGCGCGCAAAAGAGCAAGGATACAGCGAACCAGACCCACGCATAGATTTAAGTGGAACTGACGTCATCCGAAAGCTTGTAATATTAACACGTGAAGCAGGATACAAGACAGAAATAAACGACGTAGAGAAACATTTATTCATACCTGAACAATTCTTCAACGGAACATTAGAAGAATTTTGGAGGAATTTGCCACAGTTGGACGCAGACTTTGAAGAAAGGCGGAAAAACCTTGAAGCTTTTGGAAAACGTTGGCGTTTCGTTGCGAAGATGGAAATGGGACACACCAGTGTTTCGCTCCAGGAGGTTGAAAAAGGACATCCATTCTACAACCTAGAAGGCTCCAACAATATCGTAATGTTAACAACCGAACGCTACAAGGAATATCCAATGCTCATTCAAGGATATGGTGCAGGCGCAAGCGTAACGGCTGCCGGAGTTTTCGCTAACATCATGAGTATCGCAAACATTTAAAAAAAGCAAAAGAAGCAAGGGAAAGCCAATCATAAGCCCGAGGGCACTACTGTACAAGCATACAACATACCAAACTTAACTTATGACAACAGGCGGTAATCCGTTTGCCGAGGGTTTCTCTTACCATTAAATCACACAAGTACTGAAAGATGAAACATATAATAATATTAGGAGACGGCATGGCCGATCATCCTGTAGCCAGACTCGGTGGTAAAACTTTGTTGCAATACGCAGATACTCCTAACATGGACATGCTCGCGCGGACAGGGCGCACTGGACGGCTGACTACTATACCTGATGGGTTTCAACCTGGAAGTGAAGTTGCAAACACAGCAATACTCGGTTATGACTTAAACCAAGTATATGAAGGCCGTGGACCACTTGAAGCTGCAAGCATAGGTTATGAAATGCGACCGGACGACTTAGCATTACGTTGCAACATTATAACGTTGGAAAACGACTTAATAAAGAACCATCATGGCGGCCACCTTACTACGGAAGACAGCGACGTATTAATTAAAAATCTTAACAAATGCCTCGGAAATGACAACATACATTTCATAACAGGAACCCAATATCGCCATCTTCTGATAATCCGCAATGGCAATAAACACATTGAATGCGCTCCTCCACATGACCACCCAAACGAGCCATGGCGCAATTTGATGGTAAAACCAGAAAAAGGATGGGAAGAACTTGATGAAGATGGACGAATGTCTGCACAAGAGACAGCGGACATAATAAATAAGCTCATCATTGAGTCACAATACTATTTAGCCCAAAAGCAATCTCAATGTAATGAACAGGAATGCCTGAGCATATGGCCTTGGGGAGGGGGATACAGGCCGAAAATGAAACCATTAAGCGAAATTTACCCACAAGTAAAATCCGGTTCCGTAATTTCCGCGGTTGACCTGATACGCGGAATTGGTCATTATGCAGGGTTAAGAATCATAAAAGTCAAAGGCGCTACCGGTCTTGCCAATACTAATTATGAAGGAAAAACGCAAGCTGCACTTGAAGCGCTACGCACCGACGATTTTGTATTCCTGCATATCGAAGCCAGTGACGAAGCCGGTCATGACGGAGACTTGGACCTGAAATTAAAAACAATCGAAAATCTTGACAAAAGGGTTGTCGGACCGATATTCAAAGAAATATCCACATGGAATGACACCCCGGTATGCATTGCAGTATTGCCAGACCACCCTACCCCTGTGGAAATACGGACACATATAAACGAACCCGTGCCTTTCCTGATTTGGTATCAAGGCATAATACCGGACGAAGTACAAACATATAACGAAGTAAGTTGCGTCAGTGGCAGTTACGGATTGCTACACCTAAACGAGTTCATCGAAACATTTATAAGGATATAATCAAACACATAATTATCATTCAACAAAAAAACATTTAACATGAAATACTACAGTACAAACGGTAAAGCGCCATACGCCTCGCTAAAAGAGGCTGTGACGAGAAGCTTGGCTCCTGACGGGGGACTGTACGTTCCTGAACAAATCAAGAATGTGCCTGACAGCTTTACTGAAAACATACAAGACATGACATTTCAGGAAATTGCCTTGGAAGTCGCAAAAACATTCTTCGGCGATGACATTCCCGAAACTGACTTGAAAGGAATCGTATACGACACGCTATCTTTCGACTGCCCAATAGTAAAGGTCAGCGAGAACATCTGGTCTCTCGAACTTTACCATGGTCCAACTCTTGCGTTCAAAGATGTTGGGGCAAGGTTTATGGCACGCGTGCTGGCGTATTTCACAAAGCAGGAAACAGGAACGATAAACGTCCTCGTAGCCACCAGCGGCGACACCGGTTCGGCCGTTGCCAACGGATTCCTTGGAATAGACGGAATCCATGTGTATGTGCTGTATCCGAAAGATAAAGTAAGTAAAATACAAGAGAGCCAATTCGCCACATTAGGAAACAATATAACCGCACTTGAAATAGACGGAACATTTGACGATTGCCAGGCACTTGTCAAAAAAGCATTCTCTGATACAGGACTCAACGCTACAATGAGGCTCACGTCAGCAAATTCAATAAACGTAGCCCGCTTCCTGCCACAGTCGTTCTATTACTTCTATGCCTATGCGCAGATGAAGCGCCTCGGAATGGCCGACAACCTTGTAATAAGCGTGCCAAGCGGTAACTTCGGTAACATTACCGCAGGGTTATATGCGTGGCAAATGGGGCTGCCCATCAAAAGATTTATCGCGGCCAACAACGCGAACGATATATTCTACCATTACCTGCGCACCGGAACTTACGAGCCGCGCCAAAGCATACAAACCATAGCCAATGCCATGGATGTTGGCAATCCAAGCAATTTCGCACGAATATTATCACTATTCCACAACTCGCATGAAAACATAATAAAAGCCATTGACGGCAATGCTTACCAGGACAACTCCATAAGCCAAGCCATAAGCAAATGTTATAAAGACAGCCACTATATACTTGACCCGCACGGCGCATGCGCTTGGCTGGCACTGACCGACGGGTTACAAAATGGCGAGCATGGAATATTCCTTGAGACGGCCCATCCCGCAAAATTCAAGGATATTGTGGAAGACGCTATCGGAACAGCTCTCACAATACCAAAGCGCCTTGAAGAATTCATAAACGGAAAGAAACTTTCCATACCCATGACAAATAGATATGAAGACTTCAAAAAATACCTTATCAGCCAACAAAACAATGCCGGCAGGAAAGAATAAAACGCCGTCGAAGATAAAAGAAAATAAAGCCTCGAAAGAATTTCTTTCGAGGCTTTATTTTGAGGTACCTAGCAGAGTCGAACTGCTCTACACGGTTTTGCAGACCGTTACCTAACCGCTCGGCCAAGGTACCTTTTGTCTTTTTGCGGTGCAAAGATAATACATTTTCACGGACTCAGCAAATATTTTCCGTGTTTTTTTATCACAAACTGTTATTATGCCATATCCACAAATTCCACCATCACCAATTCAAGGCAATAATAAATCATTGTTATCGGATTGGCATAATTAAAATAAGTCACAAAAACAACAATGTGCAAAAGACCGCATTTCGGTCTGTTAAAGACGGCCTTTTACCTTCCGAAAGGCCGTCTTTCGGAAGGTAAAAGGTGCCCTATTGCTTCGCGCATGTATCCGTACCCATCAACAGCTTTCCGGCAATCCTCATTCCTTCGGCCCTTGCTGGCTTACCTGTGGCCGTCATCGGAATACGAGTGACCGATAGATATGCCTTCGGACGCCAATAATGCGGAAGAACGGACTCGCATACTGATTTAGCCGCCGATACGTCATTACCAGCAATCAGCAATACAACGATTTCGCCATAACATGCGTCCTTCGTTTTTGTAATCATGTACGGAAATGCAAGATGTCCACTAAGTGCCTTTTCAACATCTTCAATCCTTATTTTTATACCGCCGCTATCTATGACATTATCTTTCCTGCCAAGGATACGGAAACGTCGACCGTCTGGATGCATCTCGGCAAGATCATTCGTATATAAGACATCAGGATTCAACATCGGGGCATTTATTACGAGACAGCCATCATCACCTATAACAGTAGTTATACCTTCAAATGGCGCGTACCAGCTGTCGGCAGCCGGTCCGTTCAGCCGCCTGAGGGCGATATGCGACAAAGTCTCGGTCATGCCATATGTACTCCATACCGGATTCGGCAACGATCTTATAGCCTCTTCAAGCACATTGTCAATGGCTCCGCCTCCTATTATCAGATGTCGTGTTCCTGCCATTATATCACGCTCTCGAGGATACTTGATAGTATTGTAGGCCTGCATTGGCGTGACGGCAGCAAAATCTACCGGCCCAGACAAAGTGGAAAAAGGGCGAGCTGAGGGCTTGACGCTTATCAGCCTCATGTTCCTGACAATTGAGCGTACCACAACCATCTTTCCGGCAATATAATCAAGAGGCATACACAACAAGGCCGTATCCCCTGCACTTAGGCCGAGAAAATCACATGTCAACCTGGCACTGGCCTCCATACGCCGCTTCTCTACCCACATCGGTTTCGGTTTTCCCGTAGAACCGCTTGTACGGACAAGTACTTTATCTGAACTGTTATTCCACTCAGAAAGAAATTCATTTAACAGCATAAACCGCTTAATAAAATGATTAACCGCGTGCCACTCAAGGATTATAGAACAGCTTATCTCCCCTGATTTCCACGGGCATTTCAATATTATCAGTAAATAACTGCCCTGTACCAAGACCTTGTGGCATTGTAATATGCGGTCCGTAAACATGAGCGGCAAGATGGGCGATGGCGTTCAGCCCGACGTTACTCTCCAACGCGCTCGTTATCCAAGTCTTTACATTATGCTCTCCGGCAGCTTCAATCCATTTCATTGTACCATACATTCCACCATGCAGCGACGGCTTGATTATTATATATGCCGGACGTATTACGTTAAGCATATATCCCATCATTGAAGGATCGGTTATACCGATAAGTTCCTCGTCAAGCGCAATCGGCAACGGCGACTCACGGCATAACTCAGCCATATAACTCCATTGATGAGCCTTTATAGGCTGTTCGATGGAATGAATTGAGTATTGTGACAAGAGTTCAAGTTTATACAACGCCTCATCAGGAGCGAAACCACCGTTTGCATCAAGGCGAAGTTCCATCTCGGATGACGGAAAACGCTCGCGAATGCGCTTCACCAAGTCAAGTTCACGGTCGAAATCAATAGCTCCCACCTTCAGTTTTATACATCTGAAGCCCATCGCTATCTTCTCTTCAATGCGTCCAAGCATCTCCTCATAAGTACCCATCCATACAAGACCGTTTATTGGTATTCCTTCTTCTCCACGCCCAAACGGCGTATTGAACAAAGCCGTTTGGCCTACGTTAAAGTGCCTCAACGCCGTCTCAAGTCCGAAAAGCATGGACGGATAGTCCCTCATCCGGACATAATCAATCTGTCCTGTCTGCTCGAAGTCATCACAAAACCGACGCAACACATCACCATAATCGGCAACATAATCACAACTGAGTCCCGGCAATGGAGCGCACTCTCCTATGCCGATACAGCCCGGTTTGTCTGGTGAAGTCAACTCCAAGAACCATGACGTCCTCTCAGTATATATTCCCCGTGAAGTTCCGGCAGGCTGCTTGAAGTGCAGAACACGCCGTACAATCTTTATTTTATATTTCATTTTCAATAAACAACTTGAACACATAGCTACTTATTCACCCTCTATGGCGCCATATTACGGTAATTTAGGGTACTTGCTAAAGTCGGGCTTTCTCTTTTCCAAGAATGCCTTTCCTCCTTCTTGCGCCTCGTCAAGGAAATAATACAACATGGTTGCGTCACCGGCAAGTTCCTGTATTCCGGCTTGTCCGTCAAGTTCAGCATTAAGGCCAGCCTTTATCATTCTCAGAGCAAGCGGACTGCGCTCCATCATCGTTTCAGCCCATTCAACACAGGTATCTTCCAATTTGTCAAACGGTACGACACAATTCACCAGCCCCATGCGCTCAGCTTCTTGCGCTGAATATTGGCGGCACATAAACCACATCTCACGAGCTTTCTTCTGACCTATGATACGAGCTAAATATGAAGCGCCAAATCCTGCATCAAAAGAACCCACTTTAGGACCGGTCTGTCCGAAAACGGCATTTTCACTGGCAATCGTAAGATCGCACATAACATGCAACACATGCCCTCCGCCGATAGCATACCCATTAACCATTGCTATTACAGGTTTAGGCAGGGAACGGATTTGTTTCTGAACATCCAATACGTTAAGACGAGGAACACCATCCTCGCCAACATATCCCCCACGGCCTTTAACATGCATGTCTCCTCCTGAACAAAATGCCTTATCTCCTGCTCCCGTGAGTATTACAACACTTATTTGCCCCGCTTCGCGACAATAAGAAAAAGCCTGGCTCATTTCCCATGTAGTTCGTGGAGTGAAGGCATTTCGGTATCGAGGACGGTTGATTGTTATTTTTGCTATACCGTTATATTCCTCAAACAATATTTCTTTAAAATCAAACCCCTTGATAGGTTTCCATTCTCTTAGTGCCATAATATATACTTTTTTAAAATACGATTACTTCTTTATTTTGTTATTCTTAAGCTCATGCATGAAATACTTTATTGCCGCCTTATCTTTTACGGCGTCAGTAAAGACTTCAAACAACAACGGACGTTTAGTGTTCACTGTCATGAAAGAAGCCATACCAAGACGCAATTCATCCATATTACGCGCTGACAAATATCCTACGTCGTTTTGTTCACAAATTCCTTTTGCCGTAGTATTATGATGACCAGTCACGAGCCTGTCAAAAGCCTTGCTCTCGTCCAGCCCCCGCAAGCTATAAAATATGCCTCCACATCCATTATTCAACAACAATATCCTAAAATTACCACCGATATTCGTATTCCAAAGAGCGTTCTGGTCATAGAAAAAGCTAAGGTCACCAATTACACAAAAAACCATACTATCAGAAACGACCGAGAAGCCTGCCGCTACCGAAAGACTGCCTTCAATACCGTTTACGCCACGATTACACCAAACATAATGTCCAGAATAAATACATGCAAGGCGCACAGCATTGCTGTTTGCATAATGTACATTGAATGCATAATCCATGTCTTCAAGCGAAATCTCGAACTCACGAACGGCAGCAAGCTGTGAATAAGACGGTTCGATCTCGACCATTTGTCTTGCAATTTCACACATTCGGGCATTCCACATCGATGCATACTGTTGGGCATGTCTACAATCAATCACGTCATCATTGACTATGTCAGCAAGACTCAAGATAGCCTCGACAGGATTGCCTTCAAAAACTCCTGTCAATTGCATGAAAGTATCATAGACATTGCCATCCTCTGAAACAAGCCACGTTTCGGCTATATCATTATTACGCAAGAATGCCTTAGCACGCTTACTTACCAATGTATCGCCAACACACAACAAAAAATCCGGAACCAATCCATCATCGTCACCATGCACAGCAAGCGTTAAATCAAACAGACGTTGTCCTCCGGAAGACAGAGGTTCTGCCAATACGGCAATGCTACGCTCTATTATCTTCAAAGCCTTCTCCACCTCATCCATACGCTCACATATCTGTCCGACCAATAACATAGGACGTTTTGCGGTTGACAGCATATGACTCACAAAACGACGGAACGCCTCTATATCCAATGACGATGAAACACTACGTATTACACGTTGATGAGTTATTGTCTCCGTTCGGAAATCGAACAGAGGTTCCGATATCGGAACATTAATATGTACTGACTTCCGTCCATGAGCCGTTACAGATAGTAATGCCTCATTAACAAGCCTGTTGCAATACCAGCGTTCTGTATCATTTGTCGGTTCAGGTAGATTGACGCATTTACCAACGAAATGCCCCAAAGCATTATACTGAGGTAAAGTTTGTCCGTCAAGCTGGTCTATCCACGGCGCTGGTCTATCGGCTGAAATTACGATAAGACCGTGATGACGATATGAAGCCTCCGCTACCGCAGGGGCAAGGTTAAGCAATGCCGTGCCTGACGTGACGCATACTACCGTCGGCGCATTATCCGCCAATGACATGCCTAAAGCATAAAAGGCCGCACTGCGTTCGTCAGTTACCGGATAGCAGGTTATTTCTTCACACTCGTTCAGATTATGTATGATAGGAGCATTCCTCGAACCAGGGCAAACTACTGCACGTTTTACGCCATGAGCCACAAGCAATGCCGTCAATATATTTATATTCTCTTTATCGCCAAACATTTTCTCATTGTTTCCATTTTTGCTTCCGTTTCAAGCCATTCATTCTGTTTTTCACTATCTTTAAGGAGTCCTCCACCAGCGTAAAGCTCCACTTTACGCCCCATAATACTCATGCAACGCAAAGTAACATACAGCCTGGTCATGCCGCCACATGACAATAGTCCTGCGAAACCGCTATAATAAGCACGTTCATACGATTCATTCCGCGTTATAAAATCAAAAGCTGCCTGTTTGGGAATACCGCATACGGCAGGTGTCGGATGAAGTTCTCCTATCAAGTTCCCGATACCTTCACCTTCTTTCAGGTCAAATAAAAAATCTGTTGACAAATGCTTAACAAAACCTGCACGACGGCTATATGGCGCAGAGATTCTCAGATTCAAGGCATAATGTTCCAGACATTCTTCTATATATTTTGCAACATACCGCTGCTCCATAATGTTTTTCCGGCTCCATTCACTAATATCCGCCTTGAGCTTTCTCGCTTCCAGCGCTGTATCCGTATCATCGCTACCGAGGCGCATTGTTCCAGCCAAGGCCATTGTATGCCATCCCTCACCTGTTTTCTCGAGTAAAGTCTCAGGCGTAGACATAAGCCATGTACCACTCACCGGCGTAGAAACCAACGCCACAAACATGCGAGGATAAAGAACGCATGCCCGCATGAACAGTTTATACGGATACAACCTGCATGCCGCTTCTTCGCACGCACACCGCGAAAGCACTATCTTTGAGAAACTGCCGTCAACAAGTTTTTCATGAAAAAGTGCAAATACACGTCCGTACATTTCATGTTCATTACGGACATCATTACCGAAAAACGCACTCTCCTCAAAATCCACGTCATATTGAACGGATTTACGCACAATCGTGTCTGGACGTATAAGCAGCAAGGGGGTTGATTCTGAAATGCGGAACGGCGCCATGACGAATCCTTCCTTTCCGTTCAAATCTTCAAACGAAGACAAGCGCTCAACATTATCGTCAAACTGTCTTATTGCCGTATAAACGCGTTCGTTGGGAAATCTGTAATATGCAAATGTCATAATTCCGGCTTTGTGACAACATTAAAGTTATTATTTGCCCTTTTCGGTGTTATGAACATCCATGATTAATCTATCAACAATTCACGCACCGGGCTACTTAAACACAAGAAAATACAAAGCTACAAGCACGCCGACCAATACGGCAAGAACAAGTGTCTTCATTAGACAGCCTGCTATTTTCTTCAAGATAAAAAAGACCACGACAAGCGCGATTATGCAAAAAATATAATATCCGAAATTACCCATTTCAATTAAGAATTAAAATCCAAAAGTCATCCTCCTAATCGTAAAAGCCGCAAATTAAAACAGCCTTTTGAACATGGCCGGAATCGGTGTCTCAAACTCCATCCTCTCACCAGTTACAGGATGCCGGAAACAAAGCACGTAAGCATGCAGGCAAAGCCTGTGAAGAGGGTCGTCACCGTTACCGTATTTCACATCACCGCATACCGGATGACCCATATCGGCAGAATGTACACGTATCTGGTTCTTACGTCCAGTCTCAAGACTATATTCAACGAGGCTGTGTTCGGTAGTACGTGCAAGTGTACGGAAATGTGTCACCGCATACTTTCCGCCGTTATCAACAGGCGACGAATAAGTTATGTAAGCTTTGTTGTCCTTCAGCCAGCTGGTTATTGTCCCGCTGTCATCTTCCATCTCACCGCTCACAACTGCTACATACCTGCGGTCATAAACTATGTCATGCCAGTTATGTTCCAGAATCTGCTCCGTTTCCATATCCTTGGCATAAACCATCAGGCCACTCGTATCCCGGTCAAGCCGATGCACAACATGGGCCGTACACCGCTGACGGCTCTTGTGGAAATAATCGTCAAGTACATTCTTTACGTTCAACGATCTGTGTCCAGCTGCCATCGACAGTATGCCAACATTCTTCTCTATCACCACGAGATACCGGTCCTCATACACCAGTCTTACGTAACGGCTCTTCAACTGCATTCCGTCACGCTTACGTTTACTTACCGCCACCTTCATACCAGGTTTCAACGGATAATCAAACTGGCTAACCGCCTTTCCGTCTACCTTTATACCACGGCCACGCAACGTAGCCTTTATCTTAGTGCGGCTTTCGTGAGTGACAGTCTCTAAAAGGAACTCGAGTAAAGGCTTATCCTCTTTAACCAGAAAATAGGCGTACTCATCCTGTTTGTTGTTTTCGTACCTGTTGGCCATATCTTTTTTCATTTCAAACTGCAAAGATAGTGCAAGTTGAAGACAATACAAAATAAAAATGAAAGGAAACGACCTTTTATTTTTTATGTATGTTCAATGAACATATTGAACAGCAACAAGTAATTACATAAAAATCAGCATGCTTCCAAAAGGCCGCCTTTTACATCCTGAAAGGCCGCCTTTTAAGTGACAAAAGACGACCTTTCGCATGACAAGACATGACCTTTCGGAAAACATCTGCCGTTATCAAAATTTCACATCCTGACACCATTAGCATTAATTACCACGGCAAATTACGCAACGATGATGAACAAGCGTATCATAACTGTTCGCATTCCTTAAGCCATAGCGACGCAGATGCATCACTAGGCATGCGCCAGTCACCGCGGGCTAAGGCTCACGCTGCCCACCTTGGGGCCGTCAGGCAGGCATGAGCGCTTGAACTGCTGCGCAAAAAAGCGGCGCAAGAACGTCTTAAGCCACTTTTTGATTGTATCATCGTCATAGAAAGATGCACCCTCGTGGCTGCCGTCGAACGCCCTACGTGCAAGCATAAATATCTTTCGCGGACGGAAACCAAACCTCAGAATATTATACAAGAAAAAGTCATGAAGCTCATACGGACCAACCAGTTCTTCTGTCTTTTGGCTTATGTTGCCATTCTCGTCAGCAGGAATAAGCTCCGGGCTGACAGGGGTATCAAGTATGTCATATAGCGTGGAACGTGACGACTCGTCGACTTTCGACGCGACAAACTCCACAAGATACTTGATAAGGGTCTTAGGTATACCCGCGTTTACACCGTACATACTCATGTGGTCACCGTTATAAGTTGCCCAGCCAAGAGCAAGTTCCGACAAATCTCCTGTACCGACAACCATGCCTCCCAACTTGTTACTAAGGTCCATGAGTATCTGCGTACGTTCACGCGCTTGGCTGTTCTCGTATGTGACATCATGCACGGCCATATCCTGCCCTATGTCCTTAAAGTGTTGTCGTACCGAGTCAGATATACTTATTTCCATGCTGGTTACGCCAAGGGCGTGCATCAAGTCAACGGCATTAGAATGAGTACGGTCGGTCGTACCGAAACCGGGCATTGTCACGCCTACAATTCCCTTTCGGTCACGTCCCAGTTTGTCAAATGTCTTCACGCATACAAGCAGGGCCAGCGTGCTGTCAAGTCCTCCGCTAATGCCAAGAACAACGGTCTTGCATCCAGTATGAACGAGGCGTTTGGCCAATCCCGCAACCTGAATGGAAAATATCTCGTCACAACTCTGTTCCATATCCGCCGTTTTCGGTATAAAAGGATGGGGCTCTACGTCACGCAGTAACTCAAAATCACGCATAGACACGCCGTGAACATTTACTATACGGGCGGAATGTCCGCGCTGCGCGTTAACGTAAGTACTATTTGTACGACGCTCGCTACGTAACTTCTCCACGTCGATTTGGGTTATCACCGTTTGCGGAGCAAGGCTGAAACGCTCACCCTCGGCTATCAAGTGGCCGTTCTCGTAGACAAGGGAATTACCGGCATAAACCATATCCTGCGAACTTTCGCCAAAACCGCAACCACTATACACATAGCCGGAAATAGTACGCGCGCTCTGCTGTGACAACAAACTTTTAAGGTAAGCATGCTTACCTATGAGCTCGTCACTGGCCGATAAATTAAATATCATATCGGCTCCAGCTAAAGCGAGAACATTGCTTGGCGGCGCGGGAGCCCATACATCCTCGCATATTTCTATGCCGAAAAGCACTCCATCACAAGTACGGAACAACGTGGGCTGCGGCGTAACAAGCACTGTATTGCCAGCAAAACGGATTTCCGTAGGCTGCAGGTCCTGCGACGAAGCAAACCAACGTTTCTCGTAAAACTCGCTATAATTGGGCAAGTAAGTTTTAGGCACGAGCCCAAGCAAGTCGCCCTTCTGTATTACCGCGGCACAATTAAGCAGCACGTCACCCACCACGACAGGCAGCCCCACGATGCATACGATGTCAAGGTTTCTGGTGAAATCAAGCAACATCAGCACTGACGTCTCTGCTTGCTCAAGCAGCAAAGACTGGCGGAACAAGTCCTGGCATGTGTAACCGGTAATGCTGAGTTCCGGAAAGACTATTACTTCCACGCCCTTACCTTCTGCCTGTGCTATTATGTTCTCTATCTGTTGGACGTTATACTCACAATCGGCAACCTTTACCGAAGGTACGGCCGAAGCGACCTTTATGAATCCGTTTTCCATAAATAAACCTGTTTTTATAAAAATAACAGCCGAATTATTTTATCGTTACCTGTGTAGCCCCATATCCATATTCGCGGAACGAGGCGTCCTGATACCTGCAACCCTTGTAGCGATAATCAAGCTCGTGGATAATGGCATGGCGCAACACTCCCTCTCCCTTACCATGTATGAAAATTAGCTTGGCTCCATGATGGTTCTTATACTCATCCATCTTCTTGCGGAACACGTCAAGTTGATAATTTAGGATGTCGGCAGCCGTAAGGCCGGCTGTTGTATCCAGGAGCTCTCCCGCATGCAGGTCAACCACTACAGGTTCGTCCTTTACCTGCTTACGGGCTGGCCTTACAACTTGCGGCCCAACATCATTAGATGCCTTACGGGCCATCTCCTGCCGCAACTTTTTTGCGTCAATAACAAGCGGGCGTGACGGCTGGTCATTTTCAATGACGGTATAAAGCAACGCAGGCTCCTCAAAAAAATCATTTTCCTGGAATGTATGCAACTTATAAAACTTAACGGTATCTATACGCAATTGAACGTCTACCGTAGGCTTAAGCATAAAACTTTTACCTCGTTTATACGCCATGAGCTGTACCGCCACGCGCTCGAGTGTGCCAAGCCTCTCCTTGTCAAATTCCTCGATAAACAGTTTCGTATTCGGCTCAATCTCTCCAACCGAGTGCATACTCCAATTTGCCCCCTCGGAAGCCAAATACGAATAAGCTACATAATAATTACTATCATTTACAAGGTAAGCCTCGAACTTCGTACGAGTCATCTCCCTTGGATCAACAGGAATAAAAGCAAGATATACCGACAAAGCGTCACCTCCCTTGCGTTCTTCCGGTTCTGCCCTGAACGTTACAGGACGGTCGGCCGGGTCATAATCCTTTTCTTCATGACTCTTAGGTTCTGGCGCAATAGGATTTACATGGTAGTCATCGTTCTCGACAACCACAACATCATTAACCCTCACGGGTATCTGGAATCCATCCTCGTCTTCAACCAACACTATATCTTTACCTTGAAAACCGGCAACTATTCCGCCGCCAATTTCACTTAGAAACCTAACTTTATCTCCTTTTTTCATTTCAAATAAAACTTTAAGGTATCAATAATGAACTATCACCATAACTCAAGAACCTGAAATCATGCTCAAGGGCATAATCATAAATATTTCTCCAATCACCATCTACAAATGCGCTTACAAGCAAGAGTAACGTACTCTGAGGCTGGTGGAAGTTCGTAACAAGTATCTTGACTATCTTGTACTCATATCCCGGGGCAATGATTATCCGCGTACTTCCATGAAACGTGCCCATATCATTACGGTCTAAATAATCTACAATATTTCTCAATGCCTCAACAGGAGATATTGAAGAATCTGTATCATACGGTTCCCATTGCTCTATACGGAGCTGCTCCTCAGTAGCATTAGGGTTACCGGCTAACCTTACGCCAACATAATACAGACTTTCAAGCGTGCGGACACTCGTCGTACCAACGGCTATGGCCTCAGCATTGTGGGCTATTAAACGCTCAAGCGTATGACGACTTACCGAGATATATTCTGTATGCATATCGTGCCCGGCAATCTCATCGCTTTTTACCGGCTTGAACGTACCCGCTCCAACATGGAGTGTCAACTCTTCACGCTCAATGCCATGACTGTCTATCGACGCCAATACCGAATCCGTAAAATGAAGTCCTGCCGTTGGTGCCGCTACGCTTCCCTTTATTTTAGAATAAACGGTTTGATAGGTAACCTTATCACTGTCCTGTGTGTCACGGTTTAAATATGGAGGTATTGGCAACTCACCAACACAATCAAGAATGTCCGCAAATGTCACATCTTCATCATCCCACTCAAAATCCACCCAATGACTTGTACCTTGCTCATGACGGCGTGTTGCAGAAAGTGTGACAACACGACCCTTGACATTAAAAGTACGCCGCAAACTGCCCTCTTTCCATTTTTTCAAATTACCTATCATACAAAGCCATGAACATCCGCATGTTGTCTGAAACATTTGCTCGTAATCAGCCGGTTTTACAGGCTCGAGCAAAAAAACCTCGATAATGGCTCCGGTATCTTTCCTGAAATGTATTCGAGCTTGTATTACCTTCGTATTATTGAACACCATCAATGCACCTTTCGGAAGATAATCCGTTATATTAAAAAACATGTCTTCCGAAATCGCCCCCTTATTATAAATAAGCAGTTTACTATGATCACGCTTAGCCACCGGAAATTTTGCTATACGTTCATCCGGCAAATTATAATTAAAATCTTTTATGCGAATATGTCTTGTATCCATACATTAATAAAAAACTAAAATACCAATGCCTTGACTATGGCAAAAAGTAAAGTCAGAACCAACACAATCAATACAACATCCGAATCTACGCGGTTATACCCGGTCGAAGTATATTGTGAGGAAATATAGTTAAAATCTGGGTGTATGCGCAGATATGACTTTATATATACGTAATAGACGGAAAAACCAACAATGCTTCCCCAAATCAAGCCTACGACTATGTCGCTGGGATAATGCAAGCCAAGATACATACGTGTCCAGCAATTAATCAAAGACCATGCCGACATGGCTATCACAAAAATCTTGTTACGGATTAATAATGAGAAGAAGACTGCTATACAACACGTATTTGAAGCATGGGCGGAAAAAAATCCATAAGAAGTGCTACGCATACCGTCAACAACATCAATGCTGTATTTTATCAACGGATCATGAGACGGCCTGAACCTTCCGACAAGTGGCTTTACTAAAAAATCTACTACCCCATCTGAAATAACGATACACAAACAGACACAACCTATAATAAGCATTATCTGTTTCATCGTCTCATTATTTTTTATAACAACATACAAAAGTGACAGATACAATGGTATCCAGGTCAATCCGGAAGTAAGCGTTACCACCAGATTGTCCATAAACAAAGAATCGCTACCGTTAAAAAAAGCCAACAGGCCACGATCTATATCTACCAATGTCTGCATTACTCAAATGAATTATAAAATTGGCCGCACATGCAACAGAGTACAGCAACTTATCATCATATACGCTCAAGACGGTTTGACGGCACCCATCCTTCACGTCCATCTTCCAATTCTACAAACTTCCAATCTTTCATTGTGTCGTCGATGATCTCAACCCGACTACCTTCATGAAGAATCGTATTTGATTCGCTATTAGCCACTGGGGTCTTCTTCAGTGATACAGACGGGGCTGTAATGATAGCACCTGTACGTTTCGTCAGAATGCATTTCTGTTGATAAGCAAAAATATTAGCCAACACAAACAAGACTAAAAAACATACTCCTCCGTAAAACCCGACCTTACGCAGCACTATCTTATGTCCGAATAAATAAAGCAGAACCAGCACCAATGCGATGGCTATGCTCATTATCGCAGTCTTGCCCCACCCGTCAACACTTGTGAAATTGACTAATGATTTATACCATGTTATAAAAAACATTTCCGACTTCGGAGTAATCTTGTCTATCGTCTTAGAACGCGCCATCTGCAGATTAAACTTTATGTCGTCATCACCTGGAGAAAGTAATAACGCACGTTCATAGTTCAACACGGCCCGAGTTATATTATCTGTACGGAAATAAGCATTACCGAGATTATAATACAACTCCACGCTTGGCCCTTGTTTAAGCAGTTCTTCATAATCCCTGATTGCCTGCTGATAATTACCTTTCTTATATTCATCGTCAGCATTCTTTTTCGTTACAGCACTTACCTGAGCAGGAAGAACAGCCAAAAATGCCAACAGTATCACCATATTTACACCGTTTTTTCTTTTCTTGAGCCCGCTTAACACGTCTTCAATCTTTATTATAGCCGTCATAGCTGCTTCAAATGTTTGATTCATATTTCCTTTGGTGTCACCTGGCGCATACCTATTGTATTCACACTCGTCAATAGCCCGCAAGAATAATCCTACAGTCTCATCGTCAACCCCACGATGTGAAAGATTGTCATGTATATTCTCACGTGACAAATGTTCAACCGGCATGTTCAGTTTATCTCCAACATAGCCCCACAAAGCCCGCAAAACTTCATCATAAAACTTGTCATGCTCGCCATTCAGCATTAATTTATTAGCATACTTAAGACGTTTGGTCGCAATTCTATTGGCCTTCTTTATCTTAAGCTGGGTTATGTTTGCATTATCAATGGCACGCTTACGGAATATTATCAAAACTCCTACAAAGATAATGAACAACACCGACAAAAGCGCCCAATAGGCAACCGAACCATAAAATATATTAGCTGTATCTTGTATATCAAAATCACCTTCCTTAATTGGATGTATGTCCTTATCCTTCATATCGCTATAGTCTACGGATGAGCTGCCGCCTCCTTCCCCTTTAGCAACATGGAGATTGAATGATTGCGTTTTTACTGTCTTATAAGTATTTGAATCCGTATCATAATAAACAAACTCAATAGCCGGTATTACGTAATCACCTTGATTACGTGGCACGGCCATGAAGTCATATATCATGTTACCTTCCACACCGTTTTGCGTAAGTTTCGTCTTGTCTGAAACCTTTGCGTCATACTTGTCAAAATCTTTCGGGAAATTGACAATCGGTTGCTTTATCAGTTTTAAGTTTCCAATACCGCCGACTACAACACGAATTGTTACAGGTTCGTTAGCCTTAACCTCAGTTTTACTTATCTGGGCACTTATATTAAATTTACCTACACCTCCTGAAAAGTTCGCGGGTCTTGCAGGTAAAGGATCTACTTGAATTGTCATGCCTGACGCCTTTATGGCTCGCTTAACTTCAATGTATCCAGAACCTCCGTTAAGGAAAGCCTCAAATGGGTCGACATTACGATTCTGTTGGATTACCGTACCATTAAAAGTGATACTGGGAATTTCCAATTTGCCTGTCATTTGCGGATACATCACGTACTGACTCCACGTAACACAACGGTACGGGCGTCCGTTAACACGCTCTATATGAAATGATTTTTGCTGTGGCAAAGGTATCTCTTGAGTATGAAATCCTGTCAAATCAGGCATTTTGCCCTCCAACTGCGTTAAATCAACCAAAGTATAAACCTTATACGTAAGAAGAACAGGCTCCTGCTCATGTACCCTACGCTTGTTTGCGCTAACCTTAATAAAAAGGTCACGACCTGTTATAGGCGTTCCCGCATCACGCAAACGTGGCTGGTCGTCAGTTTCCTCATGCATCCTCGGAGCGCCGGAATTGTCCTGAGACTCTCCGGAAACCTTGACACGCGCAGAACTTGATGAGACTCTTTTTCCATTTGCCGTAATCTGGGCTGGAGAAATAGTATACGAACCCTTCTTTGAAGCACACAAAATAAAAGTAAAAGTTATAGAAGATGCACCTGTCGTATGGCCATTGACCATTCTATAACTTGCCTGTACAGACTTAAACGGGCCGGTAATTACCTCTAACTCATCAGGAATATTACCTATATGAAAGTCCTTTGCATTTTGCGTGTTTACTGTATATGTAAGCCGGAAGTTCTCGCCAACGGCCACTTGGGATGGAACATTGACAATAAGCTTCTGCGCATTAGCAAATATCACTCCGTATAATACGAATTGTAAAAGAAAAACGAATCGTCTCATATCTGTCACCTCATATCGGTTTTTATCATACATTACCAGTTCTTTTCACTTCTCCTGCGTTGACCTGGTTTCTGCATTGCCTTCTTCAGACGTTGTTGAGTTGCCTTCTCGTTCTGAATTGCCGCATTTAAAAGTTGTTCAGCATTTTCCTTACTCATTTGTTCTTTGGGCTGTTGCTGTTTATTCTCGCCCTTGTTCTTATCATTGTTTTTATCTTTATTCTTCTGCGAGTCATTATTCTCATTCTTTTTTTCCTGCTTCTTGTTATTATCTTGCTTGTCGTTTTTCTGCAATTTCTTGCATAAAGCAAGATTATAACGTGTTTCGTCATCCTTGGGATTGTTTCTTAAAGCCTGTTCATATGCCTTAATTGCATCTCCATACATCTTATGGTTCTGGCAAATTACCCCTATATTGTGATACGCACTTGCAAGACGAAACTTGTTTTTCTCAAGTTTAGCAGCTTTCTCGTACTGCACTATGGCTGCAGAATCTTTGTTCTGCATCATCAGGGCACAACCAAGATTATATACGGCTTGCGGGTTTGAAGGATTTTTCGATACGGCCTTACGGTATTGTATCTCTGCCTTGTCGTATTGCTGCTTGTTGAACATACGGTTACCCTCTCTTATCAACTGACGGTCATTTTGTGCATTTACCGTCAATGCAAACACGAACAATAATATGGATAAAATATACCTTGCCATTTTTAATTTCATACAATTACTTGAATAGTTTTACCTTTCTAAGCAACGGATTTTTGCTTTCAAGGACAATTGTTTCAACGATCAATATTATAATGAGCAATATACCTACAGCTTGGAACTGTTCGTCATATTCACTATAAACAACATTCATAATATCTCCTTTCTGCAATTTCGATATTTCATTATCTAGCTGTCTTTGTGCTAGATTATTGTTATCTACATGAATATATGCACCCCCACCAGCTTCGGCTACTTGCTTACACATTTCCTCATTCAATGCAGACATAACAACTTGGCCTGTATTGTCCTTCATGTAACCTCCGTTACCATCAGGAATAGGTGTACCCTTTGTAGACCCTACTCCCAAAACAAATACACGCATGCCATTTTTCTTGGCCTGCTTTGCTGCTTCTACAGCCCCACCCTCATGATCTTCGCCATCAGTTATCACAATTATCGCACGACCAACATTGTCCTGTTTGGTAAAGCTTCTGGAGCTCAAGCCTACAGCCTCCGCCAAATTGGTTCCTTGGCTGGCAATAAGTGAAGGGTCTATATTCTGGAGAAACATCTTAGCGGAAACGTAATCACTCGTTATTGGCAGCTGGATGAATGCATCACCTGCAAAAACCACAAGACCCACTTTGTCATCCGTGAAATTGTCTACAAGATTCTCTATCATCATTTTACTCTTGTCCAGCCTCGACGGAGCAACGTCTTCAGCCTTCATAGAGTTACTTATGTCAAGAGCAATCATTACCTCTATGCCCTGACGCTTATCCTGGCTTATCTTTGTACCCATCTGCGGCCTGGCCAGCATTACGGCTATCAGGGCAACAGCCGCCAGCATTAGCCAAAATTTCAATTCCCGCCTTCCTCCGGAAACATTCGGCATAAGTTCTTTCACCAAAAGAATGTCTCCAAACTCCTTTAGCTGCTTTTTCCGCTTACGCAAACCATACATCCTTATAAGGATTAGCAATGGTAAGGATATCAGCAAATACAAATATGCCGGGTCTTCAAATCTGAACATAAGTCTTTCAATTTTACTTTAATTACGGTATCCGACGGAACACTACCAATCTCAACAGTACCTCGAGCAACATCGTAATGAACGCCGCCATCGCAAAAGGTTGGTAAGCATCATAATGTTTGGAGAATTTCTTGACATCCATCTTGGTCTTCTCCAATTTATCTATATCTTCGTATATTTTCTTTAACTCAGCTGTATTTGTGGCGCGATAAAAATGCCCTCCAGCAGTTGAGGCTATTTCGCTTAATGTCTCAACGTCCACATCGGCACGCATGTTTACATATTGCACAGTTCCACCTACAGGCATTGGGTATGGCGCCATCGTTTTGCTGCCTATAGCAATTGTATATACTCTTATTCCAAAACTTTTAGCTATATTTGCGGCCGTCAAAGGCGATATGTCACCCATATTGTTACTTCCGTCCGTAAGAAGTATTACCACCTTACTTTTTGCCTTTCCGTCTTTCAGTCTACCTACAGCATTAGCCAATCCCATACCAATGGCTGTTCCATCCTCGATAAGTCCTCTTGCCGCAATATCGGTACGCACGTTCTGCAACAGGTTTAATAACGAAGTATGGTCTGTGGTCATAGGACATTGCGTGAACGCTTCACCTGCAAATATGGTCAAGCCGATATTATCATCTGGCCTACCAGAGATGAATTCTGCAGCCACACTCTTTGCAGCCTCTATGCGGTTCGGTTTCAAATCTTCAGCCAACATACTGGTCGACACGTCCATGGCTAACATTATATCAATGCCCTCAACCGTTCGTTTACCCCAATCATTGCGCGTTTGCGGCCTCGCCAGCACCAAGACTATAAGTATAAATGTAACAATGCGTAATAACATAGGCAACCAAGCCAAACGCACGCGCAAACTTTTTGGCGCATACTGATAAGCGTACGTATCGCTCATACGCATGGATGGTTCGCTCTTTCTCCCGTAAAGCAAGTACCAAATCAAGTAAGGTACGAGCAATAATAGCAGTAGGAAATATTCTTTATTGACAAATTCCATAATCCACTAATCACTTACAATATCAGCAAATACACTTGATATGCAACTACCACAAGAAGCACAACCGCGGCAGCGACAAGCACAGCTATCGACAACTTGAGTGCCGAACGTGACCTTATGCTGCGTTTATCTGTATCAGTGAGTTTCGGTTCGACTCGCTCAACGGTCGGCTGGTTATCAATCTTAGTAGTATTGATAAACTCCACGGCATTTACCAAGTTGACATCATTCTCATTTATTAAAGTCGAATATTTTGCAAACTTAACCAAATCTGCCGTCGTAAAAAGTTCCTTCAACTCTTCCGTCATTTTCCTGTCACCTTCACGTTGCAGACGGTCTATAATTTCCGAACTGGTCATCTCCATCGCATTGAAACCAAAGCGTTCCTTAATATATGTCCTGAGCACGCCGGTAAGCCGGGTATAGTAAGTCTTCTGGTCCTCTGAAGCCGACATCTTTTCCGATTTAATCTGCTCTATCTCAGTCAAGGCTTTCTGATGCGGAGGAACCTTTTTAATAATACGCACACGTGCTATTACTGGCTTATTCTCCTTTAACCGTGTCCACAGATAGTAAGCCACCACGCACACAAGTACGAACAGCACACTCAACCAGAAAGCCGGCTCCATCTCGCTCCACATAAAAGGATTGTTTTGCACTCCTTTAGGCGGGAAGAATTTTTCCGGGTGCAACGTATCTACCGGCACGGTAAGAACCTTAAGGGCCAGGTTCTTACTTTTATAGCGCTTGCCGTCCACTGTCACCGTCATTGGCGGCAGATAATATAATTTCTCGTCAAACGAGGTTAATGTATATTTTTTTGTTATCTTTACAAGCCCATTGTCCAGATGGGATGTATCCGCATCTGTATGCGACAGCACCTCCACGCCCGGAGTGATATACTCTGACGGCTGGTAAGATGGCATTACCACCTTGGCACCATTCCTGGCTGTAACACTTAACGTAAGGCCAGTCTGCTCACCTATTAGAATCTCGATTGAATCAATTTTTGATTCAACATATACTTGAGCCATAACGCCTGACGCACAGACAGCCAGCAATATTGCACAAATTAGACGTTTCATCATTACTTTAATCGTTAATAACAGGATACGGGGTAACGGATAAATCCCGCCACGCATTCCAAGCCAAAAGAATACAGACCGAACCGTATCAGCTCCTCATTGCGAACAGTTGCATTAAAGCCCTGACATAGTCTTGGTCAGTGGCGATTGACACATTATCAACATTGCTTTTGTTAAATGTATCGGCCAGCATGGCCTGCCGTTTTTGCCAATGCTCTTTATGCGCACGGCGCAATCTCTTGTCACTCGTGTCTATATACATTTCATGACCTGTTTCCGCATCAAGAACTTTCATCAAGCCAACATTTGGCAACGACTCAGCACGTCTGTCATATACCTGCACGGCAACAACATCATGCTTGCGGTTGCATATTGTCAAGGCATTGGTGAAATCATCTCTCACACAGAAATCGCTCATAAGGAACGCAGTACATCTGCGCTTTAATACGCCTGTAAGGAACTCAACGGCCACCTTTACGTCCGTCTTTCGGCTTTCAGGGGTAAAATCAAGCATCTCCCGTATTATAAAGAGGATATGCTTACGCCCTTTTTTCGGCGGAATATATTTTTCTATTTTGTCCGAAAAAAATATCACGCCTATTTTATCATTGTTTTGTATGGCACTAAAGGCAAGCGTAGCAGCTATCTCGGTAACTACTTCACGCTTAGTGGCATTGCGCGTACCTACATCCAGCGAGCCGCTCACGTCGACAAGCAACATCACCGTAAGTTCACGCTCCTCCTCATACACCTTGACGTAAGGTTTATGGAAACGGGCCGATACATTCCAATCAATGTCGCGTATGTCGTCGCCATACTGATATTCGCGCACCTCGCTGAAGGCCATGCCCCTACCCTTGAAAGCGGAGTGATACTGGCCCGCAAAGATGTTGTTACTCAATCCTCGGGCCTTTATCTCTATCTTCCTTACCCTTTTTAGTATTTCTTGGGTATCCATCAAGGTACCTCCACCTTATTAATTATCTCACTGATTATCTCCTCGGCAGTGACATTGGTTGCCTCAGCCTCATACGACAGGCCTATCCTATGGCGCAACACGTCATGCGCAACCGCACGCACATCCTCGGGGATTACATATCCGCGATGTTTGATGAATGCGTATGCACGGGATGCCTTTGCCAAGCTTATGCTTGCACGGGGACTACCGCCAAAGGTTATCAAGCCTTTCAAGTTAGGCAGGCCGTACCTGTCAGGATAGCGGGTAGCAAACACAATATCCGCAATATATTGCTCTATTTTTTCATCAATATACACCTTGCGTACCACTTCACGGGCAGCAAGTATATCGTCTGCCGTAACAACCGGAGTTACTTCAGGCAGCGCACCTTCAAGATTTTCACGTATAATTAATTTCTCTTCGTCGAGTGTTGGGTAGTCCATCACGACCTTAAGCATGAAACGGTCTACCTGGGCTTCAGGCAACGGATAAGTACCCTCCTGCTCTATGGGGTTCTGTGTAGCCATCACGAGAAACGGCTTCGGCAGATCAAATGTCGTACTTCCTATTGTAACCTGATGCTCCTGCATGGCCTCAAGCAAAGCGCTCTGCACTTTCGCCGGAGCGCGGTTGATTTCGTCGGCCAATACAAAATTGGCGAATACAGGGCCCTTCTTCACCTGAAATTTCTCGTCCTTTTGTGAATATATCATAGTACCCACAACATCGGCAGGCAACAAGTCGGGAGTAAACTGAATCCTACTGTACTCGGAGTCAACCAATTGCGCCAGTGTCTTGATGGCAAGCGTCTTGGCCAGGCCCGGCACACCCTCAAGCAATATGTGGCCGTCGCTGAGCAAACCTGTAATCAAAGAGTCAACCAAATGCTTCTGCCCCACTATCACGCGGTTCATACCAGCCGTGAGGCCAGCCACGAATGAGCTTTTTTGTTCTATCAAGACATTAAGTTCGCGGATATCCATTGATTCTGCCATAATTCCTGTAGTTTATAATTTCACGTTTTAAAATTTAGCGCAAAAATACTACATTATGGTCTCATAAGCGAAATTTTTGAAACTAAATAATATTAAAAAAGTTTCTCAATACTTATATTTACACAGCATCGGGGCGTTTTACGCTGCGCTATCCAACAGAGGTACGACCATAATGCGCATGTGCTCAAGACTGAAAATACGCTCAAGACATTAACAAAGAATATATAGTTTCCTCTTAAAAAAACAAATTCTGTAAAAATCAAAACAGTTTCTAAAGACCTACAAAACAACAAGTTCTTTTCCAAACACGGCCTTTGAGATAACAAAAGATGGCCTTTAAGATTGTTAAAGGCCGTCTTTCGCGATACAGTTTGCCGTCTTTCGCAAGCAAAAGATATATCTTTGGTAATCAGCATATTACAAGAGCGACAAGCACTAATCATGACTCATACGTCATCTCGTAGCCCTGAATCCTTCCATATTGATGTAACGGCGTTTCATGAAACGCTTGTAAATATTGTACAACCAGAACTTGTGTGTCAAAATAAACACTACCCCAACCGCCAAAAGAACTATATAAGCCGTGTTCTCACTGAATGCTGCCTTCAGCAATGAGATGATTACCACGGGCAGGAACAACGCAGCCAATTCTGCCACAATCTGGAAATAATTAGTTTCTATGCTACCCTTGCTTATATACTTGGTATTTAGAGGCATAGTCTGCTTATTGTAGACAGCCATCTGCATGAGAAGGCAATACACAGGGCCAGCCGTGAAACACATCATTGAAAAAAGTGCAAGAAAAGTGTACTTACCCGTAAATACAGTAGGCAACATGAGCAGGAACGGCAATATCAGTATTGAGCCGTACAAATAATACTTTGCCCTGAGCAACTGCATTATGTTCTCCTTGTGTATCACAAGACAATCTATATAATTGCCTTCAGCGCTCATTATCTTGATAAGCGTGATAGAACCGTAAAGCACGAAAGTATACACCGCCCAAAAAGCACGTGAATAATCGTCCTGATACAAATCGGTCAATGAAATAACAAGACTGAGTATACTTATTCCGACCGAGGCATAGATAAACGACTTACGTATGTTCTTATTTCTCATCAGGCTTTTTACTTCAAGCTTGAGGTATTGGCCTATTTCTCCGTAGCGGTCGAACATTCGCCACTCGGTAACCGTCTTCATCCGCCTCGACTCTACATTTGAGCTCTCAAGATAAGTACAACGATATTGCATCCGTTTATTTATTTCAACAAACGCATACAAAACAGCCGCGACACCAATATATGCAAACGGATTCCAGAAAGCGAACCACGGGCCTATACCGACACATATTCCAAACATTTTGTCTATATCGCCTAAATATAATGGCGAAAAAATCAGTGCATAAACAGCTATTGGCAACAACCACCACAGCAAGTTCTTGCTGATAAGTGTTCTTGCAAGCATATACCATTGACTGTTGACGGTAACGATAAGCTGGAAAGATACGACAAGTCCCAACGCCGTCAGCAAGCCATAAGAGAAAAGTGTAGTCATTATGACGTAGGGCACGGTTACAGAAAGCCATATAAGGTTGTTCGGTGTTATTATGCTCGAGACGATGAACATTTCAACGCAGGCATATTTCGGTATGGGTAGCAAAGTGTACGGCTTGATGAGCTGGGCAGGGGTCTGCTGGCCAATAAACCTGAACAAGAAATCAGCAACAAGAAGAAACGGTGACACTCCATAGAAAAACTCGTATGGCGTCAACGTATCTGAATCGTTGGCAATTAAAGCCAGCATTATGGCTATAAATATAATGTAAACCACAGCAAAAGCCCACATCAGATAAATGAAGAACTTTGCCGCCTTGTTTTGTTCATAAGCAACACTACGCTTCTCTGCAAGTTTGACATGCTTACGCAATATCCGAAGCAGCTGAAACTTGCTCAGTCGGTTGCCGGTTTGCATCTGGTGTCTTTCCATATCGTACCTTTCATGTTTTATCTCAAGTCGATAATCTCGGCATGAGGATAATCTTTCTTATTGAAACGGAACGTTGCATCACTTAGGTTACGCGCCCTGAAATTAGATACCTTAATGGTAGTCCAGCCATTGCTTTGCCTCATCTTAATAGTACGCGGATAATAATCTTTACCTACAATGACATACATCTCCTTGATTGTACGCTGTTGGTTTGTAGCATACAAATGCACCTGCCATCCACCTGACACATTTTTTACGCCAAGCCTAAAACCGTTCTTGTAGATATTTATAAACTTATACGGATTCATTGACTGCTGCTGTGCCTCTGTGGGTGTGCTTATATTAACCTCGCCACTCGACTTCAAATATGTCCATTGTGTTTTTCCGTCATACCATACGATAGCCTGCGAGGTGCGCGCGTTAAACTTATTACCCTTTATGGATATCGTACCAGAGGCATTGGCATGCTTGCCGCTTATACTGAAATCAGCACTTGCGCCACCCTTTCGTCCAACAACAGCGGCTGTTTTGTCAAGTATCTTACGTGCCTGGGCCGCATTTTGAGAATAAACAGCCATTGACAACAACAATGCAACGATGATAAAATGCAATCTTTTCATGAGAAACTTATAATAAGAATAAATATTACTTACTAACTATTATTTCAATTGTGCAAGCAATGCTTCAAGGCTTGTTTTGTCTTGAATGAGCACCTCACGAGGTTTACTACCTTGCGTAGCTCCCACAATACCAGCCTTCTCGAGCTGGTCCATCAGTCGACCGGCACGGTTATATCCGATTGAGAATCGGCGCTGTATCATGCTGGTTGAACCTTGTTGGCTAAGTACTACTACTTCAGCAGCCTCCGCAAAGAGAGGGTCGAGGTTATGCATCTCCATTCCACCCGAACCGGAAGATGCACTATCAGCTTCAACAGGCTCCGGAAGTTCCATTGGCTCGAGCGGTCCTGGTTGACTGGCAATATACTGGTTGATACGTTCAATCTCAGGCGTGTCAACGAAGGCGCATTGTACCCTGACAGGTTCGTTCCCGTTGAGGAATAACATGTCACCACGTCCGATTAGCTGGTTAGCACCCGGACGATCGAGAATTGTACGGGAATCAATCATTGCACTTACCCTGAAAGCCATTCTTCCAGGGAAGTTAGCCTTAATGTTACCGGTTATAATCGACGTTGTAGGACGCTGGGTTGCAATAACCATATGTATACCGACCGCACGTGCCAACTGGGCAATACGTGCTATCGGCATTTCAATCTCTTTGCCGGCCGTCATTATAAGGTCGCCAAACTCGTCTATTACAACAACGATATAAGGCATATACTCATGACCGTCAGTAAGTTTCAGCTGATGGTTCACATATTTTTTGTTGTATTCCTTTATGTTCCTTGCACCGGCCAGCTTTAGCATATCATAGCGTGAGTCCATTAGCTTGCACAGACTATTAAGCGTACGTATCACCTTTGTTACATCCGTAATAATCGGTTCCTCATTATCATCAGGAACTTTCGCCATAAAATGCTGGGCTATCGGAGCATAAATGCTAAACTCGACTTTCTTCGGATCAATAAGCACAAGCTTCAATTCGTTGGGGTGCTTCTTGTAAAGCAACGACGTTATTATAGCGTTCAGGCCAACAGACTTACCCTGTCCTGTAGCACCGGCAACAAGCAAATGCGGCAGTTTGGCCAAGTCAACCATAAAAATCTCGTTAGTTATGGTCTTGCCTATAGCAATAGGCAAATCCATAGCGGTTTCCTGGAAACGTTTTGAGTTTAATATGCTTTCCATGGAAACGATATTCTGTTTCTTGTTAGGCACCTCGATACCAATAGTACCCTTACCCGGAATAGGGGCAATAATTCTTATCCCGAGTGCAGCAAGGCTCAAAGCGATATCATCCTCAAGGTTCCTGATCTTCGATATCTTAACACCCTCGGCAGGCGTTATCTCATACAAGGTAATGGTCGGACCTACAGTAGCCATTATAGTCTTTATCTGTACTCCGAAACTGTTTAGAACTTCCACAATCCGGTTCTTATTGGCTGTTTGCTCCTTCATGTCAATGTAAGGCTTGCCGTCATTCTCGTACTTTTTCAAGAGGTCAAGAGTCGGGCACCTATATTTCGTCCACGGTTCATGAGGGTCAATAGGTACAGACAAATCCTTCCAACCTGAAACATCGCTTGAATCAGCCTTAGTTTCATTTCCGGTCGTATTAATTATTATTTTCTGGTTTTCGCCACTTTCCGCTTTCGTAGTAGTGTCATTCGTTTCCGGCTTGCCCTTATCGGTGTTTTCTGTATTCGTGTCCGTAAAAACAACCTGCTGAGGCTCGGGATTGTCAAACACCGTCGGATCATCCAATGTTGTGACCGGCTCCTGTTGTACGTCATTCTTCTCGGCGAGGTTCTTTATGCCAAACGTCACCCTACCGGTAAGAGTCCCTACGGGATTTAGAATATTACGCACCACGTTTATTGTCTCCTTGCTGAGATATGTCAGGAAGACGACGGCCGTCAGCAACAATATCGCCATTAGACCATAAACGCCGACAATATTCTCAAGCCATTGACTGCAATACAACCCATGATCTCCACCCGGATTGAAAATAGAACTGCCCATTATCGGTGTAAGGAGCTTGGCCGAAGCCACCGAGAACCAGATCATGGCTATCATCAGGCAGAAAAACCATTTCAACAAGTTTATCTTGTAGGCCCGTACAAGCCGCAATCCGGCCATGCCCATAAACACGGGAATTATGAACGCAGAAAGGCCGAAACACCTGGATATAAAAAAATAAGACACAAAAGCACCGAACGAGCCACAGCTGTTCTTGAACTCACCGTTTTTATTGAGGATTTCGTGAGGGCTGTGGTCAAGTATTATACTTTGATCATATTGTCCGGTAGAGAAATATGAAATAAACGCTATTATAACATAAATGGACAATAATACCAATATTATTCCGAAAATAAAGTTTAATATATCGTTTTGCAATACACTCTTCAGCCCGATAACCTCACTAAAGGACTTATCGGTGCGCATGATTTTTTTCTTGGCCATCAGTTGTTGTCGAAAGTTTTATTTGCAAAAGTAATCGAAAATTGTCAGAATAAGCCATGATGTCGCCTTTTTTTTATATTTTTGCACACTGTTTGTCGAGACAAAACAAACATCATTTTATATTAGTAAATGAAAAAAGTTATATACAGCAAAATTGACAAGCAATATATCCAGGCCCTGCCAAGAGCTGTTTTCGATGGCCGCATAATAGTGATAAACACGGCCGGCGAAGCTGAGAAAGCAGTCGGCTACCTATTGTCACAAGACATATTAGGCGTAGACACAGAGACTCGTCCATCGTTCAAGAAGGGACGGTCATACGTCGTTGCCCTACTACAAGTCTCCACACACGACACATGCTTCCTCTTCAGACTCAATATCATGGGACTGACGCAGCCTGTCATCAATCTGCTTGAAGACAAAAAGATACCGAAAGTCGGACTGTCACTGCATGATGACATATTATCCCTACACAAACGCGCCGACTTCACGCCAGGCAACTTCATCGACCTACAAAAACATGTAGGCGAACTTGGAGTCGAAGACCTAAGTTTACAGAAACTGTATGCAAACTTTTTCCACAAAAAGATAAGCAAGTCTGTACGCTTGAGCAACTGGGAGGCAGATGTCCTCACAGACAGCCAAAAGCTATATGCCGCAACCGACGCATGGGCATGCATCAACATATACGAAGAGTTGCTAAGGCTTGAAACTACAGGCGACTACGAATTGGTAAAGACCGACGAGAAAGAAACCATACCGAATTACAATGTATAAAAACGTATATTTAAAGAAAGGCAAAGAAGAAAGCCTAAAAAGATTTCACCCTTGGGTGTTCTCCGGAGCTATAGCCCACGTCGATGACGGCATACAGGAAGGCGAATTCGTACGTGTACTCACATCATCGGGAGATTTCGTCGCTGTAGGACATTTCCAGATAGGCAGCATAGCAGTACGCGTATTATCGTTCGATGACATTCAGATAGACGACACTTTCTGGCGCAACCGCCTGTCGTCGGCATTAACAATGAGGCAAGCCATCGGCATTGCCGACAATCCGCAAAACAACACTTTCCGATTAGTGCATGGCGAAGGCGACAACTTGCCGGGGCTGGTCATCGACTGTTATGGCAAAACAGCCGTCATGCAAGCCCATAGTGTGGGCATGCATATTTGCCGCGAAGCCATAGCGCAGGCTCTTGTCTACGTCATGGGACAAAGGCTTGAGAACGTTTTTTACAAAAGCGAGACAACGCTGCCATACAAAGCAGGCCTGGGACAAGAAAACGGCTTCATCCACGGCGGATGCAACGATAACATTGCCGTAGAATACGGACTAAAGTTCCACGTTGACTGGCTCAAGGGACAAAAGACAGGATTCTTCGTCGACCAACGCGACAACCGCAGCTTGCTCGAGCGTTATGCCAAGGGGCGCACCGTGCTCAACATGTTCTGTTATACCGGCGGTTTCTCTGTATATGCAATGCGGGGAGGAGCCAGCCTCGTACACTCCGTCGACAGCAGTGCTAAAGCCATAGAACTGACCAACGCCAACGTATCTCTCAACTTTCCAGGAGACAACCGGCATGAAGCCTTCTGCGAAGACGCATTCAAGTTCCTTGACGCTGCCGACGGTAAATACGATCTCATTATACTCGACCCGCCCGCATTTGCCAAGCACCGTGCAGCCCTGCACAATGCCCTAAAGGGATACACACGGTTGAACGTCAAGGCTCTAGAACGAATCAAATCCGGTGGCCTGCTATTCACCTTCAGCTGTAGCCAGGTAGTCACAAAAGACAACTTCCGCAATGCCGTATTCACGGCGGCAGCGCTCGCCAAACGCAACGTAAGGATATTGCACCAGCTCCACCAACCGGCCGACCATCCGATAAACATATACCACCCCGAAGGCGAATACCTAAAAGGACTCGTACTATATGTTGAATAGAACCTTCATCGGTAAAGTATCACAATACATCGACGACAACGCTCTGCTGCAGCATAGCGGCAAGTATGTCGTGGCGCTGTCAGGTGGAGCCGACAGCGTATGCCTGGCCCTGACGTTAAAACAACTTGGATATACCGTCGAGGCTGCACACTGCAACTTCAACTTGCGTGGGGCAGAATCCCTAAGGGATGAGGACTTCTGCAAACGATTTTGCGAGACAAACCATATTCCCCTGCACGTCGCCCGTTTCGACACGACAGAGTTCGCAAGGCTACGTAAGATAAGTATAGAGATGGCCGCACGCAAACTGAGGTACTCATGGTTCGACGCTCTGCTCGGCGACATCGGCGCCGAAGCCGTATGCGTAGCCCACCACCAAGACGACTCCGTTGAGACCGTACTGCTCAATTTAATACGCGGCACGGGTATACATGGTCTTGCCGGCATAAAGGCTGCAAACGGTAACATACGCCGTCCACTGCTATGCGTCACACGCAAAAACATTGAAACGGCGTTGCAAGAAACTGGCCAACCCTACGTAACGGACAGCACCAATCTGGAAGACGACGTGGTAAGGAATAAAATCCGTCTCGACATTCTGCCCGTCATGAGACAAATCAACCCATCCGTCAGTGACAGCATATCCAAGACCGCAGCAAGGGTCAACGCCGTGGCTGGCGCATTCGACACTCTAATTCACCAAGCCAAGGAGCGCATTATTACATTCCACGGCCGTGACACCGCAACGATACGTACCGACCTGTTAATGTGCGAAGCTGCCCCCGAGTACACATTATTCAGCATCCTTCGGGAATATTCGTTCACACCAGCCCAAGCCGAACAGATATTCCGGGCCGTAAACGCCGCTCCAGGGCGTACATTCACATCGCCCACGCACCAGTTGCTCATCGACCGTGCCAACATCATAATCGAACCTCTTTCATGCGATGCGCCCCGTTCCATGGTAATGCCCGAAAGCGGAACGTATCTATTCTCCGACGACATGAAGTTCAAGGTAGAGATAATGACATGCCCCGACAAGTTCATTCCATCACGGCAGGCTTGCTGCTGCTGCCTTGATGCCTCAAAAGTAAACATGCCGTTAACCGTCAGACCTGCCACTGCCGGCGACCGTTTCATTCCGTTCGGCATGAACGGCTCCAAATTAGTAAGCGACTACCTTACCGACAGAAAACTCAACCTCTTTGAAAAGCGCCGGCAGCTTATCGTAGCTGATTCAAAAGGCAACATAGTATGGCTTGTAAACCAACGTCCCGACAATAGATTCCGTATTGACGACAGCACTACCAAGGTCTTGAAAATAACATGTTGCAGGGATTGATCAACTAATTTATTAAAAGACCATAAGCCATGTTTTAAATACATAAGAACCATTGCTGTAAAAGCACGACGTGAAAGTAACAGATTTCATAGTGCCACAATCATGATGAATAAGTCCATCTGTAATGATACAAACGGCACTGCCATTGGTCTTTACCGACATGCTATCTCCGAGCCGGAGACCAAAGCAGGCAGAACTTTACAACAGTAATAACGGCACATCATTGTCGTCATTACTATTTTTTCCGACTGGTGCAACCTTTATTTTTAGCAACCGTTACATTCATTTTTCCATAATCCGACCTTAACCGACCTTCCTTGACAAATCCATGTCTATAAGCGTATAGCAGCTTCTCGAGGTCAGCTATCTGCGCCTTTAGTTCACGTCCTATGTCGGTATCAGCTACGAGCATGCGGTGGGCAGACATCTCGACTATCTGCGTGGTGCTCTTTATGTCCGAACCACGCAATATAGCATCTTCCGTACCTGTGAACGGTTCATGCTGTACCAACTGGAAACCACGACTGTGATACACGAGAGTATATCCGGCAATGCCTGTCTCCTTATGGTATGCTTGCGAAAAGCCGCCGTCGATAACCATCAGCTTCCCGTCAGCCTTGACGGGATTCTCGCCACTTGCGGCATGTACGGGCACATGCCCGTTAATGATATGACGGTTAGTGCCACATACACCAAAGGCGTCAAGTATCCGGTCGCATACGGCGCCATCATCACGCAGTTTGAAATAGTTACCCTTGTCCTCTTTGTAAGTTTCCTTGTCGGCAAGGAAGTAGCGTTCGAACGTCGCCATTTTCGACTTGTCGAAAAGTACCGAGTCACGCCCACACCACAGATACAGGAAATAATCTATGGCGAAAGCCTTGTCCTGCGGTTCTGTGTCTGGCTGGAAGGCACTGCGCACTACGCGGTCGACACGGTTCATAAGCTCGCGCCCGCTGAACTTCATCCCTCCATAGAGTTCAACCTCCTTCAAAGTGCCGTCAGCATTAAGAGGCACTGACGCATGGAACAACAGATTGTCATTAACGACCGTATAGAGCGAGCCGTGGCTCAACATCACGCGAATATGCTTGTGCAGTTTCTCGTTGACGGTGAATGAGTGGCGCAGGCGTGTCATGAGATTTTCCTCCTCGGGTGTAAGCCGGTATGGGTCGTCTGGTGACACCGTGGGAAAACGGCAGCTCTTCATCTCGTACTCGCGGCCGTCAATGTTGCATACGCCACGGGCATAGTCAATATTGCCAAGCAACAAGCGCCCGTCCATGTTCCACTCTGGATGGCGACGGATAACAGCGCCCTCAACCTTAAACTGCAATACAGTTATTGCCTTATGCATCTGAGCGGTAAGCAAGCGGGTCTTACCATCCATGCCACTACCGTCACCTGTCTTGGGGATGAACTCCTCGCACGGGTCGTCGCCATAATGCTCTACCGCAAACGTTGCAAGCGGAACGAGATTTATACCGTAACCCTCCTCAAGCGTTGTCAGGTTGGCATAACGCAACGACAGACGCACAACATTACATATGCAGGCATCATTACCAGCGCAGGCTCCCATCCACAGAATGTCATGGTTCCCCCATTGGAGGTCCCAGTTATGATATGTGGCAAGGAGGTCCATTATGAGATGAGCCCCGGGACCGCGGTCGTACACATCGCCCAACACGTGCAGGCGGTCAATCGCCAGGCGCTGTATCACGTGGGCTATGGCTATAATGAAATCGTCGGCACGCCCTGTCGAGATTATCGTGCTGATTATCACTTTTACGTAAGCGGCCTTGTCCACGTCGTCCGTCCGTTCGTGGAGCAGTTCCTCGATTATGTACGAAAAGTCCTCGGGCAACGACTTGCGGACTTTTGAACGGGTGTATTTGCTGGATACATCACGGCAAACCCTTACAAGCTGGTGAATAGTGATGTGGTACCAGTCGGGCAACTCCGGCTCGGAAGCTTTCACCAGCTCGAGTTTCTCTTCCGGATAATAAATAAGCGTGCACAACTCTTTTTTCTCAGACTCGCGCAGTTCATTGCCGAATATCTCGTTCACTTTCCTCTTGATGTTACCCGAGGCGTTCTTTAGAACATGACGGAACGAGTTGTACTCGCCATGCAAGTCCGCGAGAAAGTGCTCAGTACCCTTAGGCAGGTTAAGTATTGCCTGCAAGTTTATGATTTCGGTGCTGGCGTCAGCAATGGTCGGAAACGACTGTGACAGAAGCTGTAAGTATCTCATGTCGTTTTCCGTCTCCTGAAAATCCGTTTTCATTGTATTCCTGATTTAAAAAGTTTATTTCTTAATGTGTCGGTTCCGCGATCGTCAAGCGGCTGGGTGAACATGAACCCCTCTGTCAGTCCGTAATGCTCCTCCATTACCCTCATGAGACGCGCGGATTGTTTCAACAGCCCTAAAGAGCTAATTACCGCCTCAACACGGCACTCATCATAATCCGTAAAGCGAAGCACGCGATACAGTTGCACGAAATCTGCCCTGCGCACACATGAATGCTTGACCTTGATAATAGTCTCAACCACAGTGCTGCAAACCTCGAGCTCAACATCCTTTACCGAATCATCTGAACGTAACCTGCGCATGGCACGTGCATTCCTTATGATATTGTCATTGACGATATTCCTGTCACATTGCCCAAACCGTTCCAATGTTGTCACGCCTGTTTCCAAACCTTCCGGAACGTTCAACCGTAGTATTCTTGTCCCTGCCATGAGGTAGTCTATCACCCCCTCGTCAAAGGAATGCAGGAATATACGGCGCCATGATTCCGTACCAAACGAACGTATAACTGGCAATTTCTCATCCGCGACCTTCACATCGGCCCGGCCTTCTGATGCTCCTAACGTAATAAGCACGTCTTCAGCATAACGCTCGTCGTCGTTCATACGGGGGAACGGCAATGTATCGGCCATCTTACGATACAACGCAATCATGGAGTCGAGCATACCGGATGCACTCGTACCGCCTGTGATATTGAATGCGTCAATCTCCACCACTTTTTCTTCAAACGGGCCCGTACCCTTATGCCAGAACGACCGTCCCATAACGCGCAGAGCATCATACTCCTGACAGCAAACTGCGTGCAAAGCCATAGCGTACGATAACACGGCTCTACCCCAATATCCGACAGAGACCGGCCATCCCGACAACATACGGCACGAAGCATGCCACGGTGCAAGGCAGCGATCAAGCGAAACCAGTACAGGTATACCCATATCCCGACAAGCGCATGAAAGACGATAGGCTGAAATACCACCGCATGCATGTATATGGACAATATCCGGCCCTAACTTGTACAATAGTTTCGTCCAGCCTTTACGCCTCATACAGGCAATCCTTAAAGCCGGCAATGTTACGATACAGATACCATCCAAACGAACTCCGCCTGCATCCGGTGTCAACACCGTAACCTCCATCCTCTCCGACATTAGACGGAGCAAGTCGAGCTTATAGCCGAGGAATGCTGAAGCAGCCACGGCCTTCATGCTGGGGATGTAATGCAAGACTCTCATACCGGTTCAGGATTTATGTTCTACAACTTATGATTTATGGCTTATAAACTCATATTTATCCGACATTCTGTAAGCCACGGCATATTTCAGTCCATGCCATACCAAACGAAGTTCGAAGGGCACAACTTTAAACCATGGCACAGCCAGTCCGAAAGCGTCCATCGCCCGTCTGGCAAAAAGCGTTCTTACTATCAGTGGTACGAACAGCGCAATGGCCGAGAACAGCAATATTAACCAATTATGGAACAATATTGAGTACCCCAATGCACACAGTGCCGCTACAAAGCATGCATGCAACGACAACATGTCGGAATTAAACAATGCGCGATGGCGCACACTTCGCTCCAAGTGCCGTCGCGTCTCGAAATAGAAAACATTACGATCATGCCACCCCTTGGCCGTAGGTGTCTCCTCGACAATGAACGCTTCAGGTTCGAGGCAAACGGCTATATTGCCGGTCGAAGCGTATTTGTTGACGAGAAAATCATACTCGCCACGAAGATACTTAAGATTACCTTGAAAACCGTTGCCAGCCATAAACATCGACTTACGGAACATCAGGTTACACCCTGCCATACCATATCCCATGCCCGACTGTGCCTCACGAATCAACAGGTATTCACGATGGAAACGCGAAAACATCTTAAACTGGCCTGTACCCTCTGCATAGTTGCCGTAGCCATACACCATGTCCACGCCCCTATGACGGCAAGACGACATGTTTTCTATCCACTTGTCGGTGGCAGGACGGCATGCCGCATCCGTCAACAATACCCATTCATGCTTAGCGGCCTTCACTCCAAGTGTCAAAGCAAGTTTCCGGCGACTCATGTAACGAGATGACTTTGGAACATAAGTAGCGTAAAAATTAGGTACTTTGCTGTATGACTCGATAACCCCTGCCGTATCGTCGCCGTCACTCGCAATAACAACGATAACCTCAAAACCTCCCGGATAGTCCTGGCTAAGGAACAAAGGCAGGTTTGCCTTCAATGCGCCGTCATTATTATCTGCAATAATGACTACGGACACAGGCTTGCCGTTTTCAGCATCATCATGGATCTCGCATGAAGAGACTTTCTTGCGAAAAAGGTCCAACACAACAGACAAAAGCGTCAATACAAGCAAAACGCCACATATAGTTATCGTCAAACCGTCAAAAATCATACATGCCTCTCTCTCCCTGTAAAAACCTGTTCCGTCAATGCATATCCTCAGTTATATACCCCTTCGGCAATGGACGGCAATTATACTGTGACGCCATGATCTCACCATAAGCGCCCGCAGAACGAATGGCAACCAAATCACCGCGATGGCATTCATTCAGGTCTATAGCCTTTGCAAAAACATCACTTGATTCACATATCGGACCAACAACGTCATACGTTTGCATTGGAGCCTCGCTCGATAAATTCTCTATTTTGTGGTAGGCTTGATACAGGGCAGGACGTATCAAATCCGTCATTCCCGCATCAAGTATCGCAAACTGTTTTGCCGTACCTTGCTTGACATAAAGAACTCTCGAAATAAGCGAACCACATTGTCCGACAACCGAACGTCCGAGTTCAAAATGCAACATCTGTCCCTTACGCAACTTCAAATGACGTGCATACGTAGCAAAATACGACTTAAAGTCTGGTACTGAAACCTTGTTCGGATGGGTGTAATCAATCCCCAAACCTCCACCGACATTGATGTTGTCGACCGTTACGTGATGAGCTTCAAGCTGCTTCTGCAAATCATTAATACGATTGCATAAAGCCACAAAATCGCCCATATCAAGTATTTGAGAGCCAATATGGAAGTGCAAGCCTACGAACTTTACATTCTTCATATCTTCGGCCTGTCCGATTATATCCTCCATATCTTCCATGGCTATTCCAAACTTGTTTTCGGCAAGCCCCGTCGTTATGTTGGCATGTGTGTGTGCCCCGACATTGGGATTTATACGGAATGCCACCTTTGCCACCTTACCTTTCGCTGCGGCAATCTCATTAATGACAGCCAACTCCGGGACACTCTCTACATTGAAGCAGAAAATATCCTTATCAATGGCAAGGTTTATTTCTTTATCACTCTTGCCGACACCGGCAAAAACAATTTTGCTGGAAGAAAAACCAGCATTAATAGCAGCTTGAATTTCTCCTCCGCTTACACAGTCTGCTCCCAACCCTGCCTGACATATGACATTCAATATCTTCGGATTGGCGTTTGCCTTGACCGCATAATGCACGCAGAAACCTTCATACTTGCCGGCCTCAGTGTTGATTGTGCGCAATGTCTCACGCAACAAATCCGTATCATAATAATAAAATGGAGTATCCGTCTCGTTGAATTTATCCAAGGGGAAAACGCCTTTCATCCTATATTTTTCTTTTATCGTTGAACAAAGTATCACTCAAGCTCTGCAAAGCACGCTTCTTGTCTGACTCACGGACAAGGAATGAAATGTTGTAATTACTGCCGCCGTATGATATCATACGAACCGGAATATCCTTCATGGCATCCGTAGCCAATGTCTCGAAGCCTACATTACTCCAATCCAAATCACCGACAACACAAATTATACACATGTCACGGTCAACCGTGACGGTTCCGTACTTTTTCAGCTCAGCCACAATATCATTAAGACGTGAATCGTTATCAATGCTCATGGATACACCGACCTCGCTCGTGGCAATCATGTCAATAGGAGTCTGATAACTCTCGAAGATCTCAAAAACCTTGCGCAGGAAACCAGTAGCTAATAGCATGCGGCTACTTTTTATCTTAATGGCCGTGATATTGTCCTTTGCCGCAACAGCCTTAATCTTACCTGCTATAATCTCATTGTTTATAATCGTTCCGGGAGCCGTAGGATCCATCGTATTTAACAACCTGACCGGAATTCCTGCAAACTTCGCAGGCTGGACACAAGTAGGATGAAGTATTTTCGCCCCGAAATAAGCCAACTCAGCAGCTTCTTCGAAATGTAGCTGACGTACGGCGTCTGTCTTGTCAACCACACGAGGGTCATTATTATGCATTCCGTCTATATCCGTCCATATCTGGATTTCATCTGCATTGATTGCCGCCCCTACGAGAGAAGCAGTATAGTCACTGCCACCACGCTGGAGATTGTCTATCTCACCATAAGCGTTACGGCAGATAAAGCCTTGAGTGATATATACCTGGTAGCCTGCATTCTGCTCAAGCAGCTTGGTAAGCTTATCCTTGATATATACGGAGTCGGGCTCAGCGTTCTTGTCTGTACGCATATAGTCGAGAGCTGATAACAGCGTGGCATTTATTCCACACTCCTTAAGATAATTCGTAACCATATTCGTACTCATTATCTCACCTTGAGCAACTATGCTCTTCTCCTCGAAACTCGTAAAAAGATCTTTGGTGAACGAACGAAGATAATCGAACTCACCACGCAAGAATTTGCGTGTTTCATCTCTCCATTCATCAGTGGAATACAATTCTTCCACATGAGCCATATATTTTTTCTCGAGGCGGTTTATTACGTCATTAGCGCCCTCAGGATTTTTCTTATACAAATAATCCGATATCTCTATCAGTGAATTTGTTGTTCCGGACATTGCAGAGAGCACCACTAATACCTGCTCACCGCTTCTTGTTATCAACGATGCGACATCCTTCATACGCCCTGGTGAGCCTACGGATGTGCCTCCGAATTTCATTACTTTCATTTCTTCAGTATTTTGTTGTTTATATTCCTATTCCTCACTTACAAGACTAATCTTGTTATATTTTTCCGTTACGTCACTTATACCTCCGTCCTTGCACTGATACACAATGCCTGGATACTTATCAAGCATTGGTATATTATGCGTAGACATCACGACAGCCGTGCCGGTCAAACTTATTTGTTTTAACAGGCTTACGATGTTATCCGCCGTCTCAGGATCGAGGTTCCCTGTCGGCTCATCAGCTATTATAATTTTAGGCTTGTTCAGTATCGCACGCGCAATGGCTATGCGCTGCTGCTCACCACCTGACAATTCGTACGGCATTTTCAGCTTCTTGTCTTGCATGCCTACGGCCTCTAACACCTCGTCTATACGTTCATTGACATCACTTTTTTTCTTCCATCCCGTCGCGCGTAATACGAATTGCAGATTCTTGTACACATTACGATCATGCAACAACTGGAAATCCTGGAATATTATGCCAAGCTCCTTACGAAGAGCCGGCACCTCCTTACGCTTAATTTTCAACAAATTGCGTTCCAATACAATTGCCGTGTCACCCTCATGGACGTCAAGTTCACAATAAAATGTCTTTAACAAACTACTTTTACCAGACCCGACATGACCTATTATATATATAAACTCGCCTTCATCAACATGAAAGTCGACATTGCCCAAAACGCAAACATCGTCCTGATATATATTTACGCCTTTATATTCTATGAACATAATGCTTATTTAGTTTTATTGTTTAATGCTTATGCCAACCCGGCTCATGACGGGTGCGCAACTCCTCGGCCACGTCTTCTATACGTAATCCTTTCTCCGTCAACACGACAATAAGATGATAGAATAAGTCTGAAGCCTCGTATATCAGGCGTTCATCCGTTCCGTTTACGGCCTCTATTACCGCCTCTAAAGCTTCCTCGCCCACCTTTTGTGCCATACGGTTTATGCCATCCTTGAACAGACTCGTCGTATACGATCCTTCCGGCATTTCCTCGTGGCGCTTTTCAATAAAATCCTGCAATGAGGAAAGGAACATTAACGGATTGGCGGTATTATCCTCACCCCAGCAAGTATCCGCACCGGTATGGCATACCGGGCCATCAGGATTTACCTTTATCAATAATGTATCATTGTCACAGTCATTCTTTATTTCGACAACATTTAGAAAATTCCCGGACGTTTCGCCTTTCGTCCACAAACACTTGCGGCTCCTGCTGTAAAATGTAACCTTACCCGTCTCAACGGTTTTACGATAAGCCTCTTCGTTCATGAATCCGAGCATAAGAACCTTAAGAGTTCTTTTGTCCTGTATTATTGCCGGAACAAGACCGCTCATTTTTTCAAAATCTATATTCATTTCTAATATACGCTCTTTATATTTTTTCAATTATAAAACATAGTTAAACTCATGAAAGTCTTACATTTACGCCTTCTTTATGAAGATATTGTTTAAGTTCATCAATTCTGATTTCACCGAAATGGAATACACTTGCCGCTAACGCCGCGTCGGCCTTCCCTACCGTGAATGCATCCCTGAAATGCTCACGTTTACCAGCACCTCCACTCGCGATGACAGGTATGCACAATTCATCCGCCAATTTTGCCAAAGCTTCATTAGCGTATCCACATTTCACTCCGTCATGGTTCATGCTGGTAAACAGAATTTCACCTGCGCCGCGATCTTCAACTTCGTGAGCCCAATCGAACAAGTCTCGTTCTGTAGGTACACGTCCTCCATTAAGGAAGCATAACCAACGGCCGTCAACACACTTCGCATCAATAGCGCATACACACACTTGCGAGCCGAAACGCCCCGTAATCTCATCTACAAGTGACGGCCGCCGCAACGCAGCGCTGTTCACGCTAATTTTGTCGGCGCCAGCCGCGAGCAACCGTTCGACATCTGAAATGTCATTTATCCCGCCACCTACGGTAAAGGGGATGTTTATTTCCTGAGCCACACGTGTAACCATTTCCGTAAAGGTCTTACGGCCCTCTACACTTGCCGTTATATCAAGAAACACAAGCTCGTCGGCTCCGGCAAGACTATAAGCCTTACCTAAGGCAACCGGGTCACCGGCATTCCTGAGATTTACGAAATTCGTACCCTTAACCGTCTGCCCGTCCTTAACGTCAAGACACGGTATTATTCTTTTGGCCAATCCTCCCGACATATCACAAGTTAATTAAAGAGCACAAATCTATCTTGCCTTCATATATTGCCTTACCAAAAACGACAGCAGGCACTCCGTCGCTCTCAAGACGGCGTATGTCGTCAATGCAAGAGACACCACCGCTTGCTATGAGATTTATTCCAGGAAAGGCGTTAAGTATTTCTTTGTATAAAGAGAACGCCGGCCCCTGCAAGGTTCCGTCTTTTGAGATGTCCGTACAAAGTACGTTAGTTACGCCTTTGCCTACATAATACTCCAAGAACGTTATTACGTCTTCCGAAGTATCCTCACGCCATCCGTTTATACTTATTTTGCCATTACGTACATCAGCGCCAAGTATAAGCCTATCAGGGCCAAATTTATCAAGCCAGCTAACGAACAGCTCTCTGTTCGTAACGGCTACAGAACCAACTGTCACCATTGCCGCCCCACTTTCAAAAGCTTTAATGATATCCTCCTCGGTCTTCACGCCTCCACCGAAATCTACCGTCAGCCCGGTTGTTTCCGTTATATTTCTGAGGGCCTCCAGATTCACGACATGCCTGGACTTAGCTCCGTCAAGGTCGACAACATGCAGGCGTCTGAACCCACAACGCTCGAACATTTGCGCCATTTCCGCCGGAGAGTCTCCGTATACGGTTTTAGCCGCATAATCACCTTTGGTCAGTCTGACGCATTTTCCGTCGATTATGTCTATCGCTGGTATAAGCTCTATCATTGTATTCGGTTTATGAGTAACGTTGTGCCAAGGCTCGCTACATTTCGAGGAAATTTCTCAATATAATCTCCCCCACGCTCCCGCTTTTCTCGGGATGAAACTGGGTTGCGTAAAAATTATCCTTGCCCATCGCAGCACTGTATGGATGGATATAATCCGCCTTTGCCACTGTATCACCGCAAACGGGCACATAATAGCTATGCACGAAATAAACATACGCGCCTTCTGCAGGAAGCCCCTTAAACAAAGGCGAACGCAGGTCGTACAAAGAGTTCCATCCCATTGCCGGAACTTTATCCTCATGGCGCATGGGACAAAACCTCTTAACGTCTACATCGAATATTCCAAGACAATCCGTGTCGCCCTCTTCCGAATGACGGCAAAGTAGCTGTTGGCCGATGCATATGCCGAGAACGGGCTGACTGAGGCTTTTTATCACAACGTCGAGTCCATGCGCACGCAAATACGCCATAGCGCTACCGGCCTCGCCCTGTCCGGGGAACACCACCTTGTCGGCTTTCCGGATAAGCGCAGGGTCATCGGTAAGCAAGGGGTCTACGCCCAAGCGGCGCAGCGCGTTGACAACACTGTAAACATTGCCCGCATTATATTTTACTACGACTACATCCATCTTTCATCATAAGTTGGAACGCCAATACAGCCATAAATCAGCTGAATATTATCGTCTTGTTATTGTAAGTCAGAATCTTCCGTTCTATGTGTTTGGTAACGGCACGGCTCAACACTATCTTCTCAAGGTCGCGCCCCTTCAGGACAAGGCTTTCGGGCGTATCCTTATGGGAAATGCGTACGACATCCTGCTCTATTATCGGACCGGCATCAAGCTCCATCGTCACGTAATGGCTGGTTGCCCCTACGATTTTCACTCCTCGCTCCCATGCCTGGTGATACGGCTTAGCGCCTATGAAGGCGGGCAGGAACGAGTGGTGTATGTTGATTATGTGGTGCGGATAAGCGCTGATCAGTTTCTCGCTTATAATCTGCATATAGCGCGCAAGCACGATAAACGTTACTTTCTCCTTTTTGAGCAACTCCATCTCCGCCTGCTCCACCTCGGCCTTGTTTGAGTGGTCTTTCTTTATCGACCACACATAATAAGGTATGCCAAACTGCTCTGCCACATAGCGTAAGTCTTCGTGGTTACTTACTATACACGGTATCTCAACATTCCATTCTCCGGCCTTGTAGCGTGCCAAAAGGTCGTAAAGGCAATGGCTCATCTTGCTCACGAAAATGGCCATACGCGGCTTTACGTCATTGAAATATAGATTGAAAGTCATGTCATACCTCACGGCATAAAGCGTCTGGATATAATCTTTCAGCTTCTCGCGCGGGATGATGAAGCCGTCAAGTTCCCACTCTATACGCATGAAGAACATTCCGTCCTGCCTGTCGACATACTGGTCAAGATATACGATGTTGCCGTTATTATCGGTAATGAATCGCGTAACCTCAGTGATAATGCCCTGACTGTCAGGACAATGTAGCAGTAATATAGCGGTTGGTTTCATTAGCTCAGTCTCTATATTTTACCTTAAAATGATACGTTTAAAGCGCAAATACGCACACACTTAGGCATGCAGAGCGCATAATCATTTGCAAAATTAGCTAAAAACTTCGGATTAGCAATCATCTTTTACCGATAAAATTAATAATCTTTGCAAAGTGGCACCAAAACGCTTTCAATTTGTATTCCAAAACGGCGATGAAGCAAAAAGTTGTGGCAAATATCCTCATTTGACTTACCAATATGTACTAACTGCGGCACGACAACCGTCAAGACGGTATAAAATTTGCGTCTCATGCCCTTCTTATATCTGACTAACCGTGCGATGCGAGCGGAATGCCAAGTTATACGCTATGCCCCATCCTTTGACTATTTTTAACAAAACGGAGAACCTTTGTTTTTCCATTTACTTTACATTTATTTTTCATGAAATAGAAAGCGTCAAGGTATGTGCAGGCTAAACAAACACGGCTATACCCTATCATTAACACATTTGACGACCTTTAAACATGCCATTAACGGCCTTTGGACTGACAATCAACGGCATTTTACATTGCAAATAACGGCTAAACGAACAGCATAAAACATGCTTATTATGCCACGAAAAAGGCTTGTTTTACATAAAAAGCAGCTTATTTCAGTTTGCCATACTCGACAAGTCATTGACACACAGGCATTTATCTTAACGCCAAATAATTGGCGGATTTCTGTCAAAACTATTACATTTTTTCGGCAACGGCCATCCAGACACCTTAACCATTACATACAGGCTGATGCGCATTAACATTATTTTAATGTTTTACAAATATCTTTATTTGAGTAAATTCCTGAAGATTTAATTGGCTATGTCGAAATAAAAGTGTAATATTGCAAGCTGAAAAAACAACAAAAAGAAAGGACAAGCAGCATGAACGGAGAATATTGGCAACCTGAAATAGAAACTATGCCACGCGAAAAGCTCAGGCAACTTCAAACGGAAAAACTCAGGCGAACCATCGAAACTGCGCTTAACTCTCCATTTTATGGACACAGGCTCGGCAAACTCGGTATAACCCCTCAATCCATAAACAGCGTTGACGACATCAGGAAAATACCGTTCACGACAAAACAAGACCTCAGGGACAATTACCCTTTCGGTCTCGTAGCAGGAAACATGAAAGACGCCATACGCATACATTCGTCAAGCGGAACAACCGGCCACCCCACTGTCGTTGTGTATTCACGCCACGACATTGACTCGTGGGCCAATATGATAGCACGCAACATGTACATGGTAGGCTGCCGAGATACCGACGTCTTCCAGAACAGTTCAGGCTACGGAATGTTTACCGGAGGACTTGGCTTCCAATACGGGGCCGAAAGGCTCGGGGCAACGACCGTACCGGCAGCCGCAGGAAACAGCAAAAGGCAAATCATGTTCATACGCGACTTCGGCACAACATGCCTGCACGCCATCCCAAGCTATGCCGTAAGACTGGCTGAAGTGTTCAAGGATGAAGGCATCGACCCACGCTCGACCAGGCTCCACACCCTTTTTATTGGAGCCGAACCACACACGGACGAACAGCGCAGGCGCATAGAAAAACTGCTTGGCGTGAAAGCATACAACAGTTTCGGCATGACAGAAATGAACGGTCCGGGCGTAGCGTTCGAGTGCAAGCAACAAGACGGAATGCATCTATGGGAAGACAACTACATCGTGGAAATAGTTGACCCTGATACGCTTGAGCCTGTCCCTGACGGCGAATACGGCGAGATGGTGCTGACAACTCTTGACCGTACAATGATGCCAATACTGAGATACCGCACACGTGACCTTACAAGAATCATCCCGGGAAAATGCGCATGCGGACGCACCCACCGCCGCATAGACCGCATCAAAGGGCGTACGGACGATATGTTCATCATAAAAGGGGTAAACGTATTCCCCATGCAAGTAGAGAAAATATTGGCACAGTTCCCTGTGCTGGGAAGCAACTATCTCATCACGCTCGACACCGTGGAAGACAATGACATTATGACCGTAGAAGTAGAGCTTGACGACATGCGCACGGACGTTTATCCCGAACTACAGAAAATCACAAGAAACATACAACGGACCCTGAAAGATGAAATATTGCTTACGCCCAAAATCAAGCTCGTAAACAAAGGCTCCATCCCCACAAGTGAAGGAAAAGCCGTAAGAGTAAAAGACCTGCGCGAAGGCCGCGGCCAAAACCACGCAGAATAAACACAAACCATAAACAGTATAAATCAACATGAGAAAAATATTTTTTATTACTACGCTACTATTAAGCCTGTCCTCGTCAATGGCGCAAACATCAATAAAGGATATACTTAAAACGATTCCGCAAGAAATCCTGCCATACGTAAACGATGACCAACGCAAGGAAATCAACGAGTTCGTAGGCCAAAAAGACACCATTGAAATAAAAAACGCACTCAATGGAACAACAAGAATCCACACTTCAGGCGACAACTTCGCACAGTTCGACCTAAACGAAACCACAAAACTGCAAATAAAATTACTGCCTGTAAACGACAGCACCAAGATAATATGCATTGCAAAAACAGTAATGCGGCCGATTTCAGACAGCAGCATAAGTTTCTTCTCAACAGACTGGGCTCCGATACACTCTAACTTCAATCTGCCGATTGACAATAGCGCAGAAACATTGCTCTCCATGTTTACGCAACGCCCTGACACGATGACAACAGCAAGATATAATGAACTGATAAAATGCATAGAGCCTGTGATCATAAGCGCAAACATCTCAAATAATGATTACACGATAACATTCAGTCTTGACGTACCTTTCGTACAAAAATCAGAAATTGACACATATAAGGCCATAACAAGGCAAAAAACATTTAAATGGGACGGACGTAGTTTTAAAATATGTTAGAAAATAAATATTTATCATCTGATATTTTGCAGAACAGAAAATAATCAATACCTTTGCACTGTGTTTTTCATGGTATTAGATTATTAAGGTTAATAAAAGATTGGTTGTCGTGAGACAATCAATTTTTGTTTTATATAAATCTTACATTTTATTTCACAAATAATCATAGCGTTACTGCAAGCGTGAATAATAATTCACGCCCACGTAATTTGTAATTATATGTGTAGGTATTGATTGAACTGTAAAGCGAATAACTATATGAATCTTGGTTTAACGCGTTTTGCAAACTTAGATTAAACCTGAAAGCATTTAGCAGCCAGGTTATGTCAAAATCCAATAAAGCCATCGTTTTACTCATGTTTTGGGTTAAGTCCTTTTTCACGATGTCTGATGAAGCGGAGAATATAAGTGACTGTACCGGTGTGATTTTTAATGAGATTTTATGTACATGCGACCAATAATTCCTTTTAATGTTCTCATAACTCAAAAAAGTCTTGCTTATTTCGCCTGAATAGTTCAATTCAAAATACTTGCAGGGCTGTGAGGTCAATGTAGGTGAGATGCCGACGTTTTGCCAAATATATGTGGTAAGCAAACCGTTCTGCTCCGCCTGTTGCTGTCTCCATATATACAGTCCCTTCAATGAAATTTTTGTCTTAATTGATTCAATTTGTTTGGTAATACCCAGCTGCGCCGTTATGTTATAGGTATTGTTTGGCATGTATATAAAAGTCGATTGAATCAAGTCTGATGCCACATCTTGGGACGCCAACAGATTGTTATGCTCCCTTTGGTATATTATGTCTGCATTTACGAACCACATGTCCAATGGAATTTTATAGTCATAGTGCAGGTTTACCATCAACGATTTGTTGTCCTGTAAAATACCGGAGCTTACTTTCCGAGTCGTGTTATCAGTCTGCACAGGAAACGTCAAGAAATCCAATATGTCACCAAAGTCACGTGTATAAGCAACCCGCGCCCTAAGTACAGAACGGCTACTGGCTTTATAGTTGAAATAGATTCCAGGGCATACGGAAAAGAAACCGAAATTATCTTTAACATTAAGAATGTGGTTATTGTTGTATATGTAATCTATCCGCATAGGCACATCGGCCCGAAAAACATATATGCGTCTCGGATGGGTGTATTCATACTTGGGAGCAAAAGCAACGCTAAGCTTGCCGCCCTTCATATCATTCTTGTTTCCAGTATTGCCCAAATCGGACTGCAATTCTGTTTGGATTTTATCTGCCGAGTAGTTCAGCGACAGTGGAAAATAAAAACGAGAATTATTGAAATCATAAACAGCAGACAAGACATTCTTGGTCAGGAGCCCCAAACTATTTGCGTTTTGATGAATGTCATTTTCTACGTTTGACACAATAAGACTAACCTTGGGCGTATTGAATAACAGAACGGATGAAAACAGGCTCCAGCGCAGTTTCCCTTTGCGCCAGCTATATGAGAAATCATTTCCCACATAGTAGTCACGCATGGACTGTTGTTGCATAAGCTCTTGGCTGTTTTCCATTGTCGGCAATTCGTTTCTTAGGAACGTAGCCTTGCCAAATAAAGTGTTGTTAAGGTAGCTTGTCGCCGCATTGTTTTTGTAAACGATTGAGAAACTTGGGGAATGACTTGTTGACAGTGAATTTATGCCTTGGTCGATGATTATATTCTCATCACCGTCATAAAAGTTGCGTTGGATGTCATAATCATAGCGGCTTTTGGAATAGCTGTAATCGACGTTTCCACGCAATGTGGCCGTTTCAGTTATTTTTTTGATGAAATTGACTGAAAAGAGGCGTTCATCAGGCGAGGCATACCGGTCTTTGTCTATCGGCGGAGCTGAAGCCGATATATTCCCTATAAGCTTTTCTGCCTTTGACTCTTCCTCAACGCCTCCAAAAAGGGAAGTTACTTCATTTGAAGCAAAGGATTGTATGTTTCCTATTTTCAATGTGGCAATGGTTTGGAACTTGGGCTTGAAAAGCATACCGGCTCCGCTAACTTTATACTGCCAGTCGTCACCATATCCGACAGAGCCTTCATAGGTTCCAATAGGTTTGAAACGTGCATTGTTACTCATGTTGATGTTTATAGCCACGTCATCGGAAAATATATCCTTATTCATGTTTACAGCCTGATGATTGTTCAAAACCTGAACAGAATTTACATATGAGGCAGGTATGTTTGTCGTCGCAATATTATATTTTCCGCCAAGCAAATCCAAACCGTCGATGTAAAAATTTGAGATTTCCTTTCCTAAATATTTGATATTGCCGGATTCTTCTACGTCAATGCCCGGAAGTTTTTTCAGGGCGTCTCTCAATGTATAGTCACTTTGGGTAATATATGAAGAAAGATTATATGACAGGGTGTCACCGTGCTGGTAGATAGCCGGGGCCTTCACTACGACTTCTTTTAATTCTGTCGCTTCTTCTTTCATTGTAATATTATAAGTCTGGGACACATTAATGATCTCATTTTCCACAGACTCGTATCCTATCGACTCGGCGATTAGCTTGACTTTTCTTGCATTTGTATTAAAGGCAACATTAAATTGACCCTTGTCGGAAATTGCATAGGCAACGACTGTGCTGTCAGCAGAGATTTTGACTATAGCACCGGAAATGCCTGCACCGGAAATATCTTTAAGCATTCCTTATACACGGCTTTGAGAATAAGCAATGCTTACAATACAGATAAACAAGATACTGAACAACAAACGCATAGTCAAAATTTTTTCATTCCAACTCAAGAGGAGTGTAACCGTTTGGACGAAGCCGCAACTGTACTCCGTTGATAAGGATTGAACTTTTCCCATTCTCATCCTTTTGCACAACCATTTCACTGATTGATTCAGGCGGAATGTTACCCATAGGGTTCTCTTCAAATTTGTTCTTGCTCTTTATAAACTTGCCCCTTTCCACTGTCACGATATTTGGTATATCAGGCAAAGCTATCGGCAATGTGCCTTTTCGGAAAGTAATGGCTTCAAAACGGTGTATGTTCTCTGTATCATAAGCCAGCATTACGAGACCGGGAAGACCACAAAATTTCCAAGGCCCGAATGTTGTCGGTATTTCAGGTGCGTACCATACGATCCATTTTCTTCCTCCGTATTCGCCCGAATTTTGAATTTGTCACCTTCGCTTAGAATAATATGAGTTAGCCGTCAAAATGTATTATAACCTTTTACAAGATTTTTCATGAAACTGTAATATGCCACTAACGTTCCGAATGCAATGACAAAGAAATTCTCAAACGATATATATCAAGAAAGTTCAACCTACGCGATATTTTTCAATTTATTGTTTACCCCTCTATGATTGCCATTCTTTTCAATATAAGCTTGTCAGGCATACTCATAAACGCAGCCAACTGAAAATATATAAAAACAAAAGAGCTGCCTATAAGATAACTTATAGACAGCTCTTCGTAGTGGATAGGGGAATCGAACCCCTATGCCAAGATTGAGAATCTTGTATCCTAACCATTAGATGAATCCACCATATCTATCATCTTAATATTCAAGTACCTATGCGGAAGCTGGGGGATTCGAACCCCCGGTACGATAAACTCGCACGGCAGTTTAGCAAACTGCTGGTTTCAGCCACTCACCCAAACTTCCTTTCCGGTTTATTGTACCGAAGCATTATCGCTCAAATGCGGTTGCAAAGGTAAGCATATTTTTCTATACCTGCAAATTTTTCATGAGATATTTTCAAAAAAACATCTTTTTTGTTCATGTTTGCCTGTTTTCCTGCATTATATATTCCAATTAACGGCCATTTGGATTATAAAAGACGGCAAAACACATGATAAAATGCCGCATATTGCATGACAAATGGCGGCATTTCATAAACGATGAGATAAGGCTGTCAAATATAACATCCACCTATTATATATTACATTCTACTTGAATAAAGATAAAAACACATGAAATGCAAAGGAAAAAGATGTACAAAAACATAAAGAAACGGCGTACAGACGCAGATGGTCTGTACGCCGTTATAGAGAAGCGTGTTATCAACGAATACGTGATTGCATTACATATATCCGTTAACACAAAGCATTAAATCCACTTAACATAGCAGAAGTCCTGACGATGAGGCAGATTTTCGTTCTTAGGATACATCCTTATGCCTGTCTTGTATGTTCCGGCCTCTGAAGCCTCGACAACAGCCTCAAAAGTATAAAGGTTACCTTCGTTACCCAAAAGCTTGAACGGGAACACGTTTGAGATTCTCTCCTCACCGTTCTTGTCGGTTGTAACTGATACAAACTCTAATCCGATCGCATCATTGAGTCCCTGCTCGTCAACCACTATTCTGATCTTATACTCTACTCCAGTCTCCATACCCGTTGACGGCATCGTAGTCTCCTTTGATACTACTGTTATCGAATCCCAACGCTCTGCGACAGCCTCTTTCCACTGTGCAATGTCCTTAGCCAATCTGTTGTCATTAGCGGCAAGCTTCTTGAAGCGAAGCGCCTCTTTCGTGTAGAACTTGCTGTAGTAGTCGTCGAGCTGGCGCTTCATCGTATAATGAGGCGCGATAGTCGCGATTGAGTTCTTGATAACCTTTATCCAACCTTCGCTGTATCCCTTCTCGTTCTTGTCGTAATACAGGGGTATGATCTCGTTCTCGAGAAGTCCGTAGATTGTAGCTGCATCCAACTGGTCCTGATATCCCTGGTTCTTGTATGTACGTTTCTCGGTCAAAGCCCATCCGGCACCCTCACGGTATCCTTCAAGCCACCAGCCGTCAAGTACAGACAAATTGACCACGCCGTTCATTTCAGCCTTCTCACCAGACGTACCAGATGCCTCAAGAGGACGTGTCGGAGTATTCATCCAGATATCAACACCTGACACAAGTCGGCGTGCCAACTGCATGTCATAATCTTCAAGGAATATTATTTTGCCGAGGAACTCAGGACGTTGGCTTATCTCAAAGATCTTCTTGATAAGTCCCTGGCCTGCACCATCTGCGGGGTGTGCCTTACCGGCAAACAGGAATTGCACCGGATGTTCAGGATCGTTGACTATCTTAGAAAGACGGTCAAGATCCGTAAAGAGCAGGTGAGCTCTCTTATAAGTCGCGAAACGACGGCAGAAACCAATCATCAGCGCATTAGGATTGATTTTCTCAAGCAAGGAGACAACGCGTGCTGGGTCACCCTGATTCTTGAGCCATGTCTCACGGAACTTAACACGAATGTAGTCGGTAAGTTTCTTTTTCAATCCCATACGAGTATCCCAGATTACGTCATCCGGTACGTTATAGATGGCGTGCCAGATCTTCTCGTTGCTCTGGTCAGACATGAACGACTCGTCAAAATACTGGGCATAAAGCTTACGCCACTCGGTAGCAGCCCATGTTGGGAAGTGTACACCGTTGGTAACATATCCTACATGGTTCTCCTCCGGGTAATATCCTTTCCAAATACCGGAGAACATCTTTTGGCTTACCCAGCCGTGGAGCTTGCTTACGCCGTTGACTTCCTGGCAAGTGTTGCAGGCGAATGTCGACATGCAGAACTTTTCATTGTGGTCGTCGGGATTTGTACGGCCCATGCCGATGAACTCGTCCCAGCTGATGCCGAGTATTGAAGGGTATCCGCCCATGTACTTTCCGAACAGGCCTTCGTCAAAGTAGTCGTGTCCGGCCGGAACGGGAGTGTGCACCGTGTAAAGAGAAGATGCACGCACAAGTTCGAGAGCCTGGTTGAATGTAAGGCCTCCCTGAATATAGTCGCAAAGGCGCTGAAGGTTGCAAAGCGCAGCATGTCCCTCGTTGCAATGATATACATCTTTCTTTATTCCAAGCTTCTTCAAGGTAAGGATACCACCGATACCCAGCAGGATTTCCTGCTTCAGGCGGTTCTCCCAGTCGCCTCCGTAAAGAGAGTGCGTAATAGGCTTGTCGAAGTCAGAGTTCATTTCATTGTCGGTATCGAGCAGATACAGTGAAATACGTCCAACGTTAACACGCCATACATATGCGTGAACAAGGTAATTTACGTAAGGAACATCAACGACAAGAGGATTACCATCGGCATCAAGCTGGCGCTCTATGGGCAGCGAGTTGAAATTCTGCGCCTCGTAGTTGGCTATCTGCTGCCCGTCCATGCTCAGTGACTGCTTGAAATATCCGTACCTGTAAAGGAAACCGACACCACACATGTCCACATTGCTGTCCGAAGCCTCCTTAAGATAGTCACCGGCCAACATGCCAAGACCGCCTGAATATATTTTCAAGACCTGGTTGATACCATACTCCATGCTGAAATAAGCTACGGACGGGCGCTTGCTGTCAGGCTTTACGTCCATATATTTACGGAACATGCCGTAAACGTCCTTGACTCTCTTCATTATGGCCTTGTCGTGAACAATCTCTTCCTTGCGGTCATAACTGAGACGCTCAAGCAACAATACGGGATTGTGTCCTACTTCCTCGTACAGTTGTTCGTCAAGGCTTCTCCACAAATCTCTTGCCTCATAGTTCCAAGCCCACCACATGTTGTGAGCAAGCTCGTCCAAACATTTCAGTTGTTCAGGCAATCTTGATTTCACCGTCACCTCCTTCCATTGAGGGGCGTTGACATAATCAGCTTTAATCTTCATAATTTATTTTAAGTTCAAGAATTATAGTTTTTGTAATTAAGAATTAAAAGTTAAGAATTAAGAGAACTGCCGCCTGGTCGTTTGCCATGCATATTTCCTTAATTCTTAACTTTTATCACTTAATTGTCTTTTTCCTCTCTTCCGCCTTTTTCAAGGCAAAATCGTAAGCCTGATAATAATATTTTATGAAATTACTCCAAAGGGCCTTATGCGATAGTTTATCAGCATTATCACGCGACTTTTTCACATCCGCAGGCGTAAAGTTTGAATATTCAGCGACTGTATCCTTTATTTTATCAGCCACTTCGGAATAATTATAATCAGTGCGGTGTATTACCTTTACGCCATCGGTGATTTCACCGTATCTGCCGAGTTCTGAATTAACCCACAAGCCGAATCCGGCAAGGTCTGACGTTATGCACGGCACCTTGAACGCTATCGCTTCCAACGGCGTATAGCCCCACGGCTCATAATAAGACGGATATATGCACAAGTCATTGCCAAGCACAAGGTCATAATACTTCATGTTGAACACTCCGTCCTCTCCGTTCAGGTAGCATGGAAGGAAGATAAGTTTCACCTTGTCGTCCTTGCGATTCTGCATATCGAGGTACTTCATCATGTCAAGCACATTGTCGTGGCTCATATTATGGAGCCAATGTGTAAGCATTGGGACGTGCAATGGAGTGTCGTATTTACGTCCCGAGACAAGTCGGTCTATCAGGTCTTGCCGCGGTTCGCCAACCCATCCCGGCACCTCGATGAACGCAATAACATTCTTCTTTAGGCGATTGTCCCTCAACAGACGGTTCATCGCCTCGATATACACGTCCACGCCCTTGTTGCGGAATTCATATCTGCCGCTTGTTGATACGACAAGCGTATTCTCGTCGTCAATCTCCATTCCGAGCAAAGCGTTGGCAACATCGAAAATACGCTTGCGGGCAGCCTTGCGTTTACGTGTAAACTGAGCACCCTTTGGCACAAAATCATTCTCGAAACCATTGGGAAGTACAAAGTCCACAGGTTTGTCAAGCAATTCTTTACACTCGTTTGCAGTAATCTCGCTTACCGTAGTGAAACAGTCAACATACTTCGCCGTCTGCTTCTCTATCGAATGCTTGCTCTGCATGTTCAGTTCCCCGGCCATCTGGTCGCCGTTGTAAGCGAACAAGTAGTCATACAAAGGCTTATTGTTGCCGGCAATGCTGCGGCCGATGCTTGTGGCATGGGTCGTAAACAGCGTTGCCACTTGCGGTAACTTATGGTTGATATAGAGCAGTCCGAGCCCAGTCATCCATTCATTGCCGTGATATATAACTTTCTTTGTGTCGTCAAGATAATAGCCATAAAAGCTCTCCACCACCTTAGCCGCGGCATACGAGAACATCGACGCCTCGTCGTAGTCGCCGTAAGCATGCAGGCTGTCTACGCCGTATAGTTCCCACAAGCGGGTATATATCTCGTTCTTGTCATTATAGTATTTGCTGAAATCCACGAGGACCGCCACCGGCTCTCCCGGCACCATCCACCGCCCTATCCTGACGGAGAGTCCGTCATGCTGCGCCTGCGCCTTCCAGTCATTGAAAAGCGCTTCATCTTCTTTGAAATATGGATTATCACCTTTAAAAACGTCCGGACCTATAAAAATAATTCTGTCTTTCAATACGGTTTGCAATGTCTTGGCCCTTGTCGAAAGGACCGTATATATACCTCCTACCTTATTGCAAACCTCCCAACTTGACTCAAATATATAGTCGGGCAATAAAACTCCTGTCGCCATCGTATATTTCTTAAAATAATGCGTGCAAAGATAATAATTTTTATTACAAAACAAAAAGTGCCTTATAAAAATTTTTATAAAACCCATGTTTTCTTGACATACATAAATTGCCATATCACAACTGTATAAAATGGCGGTACATATGCCGCCACACGCTCATCATGCCACAATGTCCGCATTGGGGCGGAAATGCTTTCTTTTTGATTTTCAACAAAGTCTCAGAATCGAGTTATTTTAAAAATAAAAACGACAGGACGCAAATAAGCGAAAATAGAGCGTGCACATGCTAATTGACTGCGATACAGTCCATTACATTACACTGCACAACATCTGTGCAATAAAAATCACCGTAAAAAGGGTGGAACATGACCGTTGCAAACACAAAAAGCCGTCCATTGTCCCGGCAAAGACCGTGAACGACACGACAATAAACGGCCTTTTATTACTAAAATAACAGCTCAATAAAGACAAAATTGACGGAAATACAGAACAAATACGGCAGTATCCAAACGTAAAAAAGAACAATCCACGGACTTTGTTTTTCCTGGTTCAGTCATTAAGGCAGACAAATCCGATATGACAAAATGACAACAACAAGTGGCATAATGGATACAAAGTGACTACACAAAACATGCTCAAATAACGGTATCCAGCAAAACCGGCATATCCCAAAACGGCCCGTTAACCAGCAAGTAGCGCCATTCAATAAAGCTAAATATTGACACAGCATAATAAAAATAGTCAATAATAATATTGGCACAATATTTGTATAGAATAAAATGTGTATCTTTGCACACGGGAAACGAATTACAAGCAGAAGGCGTACAAAAGCCGCTAAAAGGCGAGACAACTCCCGTAAAGGCAGGCACTATACGTAAAAAGATAAAAACAGGAGAAATACATGACCAGTCAATTTTCACCAAAAGTATCTCAAATACTGGCGTTCAGCCGCGAGGAAGCCGCACGGCTTGCCAGCAGGTCGGTAGGACCCGAGCACTTATTGCTTGGAATCCTGCGTGACAAGACAGGCCCTGTGCATGAATTATTCGTAAAATCAGACATCAATTTCCAATCAATAAAAGACGAGCTTGAGCAGAAGGTGCGTGAAGAGGACATTGCGCAACCTTTGCGCACGCATGAACTCGTACTGAACGAAAAAGCCAGCAACATCCTGAAACTGGCTGTGCTCGAAGCACGCATACAATCCAGGCAGATGGTAGACGAGCAGCATTTACTGCTCGCCATACTTCATGACCAAGTGAACAACGGCGCAAAAGAAGTACTTGAATTTAACAACATGAACTACGAGGACGCACTGACATATTTCCAGCAGGCGGCTAACATACCCAATGACGGAATCAGCATGCCCGACAAGGATGAAGACGACGAAGACGGTATGCTCAGCATAAACGGCGACAATTCACAAAAAGCAAGACAGCAAGGCACAACAACAAGCGTTCACCGCCCTACGGGCAAAACCCCCGTACTTGACAACTTCGGTACAGACCTGACAAAGGCTGCCTCGGAAGGGAAACTCGACCCCGTTGTAGGACGTGAGCGCGAAATACAGCGAGTAACCGAAATCCTTTGCCGACGCAAGAAAAACAATCCGGTATTAATTGGTGAGCCCGGCGTAGGAAAAAGCGCCATCGTAGAAGGATTGGCGCAGCTGATATGCGCCCACCGCACGTCTCCGGTCCTGTTTAACAAAAGAATAATAAACCTCGACATGGCTGCCATCGTGGCAGGCACGAAATACCGAGGCCAATTCGAGGAGCGCATAAGGGCACTCATCAAGGAAATAGAACAAAATCCGGATGTAATCATCTTCATAGACGAAATCCACACACTCGTAGGCGCAGGATCCACACCTGGCTCAATGGACGCAGCCAACATGCTGAAACCGGCACTCGCACGCGGCACCATACAGTGCATCGGCGCAACAACACTTGATGAATACAGGAATTCGATAGAGAAAGACGGAGCGCTGGAGAGACGCTTCCAGAAAGTAATGGTTGAACCGACCACCGCCGACGAGACTGTAGCCATACTCAGGAACATCAAAGACCGCTACGAACACCACCATCATGTGGAATACTCTGATGACGCCATTCTGGCGTGTGTCAAACTGACAGACAGATACGTGACAGACCGCGCCTTCCCTGACAAGGCCATCGATGCTCTCGACGAAGTCGGCGCACGCGTTCATCTTCAGCACGCCCAAATGCCTCCGGAAATAAGTGAAAAAGAGAAAGAAATCAGCTATGTCAAGGAAAAGAAGCAGGCGGCTGTGCGTAACCAGAACTTTGAATTGGCCGCAAGTTACCGCGACAAGCAGGTAGAACTTGAAAACGAACTGAAAGAGCTGCAGGATAAATGGACTAATAACGAAATCGGCAGCCGCGACATCATTACTGACAAAGATGTAGCAGACGTCGTTTCGACGATAACAGGAGTCCCCGTACAACGCATTGCCGAGGCAGAGGGCACCCGACTGAAAAACATGGGTGAAGAACTGAAAAGCGCCATCATAGCCCAAGACAAGGCCATTGAAAAAATGGTAAAAGCCATACAACGCAACCGCGTGGGGCTGAAAGAAGCAAACCGCCCCATTGGGGCATTCATGTTCCTTGGCCCTACAGGCGTAGGCAAAACGTATCTCGCAAAAAAGCTTGCTGAATGTATGTTTGGCAGCAGCGACGCTCTCATACGTATTGACATGAGCGAATACAGCGAGAGCTTCAACACGTCAAGGCTTGTCGGAGCGCCTCCGGGATATGTAGGATACGAGGAAGGCGGCCAACTTACGGAAAAGGTACGCCGTCACCCCTACTCTATCGTATTGCTTGACGAAATCGAGAAAGCTCACGGCAACGTGTTCAACATGCTGTTGCAGGTGCTCGACGAAGGCCGCCTTACCGACGGCAACGGCCGCCTGATAGACTTCCGCAACACTGTAATCATCATGACCAGCAACGCCGGTACACGCCAACTAAAGGAATTCGGGCGTGGCGTTGGTTTCACGGCTGGCGGAAGCATGGGGCTGAGCCTGAACGAGAACGACAAGGAGTATGCACGCAGCATAATACAGAAGAGCCTGAGCAAACAATTCAGTCCAGAGTTCCTTAACCGCCTTGACGAAATAATCACGTTCGACCAGCTTGACCTCAACGCAATAAAGAAAATCATTGACCTTGAGCTTAATGGTTTGAATAAACGTGTAGAAGAGCTTGGATACAAACTCGATATAACTGACAAGGCAAAAGAGTTCGTGGCAATGAAAGGCTACGACGTGCAATTCGGCGCGCGTCCGCTCAAACGCGCCATCCAGACTTACATCGAGGACGGCGTATGCGAACTGCTGCTCGACGGCAAACTTACAGCCGGCGACATAATCAAAATTGACAAGAATCCGGAAAAAGAGGAACTTGTATTCAATTAAGAGTCAAGAATTAAGAGTTAAGAAAATATGACTTGGAGTTTTAATTGTAAGTGTATTTTTCTTAACTCTTAATTCTTGACTCTTAAATTATCTTACGGTTATGTGGAAGCACCCTTGCTTTACCTCGTATTTTATATAGCAACGCTTGTTCTCGCGCATGTCACGCAACACTTCACTAAGCACCCATTTCAAGGTGTCATTACGTACGGCCCTACGTGGCTGGTCTGCGGAAGGGCTCACGGTTTTATAACGGTTATAACAAATATCAAAAGTCGTACCGTACATATGGCATGAGTTTTCCGTTGCGTTGCCATTATACTGTCTCAGATTTTTCACGTCTGCACGCGAGCGTAGCACGCTCGTAACTATTATCTGATGAAGCGGAATGCCCTTTATTTGAAGACTGTCGTAATACGCCCGGCCTATGTCGTTCAACAATATGGCCGCACGAGGTACAAGATAAGGAATACTGCTACGCAACGGATCTATATGAAAATACGGACTTGCCCCGACAAAAACCAGCTCCTTCTTACGGTGTTCGGCATCTTTTCTGTCCTCAACAGGCTTTACTCCGTAATAGTTCGCGGCCATAAGCTGTACGTCATTATTATCAGGAAAGGTACGACTAAAACCGGGCACGCTGTTTATACGGTGCTTAACAATATTACCCTTGCCATCAAAAAACGACGGTAGAGGAAAACCCGTTGCTGCATTTACAGGCTTAATAGACACCGGAACGTGAAGAGCAACAGTATCATCAGTTTTATCGTCAACAGACTTCCGCACTTCATTTGCCAACATCGCCTCTTTAGTTCTGTCTTCTGCGACTGACGGAAAAATCAACCTGACAAACGCCAGGACAACTACAATTACGACGAAAGATGCCAAAAACTTATTCTTGGCTCCTTTTATACGAAAAGATGAAAAGCGAGCCTTCCACCGTAAAAAATCATTATAATTAAATATCATTTATTGAGTCCGCTTGAACAAATATATTGCAAAAGTAATGTAAACAAGCGGAATATCAAAACAAATAAGGTGTTTTGTCACATTGACGAGATGATTTAATGAAATCAAGATACTTATGAACAACATTAAAAAAGAAAAGGAAAAACAGCGTAATATTAAAAATATTCAGTAATTTTGCACAATAATTTTAATTGTCGGTAAAATTGATAGAGAAGCATATCGTACTTGAAGATATTGACCCTGTTGTGTTATACGGGGCCAACAATTCACATCTGCAAATAATCAAGGCATTATATCCCAAACTTAGAATTGTTGCACGCGACAACGTAATGCGTGTACTTGGTGATGAAGAACAGATGGCTGTATTCGAGGAGAATATAGAAAAAATACGTTTGCATGTTCTGAAATACAACTCTATTAATGACGAGGATATACTGGATATCATAAAAGGGAAAAAGACCAAGGATGACACCGCAAAGGATGTTGTGGTATACAATATATCAGGAAAACCGATAAAAAGCCGTAGCGAAAATCAGCAAAAGCTTATCGATGCTTATGATAAAAACGACATGATATTCGCAATCGGGCCGGCCGGAACTGGTAAAACTTACCTTAGCATTGCTCTCGCAGTGAAAGCCCTGAAAGAAAAAACGGCGAAGAAAATCATATTGAGCCGTCCGGCTGTTGAAGCGGGGGAAAAACTGGGATTCCTGCCAGGAGACATGAAGGAAAAAATCGACCCATACCTCCAACCATTGTACGACTCTTTGGAAGACATGATTCCAGCCGTTAAGCTACAAGACATGATGGAAAAGCATGTCATACAAATAGCGCCGCTCGCATTCATGCGAGGACGGACGCTAAGTGATGCCGTAGTAATATTGGACGAAGCGCAAAACACTACCTCCGCACAGATACGCATGTTCCTTACAAGAATGGGATGGAACACCAAGATGATAATAACCGGAGACTTAACCCAGATAGACTTACCACACGGAACATTAAGCGGACTTCGTGAAGCCGTCGGCATTCTAAAAGGAGTGGAGGGAATATCATTCATAAACATGAACGAAAAAGACATTGTAAGACACAAGCTCGTAACACGAATAGTTCATGCGTATGAAAACGCGGACAAGTTGCATAACGGGAAAAGCCCAAACCACAATAAAGCCGAAAATTCAGAAGAAATACAAGTACCAGAGAAAGTGAGCGATAAATAGCCATCCATGACAATCTGTCGCCCCGCTGCTCACCAACAAAAATAAAAGACAATGAAAGCGTTAACAAGAACAGACTTCCATTTTGATGGACAAAAGAGCGTGTATCATGGTAAGGTACGCGATGTTTACAACATCAACGATGACATTATCGTTATGGTTGCAACCGACAGGATTTCGGCTTTTGACGTAATCCTGCCCAAAGGAATACCGTTCAAGGGACAAGTTCTGAACCAAATCGCATCTAAGTTCCTTGACCAGACAAAAGACATCTGTCCTAACTGGAAACTGGCAACTCCGGATCCGATGGTTACCGTTGGCTTGAAGTGCGAAGGTTTCCGTGTGGAAATGATTATCCGTTCAATCCTGACCGGCTCAGCATGGCGCGAGTATCAAAAAGGTTGCCGTGAAATTTGCGGTGTGAAATTACCTGATGGCATGAGGGAAAACCAACGCTTCCCGGAACCGATCATTACACCCACGACAAAGGCTGACGAAGGACATGACATGAATATCTCGAAAGAAGAAATCATTGCCCAGGGTATAGTCAGCAAGGAAGACTACGAAATAATGGAGGATTATACGCGCAAGATATTCGCACGAGGCCAGGAAATTGCTGCCCAACATGGTCTAATTCTTGTTGATACAAAGTATGAATTCGGAAAGCGTGACGGTAAAGTTTACTTGATTGACGAGGTTCACACACCTGACAGTAGCCGTTATTTCTATGCTGACGGATACGAAGAAAAATTTGAGAAGGGCGAACCGCAGCGCCAGTTGTCTAAAGAGTTTGTACGTCAATGGCTTATTGAGCATAACTTCATGAATGAGCCTGGACAGGTAATGCCGGAAATAACCGACGAATACGCAGAAAACGTAAGCGAACGTTACATTGAACTGTTCGAACACATTACTGGTGACAAATTCGACAAAGCAGCCGAAGAAAGCGATATTGCCGCACGCATAGAAAAGAATGTAAAAGAGTATCTCAAGAGTTACAAGAATACAGGCAAATAACCAACTAACCGACAAACATGGAGGGAGTATACATTTATAATACTGAGTTGGCCTCCATGTTTGTCACTTAATTATGTATTTTGCCAGCAAGCCACGATGTCATACAAGCAGGAACGCATAACCCCATACAGCAACGGGCAGGAAAAGAGCAAACAAGTAGAGGAAATGTTCGACAACATAGCCCATTCGTATGATGCCCTCAACCATCGCCTCTCATTCGGCATTGACTACTTTTGGAGAAATACGGCAATAAAACAACTAAGACGTTATAAACCGTCTTCTATATTAGACATTGCGACCGGAACGGGAGACTTTGCAATCATGTCGGCAAAAAAATTATGTCCAGAAAACATTGTCGGAATAGATATTTCTGAGGGCATGATGCGTATCGGAATGTTGAAAGTTAAAAAGGAAGGACTCGAAAATGTGATATCATTTGAAAAGGAAGATTGTGAACACCTATCATTCAACGATAACAGTTTCGATGCCATAACAACGGCTTTCGGAATAAGAAATTTCCAAAACCTCGATGCATGCCTAAAGGAAATGTGCCGAGTATTGAAAAAGGGAGGCCATGTAAGTATTCTGGAATTAAGCAGTCCGCTACATTTCCCCATGAAACAACTCTTTTGGATATATTCACACACCCTGCTTCCTCTATATGGTAAACTTATATCAAAAGACAAAAATGCGTATAAGTACCTTATCAACACCATTGAATCATTCCCGCAAGGAGAAGAGATGGTAGGGATATTCAAGAAAGCCGGATTCTCGGAAGCCAGATTCAGGCGCCTTACATTCGGTATATGCACTTGTTATTTAGCTATCAAATAATTCAATAATTATGGATAAATACGGACTGATCGGTTACCCGCTGGGGCACTCATTTTCAATAAACTACTTCAACGAGAAGTTCAAAAACGAGAATATCGATGCAGAATATATCAATTTCGAGATTCCTACCATCGATTCGCTACCAGAAGTATTAGCTTTAAACCCTGAATTAAGAGGCCTCAATGTCACAATTCCGTACAAGGAAAAAGTAATTAGCTTCCTCGACGCAGTAAGTCCCGAGGCGCGAGCCATCGGTGCCGTAAACGTAATCCGTGTAGAACACAAAGGCAACGCGACAAGACTGAAGGGATATAACAGTGACGTCATAGGTTTCACCAAGAGCATTGAACCTTTACTTGAGCGTTTTCACAAGAAAGCCCTGATACTCGGTACCGGAGGCGCATCAAAAGCAATTAATTACGGCCTTAAGTCGCTGGGACTGGAAACGATTTTCGTCAGCAGGTATGAACGCCCTGGCACAATACAATACGACAAGATAACTCCTGATGTTGTAAAAGAATACAATGTCATCGTAAACTGCACTCCGTGCGGAATGTATCCGCACACTGACGAATGTCCTGAACTACCTTATGAGGCAATGGACAGCAAGAATCTTCTATACGACTTGTTATACAACCCTGACCAAACATTATTCATGAAAAAAGGGGCCGCCAGGGGTGCTACCGTAAAGAACGGTCTGGAAATGCTTTATTACAAGCATTCGCAAGTTGGGAATTCTGGAATGAGGACAAATAATACAAAAAATAAGCCGTAGGCGACCGATTTAGCGCCCGGTATATACACCTGAACCGTAAACAACATAACCATAATTAAAGACAATGGACTCACATAACCGTTACATGATGCGTGGCGTCTCTGCAGCCAAGGAGGATGTCCACAACGCCATAAAGAATATAGATAAAGGAATATTCCCGCAAGCCTTCTGCAAAATAATACCTGACATACTTGGCGGCGACCCTGAATATTGCAATATCATGCATGCAGACGGCGCCGGTACAAAATCGTCATTGGCGTACACATACTGGAAAGAGACTGGTGACCTTAGTGTATGGAAAGGCATTGCGCAAGACGCGCTGATTATGAACACTGACGACTTGCTGTGCGTCGGGGCTGTGGACAACATTCTGGTGTCAAGTACAATAGGGCGCAATAAAATGCTTGTTCCGGGAGAAGTAATATCAGCCATAATCAACGGAACAGACGAGCTTCTGGCCTCCATGCGGGATATGGGTATCGGTATATACGCAACTGGAGGAGAAACGGCAGACGTTGGCGACTTAGTCAGAACCATCATCGTTGACTCGACAGTAACATGTAGAATGAAACGCGCTGATGTAGTCAACAATGCCAACATACGTCCCGGGGATGTTATCGTCGGACTTGCTTCATTCGGCCAAGCTACCTATGAGCATTCTTACAATGGAGGAATGGGCAGTAATGGACTTACAAGCGCACGCCATGACGTATTTGCAAAATACATAGCTGAAAAATATCCCGAAAGCTATGACCACGCCGTTCCAGAAGAACTCGTGTACAGCGGTCATTACAAACTTACCGACCAATTGCCCGACGTACCGGTAAACGTAGGCCGGCTGGTGCTATCCCCCACCCGCACTTACGCCCCTGTTATCAAGAGAATGCTCGACGAGCTTAGGCCTGAGATACACGGCATGGTACATTGCACCGGCGGGGCCCAGACAAAAGTGCTCCACTTTGTCAACGACAATTGCCGCGTGATCAAGGACAACATGTTCCCCGTACCTCCACTTTTCAGGATTATAAAGGAGCAGAGCGGTACTGACTGGCAGGAAATGTACAAGGTTTTCAACATGGGACACAGGATGGAAATATACGTCAGCCCAGAAACCGCGGATAAAGTGATAGAGATAAGCAACAGCTTCAACATAGCCGCCCAAGTGATAGGCCACATTGAAGAAGGCAACAAGAGCCTGACCATAAAATCAGAATTCGGAGAATTCAATTATTAAAAGTAAAGAGCAAAAGATAAATATGCCCGACAACAACAGCATTCTTGAGAAACTCGAAGGGCTTGAAAGCCGATACGAGGAAATATCGACCCTGATAACCGACCCTTCAGTAATTGCCGACCAGAAAAGGTATGTCCGCCTTACACGTGAGTACAAGGACTTGGACGACATAATGAAGGCCCGTAAAAAGTATATAGCTTGTCTTGGAGCAATCAAGGAAGCGAAGGATATACTTGCCAACGAGAGCGACCCCGACCTTAAGGACATGGCACGCGAGGAACTGCAGTCTAACGAGGCCTTGCAACCTAAGATAGAGGAGGAAATAAAAAAATCGCCCTTGTGCCGAAAGATCCCGAGGACGCAAAAAATGTACAGATGGAGATTCGCGCTGGTACAGGAGGCGACGAGGCGGCCCTCTTCGCGGGGGACTTGTTCCAGATGTACAAAAAATTCTGCGACTCGATGGGATGGGTACTCTCCGTAACAAGCGTCAGTGAAGGAGCTGTAGGCGGATATAAGGAAATAGATTTTGCCGTAAGCGGCGACAACGTGTACGGCACGTTAAAATACGAATCGGGCGTGCACCGTGTACAACGCGTGCCAGCTACCGAGACACAGGGGCGAATGCACACAAGCGCCGCCACCGTGGCAGTACTGCCAGAGGCCGACAAGTTTGAAGTTAACATCAACGAAGGTGACATCAAATGGGACACGTTCCGCAGTTCCGGAGCTGGTGGCCAGAACGTCAACAAGGTAGAGTCTGGAGTACGCCTGCGCTATCCATGGAAAAATCCCAATACAGGCGAGGTAGAGGAAATACTAATCGAGTGTACCGAAACCCGCGACCAACCGAAGAATAAGGAGCGCGCTCTCTCACGCCTGCGCACTTTCATATATGACCGTGAACACCAAAAGTACGTCGATGACATAGCAAACAGGCGCAAGACTCTCGTCTCGACGGGCGACCGCAGCGCTAAAATCAGGACCTACAACTTTCAACAAGGTCGCGTGACCGACCACCGTATCGGATTCACCACACACGACCTGCAAGGCTTCCTCAACGGCGACATCAAGGACATGATCGACGCACTGACCGTAGCCGAGAACGCCGAAAGAATGAAGGAGGCCGAACTATAAGCACCTGACAACACGGACACAGTTGCCACCCACGGTAACCGCCACTGTATAATCATTAACCACTATATCACCCACAAATCATGACAAGACAACAGCTCATCGAACACATCTTCACGAAAAAGACATTCCTCTGCGTCGGCCTCGACACAGACATCAAGAAGATACCCCAGCATTTGCTGGGTAACGACGACCCCATCTTCGACTTCAACAAAGCCATCATTGACGCTACCGCCAAATACTGCATAGCTTACAAGCCAAACCTCGCCTTTTACGAGTGCATGGGCACCAAGGGGCTGTCGGCGTTCGAGCGCACCGTAGAATATCTTAAAGAGACATATCCTGACCATCTAATCATAGCCGACGCCAAACGCGGCGACATTGGCAACACGTCAGCCATGTACGCAAGGACTTTCTTCGACGGATACGACATCGACGCGCTAACCGTAGCCCCCTACATGGGAGAGGACAGCGTAACGCCGTTCCTTGAGTACGAAAACAAATGGGTCATCCTGCTGGCACTGACGAGCAACAAGGGCTCGCACGATTTCCAGCTGACGACTGACCAGGACGGCGAGCGCTTGTTCGAGAAAGTAATACGCAAGTCGCAAGCATGGGGCACGCCCGACAACATGATGTATGTAGTCGGTGCCACCCAGGGCAAGATGTTCCAAGACATACGCATGCTCGCCCCAGACCACTTCCTCCTGGTGCCTGGCGTCGGGGCGCAAGGCGGCAGCCTGCAGGAAGTGTGCAAGTACGGCATGACCGACGACTGCGGACTTATAGTGAACAGCAGCCGCGGCATAATATACGCCTCGGGCGATACCGACTTCGCGCAAATCGCAGCCATCAAGGCCATGGAGCTGCAGCGGGAAATGGCAACAGAACTGGATAAGGTCAACAGATAGGCGGAATGGAGGGAAGCAACACCGGCAAAATAATCAACGACCCCATCTTCGGGTTCATCAATATCCCTCATGGGCTGCTACTCGACATCGTCGAGCACCCGCTGATGCAGCGGCTCACGAGAATACGCCAACTCGGGCTGACGTCAATGGTCTACCCATCGGCCCAACACACCCGCTTCCAGCATTCGCTCGGCGCCTACCACCTCATGAGCGAGGCCATCGCTACGCTGACGCAGAAAGGAGTGTTCATCTTCGACAGCGAGGCCGAGGCCGCAGGGGCCGCCATACTCATGCACGACATCGGGCACGGCCCATTCTCCCACGTGCTCGAGCGCACGCTCATAAGCGGAATAAGCCACGAGGAGATATCGCTGCTCATGATGGAACAGGTCAACCGCGAAATGAACGGCCGACTGAACCTCGCCCTCAAGATATTCAAGGACGAATACCCCAAGAAGTACCTCCACCAGCTCATAAGTAGCCAACTCGACATGGACCGCCTCGACTACCTGCGCCGCGACAGCTTCTTCACCGGCGTGACCGAAGGCAATATCGGCTGCGACCGCATAATAAAAATGCTCAACGTCAGCGGCGACAGGCTCGTGATAGACTCCAAGGGGCTTTACACCATCGAGAACTACCTCATGTCGCGCCGCCTTATGTACTGGCAGGTCTACCTCCACAAGACCACCGTGGCGAGCGAGAAAGTGCTCGTCAACGCCTTGCTGAGGGCCAAAAGCCTGGCCCGCCGCGGCGTAGACCTCTTTGCTACGCCCGCGCTGCGCCACTTCCTCTACAACAATGTCGACGCCGCCACTTTCCGCCATGACCCCGAGGCGCAACGCCATTACGCCCTGCTTGACGACAACGACGTATGGAGCTCGCTGAAGGCATGGACCAGCTGCAGCGACAAAGTACTGGCAACCCTCTCGGCGGACATTGTCAACCGCACACTCTTCAAGACGGAACTGACTGACACACCCGCCACACCCGCACGCATAGCCGACATTATAGCCGCCATAGCTGCCAGATACGGCATAAGTCGCGACGACGCAGCCTGCCTGACAAGCCACGGCGAAATACGCAAGGACATGTACGACGCCACACACGACCGCATAACCATGCTATATCCCAACGGGATGAAAAAAGACATATCCGAAGCCTCCGAGATATTCAACATAGCCATGCTGTCAAGAAAAATCAGGAAATACTACCTCTGCTACCAGCGGTAGCCACAGCCGGAAGAAAGGCTATGTACGGTGTATATATGGAGGAAGACGTTGGCCTAACGCAACCTTAGTTCCCAAAACGCCACGGCGGCGGCAGCCGCTGCGTTCAGCGAGTCAACACCGTGCGCCATCGGAATCCTGACAACATAGTCGGCCGCCGCGACAGTAGCGGGCGGTAGCCCGTCGCCCTCGTTGCCAATGATGATAGCCAGCCGCTCCTCGTTACGCAACAGCGGCGAGTCAAGAGGTACAGAGCTATCAGCCAAAGCCATCGCCACAGTCCTGAAACCCATCGCCCGCAAGGCATCGGGTCCCCCGTCAAGCCGAGCCCATGGCACGAGAAACACCGCTCCCATCGACACCCTGACACTCCTGCGGCACAGAGGGTCACAAGCTCCTCCGGCCAACAACACCGCATCGACTCCCAATGCCACAGCCGAACGGAATACGGCGCCGACATTCGTCGAGTCGACCACGCTGTCCAGAACGGCCACACGGCGAGCCCCTCGGCACACTTCACACGCGCTTCTCGCCTCAGGGCGGCGCATGGCGCAGAGAACGCCGCGCGTCAAGACATACCCAGTAAGAGCTGCCAGCACCTCCCTGTCGCCCGTATAGACCGGCACGCCGTCCAAACGGGCTATAATGCCCGCCGCCTGGCCAGCTATATGACGCCGCTCGCACAGCAGCGACACCGGCACGAGGCCGCTGTCGAGAGCCACACTAATCACCTTCGGGCTCTCTACTATAAAAATCTCGCCATCGCCGCGTAGGCCAGCCTCGGTCAGGCGGCTGTACACCTCAAGGCCGGGATGGTCCAACGACTCTATCTCTATACAGTTTACATTACCAATCATAACCTATACACTGGACGATCGAGGCCGGAATTTAACCCACCCCACATACAAAAAATCAATACAGAACATACAAATATACTCAAAAGCGGGCGTAAATGAAAATGAAGAACGAAGTTTTTTATTGTTTTACCGAGCCACATCCTATATTCGTGAAACAATATACGGAAAATTCGGTAAAAAAGCCCATGAAACGGATATATAATTCATCTTTTCATAAACTACACCGTAGAATAAGTATTACAAAAATATAAGACAATACCTCTGCATGTTAAAAAGGACCTGTCAACCATTAATTCTACATTAGTCTAACCTCTTATCACGTAGCCAGTCATACATCAATCTCGCCACATCGGCATTATTTAAATCAGACATAGGGAAATGGGTATTGCCCCGCAAACCTACGTCTGGCAAGTGAATAACTGTCACATCGCCACCAAGACGGTTCAGCATATCCGCCCAACGACGCATCAAATGCAGACGACGCGTCCATTCGTATATTTCAGGACGCTCGTCTGTATCAAGCAGATTGTCACCATAAAACACCACGATAGGCACTTTCGTGTATTCCATAAAAACATTTGTCGGAACTTCAATTCCCTCCGTTTTATTTGAAAGGGTCAAAACACGGCCTTCTTCAGGCACTTGCCCTTCGGGAAAAGGAATACCTCCACCTGGCTCGTACGCAACTATACCTTTGATATTCTTTGTTTTTAATAATGTCTGCCAACCGACAGGGCCTCCTTGTGAATGTGTAACGAATACGGCTGGACCTATTTTGTCGAACAATGCGGCGTACGCATCGGAATATACATCAAAATCTACAGAGCCAAGCGTTGGCGTCATCTGTCTAAAGAATTGGTCCAATGCCTCAGGCGTCCGGCTAAACTGAACGCCATCAAAAAACTCAGGCCAAATCCCCAAACGAAAACGGTTGAACCACAGTTCTTCATCAAATGTTGGCGTTATGGTAACTTTTTCTGTGCCACGACCGGCATTACCGCGCCGTGGTTGGTCAACAAGATATACACTAAATCCTTTGCGTAAAAAAATGTTCTGAAATCCATCACGACCGTCAGGTGTAGTTTCCCATGTTTTTGAAAACTGGCCTACTCCATGAGCGAATACCAACGGATATTTACGTGTGCCAACAGGTTTTTGGTAGAGAACATAGGCATGGTCGCCATGATAAGTATGTCCTAATGAATCTTTCAATATTATTCCACCAACGGTAAAACTGCCTTGTTCGGCAATCTTTAATACGTTCTTGCCTGAACATCCCATGAGCAATAATGCAATGATTACAAATGCCGCCGTCCTTTCCATTCTATTTTTGTACTTTTGATTCCTGCAATGCGTCATAACGATTACCCATAACTGGAATTGATGAAATAATCTTTTCCAACTCTTTTACCTCATCATCTGTAAAAACTACATCCGTTGCACGCAAGTTTTCTTCAAGATGTGACAGTTTTGTTGTACCAGGTATGGGTACTATAAACGGTTTCTTGTTCATCAGCCAAGCCAATGCAATTTGGGCTGGGGGCAATCCTCTCGTACGTCCGAAAGCGTTAAGAACCTCCACTATACGTGTATTAGCCCGGATAGCGTCTGGCTGAAAACGTGGCAGCGTCTGTCTGTTATCATTATCAGGGTTGAATTTTGTATACTCATTTATCATTCCACCGAGAAATCCACGGTTTAAAGGACTGTAAGGAACAAAACCTATCCCCAATTCTTCACATACAGCCAGTACCCCATTTTCCTCAACGGCGCGGTGCATAAAATGGTATTCGCTTTGGATAGCAGTCACCGGGCATACTCCATGAGCACGACGTATTGTTTCAGCATTCACCTCACACATTCCCCAATGAAGGATTTTACCCTCTTTAATAAGTTCGGCAACAGTCTCGGCAACAACCTCGATAGGCGTATTCGGATCTATACGATGCTGATAAAAGACACCCAATGTCTCCACTCCGAGATTACGCAATGAATTCTCGCACACACGACGAATGTTAGCAGGCGTACTGTCCTCCTCCGTTTTCACCTATACTCCATTAACAAACTTATGTCCGAATTTGGATGAGACAAATACACGGTCGGTATAACCCCTCAATGCTTCGCCTACTAATTTTTCATTGACATGGTAGCCATAGCTTTCTGCCGTATCAAAAAGTGTTATGCCTCGTTCAACGGCTTCACGCACAAGGGCTATTTCCGCTTTACGATCCGGATGCCAACTGCGGTTGTGATTCAGCCCCATACAGCCATACCCTATTGCTGATACGGTAAAAGCCGCTTTTCCACTGCCTAACGTACGTTGACAACGTACCGCAGCCATACTGGGCGGAACGCTTCGGTTCGCCGCCGATGTCTGTATTCCAACAGCACTTCCGGCAGCTTGGACTTTCTCCAAAGATGGAGACATGCAAAATGCCATGCTACTAATGGCTGCCGCCTTTAAAAATCCTCGACGGTCCATTTCAATACGATTTTCTTTCTCTTTCTTCATGATGTAATTGTCTTAATATTCCGTTATGTATAAATCCATAAATAAACGTGAGTTCGGTATAATAATCTTATGCAATAATCCTGCTTTTATCAATGATGTCAATATTGAGTGACGGTTTCTTAGGAAGCAGGTTGTATGCGATAAGCCCTGCAACCAGGTTGGAAGCAAAACCGTCAATGCTGCGGTGCCTGGTATGTTCAATGTAGCAGACGTTTTTGAGTTCGTCGTTGACGGTTTCAATGAGCGCCCTTTTCCGCAGCAGGATTTTGTCGTGCAGGTCCATGAGCGAGTTCTTCATGTTCTTCTTGAGTTTGGTCACAAGGTGTATGTCGTCAATGAAGAGACTTTCAAAAAGCTCCTGGCTTATGTAGCCTCTGTCGGCAAAAATCTTGCCGAAAAGCCTTTGCGTAAAGTTCTTGTCCTTCAATGGCTCACGGTCGTCCACGTTCCCGGGCGTGAGCATCCATTGTATTATCTCGCCACGGTCGTTTATCACTATATGCAGCTTGAATCCGTAGAACCATCCCATCGTACACTTGCCCTTGGCCGCCCATCCCTTCATAGTCTTGTGGCTGTGCGCACGCTTTATATTGCATGACTTCAACGGTGTGGAGTCGATAATGGATATTCCAGTACATTTACCCAACGCACATGTCTGCAGGAACAGCAAAAGATGGAGTCCTACCTTAGCCTGGCGTTCTACGAAGCGGTTGTACGACAGGCGGTGTGGAAACTCTTTGCGCATGTGGTTACATACATAACCGAGATAGAACGACTTGAGGTCGCGCTGGCGCAAGATATGGAACAGTACGAGAATGGTCATCACCTCGCTGTCAGACATGAGGCATGGGCGGTTGCGGCGACGTTTGCCGCAGATGTCCAGCGTGTGTTTTTTCAGTTCAGGAGCAAAATATTTGCAGAACTCATCGAGAATACAGAAAATTTCTATTATATTTGCATCAGTCATGGGAATGGATATTTTTATGTAACTTATTGATTGTCAACTATAAAGGTACTAAAAATATCTCATTCCCACAACTTTTTCAATCGTTTTCTTATACCGAACTCACGTTAAATAAAGTATATTGCGAAATGCCATCTTTTGAATTGCCAAAGGCAGCATATTACGCGTTAAAAGACGGTCTCTTGCCTGACAATAGGCCACCTTTTGAAAAACATATTGTTACCGACAACGGGTCTATTTCCACATATATGGTTCACTGACGCAAAATTACGGGATAATAACAATCAATCCTGTACCCGAACCACGGATATAACAACCAATTTCGCAGGTGACATAACCTATCGAAATCGCAACTTGCGGATTATGTTGAAGTTACGGGAGCATGGTATATCTTTTCTTATGGCATAACATCAACCATTACAAGAAAAAACTGTATATTTGCAAACATTAAGCAAACCTGTTTATGAATGAAATTACAAAACTCGAAACAGTACAGGACTACTGTGACCTTTTCGGCATAGAAGCATTGCATCCGTTGATAAGCATTGTGAATTGCGACAAGATGAAACCGATTCGCCACGGCCGCAGGCTTTACAATATTTATGGAATTTTGCTGAAAGACAGCGATTGCGGAATAATGAATTACGGAAAAAGCGTTTACGATTATGAAAAGGGAACAGTTCTTTTTGCCGCACCCGGACAAGTCATGGGAATCAACGAACGATGACGGACAGCTGCACCAACCGGCGGGATGGGCGTTAGTATTCCATCCGGAACTACTGCGCGGCACCCCATTGGCACACTCAATAAAAGACTATACATATTTTTCTTATAATACCAACGAAGCATTGCATCTTTCTGAGAACGAGAGACATACCATAACCGAGTGCATGGAAAAAATAGAGGCGGAATTACAATATCCATCAGACAAACACAGTAAGCCACTAATACTTGACAATGTAAAATTGCTTCTTGACTACTGCATCCGTTTCTATGACAGGCAGTTCACTACACGTGAAAACATGAACCGCTATATCCTCTCACGCCTTGAATCGTTGCTGGACGATTATTTCCGTTACGGCAAACCTGCCACAGAAGGCCTGCCCACCGTACAGTATTGTGCAGACAGACTCTGCCTATCACCCAACTATCTTAGCGACTTATTAAGAAATACGACTGGATTGTCTGCCCTGAAACACATCCAGCTAAAAGCTCTTGACGTGGCTAAAGCACGCATGTATGATACTGATACGTCAGTCAGCGAGATTGCCTACAGCCTTGGCTTTCAGTATCCTCAGCATTTCATCAGGTGGTTTAAGAGAATGACAGGATTCACTCCTGGCGAATACAGGGAGCAGTAATAACCACAACCATTTTTCCATAAAAATCCGTATCTTTGCAGGCACGCATACCGAAAGAGACCTGTAACGGTACAATCGCCAACGGGCACGCACGGATACGTCAGCACAGGCGGGCTCCCCCGCATGGGACGCGCCGCAAGTTTCGGACAGTAACAACAAAAAAATACATACTATGCCTAACGACTATTTTACGTTCAAGGGTTTTACGGTGCGCCAGGACAGGTGCGCCATGAAAGTGGGCACGGACGGCGTTCTGCTGGGTGCATGGGCCCGCTCGCCCGGCAGGCGCATTCTCGATATCGGCACGGGCACGGGCCTGATAGCCCTGATGATGGCCAAGCGATACACCGGTGCCCACATAACGGCCATCGACATTGAACCGGGCGCCTGCGCCCAGACCCGCGAGAACGCCGTGGCAGCGGGGATGGCCGACAGGATAAGCGTTGCCAACTGCCGCCTGCAGGACTTCGACGGCGGCGGCGCCTGCTTCGACACAATAGTATGCAATCCGCCGTTCTACTCCGGCACGCCGAGGAGCAAGAGCCCCGAGCGCACGCTGGCGCGCAGCGCCTCGTCACTACCCGCTGGCGAGCTGTTCGGCCATGCAGCACACCTGTTGACCGACGACGGCCAGATGTCGTTGATCGTCCCGGCTGCATGCTTCGGCACATTCGACGCCGAGGCCGCCATGGCGGGCCTGTGGCCGCACCGCGTATGCGCCCTGCGGACGGTGGCGCGCAAGCCCGTCAGCAGGTATTTACTTGCCTACGGCAAACAGAGGACCGATGGCGTTGAACGGTCCGAAGAGTGCATCATGGGCACCGACAGCGGTCGGTCGGCATGGTATGCGGCGCTAACGGAGGATTTCTATCTCGGCTGAACCACCTCCACCCAACACGTGGGCGGGCACACATAATTTACCGGTACGGAATGCAGTTACGGAAGACAGTCTCTTATCTTGAAAAAGCGGCCATCCACAAGCTTATATACGGCAATATCGCAAACCTGTTGGCGGCATATCACAACCAGGCAGAGCAGCCATACAGACTTCATGCTATCACGCTTGACGGACATCCGTCAGCTGGCGGACCAGCTTATCCCTAACGTTATGCATGACGGACATACGAAAGACAAAGAATCTCCATATTTACGCAAAGGCACAACAAAGCGTATCAAAAAGCGAAATCGGAGTGGCAAAGATAAAAAACGCCCTACTTCTTTTGATGTACAATACCGTTTTTTATATAAAAGCACTATCTTTATCTTGAAATTAGGAAAATATGCAAGAGCAACTTCCACAACACAAGGCTTACATGCTCTCTGACTTCGGCATACGTCTCAAAAAGATGATTTCCTCACAAGACGGGAATGCGCCTATGACGTATGCCCATCAAGACGATTACTATGTAATGGGATTGGTAGAAAGGGGAAGCGGACGCGGCTTAATAGACTTCAAGGAGGTTTGCGTATCCCGTGGAGACATGTTCGTCATCCAGCCGGGTCAGGTTCACCGCTTCATAAGTTCAAATGATATAGAAGGTTGGCTGCTTTTTGTCGACAGTGGCTTTATCGGCCATGCTGAAAAGCGTATCTTTAACGGATTTCTGTTGTCAACCACATCTCCTTTATTCAAAATCGACAATAAACGGCATAATGAGCTTAGGCAAGTCATTGCCATGATTGCAAGCCGGATTGATACCGGCAATGACGATTTGACAAGAACGACAATAATACGGCTTACAGAAACATTCACGGGAATTGTTGTCGAAGCCATAAGGGAAACCGGAGCGTTGCAAGAGAAGCACGGCGGCAGACAGATGGAAATAGCATTGTCTTTTCTCCATCTTCTGGCCGAACATATTACCATAAACCGTTCGCCATCCTATTATGCATCATTGTTAAACATTTCGCCTGGTTACCTGAATGAGATTGTCAAGGAAGTAACCGGGATGAGCGTGACATTGTATATAAGGAATGAACTGATATTGCAAGCCAAGCGTTTGCTTGTTCATACGGGTCTCTCCATAAAGGAAATTTCCAACATGCTCGGCATAGACGACTATGCTTATTTCTCACGTATATTCATGCAAACCACAGGTATCAGCCCAAGTGCATTCAGGCTGAAAAACCATGGATAATCCAAGTGTTGCCTTATTCTGTCCATACGCTTTTTGAACTGGAATACTTAATTTTGCAGCAAAAAAGTAATGAAAACGAAAAAACGACAACCGGATATGTCACAATGGATCTACGTCGCTGCACGGCATGTTGGAAATGTATAAAGAAGTGTCCGAAAGAAGTGATTGGCAAGGCCGGTTTCCTTTGTCACAGGCATGCCGCATTCAAGAATGCCGCTGCCTGTATCGGCTGTGGCAAGTGTATAAAAACCTGTCCCAATGGCGTGTTCCTCAAGCCGGATGAAACTGTTTCCATCCACAAAGTAAACACAGGAATGTCATTTGGCATAGAACGGCTATTACCGATAGCATTCGCCGCATCGGCCGTTACCGGTATAGGTTTACATATTGCCGGGCATGGCGGTAACCATGAAACGTGGCATAATTGGACAATAGCCCATATAGCGGCAACCTTCGTATGGCTGTTATCGGTTGCCGGTCACGTTAAACGCCACATATTATGGTATAGAACATTCATATCCAAAGGACTTGCCAAGAAAGATTGGATTACCTTTTCCGTATCAACGCTCTTTCTATCGGTGACAATCACCGGCTTATTATTGATTGCGTATATTGGGGGAGCAAACTCGGACATTGGATTATTGCATTATAAACTCGGCATATTATTATCGGCGGTTTCCTTAATTCATGCTATCTGCCGTAAATGATGTAATATGCAAGCTAAGGTATCATGTTTTTACTTCGGACGTACTGAAACACGAACTTGATACCTAAAAACAGAGGTTCAACTTTAAAGCAATCCAATAGCCTCCAGGGTAATCCAAACAAGGGTGGCCGCCTTACCCGTCTTCGCCGCCCCGCAGGCTGACGGCGGCAAGACGCCTGCGGGCCTCGTGAGCCTCGGGATACAGCTCAAGGGCCTTGCGATAATTAGCGGCAGCGGCCTCGGGCATGCGCTCACGCTCGCACTCCTTGCCAAGCAGCGTGTATTCGGCGGCAAGCTTCTTCATGAATTCGCGTTGGCGGCGCAGCGTGTCCTCAAGTCGCTCGTTCTCCCGCCTCAACGTGTTCATCCTGTTAAGCTTCATGCGAATAAGGCGCCGTGCGGCTGGCTTCTCTATGTCGTAACGGTGGTGAATGGCCTTGAAGAAGCTGTCGAGAAAAGCGTCGAAATCGCCGCCGTCGAATGCCGCTGCGGCGTCGTGATACTCCCTGTCGGCCTTTGACTCGTTGAGGGCTGAGGCTATCAGCCGGCCGTCGTTGTAGCCTTGGGCAAAGCGGAGTATCTCGGGTCTTACGAACACGTCCTCACGCCTGACGGGAGTCTCGAGGCTTATCCCCTCAAACGACGTACAGCGCGACAGGGCTACGTAGGCCTGACCTCCGGCAAACACGCCGCCGGTAAAGTCGATGTTGACCTGTCTGAAAGTAAGTCCCTGGCTCTTGTGCACCGTTATAGCCCACGCAAGGCGGATGGGGAACTGTACGTAACTGCCAATTTCCTCCTCATCTATTTTCTTCTCCTTGTCGTTGTACCTGTACTTCATGTTGCTCCAGCGCTCGCGATAGACGTCGTACCCGTTACCATCCTCGGTCACGACATAGAGAACGCCCTCGGCAGCGTCGAGCCCCTCGACGACGCCAAGAGTACCGTTGACCCATCGCCGGTCAATGTCGTTCTTGATGAAGATGACCTGGACCCCGGGCTTTACTTCAAGCTCTACGGGAGTGGGAAGACTGCTTTCGGGAAACTCACCCTTCACCTCGCCACGGAACGTCACCGCTCTGCCTGGCAGCCGCTCGAGCTGACGAGCGTTGATATAGTCTACCGTGTCACGGCGGGTGGACAGGGTGATGGCAAGCCGGCCGCCTGTGGTGTCAAGCCGCCTGCCCACCCTGGCGTTAAGCGCCTGCAAATCAGACTGCGGCACGTCACCCGTGCGGATATGGTCGAGAATGGAGATGAATGCGGGGTCGCTCTGCCTGTACACCTTGCGCAGTTCAATGCAGACAAGGCGCATCTCGCGGAACACTCGGGCCCCGAAGAAGAAGCTCGTGGAATAAAAGGGGCGTAGCATTTTGCGCTCATCCTCTCTGACCACCGGCTCAAGTTGGTATATGTCACCCACGAGCAGCAGCTGCTTGCCGCCGAACGGCTCGCGCATGTTGCGCGAATAAACGCGCAGCACACGGTCGATGAAGTCGATTATGTCGGCCCTTACCATGCTTATCTCGTCGATAACCACCAGCTCAACCTCACGCAGTATCTTGCGCTTCTCCGAACTGTACTTCAGCGTGTTGCGAATGTTGCGCGGCGTATAACGCGAGTCATTGGGCAGCAGCGGATGGAATGGCAGCTTGAAGAAGCTGTGCAGGGTGGAGCCACCTGCGTTGATGGCCGAAATGCCGGTAGGCGCCAGCACGACATGCTTCTTCCTGACATTGGCGCAGATGTAGCGCAGGAATGTCGACTTGCCCGTACCGGCTTTGCCTGTCAGGAACAGCGAGCGCCTGGTATATTGTATTATCTGCAAAGCCTGCTGCAGCTCATTGTTCTCAATATCGATATCTGGCATATTATCCAAGTGCATAAAAAGGGAAAGAGGAGAAACCGTACTTCAACGATGGCCGCAGAACTGAACTGTCCGCTATCCGCACGGTATCTCCCCATTCCATTAATCACGTTACGGTGTACTATAAGTCATCGAACCTTATAACCTCTTCGCGTGGCTTGCCGTTGTCCTTCCTTTGCTCGCTCTTTCCGCCATGGGCGGCGTTGGCGTTCCCAACCTGGCCGGCAGCCGGCTGCTGGGCGCCGCCTTGCCCCTGGACCTCCAGCGCGGGCACGGCGTTGCCTTCACCGTCAAGAAGTATTGAGTCTGCATTAACGGCCAAGCTATCAACAAGAGCGGTGTCTTTCTTCGCCGGATAATAGCTGTCACACATATACATGTCACGCGTGATGTCATCGTCCTGCGGCTTGTTAAAACGTCCGTGGTATCTGCCGAACTGCGGGTCGCCCATCAACGACTGGATGAAATATCCGCATATCGGCAAGGCCGTACGGCTGCCTTGTCCCAAAGCCCCCGTCCTGAAATGTATGCTGCGGTACTCACCGCCTACCCATGCCCCTACAACGATATTGGGACTGACGCACATGAACCACGCATCTGAATGGTTGTTGGACGTTCCTGTCTTGCCGCCGAAATCAGTGTCCTGGGCCTTGTTTATGTATCCCCACAGGCTTTGCGACGTCCCTCCAGGTTCACGAAGTCCGCCCATCAAGAGTTGCTGCATGAAAAAGGCGCTCTTATACGGTATCACCTGCTTCTCTTCCTCGGGTGCTGTATAAACCTCGTTGCCGTCACGGTCGACGATTCTCGTCACCAGCATTGGCGGTACATGCTTACCGTCGTTGGCTATAGTACAGTAAGCGTTAACCATCTCAAGAAGATTAACGTCAGAAGAACCTAAAGCCAACGAAGGCTGCTCGTCCAGCGGGCTTTCTATACCCATGTCGTGCGCCGTCTTGGCTATATTCTTAATTCCCATCTCCTGGCCGAGCCTGACGGCTATCGAATTGATACTCCGCGCAAATGCGCCTTTCAATGGTATAGAATCACCCGAGAAATGGCCGTTGGCATTAGTCGGCGTCCATGTCGTCATGCCGTGTTTGGCCTTGTCGTACACTTCCATACGGATATACTCGTCACGCCTCTTGTCACAAGGAGTCAGTCCCTGGTTCATGGCCTCGGTATATACGAACAGCTTAAATGTAGAGCCTGGCTGGCGCATCGCCGTGACCTTGTCATACTTCCACGAGTTAAAGTCAATATCGCCAACCCAAGCCTTGACGGCACCCGTCTGCGGCTCCATAGCGACGAACGAGCAATGCATGAACTTAACCATGTAGCGGATTGAGTCCATCGTGCTCATCTCCTTCTCCACCATGCCCTTATCATAGTCAAAGAGCTTCACCTTATGCGGCTTGTTCAGGTAAAACGTTATAGAGTCAGGACTGTCAGGATACTTTTGTTGCAAGAACTTGTAGTAGGGCTGACGCTTGGCTATATTTTCGATAAACCCGGGTATCACCTGGCGGTTCTCGTCCCGCCATGGATCCTGTCCGCTCCAATGACGGTCAAAATTACGCTGCACCTGTCGCATCTGCTTCCTCGCCGCCTCCTCGGCATATTTCTGCATCCTTGTGTCTATCGTCGTATAGATTTTCAAGCCGCTGCTGTACAGGTCGTACCCGTTCTCCTTGCACCAATCCTTCAAGTAATCGGCTATCGCCTCCCTGAAATACATCGCCTGGCCGTCATAGTTACTCTCCACACTGTAATTGAGCTTTATCGGTATGGCGCTAATTGAGTCATACTCGGCAGCCGTAATGTCATTGTGTTCCAACATGTTGTGCAGGACGACATTACGCCTTTGCAGGCTGTTCTCCGGATTCGTTATCGGATTATAATATGTAGTGGCTTTCAGCATGCCGACCAACACTGCTGCCTGCTCGGCCGTTATCTTAGCCGGCGTAGTACCGAAATACGTCTTGCAAGCCGTCTTGATTCCGTAGGCGTTCGAGCCAAAGTCTACGGTGTTGGCGTACATCGTTAGAATATCCTTCTTGTCATAAAGCATTTCAAGCTTCGTGGCAATAATCCACTCCTTGCTTTTCATTATAAGAATGCGGATTCCCGGAATATATCCAAGCAATCCTGTAGAATACTGCGTCCTTACACGGAACATGTTTTTTGCCAACTGCTGCGTAATGGTAGAGGCGCCACGGGCTTCATGGCTGACAATGACGTCCTTGAGAACGGCAAACATACCATAAAAGTCAATTCCACGATGTTTGTAGAAGCGCTCGTCCTCAGTATCAATCAGAGCCTTCCAGAACACAGGATTCACATCCTCATACTTTACGGGCGTACGGTTCTCGCTAAAGAATTTACCTATCAACACACTGTCGGCGCTATATATCTCGGAAGCCTCGCTTGTCGACGGATTCTTTATTTGCGAGAATCCAGGAGACTTACCGAACAGCCACAGGAAGTTGATGTCAACCATACCCAAATAAAGGATAAACGCAATGATTAAAGACACTATCGCCGATAGCGCCTTAACATACCATCTGCGCCCCTTATACAGGCCGACATACCAATGGCCAAACGCCTTAGCCTTACGCAGGCATGTGCCTAACAGCCTGCCTATAAACGAGTTTTTGAATCCTTCGAACATATTGAGTAAAATTATTTATTATCTCTGCTTATTTGTGCAAAAGTAGTGAAAAAGACACATATCACTTGCAAGAACGTATGTAATTTATGATTTCTTCAACATTATTCGGCGAAAACCAATGTATGTCCTTATCACGTTTAAACCAAGTAAGCTGTTTCCTACAATACTTATGCGTGTCACACTTTATCCTGAAAACTGCCTCTTCAAGCGTACACTTACCGTCAAAATAATCAAAAAGCTCCTTATAGCCAACAGTATTCAATGAATTAAGGTTACGATAAGGGTACATTTTTTCAGCCTCTTGAATCAATCCATCAGCCACCATACGGTCAACCCGTCCGTCTATGCGCTCATAGAGCTGCTCCCTATCAAGCGTAAGCCCCACCTTTATTATATTAAACGGCCTGTCCTTTTTAGCGTTAACCCGGAACGACGTATATGTCCTGCCGGTGGAAAGACATATTTCAACAGCATGGATTACACGTTTGGGATTGCGTTTGTCAACGATACTATAATACTCCGGATCCAGCTCCTCAAGCCTGTCACATATATAATCAAGACCTTTCTCCTCGTATTCACGCATCACCTTACTGCGGGTTGCGGTATCAACGGTCGGAATATCATCAATGCCGTTACACACGGCATCAACATACATCATGCTGCCTCCCGACATTATGACATAATCTTTCTCCTTAAAAAGAGTATCCAACAACGCAATAACGTCATTCTCGAACATTGACGCATTATAATATTGGTCAATGTGCAAATTTCCGACAAAATAATGCCTGATCCTTCGACGCTCTGCTATAGTAGGCGCTGCCGTTCCTACAGGAATCTCCTTGAATATCTGCCTTGAGTCCGCATTGACAATCACTGTGCCGAACGCTTCAGCAACCTTCAGGCATAACTCGGTTTTCCCCACCCCGGTAGGGCCTACTATCACAATCAGAGTCTTCATAAGTAAAACAGCTTACCTTATGATGCCTCGCTTCGAGTTCTCGACAAACCTTATTATATAGTTGATTTCCTCACAGTCAGGCAAATTCCTGCGTATCTCGTCTATACCTTCCTTAAGCACACCTTTAGAATAAAGAAGACGATAAGCCTCATGGATATTGTTTATCAACTCGTTGTTGAATCCCCTACGGCGAAGTCCTACAAGATTTATTCCGCAATACCTTGTAGGCTCCTTGCCTGCAATAATATACGGAGGAATGTCCTGGCTGAAGCGGCAGCCACCTTGAATCATTACGTACCCTCCGATGTGACAGAACTGATGTACAAGTACACTGCCGCTTATTATTGCACGGTCGTCAACAATAACCTCACCCGCGAATTTGGTAGAGTTACCTATGATACACTCGCTCCCGATTACACAGTCATGTGCGATGTGCAGACCTTCCATAAGCAGATTGTTCGACCCGACAGTGGTGGTTCCTTTTGAGGCTGTACCTCTTGATATCGTTACGTTTTCACGAATACTGTTATTGTCGCCGACCACACATGTTGTATCTTCGCCCTTAAACTTAAGGTCTTGCGGTTTTGTGCTTATACTTGCACCTGGAAAAATCTCGTTACCGTTGCCTATACGCGCCCCGAAGTTAATGGTTACACCATTCTGGAACACATTGTTGTCACCAATTACAGTATTTCGGTCAATATAGCAAAACGGCCCTATTATATTATTGTCACCCAGCTTTGCTTCCGGATGTACATACGCTAGCGGACTTATTTGGTTCATATATTTTTATTTGAAAAAGGGCAGACCTATAACTCTGCCCTTCCGGTTATTCCGATATTACTTATTCTTTACGATTTGTGCCGTAAACGTTGCCTCAGACACAATCTTGTCCCCGACAAATACGTATCCTTTCATTGATGATACTCCATGGCGTACCGGCGCAAGAAGATCCACCTTAAACAGTAAAGTGTCACCTGGCACTACCTTCTGCCTGAACTTAACGTCATCTATCTTCATGAAATAAGTTGACCATCTCTCTGGCTCCTCTACGGTGTTAAGCACAAGCAGTCCGCCGCATTGTGCCATTGCCTCAACCTGCAATACTCCCGGCATTACAGGCTCCTGCGGAAAATGTCCTTGGAAGAAAGGTTCGTTGCTTGTAACATTCTTCACTCCTACGATACTGCTCGGTCCCAAGGCTATAACCTTGTCAACAAGCTGCATGGGATAACGGTGCGGAAGAAGCTCGCGAATGCGGTTAACATCCATTATCGGGGCTTCGTTGCAATTATATATCGGAGCCTGAACCTCATGCTTGCGTATCTCACGGCGTATCAAACGGGCAAACTTGTTGTTTATCGTATGGCCCGGACGGGTCGCTATGATACGGCCTTTGAGAGGCTTTCCGATAAGCGCCATATCACCTACGATGTCAAGTAGCTTGTGGCGTGTACATTCATTTTCCCACACCAATGGCTTATTCTGAATGTAGCCGAGTTTAGTCGCGTCAAGATGAGGTACGTTCAGGAAATCGGCAAGCTTATCGAGCTGTTCCTGTGATGTCTGCCTCTCGTAGATTACGATGGCATTATCCATATCGCCACCCTTTATCAGGTTAGCCTTAAGCAGCGGCTCAATGTCCCTCACGAAAACGAAAGTACGCGCAGGAGATATCTCCTTGGCAAAATCCTCCATGTGGTCAAGTGTAGCGAACTGGCTGTTTATGAACTTCGAGTCGAACGAGCACATAGCCGTAATACTGAACTCCTCGTCAGGAAGAATGGTTATGCACGAGCCGGTCTCCTCATCCTTGGCCTCAATCTTATGGCGAATTACGTAATAATCTTTCGGCGCGTTCTGCTCCTCAATGCCTATCTCCTGGATTTTCTTTATATACTGGGCAGCAGAGCCGTCAAGTATCGGAAATTCCGGCCCGTTTACCTGTATAAGGCAGTTGTCGATACCGAGAGCATAGAGAGCTGCCAGTCCGTGCTCTACCGTAGAGACTTTTACGTCGCCACGTCCAAGTACCGTCCCGCGCTGTGTATCCACAACATTTTCGGCTACCGCGTCGATTACCGGCTGTCCGTCAAGGTCAATCCTCTGTATCTTATATCCTGTGTTTTCAGCTGCCGGATTAAAAGTCACGGTAAGACTCAACCCGGTGTGTAGTCCTTTTCCACATAAGGCAAAGCTACCCTTTAAGGTGTTCTGTTTAGACATGTCCTTTATTTATTATTTGTGTTTTTTAATTCTTCAACTTGTTTCTGCAATTCTCCGAGCTGCTTGTATATCTCTGGCAGCTTGCGTGTTATGGCTATCGACTTAAAGTAAGCCTTAGGTTCCATTGGCGGTGTGCCGATAAGCGTCGTGTTACCCTTGATATTGCCAGGCACGCCCGACTGCGCTCCAAGGAACGTCTTGTCGCCGATGTTGATGTGTCCGGATATGCCCACTTGCCCTCCGAACATACACCACTTGCCAATCTTGGTGCTGCCGGCTATTCCTACCTGGGCCGACATTACCGTGTTCTCGCCCACTTCAACATTGTGAGCTATCTGTACAAGATTGTCAAGCTTAACACCCTTGCGTATTATCGTAGCGCCCATGGTCGAACGGTCAACACAAGTATTGGCGCCTATTTCGACATTATCCTCAATCGTGACTATGCCGATTTGCGGTATCTTGTCGTACCCCTCGGTGTTGGGTGCAAAACCAAAGCCGTCGGCACCTATCACAGAGCCGGCATGTATGGTCACATTGTTGCCCAGCTTACATCCGTCATAAATCGTGACATTCGGATAAATGATACATCCCGAGCCTATTGTCACCCCATCCTCAACCACGGCATGAGGGTAAATCTGCGTATTATCGCCTATCACCGTACCATCGCCAACGTAAGCGAACGCCCCTATATAACAGTCCTTGCCTATCTTGGCCTTTTCAGAAACGAAAGCCTGCGGACTTATGCCCGTTTTCTTCGGCAGTGAAGCCTGGTATAGCTGTAACAGTTTAGCCACGCATTCATAAGCGTTTTTAACCCTTATCAACGTAGCCTCAACAGGCTGGGCCAGCTCTACGTCGTCGTTTATGAGGACTATGCTCGATTTCGTATTATAAATATAATGTGTATATTTCGGGTTCGACAGAAACGATATTGCCCCGGGCGTACCCTCCTCGATCTTGGCAAAAGTATGTACCGTGGCATTTTCGTCACCCTCAACCTTGCCTCCGATGAAACTTGCTATCTGTTTTGCGGTAAATTCCATTGCAATATAATTACATTTAAATGCAAAGATAGTGTAAAATTTCGATTAAGCGAAATAAAAGGGAAAAAGTTTTTATTTTTGCAAGTGCGTAAAACGTATTTTGGCCGTAATCGCAACGAATACAAGACTATACAGCCTCAACGGCACATCATTTAGCAAACCGCGAAACATAACATGACAACAAGCTGTATATCATTGCATAATCGCGAAGGCATATATAATTCCGGGCAATGAATATGGCAGCTCCACACCCATTACGCCAAAGCGGCGAAAAACGCTAAAAAACAGACATTTACCTGTTTACGCCAACATACTCGCCGTCACACTTTTCAAATAACAAAATGTAAGGCTTAAAAAGTTTTCTGCAACATAACGGCACAGCAAAAACATCAACAAAAAGTAACGAAATAGAATTTCCATAGCACGAATACAGACTGGTTAGCAACCGAAAGACGACCTTTTCGACTGCAAAAGACCGCTCTTAGCAAGACAACAAGCGGTCTTTTGCACAAGAAAAAACCGACTTTTCATGGACATAAACATGCGATATTAAGAGATTTCAGCCGTAATATGCCCATCATTTAGTCACGTTTTATTGCACATATGCATAGTTTTACATATATCTTACTGATAAACAACCGATTATATTTGCACACATTTTCATGCGATATTTCAGTAAAATGGTTTCACTGTGATAAATAACGCAAAAACAGAACGCCTACAAAAATCCAGAAAGAAAGTAAAAACAAAAAAAACGCTTACTTTATGTAAAATGTCATTACCGACGCACCCGCATACCACGTAATCAGACTTCCTATCCTCGGGAAACATGCCAGTTATCATGCACAGCCACGGCAACACCCGTACATGCCTTGTCCGCCTTCATTTAAATAGTACTTAATTAAATGAAAATAATTAAGCACCGCCGACATTATGTCGATTAAAATAAGTAACTTTGCACCCCAATAGTGTATTTTTGAAACGATATTACGGGCTAAAGGTTGTTTACGACGGATATGCTGCCGGTTACAGCCTCATGCGCAAGTCCGCAACAATTAAAGACAATATGAAAAAAGATTCTAACGGTGCCTTTTCGATGATAGCCGATTACGAAGGAGACATAACTAAACTGTTCGAGGGTAACAAAGACGGCGACATGCCCGTACTTGCGACACGCAACCTCATACTTTTCCCCGGCGTTGTGTCGCCGGTACTTATAGGACGCACTGCGAGCCTCAGTCTGGTAAACCGTCTTAAGGAACTACCCGACGAGCCCTTTGCCGTATTCTGCCAGAAAAACGCAGACGAAGACAATCCCACGAAGAAAGAGGATTTGTACGAATACGGCGTATACGCGAAAATAATAAGAGTGCTCGAAATGCCCGGCGGCAACAACAACCTGACCGTCATACTGCAAGGTCTGGGCCGATGCCGGCTTACGGCGATTAAAAGTACAGAGCCATACCTTATGGGCTCGGTAGAGGTCGCACCGGAGAAGATACCCGATACAAAAGACAAAGAATTCATGACGGCCGTAGAGGATCTGCGGAACGTCACAATCGATTACGTAAAGAAGAACGACGAAATACCTGACGAGGCACAATTTGCCCTGCAAAACATTAACAACGCAGTAATTCTGCTTAACTTCGTGTGCACAAGCCTACCGTTCGAGACGGCGGAAAAAATCAAGCTGCTTAAGGCCAACTCGCTTAAAGACCGCCTGTTCAAACTGCTCAAGATTCTGCACCGTGAGATGCAACTGCTCGAGATAAAACACGATATCAGGACAAAAACACGCGAGGATATTGACGAACAGCAGCGCGAATACTTCCTGCAACAGCAAATTAAGAACATCAAGGAAGAGCTGTCAGGCGGCGAAAGCTGTCCGGAAAAGAAGGAACTTCTTGACGAGGCCAAAAAGAAGAAATGGCCTGAAGACATAGCAAGGACATTCAACAAGGAACTCGACAAACTTGACATCCTTAACCCGCAGAGCCCAGAGTTCAGCGTTCAGCTGACTTACTTGCAGACTATGGTCAACCTTCCATGGGAAAGCTATACCCAAGACGACTTAAACCTGGCACGCGCCGAGAAAATACTCGACAAGGACCATTATGGCATGAAGAAGGTCAAGGAGCGTATTTTGGAATACATGGCTGTGTTGAGTTTAAGGAAAGACCTGAAATCACCTATCATCTGTCTGTATGGCCCTCCGGGAGTTGGTAAGACAAGCCTCGGCAAGAGTATCGCGGCGGCAATGAAACGCAAATACGCACGCATATCCCTCGGAGGACTGCATGACGAAGCCGAAATACGCGGTCACCGCAGGACATACATCGGCGCAATGCCAGGACGAATAATAAAGAGCATACAAAAGGCCGGCTCGTCCAACCCCGTATTCATACTTGACGAGATAGACAAAGTAACGCAGAATACGGTTAACGGCGACCCTGCATCTGCTTTGCTTGAAGTTCTTGACCCGGAACAGAACCATGCATTCCACGATAACTATCTTGACGTGGACTACGACTTGTCAAAAGTTCTATTCATCGCAACAGCCAACGACCTGAACACCATTCCGCGGCCATTGCTCGACCGTATGGAACTGATTGAGGTAAGTGGTTATATTACCGAAGAAAAAGTAGAAATAGCCAAACGCCACTTAATACCGAAAGAAAAAGGCAACACAGGACTTAGCGATGAAAAGCGACTGATGTTCAACAAGCAGGCCATCGAGAAAATTATTGAGCAATATACACGGGAAAGCGGCGTACGCCAACTGGAAAAACAAATAAACAAGGCTTTGCGAAAACTGGCATACATGAAAGCCAAGGAAGGCGCACTGCCATACACGCGGATTACTCCCAACGAAATACTCGAATTGCTTGGCAATCCACCATTCTACCGCGACATATACCAAGGTAATGAGTACGCCGGAGTGGTAACTGGACTTGCATGGACAAGTGTTGGAGGCGAGATTCTCTTCATAGAGACAAGCTTAAGCAAGGGTAAAGGCTCGAAACTCACCCTTACCGGTAATCTCGGCGACGTAATGAAAGAGTCTGCCATACTTGCGCTTGAATACGTAAAGGCACATGCCGGTATATTGAAAATAGATTATCGAATCTTTGACCACTGGAATATCCACATACACGTTCCCGAAGGCGCTACACCAAAAGACGGTCCATCGGCAGGTATAACCATCGCCACGTCAATAGCATCCGCACTGACACAACGCAAGGTACGCGCAAAAACGGCCATGACGGGAGAAATCACACTACGTGGGAAAGTGCTCCCTGTTGGTGGAATAAAGGAAAAGATACTTGCAGCCAAACGTGCCGGAATAACCGAGATCGTGATGTGCAAGGACAACAAGAAAGACATTGACGAAATATCACAGGAATATATTGACGGCGTTAATTTCCACTACGTTGAAAACATCCAAGAGGTATGGGATTTCGCGTTGACGGACGAAATGGTCAAAAATCCGGTAACATTCGACATTGAAGACTGAAAACATGTTTTTTGAACTCTTACATACAGACAACGCAAGCGACGCCCGCACTGGTATAATCACAACCGGGCACGGGAAAATACGCACGCCGATATTCATGCCCGTTGGAACATGCGGAAGTGTAAAAGGCGTACATTTCAGCGAACTGCGTGAACAGGTTAAGGCCCAGATCATATTGGGAAATACATACCACCTGTATCTTCGTCCTGGCCTTGAGGTCCTTAATGCCGCAGGCGGACTGCATAAGTTCAACACTTGGGACAGACCGATACTGACCGACAGCGGAGGTTTCCAAGTTTTTTCACTCACAGGCATAAGGAAACTTAGGGAGGAGGGATGTGAATTCCGGTCACATATAGATGGTTCAAAACACTTCTTTACCCCAGAAAACGTTATTGATACGGAACGGACAATCGGGGCTGACATCATAATGGCATTCGACGAATGCCCTCCAGGACAAAGCGACTACCAATACGCGAAGAAAAGTCTTACGCTAACACAGCATTGGCTTGACCGGTGTATTAAAAGATTCAACGAGACAGAACCACTTTACGGTTATGACCAGACACTTTTCCCGATCGTACAAGGATGTACATATAAGGATTTAAGACGTGAAGCGGCAAAGTTTGTAGCAGATAAAGGCGCTGACGGTAACGCCATAGGAGGTTTGGCTGTAGGCGAGCCTACAGAAATCATGTATGAAATGATTGAAGTAGTCAACGAAATATTGCCAAAGGATAAACCACGCTACTTGATGGGGGTTGGCACACCTCAAAACATACTTGAAGCAATCGAGCGTGGTGTAGACATGTTTGACTGTGTTATGCCGACACGTAACGGACGCAACGCCATGCTGTTCACATACAATGGAACGATGAACATGCGCAACAAAAAATGGGAAAAAGACTTCTCGCCCATTGACCCTGATGGCTGTGACGTAGATAAAATATATTCAAAGGCATACCTCCATCATCTATTCAAAGCCCAGGAACTGCTCGCCATGCAGATTGCCAGCATACACAATCTGGCGTTCTACCTTAGGCTCGTCGACGACGCACGCACGCATATCGAAGCCGGTGACTTTGTTAAATGGAAATCTTCAGTTATCGACCAACTTGGTAAAAGAATATAACGTAATAGCATGAAAGCTAAAAATATAAGACGATTCAGGAGGATTCTAAAATTTAACAGGCGGATGAGAAACCGTCTTAACTGGCTTTTCGTGTCATTTTCATGGCTCGGGAAAAAAATGAAATGGATGAAATTCATTAATCCATTCAGATACTTGAAAATTCTCGACTGGTATATAATAAAGAAATTCATAGGCACCTATTTTTATTCGATTGCCTTGATTATCTCAATCTCGATCGTATTCGACATCAATGAGAACCTCGCAAAATTCACGCAATATCATGCGCCGTTAAGGGCTATCGTGGTAGACTATTACATGAATTTCGTGCCATATTTTGCCAACCTGTTCAGTCCGCTATTCGTATTCATTGCCGTAATATTCTTCACTTCGAAACTTGCAGGCAACTCTGAAATAATATCCATGCTGGCTGCTGGAGTAAGTTTTAAACGGCTCATGAGGCCGTATATGATTTCGGCGGCAATAATCTCTGTTATGACTTTCCTGCTCGGAGCTTATGTTATACCTAAAGGTACAATAATAAGGCAGAATTTCGAAACGATGTATAAGAACAAGAAAAAAAATACATCGGCTGAAAACGTGCAATTGCAAGTAGGTCAAGGCGTCATCGCTTACATACAACACTACGACAACAACACGAAAAAAGGCTACGGCTTTTGTCTTGACAAGTTTGAAGACAAAAAGCTCGTAAGCCACATGACAGCCTCCGAAGTGCAATACGATACAATTTCAGATTCAAAATACCATTGGAAGGCAAGGAACTGGAGAATAAGACAACTGCGTGGAATGAAGGAAACAATAACCAGCGGTTCAATCAAAGACACGGTAGTAATGATGGAACCAACGGATCTTGTCTATTCAAAGGGTCAGCAGGAAACATTCACAAGTCCACAGCTCAAAGACTACATAAACAAACAAATTGACCGTGGTTCCGGTAATGTTGTGCAATATGAAGTTGAATACCACAAACGTATCGCAACATCATTTGCATCATTCATCCTTACGACCATTGGCCTGTCACTCTCATCCAGAAAAAGAAAAAGGCGGTATGGGGCTATACCTCGGTATTGGCCTTGCGCTAAGTTTCACGTACATAATGCTGCAAACAGTATCATCAACATTTGCAATAAACGCTGATACTCCGCCTATATTGGCCGCATGGATACCGAACATTATTTTTACAATCGTAGCATACTTCTGCTACCGCAAAGCACCAAATTAACATATGGATTTTTACGATTTAGACTTAAGCGACAATACTCTTGACGCAATTGACGATATGGGATGGACTTCATGTACTCCTGTACAGGAAAAATGTATCCCCGAAATACTTGACGGTAAGGATGTTCTTGGAATAGCGCAGACTGGAACCGGTAAAACAGCGGCCTATCTTCTGCCTATTTTAAGCATGCTCGATGACGGAGGGTTTCCAGAAGAGTCAATAAATTGCGTAATAATGAGCCCAACCCGTGAGCTGGCACAGCAAATAGACCAAGCCATGCAAGGTTTTTCTTATTACATGAGAAACGTCAGTAGTGTTGCAGTTTACGGAGGAAACGACGGCAACCGTTACGACCAAGAATACAAGAGCATGAAACTTGGTGCTGATATCATAATCGCCACTCCTGGACGATTGATAAGCCATATAACAATGGGCAACGTCGACTTAAGTTCCGTTTCCTTCTTTGTTCTTGATGAAGCCGACCGCATGCTTGACATGGGTTTTAATGAAGACATATTGTCCATAGCCAAACTGCTGCCAGAGAATTGTCAGACAATTATGTTCTCGGCAACAATGCCAGATAAAATAGAGGAACTTGCAAGAACAATCCTTAAGTCGCCGTCTGTCGTAAAACTTGCAGTAAGCAAACCTGCGGAAAAAATAAAGCAGTTGGCATGTGTTTGTCACGACAACCAGAAAAACGGAGTACTAAAAGATATCTTCAAGAAATACGGACAAAAAAGAGTTATCATCTTCTCAAGCTCCAAACTCAAGGTAAAGGAAATAAACAAATATCTGATAGGCTCCAAAGTAAATAGTGGAGAGATGCATTCGGATCTATTGCAAAGTCAAAGAGATGATGTAATGTACCGTTTCAAAAGCGGGCAGATCGATGTACTTGTGGCAACCGACATCGTAGCGCGTGGCATTGACATAGACGACATATCGATGGTTATCAACTATGATGTTCCACATGATTCAGAAGACTACGTTCACCGTATAGGAAGAACCGCGCGCGCAGACCATGACGGAATAGCTATTACGCTTGTACGCGGCAAGGAAATAGGCAAGTTTATGCAGATTGAGAAATTTCTCGGTTACGAAGTTGAGAAAATACCGTTGCCAAAAGGTTTAGGAAAGGCACCGGAATATAAACTAACAAAATCTGCAAAAGAAAAGAGCGGCAAAAAAGACCGCCGCTACCATGGCAAAAAGAAGAATAACAGAAAAAACAACAAGACTAAAGAGCCACGTAAGTAAGCGCAAAACCGTCAAACAAACGGTAATGTACGTTTATCGTTGCATTGCGCCTTATATTCCTTGCAGTTATTATTCCATTATGTTCATTACCATCAATGGATAATAACTGCATTTCAGATAAAGACAAACTATCTTCTGAATACAACTTATACAAAGTTTCCTTCGTGCACCAATGAAGTAATTTTTCAACTAAAGAAACGGCATTTTCGTCTGTTCTTAACAACCGTTGCGCTACCCGCCCTACTCTTTCACTGATATATTCCACGTCTACCGACACCCTATTACTGGGTGACATTATGACTGCGGCGCATCCATGCGTATGGCTGATACCAATATTCACGCCATTGGAAAGAAACGGTTTCCCGGATTTATCATGATACAACTCGACACTGCTTGCAGTCATACAATACAACAGCGCACGCACCGCGAGCACTTCAAGACGGCGTTGAACAGAGCCGTAGCCGTCAATTTCGCCCTTCAGGACCTCTAAATCCGGATATAATGAAAAAAAAGTATTGACGCTTTCTTCTATTCTCCATAATCCCAAACGCACGTTTGGCAAAACTTCTTCAACAGAAATCAGCGGCATATATCAATTATACAAAAACAAACTGTACGTTTACCGACAATGTTTAAAATGGTGCCTCATTGTCTGTCTGGACATTATCTTCAGCCACCGTTCCCTGCTCTTGCGTGGAAGTACGAACTGGTTTTGGAGACAACAACTCCATATTTTCAGCATAAACTTCGGTAACATAATGGCGTATTCCCTTCTGGTCGTCATACGACCGATAATGGATACGCCCCTCTATGTACAACTTATCCCCTTTATGAACGTATCTTTCCACGATCTTAGCCAATCCCCTGTAAAGCACGATATTATGCCAATCTGTCCTGTCGGGCACCTGAGTTCCGTTCTGCAATGTATATCCACGCTCCGTCGTTGCCAGCGATAGAGTCGCTACAGCTTGGTCGTGATCATAATAGCGAACCACCGGCTCCTTGCCTACATTGCCGATTAACATTATCTTATTCATGAAGATAGCAGTTTTATGTGTTCATAAGTTCACGCCGTCTATGCAAATATATAATATATAGCCAGGTTAAAATCTACTTCCAGAGTCCAAGATACTTGAACTTGAAATTCTTGCCTTTCGCAGAGGGGAACTGGCTTCTACTATCTACACGGCCTCGCAAATGCTCTACCATACGGTTATAACAGTCAAGACCTGACATGGCCTTACAGTTTACCACAAAATGGGTATCGCGGTACTCATGTTTACCTGTGATAGGAACGAGCACTACCCGCTTGAAGTCAAGAGTTCCTTCATACCACCCTGGCCGCTCCTCTGTCAGCCGGGCCAATGCAGGCGAAACTTCGTCACGCTGTTCTCCTGCATGCAGGTTGGAACGCAGTGCCTTCTTCTGCTTAAAGTCAAGCATAGTGGCAGCCTCGGTCTTTATTATGATAAAATAAACACGAGGACGTATCTTGTAACGCTTAGGATAATATACGCTGCTTGCAACATATTCCCTGATGTCACGCTCCAAGTCAGGGTTCATTCCTATCTCATCAATCGAATATAAAAAAGCAATAGCGTCTTCGACATTGGTTACCAATGTCTCTTTATCAAAGTATCTTAAATATAAGTTCATGATTGTATTTTTCGATTTGAAGAAGAGCGGCAAACGGGACTCGGACCCGCGACCTCGACCTTGGCAAGGTCGCGCTCTACCAACTGAGCTATTGCCGCCTAAAACAATAAAACATAATGTGTGAAGAGGAGGAGACTCGAACTCCCACGAAACAATTTTCACTACCCCCTCAAAGTAGCGCGTCTACCAATTCCGCCACCTCTCCAACATAAAATTCATTCTGAATAAATAGTGCCCAGAACAGGACTCGAACCTGCACGTCGTGAAACACACGCACCTGAAACGTGCGCGTCTACCAATTCCGCCACCTGGGCATAGAAGCAATCGCTCCACCACGCTGTTTATTCAGAATGTCTGAGCGGCAAACGGGACTCGGACCCGCGACCTCGACCTTGGCAAGGTCGCGCTCTACCAACTGAGCTATTGCCGCTTATTTCCTGTTCAAAGGAGCATTTCTCTAAATGCGGTGCAAAGATACGGCTTTTTTCTAAACCTGCAAAACTTTTGCGATATTTTTTTCATTTTTGATGAAAAAATCTTTCAATCCATACGATTTTTATAATCTTCATAAGCATATACTTTCAACATTTCGAGCGTTCCGTCATCATGAGCCAAAGCAATAGAAGGGTGTGTTATGCCATTAAACATATTCGTTTTTACCGTCGTATAATGTAACATATCCTCAAATATCACATTATCTCCAATTTTTAATTCTGCCGGAAAACGCCACAAGCCCATGAAGTCGCCAGAAAGACAACTATTGCCGCCAAGCCTGTACACACATGGCTCCGCTGCCTCAGCGCCACAGCCTCCTTCGATAGTTTCGGCACCCCTCACAGTCGGCATGTACGGCATTTCCAGACAGTCAGGCATGTGGCACGTAAAACTTACGTTCAAGATTGCCGTCTTTATGCCACGGTCTTCCACCACGTCCACCACCTGCGACACCAACGGACCTGTCTGCCATGCAAATGCGCTGCCGGGTTCCAGTATTATATTAAGGTGAGGATAATCCCTGTGCAGGTCGTTCAGTGTTTTTACCAACAAAGGTATGTCATAATCCTTACGGGTCATAAGGTGTCCGCCGCCAAAGTTTATCCACTTCAACTGTCCGAACCACTTTGAGAACTTTTCCTTTATATGGGCCAATGTCCTTACAAATACGTCGGCCCCACTTTCACAATGGCAATGGCAATGAAAACCGTCTATATCGTCAGGCAGCCGGTCGGGCAGCTTGTCGGCAGTAACCCCGAAACGCGTACCGGGAGCGCACGGATTGTAAAGAGCGGTGCCCACCTCCGAATACTCAGGATTCACCCTAAGGCCAAAGCTCACCGAGTCATTCGCCAGTCTCGCCCTATCGTGCAACCTGGCGTACTGCGACAATGAATTGAACGTAAGATAGCTTGAGCAACGGGCTATATCGTCAATCTCATAATCGGTATATGCCGGCGAGAAGGTATGCGCCTTGCTGCCGAACTCTTCGCTGGCGAGCCTCGCCTCATACAGCGAACTTGCCGTTGTCGAACAGATATATTCCCTGAATATCGGAAATGTTTTCCATAAAGCATAAGCCTTGAATGCCAATATTATTTCAACGTCAGCCGCTTTTGCCACGCTTTTTATCAATTCAAGATTGCGCCGTAGGCGTCTTTCCTCAAGAACGTAACACGGAGTGGCAAGTCCATCAAATGTATTCAAGTTTACTTTCATTGTCTGCAATTGTATTTTCTCAGTGCAAACTTACACATTTTTTTATTATTACGGCATAAAACGGAAATAAGATTTCCATAACACTTTGGTAAAAGACATAACATAACACACCGCACGGCTTCATACTTTTACAAACGCCTGGCGTGTCGAAAGATGGCAAAATGTAAACCGAAAGGCCGTCAATCATCCTATAAAACGCCATGTTTTGCAGTGTAAAAGACGGCATTTCACAACACGCTAAGTATCAATATGTTACAAAGAACGGCATTAAGCCTCTTTACGTACAGGCCTACCGACGCACCGGCAAGTCATACTACAGTGCCAAAATAAAAAGCGTAAACACACCGCCAAACAACAAAAAACGTTACACTGCACTGTAAAACAAAGATGAAACAACATCTTTTCCCCATTTTAAGGCATACGAAACAACTTTTATTAGCTAATAGATTGTACGTTTATCATTTTTTTTATACATTTGCATTTGGAAAAAGAAAAAAGCGATGAAGCTCGTTATAATTACCCAACCTACATTCTTTGTAGAAGAAGACAAGATTTTGACGGCTCTTTTCGAGGAGGGCATGGACAACCTGCACCTTTACAAGCCCGGAGCTTCACCAATGTATTCAGAACGCCTGCTGTCACTTATTCCTGAAATATCATACGGCAAGATAACAGTACACGACCATTATTATTTAAAGAACGAATACGGACTGGCTGGAATACACATCGACGACAGCGGTAAAGAATTACCCAAAGACTATAAAGGAAAGTTCAGCCGCACATGCCATAACATAAACGAGCTGGGCACAATGAAGAAAAAGGCGGAATATGTATTCCTCGACAATGTGTTCGGGCAGAACGCCCGCGGCCGTGAAGAACTGGAATACGCTGCCAATCAAGGACTGATAGACAAACACGTCTATGCCTTTGGCGGCGTAAGCATGGACAACATCAGGGAGGCGCGCGAGCTCGGATTCGGTGGAGTGGTCGTAGGGAAAGACCTGTGGAGCAGATTCGACATACATAACGAGCAGGACTACAAAAACCTGATAAGCCACTTCGAGAAACTTAGGAAAGCAGTATCATAAAAAAACAAATAACAAAACAACAATAAGCCAAAATGAGTGAAAAACTCTTTCATGGTATTCTCGGGCACAAACACGAGATACCTTGCGGAAAAGATCTGCAACAGTCTGGGTTGCCAGTTGGGCAATCTGCTAATAACGAAATTCTCTGACGGCGAGTTCGCCGTGTCCTACGAGGAGTCAATCCGCGGACGCGACGTGTTCCTCGTACAGAGTACTTTCCCTAATTCTGACAACCTTATGGAACTCCTGTTGATGATTGACGCCGCCAAACGTGCGTCCGCCAAGAGTATCAACGCTGTGATTCCTTATTTTGGTTGGGCACGTCAGGACCGCAAGGACAAGCCACGCGTAAGCATAGGTGCCAAGCTCGTTGCCGATCTGCTTAGGGTAGCAGGTATCGACCGCCTTATCACCATGGACCTGCATGCTGACCAAATCCAGGGATTCTTTGACGTTCCCGTAGACCATCTTTACGCTTCAGGCGTAATACTGCCGTATCTCCTCAGCCTGAAACTCGACGACATTGTCATTGCCTCTCCCGACGTTGGCGGCAGTAAACGTGCAAATACATACGCTAAGTACCTGGGTTGTCCGCTTGTACTTTGCAACAAGACACGCGCGCCCGCGCAAATGTAGTCGAAAGCATGCAGATAATCGGCGACGTTAAGGGAAAGAATGTTGTCATCATAGACGACATGGTAGATACGGCCGGAACGATAACCAAAGCTGCAGACATCATGAAACAGGCTGGCGCCCAGAGCGTAAGGGCATGCGCCTCACATTGCGTAATGAGTGGCCCGGCAAGCGAGAGAATACAGAACTCGGCCCTTGAGGAAATGGTGTTCACGGACTCCATCCCCTACTCCAACCGCTGCGCGAAAGTCAAGCAGCTGTCTGTGGCCGACATGTTCGCCGAGACCATACGCCGCGTCGTCAACAACGAGAGCATCAGCTCGCAATACCTCGTATAAAATCAACAGACATGAAGATACGCCACGCATTAGCCTTGGCGGCCGTAACGTTAGCTTTGACATCGGCATGCCAACAGGGCAAGACAAAAAGCCAGAGCACTACCGGTACGACACAAGCCGACACGGCGCAACGCGCCGCAAACAACGAACAGGAGTTAAGGATAAGCTTCACCATGCCCGACATCAACGGCAATGAAGTATCCGTAACTGACGAGTTCGCAAAACACAAGATTACCGTTGTAGACTTTTGGGCCAGTTGGTGCGGCCCGTGTCGACAGGAGATGCCCAACCTTGTAAAGACATACAACGATTACAAAGATAAAGGACTTGGCATTATCGGCGTATCCCTTGACGAGCATAAGGAACAATGGGCTGACGCAGTAAGCACGATGAACATGACGTGGACACAACTGTCCGACCTGCAAGGATGGAACAACAGCGCCGCGAAAATGTACGGCATACAGGCCATTCCGTTCACAATTATCGTTGACAATACGGGCAAAGTTATCGCTGCCGGACTCAGGGGAGACGACCTAACGACATTCATCGCAAGCCGTCTCGGCCATTCAGGCACAGCAGATACGCAACGTTAAAACTTTTGGACACGCCATGACGGCATCAAGAAAACGCCGTGTTACGCATTATTCGACATCCAGCCGAAATACGTGACACGGCGTTTCATTTATCCGAACAAAGCCCTTAGCGCTTCCTCCACCTTGCGTACGGGCACGAGATTTATGTTGAACTTACTGCGGGAGAGCCCTTGCAGGTTGTATTTAGGTATTATTATATTCGAGAAACCGAGTTTCTCGGCTTCGGCTATGCGTTGTTCAATACGGCTGACAGGGCGTACTTCACCACTCAGTCCAACTTCTCCAGCCATGCACCATCCGGCCTCTATCGCCGTGTCAACGTTACTCGAAAGCACCGCTGCAATGACACTCAGGTCCATGGCCATGTCCGTAACACGCAACCCTCCCGCTATATTGAGGAATACGTCCTTCTGCATTAACTTAAATCCAACGCGTTTTTCAAGTACTGCGAGCAACATATTGAGCCGTCGCTGGTCAAAGCCCGTGGCACTGCGCTGCGGCGTTCCGTAAGCGGCCGAAGAGACAAGCGCCTGCGTCTCGACAAGAAACGGGCGCACGCCCTCAATCGCCGAGGATATAGCCACGCCACTAAGCCCTTCATGATCCTGTGTCAACAGCAGCTCCGAAGGGTTGGACACTTCACGCAGTCCGTCCTGTTCCATTTCGTAAATGCCCAGCTCCGAGGTACTGCCGAAACGGTTTTTGGTTGAGCGAAGAATGCGGTACATATAGTGCTGGTCGCCCTCAAACTGGATTACAGTATCCACGATATGCTCAAGAATCTTAGGCCCCGCCAATGTTCCTTCCTTATTTATATGCCCTATAAGGATTACAGGTATGCCGCTCGACTTGGCAAAACGCAGCAGTGCCGACGCACATTCGCGCACTTGGGTAACGCTGCCCGGCGAGCTGTCGACGGTCTCCGTGCTGATTGTCTGTATCGAATCTATGACCACGATGTCAGGAGTTGCCTCCTGTATCGTGGCAAAAATATTTTCAAGCGACGTATCGCAAAGAATCAGGCAGCGCCCGTCAGTGCTGCCGACATCATTGTTAACCCTCTTGCCTATACGTTCCGCGCGCATTTTCAACTGGTGGGCACTCTCCTCTCCGCTGACATACAACACACGGCGGTCGGTCATGCGCAACACCGTCTGTAGCGTTAGCGTGCTCTTTCCTATACCAGGCTCACCGCCAAGCAGAACAATCGACCCCGGCACAAGCCCTCCGCCGAGTACCCGGTTAAGTTCGGCGTCGTGCATATCAATGCGCGGTTCGTCATTGGCCGATATTTCGTGAAGCGCCATCGGACGCGCTTTTCCTTCACGCCTGCCGCCCCTTAACGTGGCCGCAACGTTGGCGGCGGCCTTCTGCCCTACGCTTTCAGGAGCGACACGTATTTCCTTAAACGTATTCCATTGCCCGCAACTGGGACACTTGCCTACCCATTTTGATGATTCCTGACCGCAATTAGAGCATACGTACGCTATCTTGTCTTTTGCCATAAATACATTGAATAAACGATGGTAAACAAAGAACAATCTTCATCATACAGCCGTCCTTACGGAGCATCAACACCCGCGGCGCTACGCCCTGACCGCCAGAGCCTTTACAAAAGGCCGTCTTTAGCAAGGCTAAAGGCCGTGTTTCGCATTACAAAAGACAGCCTTTTACAACGCGAATGACGGTCTTTTACAAAACGTACGGTATTATGTATGACAATAATTACTCCTCACCCATTTTGTTTTACAAAAGTAACAATATTTTTTTGAGTTACAAAATAAATCATTAACTTTGCACCACCGTTGAATGATGCAGACTAATATCGCACATTAATAATAAACTCTGAAGGGCGACTCGGTTGTAAAACGCTGGGCTGCCCTTTTTAATAAGGTAAAAACATGAAAACCAAATACATTGTCTTTTTCTTGTTGGCAGCCGTCATCATGACTGGATGCGGACAGTCGTACGAGGAAAAACAACGGTTGTCAAGGGCCGAGCAGGCCAGGCTGCACCGTGAAGATTCGCTCGCATTGAAAATCGGCGTAATGCCGACACTCGACTGCCTGCCAATATACGTAGCCAAGGATTACGGACTGTTCGACTCGACCAAGGCCGACATCAGGCTCAAACCGTTCAAGGCGCAGATTGACTGTGACGCGGCATTGATGAAAGGCGCAATAGAAGGATGCATAACCGACATAGTACGCGGGCAATGGATGAAAGGCAAAGGAACAGCCCTTGACTATGTCGCAGCCACGAACACGTATTGGCAACTCATAAGCAACAGGCTGGCCAGAATCAGGCGTATCAACCAGATGAACGACAAGATGATAGCCATGGCCCGCTTCTCGGCTACGGCCTTGCTCGCCGACTATGCGGTAGACAGTGCAAAACTAAAATCAGAAGACGTATTCAAAGTACAGATTAACGACGTAAACCTTAGACTGCAAATGCTCATGAACAACGAAATGGACGCTGTGCTGCTGCCCGAGCCACAGGCCACAACGGCGCGCCTTTACAAGAATCCGGTGCTCATGGACAGCAGGGACAAGGACATGTGGCTTGGCGTAATCGCCTTCAGAAAGAAGGACATGAAGGATGAAAGGAGGAAACAGCAGCTTGACGTATTCATGAAAGGATACAATGCAGCTTGCGACTCAATCAACAAAAACGGGCTGAAACACTACGCACGGACTATAGAAAAATACTGCGGCACGGACGAAAAGACCGTCAACGCACTACCTAAAATTAAGTTCCGCCGCACAGAGGCTCCACGCCAAAAAGACATCGAAACCGCCGATAAATGGCTAAAATGACAGCAGACATGGACAACAAGGGCATAAAACAAATAAACGACATATTCAGGAAACTCGACAACCGCGAACTGGGACCAGCGCTACGAAGCGTACGTTCGCTTATCGACACCTATCCTCACATGATGTATGACGAGGAACTTGAGAATATCGAGGGCGACTACAATCTAATGCTTGACTACATGCGGCGTGGCTTCAACGACCCGCACCGCGCCGACATATATAATAATCTGACAGACAGGCTATACAGCTTTGCCTGCGACATGTTCATTACATACCGTACACAGCACGTTGAGTTCTTCATTGAGGCGTTAAGGAAATCCATGAACAACAAGTTCTCCAACGAAACCGTCAAAGCCGAACTGGAAGGATTCGTAGCCGATACCGCTATGCTGAGCCTTGAAGCAGAAGCGACACGCACTGAAAAGAGCAAGGAGCTGTACCGTAAGCATAACGATTTCATGCAGTCACTGTTCTGCAATATCATAGTGTCACACCAATGGTCCGTGCATGACTCGGAATTTTTCAAGACACTGTTGATGTCACCCACCGTCGACACCATAGACGCCCAACTGCTGGTAAGCGCGCTGACGCTGGCGACAATGAACAACATGGACGTAAATAAATTCGAAATATTAGTACATCTATACCTTAATTCAACAGATGAAAAAGTGCGCCAACGGGCACTTGTAGGATGGGTATTCGCACTCTCCTCACGCACAAGGCTATTGCCGAAAATGAAAAATATCGTGGCAAAAGCACTCGAAGACGAAAGCGTGGTAAACGAGCTGGCAGACTTGCAGAAACAAATTATATACTGCATGAACGCCGAACAGGACACCGACACCATCAGGCGTGACATAATGCCGGAACTGATGAAGAACAACAACCTCAAAATAACACGCTTCGGAATTACGGAAAAGGATGAAGACCCGATGGCCGACGTTTTCGACCCCGGAGCCTCGGAACGTGCAATGGAGAAAATGGAAGAAAGCTTTCAGAAGATGATGAGCATGCAAAAAGCCGGCTCAGACATTTACTTCGGTGGCTTCTCGCAAATGAAACGTTTTCCGTTCTTCTATAACGTAGCCAACTGGTTCTGCCCGTTCTACATAGAACACCCTGAAATTAGCCAAACAGCAGGCAACCTTAAAGATACACCGCTGTTAATAAACATACTTAAAAACGGCCCTTTCTGCGACAGTGACAAATACTCATTTACGCTTGCCGTCGCGTCTGTAATAAGCAGACTGCCGGACAATATGAAGGAAATGCTAAACACGCCCGAAGCATTAGGACCTGCCGTAAGCCATGAAGACCAACAAAAACCGGCATATATACGCCGCATGATACTGCAGGACATGTACAGGTTCTTCAGGTTGTTCCCGCAACGTGGACAACTCGTCAACCCATTTGACGGCGAAAACTTCACTTTCATTACCGACAACCTGTTTGACGGCACCGGTTTACATGAGTTGGTTCCGGACCTATGCTATTTCATGATAAAGCACAGGAACGAAAAAGCCTTGAAAAATATTATGGCAAAATTTGCCGATGGCGACAATTCAAAAATGCGCCTCATAAACGGTCTATACGAACTGAACTTTGCAAAGCGGCCACAAAATGCTGTTCAAATATTCAAGGAACTGAATGCGGAAAAGCCAGACAACAAGCGCGTGCTATCGCTCCTCGCACGATCATACTTCGAGAGCGAACAATATGAGAACGCCGCAAAATGCTACGAAACGCTACATGACAACGAGCCACAAAACACAACCGTAGCATTGAACATGTGCGTCGCACTGTCAAAAGCAAAAATATGACGAGGCCATAAACATGCTTTACCGTCTCGACATCGAATGCCCTGACTCAATGCCGGTAAAGCGTGTGCTTGCGTGGACTCTTATGGGGCTGGGCAAATATGAACAGGCGGAAAAAGAATACAATAGATTAACGGCTGACAACGACGTAGAAAACGGAGACTGGCTAAACGCCGGATACTGCCAATGGCTGAAAGGAAACACGCCTGAAGCAATAAACCGATTCAAGAATTTCATGGCAAACCGTAATATCCATTCACCAAAAAGGGAACATGAAATATCCTACGAATTCACCAATGACAAAGATTTCTTGTACGAACATGGAATTAACGATACCGATATCCACCTTATGGCGGATATCATAGACGGCGCCACAGAATAATGGCGGCCGTCAAAGGAATGGCGTAAGCAAATGGGCGAACCATCCAACGAATTTCTGCCACGGAGTACGCCACTCGTCCCATATCTCTTCTGTAAGCTTAAATGAGTGTTTTTTGTCTCGCTCAAACATTTCGTCAAGTTCCTTTGTTGTACAAGGATCAACAATCACGGCATTCTCCTCATAATCAAAATTAAGACTTCGTGCATTAAGATTGGCACTGCCAACAGTACAAAACCGCCCATCCACCATTATGATTTTTGTATGGTGGAAACCATTTTTATATATCCATACGTCCACCCCATGTTTCATTAGTTTATGTACATTATAAAAAACGCAATCGGGCGTCAATGGTATATCACTTTTCTCTGATACCATGATTTCAACTTTAACACCTCGCTTTACGGCTTTGCGCAATGCACGCTTAAGCGTCGGATTAAGAGTAAGATACGGATTGACAAGCTTTATGCTGTCCCTTGCACTATTGATAGCTTCCGTATAAAAAGTGCGGATAATGCCGTTGGTCGTGCGTGGTTCACGGTTGATTATACCGACCATTTTGCGTCCTGCGCTACTGCAAGTATCAGGTTTCAGTCCAGTAATGTAGTCGGCACTGTGAAATCCACGGAAATACTTTGCGCCGTGCACATTTTGTCCACTCACCTTATTCCATATTTTGAGAAATATCGCCTGCAATGTATTCACTTCATCGCCCTCAATACGACAATGCATGTCGCGCCACTCACCGACCTGTTCCGTTCCGGTTATATAATAATCAGCTACGTTCATGCCTCCTGTATAAGCAATCTTACCATCAATAACCACGATTTTACGGTGGTCACGATGGAACACATGATTTACCCATGGGAAACGAATCGGGTCGAACTCATATATTTCTATTCCATTAGCCCTTATTTTCTCAAGATGGTTTTTCTTCAAAGGCTTGTTGTTTGAATCATTGCCAAAACCGTCAAATAAGGCTCTAACCTCCACGCCTTCCTTGGCTTTGTCTGCCAGTATATTAAATAGCAACGACGCAATAGAATCATTACGAAAGTTGAAATACTCAAGATGCACACTACTCCGCGCCTGACGTATTGCCTCAAACATGTCGTCAAACTTCTCCTGACCATTCATCAACAACGTTACAGAATTATTATCGGAAAACTTGACTCCTTCATCCCGAAGACAGTCTACAATTATTGAATCGGACGTCTGCGAACTTACGCACAAGCAGACAGCAGCAAACAATATCGCTAAAACAAATCTTTTCATATCATACTAATTACCTATCGTAAGGCGGAAAAGGAAGTAAAAACTTCACCTCCTGCCCGCCATAAATTCTGCCTGTTTACAACATGCAGCTGTAATGGTCGACGACTCCAAGAAGATGGTTGTCATCATCCACCACCAAAACGGAATGAACCTTGTACTTGTTCATTATACTCTGTATATCACTGATTTTCATTGAGGGTGGAACAACTTTAGGCTTACGCGTCATTATATCGGCAACGGTACGGTCAAAAAATTGCGCTTGCCATTTCTCCATAGCTCTACGGATATCTCCGTCAGTTATAAGTCCTACGATTTTGCCATCAACTTCAGCCACACCAAGTCCAAGTTTACCTTTGCTCACATGTATTATAGCCTCGCCAAGATGCATTGTTGGAGGAATGACCGGCATATCTTCGGTTCGCATTACGTCACGTGCCGTCGTCAACAAGCGTTTGCCAAGCTCACCTCCTGGATGGAACTGGGCAAAATCCCTCGGTTTGAAATCCCTCACTTCCATCAGGGCTATAGCTAAAGCATCACCCATGACAAGAGCCGCCGTTGTACTGCTCGTCGGGGCAAGGTTCAGCGGACATGCCTCCTTTGCCACCTGTACATTAATATGAACGGTACTATATTTGGCCAAAAGCGACGAAGGATTACCGCTCATACCTATTATTGGTATCTCCATATGCAAAACCATTGGAATAAACCGCAGCAGTTCATCCGTTTGCCCGGAATAGCTAATAGCCAATACCACGTCATCCTTTGTCATCACGCCTAAATCTCCGTGAAAGACATCAAGGGGATTGATAAAAAATGAAGGCGTACCAGTACTCGATAAAGTAGCAGCAATCTTGGCTCCTATATGCCCGCTTTTGCCTACACCGGTAACAATTACTTTACCACGACACTTGTACATTAAGCCTACTGCCTTGTCAAAGTTCTCGTCTAACTGTGGCAATAAGTCCAATACGGCCTGTGCCTCCTCTTTTATACAACGTCCGGCGTACTCGCGTACATGCTTCAACCTTTCTTCTGCTTCCATTCTCAAATACCAAGTTTTTTTATTGTTATTCCTGCACATCTATGTTCGGCATAAGTCTGCAACCTTACAACCTGTTAATTCATGCATCCGTTATTTCACTACAACACGATTTTCTTGACTAACGACTCAAGATCATCCAAGCACAACATGTTTGGACCGTCACTCAAAGCATTATCAGGATCTGGATGCACCTCGAAAAAATATCCTGTAGCCCCAAAGGCTTTAGCTGCAAGCGCCATTGACGGTACAAAACGCCGATCTCCGGACGTTTTTCCTCCACCGGCTCCGGGACGCTGCACACTATGGGTACAGTCCATTATGACAGTAGGCACGATTTCAAGCATATCAGGAATGTTCCTGAAGTCTACTACCAGATTATTATATCCGTACATATTGCCCCTTTCAGTCAGCCACACATCCTTTGCTCCAGCCTCACGAGCCTTCTCAACGGGATAAACCATATCCCTACCGCTAAGAAACTGGGCCTTCTTGATATTTACCACTCGCCCCGTACGGGCTGCAGCAACAAGCAAATCTGTCTGCCGGCAAAGAAATGCAGGAATCTGTATTACATCTGACACTTCACCTGCAGGGCCTGCCTGCCAACTCTCATGAATATCTGTAAGAATGCGTAAACCATATTTATTCTTCACGTCCGCCAGCATTTGCAGCCCACGATCCAATCCTGGGCCTCTAAACGAATGCAAGGAAGTACGGTTTGCCTTGTCGAACGAAGATTTGAATATGATATCAATGCCAAGCTCATTATTGAGTTTGACCAAGCGTTCCGCTACATTATTTAATAACTCTTGCGACTCTATAACGCAAGGGCCTGCAATGAAAACCGGTTTCATCTTAAAAGTTTTACTTTTTGAGTTGCAAAGTTATTGAAATTGTCCGATTATTCCAAATTTTTAACACATATTACCGGTGGAGAGCAAAAACATCATTAAATAATTTGGAAGTTTGGACGTTATTGATAACTTTGCACACGCAATCGACAATTAATTGTCATTTGTAAAAAGAAGTAATTGATTGTATAACAAAAAAAAGAGATTATGAAAAAGATTTACATGACTCTCGTTGCCGCAATGTTTGCGGTATGTGCAAGCGCACAGATTTATGTAGGTGGTAATGTTGGTATTTCAAGTGTCGACAGCGATTGGAGCGACGACAGTGAAACTTATTACAAGTTACTCCCTGAAGTTGGTTACAAGTTCAATGACGACTGGGCTGCCGGAGTAATGTTCGGATGGTCTAAAGGACAAGCTGAATTAAGCGGACTTTCAGATGCCGTACATACGTTCGAAATTAACCCTTATGCACGTTACACTTTCTTCCATAGCAAGGTTGTCAACCTGTTCTGTGACGGTGGCTTCGGATACAAACATTACAACGGCGCCGCAAACCAATGGTCTATCGGCTTGAAACCTGGCATTGAAGTAAAACTCAACAAATTCAGCTTGGTTGCACATGTTGGATTTCTCGGATGGGAGCAGGTTAAAGGCATAGACGACGGTCCCAAAGCAAGTGAATGGGGCGTAAACCTTGACGGCAACAACATCACGTTCGGTGTCTACTACAATTTTTAATGAATTGCATATTAACAAAAAAGGTGGGAACATTGATTGTTCCCACCTTTTCTATTTTTTATTTTCACATATTAATCTTCATATTCAGTAGGGTCATCTATCCCGGCTTCCTTCATAGCTTCTTTGCGCTCGACGCACGTTCCGCACTTGCCACAATGCTTGTCTCCACCCTTATAACAACTCCACGTCTCAGAATAATCAATACCTAAATCCTTGCCACGACGTGCAATATCTGCCTTTGTCAACTCTGTATAAGGCGCCAGCACCTCTATTCCGGGATAAGTGCCAGCCTTAGTAGCCTCGCTCATGGCCTTTACGAACATAGGGCTACAATCAGGATAAATAGCATGGTCACCACCATGATTAGCCATCATAACATATTTCAGTCCTTCACTCTCGGCAATTCCGGTCGCTATTGAAAGCATGATACCATTACGGAACGGAACAACCGTAGACCGCATATTGTCGTCAGCATAATGGCCTTCAGGAACTGCATCAGCACCATCAAGCAACGAACTTTTGAAATAATCATGCATGAAATCAAGCCTTATCAGCGCATGACGTATGCCAAGCCTGCGGCAATGTAACTTCGCATAACCTATTTCACGAGCATTGTGGTTGCTACCATAATCAAACGACACAGCCAAAGCTATACGCTCCTGCATCTCGTAAAGCAGCGTGGTACTATCCATTCCGCCACTTAATATTATAACACTATCTTTCATCGAATGTCCATATTAACGCATGCAAAGATAGTACAAAAATCCGATTAACGAAAAACAAGTCACGCATTTTATATCTTCTCGATATCCACAAAGACCACTTAAAAACAAACCAAGCCTTAAAACGACAACGCACGGTGCCACCCACATTGCCAACTTGACATTACATTAACATTAAGCCCACGTCAAAAAACGTAAAAAATAAGGCGTAGGCTTCACTTTATCAGCTTAAATTGTTAACTTTGCAACACTAAAAAACAATAGTGTCAGTAATATATGAACAAAGGATATGGGCACCGACATTTAGCAAGTATCAACAATACCGACGTTTGCGCAACACTATTGTCCACACACAAACGGGCTATGGCCGAAAAGAATACTGAATGGCGGGAAGTCCACGATATGACAAACAGAGAAAAAGGAAACGACCAAACTTCAATAATTAAAAATTAAGGTAATTATGAAGATCGATCAATTCAACTTTGCCGGCAAAGAAGGCAATTGTACGCGTTGACTTCAACGTGCCATTGGACGAGAATGGAAACGTAACCGACGACACCCGCATACGCGGCGCTCTCCCTACACTCAAAAGAATCCTTACAGACGGTGGAGCCGTCATCATGATGAGCCACATGGGCAAGCCCAAAGGCAAAGTAAACCCGAAGCTCTCATTGAGCCAAATTGTAAAGAACGTGTCTGAACTCCTCGGCGTGGACGTAAAGTTCGCTCCTGATTGCGCAAATGCAGACAAAGAAGCTGCTGACCTGAAGCCGGGCGAGGCTCTGTTGCTCGAGAACCTGCGCTTCTATCCAGAGGAAGAAGGCAAACCCGTAGGCATAGACAAGGCAGATCCCGCATACGACGAAGCTAAGAAGGAAATGAAAGAGCGCCAGAAGACATTTGCAAAGAAACTTGCTTCTTACGCTGACTGCTACGTGATGGACGCTTTCGGAACAGCTCACCGCAAACACGCCTCTACCGCTGTCATCGATGAATATTTCGATAAGGACAGCAAGATGTTAGGTTATCTCATGGAAAAAGAGGTACAGGCTGTCGACAATGTGCTCAGCAACATCAAACGTCCGTTCACCGCAATCATGGGAGGCTCGAAAGTATCTACAAAAATCGGTATCATCGAGAACCTGCTCGGAAAGGTTGACAACCTTATTCTGTGCGGCGGAATGACATACACTTTCGCAAAGGCACAGGGCGGAAACATTGGCAAGTCCATCTGCGAGGATGACAAACTGGACGTGGCTCTTGACGTAATCAAGAAAGCCAAGGAGAACAACGTCAACCTCGTACTCGGTACAGACTGCATTGCAGCCGACGCATTCTCTAACGACGCAAATACGCAAGTATGCCCTTCAAACAATATTCCTGAGGGTTGGGAAGGCCTTGACGCCGGTCCAGAGACACGCAAGGCATTTGCAGAAGCCATAAAGGGCGCAAAGACTATTCTGTGGAATGGTCCTGCCGGCGTATTCGAGTTCGACAATTTTATAGGTGGCTCTAAGGCTATTGCCGACGCAATAGCTGAAGCTACTGCAAATGGTGCATTCTCACTCATTGGCGGAGGCGACTCAGTTGCATGTATCAACAAGTTTGGCATGGCAGACAAGGTTTCATACATCTCAACTGGTGGAGGCGCATTGCTCGAGGCTATTGAAGGTAAAGTACTTCCAGGTGTCGCAGCTATCGAAGCTTAATTAATTTGACAAGGATAAATAAAAAAGCGGACGGGCTATAAAGGCTCGTCCGCTTTTTTATTTATCAATGCACATGGCAAGCACGCAAACGGCAACAAATCAACATGCAAAAGAGCACAAACAAGACGACAAATGCAGGCAAACAACAAGACAAACGGCCGTATATCAGAAAATACACAATCAGCACATAACACGCCTTTGATTATTATATTTCACAAAACTATATATTTCCCTGAAAATAAATAAATTACAGATATAATTACATATATTTTTTTCTTTTTCAAGCAAAGTCTATCCATAATTATTACTTAACAAATCACGGAGTACACATCGTGCAACCACAGCCCCCAGCTCTCCCATAACATAATGAGTCTACTGCTAATGTTTACAAAAGGCAAGGCGGAGTTTGAAATAAAAGTTTCAAACTCCGCCTTGCCTTTTGCGGCACCCAACTATTAATATCCGCAAGAAATATATAATCATGCAAACGTCATAACACAGGCTTAAACAGCGTTAATGACGGCAATCAGAATGGTAAGTCATCCTCGCTTCCACCCTCCGACTGTGGAGGGAACGGAGCAGCGTCAGCCACAGGTCCTTGTTGCCCTGCCGGTGCCTCCATCTGCGATACAGGCTGTGCGAACGGAGCTGCCGGAGCCACTGGTTGCTGAGCCATAGACGGATCTATGCGTTCAACCTTCCATGCACGCACACTATTAAACCATCTGCCCTGATACTCGTGGGCATCAATATCGAAACTAACACGCAACTCCTCGCCTACCTGTATATTAAACAGTTGGATTTTATCTGAACCGAACACGTTAAAGCAACACTTACGCGGATACTGCTCGTGTGTCTCTATGACATAATCCTGAGTCTTCCACGCCGTGCCTGTTCTCGCCGACACCCCCTCGCGCGGAGGCAGCACAGCTATGATTTTCCCTTCTATTTCCATAATAAGATGAATTGTTTGTTTTTTTGTTTTTGATTGCGAAATTAGTAAAATACTTGCGAATAAAGAAATTTTTGCAGATTTTTTTTGTTCCGCAACGCTCTTTTTAGTATTTTTGTGTCCGACTTTGTAAGCCGCCGTACGACAAATACCCATGGCGGCTAATCCTTACAAGAAACCTATATAATACACATATACAATGAGACTGACCATATCTAGCACGGCCTTGGCTAGCCGCTTGTCGGCGCTGTCAAAGGTCTTCAACAGCAAAAACTCCATGCCTATACTCGATTGTTATCTGTTCGAGGTTGCAGGAGACACACTTACGATTACAGCATCTGACAGCGAGAATGTAATGACTACCAGCATGCAGCTTGATGCTGCTGACGGTAATGGGACATTTGCCGTAAATAACCGCACTATATCCGACGCAGTAAAGGAGTTGCCGGAACAGCCGCTTACACTTGACGTTGACATGGCAACATACGCCATAAAGGTAATCTACATGAACGGTATGTATAATTTTACCGGACAGGCAGGCGATGACTTTCCAAGGCCCCAACAGCCACTTGATGGAGCCGCGACAGTAATAATTGAAGGTAAAACACTGGCTGGAGACATATCACATTCATTATTCGCAACAGCCAACGAGGAGTTGCGCCCTGTAATGAACGGCATTTATTTTGACCTTACGCCAGATGCATTGGCAATCGTTGCCAGTGACGGCCACAAATTGGTGCGTACACTCAATAAAAGCATTAAAACCGAGACGCCGACATCATTCATCCTGCCCAAAAAGCCAGCAACTCTACTCAAGGGCATACTTCCTAAAAATGACGAAGAAGTGATAATTCGCTTCGACGGACGCAATGCCGGCATATCATTCAGTGGCGGCACTCTGACATGCAGGCTTATTGAAGGACGTTATCCGAACTACAACTCCGTAATACCGCAGAACAACCCTAACAGTCTTACTATTGACAGACTCACGCTGTTAGGCGTAATAAGGCGCGTACTACCTTTCGCAAGCGACAGCAGCCAACAGGTGCGCCTCCACATAGAAACAGGGAAAGCCGTGATCTCATCCGAAGACATCGACTTCTACACAAGCGCGAAAGAGGAAATAGCATGCGACTATGACGGTAATCCAATGGACATAGGATTCAAGGGAACATCGCTTACCGAGATACTATCAAACCTCGACTGTGAAGAAGTAGTACTGCAATTGGCCGACCCAAGTCGCCCTTGCCTAATAGTACCTACTCAACAACCAGAAAACGAGGATGTACTAATGCTGATCATGCCAATGCTGCTAAATGATTGAGAAGGCTGGCACAGACTATAAGTCATGAATGGAGCTTACATATGCTCTTCAGAAACAGTACTGCAACCATTTATTTACTGGAATGCAGGCTTGCAACAATGACTAAAGTCTGTAAACATCCCTAGGAAGGGATAAACGCCATGCCGCTCAACGTAAATAAATACAGAAAAAAAATGAAACTCAACCTGACTAAGCCCCTGATTGTCTTCGACCTCGAGACAACGGGGCTTGACCTTGTAAAGGATAAGATAATACAAATTTCATATATAAAAGTGCATCCTGACGGCAAAGAAGAACGTAACAATATGTACATAAACCCAGGACGCCACATTCCGGATGATGTCGCCGCACTTACGGGCATAACAGACGATGACGTAAAAGATGCTCCAACGTTTAAGGAAGTAGCACCAAAACTTGAAGAGAAGTTCAAGGGCTGCGACTTTGCAGGTTTCAACTCAAATCATTTCGACGTTCCAATGCTCGCGGAAGAATTCCTGCGTGCGGGGATAGACTTCGATTTTTCAAAGTGCAGACTTATTGACGCACAAACAATATTCCACAAAATGGAACGCCGTAACCTCGCTGCCGCATACAGATTCTATTGCGGCCGCAAGATGGAAGACGACTTTACCGCACACAAGGCCGACGAGGACACAGAAGCAACATACCGCGTACTGCAAGGAGAACTCGACATGTATGCACCAGGAAAGCAGGATGAGCCGGAACGCCAGTTGAAAAATAACATGGACGAATTGGCTGAATTCTCAAAACTGAACAACAATGTAGATTTTGCCGGACGTATCATATGGAAAGAAATGAAGGATAAGGATGGCAATACTTTAACTGACGCTAATGGTAATCCACGTTTGTATGAAGTCTTTAACTTCGGCAAATACAAAGGATGGGGAGTAGCTGACGTGTTACATCGTGACCCCGGATATTACAGCTGGATGCTTGCCAGTGATTTTACTTATAATACTAAACAAGTGCTTACGAGAATACGGCTAAGGGAATTCAATAAGAACTGAGAATTACCCTGCAGCCTATAAACAATAATTATACAATACAATGTTGAAAGGCAAGAAAATAGTACTTGGAATAACCGGTAGCATTGCCGCCTACAAAGCGTGCCTTATAATACGCGGACTAATAAAACAAGGCGCTGAAGTACAAACGGTAATAACACAGGCAGGAAAGGAATTCATAACTCCAATAACACTGTCAGCACTGACTCATAAACCAGTTATAAGTGAATTTTTCTCACAGCGTGACGGGACATGGAATTCGCACGTTGACATAGGGCTATGGGCTGATGCCATGATAATAGCTCCATGCACAGCAAACACGATTGGGAAAATGGCTAATGGCATAGCCGACAACATGCTGATTACTACTTATCTTTCAATGAAGGCTCCTGTATTCATCGCTCCTGCGATGGATCTTGACATGTATGCCCATCCCTCCACGCAACGCAACCTCGAAAAACTCCGCTCATATGGAAATATCATTATAGAACCACAAAGTGGTTTCCTTGCCAGTGGACTTGAAGGGAAAGGACGAATGGAAGAGCCCGATAACATTATCAATGTTCTTGACAGATTTTTTTACGAAAAGAAACACGAGCTTAATAATCGTCGGATAATGATTACTGCCGGACCGACTTACGAAAAAATTGACCCCGTAAGGTTTATTGGAAACTACTCTAGCGGTAAAATGGGTTTTGCATTAGCTGAAGAATGTGCCAGGAGAGGAGCTGAGGTCACACTTATAAGCGGCCCTGTAAGCCTTCCAACTCCTGACGGAGTACGTCGTGTGGACGTTGAAAGCTGTAATGATATGTATAACGCAGCATTGGCTGAGTTCAACCAATGTGATGCGGCAATCCTCTGTGCCGCCGTCGCGGACTTCAAGCCTGAATACGTAGCTGAAAATAAAATTAAGCGTGGGAAGGACAATTTGTCAATACGTCTCAGCCCCACCAACGATATAGCAGAGGAGCTTGGAAAACGTAAGCGGAATGAACAGTTCCTGATTGGTTTCGCACTTGAAACAGACAATGAAGAAGCCAATGCTAAAGATAAACTTAAGCGAAAACATTGCGATCTCATCGTTCTTAACTCAACACGTAACAAAGGTACAACTTTCAGGGCAGACGATAACCAAGTAGAGATTATATCCGAGACAAACGTCAAGAAATACGGGAAAAAGAACAAGCACGAAGTGGCGTGTGACATAATAGATGAAATAACGGCCCTGTTTAGACAATCTGAAAAATTATGACACAGATGACAAGGATTATCATCATAATAATGTTATTCCTGGCCATTGCGGATAATACAATTAAATCGCAGGAACTGCTGGCCAAGGTTACTATAAACCATAACCAGATACAGGGAACTGACGCAAGCGTATCGACAACCTACAGCAAACGCTTGAACAATTCATTAACGACAGGCAATGGACAACACTCCAATTTCAGAAAAACGAACGCATTGTTTGCAACTTCAACATCACCGTAACAAAATACGACCAATCATCAAATGCTTTTACGTGCACGGCCTTAATACAAGCCAACCGCCCCGTTTACAATGCCGCATACACAACAACGCTTTACAATAATCAGGATGCAGACTTCAATTTTGAATTCGCACAGTTCGACCAATTGAATTTCAACGAGGAAATGGTGGACAATCAGCTTACTGCGCTTATAGCATATTACGCATACCTTATTATTGGACTTGATCTTGATACATTTTCACCATTAGGTGGTGAAGATATTTTGCAACGTTGTCTAAACTTGGCGAACAATGCACAAAACTTGAACTTCACCGGATGGAAAGCATTTGAGAACGACCGTAACAGATTTGCCATAATCAATGACTACATGGATGGTGCAATGCAGCCTTTCCGGCAATTCCAATACGACTATTACCGCACAGGACTTGACGAAATGGCAAACAATGCTGACCGCGGACGGACAAACATTTCAACGGCCATAGAAACAAACCTGAAAAAAGCACATGAGGACAAACCATTAAGCATGCTTCCGCAAATATGGACCGACTACAAGAAAGACGAGCTCGGCAATATATATAAAGGTAAAGGCACGCAAAAAGAAAAAGAGGCTGTATATGAAGTACTTTTTTCAATTAACGCCTCGCAAAGCAATTACTGGGACAAAATCAAGGATTGACCTCATATATACACAAGAAATAAAAAATGCTGAAACAACTATACATCAACAATTTCACGCTGATCGATATCCTCGATATCCCCTTTAATCCTGGCTTCTCGGTAATTACAGGAGAAACAGGAGCCGGAAAGAGTATAATCCTCGGTGCGATAAATCTGCTGTTAGGTCAAAGAGCTGATGCAAAATACATAAAGCAGACATCTAAAAAATGCATTATAGAAGCGCATTTTGACATAAGCAATTATGGAATGGAACCATTCTTTGAAGAGAACGGCATTGACTATGATGCTGCCGACTGTATACTGCGTCGTGAAATAAGCCCGGCAGGAAAAAGCAGGGCTTTCATCAACGACACTCCTGTACAACTAACATTGATGCGGACATTAGGTGAACAGCTAATTGACATACACAGCCAACACCAAAACTTGCTGCTCAATGAAGAAGATTTCCAGTTAAACGTTGTCGACATTATAGCCGACGACAAGGCATTATTAATGCAATACAAAAAAAAAAAGTTTGCCGATTATAAAGAAATTTCCAAAGAAATAAGACGGCTACGTGAGGAAATAGAAGCAAACAAAAAGAATGAGGATTTCATCCGGTTTCAACTAAACGAACTTGAAGAGGCCAACCTACACGAAGACATGCAGGAATCGCTTGAGCAAGAGAGCGCTATGCTAAGCCATGTTGAGGACATCAAGACGGCCCTGTTTGAAGTTGAAAACCTATTGGGTACAGGGAATGACGGCAACGGCACAACCGACAGAGTAAAAGACGCTGTGCGTTCACTTGAGAACATAACTGATATATATCCGGAAACCAAAGAATTGGCCGAGCGTATGGAGAGCTGCTATATCGAACTTAAAGATATATTGCAGGAAATAAGCTCACATGCAGCAAACATCGAGTTTGACCCTCAAAGACTGGAAAGCATAAATGCACAACTTGACAGAATCTATACATTAGAACAAAAGCACAACGTAACAACTGTTGGCGAACTGCTTGAGATAAAGAACACCTTGGCTGCAAAACTAGATAGGATTGACAACAGCGACGAGGAAATGGCTAGGATGGTGAAACGTGGACAAGAACTGGGTGATGAATGCGAACGCCTGGCTGAGCAATTAACAACAGTACGTACTGAAGCTGCCAAGAAAATAGAGAACGAGATGCCAGAAAGACTGGTTCCGCTTGGTATAACCAAGGTACGGTTTGCCGTCAACATAGACAAAAAGAATATCTGCGACGACGGACACGATAGAGTTTCTTTCCTGTTCAGCGCAAATACAAATACCCCTATGCAGCCAGTGGCACAAGTAGCTTCCGGCGGCGAAATAGCACGAGTAATGCTGTCAATCAAGGCCATGATAAGTGGAGCCGTAAAACTTCCGACCATTATTTTCGATGAAATTGATACCGGAGTAAGCGGAAAGATTGCAGAGAAAATGGGAGATATAATGGTCGAGATGGCACACAATAAGCGTCAGGTTATCAGCATAACTCACTTGCCCCAAATCGCATCAAAAGGTACCACGCACTACAAAGTGTATAAAGAAGAAGGTCCAGATGGAACAATCAGCCGCATGCGCATGCTATCGTCAAACGAAAGAATTGAGGAAATCGCACAAATGCTCAGCGGCTCTGAGGTAACAGAGGCTGCAATAAGCAATGCAAAAGAATTACTAAAAATATCATAAACATAAATTAAGATGAAACACATAATCACATTAATCGCAATTATAATAACCGGCTGTACACAATGCATAGCCCAACCGTCTGCCGTAAAAAACGCTGCAAAATCAGTATTCAAGCTCACTACATATAAAGCAGACGGAACGGTGTTGGCTGAAGGCAATGGCATATTTACAAGCCCAGACGGAATATGCGTGAGTTCACTGACGCCATTTCTCGATGCTGCACGTGCTACGATAACGGACGCTAAGGAGCATACAGCAGAAGTAACACGTATTATTGGAACCGATGAACTTTATGACATGATAAAGTTCAAGGTTGAAGGCATTAAGTCCACTCCACTGGAAATTGCCGCAAAGCCATTAAAGAGTGGCGACAAGGCATGGCTGGTAACTTATGGAGACAATAAAGCCCAGCCAGTAGGCACCACGGTGAAAAGCGTGGAGACATTCATGGACAAATATTCTTATTACATCTTTACAATGCAAGCTCCGGAAAAATCTGAGGCTTGTCCGTTCATAAACGAACAAGGACAAGTCATAGGATTAATGCAACCCGCAACAACATCTTCAGACATCCATGCCGTAGACGTCAATTATGCTATGTCACTTAAAACGACCGGATTTGCCCTGAACGACCCGAACTTAAGAAGAATAGGCATTGCACCCGCATTGCCTACAGACAAGGAACAGGCACTACTCGTACTGATTATGTCCGAGCAAAACGCCGACTCCATAAAACACAACGCCATCGTCAACGATTTCATCAAACAGTATCCGACACTCATCGACGGCTATACGGCAAAAGCACGTATGCAAGTCAATGCCGACAACTTCAGCGGAGCTGACGCCACTATGGATGAAGCATTGAAAAATGTCGAAAAGAAAGACGAGGCACACTCTGGATATGGCAAAATAATATACGACAAGCTGACATTCAAGGCTGATAAACAATATGAACCGTGGACGCTTGACAAGGCTGCGGAAGAAACGCAAAAGGCATATTCATTGAATCCACAGCCAACATACCGTCACCAATTAGCGCAAATTACATACGCTAAAGGTGACTACCAAAAGGCGTATGACGAATTCACTGCCTTGCTCAACTCCTCAATGAATGTGCCCGAACTTTATTATGAAGCAGCCCAATGCAAGACCATGCTCCAAGCGCCGCAACAAGAGATAATAGCCCTTCTTGACAGCGCCATAAACAAGACCGACACATTAAGATTGCGTGAAGCAGCGCCGTATTTCCTGGCAAGGGCGGAAGCATATAACGCCGTCGACAGTTTCAGGCAGGCCGTGTTCGACTACACCCGCTATGAAATACTGATGGGAGGGCGCATGAGCCCACAGTTTTATTACATACGCAGTCAAACAGAAACAAAGGCAAGACTGTACCAACAGGCTCTCGGAGACTTAGCGGCCGCAATACTGCTTGACCCCAAAGAACCTACTTATTACGCGGAAATGGCCTCGCTTCAATTAAAGGTAAACCTGATTGACGAAGCAATAAAAACTGCTACACGCTGTACCGAACTTGCACCGGAATACTCTGACGGATTCCTGATACTGGGCCTTGCACAGATAGGCAAAGGAGACAAAACAGCCGGACTGCCAAATCTTGAAAAAGCCAAGGAGTTAGGAAATCCGCAAGCACAACCGCTGATTGACAAATACTCAAAATAAGAATAAATACCATTCAGCGCTTAATGTATGAGCGACAGCCGTCGCAATGGCAGCCACTCATTATATCAACAAAATCAACGCATTTTCAAAAGGCCATCTTTCGTAATACGAAAGATGGCCTTTTAAGCTGCAAAAGACCTCCTTTTACATGGCAATACATGGCTTTCCGGAAAATCTCTCCATAGCAGCCAATTAATAACAGTACATCCACGCTTTATATTACGAGGACATCATATATTCTCGTCATCGTGCAGATGAGGCAACGAAATATGCATACGCACGGCAGCCAAGCGGACTATTACCACAACTGAAAATCCAACGATAGCCGTAATCTCCACATTCAAGCCGCAGAGCAGGCATAAATAATATGCCACACCGCCGAGAATGCATGCCATTGCGTAAATCTCTTTCCTGAATATCAGCGGAACCTCATTTATAAGAACATCACGTATCACGCCTCCGGCAGCTCCAGTGATACACCCCATTATTATCGCCACCCAAAAAGGAAAACCAGCGTATAATGTCTTCTGAAGACCGGCAACCGTGAAAAGCGCAAGTCCAAGTGTATCAAACAAGAACCATGTATTCGTAAAACGGACTATCAGGCGCTTGAAAACAATAACCGTCAGCAAAGCTACGGCGGTACATATCAAATAAATGGAATTGGTCATCCAAAAAGGGGTAACACCCAACATTACGTCACGGATGGTGCCTCCACCTATAGCTGTGGCCAATCCTACCACGTATCCGCCGAACCAATCAAAATTTTTCGATGCAGCCCAACGAATACCCGATATGGCGAATGCAAAGGTTCCGAGAAATTCTATTACTAACTGAACAGTATTCATCTCACTGCATTGGATTTATGACATTCACGGGAGAGCCATCCGCAAAAGCCTTCAGATTTGCCACGGCAATCGATACAAGACGTTTACGTGCCGATGTACTTGCCCATGCTATGTGCGGAGTGATATAAGCATTCGGGGCTGTAAACAAAGGATTGTCTGCACGTGGAGGCTCTTCAACCATGACATCGGCTCCATACCCACCGAGCTGTCCGTTCTCAAGAGCTTCAGCTACTGCATTCTCATCGACAAGTGGACCACGTCCTGTATTAATTAGCAAAGCACCACGCTTCATGTACGAAATGGTCTCGCGGTTAATCATATTATACGTCTTCTCCGTCAAAGGACAGTGTAAAGTCAGTATATCGCTTATACCCAATAAGCCCATAAAAGTTGCTTTCTGTATTCCAGGAGGCAGACTTGCCGAATTACGGCTTGTATACGCAAACACATCCATGCCTAAGGCAGCCGCCACTTTTGCAACTTTTGAACCTATATTGCCTAACCCTACTACACCCAATGTTCGCCCGGCAAGTTCGTTTACCGGTTCATCCCAATAGCAGAAGTCTTCCGCACGGCTCCATCTTCCATTCCTGTTCTGCTCCGCATAGTAAGCTACTTGGTTCGTAAGATTAAGGATATGGGCAAGGGTCATCTGCACAACACTGTCCGTACTATATGCAGGCACATTAGTCACCGTTATTCCTCTGTTCGACGCAGCCTTTACATCAACTACATTATAACCAGTTGCCAATACCCCGATATACTTCAGTTTGGGCAAACTTGCCATAACCCGCTCATCTATAACGACTTTGTTCGTGAATAACGCATCGGCATCTGCGGCCCGCTCCGTAACCTCATCAGCAGCGGTACGGTCATAAACCTTCAGTTCTCCTAAATCTTTAAGTGTATCCCATGACAAATCTCCGGGATTTACGCTATATCCATCTAAAATAACAATCTTCATGTCTTAATTATATCAGCTTAATTTCAGTCATAATATCCAAACATCAAAAAGACGGAACTGTTCAAGAAATGCTAAACCCAGCAACAAAAAAGCTATTATTCAGCATACCGCTCTCCCCAACATCTCAACATTCTCTGGTACATTTTTTCCTCACTTGGTGAATGTTGGGCATGCCACAAACGTTCGTTCCGTAAACTGTCAGGCATATACTGCTGTACGACAAAATTACCAGGATAATCATGCGCATATTTATATCCATCATGATATCCCAGTTCTGCCATAAGCTTTGTCGGCGCATTACGAAGATGTAATGGCACAGGCTGGTTGCCAGTCCGTTTTACCAGCGACAAAGCCTCGTCTATACCGTTATAGGCAGAATTGCTCTTCGCGCTTGCAGCTAAATAAACCGTAGCCTCAGCCAATGGGATTCGTCCCTCTGGCCATCCTATCTTATTTACTGCGTCAAAAGCGGCGTTGGCAAGCAACAATGCGTTTGGATTAGCAAGTCCTATATCTTCGGCAGCACTGATCACAAGCCTGCGTGCTATGAACTTCGGATCCTCTCCTCCTTCAATCATACGGGCCAACCAGTATAATGCAGCATCAGGATCTGAACCACGTATGCTCTTTATAAACGCCGAAATTATATCATAGTGCATCTCGCCGTCCTTATCATAAGCCAGTGGGTTTTGCTGCAAGCACTGCTCTACAAGTTCGTCTGTTATCTCAATGGCAGAACCTTTGGCAGCTCCCACGACAAGTTCAAGGATGTTTAACAACTTACGCGCGTCGCCACCGCTATAACGAAGTATTGCCCCTGTTTCCTTTAGCCGTATGCCAAGATTCCTCAATTCCGTATCCTGCGTTATGGCTCTATCGAGCAATTCAAGCAAATCATCCTTGTCCAATGATTTCAATACATACAATTGACAGCGTGAGAGCAAAGGCCTTATCACCTCAAATGAAGGGTTTTCTGTCGTGGCACCGATAAGAGTAACAACTCCCTGTTCCACCGCTGCAAGTAATGAATCTTGCTGACTCTTGCTGAAACGATGAATCTCGTCTATAAAAAGAATAGGCGCGTTGCTGTTGAAAAAACCAGAATGTTTAGCTTTATCTATAACCTCGCGTACCTCTTTCACTCCGCTTGACACAGCACTCAACGTATAAAACGGAACTTTCAACTGATTGGCTATAATAAGCGCAAGCGTGGTCTTGCCAACGCCGGGAGGCCCCCACAATATGAACGACACAATCCTGCCGCTCTCAATCATGTTGCGCAGAACAGCGTTTTTACCCACGAGATGCTTCTGACCAATATACTCGTCAAGCGTCTTGGGCCTTAATCTTTCAGCCAGAGGTTTTGCCATAATAGTATTGCAAAATTAAGAAATATATCGCATTAAGCAAAAAATATCACCCAAAAACTTGTTGTTAACAGATAATGTATTACTTTTGCAATACCCTTACAAACCTGAAACCGCATAACGTGAGAATAACCATACTTCAAACCGACATCAAATGGGCCTGCCCGGAAGACAACATGATGGAAGCTGAAGCCCTTATCGGCAATGCACCGACATCGGACGTTTACGTATTGCCTGAAATGTGGGCTACAGGTTTTGTTGCCAAGACACCGGAGACTGCTTATGACGAAGCACCATTAGAATGGATGAAGACGATGGCCGGAAAACTTGACGCAGCCTTATGCGGCAGCTTAGTGGCAAAGGAGATTGACGGTTCTTATCGTAACAGGCTATATTTCGTCCTGCCTGACGGAGGGTTTTATTATTACGACAAACATCACCTTTTCACTTACGGTAGAGAAAACGAGCACTACACTCAAGGCAACAAAAGGGTAATAGCAAAATACAAGAATGTTAGATTCATGCTCCAGACATGCTATGACCTGCGTTTTCCTGTGTGGGTGCGTAATAATGCTGACTATGATGCGATAATCTTTACAGCCAACTGGCCACAAAGCAGACAGAACGTATGGCAAATATTATTGCGCGCCAGGGCTATAGAGAACCAATGCTACGTAATCGGTGCCAACCGCACAGGTAACGATCCGCAATGTACCTACATAGGAAATAGCGCGATAATCGACGCAAAAGGAGCAACGCTGGCGCAAGCGAAAGGACATGTTGCCCAAGCTGTTACAGCGGAAATAGACATCAGACAACTGGAACTGTTCAGACTGAAATTTCCGGTTCTTAACGACAGAGACTTAATAAGAAATAATTAACACGAATAACAAACAATTCATTCGAAATATGAAAAGTATTGATAAGAAAGCGCTTACATTAAAACCTTGAACAAGAGCAACATCTGGGACGTTCAAGAGAATGACATTTTCAGGATGCTTGAGAGCGGCGAGAAAGACGCCGACATGAAAGAGAACCTTCGACATTACATAGACATCATCAAAAGCGCGTTCGAGTTTGAAGAAGTAAAAACCGACCGCCCTGAAGTGATAAAGAAATATGAAGCTCGCGGATTCAAGGTAGGCGACATGCATACGGGCGACAGTCAAGACACAAAAATAGCAGTCAAGAAACGTCCAATAATGCGGGTCACAGACCTGACATACGAGAATATCCGCCATATCACGGCTGAAAAGCTCATGGAGGTTATTGACCGTAATTTCGGCGGCGGATGGGATTCTTTGTCGCAAAGCATACAAGACATCATACAGAGTGGCTTTGACATTAGTACAACAACCCTCCCCAAGGACCGCCTGCACAAACCTGGCGGCATGTATGAAAAGAAGGTTGCCGACGGATTCTCAGTGCTGGAGATACCCAAAGGGGCATGGGTCGAGGCTATATTTGCCAAACTTAAGCCCGAGACGGAAAAGCCAAGACTTAAATTCGGTCAGGATGATTCCAATAAGTACAATGATGATGACGAGAACGAGGACGAGGACCTGCCGGAAATCGACGATAAGTATGATGATTCTGACGACGATGACGAATTCGATGAGGACAAGCTAACAGAAGAAAGCTATCGTACCACAATCGAGGAAAATCCTGAAGACTTGGAGTTGGCTGCAGACGACGTGACCGACGACGATGATTATTGATAACTACGATTAACCACAATCAAGACAACGATTAACGGCCGTTTGCTATACAGTAAACGGCCGTTTGCGTTACAAAAGATGTATCATGTAAGCGTCAAAATTAATGGTTGACGCCATAACCGAACAGAGCAAAGTCACCTTTCAACGGGTCGTCAGGGAATATCAACGCAAGACGTGCCGTAAGCTTACACGCCGCCGACATCGAAGCGGTCTTGCTTTCCAACAATCCAAGCCGGCATGCCTCTTGCAAGACATGCGTATCCATTGGTATGACAAGTGTGCGCTTGTCAATGAAATCGCTCCACAAACCGAGGTCGACAGGCGAACCATCCCGTACCATCCAACGCAAAAACATGCATACGCGCTTGCAGGCCGAAGTCGTGTTTTTAGGTATGATTGTCTCAATTCCTTTGCTCGAGAAATAATCTGTTATAGCCTTCACCGCCGACAGTCCGTCAGCAGCATTACCCTTTACATAATTTCCAATGCTTCCATACTCATTCAGCATTTGCCTAAGAGCCACGAACAAACCATACATCGTATGTTTGGTGTAGAGGCGGTAGAAGCATTCAGCGTCGTCATCGGGTATATCCTGCCCGAACCGCCCATCTGCAATCCACCCGTATACATCGCCACCGGCCATATCGATAATCGACTGTATTTTAGGCATGAACTGTTTTCTGCTGCCATAGCTCAGGCATGAAGCTATAAAGGCAGTAACCTCCTGATTGTCCTCCCCGCTTACCTGGTGCATGAACCAGCTTGGGTCTTCAGGCAAAAAATCTTCAGTCTCATATTGCTCGGCGTATTTCCGCAAAAGATTTTCAACGCTATCCATTCCAGAAAATATTTATCCCGTACCACCAACATAGTGATACAACATACTTAAGAAAACGGGCAGACAAGCACGTTCTTGGCGTAAACTTGTCTACCCGTCATTGTCATTATAACAAATTTTATTTAGTAAATCCCATATTACAGGATTGTCTTGACTGCCTCAAGCATACCCTTCTCCTGGATAAGATCGAGGTCTTTCTTAACGAGAGCGTTCAGACCCGGGATATTATTAAGGTCTTCACCCCAAATCTGCGTTGCAGAGAGAACGCCGTCAGTTACTTTCTGTGTATCACCGGTAGCCCAAAGATTCTTCAGCAAGTCCATGATTTCCTGTGAGTCGTTCGGAACAATCTCCGTGCCGTCCTCACGCTTGCCGCCCTTGTAGTAGGTAATGATAGCGGCCAAGCCGAATACAAGTCCCTGCGGCAGCTCGCCCTTACGCTCAAGATATGTCTTGACGCCTGGAAGGTCACGAGTCTGGTATTTCGGGAACGAGTTAAGCATAATGCTGGTAACCTGGTGGTCGACAAACGGGTTCATGAAGCGCTCAAGCACGTCGCTCGCAAACTTCTGGAGCTCATCCTTCGGAAGGTTGAGGGTCTCCATAAGCTCCTCGAACTGTACTTTGTGTATGTACTTGCCGACAACGGGATCCTTGCACGCATCACGTACGATATTGATTCCGCTGAGGAACGCAACAGGGCTGAGCACTGTATGAGGACCATTGAGCAATGTTACCTTGCGCTCGTGGTAAGGCTCCTCTGACGGTACGAAGAGGACGTGCAGTCCGGCCTTGTCTGCGGGGAACTCCTCTGCGATTTCCTTCGGAGCCTCGATTACCCACAGGTGGAATATCTCGGCCTGTACAACGAGGTTATCCTCGTAGCAGATCTTCTGCTGGATGTCCTTGATCTCCTTGCGGGGGAATCCGGGAACGATACGGTCTACCAATGTAGCGTAAACGCCGCAGCAGTCAGTAAACCACTTCTTGAAGTCCTCGCCGAGGTTCCACAGCTCGATGTACTTATAGATGCAGTCCTTAAGAACGTGACCGTTCAGGAATATAAGCTCGCAAGGGAATATGATAAGACCCTTTGTAGGATCGCCGTTGAACGTCTGGTAGCGGCGGTACAGCAGCTGAACCAGCTTGCCGGGATATGAGCTTGCCGGCGCGTCGTCGAGCTTACAAGTCGGGTCGAAAGCGATACCTGCCTCCGTCGTGTTAGAGATAACGAAACGTATCTCCGGCTGGTCTGCCAATGCCATGAACGCCTGGTTCTGTGAATAGGGGTTGAGGGCGCGGCTTACTACGTCGATACGTGTAAGGCTGTTGACGGGCTTACCGTCCTCGAGTCCCTGCAGATTGACATGGTAGAGACAGTCCTGGCCGTTGAGCCAGTCTATCATTCCGTTTGCCAGCGGCTGGACTATTACTACAGAGCCGTTGAAGTCTGTCTTCTGGTTCATGTTATAGATAATCCAATCAACAAACGCACGAAGGAAATTGCCCTCGCCGAACTGGATAACTTTCTCGGGCATTACGCTTTTAGGCGCCGTCCTCTTGTTTAATGCTTGTAATTTTTTCATGATTTGATTTACTAAACTCGTTTTTATTAATTATGGTGCAAAAGTACTATTTTATTTATTACGCTGTTCTCCTTGAATGGGTGAAATACACGTAAAGGTTTGCGTATCCCGGCATTACATGGCAAAGGCATTGAAGCCTCCGTCGACAACGGCTACGGTGCCGGTAACGAACTTCGCCGCGTCTGACATAAGGTAATGTATCGTACCGCAAAGCTCCTCGGGGTCGCCCATGCGTCCGAACGGCGTCTGGCGTATCACGTCGTTGCCGCGCTGGGTGTAGCTGCCGTCGGGGTTGGTCAGCAGCGCACGGTTCTGCTCCGTGATGAAGAATCCAGGGGCTATGGCGTTGACACGTATGCCCTCGCCGAACTTCTTGGCGCACTCGGTGGCCATGAAGGCGGTGAAGTTGCTTATGCCAGCCTTGGCCGCAGCATAACCGCACACACGGGTCATCGGGCGGAACGCCGCCATCGACGAGAAGTTGATTATCGAACCCTTGCCCTGCTCCACCATAGGCTTGAGGAACACCTGAGTAGGTATCACCGTGCCCGTAAGGTTGAGGTTGAGCACCTTCTGGAACTCTTCTACCTTCAGGTCAAAGAACGTCTGGTCAGGAGATATAACGGCGCCCGCCATGTTGCCGCCGGCGGCGTTGAGCAGTGTGTCCACACGGCCGTACTTGGCCATGATGTCGTCACAGTTCTTCTGCACAGTGGCATAGTCCATGACGTCCGTCTTCATGAACTCAGCCTGTCCGCCGTCGTTCACTATGTCAGCCACAATCTCCCTGCCAACATCCTCCTTACGGCCAAGGATTATAACCTTCGCCCCATTCAGGGCCAAATATTTCGCTATGGTACGGCCAAGCACACCCGTGCCGCCGGTTATCACTACAACGTAGTCCTTGATGTTAAATAAGTCGTTCATTGTTGTTATTATTTTTTAGTTAAAAGTATAGGAGTTAAAGGAGTTATCACTCGCTACGCTCGTTAGGAGTTAAAGCCATATGCCTTGAAAATTAAGAGTTAAGAATTAAGAGTTAAGAATTAAGAATTAAGAAAATATGCCTTCTCACTTTCTCACCCTCTCACTTTCTCACCTTTCCTAGCCCCTTTTTCACCTTTTCACCTTTAATTCGTCGTCCACCACTGCCAGTATGCCCTGCACCTGTCCCATGGCGAACATGCGGCCGAGGAACGTGTAGCCGGCGTTGTAGCCACGGGTCTCGTCGCCCAGCATGTTCGGGCCGTGGTCAACACGCATCGGCAGGGCGGGATTCACCTTCTCGAAGATACGCGCCAGCTCTACCAGGTCGGCACGGCCGCCAAGATGTGACGCCTCGGTGAAGTCGCCGTTGTCGAACACCTTGCACGAGCGCATGTGCACGAACCACGTACGGTCGGCATACTTGCGGGCAAGCTCAACCACGTTGTTATGCGCTCCGGCCGACAACGAGCCAGCGCAGAACGTCAGGCCGTTGTGCGGGTCGTCGACTGCGTTGAGGAACCACGCGATGTCCTCGTCGCACGTCACTATGCGCGGCAAGCCGAGTATAGGGAATGGAGGATCGTCCGGATGTACACACATGTACATGCCGTACTCGTTGCATACGGGCATTATCGCCGAGAGGAAGTAGCGCATGTTCTCGCGCAGCTGCTCCTTCGTTATGCCCTTGTACAAGTCGAGCAGCTGGCGGAACAGCTCCACCGGGTGCTCGTCGTCCTCCTTAATGTTGCCGTTGACGAAGCCCTGCGTCTTTACGATGATGTTATCCACCAGCTTGTGGTTATCCTCAGCCGTCATCACCGTCTTCAGCCGCTCCACCTCTGCCATCACCTCGGGAGCGTAATCCTTCTCCGCCCCCTCGCGCTTCAGTATGCAGCAGTCGAAATAAGCAAACTGCGCATGGCTGAAATACAAGTTGCTCGTGCCGTCGGGGTTAGGATGGGCAAGATCCGTACGCGCCCAGTCGAGCACCGGCATGAAGTTGTAGCACACCGTGTGCACGCCCTCAAGCCCCAGATTCTTCAAGCTCTCCTTGTAGTTCTCTATCAGCTGGTCACGGTCAGGCCCGCCATACTTTATGCTCTCGCATACGGGCAAGCTCTCCACCACCGACCAGCGCATGCCGTAGCCCTCGATATACTCTCTGAGGTCACGTATCTTCTCGCGCGTCCACACCTCGCCGTTAGGCACGTCGTGAAGGGCCGTCACTATGCCCTCAACGCCTATTTGCTTCAGCATGGACAACGTAATCTTGTCGTTCTTGCCGAACCATCTCCATGTCTTTTCCATAGTTATAACGTATTTTTATTAATTTGTTTTATGTTCTTACAGTCAATCTATTCATGATGATAAGGCTCACCCCTCATTATCGTGCACGCCCTGTACAGCTGCTCGACAAACATCAGCCTTACCATCTGGTGCGACAACGTCATCCGCGACAGCGATATCTTGTCATCAGCCCGCCCGTACACAGCCGGCGAGAAGCCGTAAGGCCCGCCTACCACAAACACCACGTGCCGCTGCGTCTGCTGCTTGTTGCCGAGCCACGAGGCAAACTCCACGCTGCGCAGTTCTTTTCCCCGCTCGTCAAGCAACACCACGTAGCTTCTATCCTCGATACACTTCAGTATGAGCTCGCCCTCCTTCTCCTTCTGCTGTTGCTCAGACAGGCTCTTGGCGTTCTTCAGCTCGGGTATCACCTTTACGCCGAAAGGCACGTAATGGTTCACACGCCTTACATAGTCGTCAATGCCTTCGGAAAAAAGCCTGCCCGTGGTCTTGCCTACAAGCAATAGAGTAACCTTCATTTCGTCACAACGTATTCGTCCCTCCTTTTCGGATTCATCGGGAACCATCCCTTCATCACCCTGTCGCGCTGCTCGAACAGCTCCTTTATCGACCACAGGCTCGAGGCGCCGAATATTCCGAGCACCGACGACACGATAGAATTCTCGATAAACATGGCCGCCACAACGCATACTACGCCCACAACCATGAACAGCCACCAATACCGTGTGCCCGTATAATATTCAGTCTTTATCACTATCGGATGGAACAGCCCGATTATCAGGAAACACGATACGGCTATCACTATCCCGGTGAAATACAAATCCATCTGCTATTGTCATTAACCTGTTTAACTGATTGCAAATATAATATTTTTTTCCGACACGCCAAAGCCGCGCCGGCAAATAGCAAACCGACGGACGGAAAATAAAGACATTTCATCATTATTTAACGTGATTTACCCACAGACGGAATTGTGTGGAATACAAACAGTTACTTATTCCTGAACACTACATAACGCAAAAGACCGTGTTTCAGCCCACAAAAGACGGCTCTTTGTCGCCCAATATGCCATCTCTTGCATGCTGAAACACGGTCTTTTAGAAATTCGCATATAAAGACACGTTAATCCGGCTATATCGTCAAACCGAAAATATTGTCGGATTATTCCTACGCTTACTGTACTTGTCGCTGTTGCTCGGCATTATACCTGTCGCCTGTAACTGGTATTTCAGACACCTCGGTCTCCAGCTCGTTCCATTCGTCTGACGTAAGGACAAAATCCAGCGAACGAAGATTCTCCTCCAGATGCGACAGCTTTGTTGTTCCTGGTATAGGCACAATCCAGGGAGCCTTATGCAACAGCCACCCCAATGCAAGCTGCGCCGAGGTCATGCCGCGTTCGCGCCCGAAACGTTGCAGCACGTTGACTATCCTGTAATTGGCACGCATCGCCTCGGGAGTAAATCGCGGCAAGGTGTTGCGGTTGTCGTTGTCAAGGTCGAATCGGGTGTATTCATTGAGATCGCCTCCAAGGAAACCGCGGTTCAGCGGACTGTACGGCACAAAGCCTATTCCCAACTCACGGCATACGTCAAGCACTCCGTTGTCCTCAACCGCACGGTGCATCAGATGGTACTCGCTCTGTATGGCCGTAAGCGGACATACGGCATGCGCTCTGCGTATCGTGTCGGCGCTGACCTCGCACATGCCCCAATGCAGCACCTTTCCTTCCTTCATCAGGTCTTGTATAGTGCCGGCAACGTCCTCCACCGGCGTGTTACGGTCAAAACGATGTTGGTAAAACATGGGAATGACATCCGTACGCAAACGCCGCAATGAGTCTTCACAGTATTTGCGTATTGTGGCGGGCCTGCTGTCCTGACGCCCCGTGGCCTTACCGTCAACTACCTCATGACCGAATTTCGTCGTGACATTCACCTTTCCCCTTAGCTCGCCCAACGCCTCGCCAGCCAGTTCCTCGTTATTTAGCGGGCCGTAAATAATGGCCGTGTCGAACAGGGTTACGCCACGGTCAACGGCCTCATGCAGCAAGCGTATACACTGCTGCATGTCGGGGTGCTGGCTCCTGTTATACGTCATGCCCATCACTCCGAATCCCAGAGCCGAAACTTCAAACGCTGCCTTGCCCGTGCCCAACACTCTGTGCGGCAAACCATCACCGGCTTTTCCGCCGCCAACTGAAGTGCCGTTGACAGCATTGTCGACAACACGTATCTTGCCTAATGCCGGAGCTACGGTCAATGCCGTACCAATTGCTGCCGCCGTCTTCAGGAATCTACGATGGCTGATGTTCTTTCCTGCTGATTCTTCCATAATCATAATCCTTTATGTTTTAAGACTTATCATATTCTTCTCTTCAGCGTGATCGCGAACCGCCACCACGATAGCTGTATTGTACATGACACATAACTGCCATACGGAAATCAGTCCTTTGTTCCCGCCATATCAATCAATGTTCATCCAACACCTGCAAAGATACGGATTATGGATATAGTAAGCTTTGCCTTCCGGCTCAATATATTTTGCCTTCCGGCTCACATGCCGTTTACTGGAGAACAGCCATACATCTTCTTGTAAACCTTGGAGAAATGCGACAGATTCTTGAATCCTACCGCATAACAGACATCAGTAACTTGCCTCTTTCCCGACAGAATTAGTTGATGCGCAGCCTCAAGACGCCTTCGTATCAGCCATTTACGGGGAGTGAGGTCGCTGATTTTCGCAAAGTCGCGCTTGAACGTGGCAAGGCTCCGGCCTGTATAACTTGCTATCTCATCCATCGACAAGTCATACATGTAGTTCTAGTTAAGGAAATCAATGATGTCGATCTTCCACGGCTCAACGAAGTCGAAGAGCGATGCGTACAGGCTTTTATCAGTATTCAGTAAAACATATAATCCTTCAGTCATCTTTAGCTTCAGCACGTCATCCGTCGGCTTCACCCCTGAATCGAAATACGGAAGTACCGACTCGAAAAGGCTGCGCACGTCAGGCCTGTTTTTAGGGAATACGTACAGGCTCTGCTTGGCCCGTCTCGACTTTTCCGGAATGGCATTCTTGTCAAGGCCCTTGTAGAACTCGCGCAGGAAAGCACGTGAAAACTTCAAAACCACCGAACGGTAGGGCCTTCCGTCATCAATCCTTTTCTGTAACCACATCCTGTTGTCACGGCGCATAAAGGCACAGTCGCCCTCACGCAGGACGGTTTTCGTTCCGCTATCGTCAATCTCCAGCGTACCCGAACAAATGTATATCAGCGTGTGCTCCTTGTTCTCGTGCGCACACCCTACATCGTCCGTAAAGAAACTTGCTATGAGTACATTCGAGCAATTAAAGACTTCGTATTTTTCCATATTCCGGCATTGTTTCCATTATGCAAAGATACGATATAAAGCCTAATCAGGTTTTGCCGTATAGCTCAAATTAATAAACCGACGTGACTTTCAACCCTAAATGAAGACAATATAAATCCACCCACAAGGCATTATCCGCCATGGTTTTGTCCCACGTACTGCCCCTTCTCGTTGAACAGGCAACTATGCTTCAATCCCCATTCGTCCATCAAGCGGATAATCGGAATCAGCGAACGGCCCGTTTCCGTCAGTTCATATTCTGCGCGCGGCGGCGTTTCCGGGTACAGCCTTTTGGTAACCAGCCCCATCTGTTCCATCTCGTTAAGTTGTTGCGCCAATACCCTTTTCGTAGCGCCGGGTATAGCCCTGAGCAGTTCGCTCGGCCGTTTCAGCCCACGGTTCATGCAGTTTATCAAATACGGTTTCCATTTACCGCCAACCATTATCTGATAAATAGTAACGCCGCAATCGAGGTCTATCGGTATCTTCCTTTCGTATTTCATGTCAAATTTTAAGCAATTCCGCTGTGCAAATATAGCGAAAGGCGAGCGCAATGGAAAGAAAAACGAAGTTTTTTTGACGTCCCATTGCCGAGCCGCTTCCTATATTCGTGAGAACAAAGATAGCGAAAATCCGGAAGGTAGTAAAATTTCCACCCGATGATAAAATTATCTCTTATTGCACGGAAGCGGCAAATTGACGAACTTTGCATGCGAAACAAAAACATAAAGACAATGAGACGAATTTTTTATTATCCTTATTATTAACAATTTACATTAATGTTATGGCACAAAATGTTAGACAATCGTCGGCAGTCCTGATCGACGAAACATGTGAAATCCTGCGCAACGCGGCTAAGGAGAAAAGCCGGAAGATGAACCTTGACATAAGCTTTGCCATTGCCGACGCCGACGGGTTGCCCCGTCTTTTCCAACGTTTCGGCGATGCACTTGTACTGAGCGCCACACTCGTTCCGGCCAAAGCCTATACAGCCGCCATCACCCAGACTCCTACGGAAGAACTGATGAAAGCCGTGGCAGACAACGGCGACCTTATGGGAATTAACACTTGCGACTCAAAACTAACGCTCGTACCCGGCGGATACCCGCTATTCATAAACGGACAGATTGTCGGCGCGATAGGTGTAGGCGGCGGAACGAAAGAGCAGGATTGCGAAATAGCAGAATATATCGTAGCCAAGTTAAATGAACTCGCCTCAGAATAACTCAACGGCACATATCCTGTAGATTTATAAAAGGCTATCTTTAGCTCTGCGAAAAACCGTAAACGATAAAGCAAAAGGCCGTCTTTTACATGAGAAAAGACGGCCTTTTGCTACGGTTTTGGCAAATCATTGACTATCAGCAGCTTGCATATCGGCATAACACCAGCATTATAGAGGCTCAACACGTTGCGTGCCGACAGTAAGCCTTACTTTTATTTTTCCGTTCCGTCGTCGTTAATCCTCGACGGCAGCACCCCATACTCCTCCTTAAAGAATTTCGAGAACTGCTTTGGCGACAGGCCTACGCTGTAGGCCACCTCGGCTATCGTAAGCCCACGGCCGGCCAACAGCTCACGGCCGCGGCGCAGGCGTATCTTGCGTATGAACTCCAGCGGCGACTGCCCCGTAAGGGCTGTCAGCTTCTTGTACAGCGAGCTGCGGCTCACCAACATCAGCCGGCTGAAATCCTCTACGGAGAACTCGAAGTCGCCCAAATGCTCCTCCACCATCCTTGTAGCCCGGGCTACGAACTCGGCGTCGGCTCCGCGGGCGCCGCCGAACGACGGCTGAGCCGCCTCTACGGCATGGGCGCGCCGCGGCTTGCGCCTGACGTGCAAGGGCATAGCCGCAGGCCACGGCGGCGAAGCTCACCAACAGCCAGAACACGGCCGACCACATGACGGGACGCCTTACGGCTATGTCGACCCGGGTGACGGGCGGCGCGCCGTCGCCCGTGCCCGTCGTTATTTCAAGGACATGGGCGCCAGGCTCAATGCCGGCAAGGCTTATGACGTTACCCTCGGCCATACTCCATGCCGAGTCTCCGTCGAGGCGGTAAAGATAGCTTATGTCGGCCGAGTGCATATAGTCGAACGACGACACGCTTATGGATAAATCGTCGCCGCTGTCAAGTACGGGGATTGCGCCTCCGCCCCGCCTGACGCTCTGCCCGTTAACGGCCACGCCGGTGACGGTTACCATGCGGGCGGCGTTCCACGGTCTTGCCGAACGGGGGTCTATCCTTACTATCCGGCCGAAGGTGCCGGCTATGATGTCGCCTCCACGGGTGCAATAGAGCGAATATTTGGCAAACGAGGGCCTGACGCCGCCAGCGCCAAAGGAATACGGATGGCAGCCGAAGCGGTAGCCGCCGCCCTCGGCCCGCACCGTAACCTGCAGGACGCCGCGGTCTGTCGTCACCCACATGTTTCCCGACTTGTCTTCGGCTATGGCCCTGACAACTCCAACGCCCGCCGACGGCCCGAGGGCGCTGAGCAGCCTGAACGCAGGCTGGGCCCCGCCGCCTAAGGCGTACACCCTCAGCCCGCCGGCCGTGCCTACCCACAGCATGCGGCGGCCGTCAACGGCGATGGCGGTGATGGGCATGCGCCCGAGCGACGTGGCCGAGGTGTCGGCCGAAGCCGCCACGACGCGCTGCCGCCCGCCGCGGTCGGATATATAGGCCAGCCCCGTGCCCGTGGCGACGAACACGCGCCCCGACCTGTCGCTTGCCACGTCGGTCACGGCGTTGGTGTTGAGGCCGCTGTTAGAGTATGTGTAAACGGTGGCGCGGCCCGAGGCGTCTATCCTTGTCAAGCCGGCCTTTACCGAGCCTATCCACAGGTTGCCATGCGCGTCGTAGGCCATCTTGTGCGGATAGCGTACGCTTGGCAGCATGCCCCACCGTGGACGCGACAGCCTGCCTCCGTCGAACCTGACTATACCGCCGCCGTATGTGGCAAGATAGAAGCTGCCGTCGGCGTTACGGCAGGCTCCTATCACGGAGTTGCTTGTCAGGGCGCTGTTGGTATTGTCAAAGGTGGTTGCCACGCGCCCGTCGGCCGACAGCTGCACGATACCCTTGCCGTCGAGCCCTATCCACAGGCTGCCATCGCCCGGCTCCCAGAAACAGCTCGCATCCTCGTGGCGAGGCAGGGCTGTAACCGAAAAATCCAGCCCGTAGACGCTGCAATAAGCCACCCCGCCCTTTGAGGTTCCTACCCATACCGTGCCGTCGCCGTCACGATACAGGCATGTGATATGGTTGGTCGGCAGCGAGAACGGATTGCCGTCCTCGCGCCTGAGGCGGCCTGCCATTTCGCCGCCGGCACCGTATACGGCTATCCCGTCGTTGTCGGTGGCCACCCACCTCTGTCCCAGCTCGGGTATGACGAGGCTCCCCACGGCGTCGGCGGCGCCATGCCCGGGGCCGTCATGCCTGAGGAACGAATAGCCGTCGTACCTGAACGTGGCCTGCGGCGTGTAGAACCACATATAGCCTACGCTGTCGCGCCTGATGCCTACAACTTCAAGGTCGCCCAGCCCGGCTTCGCGCCCGATGTTGAAAAAGCGGTGAACGCCGGCAGCGGTAACGGGGACTGACAGCAGCAATGACAACAATATGGCGCAGACAGTCCGCCTCATAAAGGGAGTTACGTAATTAACCATAACAGTATCTTAACGATTGCAAAGATACAAAATATCATCAACAGGGCAATCCGTGGCTTCCCAAATGTGTAAAAATACCTGCCCGTTTGGGTATTTACACATTAGGGAGGGCCGGATAAACAACCGGGGAACTGCTTTTGGCGGCTGCAGGGTATATTTGCCGCCGAAAACTTTACGAACGCTGAGTTTAATCAAAAAAATCAAAGTAATTATGAAACAGAGAACCATGACTTCCGTCTTGTTGCTGCTATGCGCGCTATGCATGAGAGCGGCGACAATTGACGTAAAAACAAACCTGTGGAGCGGCACGCAGACCGTCACCGACGACTGGCAGGGCAGCGTACAGGTCACGGCCGACGGCCTTCAGCAGGCTGTAGAGGGCGATGTCATCGCCGTAACGGTAAGCGAAATATCGCAGACTGCCAGCTATCCGCAGGTTTCCTTGCGTAAAACTGCGGGCTGGGCACAGTTCGACCCGGCTGTAGGCGTAAACCTCGATAAGGACGCCGCACTGCCTTACGAGGCGCGCATGACCCTCACCGCAGACGTTGTTGACGAAATCAAGGCCAACGGTTTCGTCGTCACCGGATGCGGATTTACCGCCACAAGCATTGACCTTATACAAAAGAAGGAGCTCGAAGAGGGCGAGAAGGGCAACCCCGTACACACCGTATGGACCGGCGACAAGGCCATCGATTGGTCTGAAGGCGTAACTGACGGATGGCTGAAGATAGACGCGGCAGGCTTCGCCAACGCGCAGACTGGATGGAAGCTACGCTTCAACTACTCCGACCTTGCCATCGGGGCGCAGGGACACATATCCACCGGAGGCTGGACCGACATGCCCGACGCCACGGAATACGTGCAACTTACGGCCTCATTCTTCGAGTTCACCATAACCGAAGCCATGCTCGCTGAGCTTAAAGCGGGCGGCTGCATCGTCACTGGCATTGGCTTCAGCCTGACAAGCGTCGAGCTTATAGACCCGGCGCAGGTACCCATGATGAGCTGCGCCGTTGACAACGGCAGCATAAAATGCTGGGAGGTCGACGAGCAGCCGCAAATAAGCGTCACGCTGCAAAGCCTCGAAGGCAGCGACATGAACACCACCGTGACCCTTAAACTGCGCACCGACGCATACGAAGACTACTTCACCAAGACCGAAAACGTTACCGTACAGGCTGGCGGAACGGCTACTGTCACCATACCGCTGACGCTCGAACCAGGCTTCTACCACGCCGTGGTGGAGGCAAACTACGGCCTGCTGCGCGACTTCAACATAGGCTACAACCCCACGGCAATAACCGCCGCGCCCGACATGCAGCCCGACTTCAACGAGTTCTGGGCAAAAGCCAAGGAGGATTTGGCCGCCGTCCCCATCGATGCGAAAGTAACCTTGGACGAAGAAAAGTCGACAGGCGCGCGCAACGTGTACTTTGTCGAGATGCAGTCGATTGACAACGGCGACGGCAAACCTGTCACAATACGCGGCTACTACGCCGTTCCGAAGGCCGAAGGCACCTATCCCGTGGTGATAACGCAGAACGGTTACGACAGCAATGGAGCGTCGCAGATATACTGGCCCGACACCGACAGTAACCCGGAATGGATTGAACTGAACATCAGCAACCGCGGACAGCTAATCAACAACCGCGCCCCTTACAAGGATGAAAACGCCTTCTACGGCGAGGATTACAAGGATAACGAATGGTTTGCGTACAACTTCGGCGACAAGGACACCTACTATTACCGCGGCGCTTACATGGACGTGGTGCGCTCTATCGACTTTGTGATAGCCTCTAACGAACTCGACTGCGCCAAGGGAAAGGTGCAGGCTGACAACATCTTCATGACAGGCGGCTCGCAGGGCGGCGCGTTCACCATTGCCGGAGCAGCCCTCGGCGACGGCCGCATCAACGCCATCGCGCCGAGCATACAGTTCATGGGCGACTTCCCCAACTACTTCAAGGTAGGCTCGTGGCCCGCTTCCACGGCGCGCGCCATGCAGGAAAAGCTCGGATTGAGCGACGACAAGATGTACGAGTTCCTGTCATACTTCGACACAAAGAACCTCGCCACGCTTGTAACATGCCCCGTGACAACCGCCATGGGACTGCAAGACCCAGTGTGTCCGCCGCGCACCAACTTCGCCCCTTATGTCAACTTCAAGTCTGAAGAAAAACAATATGTGGTGAACCCGGACTGCCAGCATGAGACACCTGCCGACTGGTATAACTCTTATATGGACTTTTTCAAGGCACACCTGAAGGGCAACGGCGAGCCTGAAGAGCCTTCAGAACCCACCATTGTGCCGATAACCTTGTGGCAAGGAGAGCAGGAATGCACTGACGACTGGCAGGGTTACCAGATTATCGACGCGTCGAAGTGCCAGCTGACTGCCGCCGCCGACGAGATTGCCGTAACGGTAAACGCTACCTCACCTACATGCCAATACCCGCAACTCATGCTCAACGACAAGGGTTGGGCACAGCTCGTCGACACAGAGGCAATACCGCTCAACGGCGTTGACATGCCTTACGAGGCTACAATAACCGTAACGGAGGCCATGGCTGAGGAAATAAAAGCCAACGGCTTCATCGTAAAAGGCGCCGGCTATACGTTCACGTCAGTAGTCCTGAAGCACAAGGCTTACCCGTCAGACACTGAAAAAGGCAATGACGCAACGACCGTATGGGAGGGCGAAGAAGCCATCAGCTGGGTGGAAGGAAGCAACAACTCCATACTCATTGACAAAGCAAATTTACCCGAAAACATCAAGGAAGGCGACAAAGTCCGCGTCTACATAACAGGCCTCGGGGTTGAATCGGCTACGGGAAGGCTGCTCGCCAACTGGACAGCCTTGGACGGATTCAGCAACATATCGCCGCTGAAAGGCAACTACTACGAATACACCTTGAGCGCGGCCAACGTCAACGCACTGAAAGAAAGCGGCCTGCGCGTAAGCGGAAACAGATACACCGCCACACGAGTAGACATCATCGACCCTGCCAAGGAGTACCTTATCATCTCGCAAATCGACGACAACGACATCAAGGCTTGGGAGAAAGACGAGACCCCGAACCTTACGATGACGATGACAAACGTGGAGGCCGAGGATGTGACCGTGCCCTACACGATAACCATCTACCGTGACATGGTTGACGAAGAGACCGGCACGCACAGTGTCTACCGCACCTACACGACCGACGTTACGCTGCCTGCCGGAGGCACGACTACCGAGACCATAGACATGACTGACCTCGACGAGCCGGGCTTCTACCAGCTTATCGCATCGGTTGACGGCAACGACGTGTGTTCGTACAACATCGGCTACGACCCCACCGGCATAGTTTCGCCAGACGATTCGCAGCCCGACTTCTGGAAGTATTGGGACGAGGCGAAAGCCGAACTGGCAACTGTCGCCATGGACATAACGATGACCGAGCAGCCCGAGTACAGCACGGAGGCGCGCAAAGTGTACTTGGTTGAGATGAAGAGCGTTGCCGACGAGGCCGGCGGAGAGCCTGTAACGATAAAAGGTTACTATGCCGAGCCTACAGCAGAGGGAATCTACCCCACCCTGATACAGTATCAGGGCACCGACAACGGCACAGGTTCAGTAGGCTCACCGATGAACGGTGACGACAGGAAAGACTGGTGCGAGTTCATCCTTTCAACGCGCGGACAGAAGCTCTGCCGTGACGACAAGTACGGCTACGACTTCTATTCTTACGGATGGGGAGACATGCGCGAGCACTACTACCGCAACGCTTACCTTGACTGCATGCGCGCGGTTGACTTCATTAAGAGCCGCGAAAAGGCCGACAAAGACGCAATCTTCGCCGCCGGAGGCTCGCAAGGCGGCTGCTTCACGTACGTTGCCGCCGGGCTGACTCAGGCTTTCCGCGCCATAGCTCCGAGCATAACGGGGCATGCCGACTTCACCGACGGCATGAGGATAGTCAACTGGCCACGCCAGAAGTTCCTTGACGCGCAGGCGGCGTTTGGCTATACTGACGAGGAGCGCGACGTGTTCAACTCGTACTATGACACAATGAACTTCGCCAGCCGGGTGAACTGTCCAGTGATAACCTGCTTCAGCCTGCAGGACACCACCGACCCTGCCCACACCAACATTGCGCCATACAATCTGCTGGTGAACGTCGACGAGGAGGATAAGGAATACATAATCAACCCGTTCCTCGGGCACTCCACCCCAGCAGACTGGACGCAGACGTACATGGATTTCTTCGAGAAATACATAGGAACGCCCCTGCCTCCTACCGGTATCGAAACCATTACGACCGACAACGGCAATGGCGAAAACGCCCCTATGTACAACATTGCCGGCATGAAGGTAGGAAAGGACTATAAAGGAATAGTGATACAGAACGGGAAGAAAAGGGTGAAAAAATGAAAAGGTGAAAAAGTGAAAAGGTGAATAACATTGTTTATTAATAGACTTTGTATTAATTCAATGTCTCCACCTTTTCACTTCACCTTTTCGCTTTTTCACCTTTTTTATATCATCGGCACAAGCCATTTGGCCATACAGTATCCGCCGCCGATAAGCCAGGCGAAAAGAATAAAGGCAAGAAGAAACGGCTTGAAGCCGGCCTTCTTGAACTTGTCAATGCTCGTCTCGGCGCCGAGGGCAGTCATTGCCATCGTCAGAAGGAACGTGTCGAAAGTGTTGATGAAATCGACAACAGCCGCCGGCAGAAGGTCGAGCGAATTGAATCCGATAACAACGAGGAAGAGTATTGCGAACCAGGGCAGAGAGATTTTGCCGCGTCCCCCACTATCGCCGTTCCTCATGGCGGCACGCATAACGCTGTAACTTATTATGAGCAGAACGGGCACGAGCATCATCACGCGTATCATCTTGACGATTATGGCCGAGTCGGACACCTCCTTGCCCATAGCGTTGCCCGCTCCCACAACGTGCGCCACCTCGTGTATCGTCGAACCGGCGAACACGCCCATGGCCTTCGGGTCGAGGTCGAACACGCCGTTACGGTAAAGTATCGGATAAAGGAACATGGCCAACGTACCGAAAATCACCACCGTCGACACGGCTACCGCCGTCTTGTAAGGCTTTACCTTGATGGCCGACTCAGTGCCGAGTACCGCCGCCGCGCCGCATATCGCGCTGCCCACAGAGGTAAGAGCAGGGTTATACCACGGTCCATCTTGAGCAACCGTCCTATCAATATTCCTCCGCAAATGGTCACGGCAACGACGATTGCGTCAACAACGATGGCCGCCAGACCTACGTCAAGGACATTCTGGAACGTCAGCCGGAAACCATAAAGAATGATTCCGATACGCAGCACCCGCTTCGAGCAAAACTGTATGCCCGGCACCCACGTATCGGGCAGGTTGTTGCGCAAGCTATTGGCATACAACATGCCAAGCACAATCCCGACAATCATCGGACTGAGCGAAAGGCTCTTCACAAAGCCCATATCGCCGATATAAAACGCAGCGCACGAGAACAGCGCTATCAACAACACACCGTGGAGCATACTGCTCCGCTTTTCTGTCAACATACAAATATATTATATTGGTTAAACGTATTTTGAGCGTGCAAAGATACGCAATTTATCGGTAGTAGGAGCAACATTGACGTTTTAAACCAATAAAGTACGAACGTTATTTATACGATGGCGCAGCATGAGCTCCCGAGAAAGCGCAAACGCAGGGCCTGGTCATGACAAAATACACTTTGCCGTCATTTCAAGCTCTAAGCTTACAACATGATTTTCCTTGGCGCACGAGAAGGCCTCCATTCCAAAACAAACGCCCTAAGGAAGAATATAAGGCAAAAATAAGCGTGCAACCATAACCTACTGTCACTTAACGGTTTATGGACGCAGCCCGCTAAAATGTGCAATAAAATCAGCTTTCAAAGCATGTTATAACACAGAAAACACGGCTTAAAACAGCCTGAAACGCCCCGTTTCAACCGTCCGCAACACGGCTTGGGACGGCGATAAGGCCCGCGAAAGACGGCCTTTGGAAACGCAATAAGCCATAAACCGGACAGCGAAACACCGTAAAACGCAACAATAACCGGCTCCAGACAAGCAGCAACAATCCTGTTCCGCACAAAAAGACGGACAACAACGGAATGACAAAAAGCAATCACACGGCACGCCATACAAACAATATGACACCAAGCACGACTACAAGCCAAGCTCTCCATCAGCCGCAAAGCAGCTTATTTTCACAATGATTATAATTGTTTATGAGTTAATTTTTTTATTTTTGCATGCCCAAAAGTCATTTAAAGAAAAACTTAAAACCATAATAAAAACACGAATCATGACCTACCAACCATCAACCAAGCCCAACACCCGTGTAGACGTTGCCGACCTGCTGAGAGCCATAGCCGTAGCAGGCATTATCATCCTGCATTTTATCGAACACCTTAACTTCTACAATTTTCCGCCACTGACAAGTGCCGATGAAGCCCTGTGGGACACGGCGTTCTTCGTCCTGTCAAACAAGATGTACGCAATATTCGCAATGCTTTTCGGACTTACGCTGTTCATCCAACACGACAACCAGGCACAGCGCGGCTACGACTTCAGACCACGTTTCGCGTGGCGCATGGTGCTGCTGATGATGTTCGGCCTGCTCGACCTGCTGTTCTTCAACGGCGACATACTGACCGTGTACGCCGTAGGCGGACTTATCGTGCTGCCGTTCGTCAGGTCAAGCAACCGCACCATAGCCATCATCGCGATAATACTTGCGCTGCAGCCAATAGAGCTAATATACCTGATCGGAAGCATGCTCAACCCAGGACTGCAACCACTCAACCTCGGCACAAACGAAATGTTCGCGGCCATAATGCCGGCGCAAGAGAACGGCTCATGGCTCGACGTAGCAATAGCCGGTATACGCTACGGATTCCCCGTAAACTTCACGTGGGCCATCGAGCACGGCCGCTTTACCCAAACCCTGTTCCTGTTCATGCTCGGCATATTGGTAGGCCGTCACCGCCTGCTCTACGACGAAGGCAACAACCATATAATATGGAAACGCACGATGATATGGTCGGCCGTAGCATTCGCCGTGCTCTGCCCCCTGTACTTCACTATACCGAGCCTGTTCACGGCCGAATGCGCCCATGCCTCAATAAAGGTAATGCTCGACATGTGGAAGAACCTGGCGATGATGCTGTTCTACGTAAGCGGACTCACCCTGCTGTACCATCGCACAAGGATGAAAAAACCGCTCTCCACGCTGTTGCCCTACGGAAAAATGAGCCTGACCAACTATATCAGCCAGTCTGTAGTAGGCGGATTCATATTCTACCATTGGGGGCTTGGCCTATATTCAGTGAGCGGACACATGCTAAGTTTCATCATCTCAATAATATTCATCTTCCTGCAATACAACTTCTGCAAACTGTGGTTGCGCAACCATAAACGCGGTCCGCTCGAGCAATTGTGGCACAATGCCACATGGCTAAAAAGCGGCAAATAAACATCAAGCGCCACGCCACGCCGCTAAAGACGCGATAGCACGCAACATTGACAGCCATATGCCAACGACGACGTAACTACGTGATTCATAGGCATTTTTAGACTCCAAATTAGCAAAAAAAGCAAAATAAATTTCCGTTTAACAACAAAAAGCAGTATATTTGCACGCTCAAAAACGGATGCAGAAGAAACAATAACAGTAAATACACATATATAATATGACTAAAGCAGATATAATAGAAGAAATCGTGAGCACTACCGGAATCACGAAAAAGGACGTTTCAGCGACAGTTGAGGCGTTTATGGAAGTTATAAAGAACAGCCTGCTGGAAAAGAAAGAAAATGTGTACCTGCGCGGTTTCGGTAGCTTCGTAGTGAAACACAGGGCCAAGAAAACGGCACGCGACATATCAAAGAACCTCACCATAGAAATCAAGGAGCACGACTTCCCCAGCTTCAAGCCGGCAAAAAGTTTCGTAGCCAAGATGAAAGGCGAGTAACCGGGATTTTCATTAATATCACATAACTTTTAAAACTTATAAACTATGCCAAACGGTAAAAAGAAAAAGGGCCACAAGATGGCAACACACAAGCGTAAGAAAAGATTAAGAAAGAACAGGCACAAGAGCAAGTAAGCATTAGCCTGAAGTCTGGCAGCCCAGACTGCAAGGGCATGCCGGCATGCTTGCGACAAGAAATGCCGGCATGCCTTGTTCTTTGACAAAACTAAGTTCAAACAATCGGAAATGACCAGCGAAGTAGTAATTGACGTCCAACAGAAAGAGATCTCGATTGCCCTGCTGGAAGACAAGAATCTGGTAGAGTATCAGACCGAGCAGCGCTCGGCATCTTTCTCGGTTGGCAACATCTACATGGCAAAAGTAAAAAAACTAATGCCGGGGCTCAATGCCTGCTTTGTGGATGTGGGGTTCGAACGCGACGCCTTTCTGCATTATCTTGACTTGGGAAGTCAATTCAGCTCTTACGAAAAGTACCTGAAACAGGTTCAGAGCGACAGGAAGAAACTTTATCCTTTCTCAAAAGCCACACGCCTGCCCGACCTAAAGAAGGACGGCAGCATACAGAACACACTGCACGTGGGACAGGAAGTGATGGTGCAAATAGTAAAGGAACCTATTTCGACAAAAGGACCGCGACTCACGGGAGAACTGAGTTTTGCGGGACGATACTTGGTTCTAATACCTTTCAACGATAAAGTTTCGGTTTCTTCAAAAATCAAAAGCGGCGAGGAGCGCGCACGGTTAAAGCAACTGATAAACAGCATAAGGCCTAAAAACTTTGGAATAATTGTGCGCACCGTGGCCGAAGGCAAACGTGTTGCCGAACTCGACACTGAACTGAAAATCCTTCTGAAGCGTTGGGAGGATGCCGTCGTCAAAGTGCAGAAAACGGAAAAACGGCCTCAACTCGTTTATGAGGAAACAAGCAGGGTCGTAGCCTTATTGCGCGACCTGTTCAATCCGTCATACGAAAACATATACGTAAACGACGAAGAGGTATACAAGGAAGTGAAACACTATGTCACGTTAATCGCGCCTGAAAAGGCCGGCATAGTGAAGATGTACACGGGAAACGTGCCTATTTTTGATAATTTTAATATTACCAAGCAGATAAAGTCGAGCTTCGGTAAAATAGTAAACTACAAACACGGCGCATACCTGATAATAGAACATACCGAGGCGCTCCACGTCGTCGACGTGAACAGCGGCAACCGCACACGCTCTGTCAACGGGCAGGAAGCCAACGCGCTTGACGTGAATCTCGGTGCCGCGGACGAACTGGCAAGGCAGTTGCGACTTAGGGACATGGGAGGAATCATTGTCGTTGACTTCATCGACATGAACCTCGCCGAAGACAGGCAGATGCTCTATGAGCGAATGTGCAAGAACATGCAGAAAGACCGCGCACGCCATAACATACTGCCGCTGAGCAAGTTCGGACTGATGCAAATCACAAGACAGAGAGTCCGGCCCGCAATAGACGTAAATGTTGAAGAAACTTGCCCAACCTGCTTCGGAACCGGGAAAATAAAGTCAAGTATCCTTTTCGTAGACCAGTTGGAGAGAAAGATTGACCGATTAGTCAACAAGATAGGCGTAAAGAAATTCTATCTGCACGTACACCCCTACGTAGCCGCCTACATCAACCAAGGGCTTCATAAGCCTGAAGAGAAAATGGCAAGTCAGATACGGACGTGGAGTGCACATTGTTCCTTCACAGAAGATGGCTCTCTTGCAATATGAATTTTATGACAGCGGAAAGCGGTTTATCGACATGAAGGAAGAGATCGAAACTAAATAAACAGCAAGGGGATGAACATTCAGTTCATCCCCTTGCTGTTTATTTTAAGGTTTAGAAGCCAAAAATCAAGACAATATCCACCATAAATACCATCAGTCTTAACTCCATCCTTTATTTCTAATTCAATTTGTCTGATGATTGATACAAATTCCGAGTTTATACCATTCATAAAGCCTATGCACACCCTCGTCAATCTCGACCTTATGATGCCACCCGAGGTTATGGAGCTTTGTCACATCGGTAAGCTTGCGTGGAGTACCGTCGGGTTTTGATGTATCCCATCTCAGTTCTCCCTTGAAGCCAACTTCCCTAACAACCTTCTCTGCCAGCTCTTTTATGCTTAACTCCTTGCCTGTACCCACATTTATATGACAGTTTCTTACCTCCTTGTCACCATGGGCATAAGTGTCCTTGAAGTCAACGTTAAGTAGAACATGGACGCTTGCGTCTGCCATCTCCTCGCTCCACAGGAACTCACGCATAGGCTTTCCGGTACCCCATAAAGTCACAGCCTCCGGGGTTATACCGAATTTAGAAAGTTCGGCAAGAATCTCATCGTCGGTATTTGAACCGTCGACGCCTTCAACAGGACGCAGATTAATATCCTTACGAACCGCATCCCAATCACCTTCATTCAGGCATTTTGCCAGATGCACCTTACGTATCATAGCAGGCAAAACATGGCTGTTTTCAAGATGGAAGTTATCGTTCGGGCCATAAAGATTGGTCGGCATAACGGCTATATAGTTGCACCCGTATTGCAAACTGAAACTCTCACACATCTTCAACCCGGCAATCTTAGCTATTGCATACGGCTCGTTAGTATACTCAAGTTCCGAAGTAAGTAACGATTCCTCCTTCATCGGCTGTGGCGCCATGCGTGGATAAATGCACGTACTACCTAAAAACAACAATTTCTTGACATTGTGGCGAAAGCTCTCGCCTATCACGTTCTGTTGTATCTGAAGATTCTGGTAAATGAAATCTGCCCTATAATTCAGGTTTGCCATAATTCCGCCGACATGGGCTGCGGCAAGCACAACTGCGTCAGGCTGCTCATCATCAAAAAAATTCCTTACTGCAATAGGGTCAAGCAAGTCAAGTTCGCTATGGCTGCGGCCAACCAGATTGTTATAACCACGAGATTTCAGGTTATTCCAAATTGCCGAACCCACAAGTCCGTGGTGTCCGGCAACATATATTTTTGAATTTTTGTCCAACATGATTATTCCGCCATTTGAGCCTTGATATAAAGTTTCCTTACAAACGCCATGTCATGCTCTACCATAATTCTGATCAAATCATTAAACGATGTCTTTGTCGGATTCCATCCCAATACCTTCTTAGCCTTTGCGGGATTACCCAACAACTGGTCGACCTCACATGGACGGAAATACTTTGGATCCACCTCAACGAGCACCTTACCGGTCTTTACATCTATACCTTTCTCATTGACGCCTTCGCCTTCCCAACGGAGCTCCACTCCGGCAGCCTTAAACGCCAATGTACAGAATTCACGCACCGTATGCATCTCTCCGGTAGCAATAACGAAATCCTCAGGCTCTGGCTGCTGAAGTATAAGCCACATGCACTCAACATAATCACGTGCATATCCCCAGTCACGGCGCGCATCAAGATTGCCGAGATAAAGCTTGTCCTGATAACCCTGTACAATACGGCATGCCGCAAGTGTTATCTTACGGGTGACGAAGTTCTCTCCCCTTCGCTCACTCTCATGGTTGAACAATATTCCATTGCAACAATACATTCCATAGCTTTCACGATAGTTTTTCATTATCCAAAAGCCATAAAGCTTGGCAACTGAATATGGAGAACGTGGATAAAAAGGTGTCGTCTCGCTTTGTGGAACCTCCTGTACTTTACCGTACAACTCTGAAGTAGAGGCTTGGTATATGCGACAAGTTTTCTCAAGACCACAGATACGCACAGCCTCAAGCAGACGCAATACACCTACCGCATCTGTGTCTGCGGTATATTCGGGTACGTCAAAAGAAACTTTTACATGGCTTTGGGCCGCAAGATTATAAATCTCGGTAGGCTTGGTTTCACCTATAATTCGAATCAATGACGAAGAGTCCGTCATATCTGCCCAATGCAGATTGACCAAACGTGATTTCTTCATGTCCCTCACCCACTCATCCAGATACAGATGTTCTATTCTGCCTGTATTGAACGATGATGAGCGGCGTAACAATCCATGTACCTCATAACCTTTCTCAATAAGGAACTCAGCCAGGTAAGAACCATCCTGACCTGTAATACCAGTAATTAATGCAACGTTTTTTTTCATTTTCCTACCAAATATAAGTTTTAAAATGTTGGTTTATATATCTCCTTCCGAGAATTGCTTTATGCGCTGTTCCTCTGAAAGCTTGCATATAAGCAATTTATCATTTTTCTCTGCGACAATATATCCATCAAGACCTTGCACTACAACTTTCTTTTTGTCCAAAGTATGGATAATGCAATTATGTGTATCATACAATGACACATTATCGCCAATCACTCCATTACCATAAAGGTCTTTCTTGGTCTGTGCCAATAATGAACCCCATGTACCCAAATCGCTCCACCCGAAATCAGCCGGACATACAAATATCTCTTCAGCTTTTTCCATAATAGCATAATCTACTGAGATATTCTCGCACTCAGGAAATCTCTTATCTATTTCATCCTGCTCTTTCGATGTTCCGTACAACGGCAACATGCTTTCGAAAATCCTACTCATAGAAGGCTGGTAAATCCTGAACGCATTTACAATCGTATTTACATTCCAGATAAAAATACCGGCATTCCAAAAATAGCTCTTATTCTTGATGTATTTCGTAGCTGTATCATAATCTGGCTTTTCCCTGAACGAATCCACACGGTATATTTCCTTGTTACGTGGCGAACTTGACGACAAGTCCGCTTGAATATATCCGTATCCTGTCTCCGGACGGGTCGGCTTCATGCCAAGTGTTATTATTGCATCTGTCTCGCTTGCAAAGTTAAGGCATTGCTTTACTACACGGCGGAACTCTTCAGCGTTCATCACGATATGGTCACTTGGCGATACCACAATGTTCGCATTACGGTCTTTAGCCTTTATCCTCCAACTTACGTATGCGATACATGGAGCGGTATTACGCCTGCATGGCTCACAAAGAATATTGCCTTGCGGAATTTCGGGTAGCTGCTCACTAACCAAATCTTTATAGGCAGCACTTGTTACCACCCATACATTCTCAGGAACACAAACACCTTCGAATCTGTCGAAAGTTAATTGTAATAAAGAACGACCCGTGCCTAATACGTCTATAAACTGTTTAGGTTTTGATGTTGTGCTCATTGGCCAGAAGCGGCTTCCTACGCCACCGGCCATTATGACTAAATGATTGTTTGAATAAGCCATAAATTTAAAACTAATATAAAAACAGAGACAAAGTTAGTAAAAAAAGAATACTTTATGAAACAAAATACAAAAAAAGGCGGAATTTTTTATTCCGCCTTTAATAATAGCCTATTGTCAACATTGTTGGCAATCATGACATTATGAAACGTAAATTTGGCAAATTATTTGCAATACCAGCTTACAATAGTTTCATATAACTCTTGTTTGCCTGAAGTTTGTTTCGGTTCGCCTACTGTCTTTGCATAAGCAACTACATCTTCAAGTGAAAGTTTGCCTTCCTCAAACTCCTTGCCTTTACCTGAATCAAATGAAGCATAACGCTCCTTAACCATATTGCAGATAGGCGACTTCTCAATCAAGTTAGCTGCATTTTCCAAAGCACGTGCCATTGCATCCATGCCACTGATATGAGCAATGAAGATGTCCTCAAGATCTGTTGAGTTACGGCGAATCTTTGCGTCAAAGTTAGAACCACCATTTCCGAGGCCACCGTTACGTATTATCTGCATCATAGCCTGGGTCAGTTCCCAATTATCAATCGGGAATTGGTCTGTATCCCATCCGTTCTGATAATCGCCACGGTTCGCGTCTATGCTTCCAAGCATTCCGTTGTCCACAGCTACCGCCAACTCGTGGTCGAACGTATGACCAGCAAGTGTAGCATGGTTAACCTCAATATTTACCTTGAAGTCTTTTTCCAGTCCATGAGCACGGAGGAATCCGATAACCGTTTCAGTGTCAACATCATACTGATGCTTTGTCGGCTCCATTGGTTTAGGCTCGATAAGGAATGTTCCGGTAAAGCCTTTAGAACGAGCGTAATCACGTGCCGCCTTCAGCATTGTTGCCAGATGCTCTTTCTCACGCTGCATCTGAGTGTTAAGAAGGCTCATATAACCCTCACGTCCTCCCCAGAACACATAATTTGTTCCACCGAGCTTGATCGTTGCATCGATAGCGTTCTTTATCTGGACTGCAGCACGCGCAACAACGTCGAAATCAGGATTTGTTGCAGCTCCGTTCATGTAGCGCTTGTTTCCGAACACATTAGCGGTACCCCACAAGTTCTTGATATTCGTGCCCTTCATCTTTTCGAGGGCATAATCCGTGATGGCATTCATACGAGCCTCATATTCTTCGATTGTGTCACCTTCATCAACAAGGTCAACATCATGGAAGCAGAAATACTCTATTCCAAGTTTTTCCATAATCTCGAAACCTGCATCCATCTTGTCCTTGGCACGCTCAACTGCATCAGCCTTCTCATCCCAAGGATATACACGGGTACCGCCTCCAAACTGGTCTCCGCTTGCTGCGCCAAGTGTATGCCACCATGCCATCGCAAACTTCAACCAGTCTTTCATTTTCTTACCCATTATAACTTTTTCAGCATCATAATAGTGAAAAGCTAACGGATTTGTGCTGTCGGCACCTTCATACTTGATTTTTCCAATCTGCGGAAAATACTCTTTAGCCATAATAGTTGATGTTTATAGGTTATTAATATTATAAAGTAAAAGTTAGTTTTTTATGTGTAAATCACTTATCGACAGAATTTTGCAGTGTTTCTTTCCATAACGAGTAAGCCTCAAGATATTCATTACGCTTGTTTTCGTCAGGTTCGATAACAGCAAGTTTCTTCAACGTCGCGAAAGCCTCGTTATTGTCCTTGTATATGCCACAACCGATACCGGCTCCCTTAGCCGCGCCTACACTTCCGTCCGTCTCATATAGCTCTATTGTTGCGCCGCTTACGCCAGCAAGTGTATTACGGAAAATGTCGCTAAGGAACATATTAGCCTTACCGGCATGTATCTTTCTGATATCCATGCCCATCTGCTGCATTATCTCCATACCGTAACAGAAGCTGAACACAATGCCCTCCTGAGCCGCACGCATTATGTGTGCCTTGCCATGCTTGTTGAAGTTTACGCCATGTATCGAGCATCCTATCTCCTTATTCTCAAGCACACGTTCAGCACCGTTACCGAACGGGATTATCGTCACTCCATCACTACCGATGGGAACAGAAGCCATCATTTCGTTCATCTCCGAATAAGAAATTCCCTCCGGGGCTACCGTTCTACGTACCCATGCGTTCAATATGCCCGTTCCGTTTATGCATAACAGCACACCGAGACGGTCTGTATCCTTTGTGTAATTTACATGGGCGAATGTGTTTACACGGCTGCGCTTATCATAATTGACGTCACCCAACACACCGTAAACCACACCTGACGTTCCTGCCGTAGAGGCTATCTCGCCCGGATTGAAAACATTAAGGCTTAATGCATTATTCGGCTGGTCACCGGCCCTATAACTTATCGGCGTTCCCTCTTTCAACCCGAGTTCAGCCGCAGCCTCGGCGCTTACTTCGCCTTGAACACTGAAGGTCGGCACTACATCGGCGATGACATCCTTGCTGAATCCATAGTAATCGAGGAGGAAACCGGCTACATCCTTTGCCTTGAAATCCCATAACATGCCCTCGCTGAGTCCGCTGATTGTCGTATTGACAGTACCACTCAACTTCAGGGCTATATAGTCACCGGGAAGCATTATTTTATATATCTTGGCAAACAATTCGGGCTCGTTATCCTTCACCCAAGCCAACTTGGCCGCCGTAAAGTTGCCTGGCGAATTAAGTAAATGGCCAAGACACATGTCCGCTCCCAACTCATGAAAAGCTTTTTCTCCATAAGGAACAGCTCTTGAGTCACACCATATTATAGAAGGGCGCAACACTTGCAAATCCTTGTCTACGCACACCAAACCGTGCATCTGGTATGAAATGCCTATAGCCTTTATGTCGTCACCTTTTACCGAGGCGTCCGCCATTACTTTTTTCAGACTCAACTTGGCATTATCCCACCACATTTGCGGATCCTGCTCAGCCCATCCAGCCTTGACGGCTATGATAGGAGCCTCTTTTTCCGGATAGAATGCGGAAGCCACGCATACGCCGCTGTCTGCATCAACGATTGATGCCTTTACCGACGAGCTGCCCACATCAAAACCTAACAAATATCTTCCTGACATAAAATAATGTTTTTATTAGAATACGTATGGAAAAGCGGTTTCCCTACTCTTCAGCAGCTTGTTTTTTCTTAAAATTCTTAAAATAAGGACAAAGATTTGTCTTCGCAAGTCTTTTCCGCCTCATTTGTTTCCTTCACTTCATCCTTGAAGTCAAAATATAATTGACGGGAAGTGTTGAATAGGTTAATTCGGTAAACGCCACGAACGTCAGTCCGTTCTATAATTGAGTCGGCCGTCCTGCTGTTCCGTTTTAGGAAAGCTGCCACACACCGATGTATTTCGTCATAAGATACAGACTCGAAAAAGTTTGTGTGGTTATTAAATACGTGACGGGCTATTTTCTGTACGCTCAAGCCCTTTGTGCCGGCCTCATTAAGAATAAAAAGAATCTCGCGGTCGTAATTCATAGAATTAGAATAAAGAAGGACCGGTATTATGTTCCGCCGGCCCTTCCCAATATCGGTTCAACAGATTAGGCCAATGTTATCTTGTTGTCTTCGGCCTTAATCTTTCCCTCCTTGAAGAGCCAGCCCATACCGAGCAGAGCCTCTTCTTTTTCAATTTTTGCAGCCTTGGCGATTTCGTCAACGCTAAGAGCCTTTTCAGCTGTGGCCAGAGCCTGGTAAACGTCACCTGCCTTAAAACCTACAGTTTCTGCATTGATTTCAAAAACTACTTTCTTTGCAGTACTCCTCCTTGGTGCTGCCTTCTTTTCAGTCGCAGCCTTGGCGGTTGCGGTTTTCCTTACGGTCTCTTTCTTTTCTGTCATAATCCAAGTAAAAAATCACATTAAAGATTACACTTTAAAACAACATTTTTGTGTCATTTTCGCTGCAAATATAATGTTTTTCTTCTAATTGGAGACACTTTTTCCTGATTAATGTACGGGAAATATGCCTTTTTCTTGACAAAAACTATTTTTCTTGATTTAAGTCAAGCTTTATCTGTAATTCATCAAGTTGTTTCTGGTCAAGGAACGACGGTGCATCAAGCATTACGTCACGCCCGCTGTTGTTTTTCGGGAATGCAATGCAGTCACGGATACTGTCAAGCCCCGCCATTATCGACACAAAGCGGTCGAGGCCGAACGCAAGTCCTGCGTGAGGAGGCGCTCCATACTTGAACGCGTTGATAAGGAATCCGAACTGGGCCATTGCACGCTCTGGCGTAAAGCCAAGGATGTTGAACATCTTTTCCTGCAACTTACCGTCATGTATACGCAGGCTTCCGCCGCCAACTTCGATACCGTTACATACAAAATCGTATGCTTTTGCACGTACCCTTTCGGGATGTTCCTCAAGCAACGGTATGTCATCAGGGTTAGGCATTGTGAACGGGTGGTGGGTGGACATCAGTCGCTGTTCCTCATCGCTCCACTCAAACAGCGGGAAGTCTATGATCCACAGACACTCAAACTTGTCCTTGTCACGCAGTCCGAGCCTGTCGCCCATCTCAAGGCGCAGTGTGCACAGCTGCACTCGTGTCTTGTTTGCGCTGGCACCACTCATAACCAACAGCAAGTCGCCATTACCGGCACCGGTCTTTTCCTTAAGCCGCTGCATAACCTCGGGACTGTAGAACTTATCTATGCTGCTCTTTATGGTTCCGTCTTCATTGAACTTCACCCAAACCAACCCCTTGGCGCCCACCTGAGGACGCTTCACAAAGTCTGTCAGCTGGTCAAGCTGTTTCCTTGTATAGTTGGCACAACCAGGTACACATATTCCGCCTATATATTCGGCCTCGTTGAACACGCCGAACTCTCCCGTACCTTTTAACACGTCCATCAGCTCGATAAACTCCATACCGAACCTCAAGTCGGGCTTGTCGCTACCGAAACGGCGCATTGCCTCGGCCCACGTCATCTGCCGGAGCTTAGCCGGAAGCTCCACACCGCGCACCTCCTTGAACAAATGGCGGCACATGTCCTCGAACAGGTCGATAACATCGTCCTGGTCAACAAACGACATCTCACAGTCTATCTGGGTAAACTCAGGCTGGCGGTCGGCACGCAAATCCTCGTCACGGAAGCACTTGGCTATCTGGAAATAGCGGTCAAAACCACTGACCATCAGCAACTGTTTCAGCGTTTGAGGACTTTGCGGAAGAGCATAGAACTGCCCTGGATTCATACGTGAAGGCACGACAAAATCACGTGCGCCCTCAGGCGTACTACCTATTAATATAGGTGTCTCCACCTCGATAAAGTCTTTCGAGTCGAGGAAGTTACGTATCAGAATTGTCATACGGTGACGCAGCTCAAGATTCTTCCTCACGCAAGGACGGCGCAAGTCGAGATAGCGGTATTTCATCCTTATGTCGTCACCGCCGTCGGTATTATCCTCTATTGTAAACGGAGGGGTTATACTCTCACTCAGCACGTTAAGCTTGCCGACGATTATCTCTATGTCGCCGGTAGGCAGGTTGGCGTTCTTGCTCTGGCGCTCGCTTACGGTTCCTTCCACCTGTATGCAATACTCACGCCCCAACTTGTTAGCTGCCGCGCACAGCTCGGCGTCGTCATTCTCGTTGAATACCAACTGGGTTATGCCGTAACGGTCACGAAGGTCGACAAAAGTCATACCGCCCATCTTGCGGCTACGCTGCACCCATCCGGCAAGTGTAACCTGCTTGCCAGCGTCGCTAAGGCGCAGCTCTCCACACGTATTTGTTCTATACATAAGAAAAACTCAATTACTTATTTTGAAATGCAAAATTACAAAATTTACGTTAACAAGCAAAATTTAAAAGTTAAAATAACTCGTCTTCTACTTTCACACGACACGCAAGGAGTACAGCAATCCCGACCTTCACACACGCTATATTGTACACGTTTAACGGACAGGAACATGCTTGCCGGCTGATGACATTCTGTATGCAGAAAGGCACAATACAGCTACATTCTGATTTGCGTCAACGCGTCATAATTGCCGTATTTTACATTTTCACGTAAGCGGCGGCAAATATCGCATAAAAACGTGTGCAGAATAAACCATCTGAGTACATGCGACTTACGTCACACGGGTACATAAGTGTGCATTATACAGCCAAACACATTGGGCAGAAAAGCCGTCGTTAGCAATGTTGTTGACGGCCTTTAGCACTGCTAAAAGCCTTCGACGGCAAGGCAAAACATGTCCTTCCACGCCATGATTGGCCATGTTTTACATGCTTGAATCCCATCACGCTATACCCGTTCGGAGCTTTTTCGGACGCACAATAGCGGTTGAAGGCGCACAAATGATCCTGTTTCTTACTTTTTGCCGTGCATTTTCGAAATGACATTATGCTATCTTAATTGCCCTGATGGATGTCAGCATGGCATTTGTCAGAATCCGTTTCACTACATATAACATTATTTTGCAGCACGGTTTACTCTACCCGCCAAAAATACATAAATATTTATCGAACATTCGTTTATCTCGACGATTATTTGTATTTTTGCAGGGACTAAGCTGCGCTGGGAATGCCGCACGCGGCACACCTGCCGCTTTCGGCACAGAAGTTATTGCTGCGCAGCGTTTTTGCGCGAAAATAGAATATTGTCTAAGTATGAACGTTTTAGAACTAAGTGAACAGGAAATTGGCAGACGCCAAAGTCTTCAGGAATTGCGCGATATGGGCATTGACCCGTATCCTGCCGCAGAGTATCCCACTAACGCTTTCTCTACCGACATCAAGGCGGAATTCACCGATGACGAGCCACGCCGCGAGGTGTGCATCGCCGGACGCATGATGAGCCGACGGATTATGGGTAAGGCGGCTTTTGCCGAACTGCAAGACTCTAAAGGTAGAATACAGGTATATATCACCCGTGACGACATCTGTCCGGATGAGAACAAGGACTTATATAATAAGGTATTCAAGAAGTTGCTCGACATCGGTGACTTCATCGGTGTAAAGGGCTTCGTGTTCCGTACACAGACAGGCGAGATAAGCGTGCACGCGCAGAGCCTCACGCTGCTGTCGAAGAGCCTCAAGCCGCTGCCGATAGTCAAGTACAAGGACGGAGTGGCGTACGACAAGTTTGACGATCCCGAACTGCGTTACCGACAGAGGTACGTCGACTTGGTGGTGAACGACGGCGTAAAGGACACTTTCATGCAACGTGCCACGGTAATAAGGACTATACGCCGCGTTCTCGACGACGCCGGATATACCGAGGTGGAAACCCCTACCCTGCAGACTATAGCCGGCGGCGCAAGCGCAAGGCCGTTCATTACGCACTTCAATGCCCTTGACACTGACATGTATATGCGCATAGCCACTGAGCTTTACCTCAAGCGTCTTATCGTGGGCGGATTCGAAGGTGTGTACGAAATCGGCAAGAACTTCCGTAACGAAGGCATGGACCGCAACCATAACCCGGAGTTTACCTGCATGGAACTGTACGTTCAATACAAAGACTATAACTGGATGATGTCGTTCACGGAGAAACTGCTCGAGACCGTGTGCATCGCCGTAAACGGCAAGCCCGAACGCGAGATTGACGGCAACATCGTAAGTTTCAAGGCCCCTTACCGCCGTCTGCCGATATTGGACGCGATAAAGGAGAAGACGGGCTACGACCTCAACGGTATGGACGAAGCACAAATTCGTGAGGTATGCAAGAAGCTCAATATGGAGATAGACGACACTATGGGCAAAGGTAAGCTCATAGACGAGATATTCGGAGAGTTCTGTGAGGGCACATTCATACAGCCGACGTTCATCACTGACTATCCCGTGGAGATGTCACCGCTGACAAAAATGCACCGCTCAAAACCCGGACTGACCGAGAGATTCGAGCTTATGGTCAACGGCAAGGAGCTTGCCAACGCATATTCAGAGCTTAACGACCCTATCGACCAGGAAGAACGCTTCAAGGAGCAAATGCGACTGGCGGACAAGGGCGACGACGAGGCGATGATAATAGACCAGGACTTCCTGCGCGCATTGCAGTACGGCATGCCGCCGACAAGCGGCATTGGCATAGGTATTGACCGCCTTGTAATGCTCATGACCGGCAAGACATATATACAGGAAGTGCTCTTCTTCCCGCAAATGCGCCCCGAGAAAAAGGCTCCTAAGAGCAGCGTACAGGAATGGGCGGCAATCGGAGTGCCAGAAGAATGGGTACCCGTACTGAACAAATGCGGCTATTACCTCATATCAGACATAAAGGACGTTAACCCGCAAAAGCTACAAATGGACGTATGCGGAGTGAACAAAAAATATAAATTAGGCTACGACAACCCGAAAGTTGAAGTGTTTGCCGAATGGATAGAAAAGTCAATGCATAATTCATAATGCACAATCCACAATCAGGACGGGCTACATATTGTCCCGCGCCCGATTATGGACGGGAATGGAAAATCAGCTCACCTAACGGAGAGCCGGTTATGAATTATGAGTCGTGAATTATGATTTAAAGAAATGTTCGATTGCGGAAGAATAGCCATAATAGGCGGCGGCAGCTGGGCTACGGCCATTGCCAAAATAGTAGTGGCGCATACCCATCATATCGGATGGTACATGCGCCGCGACGACCGCATTGAAGACTTCAAGCGGCTGGGGCACAACCCGGCATATCTTACGAGTGTGCGCTTTAACATGGAGGAAATCACCTTCGCCAGCGACATCAACAAAATAGTGCAGGCGTATGATACGCTTATATTCGTAACCCCGTCAGCATATATCAAGAACCACTTGAAAAAGCTGAAGACGCGCATAAAAGACAAGTTCGTGGTAACGGCCATAAAAGGCATAGTACCTGACGACAACCTTATCTGCTCGGAGTATTTCCACCAGGTTTACGACATCCCTTACGAAAACCTTGCATGCCTTGGAGGCCCGTCACACGCTGAGGAAGTGGCGTTGGAACGCCTATCCTACCTCACCGTAGCGTGCAGCGACAGGGACAAGGCCCGGGCATTCTCGGATGTTCTGGCATGCGACTATATCAAGACTAAAATCAGTTCGGACGTAGTGGGGATAGAATACGCCTCGGTATTGAAGAACGTATATGCCATAGCTGCCGGCATTTGCAACGGGCTGAAGTACGGCGATAACTTCATGGCTGTGCTTATGGCAAATGCGGTGCAGGAAATGTCGCGCTTCCTCACGTCGGTGTATCCGCTCGACAGGAACATTACCGACTCGGTGTATCTCGGCGACCTGCTCGTTACTGGATACTCTAACTTCTCGCGCAACCGCACCTTCGGAACGATGATAGGCAAGGGCTACAGTATCAAGAGCGCACAGATAGAGATGGAGATGATAGCGGAAGGATATTTCGGCACGAAGTGCATGAAGGAAATCAACAGGCACAGCCATGTCAACATGCCTATCCTTGACGCTGTGTACAACATCCTGTATGAGCGCATTTCGCCACAAATCGAGATTAAGTTACTAACCGATTCTTTCAGATGAAAAGAATCATAACACCTTACAAACAATGAAAAATATCACATTAGACGTATCGAAGGCCGTCCAATTCCTCGCCGAAGGGACGGTGAAGGCTTATGAGCCGAAAGTGAAGGCAGCACAAGAGGCACTCGAGAACGGCACTTGCCCGGGCAATGATTTCCTGGGTTGGCTTCACCTGCCGTCGTCCGTCACCCCCGAATTCCTGCGTGAAATACAAGACTGTGCCGACACTTTGCGTGCCGAGTGCGAAGTCGTTGTAGTAGCCGGAATAGGCGGAAGTTACCTTGGAGCCCGCGCCGTAATCGAGGCATTGGGCAATTCGTTCGCATGGCTCGTAGCCGACAAGAGTAATCCCACGATACTTTTTGCAGGCAACAATATTGGAGAGGACTATCTTGCCGAGCTTACCGAATACCTTAAAGGCAAGAAGTTCGGTGTTATCAACATATCTAAATCCGGAACGACAACGGAAACCGCGCTGACATTCCGCCTGCTCAAGAAGCAATGCGAGGAGCAGCGTGGCAAGGAAGCAGCCAAGAAAGTCATCGTGGCTGTTACCGACGCGACAAAAGGCGCGGCACGCGCTGCTGCCGACAAGGAAGGTTACAAAACATTCGTAATACCCGACAACGTGGGCGGACGCTTCTCTGTGCTTACCCCTGTAGGCCTTCTGCCTATCGCTTGCGCTGGATTCGACATAACCAAACTCATTGCAGGTGCCGTAGATATGGAGCATGCATGCGGCAAGGACGTGCCATTTGAGGAGAACCCAGCAGCCGTTTACGCAGCCGTACGCAACGGACTTTACGACCAGGCAGGCAAGAAAATCGAAATTATGGTCAACTACCAGCCGAAACTGCACTACATGAGTGAGTGGTGGAAGCAGCTTTATGGCGAGAGCGAGGGCAAGGACGGCAAGGGTATATTCCCTGCTTCATGTGACTTCACGACCGACCTGCACTCTATGGGACAATGGATACAACAGGGTGAGCGCTCGATATACGAGACCGTGATAAGCATTGAGAAACCTAACAGAGAGTTGCTCTTCCCCAACGACGAGGAGAATCTTGACGGATTGAACTTCCTTGCTGGCAAACGCGTTGACGAAGTAAACAAGATGGCCGAACTGGGTACGCGCCTCGCACACGTAGACGGCGGAGTGCCAAACATTCGCATTTCTGTGCCAGAACTTAACGAGTACTACCTCGGACAGCTTATCTATTTCTTCGAGATAGCTTGCGGCATCAGCGGCAATGTACTGGGTGTCAACCCGTTTAACCAGCCTGGAGTGGAGGCATACAAGAAGAACATGTTTGCCCTGCTCGACAAACCAGGCTACGAGGCTGAGAGCAAAGCGATAAAGGAAAGACTCGAAAAAGAAAAGTAAAGCTCTTTTAGCTGTAAAGGAGCGATGAATGAAGGAGTAAGTAGAAATGCCTTGCAAACCGCGACAAACGCAGCCGGCAAGACAAATCTACCTACTCCTTCAATCTTTGTGGATTACTTATGACACCCATAACACTAACAAACAAAAACGTAAAGACTATGCACAACGAAGTGAACGAATACGCCATGAGCCACGGTCTCGAGACGTTCCGACCGCGCGCGGTGCTCTTCGATATGGACGGAGTGCTCTTCGACAGCATGCCCAACCATGCCCGCAGCTGGCACGAGTCGATGGCCACGTTTGGTCTCGACATGGCGCCCGAAGAGGCATATACGTACGAAGGTATGCGCGGCGTTGAAACCATCAAGCTGCTGGCCAGACAACAGTGGGGCCGCGAGATAACCGACGAGGAGGCGCAGAGGATGTACGACGTCAAGTCGGACATGTTCCGCCATTGTCCCAAAGCCACGAAAATGCCGGGCGTGGAGCAGCTCATGCACAAGATCAAGGCTATGGGTATGAAGATTGCAATAGTCACAGGCAGTGGACAGCGAAGCCTGCTGGACAAACTCGAGGAAGAATTCCACGGACTGGTGAGCAAGGAACTGATAGTGACAAGTTTCGACGTCGAACACGGCAAACCATCTCCAGAACCTTACCTACGCGGTCTGGAGATGGCTGAAATACAGCCCACAGAGGGCATTGTGGTAGAGAACGCTCCGCTGGGAGTACGCTCGGCCGTGGCGGCAGGAATATTCACGATAGCCGTCAACACGGGGCCACTACCCGACAAGGCTCTCGCCAGCGAAGGCGCCAACCTCGTGTTCAAGAATATGCCAGCACTGTGTGACGCATGGGAGACGCTATTTAAATGACATACAAGCAGATTCCATCTATCCACAACACGCAATCCACCAGGCCAATTACTATGCCATGCCATGAAAAACGGGCGGCGCCCACTCTTGCGAACACCGCCCGGAGAATATACATAGTCACGGAATATCACGCCACACGCTAATATTCCGGAGGCAAGTCGTTAAGCTGCGCCTTGGTGAACACAGGCCCGTCCTTGCACACATAGAGCTTACCAACGTTGCAGCGGCCACACTTGCCAAAGCCGCACTTCATGCGGTTCTCCAGCGTTGTGTATATGTCGCCGTCGGCAAAACCGAGCTTTTCAAGCACGGGAAACGAGAACTTGATCATCACCGGCGGGCCGCACACAACTGCCACGGTATTCTCGGCAGACGGTGCCACCTGCTCGAGCACCGTTGGTGTAAAGCCTACACGGCCCTGCCAGTCGGGCGTTTCGCCGCCTGGGTCAACCGTCGTTATCATGTTGACGTCAGGCCGCGCTGTCCATTCCTTAAGCTTATCCTTGTAGACAAGGTCATTAACAGACTTCGCACCGTAAATAATAGTAATGTCTCCGAACTTGTCGCGCATGTCGAGAGCGTTCTCAATAACGCAGCGCATAGGAGGCAATGCTATTCCGCCAGCAACGAACAATAGGTTCTTGCCCGTCCACTGCTCTATCGGGAAAGAATTGCCAAACGGCCCGCGAAAGCCCATCGTGTCTCCCTCTTCAAGTTTCGACAGCCCCGTCGTAACGCGACCAGCCCTGCGGAAAGTACACTCGATATATTCTTTTCGCGTCGGCGGAGAGGCAATGCAAAACGTACATTCACCCTCGCCAAAAGCTGAATACTCGGCAAACTGCCCAGCCCTGAACGCGAAAGCCTGGCCCTCTGCCTCATCCTTGAACTTCAGGCGGAAAGTCTTGACCCCCGGCGCCTCGTCGATAATCTTCGCTATCTCCATTCGATAGGGAAGATATATATTTGTGTTACTCATGTTCTGCAATGGATTTTAAGTGTTCTGAAATATTCATGTCCACGGGGCACGCCCTCGAACAGCGTCCACACCCTGTACAGCCGACCTCGCCCAACTTTTCGGGAATATACGAGAACTTGTGCAGTACGCGCTGACGCCAGCGCGTGGCCTGAGTAGGCCGCGGATTATGACCTGACGTATGCTGAGTGAACATGCCAAAACCACACGAATCCCAACAACGTATGCGACGGCCACGCTGTCCGTGCGCATCTTCCTGGATATCAAAGCATGTACACACAGGACAAACGAAAGCGCATGCGCCACAGCCCAAGCAGCGCTCCGACTGTTCCTTCCACATCGGGCTGTCGAAAGCATCCCTCAACTTCTCGCGTACCTCCTCCATACTGAAACTACGCTTCACGTCGGCCAGGTATTTCGACTTATCGACATCATCGGCCACTCTCGCACCACTCAAGTACCTTCCGGCCAGCTCCTCGCCCTTGTCCGTAATAACCTCCACCAACACTCCGTCGTCACCTAACAGCGTAACCTGTATGTCACTACCGTCGGTCCCGCCCGGACTGCCGCCTACCGACGTGCAGAAACACGAGCCGTCACTTTCGCTACAACTAAACGTTACTATCGTAATGCGCTTACGCCTTTCCTCGTATATCGTGTCGTCATAGTCACGGGTGAAAACCTCCGTCACCTGACGGAAAGCCCTTGCGTCACACGGGCGCGTCTTCCACACTATTGTCTCGGGATACTTGCTCGTATCAGCACTCTTCAATTCAACGTCCTTACCCGACTTACAGTAAGAGAACAGAACCTCTGCCAGAGGAAATACGATTCTTTTAGCCGACTGCGTCGTCTGCACGTAATCCTCAGCCACGGTATCACCCGGAGCCAGCAGCTTAAAGTCTACCTGCACCCCTAACCTTATCGGCGCGAAGATACGACGACCGTCGTGCCTCATGTCTTCGAGCCATTTACCAAGCTCTTCCTTGCTTATATGTAGATTTGCCATTGTCTAATTGCTGAATTAACGAATAAAATCTTCCTTGTCGCCGGCATTGAAAGTAGACAGCACGTTACCATGGTCCATAACGCTGCCAGGCGCTACACCGAACTCATCTTGTATATCCTCGGCCAGACTCAAGGTAAGAAGATGGATTGGTATGCCCATCGGACACGCCTCCTTACATGCCCCGCACGAGACGCAACGACCGGCCATATGCATCACGCGGCTTATCTGCCATTCCATGCTGCCTAACGGGCTGGCCCACGGCTGTATCCATTGCGGACAGTTATTGTCAACGATACAACGCGTGCAATAACACAGAGGACAAGCCGCACGGCACGCATAACACTTGATACACTTTGACATTTCGTTTACCCAAAACTGCCAACGCTCCTCACGGCTCATAGCCTTGAGCCTGGCACGAAGCTCAGCCTCCTTGCCGGAGATATCCAGCGGATTATCGGCCAACACTTTCTCCATTTCCTCAACAGAATCAAGCGCTACACAGTCGTCACCATTACCATCCCTGACGATGGCTGTAATCCCGTCACTCAACTGGTTTTCCATAGCAAGCTGCACTATTGTGCGCAATACGGACAAAGTTGCCGTTACGGCTATTTTTTCTCCCGCAACAATCTCGGGTTTTGTAAGATATACCGCTATGTTGTTCTTACAATCATCGTTAAGCACGAGCCGACTACAATCCTCCGGCTTCCTACAGAAGAACGGACGCAATTTTCCGTTGCCCTGCTCGTATCCTATCAATAATGTTGCCGTACCTTCATTAAACAAATTAACGGCAATATCTTTCAGATTACTCATTTTCAACCTCCTTTCCAAGATAATCGGCTACTTTCTTATACTCAGTGTACGGCCCTAATTCACGTATTGTTGCCACCGTATCATTAACCAAATCGGCCCATTTTGCGCCCTCGGCAGCCGATACCCAAGAATAACGGATACGCCGTATATCAATACCCAAAGTATCCAACAGGCCACGGAATACCATCCATCTGCGGCGTGCATGGAAATTACCAGAAGTATAATGGCAGTCGTTAGGATGGCAACCGGAAACAATTATACCGTCGGCACCTCCGGCAAAAGCCTTCAACAGTAGCATAAAATCAATACGCCCAGTACACGGAAACCTTACAATTCTTACGTTCGTGGCATATTTTAATCTGCTCGTGCCTGTAAGATCGGCACCCGCATAGGTACACCAGTTACAGACAAAGGCTATTATGCGTGGTTCAAATGCTGAATTACTATCGTTGCTCATAATTTTTTCATCTATTCGTTTGTGGTTTCAAGTAGCGCCTCCACCTCTGCAAACATCTGCTGATTGGAGAATCCTTGCAGGTCAATCGACTTGGAACGGCAGAATGCCACACAAGTACCGCATCCCTGGCAGAGACCCGGATTAACCTTGGCCACTACTTTAATAACATTTCCCTTACGGTCTTTTATCTCTTCGCGCTCTATAGCCTGGTACGGACATGCGGTCTGGCACATGAAGCAACCAACACAAGTACTGAACACAGGAGGAGCGCAACGGTTGACTACCGCTATTAACGGCTCGCGGACAAGATCAGGTTGTGAGAACAGCGCAGCAACTTTAGCAGCAGCACCAGATGCCGTAGCCACAGTCTCTGGAATATCTTTCGGAGCCTGGCACGCACCGGCAAGGAATATTCCGGCAGTATTAGTCTCGACAGGACGCAATTTCGGATGAGCCTCGGCAAAGAATTTATACGGATCATAAGATATGTGAAGCTTTTGGGCCAGCTCCTCCGCACCTTTATTCGATACGCCTGCCGTTGCAAGTACAACCATGTCGGCCTCTATTTCCACAGGTGTGGCACCAAGCAATGTATCAACACCTTTTACTATAAGTTTGCCGTCTTTCTCATACACACGGGCTACACGTCCACGCACATAGTTGACGTGATCCTCGTCAATGGCACGGCGTACGAACTCCTCATAATTCTTTCCACCTGCACGTATATCCATATAAAATACGTATGACTCGCCATCGTGCACCTTATGTTGGTAAAGCATGGCATGCTTTGCAGTGTACATACAACATATTTTCGAGCAATAAGGTATGCCTTTTGCCGGATCGCGTGAGCCACAACAAGCGATAAACACAATCTTCTTGGGAACAGTCCCGTCCGACGGGCGGCGTATCTCGCCAAGTGTAGGACCAGAAGCAGAAGCAAGACGTTCAAACTGCAAACCTGTTATGACATCCGCGTAACGGCCATAACCATACTCGGGGAAGAAGTCCGTTCCAAGCACATTAAAACCGGTCGTAACGACAACGGCACCCACTTGTTCAGTTATAATACGATCCTCCTGGCCGAAACGGATGGCATGCGTAGGACACACCTTCTCGCAAACGCCACACTTTCCCGTACGATAATGCATGCAATGTTCCTTGTCTATGACAGGCTTATTGGGCACGGCCTGTGGAAACGGCACATATATAGCAGTACGCTTGCCCAATCCTTCGTTAAATTCGCTCGGGATTTTCTTTTGCGGGCATTTCGTAGTACAAAGTCCGCAACCGGTACAAACACTCTCGTCTATACTCTTGGCTTTAAGCCTTATTTTAGCTTCGAAATTACCAATAAACCCGCTCAACGACTCAAGCTCCGCATAAGTGTACAACGTTATGTTGGGATGTTGCGCCACTTCAACCATTCGTGGCGTAAGGATACACTGCGAACAGTCCAGCGTCGGGAATGTCTCTGACAACTGTGACATGTGTCCGCCGATTGAAGGCTCCTTCTCTATCAATATTACTTTATGCCCACTGTTGGCTATATCGAGGCTCGCCTGGATTCCGGCTATACCGCCACCGATAACAAGAGCTTTTTTCGTTATAGGCACATGGATAGGCGTCAGCGGTGTGTTTCTGCGTACCTTCTCAACCAATCCGTGCACTATCTCTATCGCCTTTTGCGTCGTTTCCTCACATTTTGGGTGAACCCATGAGCAATGTTCGCGCAGATTGGCTATTTCACACAAATAAGGATTCAAACCAGCCTCGGCACAAGCCCTGCGGAATGTAGGTTCATGCATACGCGGAGAACAGGCACCGATTACAACGCCGTCAAGTCCATGCTCCTTTATGGCATTCTTAATCAATGACTGCCCTGGATCTGAGCACATGTATTTATAATCGGTAGCAAACGCCACTCCCTCCATGTGCCCCGCGGCTTCCGCTACCTTGGCACAATCAACGGTAGCGCCAATGTTTTCACCGCAATGGCATATAAATACTCCTATTTTTGACATAAATTATTCTTTTTGACACAGCAAAATAGCACATAATATCAGTCCTTGCCAACGATTATGAACCGTCGAAAAACATACCATGTTCTATTTGCCGTGATTCATGAACTAAAATTTTACTTCAACTATGTGACGTTGCAAACCGAGTGCTTTCGGTGACAAGCCGAGTGCCAAGCCTATTGCCTGGGTTATATAAACAACCGGGATATCCACAGGTTCCTCAAGGCATTTGTTTATGGCCTTACGCCGCATGTCAAGATTTGAATGGCACATCGGACACGCTACAATTATTGCCTCTGCGCCACGGTCAGACGCGTCTTTCACGATATTAGCCGACAGCTTTCCAACCAAGTCCGTACGCGATATTGAAAGCCCGGCGCCACAGCATTCGGTCTTGAAGGCCCAGTCTATCGGCTCCGCGCCAAGAGCAGCCATTAACTTATCCATACTCCGCGGATCTTCCAAGCGGTCAAATCCGAGCACCTTATGCGGCCTCACAAGCAGGCAACCGTAATAGCACGCTACACGGTGCGCAAACTTATCCGTTATCTTTGAAGGCAATATGTCGGCGGCGTATTTATCAAGATACTGCAACACATTCAGAATCTTGACATGACCCGAATACTGCATTCCAACGGCATGCCTTATACGGTCTGCCATTGCCTCATCTGCTGCCAGTTCGTAAGCAGCCATGCTGAGCCTGTTATAACACGACGCACAGGGAACTACCACCTCGTCAAACCCTTGCTGTTCAGCAAGCGCCAGAACCCTTGCGGGCAGTGCCAGCGACAATTCCTTGCTCATAGAATGGGCAGCCGTGGCGCCACAACAGTTCCAGTCCTTAATCTCCGTCAGTTCAAGCCCCAGCGCCGACGCGACAGCCCTAACCGACTCATTATATTCACGGGAAGTGCCATTCAGCGAACACCCCGGATAGAATCCTATTTTCATATTACACGTATTTTAGTTAACAAGTTGCAGCAAGACATTCTGCCCGGAACCCACCCAAAGGGAAATGTAGGGCTACGAAACAACCGCTTGCCTGTCATTGGGCATCCTCTTAGCCGAATCAACATGCATTGCCTGCACTTTAAATTAGCCCGAGAGCTTATTTCTTGTCTATGGTATTAGCGAAAATCCTGCCCACTTTCTTTGCGTTATCTTTCAGGCATTCAGGCTTAAGCCCTAATTTACCCTTGGCCATCATCGTAGGTGCGATGTCTACATCCTGCATCAGATTCATCGTGCGCATTTTATATTCCGCTACAAGTCCTATTTCATATAGACGCCCCGTACGCTTCACGCAGTCAAGGAACGACTTGTGAAACGCCAATATGTTCCGTGCCTTATCGTTAACCATGTCTTCCTTGCGCGAGCGTTCGCGAAGGTAATCCATGACAGCAGGCAAGTCTATCTCCATAGGACAACGTGCGACGCAGTTCTCGCAACTCAGGCATAGCCATATTGTCTCCGATCCAAGCACACGCCTGTCATTGGCCTCCGTACCAGTCTGCAAGAGCCTCATCAGGAAACTTGGAGGTATATCCATATCTGCCGCCAACACACATCCGGCAGTACACTTGCCGCACTGGTAGCAACGCGTCACGTCCACTCCGGTACTTGCGGCCAAGTCAGTAGATAATTTCTTTTTCTCTTCCATTTATGTCAAATATAATTATTCCATAAATATATCGTGTTTTTCCATGCTCTCTTGCGAGCACAGGATTCTTCTGTTTTCAGCGTTTGTTTTAGTTCTGTCACTGCTGAGCGTTCAGTCGAAGGCATTTATATGCCTTGCCGCACGCAAAGTCAGGAGACATGTTTTTTCGTAGTCACTTCCGGCATATAACAATGCAACCATAACTGTGCCAAGCATTGCCACGAACATATTTTATCCCAAGGCCAAAGACATGACACACACATTGCACCTCTTCCAAAATGTCAATCTATTTACGACGTATTAGTTTTCCAAAGTCTAAGTTCTCTCCTGCAAAATTCATTGCAAATATATACATTTTTTTCAAAACGAATACCTACAACTGATTATTTTATCATTTTTTATCTCCATTTTCTTGAATCTTAATACCTATTTCTCATTATGCGGGATATCCAGGCAAAAAGTCCGCATGTAAGGCAAAAACGGTATCCGTGCCACGCTGCCAACAAGATAAAAGACCACAAGAAACGGGCAATCATTGTAAATATCGGTATGCGTTAAGCTTCCATTCCGGCCGTCAGAACTATTCCCGTTATGGCACTTTTTACGGGACATGATAAAATATGTAAGCGCAAACGGCACAAATCCTTTCAGACCGAAACCTCAAGATGGACACAGAAGATTGATTATAATCAAAATAACAGTATAGAGTTACAAAAACGAAAGGCCGTGTATTAGCTTTCAATACACGGCCTTTCACTAGCCGATTTACGGTCTTTTATATGTCAGGTTAAAAGCGCCGGATGATTAATATAAATATAATTCATCAGGCAAGAAGCCCTGCCACATGCCGGATGTAGTACGCATTACCTGTTCTTGTGCCGTACATACCAGTTATGAGTAAAACCCAAATACATAATCAATGCAAGGCACGAAACCACGATTGACAAGATCACTGTGCCATACCTGTCACCATACGTGCAACCGTAACCGACGGACATGCCGAGCGACAGTCCCAACTCCCATCCTAAAAAGAATGTACTCTGTGATGTGCCACGCCTGCAATGCGGACTGAGTTTTATGAAAAACAACAGGAAACGCGCTCCTATTATCCCTACTCCGCACCCGATAAGGACGGGCGACACCAGCGTAGCGGCGCCCCGGTTGCCTGACAGCATGAGCAACAATGCCGCCAGCATAAATATAAGTCCCGTAGTAATCTCGCTCTTCAGGTCGGCATTGACGAAAACAAAACGTCCCGCAAGCAAAGCAAGGAAGAATCCGAGTATCATCATTGCATAAAAACTTGCATCGTGCTCAATAGAAAGGAGCATGCCAACCACTGTGGTAACAAGTAACAGATTGATAAAAAGCCACTTACCTTGAGATAGGAAAAACCTGTCTGCAGACACATGGCGGACAACGTCTTCAGGAGCCTTGAACGGGAATTTTACCGAGAATATGAACACCACGGCCAATACGCAAAGGCCTGCCCCTACAATCATGACCGTTCCGAAATCGGCGTAAGGCACCAATACCAACGCCGCTAACGGGCCTAACGCCAAGGCAAGACGCGAAAACCATGCCGCCGAATGGTTGGCTTCTGTACGCTGGAACGACTCGCACGTATCTATTATCAACGTGCTTGACAGAACCATCTGCCCAAGTCCGAATACCGCTCCCTGTACAAACCGTATGGCTGTTACGATCAGTAAACCGTCGGCCTGAAGCATGGCGCTGCCATCAAGCCATGATAATAAATAAAGACACACAGCCAGGACCAGCACCGAAAAGATGCACACCATGTTGCGGCGGTAACGCTGTACAAGGTACGAGCAGAAACAACCGAGCGCGAATATGCCCATACCGGGAGCACCGACGGCCACTGCCGCAATCCCCGGCGTACATCCTGTAGCCGACATCAGCCATCCCGGCAGCAAAGGCAACTGTATGTACATGGCCATCGTGACGAGCAAATTGGCCGTTGCCATCAACCAAAAGTCACGGTGCCATAACTTCACATGCACTGGAGTGTTCTGGGTGTACATCAGTATGACTCGTTTTCATTAGGGAATGTCGAATCCTTTACGTCCGTAACATACTGTCCGATAGCGTCAGTCATCACGGTGTTAAGGTCAGCATAACGGCGTAGGAAACGTGGGTTAAAGCCCTTGGTCATACCGAGCATGTCGGCCACGACAAGTATCTGGCCGTCCGTACCGGCACCGGCACCAATGCCGATAGTCGGCACTGTAAGCTCTTTTGAAACCCGAGAGGCAAGCGCCGCCGGTACTTTTTCCAGCACGACACTGAAACATCCCGCCTCGTCGAGCAGCCTTGCATCAGCCAAAAGCTTTTCCGCCTCGGCATCGTCTTTGGCACGCACGGCGTAAGTTCCGAATTTATTGATACTCTGCGGAGTCAATCCAAGATGTCCCATAACGGGAATGCCTGCATCGAGAATACCCTTTACCGTGTCGATTATCTCGGCTCCGCCTTCAAGCTTCAACGCATCGCAACCACTTTCCTTCATGATTTTTATGGCGTTCTTGACACCTTCCTTGCGGTCAACCTGATAACTGCCGAATGGCATGTCGCATACGACAAGAGCACGCTTCACGCCGTTTACCACCGACTTTGCGTGGTAAATCATCTGCTCCACGGTCATAGGCAAGGTCGTGCCGTTGCCGACCATTACGTTCGAAGCTGAATCACCGACCAGAATACCGTCAACTCCAGCCCCGTCGACAATGCTTGCCGTGGTATAATCATAAGACGTAAGCATTGAGATTTTCTCGCCACGCTGTTTCATCTCAACGAAACGGTGCGTGGTAACTTTCCTTGTGTCACTAACTAAATATCCGGACATCGTTTTCTCTTTTAGTAATTTAAAATATTAAAAGCATGTCCGGCACGCATGCCGGACAATTGTTATTAAAAACTTATAGTTAAGAAAATATCAATTAAGGTTTGCCAACATTCCACTCAACCTGTTGTAGTCAAGCTCCATAAAATCCGGCACCACGCAATCAGCATATGGCTTTATCGCCTCAGCCGCATTGGTCGTTGACAGTCCGATTACGGCCATGCCAGCCGCACGTCCGGATTTCAATCCGTTAAAACTATCCTCGAATACCACGCATTCGTCACGGGTTACGCCGAATGTGGCCGCTCCCTTTAGATAACAGTCAGGGTCAGGCTTGCTCCTTTCAAAGTCTTCCGAAGTCAGAATAGCGTCAAAAAGAGCCTTGAATTCCTTGCGCGCTGCATACACAGAGTTCATCTTTGCCTGGTTTGAGCTTGTAACCACGGCTGTCTTAACGCCGTTACGACGCAAGTCAGAGACAAAATCAAGAAAACCGGCAACATACTCGAACTTCATGTTACGTTCGAATTCGTCAAGCCTGCGTATGATTACAGAATGCTCGTCCTTCATGTCCGAAAAATAATTATCGAGTATCTGGACCAGCGTCTGTCCCTTTATCTTGTCTTCAAGCCCGGGTTTGTCAGGATGATAAAACCGGCACTGCTCACCCCAGAAAACAGAATACTGCCCTTCTGTGTCAAATACGACGCCGTCCAAATCAAAAAGCGCCGCTCTTAATAACCTTTTTGTCATGATAATATTGATTTGCGCTGCAAAATTAATCATTTTATAAAATAAAACATAAAATCCTTGTGACTTTCCTCCTTTTCAAGTAATTTTGCAAATAAAAATACATTAATTAAATATGAAAAAATCAACTATTATAATCATATTTTCCATTTTTGCCATGATAATGGCCACATCATGTGGAGGAAAGTTCAACAATGGCGGAAATGGAACCGACAGTCTTGTATTCGACAGTATAAAAGTGGACTCGACGTTATGGCTTACCGAAGACACGGCGGGGCCACGTTGCCATGTCAGCCTCAGCCTGACTTACGCTAAAGGCAAGAATGCCGATTATATAAATGACTCAATCATCCGTTCCGGCATTTTAAGTCCTGACTACTTCTCTATAACTTCACAAAAGCTAACGCCGCAAGAGGCAGCAGATTCTTTTGTGACAAGATATCTTGACGAGTACAAAACATCTTACGGAGAACTTTACAAGGCCGATAAATCTCACGGTGCGTCCTACAATTGCGAATATCTGGTAAAAACATACGTGCTCCAGGACAACGACAAGTATTATACATACATTGCCAACATCTATAACTACGGTGGCGGCGCGCACGGCAGCTCCATAGTTGTAGCCAGAAACGTTGATACTAAAAGCGGGAAAATCGTATCCCTTAAAGATATCTTTGTGCCTGAATATGAACAAGAACTTAACAATCTCATAATAAATGCCCTCTGTGAAAAATATAACACGGAAAATATTGAAGGTCTACACGACAAAACAATATTCTTGGGCATAGACGTTTACCCGTCGGATAACTTCATTTTGGGAGAAGACGACATTACGTTTATTTATTCTCCTGATGAAATCGCAAGTCACGCCGAAGGCGAGATAAGGGTTAAAATAAGCAACGATACCCTTGAGAAATTATTAAGAAAATAAACTGATATGGACATAATATTAAAATATTTTCCTGAACTTACTGACATACAGCGCGGCCAATTCGCTGCGCTGTATGACTTATATCACGAATGGAACAGCAAAATAAACGTTATATCTCGTAAGGATATTGACTCACTTTACGAGCATCATATTCTGCATTCGCTCGCGATAGCAAAAATAATAAAGTTCAGGCCGGGAACAAAAATTCTCGACCTTGGGACAGGAGGAGGTTTTCCAGGTATACCTCTTGCCATAATGTTTCCCGAAACAAGCTTTAAGCTAATTGACGGAACAGGCAAAAAAATCCTCGTAGTCAAGGAAATTTCAAAAGCTATCGGCCTGGAGAATTGTGTAGCTGAACAACTTAGGGGAGAAAACGAAACGGGCAAATATGATTTCGTGGTAAGCCGTGCGGTAATGCCCTTGCCCGATCTTGTCAGGCTCGTAAAGAAAAACATTGCCAAGCAACAACACAACTCCTTGCCTAACGGGCTATTGTGCTTGAAGGGAGGAAACGTAAACGAAGAGATAAAACCGTTCAAACACATCACTGACGTAACGGATATAGGAACATTCTTTACAGAAGAATGGTTCAAGCAAAAATACCTCATTTACGTTCCTTTATAATTAACCGTAGAACCTGTAAACACCAGAATCATGCTTGATATACAGCGCTTTGTCTGCAACATGTTCCAAGAGAATTGCTATGTTGTAAGCGACGAGACTAAAGAATGTGTCATTATTGACTGTGGCGCATTTTTTGAAGAGGAAAAAATAGCAATTTATAATTATATAAATGACAACAACCTGCCCCCCAAGCACTTATTGTGTACACACGGGCATGTTGACCATAACTTCGGCAATAAATTCATTCTTGACAAATTTGGATTACGGCCTGAAATCAGTGAAGCCGACAAACCGTTAATGAATAATCTCGGAAAACAGGCAAAGGCTTTTACGGGCGAAGATTGCGGTAACGACTTTCCCGAAATAGGAAGGTTTTATGAAAACGATAAAACAATTACATTTGGCAACCACGAATTCGCCATTATACCAACACCTGGACATTCGCCAGGGTCGGTTTTCATCTATTGCAAAGATGAATCAGTAGCTTTCTCGGGCGATACACTCTTCAAATTGAGTATCGGACGTACGGATCTGCAATTAGGGAACTACGAAGACATCATTGAAAGCCTCCATTCCATTGCGAAAGTACTGCCGGCAGACACAACGGTTCTACCCGGTCATGGAGAACATACAACCATTGGATATGAGGTGAAGTTCAATCCTTACCTGAAAACAGGAAGCCTGCGATGACCGAAAAAATAATAATGGGTATCGACCCCGGCACTAACGTTATGGGCTATGGCTTGATAAAAGTAAAGGGCAACAAAGCGTCAATGATGGCCATGGGGGTAATCGACATGCGCAAGATGCATGACCCGTATTTGCGTCTGGGGCGGATTTTTGAACGCGTCACAAGCCTTATAGATGAATTTTTACCTGACGAGATGGCCATTGAAGCCCCATTTTTCGGCAAGAACATACAATCGATGCTAAAACTCGGGCGCGCACAAGGCGTGGCGATAGCAGCCGCGATACATCATGATATTCCAATACACGAGTACGCTCCAATGAAAATAAAGTTGGCATTGACAGGACAAGGACTTGCTTCAAAAGAACAAGTGGCTGGAATGTTGAAACGCCTGCTAAACATCAAGGATGACGACATGACACCATTTCTCGACGCTACTGACGCATTAGCTGTGGCGTATTGCCATTTCATGCAGGCAGGAACACCCGTCAACGATGTAAAATACGGCAGTTGGAAAGACTTTGCCAACAAGAACAAGGACAGGATAAAATGCAACGGATTATAAGTATTAAAGACGGGGTGACACGAATGCCATCATGGAGAATGGCAGAACCTGTCAATTTCGAACTTTGCGACGGAGAGCATATCGCGATAATCGGACCTAACGGAGGCGGAAAGTCCATGTTCACGGACATTATTACCGGTAGCCATCCGATTATTGGAAACGGCATTGAATATGACTTTTCGCCAAGCGACAAAACGCTCGTTTCAGACAACATCAAGTATATCGCCTTCAAGGATTCATACGGAGACAAGGACGGAACATACTATCTGCAACAACGGTGGAACCAGCACGACATCAGCGAAGACACCCCAACCGCTGGTGACTTGCTTGAAGAAGCCTTCCTGCTAACCGGAGACGACACGGCTGAACGTCGTGAGTTACAGAGCCATTTGTACTCTGTTTTCCACATTGAACATACGCTTGATAAATACATTATACTCCTTTCAAGTGGCGAACTGCGCAAGTTTCAGCTAATAAAAACCCTACTTTCAAAACCAAGGGTTCTTATAATGGACAATCCATTTATAGGACTTGATGCCGAAACACGTGATCAACTACAACATCTCCTGACCACCGTTGCCAACGACAGCAAACTCCAAATCATCCTTATTTTATCAAGACCAAAGGATATTCCGCCATTTATCACCCATGTAGTTGAAGTCAGGAACATGAAGGTGGGCAAGAAAATAACAACAGAAGAATATCGTTCTGCCATGACTTCGTCCGACTTACAACCTCTATTTAACCGTGAAAAGGAAAAACGGATACTGAATCTGACATATAACGACAACATAACCGAAGGCAATGAAGTTATAGGTATGAAGGATATCTGCATACGTTATGGCAAAAGAACCATTATCGATCACTTTACATGGAATGTCATGAAAGGCGAGCACTGGGCCGTTTCCGGACGCAACGGTGCAGGCAAATCAACCTTGTTAAGCCTTGTATGCGCCGACAATCCACAAGCCTACGCATGCAACATCAGCCTATTCGGCCGGAAACGCGGTACAGGCGAAAGTATATGGGACATTAAACGACGTATCGGTTATGTTTCTCCGGAAATGCATAGGGCTTACAACCGTGACATTCCGGCTATCATGGTGGTAGCAAGCGGCCTGAAAGATTCTGTCGGATTATACACCCAGCCCAATGAAACAGAAAGACACACATGCCGTAAATGGATGGATGTATTTGATATTGAGAAACTTGTGGACAGAACATTTCTTAAACTCTCAAGCGGTGAACAACGGCTTGTACTACTTGCACGAGCATTCGTTAAGAATCCAGAACTGCTGATTCTTGACGAACCATTCCACGGACTTGACGAACCCAACCGTCTTATGGTGACTGAAATAATTGAGGCTTTCTGCAAACATTCCGGCAAGACCTTGATTATGGTAAGCCATTATCCGGAAGAGTTGCCGCCATGCATTGACCATAAATTGACACTTACACGCACCGTTTAAAACAAAAGATAAACAATTATGGAATGGCATGGTTCTATACAGATTACCATAGTTATCATAGTGATAGCGTGTGCGGTGGCATATGCCGGTTGGCGTATATACAAGACATTAGCGGCCAAAGACAAAACATGTGCAGGATGTCCGCTCAAAGATACATGCAAAAAATCAAAGAAATGAACAATGAAAAATGAAGGAATGGATAATCATCGCCAATTTATTATATAGGATTTGATTATTCATTTCTTCATTTTTCATTGTCCATTAACCTATAACCTTGAATCTTGCGAACTTCACGAGAAGCTGCTTCTGCCCGGCGTTCTCGAATTGTACAGTGGCCTTCATGTTCTCACCATTACCTTCCAAACGTATAACCTTGCCTATGCCAAAGCGCTCATGTTCTATCATACATCCTTCACTCAAGCCCGAAACAGATGGAGAAGCATGCTTGCTTCCAGAGCTTGCAACGGCCCGTAAACGCTTGAAACTCGGCGAAAACGTATTGGCAATTGGCGGGTCTTCACGGTGTACTGCCTCACGGGGCTTTAAGTCAGCCTTGAATTGCGATGCTACAGGGCGGCTGTTCTGCCAACGGTTCGCCCTGCCATAATCTGAACTTAGCGACGACTTTCCGAACGGCAACATTGAACCGCCGGCTTTATCGACTTTCAGCAGGTCCGGATTTATATCACGAAGAAAACGGCTCGGAGCCTCCATCTCCATACGCCCGTACCTGAAACGACTTTTTGCATACGTAAGAAAACAATGCCGCTCGGCACGTGTTATTGCCACATAAAGCAACCGTCGCTCCTCCTCAAGTTCTCTACGGCTGTTCATTGACAACATACTTGGAAAGATATTCTCCTCAAGACCGACAATAAACACTGTCGGGAATTCAAGCCCCTTAGCACTGTGCACAGTCATCAAAGACACACGGTGGGCGTCTTCCTCACCAGAGTCACTCTCGATATCAGTCTGTAACGACACCTCCTTCAGAAACTCCGACAACCCTATTTCCGTCTCACGCCCTTCCTCCATGCGGCTCTCAACAAACTCTTGCATACTGCCAAGCAATTCTTCAAGATTTTCCTGCCGCGACACATTTTCGGGAGATTTATCGGCGTATATGTCTGCCGAAATACTACTTGCCTTTACTATCTCAACTCCTAAAGAATAAGCGTCGGAGGTTGCGCATTTTTCCATGAATCCAAGTATCAGCTGCCTGAAAGCATCAACCTTGCCCATCGTAGCCTTAGCCACGGAAAGCCCATAAGCGTCAGGCTCGCATATTACACGCCAAAGACTTACGCCTCCCACCGATGCAAGCCCTGCAATCTTGGCAACTGTCGTATCCCCGATTCCACGCTTAGGATAATTGATTATGCGCTTGAACGCTTCCTCGTCATCAGGGTTTACCACCATACGGAAGTAAGCGATGACGTCCTTGATTTCCTTACGCTGATAAAAGCTCAAACCGCCATATATTTTATAAGGTATTACGGCCTTACGCATAGCCTCCTCAAAGCTCCTGCTTTGCGAATTAGTACGATAAAGGACGGCAAAATCATTGTATTCACAATGTTCCTCACGCCTTAAACGCCTTATTTCATTACATACTATCAGCGCCTCTTCCTTATCACTATATGCTTCTTTCAACACAAGGCGTTCCCCTTCGTCATTACGGCTGTAGACATCTTTGGGTATCTGCCTTTCGTTATGGCGTATCAGGCTGTTGGCGGCCTGAACAATACGTTGCGTACTTCGATAATTCTGTTCAAGCTTGAACGTACACGAGCCTGTAAATATTTTCTCGAAATCAAGAATGTTGTCTATGTTTGCACCACGGAAAGCGTAAATGCTCTGCGCATCATCACCGACAGCACAAACATGCAGATGATCCTTTGCCAACTGCCATACGATTTTCTGCTGCACGGAATTGGTGTCCTGATACTCGTCTACGAGTATATACTTAAATCTGTCTGCGTATTTCAGGCGGACGTCGTCGTGCTCGTTGAAGAGAGCGAAGGTATTTGTAAGAAGGTCGTCGAAGTCCATTGCGTTAGCCATCCTGCATCGTTCGCAATAAGCTGAATATATACTGCTCATCGCAGGCATGCGCTGTTCCCTGTCACGCTCAACCAAACTACGGGTCAAGGCATACTCGGCAGGCATTACAAGATGGTTTTTAGCCATGCTGATACGTGAATGCACGGATGCGGGCTTGTATATCTTATCGTCAAGCTGCATTTCCTTGATGATTGTCTTGACAAGACTTCGCGAGTCGGCTTCGTCATAAATAGTGAAGTTTGGCTCGTAACCAAGAGTTGCGGCCTCAACCCTCAGGATACGCGAGAACACGCTATGAAACGTGCCCATGTTGAGCCTACGGGCCAAGTCCGTACCTACCAGCGCGCCTATTCGCTCCTTCATCTCGTTGGCCGCCTTGTTGGTGAACGTAAGGGCAAGGATGTTCCACGGCTTCATGCCTCGGCTTAGCAGGTAAGCTATCTTGTATGTAAGCACGCGCGTCTTGCCCGACCCTGCCCCGGCGATTACCAACGACGGACCGTCGCAGTACTCAACAGCCTTGCGCTGGCTCTCATTCAAATCATTAAGAAAATCCACTGTATAAATTAAATTAAGAGTTAAGAATTAGGAAACGTGACCGAGCGGGTTTATATATCATGAGCCAAGCACCAAGAAAAGCCGCATTGCCGGAAACACGGCAATGCACATTTCTTAATTCTTAACTCGTTATCCTTCACTTCCTGTACACCCCTCCGGCAGACGTTTCAGGGTCATAATCCTCACCTTCGGCAGGAAACGACGGTATAAATCTCATCTGTTGCTCTATCTGCCTGCGGCGTTTCTTCATATACGCGCTCGGAGCCGCAGAGCTGAATCTCAACGGATTGGGCAACGTTGCGGCTATCAAAGCACACTCGCTACGGAACAGGTCGGCGGCATTCTTGCCGAAATTATCGCGCGCCACGGCTTCAACGCCGTATATTCCAGGCCCCATCTCGATTGAGTTGAGATACACTTCCATTATCCTTTGCTTACTCCACATAAACTCTATGAGCACGGTAAAATACGCCTCAAGACCTTTGCGCACCCACGAGCGGCCCGGCCATAGAAACACGTTCTTGGCTGTCTGCTGCGAAATGGTGCTGCCGCCGCGTATCTTGCCGCCCTTAAGATTGCTCATGGCGGCCTTTTCTATTGCCTCGTAATCGAACCCGTGGTGCAGCAGGAAGCGCTGGTCCTCACTCGCCATCACGGCTACAGGCATGTGGCGTGATATCTTTTCAAGCGGCACCCAATGGTGGTGCAACTTTACACTTTCGCCATCCTTTACCTGCTCAAGGCAGCGGATAAACATCAGGGGCGTGAAGTACACGGGAATGAAACGTAAAGCTACAACAGCAAGAATGGTGGAGCCGAAGAAGGCAACCACCACCCAACGAATTATTTTACCTATTATATTAATTCGTACCATTACTTATATGTAACCGGCGTATAGGCCGCAGACAGGCAAAAGGACGCCTTGCCGACGGTACATTCACCAGCCCGTCATGCCGTCGCAGGGTATATGCCGCATGCGGACTCTTGCCTGCCTGCGCCGATACGCCATATCCGCTAATGTCAGTTCAACGTGCCGGCGTTGGCTGCGTCAATCATTTCCTGGCTTGCGTAGAGATAAACTTCCACGCGACGGTTTTGCTCGCGTCCGGCTTCCGTACTGTTATCGGCTACGGGATTGCTTTCGCCCATACCTTCAACAGCCTGTATCTGGTCTGATGCCGCTCCGCAAGCCAACAAATATGATGCCACGCTTTGGGCGCGCTCTTGCGACAAATCCAGGTTCTTCTTCACGCTCTGCTCGGCCGTAGAATTCTTCCAGCCTTGGTTGTCTGTATATCCGTAAACGTTCACATCGACACTGGCATTCTTCCTCAAAACGTTGTTCGCGAATTTGCTCAGCGACGATTTTGCAGAAGAGCTGAGGCTCGAGCTGCCTGTGGTAAACAGAATTCCCGAATCGAACGTCACCTTTACGGCTTTCAGTCCGTTCTTGTCCGTTACCTCCTCAACCGTAGCTTCCTCAGCAAGCTGAGCCTCTGTCTCAGCCTTAACCTTGTCCATATGCTTACCAATGAGCGCTCCCGTTCCTGCGCCTACGGCAGCGCCTACAACTGCGCCTACGGCCGTGTTGCCGGCTATCTTGCCTATAACTCCTCCTACGAAGGTACCCGCGCCCGTACCGATGAGGGCGCCCGTGCCGGTCTTGGTGCTGCAACTCAATACAAGGGCGGCACACAATCCGAGTGTTATAACCTTTAACTTCTTCATAACCTTTTTAAGTTTATAGTTTAAAATCATTACAAAAGTACAATTTTTCCGCCATTCCGCAAGTAAACATAAAGATGATTTATCATAAAAATTCTTATAAAACGGAATTATGTAAACAAAACTCGGCAATATAGAACAATTTTGACGAGGCAAATGTCTTTAACTCCTTAGCGGCCGCAGGAAACGAAGTTTCCTTGAGCGAAGCGAAAAAACTACTGTTGCTTCTTTAGTTACTGCTGAATGCGAGCTTTGCGGACATTCATTTTACATAATGCTTGCTTATCATGCAAGTATGCTTACATCTTGACTTTTCATGACGCTTCATTTTCGCGTTATCCTGGAAAATAAATTCCGTGGGCGTGAATATGCGAGTTTTAAGTGTGCAACCGTAACTGCCTGGCGCAATGAACAATATAACGCGACGGCACAAACATGTGCATGAAAATCGACTCGCAATAAAACAAAATATGGCCTATTGAGCTGCAAAAGACGGCCTTCGGGAATACAAAAAGCCGTCCACAACAAGCCCATAAACCGTCTTCTACAAGATAAATTGCTGTATTTTGCTTTATTATTTACCGAAATATCGGACACAAAACAGCATTGCATGTAACAAAAAGAACAATTTACTTACAGCTGAAAACTCTATTCCGAATAAAAAACAGTACATTAACTGAAAAGCATTTTGCAATATATTGTTATGAAGAACATTACATTATGACACGCCGCCTCAGCTAAAAGCCGCCTTCGCCAACAATCCTTGAGCCGCCGACAATAAATCATACACCAGACAAAAAACGGCGTTATGCCGCCACCCGGATTTGAAGTGTCCGATTAACGAATGCAATACGATGATACAACTTACCTTAACCGTTAAATGACATATATATCTGCCGGACATTACGAAAGTGGCCGGATTATTTCAATATTCGGCAAAAAATGTGTAAGTTTGCACACAAATTAACAAAAACAAGCATTTATATCATGGCTAAAGAATTAAAAGACCTTACCAAAAGAGCTGACAATTACAGTCAGTGGTATAACGACTTGGTAACTAAGGCTGACCTTGCCGAGCAGTCTGCCGTGCGCGGTTGCATGGTTATCAAGCCTTACGGCTACGCTATATGGGAAAAGATGCAGCACCAGCTTGACAAGATGTTCAAGGAGACCGGCGCACAGAACGCATACTTCCCCCTGCTTATCCCTAAATCATTCCTTTCGAGAGAGGCCGAGCATGTTGAGGGCTTTGCCAAGGAATGTGCCGTTGTAACCCACTACCGCCTGCGCGCTAAGGAGGACAAGAGCGGCGTAGAGGTTGACCCCGCGGCAAAACTTGAGGAGGAGCTCATCATCCGTCCTACTTCCGAAACGATAATATGGAACACGTACAAGAACTGGATACATTCTTACCGCGACCTGCCTTTGATGTGCAACCAATGGTGTAACGTAATGCGCTGGGAGATGCGTACACGCCCGTTCCTGCGCACGTCGGAGTTCCTTTGGCAGGAAGGTCACACGGCACATGCCACCCGCGAGGAGGCTGAAGAGGAAGCACAGAAGATGCTCCACGTATACGCGGAGTTTGCGGAGAAGTGGATGGCTGTGCCCGTTGTGCAGGGAGTAAAGAGCGAGACCGAACGCTTCGCAGGTGCCCTCAACACTTACACTATCGAAGCTATGATGCAGGACGGCAAGGCTTTGCAAAGCGGTACGAGCCATTTCCTCGGCCAGAACTTCGCCAAGGCGTTCGACGTGACATACCTCAACAAGGAGAACAAGCCCGAATACGTGTGGGCAACGTCGTGGGGAGTTTCCACCCGACTCATCGGCGCGCTTATCATGACCCATTCAGACGATAACGGACTGGTATTGCCGCCTATGCTCGCGCCTATCCAGGTGGTCATCATCCCCATCACCAAGGGAGCTGAGCAGATGGCCGCAATAACCGAGAAGCTTACGCCGGTAATCGACGCCTTGCGTGCCGCTGGCATATCGGTTAAGTATGATAATGCCGACAACAAGCGTCCCGGATTCAAGTTCGCAGACTACGAGCTGAAGGGCGTTCCCGTGCGTCTTGTCATGGGTGGACGCGACTTTGAGAACAACACGCTCGAAATCATGCGCCGTGACACTCTCGAGAAAGAAACCGTACCAATGGACGGTATCGTTGAACGTGTCGAAGCCTTGCTGAAAGACATTCAGGCAAACATGTTCGAGAAGGCCAAGGCTTATCGTGACGAACGTATCTATGAGTGCGATAATTACGACGAGTTTAAGGAGCGCATCAAGGACGGTGGATTCTTCCTCTGCCATTGGGACGGCACGGCCGAGACCGAGGCACGTATCAAGGAAGAGACCCAGGCAACTATACGTTGCGTACCGTTCGGCGTAGAGCAGACTCCCGGAGTTGACATGGTATCAGGAAAACCTGCCACACAACGTGTCATAATAGCAAGAAGCTACTAAGGTAATTAAGAGTTAAGAATTAAGAAAAAATGCCACGTGTATTGATTTATGGGCAAGAGTGTTTTTCTTAATTCTTAACTCTTAATTCTTAATTATATATTGTAAAATTATTCAGTTATGGGCTTGTTTGCCGAGATTGTTGTAAAACTGTTCAATCTCGTTTCGCCAAGACAATGCGTAATGTGCGGATGCAGACTGGCAGCAGGCGAGAACGTGATATGCACGGCATGCAACTTTGACTTGCCGCGTACGGGATACTCGGCAAATCCGTATGACAACGAAATGGCCCGCCTGTTCTGGTGGCGTATACATATAGAACGTGCCGCGGCCTTATTCTTTTACAGGGCACATTCAGACTCAAGCAAAATTATATACTCACTCAAATACCTCGGGCATCCCGAAGTCGGTGAACAGATGGGGCGAATGGTTGCCGAGGAATTCATGCCCGATGTTTTTTTCAACGGCATTGACGCAATATTGCCTATACCGCTGGCAAGGAAACGGCAATTGTCTCGCGGATACAACCAGAGCATGGAGATAGCACGCGGAGTAAGCGAAATAACCCACTTACCCATAATAAAAAATGCCGTAAAAAGAAAATCTTTCTCCGCAAGTCAGACACACTTGAACCGATGGCAGAGAAACGATAACGTAAAGGACGTGTTTATCCTTAAAAACAACAAGCCTCTTGAAGGAAAGCATATACTGATAATAGACGATGTGGTTACTACTGGCGCAACAATAATATCATGTGCCAATGAACTGAAGAAAGGAGGAGCTGAAAAGTTCAGCGTGCTTTCGTTGGGATTCACCAAATAAAAAATAAAAGGTAAAAGGGTGAAAAAGTAAAAAGATAAAAACATCATTGTCAAAATAACATCACATGATTTATTTTTACCTTTTTACTTTCTCACCCTTTTACCTTTTACTTAATGTCTTCCAAATCAGAATATTTCCTATGTCCTTTAGCGTAATATTGCCATAAAATGGAATGCCTATATATGCCGGTAACACTGTCAACCGTACGTTTGGATTGTATCCCGGCCCTGATTTCACGGTATTCCGGAAGCCATGCCTTAAACGCTCTCCGCCCGTTGATTATGGCCTTAAAGTCACCAATCCTACCCGAAACAAGCGCCTGCATGGCGGCAACATAATCGAGCAATGCACGCATACGCATTACGGAACGCAACTCTTCATCAGGCAAGTTCTTATAAAGCATGGTCAAATTATTTCGGAAATTCAGGTACGTCTTCATTGGATTGTTCTTAGGCAACGTTCCTCCTCCTATATGATAAACGTAACTATCGGGTACACAGAAAATCTTTCGACCCATCAAACGCAAGCGCCAGCACAGGTCAATCTCTTCACTATGAGCGAAAAAACGCGCGTCGAAACCGCCTGCTTGCCTGAAATCCGCCGACCTTACCATCATGCACGCACCTGTTGCCCATAATATTTCAGACTCATAATCATATTGTCCGTTATCGTTTTCAACAGTGTCGAATATCCTTCCTCGGCAAAATGGATAACCGTATCTGTCAAGAAAACCGCCACAGGCTCCGGCATATTCAAAGGCGTCACGGTTGCCCTCTGACAATAATTTAGGTTGACAGGCCGCAACGTCAGGATTATTATCCATGAATTCCGTCAATGGAGTAAGCCAATGATGTGATACCTCAACGTCAGAATTGAGCAGCACATAATATTCAGCCTCAATCTGTTCCAACGCCCTGTTATAACCATCCGCGAAGCCGTAGTTCTTATCCAAAACAATAAGACGCACCTCGGGGAAATGCCGCTTAAGCACTTCCAAAGAATTGTCGGTCGACGCATTGTCTGCCACATAGACAACAGCTTCGTCACGCGAATAGTCCAACACGTTGGGAAGAAAACGCGTAAGCATCTTTACGCCGTTCCAATTCAAGATTACAATCGCGGTCTTATCCATGTCAAAGTATTGCTTTTAACGCTGTTTTATTATAGTTGAAATCACCCAAACGTACATTGACGAGCTGGTTGTCAAGTCTGTCATTGTCTGGAGACGGCGGCAATTCCACTCGTATATAGTTCTTAGAGAATCCATGCATGGCCTTCCCGCTCGCGGCTTTCTCGAACAACACTTCAGCCTCCTTGCCTATATGCTGGCGGTAAAAAGCCTCTGTCTTCTCGTCAGAAAGGTCAAGCAAGCGCTTGCTTCTCCGCTTCTTGTCCTGGTCCGGAACAATGTACGGTATTTTAAGGGCAGCCGTTCCCGGGCGTTCTGAATAAGGGAATACATGCAACTGGGTGACATCCAACGATTTAAGGAAATCGTAAGTTTCCTCGAACAGTTCAGGTTTTTCTCCTCTGGTGCCCACCATTACGTCTACGCCAATAAACGCATCAGGCATTGTATCCTTGATAAGCTTGATTTTATGAGCGAACAACGCGCTGTCATAACGCCTGTGCATGAGGCGCAGCACCTCGTCGGAACCGCTCTGGAGAGGGATATGAAAATGTGGCATGAACGCCCTGCTGTGGGCACAATACTCGATAAGCTCATCATCGAGAAGGTCAGGCTCAATGCTGCTTATACGATACCTGCTAATGCCTTCAACCTTGTCCAAGGCTTTTACGAGGTCTATGAAACGCTCATTCGTGGTCTCGCCGAAATCACCTATATTCACACCGGTAAGCACTATCTCCTTACCACCTTCCTCTGCGGCCTGACGTGCCTGGGCAACAAGCGAGTCTATACTCGGATTACGGCTGAATCCGCGGGCATAAGGAATGGTGCAATATGTACAGAAATAGTTACATCCGTCCTGCACTTTAAGGAAATATCGTGTGCGGTTTCCACGCGAACAGCTCGGGGCGAACGTCTTTATGTCTTTCGTTTTCTCTGTATGGTAACGATGAAGTGACGTCACTGAACGTCCACCTGACCACGCTTCAGAGAGAAACTGTATTAGGTCTGCCTTCTCGTTAGCTCCCAACACGAGGTCGACTCCGTCTATTCCGCTCACCGTCTCGGGCTTTAACTGGGCATAACACCCCGTCACCACGACGAAGGCTCCAGGATTCTCGCGCACCATACGGTGTATAGCCTGACGGCATTTGTGGTCGGCTACCTCCGTAACCGAACAGGTATTTATAATACATATATCGGCATCACGCTCAACGGTACGCACTCCCATCTCTTCAAGAATGCGTCCGAAAGTGGATGTCTCGGAGAAATTCAACTTACAGCCAAGAGTAAAATAAGCTGCGGTCTTACCCTGAAAGGCGGATGTATCTATCATATTTATCGTAATACTAACGGCCGAAACACTCATGACTTCAGGCCGTCAGGACTTGTTTACCTTATTATATAATATAAGAACGGTGAACTACGCCAAAACAGAAAAATATTTCCTGCATAACGAACCATTTTTATCAACGGCAAAGGTACTAAAAAAAGTCGATATAAGTGTCGTTCAACAACATTTCTTAAGGCCACACAAAGATTTAACAGTCGTTAGCACTTTATATCTCCCTGATTATCAGCGACTTGCAAAAAAGTTACAAAATACCCCTAAAAATTTAACCTAAAAAGAGAACAACGTATTAAAAAAATACTTACCTTTGCAACGTTTTAATAAACAAATGATTGTTTTACAGATTTAAAAAGCAAAGAAAATGAAAAAGTTAGTTTTAATGTTCGTAGCTATCGCAGCTATTTCATTCGCATCTTGTGGTAACAAAACAGCTCAGGCTGACGCAGTAGATTCAACTGCTAACGACACTGCAGTTGTTGATACTCTGGCTGCTGACACAGTTGCTGCTGACACAGTTGCTGCTGATTCTGTTGCTGAATAATTAGCTACAACAGTAAAAGAGAAAAAACCGTAGGACAATGTCCTACGGTTTTTTGTTTATATACGGCTGGACGGTTGGCCAAAGAGCAGTTGCGTATCATAGGTTAGCAATTGCCCGTAATAGGGTATGTCGAGAATAAGGAAAAAACATACGCATAACCAGCTGAATACAATTAAATTACGAAAGGCCGTCTTTCACATTGTGAAAGACGGCCTTTCGGCTTGCAATACACGGCCTTTTACCTTACAAAAAGCCGCGTATTGGATAGCATGCCGCAAGCTATGCACAGGCAAAAACACGATTACCGGCCTACGCCTTAATTCTTCATGATACCCGTATCATTGCGTGTCTTTATTGCGTTTCTTCTTATTTCTTCACGCTTTCGCCCCTTAGACAACCGCCATGTAACACGGAAAGTCAGCATATTGCCCATCTCTCCACTATACATACGCTGCATCTTGTGGACAAAGCGGTTAAGTTGTTCGGTATTGTACAGACGCACTTCGTCCTGGAAGCAATGTTGCCAGAACATCGAAAGCGTAAAGTTACCCATCTTGTACGACGCCGTAAGATAATAAACGAAGGGCGACTTTGATTTTGACTCGCCTTCAAGAAAGTTCCAACCGTTATCCACGTTAGCCGTGAGCGACAACTTTCCGAGGTACGCCTGGGCACCTGCCGACCAGTTGAACGCCGTGTAATGGTGTTTATAATCGTCGCCGTAATTGAGGAAACGGTACACTCCAGCCTGCAAGTTAAACGACAACTTGCCCGGCAGAGCGTCATAACTTGTATAGTTGCTGACAAAGAACATGTTGATTTTTCGTTGATTGGCGCGTGACGATATGAACGTTACCGTACCGTCTGCATCGGCAACACGGTCAATACGGGCCATTGAACAATGTGGCATCATACGGTAATATACCATCATCTGGGTGTAGAACGACGGGTATTGCAGAGACATCGTAAGTTCGTTTTCAATTTCTTTGTTGATACGGAGCGACGGGTTTCCGACCGTAACTTCCATTTCGTTATTGCGCACTATTACGTCTCCAAGGTAAGCGAGACGAGGCGGATGTTGACCCATCGTAAAGTTATAGCTTATGCGGAAGGGCTGCCACGGAGAGTAAGCGAGCTGAACCTGGGGGCGGAAAAGCCAATATCCGTAGCGCTCCGAGGCCTGACGGTAATGGTAACGGCTTGCCCCAAGGCCGAGCATATACGAGAATTTACTTACCCGCCCGGCTATTTGGGCAAACCCATAGATATTGTCATTGCGGATTGAGTTGTCCGTTGCAACGTCGCCTCCGTACTCGGTCGAGCTATATTCGTTGAAATATTTAAGTCCCGCGGACAACGTAAACGGACTCAGGCGGTTTTCGTAAATCAGTTCACCACCCAACAAATGGCTGTTCCCCGTCGAATTATACGAGTACGGTGAGGCGCCTCCGTAAGCGTAATTGTAATCCGAATTGGCGTAATTACCTGTTAAGTTGGCGGTTATGCTCTGGCGTTTCGTCAGGCTATATTTGAAATAAACATCAAGAAACGCCGACGATGTATTGTCCGTTGACCCGATAGGAAAAGTCTCTGTTACGCCACCGCTCTGCTCCGTACGTGTCCTCGAGTTTTCAGGTATGCGTGAAAGCGTACCTCCGAGAGTAGTTTGCAGGGTATAGCGGGCCGAGTCAACAAGGCTATATTGCAACTGGAGATCGTGCGAGATTGTGCTTTGGCGATAGCCGGTGTCGGTGCGGCGCACGGTAGTAACACTATTGTCGGGCATCAGGTAGTCGGCCGTTTCCTCGTAACGCAGGTCCTTCGTGCGGTTATATCCGAACGAATAATGTAGTCCAAGCTCGTGCCTGCCCTTATTGAACTTGGCAAACACATCCTCGTTATTGCGCATACTGGTGACGCTCTGCATGGCTTCCGCGCCGACGTAATAACCGCTTTGCGTCCTTTCCACGACTATGTTGATAACGAAATCAACATCATCGCCATAACGCGCACCGGCATTCTGAATGTAGTCTACATACTTAACGTTGTCCATGTCAAGCGCAATAAGGTCGCTCGTCGTGGCGATGATGTCATTAATCCTTACCTGCAATTTACCCAAAGTAGCAGGTACGGATATGCTCCTCATCACTTCGTTGACCGAAACGTTAGGCAACGCAAGCCGCGCGAGCAGGCCATAGGCATTGGTAGAGTTGGCCTTTTGCTCTTTCGTAGGAAAAAGGCGGAGCGCATTGTCCTTGTTCTTAACGCGCGAAGTGCGCACCACAACCTCGTCAAGCGCCACCGAATCTTTCACATACTTGCCGTCATCGTCCTTTCCTTTTGTGTTCTGTGCCGATACGCCACACGGCATAATGACGGATAATAAGAATAAAAACAGAACTTTCATCTTTGCTTTTTTCGTGCAAAGATATAATCAACGGTTACATAATGCGCAATTATCAGGCTGACAAGTGTCTGACATTTACCTGACAAGAGCTATTTTGCTAATTGAGAATGGAGTGTAAAGAATGGAGAATTACGATTTGCCCTGTTGGACACCAAGCAAAAAGAGTAACCATAAACCTCCATTCTTTACTATTGATTCTCAATCGGAATAGCCGCTCTTAATTATCAACCTGTAGGCACGTCCACGCTCACCCTCAATCTGCAAGTTGGTATTCTGTTCAACAACACGTTTCAAGCGGCGTATCAACGTGTAGAGAGTCTCGCTCGCATCGTCCTTGCCGGGCCATAACATTTGGCATATTTCAGACTTGTCGAGCTTATGTCCTTCAGACTTGAAAAACATCTCCATAAGCTCAAGCTGCATCGGGGTAAACCTTACTTCTTCATTTTCCATGTTGTAAAAAGTCCTGCTGGCCACGTCAAAACGCAAGTTTCCAACGCAACAATGCCCCTGGTTCAAAACCTCTACGGCCCTACCCTTACGCTTATAACGCAATGTAAACATAGCCCAAAGCACGGCCATGAAGCACAAAGTGAAAGGCAGCTTTTGGTCGGAAAGGCTGAATACGGTGGCAAACGAACAATCGGCATTAGCACGGAAGGCAACGGCTACATTTACGTTGCGGGCTAAACCAGACTTCATCAATACCGTATCTCCACTCACTCCGGCCGCATCATGCCATACGTCTGTCGACTCCCTACCATCGTCAAGGACGGCAAACGAGATATAAGACTTATCGCGAAGCTCAGGTATAGACAGGCTTTCACTAAAATACTTGTCATGCAATAACATGGCAACAGGCGTTGCCGACGCGCTCTGAAGCTCTCGGCATACACGTATCGTGTCAGCCGTTACCCACTCGTTGCCCTTCTCGGCCAACGCACGTACGAGCGCCCGGTTAAGCTCTGACACGATCCTGCCACGCGCATCGATATAGTTACCCATACCGGATATCACCGACGAAGCGAGCAACACCACAAAAACAACTATTGAAAAATATGCCTTCATAATTTATCCCTGCTACTTTCGTGTAATGTTATATAAAACAAAAATCCCCACAAAGATAGGAATTTACGGACGAAAAAACAACACGACAAGGCTTTTTCACATAAAATAAGAATCCCCGAAAGCCTCTTGAGCCTTCGGGGATTCGTATAATAAACTTGCTTTACAGTGCGAAAATTACTCTTCTACAGGAGCTTCCTCTGCCTTGTTAGCCTCCTCTGCCGGAGCCTCTACGGGTGCTTCAGCCTCAGCCTTGGGCTCCTCAACGGCAGGAGCTGCGTTCTCTGCTACAACCTTTACGGGCAACTCGAAAAGAACTTCCTTGTGGAAGTGGATGGTTGCAACATAGTCACCAACCTTCTTTGCATCGTGCATAGTGATGATCTTGCGGTCGATGTCAAAGCCCTTCTTCTGGAGTTCTGCCGCTACGGTATTGGCGGTAACGGCTCCGTAAGCGACGCCGTTTGCGCTGACCTTGACAGCTATCGTGAGAGCCACGTCCTTCAGAGCCTCACCCTTCTTCTCGGCCTCAGCCTTGATGGCGGCAAGCTTGTGTGCCTGCTGCTTAAGGTTCTCGGCCAGAACTTTCTTTGCTGAAGCGGAAGCGATAACGCCCTTGCCGGTAGGGATGAGGTAGTTACGGCCGTAGCCAGACTTTACGTTAACTATATCGTTCTTGAATCCCAAGCCGATGATGTCTTCTTTAAGTATTATTTCCATTCGTGTCTCCTCCTTTATTATTTCAACAAGTCTGCAACATAAGGAAGCAACGCTATCTGGCGTGCGCGCTTAACGGCCTGAGCCACGCGGCGCTGATACTTAAGAGACGTTCCGGTAATGCGGCGGGGCAGGATCTTGCCCTGCTCGTTGAGGAACTTCTTAAGGAACTCAGGGTCCTTGTAGTCGATGTACTTGATGCCGCTCTTCTTGAAACGGCAATACTTCTTCCTCTTCGTGTCTACCGAAGGAGGGGTCAAATATCTGATTTCTGATTCCTGTGCCATGATTAAGCCTCCTCTTTTTTAGCTAATTTGTTTCTTCTCTTCTCGGCGTACTGTACGGCGTACTTGTCGAGCTTCACGGTCATGAAACGGATGACCTTCTCGTCGCGGCGGTATCCGGTCTCGAGCGTCTTGATAACTTCGGGCTCTGCCTTGAACTCAATCAGGCAATAAAAACCTGTTGACTTCTTCTGAATAGCATAAGCCATCTTCTTCAATCCCCAGGTCTCCTCGTTCAGGATTTCCGCTCCTTTATCGGTAAGCAGGTTTCTGAACTTTGCGACCGTTTCCTTCATCTGTTCATCAGACAAAACGGGAGTTAAAATGAAAACGGTTTCGTATTGATTCATACTACTTAAAAATGATTTGATTAATACTTTGCAAAAATGCGGTGCAAAGGTACACTTTTCGGTTCGAACTACCACTATATATTATGTGTAAGAATGCAACTTTTAACTTATTTTACATTTTTACGGCTCATATCTTTGTTTTTTTAAATGATCATCAGGTAGAATGAAGGGATTTTATCCGTACTTTTGCACACCGAACAATACGTCGCGTCATGAAGAAATATATAAACAAATCAGGGTTTGCCATGGTCTGCCTCGGGGCCCTGTCGCTTATTATAGGGTATCCGCTTGGCTGGACCGACCATAACGCCATGCTCTTATCGGCGGCAGGAATGATAATCGCAGGAGTCGTGGCACATGTATATTTCCTGAAGAAAGATAGCAAGTATTAACGTGAAAGACGGTCTTTCACGCTCCGATAAGCCGTCTTTCGCACGCTAAAAGGCCGCCTTTCGCATCGTAAAAGGCGGCCTTTCATAATGTATTGAATATCAAGACTTTCCGACAACGGAATTTATATGTGCAACTGGAGGTCTATTCCGGCCTGCACGGGGTTGCCCCTTTGGGCAAACCAAAGCTCGCGTCCCGACGCCGAACTGCTGAAGGCGAAAGTGGCGAAGCGCGTGTTGGTAACGTTACGGCACCATAGACGCACTACCGTATTGCCCCATTGCACTCCGGCGTGAAGCCCCAACAGGGCATAGAACGGCTGCTTTGTAGTGTTGGCCTCATCCCAATATATCGGCCCCTGGGCGGTAACGTCGGCTCCGACAATTATCGAGCGCGACGAACTACGGGCCAGCGGGAAACGCATATCGGCACGCGCGCTGATGGTATGCCCGGGCACAAACGGGATACGGTTGCCCTCATAGCTAACGGTATTGCCGTCGTCAGTTTCGCTATACTCGGTAAACGTCGCACGTGTGTAGGCGTAAGTAGCCGCCCATGAAAGGCGGTTGTCTATCGCGCTCCCACGCAACGCCGCCTCGAAACCAAGGCTACGGCTGCGCCCGGCATTGACCATCATACGGCCGAAGCCATAATCACCGGCCATCACGGACAATTGCTGGTTGCGTATCGTCATATAATATGCCGCAAGATCCGCCTGCATCATGCCCCCGAAGAGATTAAGATGCGCTCCGACCTCATAATTCCAGCTCTCCTCGGGCTTGTAGGTTATGGTATTGTTCACGCGCGCGTAATCCTCGTCGGTATGCGTCACCTCGTAATCACCGGCCATTGCGTTCGACGAGTTGGCGGTAAGCTCGGACTGGAGAATGTCCGAAAACATCTGAATGTTATACCCTCCGGCACGGTAACCCTTGCTTACGGTAGCATAGATGTTACTTCCCGAGCGGTCTACCGTATAACTCAGCCCCACCTTGGGCAATAATTGTCCGTAGTCATCGTGTACTTCCCTCAACAGAGCCGATGTAAGGGTATTTGTGGCCGAAGCCCCCATGACGTTCGCCGTTACGGCCATCGAGGCGCTCGTATCGTATGACAGGTTCACACGATTGTAATCATACCTTAGGCCGAGGGTCAAGTTAAGGCGAGGTACAAGCCTTATGTTCGACTCATGGTAAATGCCGACGTTGGCCTGCGGGGTATGGAACAATGCCGGTACCGACATGCTTACGTCCGCCGATACGCCTCCGGCCTGCTCGATGGCATTGGCCGCCATACCTTCAGCCACGCTCTGCGGCATGCCCGCCGACATCATCCGGTCGACCATGGCCTGATAGATCGCCGCGTACATCGCCGAGCCGATACCCGTTGATATACGGCTGGTAAAATCATCGTCGAAATACACCGGAGCCGAAGTCCTAAGCCATTGGTAAGCGAAATACACACCTGAGGAATGCTGCCAGGCGGCGTCTCCTGAACTCTTTAACGTAAGTTCCTGCGTCAGGGCGTTCATCATCTGGCGCTGGCATAAGTGCATATAGTCTTGCGGAAGATAGTCCTGGTCCATGTCCATGCAATCTTTCAAGAACTGATAGCTGGTCTGCGACGTCAGCGTAAGCCCGTCCGCATTATATACGAGGCCAAGCCCTGCGTTGAACATATTGCGGCGATAGCCGTTTGGACGGTTGGTTGAGGGCGCGGAAATGTCACGCGTATCCGTATCGTACACTCCGTAAGGGAAAGCCTCTTGACGCGCATACTGGTAATCGGCAACGAGGTTTAACGTGAAACGTGTAGTCGGTTGCCAGATGAAATTTGCCTTTCCGCCCGCCTCGTCAGAAGTATCGGCACGCCTCCCCGTGGTGGAATTACGGAAAAAACCGTTCTGCCCGGTATAGAATCCGGCCACGGAGAAACCAATATTGTCGGCCATGTCATGGTAATGGGCGAACTCTATGTTACGGTAGAAATGCGTCCCCACCCCTACCCTGATATCCGTACCACGGTACTTCATCGGATTTTTAGAATAGAGACGTACCAGTCCGCCTTCCGTATTCATTCCGTAAAGCGTGCCTTGCGGACCACGCAACACATCTATACGGTCTATCTGGTAAGCATGAAAATTATACGAATTCTTGCTGACAAGAGGAATACCGTCAACATATATACCGACGGCAGGATTGTTTACGCGCGACCCGATACCCCGCACATACACCGACGACGTAAGGCGAGAGCCGTAAGACGGCATGACAAACGAGGGCACGTAAGCCGAGAGGTCGCCAAGATCACGCACGCCAAGGTTACCAAGGTCGCGCCCGGTGAATACCGACGAGCTCAACGGTTGTTGCCTAAGGCTCAACACTTCCTTTGGTTGCGAAACAACTACTACCTCGTCAAGGTCGACCACACGTGAAGTATCCACTATACCACCAACCCGTTCTGCCGTATTCACACCTGTCAGGCCTTCTATGGAAAAGACCGGGCAAGAAGCCGGAGAACCGGCACGGGATTCTACATGTACGGCTGAAAAAAACAAGACCGAAACCAACAAGGAAGTTATTTTATAATTCTTCATTACCTTTTTACCTTTATTTTCCGCTTGCAAAGGTAACCATTCCAACAGAAACCGGCAATCCTCATTTATATGGATTTTTGGTCTGGAAGTTAGAGAAGTTATAGAGAGTTAGAGAAGTTAAAGCCATTACCCATCTTACTTGCGCATTAAAAGCTCATAGCATATTCAAACAACGCATTTGGCTATAACTTCTATAACTCCCTATAACTTCTATAACTTCTTAAATAAGATCAATAATTCTCCGCCCCGCATACAGGACACCGCCCCTTACTGCCCATACGGGCACCGCAACTACCACACACATAGGCACAACGGAAACGCGTAAAATACATGCGCAGGGCAAAATAAACATAAGCGGCATACATAACATAACCGACATAATACAGGGTGGCTATGCTGAACACAATATAATTTATGGCACACACACCGGCAAGACCACACAGATAAAGTAACGCATCGCTTGCCGGAAGCAGATTGCGGGCAACGTCAACTACGGCAAGGCCGACTATCAGCATGGCCCATACCGATATAAGGAATATGCCAAGAATCGGTGAAACGATAAACGGATTGAGTGTGGGATGGAAATAGAAATGCTCCCACGTATCAGGCGCAAAAAGCTGTATACTGGCATATAGCGTAGCGCTCGACGCGACGATTAAGGCCAACAACGTAGGGTAAAAAGAACCGATATCATTGAAATGCACTATTTTTGCGTTGCGCTGGAATATCGTACGCATAAGATATGCCACGGATATCACGCTTATGATGATAAGGAACACAACGAGATGCGTATCCGAAAAGGCCGAGATAAACTGTGATATAGGATCGCTCGGGACTACGGAAGCCAGCAACGCAGATTCATGCACCCAGCCGAACGTACTCTGGTCACGTGCGACCTGTATCCACACAGAGTCAACAAGGTCGGTAGGTATGATCCTTATTTCCGCCACGGCGATATGGTCATGCCTATAAACGGCAAGCGTGTCGGTGTGCATGTTATTAAGGACCTCTTCCGGTTGTTGCTTGACAAGCTGGACGGAATCAGCCTTGACCACGAAATTATAGTTCAATGAATAATAATGCGTAGCAACAAAATGTAGCGAGTCCTGCTGTTCCTGAGTAAGCGCAATCGTATCCTTTGGAGCGCTATCCTTGTCATTGCACCCGACAAAGGCCGCCAATACCGTAACCGTAATAAGCACGGCAAGCGTAGTACGCAATATTTTAATCGTCGGCATATACATTCATTTTACATTCCATACAATCAAACTCCAGCCTGAACCTTCTCCCGTCAGGCAACCTGAGAAATAAAGGAGCGCGCCATTCCGGTTTTTGCCCGCCATACTTCACGCACCGCCCAAGTGAGAATCTTATGCAATGGCGGCATTGCATAAGCAACGCACCTTTAGGCATGCTTATCTCGTAAGCTTCAGGCAAGCCGCCTTTTCCTTCACGGACATAAAAATTCCGGGCAAGACGATTGGAGATATTGTAATTGTAATACTTATCATTACACAATAGACGAACGGAGCGTACATCTTCGCACGGACGATCCGTTTCCTGACGCTTGCGGACAAGCGGCACATCGTGCAACTTGTCAACCACCCTCCTTCGCATACCCGCAAGAACACTTGAGGGGATAAAATAATTGAAACCTACCGGCAACAACTTTACGTCACGACACTCATATGGAGTATTGCCGAGCTTCGTAAGTTGCCTTACAATGTTATCACGTTGCGGAGTCTTAGCCTCCTGCTTATCCAAGACAACATCATCATGCACCGCCATCACGCCTTCAACGCTTACCTCAAGGCGGAAACCTTCATCCGTAGCCTCCAGACACATCGCCAACGGTATCTTGCGCTCGGCACTCTTACGCGCAAGAAGTTTCTCAAAAGCATGGTCGTTATTTCGGTATATCTCCATGCCGTGGCACAAGCCTCTCGGCATTTTCAATGGATAAATCTTGTTTCCGTCCGCCCGATTGACCCTGAAGCCTTCAAGTTCACGTTTACCATTGACAAAACATAGTCCGTCTCCATTGGCGAATGACGCGGTTCCCGCTATACTAAACGAATTATTGTGCACTTCCTTGACTTTGCCAACATACTCGCCAATAGACTTGGGCGTATCGAAGGATATAATGGAAGATTCACGTCCTTTCAGGAAATAATCTGTAAAACCACGATTAAAAGTCTTGTCAAGACTTGGAGTAAAAGTATAGCTACATTTACCGAACGAAGCCCTGCAATATTTATCGGGATGGCGTTTTACTATCCCGTCAAGCCTACGGCTATAAGCGGCCGTCACATTCTTGACATAAGTGATATCTTTCAAACGCCCCTCAATCTTAAACGACGTCACGCCTGCATCCGCCATCTGTTCAATGGAATCAATGCGGCACATATCCTTCAAGGACAGTAAATGCTTACCTGCTACAATCCTTTGTCCGGCTGAATCTTCCAGGTCAAACCTCAAGCGGCAGAACTGGGCGCACTCTCCGCGGTTGGCACTACGCCCAAAACAATATTGCGAGGCATAGCACTGTCCTGAATAACTTACACACAGGGCGCCATGGACGAATGCCTCTATCTCTACACCGGGCACATCACGGTGTATTCCGGCAATATCGGTAAGCGACAGCTCACGGGCAAGCACCACGCGCTTAAAGCCATGTGCCGCAAGCCAAGCCACTTTTTCTTTCGTACGGTTGTCGGTCTGGGTGCTCGCGTGGAGGTCTATTGGCGGCAGGTTCATCTCCAGAATGCCCATATCCTGAACAAGTATGGCGTCAACGCCCACATCATACAACCTCCATATCAACTCCTCGGTGCCTTTCAGCTCGTCATCGTAAATTATAGTGTTTACGGTCACGTACACCTTTGCCCCAAACGTATGCGCGTATTTACACAACTCGGCGATGTCGCCTACCGGATTGCCCGCCGCCTGGCGCGCCCCGAAACGCTCGGCACCGATATACACAGCATCGGCTCCATGGTCGATAGCCGCCATGCCGCACTCAAGGTTCCTGGCAGGAGAGAGAAGCTCTAAATAATTCATAATTCACAATTCATAATTCATGATTCATGATTGGCGGGATGTATCTGTAATTGTAATTTGTAATTGGGCTATTAGCCTTATTCGGCTTATTCGGTTTATTTGGCTTATTAGCCCTATTCGGCTTATTGGGCTTATTAGCCCTATTTGGCTTATTAGCCTCATTGGCCCAATATCCATCATGCCTTTACTCAATCTTGTCGATGTCATACGGTGTTTCCTGGTAAACGTAGTAGTTTATCCAGTTATTGAAGAAGAGGTTGGCATGCGCGCGCCATGTCACTACGGGCGGATTGTCAGGATTGTCGTCCTTGTAATAGTTCACGGGCATGTCTACGTCGTCGCGCTTGCCCATGTCGCGCTTGTATTCGTTGCCGAGCGTGTCGGGCGCATACTCAAGATGGCCGGTGATGAAGAACTTCGCGCCCGCCGCGCGCCATCACTATGCCCGCGCCGCTCTCGGGCGACTCGGCCACGAGCGTCAACGCCTTATTAGCCACAATGTCTGAACGCCTCACCTCGGTATGTCGGCTGTGGGGCATAAAGAAATAGTCGTCGAACCCGCGGAATATCGGCAACAAGGGGTCGGTAACGTATTGGCGGAACACGCCGAACATCTTTTTCGGCAACGTGTGTTTCTGTATTCCGTAATGATAGTACAGCCCGGCCTGCGCCGCCCAGCATATATACAACGTACTGGTGACGTGGCTCTTGGCCCAGTCGAAGATGGTGGCCATCTCGTCCCAGTAGTTAACTTCCTCAAAGGGCATTAGCTCCACGGGCGCCCCGGTTATTATCATGCCGTCGAACTTCCGCGTCTTCAATTCGTCGAAATCCTTGTAGAACATCATCATATGCTCTATCGGCGTGTTCTTCGGCGTATGGCTTTTCAGCTTCATGAAGGTTACGTCCATCTGTAGCGGCGTGTTCGAGAGCAGGCGTATCAGGTCTGTCTCGGTTGTTATCTTCAACGGCATGAGGTTAAGTATCACTATGCTAAGGGGACGGATGTCCTGAGAGTGCGCCCTCGAGGTATCCATCACAAAGATGTTCTCGCGCTTCAGGGCGTCAATGGCCGGCAACTTGTCAGGTATTCTTAACGGCATTATTTGTTCCTTTCTTTATTATCCTGGGCAAAAGTACAAATAAATTAAGAGTTAAGAGTTAAGAATTAAGAAAATTTGCCCTATTTGGATTATTCGGCTCATCTGGCTTATTTGCCTTATCCGGCCTATTAGGCCCATTAGCCTTAAAAAGAGAGCGAGCAGGCAAGGCTTGTCTCCTTGTCTGCTCGTCATCCGTTTACTTGTATCTTAAAAAATACTTACCAGAGCTTCAGGCGTTCGTTCTCGGGCAAGTACATCTTGTCGCCTGACTTCACGTTGAATGCCTCATACCAAGCGTTGATGTGCGGCAGGGCACCGTTCACGCGCCATTCGCCAAGCGAGTGGGGATCCATCTTGGTGAGCTGGCGAATCTCCTCCTCGGTGATGTTGGCCGCCCATACGCCGGCGTACGCCAGGAAGAAGCGCTGGTCGGGCGTCAGTCCGTCGATGGTCTTCAGCGGAGCGTCCTTGGTGGCGTTCTTGTATGCGTTGAAGGCAACCTCGAGTCCTCCGTGGTCGGCCAGGTTCTCGCCAAGTGTCAGCTTGCCGTTGGCGTTGAGGTCGGGCAGCACCTTGATGGCAGAGAAGAAGTCGGCATACTTCTCGGCACGGGCGTTGAAGTTCTCGGCGTCAGAGGCCGTCCACCAGTCGGTCATGTTACCGTTTTTGTCATAATGGCGTCCCTGGTCGTCGAATCCGTGCGTCATCTCATGGCCTATCACCACGCCGATAGCACCGTAATTGAATGCGTCGTCGGCCGTAGGGTCGAAGAAAGGCACCTGCAGGATACCTGCCGGGAAGCAAATCTCGTTGGTCGTCGGGTTATAGTAGGCGTTGACGGTCTGGGGTGTCATGAACCACTCCTCCTTGTCAACCGGCTTACCGGCACGATAGTCGATGTCCCACTTGTTCCAGAACTCGCGGCACTTCTGTACGTTCTCGTAGTAAGAGAGTTTCGGGTCGATTACCAGTCCCGACATATCCTTCCACTGGTTGGGATATCCTATCTTTACATAGAACGCGTTGAGCTTGTCAAGCGCGGCCTGCTTGGTGGCGTCGCTCATCCAGTCTTGCGCCTTGATGCGCTCGGCGAGCGAAACCTGGAGATTCTTCACGAGCTTCTCCATACGCTCCTTTGACGAGGCTGGGAAATAACGCTCTACGTACATCTTGCCGAGAGCTTCGCCCATCTGGCCTTCCACCTGGCTCGTGGCGCGCTTCCAGCGCGGATGGTCCTCCTTGCGTCCCGACATGGTGCGACCGAAGAAGTCGAAGTTGGCAGCCTGCACGTCGTCGCTAAGATAGCTTGCGGCCGAGAGTATCACGTCCCACTCCATATAGGCGCGCAACTCGTCGGCGGTCATCTTAGCCAACACATCGTCGGCACCCTTGACGAAGCTGGGCTGGCCTACTACCATCTCCTTGAAATACTCGGTCTTCACACCCTCGGCGTTGAGCATTTTGGTAAGGTTGACATGAGGATACGATTTCTCGAACTCCTCGAGAGTCATCTTGTTATAATTGGCCTCAACGTCACGCAGCTCGGTTCTCGACTTGGATACCTTGGCAAGCGCCGTTTCCACCTTGAGGATGTTCTCCATCTTCTTCTGCGCGTCGGCCTCCGTGAAGCCGAAGAGCTGGAACATGCGCACAACGTGCTTCTTGTAGGCGTCGCGGATGGCGGTAGTAGCCGAGTCGGTATCAAGATAATACTCCTTCTGTCCGAGTACGAGTCCGCCCTGGTAGATGTTGAGGATGTTCATCTTGGCGTTCTTCTCGTCGGCACCGAAACCTATGCCCATGGGCACTCCGTAGCCGAATGCGGCGTACTTGAGCTGAAGCGCATGAAGGGCGTCCACGGTCTTGGCTCCTTCAAGTTCGTTGATAAGCGGCATTACCGGTTTCACGCCGTCCTGGTTGCGGCGCACCGAGTCCATCGCCAGCTTATAGAAGTCGCTCAGTTTCTGCTCGGTAGAGCCTTGCGGATAGGTGTTCTTCAGCAGGTCGGTAAGGATTGAGTTAATACGCTCGTTGTTGTCCTTGGCCAGCTTGTCAAAGCTACCGTAACGCGAATAAGCGGCGGGAAGCGGATTCTTCTTCATCCATCCTCCGCACGCGTACTGGAAGAAGTCGTCGGCCGGACGAACGCTATTGTCAAGGTTCGTCAGGTCTATGCCCGACTTCAGTTGTGCCTGGGCGCCGGCCACCATAGGTGCGGCGGCAAACAGCACAACGGGAATAATGTGTTTCATTTTCATAAGCGTTTTATTTTTAAGTAAAACATTTCTTTTTAGGAGTTATGGAGTTAAGGAGTTAAGGAGTTAAGGAGTTAAGGAGTTAAGGAGTTAAGGAGTTAAGGAGTTAAGACAAATGCCTTGCCAACTGTAATTGTAATTTGTAATTGGCCAAATATGACGGATAGGCCAAATAAGGCAAATAGGCCGAATAAACCCAATAAGCAATTAATTCTTACCTTCTCACCCTTTCTCCTCCCCTCGGGGAGGTTGGGTGGGGGCTGTCCTGTCCTATCCTATTCTTTCCTCCTCCTCTGCCAGCCGCTCCCATCGTTCCACCTCCTCGTCCAAGGCACGCTTGGTGTCGGTATATTCGGTGACGAGAGTCATGTCGCTTGCGTTCTCGGGTTGCGAGAGCAGGGCGTCGAGCTCCTTGAGGCGTCCCTCCATGCAGGCTATCCTGGCCTCGCTGTCCTCCACGGCCTTGCGCGCCTTGCGCAAGAGTTTCTGCTGCTCCTTACGCGCGGCGTAGTCTTCTTTAGTCGACGAGGGACGAGCAGACGAGTCGACAAGGAGATTTGACTTGTTGACTTGTTGACTAAGCATATCTCCTTGTCTGCTTGTCTGCTTGTTGACTTGTTGACTTACAAGCTTGTTTACTTGTTGACTTACAAACTTGTCCGCTTGTTGACTCAAATAATCGTATATTCCCCCGATATGCTCCCTCACGCGGCCGCCGCCGAACTCGTAGACCTTGGTGACGAGGCCGTCGAGGAACTCGCGGTCGTGGCTCACGATGATGGCCGTGCCGTCAAAGGCGCGGATGGCCTCCTTGAGCACGTCCTTCGACGCCATGTCCAAGTGGTTGGTAGGCTCGTCGAGGATGAGCAGGTTGACCGGCTCGAGCAACAGGCGTATCATGGCAAGGCGGCTGCGCTCGCCGCCGCTGAGCACGCGGACGTACTTCTCCGAGGCCTCGCCGCCGAACATGAACGCGCCCAGTATGTCGTTAATCCTCAGGCGCACCTCGCCACGCGCCACGTCGTCTATCGTCCGGCGCACGGTGATGTTGCCGTCGAGCAGCTGAGCCTGGTTCTGGGCGAAGTAGCCTATCTCAACGTTGTGCCCTATCTTGAGCGTGCCCGTGAAGGGTATCTCGCCCATGATGCACTTTACCAGGGTTGACTTGCCCTCGCCGTTGCGGCCAACGAAGGCCACCTTCTCGCCGCGCTTTATCGAGAGGTTGACGCCCGAGAACACCACGTGGCCGCCATAGGCCTTGCCCACCCCGTCGCACACTACGGGCCAGTCGCCGCTACGCCGGCACGGCGGAAACTTCAGGCGCATGGCCGAGCGGTCCACCTCGTCTATCTCTATGGGCACGATCTTCTCCAGCTGCTTTATGCGGCTCTGCACCTGAACGGCCTTCGTCGGCTTGTAGCGGAAGCGCTCAATGAAGTCCTTTATGTCGGCAATCTCCTTCTGCTGGTTCTCGTAAGCCCTGAGCTGCTGCTCGCGGCGCTCGGCGCGAAGGCGCACGTACTCGTCGTACTTCACGCGGTAGTCCACTACGCGGCCGCAGCTTATCTCTATCGTACGGTTGGTCACGTTGTTGATGAACGCCCTGTCGTGGCTCACCAGCACCACCGCCTTGGCTCCCTGCGCCAGGAACTGCTCCAGCCAGCCTATGCTCTCAATGTCAAGATGGTTGGTAGGCTCGTCGAGCAGCAGCACGTCGGGGCGCTCGAGCAATATCTTGGCCAGCTCGATGCGCATGCGCCATCCGCCGCTGAACTCGCTCGTGGGTCTGTCCAGATCCTCGCGCCCGAAGCCCAGCCCCATCAGCGTGCGCTCTATGTCGGCCTCGTAGCCGTCGGCGCCCATCATCATGTAGCGGTCGTGCTCGCGGGTGAAGCGCTCCACCAGAGCCATGTACTCCGCCGACTCGTAGTCGGTTCTTTCCGCCAGCTCGGCCTCCATGCGGTCGAGGCGCTCCTTCAGGGCCGTGTTGCCGGCAAAGGCCTTGCGCGCCTCCTCGCGCACGGTGGTGTCGTCGGTGAGCACCATCACCTGCGGCAGGTAGCCTATCGTGGTGCCCTGCGCGGCGCTCACCGTGCCCTCCGTAGGCTGCTGCCGGCCGCAAAGTATCTTAAGCAGGGTAGACTTGCCCGCGCCGTTCTTGCCCACGAGGGCTATGCGGTCGCGGTCGCCGATGACGAACGTCGCGTCGCTGAACAGCGGCTTGGCGCCGAACTCTACCCGTAAATGTTCTACCGAAATCATGTATCTTTTTATAATAGTAGTTAAAGGAGTTATCACTCGCTACGGTCGCTGGCGGTGCAAAGGTTTCAAAGATTTCATTTTTAAACTTCGCGCCCCCGCGCAATCCGCATAACTTTTATACCAATTTGCAAAGTTACGTTTTTTTCCATTACCCTCAAAGGTTTCCACAAAATAAATAGAATATCTCAAAAAGCTATGGTTCAAAGAATGTCCACATTTGTAATTAAAACAGAAATAAAAAACAAAATTATAATCATTTACTCTAAGGAAGCAAGTGGGTATGAATAGACATAAAAGCTTCAATGTTTTTTATTAACACACTGAGAATCAATGCGATACATCCATTATCACGTAAAACGACAAAGAACAAGACTAACAAAAAACTGTATGCTTTTATAAAAGGCCATGTTTTAGTCCGTAAAACATGGCCTTTCAGACTGCGAAAGGTGGCCTTTCACAACATAAAAGACGGTCTTTTATTATTCCATGGGCGACAGGTTAACCAATATACAACAATAACGAAGCCAATTAATGTTGCCGTGCCATGCGCATACATTCAATAAAACCAAACTTGTTGAACCGATAGAACCGCTCGGTTTGCTCTGGTGTGTCGTTCTCAAGAAGAATCAACAACTCCTTTGCGAATTCGAGATAACCGGTACCGTTGGCCGTTACCACACGCCCGTCAACCACGGCCTGGGCTTCGACATATCATGAACACGGCCTCATGGTCGGCATATTGGTCAAGCAATAAATAAAGTACTTCGTTTTTCAGGATTATGCATCTAACTGTTTATTCCTTCTCTTTGGATAAGGCATAGTCTGACGTCTACTTTTTGCCATTTCCTCAGCATACGCTTGTTCACCACGCTCTTTGATATAACGGATGCAAGCGGCACGGTCTGAATTGAATAGAAAAGCAAAAACCTTTCCTATCCAATTGGAAAACACTTTACACTCTTTCACGTCACATGTACATCCGGCACAAGTGTCGAATCCATTTGCCATACAACACGAGCGTATTTTACACCATGTGGCTTTCCCGTTTTTCTTGCACCCGGGACATTTCCCGGAAAGAAACTTTCGGCAAGCCCCACAATACAATCCGCAAAAAGCAATGCGTTTCGTATCTGAAATTATCGGTCCCATTGATTTTAAATGATAGAATGAGTAAACTCTCCGTTAATCCAAAATGTTGCTTCATGGCCTATGAAATGCAGAAGAGCATAATCCTCATCTGTCGGCCCGCTTGGGAAATGATGTATAAACCAATCTTGCCACATATCCTTGCGCACGGCATCATCGGTAACAATCTTGACCGTACCGCGCATAGCCACGCTATCTCCATAATGGTCATAACAGAGTCCGGACTTGCCGTTCTGCCTGAAATCCGCAACCTTTAAGGACATTGCGCTGGTAGCCATCCACACATTACTGAAACCTTCCGCATGTATTTTCGACATTTGCACAGGACGAGGATAGCCGTCTGCATTTATAGAAACAACGGTTACATTGTCACACTGGGCGAGCAAATCCGTTGCCTTTTCGGCCAAAGTTCTTACGTCCTTTTCTTTCCATCGTTTCAAAGTCGGAAAATATTTAAGCATTTGCTCTTTCGCCTGCACTACAGTCAGGCTTTGTCCGCTTTCGGCGTTGAACTGGTCGATAAATTGCAGACAAAATTCAATCATCTGTGTCATGGTGAAGTTTTGCGTAAACCTGCCATCCTTATAGCAATACTCGCAATAATCCGGGCAAAGGCTTCCGTCTGCCTCTGTACCATGATTGGTACCGTTAAGCGGCATACCGCAACTTTGACAAAATTGTTGTTCCATAGCAAATTTGTTTATCGTGCCTGTAAGCTCCTACTACAGGCGGTTATTAAATGCAGAAGCGTGGAACTGTATGCCACGTCCTTGTGTACAGGTGCTAGGAAAACCTTTATGAACAGATGTGGAAATAACAGCCCCACGCAGATGCGTGGAGACCATCATACCTTCTCCTGTTCAACGTGATTGAAGTTTCCTAGGCTTTGTACACGCAGGAAGAAGACATAACGCCTCTTATTATCAATATGTTTTAGAAAGAGTTGCCTCTAACCGATTACAAAAGTAAAGAATTTATGTGACATTATAATCATCTTTAAACGGTTTTCTTTATTTTTAAACAATTAATATTGTCCGTTCGACTATTTTGTTCATAATTAAACAAAATTTGGCGACAATGGCATTTCTCCTGGCGCTCCCATCATTCGTCTACCAAGACCAAGTCGGCCATAACCATATCGCTGACGTAAATGCCGCGGCGGGTAAGGTGAAGGCGGCCGTCGGTAACGGCAAGCAGGCCGTCGGTAATGTAATGCGAGGCTCCGTTGAGCAGGGCGTCGAGGTATGCCGAGCCGAGGCGAAGGGCAAGGGCGTCGAGGCTGATACCCTCACGGGTGCGCAGGGCGGTTGTTATGATGTCGTTGAAGGTGGTGCGGGCGTCAAGCTCCTCCCGCTCCATGGGCACGCGGCCTTGGGATATACCGTCGACGTAGCGGGCGATGTCGGCAACGTTCCATTGGCGCGAACGCAGGTCGAACGAGTGGGCGGCAGCACCGAGGCCGATGTACGGCTCTTGCCTCCAATAGCTCGAGTTATGGCGCGAGCGGAAGCCTGGACGGGCGAAGTTGCTTATCTCGTAATGCTCGTAGCCTGAGACGGTAAGGCGGTCAACGAGTTCGTCGTACATGGCGAGGCTAAGCTCGTCGTCAATCTCGCTTACACTACCTTTCTCGAGCATAGCGTAAAGGGGCGTACCCTCCTCGTACATAAGGCTGTATGCCGAGATATGCTCCACGCCGAGGCCGACGGCACGGGCGATGTCGTCGCGCCATTCGGCGATTGTTTCGCCGGGAAAGCCGAACATCAGGTCAATGCTTATGTTGGATATGCCCGCCCTGCGGAGGTTGTCCACCGCCATGGGTATGTCTGCCGAGCCGTGCCTGCGGCGCAAGAAGCGCAGACGGGCGTCGGAGAAGGTCTGCACACCCATGCTGACACGGTTGACGGGAGTGCGGGCGATGGCATGGGCGAAGTCTGGCGTAACGTCGTCGGGATTGCACTCGACGGTAACCTCTGCCTGCCTGTCGATGTCAAACACCTTATATATATATGACAAAAGACCAGCAAGCACATCAGCGCCAAGCACGGACGGCGTGCCTCCGCCAACATATACGGACGTGAACGGACCGCTGATGTATCCGCGCCTCAACTCGGCCTCACGGCATACCGCCTTGACATACTCACGCCGCACATCAAGCCGCGTGGTGGAGTAAAAGCCGCAATATACGCAACGGCTCTTGCAAAACGGGATATGGATATAGATTCCGGACACGGTTTTTAAATTAAAAATGAATATTTAAAATGAACAATTAAAAATGAATAACTACCAACAAGGCATTCAGATTTTTCATTCTACACTTTTCATTTTCTATTGAATTTGCGTACAAAATTACTAATATGTTTTAATTTTTATATGCTTTCCGTCATTTTATTTTGCCAGTTTAGGTAAAAATGTGTAACTTAGAGGCCAATATTTTGTAACAAACTTAAATCTATATTTTTATGAGAGTTTATCAGACTAACGAGATTAAAAACATCGCATTGCTTGGCAGTGCGGGCTCGGGCAAGACTACTCTTGCCGAAGCCATGTTGTATGAGAGCGGCGTGATAAAGCGCCGCGGTAGTGTAGAAGCCAAGAACACGGTAAGTGACTATTTCCCGGTTGAGCAGGAATACGGCTACTCGGTATTCTCAACCGTTTTTAACGTAGAGTGGAACAATAAGAAGCTTAATATCATTGATTGCCCGGGCGCCGACGACTTCGTAGGCCAGGCCATCACCGCCATGAACGTTACCGACCAGGCGCTAATCCTTATCAACGGCCAGTACGGACCTGAGGTCGGCACGCAAAACAACTTCCGTTACACGGAGAAATTGAAGAAGCCGGTGATATTCCTCGTCAACCAGCTTGATAGCGACAAATGCGACTTTGACACGATAATATCCAGCATGAAGGACATATACGGTCCGAAGTGCGTCCAGATACAATACCCGATAGAGACAGGACCGGGCTTCAACGCCCTCATCGACGTGCTCCTGATGAAGAAATATTCATGGAAGCCCGAAGGCGGAGCGCCCATCATCGAGGACATCCCCGCAGAGGAGATGGACAAGGCAATGGAACTTCACAAGGCTCTCGTGGAAGCTGCCGCCGAGAATGACGAAACCCTGATGGAGAAATTCTTTGAGGAAGAGACGCTAACCGAGGACGAGATGCGCGAGGGAATACGCAAGGGACTCGTTACAAGGTCTATCTTCCCTGTATTCTGCGTTTGCGCAGGCAGGAGCATGGGCGTAAGACGATTGATGGAGTTCCTCGGCAACGTGGTACCTTTCGTAAGCGAAATGCCTAAAGTACACAACACTCGCGGCGAGGAAGTTCCGGCCGAGACAAGCGGTCCCGAGTCGCTTTACTTCTTCAAGACCGGAGTAGAGCCGCACATCGGCGAGGTGTCATACTTCAAGGTGATGAGCGGAAGCGTGAAGCCGGGCGACGACCTGAGCAATGCCGACCGCGGCTCGAAGGAGCGTATCGCCAACATATACGTGTGCGCGGGAGCTAACCGCCAGCCAGTGGATTGCCTCAACGCGGGCGACATAGGATGTACCGTAAAATTGAAAGACGTAAAGACGGGCAACACCCTGAACGGAAAGGATTGCGACAACAGGTTCGACTTCATCAAGTATCCTAACTCGAAATACTCGCGCGCAATCAAGGCCGTAAACGAGGCCGACACAGAGAAGCTTATGGCCGCTCTCACCAAGATGCGCCAGGAAGACCCGACATGGGTGGTTGAACAAAGCAAGGAGTTAAGGCAGACAATTATACACGGACAGGGTGAGTTCCACCTGCGCACGTTGAAATGGCGCCTCGAGAACAACGAGAAACTGCCCGTAAAGTTCATCGACGCCAAGATTCCGTACCGCGAGACTATCACCAAGGCAGCGCGCGCCGACTACCGCCACAAGAAGCAATCGGGAGGTGCCGGCCAGTTCGGCGAGGTTCACCTCATCGTAGAGCCGTATGCCGACGGTATGCCCGACCCCGTTTCGTATAAGTTCAACGGACAGGAGTTCAAGATGAACATCAAGAGCAAGGAAGTAATCGACCTCGAATGGGGAGGCAAACTCGTGTTCATCAACTCAGTAGTAGGCGGTGCCATTGACACACGCTTCATGCCCGCCATCCTGAAAGGTATTATGGAGCGCATGGAGCAAGGCCCGTTGACAGGTAGCTACGCCAGGGACGTGCGCGTTGTAGTGTACGACGGAAAGATGCACCCCGTAGACAGTAACGAGCTCTCGTTCATGCTCGCGGCACGTCACGCCTTCGCCGACGCCTTCAGGAACGCTGGACCGAAGATCCTCGAGCCGATATACGACCTCGAGGTGTATGTCCCGGCCGACTTCATGGGCGACGTAATGAGCGACCTGCAGGGACGCCGCGCCCTGATAATGGGTATGGATAGTGAGGCCGGCTACCAGAAGCTACAGGCCAAGATACCACAAAAGGAACTTGCAAGCTACTCTATCTCGCTAAGTTCACTCACAGGTGGCCGCGCATCATTCACCACCAAGTTCGCAAGTTATGAGCTTGTGCCGAATGAGATACAACAAGAGCTCATAAAAGCACACGAAGCTGAAATGAGCGACAAGGACGAGTAAAACCATCCATAACATATTATGACGGGCAGGCAACGGCTCACTACCGATTGCCTGCCCGCTTATTGCGCAAGTACACGTACAATATCTTGAAACCATAAATGAGAAAAATCATACTTGTCACCGGAGGACAACGGTCTGGCAAAAGCGTATATGCCGAGAAGCTTGCGCTAAGCCTCTCGCCCACTCCCGTATATCTTGCCACGGCCCATGTCTGGGACGACGAATTCGCCCTGCGCGTAAGACGCCACAAGGAAAGGCGCGGCCCGCAATGGGAGAACATAGAGGAAGAGAAACACTTAAGCCGTCACGACATAACCGGCAAAGTGGCCGTGATAGATTGCATCACGTTATGGTGTACCAACTTCTTCTTCAACCGTGACGAATACGGACGGCAACCATCTGTTGAAGAAGCGCTTGCCGAAATAGAACGTGAGTTTGACCGCTTTACCGACCAAGACGCCACATTCATCTTCGTAACTAACGAAATAGGGAGCGGAGAGGTAAGCAACAACGCCGTACAACGCCGCTTCACCGACATGCAGGGATGGATGAACCAATACGTAGCCGCCCGTGCCGACGAAGTAGTACTCATGGTCAGCGGCATTCCGGTGAAAATAAAAGGATAGGAATATAAAGGTAAAAGAGTAAAAAGGGGCTTGGAAGGCGAGAATGCATATTTTCTTAATTCTTAACTCTTAATTTCCAAGGCATTTGGCTTTAACTCCTAACGAGCGTAGCGAGTGATAACTCCTTTAACGTCTTTAACTACTATACTTTAACTTCTTTACTCCTGAAATGACAACAAATGAGAACATACAATATCCATAAGCCTGACGCGGCATTGCTTGACGCCATCAGACACAAGATAGACAATCTCAACAAACCCAAAGGCTCATTGGGAAGGCTCGAGGATTTGGCCATGCAGATATGCCTTATCCAGCAAACACTTACGCCGAAGCTCAATAATCCCTGCCACCTGTTGTTCGGCGGCGACCACGGAATTGAGCGCGAGAACGTAAGCGTATCGCCACGTGAAATAACGTGGCAACAAATGCTCAACTTCGCAAAAGGCGGCGGAGGGGTGAACATGTTTTGCCGGCAACATGGATTCAAGCTATATCTTGTCGACGTAGGGGTTGACTATGACCTAAGCAATTGCCATGAAATATATAACCGGAAGATTGCCCCGGGAACGGCCAACTTCATCGACGGCCCGGCCATGAGCGAGGAACAATACCGGCAGGCGCTTGACGTAGGAGCCGAATTCGTGGACAAATGCCATGCCGACGGATGCAACATTGTATGCGTAGGCGAGATGGGTATTGCCAATACGTCGCCCTCAAGCGTATGGATGAGCCTGCTCGGAGACATACCCCTTGATGAATGTATCGGCGCGGGGGCCGGACTCGACAATGCCGGCATAAGACATAAATCCGACGTATTGAACCGCGCGGTAGACCGTTTCATATACACTACTGGCGGAAAGGCCGACACCGACACCTTGATACGCTACTTCGGAGGTTTCGAAATGGTAAGCGCCGTAGGCGCAATGTTGCGTGCCGCCGAACTCGGACTTATAGTATTGGTTGACGGATTCATCATGACGGCATGCGCCCTGGCGGCCGTAAGGCTATATCCCGAAGCCAAAGAATACATGATATTCGGACACGTAGGCGACGAGAACGGCCACCGCCGCCTGCTCGACTTGCTCGGTGCCCAGCCATTGTTAAATCTCGGACTCAGGCTCGGAGAAGGCACCGGAGCTCTTTGCGCCTACCCTATTGTTGAAAGTGCCGTAAGAATGATTAACGAAATGAATAACTTTGACAATGCGCATATCACTAAATACTTTTAAATGGTATGACCCCGCCTGGGCGGCTTTCATATTCTTCACACGCCTTCCATTATGGCGAATACACGAACCGCCGCGCGAATGTTATCGCTCGGTAGTTGAGTTCTGGCCGCTCGTAGGCTGGCTTACCGGGGGCATAATGGCCGCCGTGATTTACTTCGGAAGCTTTATCATGCCACATGCCATCACCGTACTTCTTGCCATCGCGGCAAGGATACTTGTGACCGGCGCGTTGCACGAGGACGGCCTGGCCGACTTCTTCGACGGCTTCGGAGGAGGCGGCAACAACCGCCAACGCATACTCGACATCATGAAAGACTCGCGCATAGGCACTTACGGCGTTATCGGACTGGGGTTGTACATGCTCATCCTGTTTTTTTCTCATTATCGTCAATGCCGGCCAAATTGGCGGCTCTTACGATATTGGCGGCCGACCCGTTTTGCAAGATGGTATCGGCGCAGATAATCTCCATGATGCCTTACGCACGGACGGAAGACGAAGCCAAGGCGCGCGTGGTGTACCGCAAGATAAGCCTGAAGGCGGGTATAGGCCTGTTCATACAGGGTATATTGCCGCTCGTATTTCTCATCTTCGCCGTCGACGGGAGGATACGTTGGGATTTGCTCATCTTCGCCCCATGCCTTGTTATGTACTTTCTGTATCTCATGATATGGCATAAGATTAAGGGATACACGGGCGATTGTTGCGGCGCGATATTCCTTCTCACCGAACTTTCATTCTACCTCTGCGCAACATATCAGTTTTTTAACAACAACGCATTATGGACATTGTTTTAGTAAGACATACCAGCGTGGGTGTACCCAAGGGCACATGCTACGGTTGGAGTGACGTGCCGGTGGCCGAAACGTTCGAGAGTGAAGCCGCCATGACAAAGATAAACCTCGGCGATGAGCCGTTCGACGCCGTGTACTCGTCACCCCTGACAAGGGCAAGAAAGCTGGCCGAGTATTGCGGCTGGCCGAAGCCTATCGTTGACGACAGGCTCAAGGAGATGAACATGGGCGACTGGGAGATGAAGCTGTTTGACGAGATAGAGGACGAGAACCTGCAACGCTGGTACGACGACTACATGCACCTGGCGGCAACCAACGGCGAGAGCTTTCCCGTATTGTACGCCCGCGTGGCCTCGTTCCTTGACGAACTGAAGACCAAGCCCTACCGGCGCGTGGCCATATTCGCCCATGGCGGCGTGCTCATCTGCGCCGGAATATACGGAGGGTTATTTCCCGAGAAGGATTGCTTTAGCCACCTTGTACCCTTCGGAGGAACGGAAACGATAAATATTTAATTAAGAGTTAAGAAAATCTGCCTCAACAAAAGAACATTCTCCACTTACAATTACGGAATTACAGATAATGCTTCTCCTTAATTAACCCTCAACCAATGAACGCCTTAATAAAAGCCTCAGAGAATGTCCAACACCGTGCATGGAATATCATACGCCAAACCAAAGTAATGGATATATGGACTGCCCACGGCGCCGAGGTCAACGTAGTAGGCTCGCTTGCCATGGGGCTTATGATGAAACACCTTGACATCGACCTGCACGTATATTCATCACCGTTGACGATAAAGGCAAGTTTCAACGCAATGTCGCAAATCGCCGAATGCCCCGGAATAACCAGAATAGAGTGCCGCAACCTGCTCGACACCGAGGAGGAATGTGTAGAATGGCATGCCTGGTACGTAGACGGGCAGGGCGACACATGGCAAATCGACATTATACACATAGTGAAGGGGTCGAAGTACGACGGCTATTTCGAACGCATGGCACGCCAAGTGAAACAAGCGTTGACCGACGATACGCGCCTCGCCATACTACGCCTCAAGAACGAAACTCCTGACAACGAGCACATAATGGGCGTAGAATATTACCAAGCCGTGCTGAAATACGGCGTCAGGACAATGCCCGAATTCATCGAATGGCGCAAGTCACACCCTACGGACGGCATTTTAGAATGGACACCGTAACACTTCACGCACCATTAACAAAGCAAACATAAATCGTAAACAACATAAAAATTGACCATCTCGCAATGTACGTGAAAGACCTCGAAACGGCAAAAGAGTTTTTCATAAAGTATTTCGGAGCGACTCCGAACGACATGTACCACAACCCAAGAACAGGACTAAAGACGTACTTTCTGTCGTTTTCGGGTGGTTCTCGCCTCGAGATAATGTCACGCCCTGGCACGGTAGACCATCCCAAAAGCCGCCTTGACAACGGCTACATACACATGTCGTTCAGCGTGGGCGGCAGGCATAAGGTGGACGAACTTACCCTTACATTAAGACAAGACGGGTATAAGGTAACCGACGGTCCGCGGGTTACCGGCGACGGGTATTACGAAAGTTGCGTGGAAGGGCCGGAAGGCAATCTGATAGAAATCACCGAATGACACACAAAAGATGGCCTCCAAGCTATCCAAAGACCATCTTTGGCAAGCCTGAAGGCCATCTTTTGTTTTCCGATTAACCACCTTATACCGCAATTGCGGCATAAGGGCATTAACCCACTACTTCTTCTCTATAATGTCTCCGCCAGCCTTGATGGCCTCCATGTTAAGCGGAATAAGGCCATGGTGGCGCTCAGGCAGAGTCTTGTAAAGAGCTTTCTCAACACCGTTATCACTCACTACCGGACATACCTTGAGCAATCCGCCGAGCACAATCATGTTGAACACCTTTGAGTTCTTCATCTCGGCCGCCTTGTCCATGGCGTCTATACGATAAACGGTAATGTCGTCACGCGTCGGGGAATTTATCACTCCGTATCCGTCATAGATAAGTATACCGCCCTTCTTAACCTTTGGCTCAAACTTGTCAAGCGACGGCTGGTTAAGCACGATGGCAATGTCATACTTGCTAAGGATGGGCGACGATATGCGCTCGTCGCTCACGATTACCGTCACGTTGGCCGTTCCGCCACGCTGCTCGGGACCATAAGCCGGCATCCACGTAACCTCCTTGCCTTCCATCAATCCCGAGTATGCCAGGATTTTACCCATTGAGAGCACGCCCTGGCCGCCGAAACCTGCTATTATTATCTCTGTCTTCATGATAGTTTCATTTCCAATTCTTCACTCTTAACTCTTCACTTTTCACTCCCAGTGGTGTCCTTCAAGTCGCCTTTAGGATAGAACTTGAACATGTTTTCCTGCATCCACTTGTTAGCCTTGACAGGCGAAAGTTTCCATCCGCTATTACACGTGCTCACCACCTCGACCAGGCTTGAGCCCTTGCCTGCCATTGAAGCCTCGAAGGCCTTGCGTAAAGCCTTCTTTGCCGAACGTATTGCGGCCACGGTCTCAACGCTCTGGCGCGTAACATAACATGTTCCTTCAAGCGTAGCGGCAATCTCGGTCATCTTCAACGGATAACCATGAAGACTCGCCTCGCGGCCGTAAGGACACGTAGACGTCTTCTGCCCCATTAGCGTAGTGGGCGCCATCTGTCCTCCGGTCATACCATAAATAGCGTTGTTGATGAATATGATGACAATATTCTCCCCACGGTTGAGCGCATGTATAGTCTCGCATGTACCGATACAAGCCAAGTCGCCGTCACCCTGATAGGTAAACACCAGGCGGTCAGGCCAGCAACGCTTGATAGCCGTAGCCACTGCGGGAGCACGCCCGTGGGCAGCCTCCTGCCAGTCGATGTCGAGATAACGGTAGGCAAATACGGCACATCCAACCGGCGACACGCCAACGGCCTTGTCCTCCATGCCCATTTCCTCAATGACTTCAGCCACCAGCTTATGGACAACTCCATGCGAACATCCCGGACAATAGTGCATCGGGACTTCGTTCATCAATTCCGGTTTCTTGTAGACCAAGTTCTCCGGAGATATTATTTCTTCGTTCATTTTATCGACTTTTTAAATTATTCCGTTAACTGGCGGAATATCCTTCAGCCTTTTCCATCTGCCAAAAGCTCCACCTCAAAGAAAACGATTAAAATTTCTCCTTCAGGGCCTTTACTATTTCGTCCGGCTCAGGAACTATTCCGCCCAAACGGCCAAAATGCTCTACAGGAACACGGCCATTGACGGCAAGACGAATATCCTCAACCATCTGGCCGGCGTTAATCTCCACGGAGAGCACGCCCTTCTTGCCTTCGGCAAGCTCTGCCACCTCGTTAGTCGGGAACGGCCACAATGTGATAGGACGCAACAGACCGACCTTCAGCCCTTCTTTGCGTGCCATCTCTATGGCTTTCTCGGATATGCGCGCGGCACTTCCAAACGCTACTATCAGATACTCAGCGTCCTCGCAATGCTTTGTCTCGTACCTTACCTCGTTCTCGCGTATCGTCTGGTACTTGGCCTGGAGGTGCAAGTTACGCTTCTCCATCTGCTCAGGTTGAAGCTCAAGTGATGTCAATATATTTGGCTGGCGGTCTTTAGAACGGCCGAACGTTGCCCAAGGACACTCTTTCTTGATTTGCTCCTCGGTACGGCGGGGTTTGTACGGCGGAAGAACAACACGCTCCATCATCTGCCCAATTACACCGTCACTCAGAAGCATAGCCGGAATACGGTATTTAAATGCGAGTTCGAAAGCCAAATCCATGAAGTCTGCCATTTCCTGGACTGACGCAGGGGCCAGTACGATTACATAATAATCACCGTTACCTCCACCACGTGTCGCCTGGAAATAGTCGCTCTGTGACGGCTGGATTGTACCCAGACCGGGACCGCCACGCTGTACGTTGACGATGACTCCGGGAATCTCTGCGCCGGCCATGTAGGCTATGCCTTCCTGCATAAGAGCCACGCCTGGGCTCGATGATGACGTGAACACACGCTTACCGGCACCCGCTCCACCATACACCATGTTGATAGAGGCAACCTCACTCTCTGCCTGAAGTACTACCATACCAGTGGTTTCCCAAGGCTTTAGCAACGATAGTGTTTCGATAATCTCACTCTGAGGGGTGATGGGATAACCGAAAAAGGCGTCGGCACCACAACGAATGGCGGCATGAGCTATCGCCTCGTTACCCTTCAATAAAGTTACTTCTTGTTCTGCCATAACTTTTAATCCTCCATACGTTTTTTATAAACAGTGATACATCCGTCGGGACATACGATGGCGCACGAGGCACAACCGATGCAATCGTCAGGACTTACGGCCTCCACATAGGGGTAGCCGTGAACGTTAACTTTCTTCGCCAAAGCGATAACCGTTTTCGGACAAGCCTCCACGCAGAGTGAACAGCCCTTACAACGGTCGGTGTTGACCACAATGGCTCCTCTCATTTTACCCATATCTTTATGTTTTTGTATTAACGAGACAGACGTACGGCAAACACCGAAGTCTGTCTCTTGAATGTTTTTCTTAGGGGTTATACATGTCTTTACAATAGTAATTTAAGATGTCGTCAAGCATCTTCTTCGCCTCAACCGCAGGGCTTTCAGGGTCAAGTTCGATAGCAGCGATATAATTATTGAGCGCTTCCTGCCAGTTGCCCTCCTTGCGGTAGCGGTTGCCAAGGCGGTAATACTCCTCGGCCGTCATTACTTGTAGTATTCTTTCTTGCCTGCGGCAAGCGTGTTTTTCATTAATGAACAAATGGTCATGGGGCCTACTCCACCCGGGACCGGAGTTATGAACGAGCACTTAGGCGCTACCTCGTCAAACTTGACATCTCCGTTAAGGCGGAACCCGCTCTTCTTCGTTGCGTCGGGAACACGTGTCGTGCCAACGTCGATAACCACCGCACCGTCTTTAACCATGTCGGCGGTGACGAAGTTTGGCCGGCCTATGGCGGCTATGATAATGTCAGCCTCACGGCATTCCTGCTTAAGGGTTGCAGAATGGCTATGGCATACTGTCACCGTAGAGTCGCCGTATTGTTTTTGCATCATAAGCTGGGCCATCGGCTTGCCTACGATGTTGCTTCGTCCGAGTATCACGCACTTTTTGCCCGAAGTCTCTATTCCGTAACGGCGCAACAGAGTCAATATGCCGAGCGGCGTAGCCGAGATAAAGCACGGCAGGCCTATAGCCATACGACCAACGTTGATTGGATGGAAACCGTCTACGTCCTTGCGGTAGTCGATAGCCATTATTATCTTCTGCTCGTCGATATGTTTTGGCAACGGCAGTTGCACTATGTAACCGTCAATATCGTCATCTTCGTTAAGTTCCTTAACTTTCGCGAGCAGCTGCTCTTCCGTAACGTCATCCTCAAAACGGATAAGTGTACTTGTAAAGCCGCATGCCTCACATGCTATTACCTTGTTCTTGACGTAAGTCTCGCTACCGCCGTCATGTCCTACGAGCACGGCCGCAAGATGCGGACGCTTACCACCATTAGCGACGATTTGCTTAACTTCCTCGGCTATTTCTTCCTTTATCTTGGCCGCCGTAGCCTTGCCGTCTATCAATTCATAATTCATAATACACAATTCATAATTGGGGATAGGCCAGATAAGACTGATAAGCCTGATTTTCCCAATCCTTTATCGGGATTGGTCAGATAAGCCTAATAAGCCGTATAGACCATTGAATTATTCACTCTTAACTCTTAATTCTTAACTCTTCACCATTCCCTTATTTCGGCATGTTGCGCAATCCCTTCATGGCTCCCATCATCTGGCTCATCCTTGAACCGGTCACCATTTTCATCATCTTGCGCGTCTGGTCAAACTGTTTTATCAGGCGGTTTACATCCTGCACCGTAGTGCCTGATCCTTTCGCTATGCGTTGCCGCCTGCTCGTATTGAGTATTTCGGGATTGGTGCGCTCCTTCGGCGTCATGCTCAGGATTATCGCCTCAATGCCCTTGAAGGCGTTATCGTCAATGTCGACGTCCTTTATTGCCTTGCCCACTCCCGGTATCATCGAAGCCAGGTCCTTGATGTTACCCATCTTCTTGATTTGTTGTATCTGGCCGAGGAAGTCGTTGAAGTCAAACTTATTCTTTTGTATTTTCTTCTGAAGACGCTTCGCCTCCTCCTCATCAAACTGTTCCTGCGCACGCTCCACAAGGCTGACAATATCGCCCATGCCGAGTATTCGGTCGGCCATTCGTGAAGGATGGAACACGTCTATGGCCTCCATCTTCTCGCCGGTACCGACAAATTTTATAGGCTTTGTCACTACGGTACGTATGCTTATGGCAGCACCGCCACGGGTATCGCCGTCAAGCTTTGTCAATACCACACCGTCAAAATCGAGACGATCATTGAATTCCTTGGCTGTATTTACAGCGTCCTGGCCTGTCATCGAATCTACAACGAACAGTGTCTCGTCGGGATTTACGGCGTTCTTCAGCGCCTCAATCTCGTTCATCATCTCCTCGTCTACTGCAAGGCGTCCCGCGGTATCTATTATTACCACGTCGTTACCCTTTGCCTTTGCCTCCTTTATGGCGTTCTGCGCTATTCCGATTACGTTTTTGCTTTCAGGTTCAGAGTAGACTGGTATCTCTATTTGGCCGCCCACAACCTTCAACTGCTCGATAGCGGCAGGACGGTAAACGTCACACGCAACAAGCAACGGGTTCTTATGCTGTTTCTTCTTTAGCATGTTGGCCAGCTTTCCGCTGAACGTAGTCTTACCCGAACCCTGAAGTCCTGACATCAATATGATGGCCGGGCGACCCTCAAGCTTCAGCCCTACGCTCTCGCCTCCCATCAGCTCGGCAAGTTCGTCGTGCACCAGCTTAACCATCATCTGCCCTGGCTTCACGGCCGTAAGCACATTCATTCCCAGCGCTTTTTGCTTCACCTTGTCGGTAAACGTCTTGGCAACCTTATAGTTCACGTCGGCGTCAAGCAACGCGCGCCTTACGTCCTTCAACGTTTCAGCAACGTTGATCTCGGTAATTTTTCCTTCACCTTTAAGTATCTTAAAAGAGCGTTCAAGCCTTTCGCTTAGATTTTCAAACATATTTATATATTAGTATAATGAACAAAATGTAAGCAGGAAGGCCGAAAATCGACTAATAACGGCCTCTCGCCCGCCTGATTATCTCTGCAAATATAGTCATTAAATAATAAAAAAGCCAATATTGCCGCAGGTATTTAAAGTATTTTAAAACTGTTTTCCGCAAAAATGCGCACACTATATTCAAGTGTGCAGAATTTCAAATTATCAGTCATTTTACCCGTATATGCAAACGCTTTTACCTACCGTTATAAAGAATGTCATTATTTTGGATTATATTTGCATGCCCTTACGATTATACCTACGGTATCGTTAAGCCACGTAACGGCATATACATTACTAAAACAAACTTTGTAAACATATAATATGAAAGGATTATCAAGCATGGCAGGATTTCACGAAAAAACGAGCGCTAAGAGAAAAACAATAATGTCACGTGAGTTTCGACAAGCCGTCAAAGCTCGACAAGCCGGAAATCAAGGCTTGCATAAACCACTTACAGAAAGTCGCCGACAGCCATGCCACCCGTGCCCTGTCTTTTCCCGGATGGTGGTATTCCACGATCAGGAAACATCTTAACCGACCGATAGATTTACTTACCTGGAAACACCGAACCACCCAATTCGAGCTTTTTCTCACCCCGTCCGGACAACGGATGGTAAACGACCCTCAGCTAAAAGTCATACTGATTAAGGACAAGGGAAAGTTCCATAGATAGCCTTCTACCGCCTAACGCCAACATACCTGAAACAGCCAGTTTTGCGAAAGGCGGCCTTTTAGCCTGCGAAAGGGCGTCTTTTACAACGTAAAACGCGGCCTTTTGCAAGACAAGACACGGCCTTTTGCAAAAACGTTGACCATGCCTGTATCATACGCCAGTACAACATCTTGACGTAACCTGGCGGCATTTGCCATTCCGCCCACAATAAATTCAACAGCAAATGTTAATTAACCTGAATTAGAAGAACATCCTTGTCCACCACGGATAAAAGCTGTATCTTTGTAATTTGATGGAAGGTACGACGCTATATATCAAGAACATGGTGTGCGACCGGTGCAAGGCTGCCGTAACGCAGGTGCTCCGCAACGCAGGGCTCACGCCTCTTTCAGTTGAGCTCGGCACAGCCTCAGTTGAGGAAAATCCCGACGTGGCGAAGCTCGACGAAGTTCGCATTGCACTCGAAAAGCAAGGCTTCGAACTGCTTGAAGACCGCCGCAAGCAGACCGTCGACCGCATAAAGAGCGCCATAATCGAACTTGTACACTATCGCGACAACCGCCAACAAATCAACCTCTCAGCATTCCTCTCCAATGAACTCGGCATGGAATACAGCTCGCTGAGCAAACTCTTTTCAGAAAACACGGGGCTAACCATAGAGCGTTACTTCATCCTGCAAAGGGTTGAACGCATAAAAGAACTTATCTTCTACGACGAAATGTCGCTCAGCGAGATAGCCCGCAAGATGAACTATTCAAGCGTTGCGTATCTCAGCACACAGTTCAAGAGCGTCACGGGCATGACGCCATCGCAGTTCAAGTCGGCCCACGACAAGCAGCTCAGGCAGCTCGACAAGATATAGCTTAGGGTTATACGGTTGTGAGGTTTTACGGTTATACGGTTGTGTTTTGGGGTTTTAAGGATATACGGTCATACATTACACTGTAAAAACCCAACATAAACGTAAAACCTCGCGACTCCATAAACCTAATAACCGCACAATCGTGAAACCCCATAAACCCTATAATCCCATACCAAATCTTATAAATCTTTTCCATAATTCCATAACACTTTATATATAAAAACGGAGTAACTTTGCCGTCGGAACAAACTATAAGAAAATGGAAAAGAAGACTATCGCCGTAACAGGAATGGCTTGCGCCGGGTGCGCGGCTAACGTGGAGAGGCGCCTAAACCAGCTCGACGGCATTAAGTCGGCCGCCGTCAACTTCGCCGCCCGCACGGCTTTGGTGGAATACGACCCGCAGGTCATCACGCCAAAGACGATGAAAGAGGAGATTGAAAAGGTTGGTTACGGCCTCATTATAGACGAAGACGAGTCGGTAACGGCCATCGAACAAACGGAATACCGCCGTCTCTTGAAAAGGCTTATAACATCGTGGATACTGGCATTGCTCACCATGTGCATTTCGATGGGCTGGCTCAACATCGGCTCAAAGGACGTTGCCAACCAGACAATGCTCATCATCGCCCTCGTAAACCTTGTTTATTGCGGCCGCCAGTTTTATGTAAACACATGGCACCAACTGCGCCACGGAATGGCCAACATGGACACTCTGGTGGCCATGAGTACGTTTATCTCGTTCGTGTTCAGCGTGTTCAACACCTTCTGGGGCGACAGTTTCTGGGGTTCAAGAGGTATCGTTAACCACACATATTACGACGCTTCGGTCATGATTATCACGTTCGTGCTTACAGGACGTGCACTCGAGGAGAGGGCAAAAAAGAGCACTGCGTCGGCCATCCGAGCGCTAATGGGACTTGCGCCAAAGACAGCCCATCTTGTAAACGGTGACCAGACAGTCGACGTGCCGATAGCAACGCTCGAACGGGGCGACATCATCGAGATACGCCCGGGCGAGAAAGTGCCGGTAGACGGAACGGTAACTACCGGCGAGGCGTATATCGACGAAAGCATGATAACGGGCGAGCCGACACCCGCCCTGAGGCAAAACGGCGACAAGGTGTTCGCCGGAACCATCGTAAAACAAGGCTCGCTGCGCTTCCGCGCGATGGCCGTCGGAGCGGATACAATGCTCTCACAGATAATAAAGATGGTGCAAGAGGCGCAAGGAAGCAAGGCTCCCGTGCAACGTGTGGTCGATAAAATAGCCCTCGTATTCGTGCCCGTGGTGCTCGGATTGTCTGTTCTTACCTTTATATTATGGTACGCCATAGGCGGCAGCGGCCAGCTTCCACACGCCATACTGTCGGCAGTGTCGGTGCTTGTGATAGCCTGCCCGTGCGCACTCGGCCTGGCTACGCCCACCGCCTTGATGGTTGGCATAGGCAAAGCGGCACAGAAGAACATCCTCATCAAGGACGCAACGGCGCTCGAGAACATACGCAAAGTCGACGCGTTAGTCATCGACAAGACGGGAACGCTGACTGTTCCTAACAAGGATGTCGACTTCACCAAGGCCGATTCATTGTCGCTTGACGAGCGCGAAACGCTCAAACCTTACGCCCGCGAGGCCATGGAGACGCTTCAAAAGGAAGGAATCGAGGTGTACATGATGAGCGGCGACAAGGACGAAGCCGCCAAATACTGGGCTGACAAGGCCGGAATAAAGCACTACCGTAGCAAGGTTATGCCGCAGGACAAGGAGGACATGGTAAGGCAACTACAAGCCGAGGGCAAGCACGTAGCCATGGTTGGCGATGGTATTAACGACACACAGGCGCTGGCCGCGGCCGACGTGAGCATCGCGATGGGCAAAGGCACCGACATAGCGATGGACGTGGCCCAAGTAACTCTTATGGGAACGGACCTCCGACGCATACCTGACGCCATCAGGTTGTCACGTGCCACGGTGGGTATGATAAAGCAAAACCTCTTCTGGGCGTTCATCTATAACGTCATCTGCATACCTCTCGCCGCCGGCCTTCCCTACGTTTTCGGCGCTGAATGGCAGATAACGCCAATGTGGGCAAGCGCGCTGATGGCCTTTTCGAGCATTAGCGTAGTACTGAATAGCCTAAGACTATACTTTAAATAATTAAGAATTAAGAGTGAAGAATTAAGAAAATATGCCTTGAACGCTTGTCAACAAAGGTATTTTTCTTAATTCTTCACTCTTAATTCTTAATTCCCTTATCACCTTCTTTCCGCCGAAACGGTTACCTGGATACTGAATTTCGGGTTAAAATTATATTTCACCGCCGCGCCGATACGGTCGCCGGCGTCGCTCATGTCGTAAAGAGGCAGGGGGATAAACTTGTTTGTCAGCGACTTCTGTCCGAACAGATAGCCCTCCCAATGCTCGTTGAATTTATATCCGAGCACGGCGTTAAGGCCTGCGTCGTGGTAGGCGTCGTGCGCCCAATACAGGTTGTTCAGGTAGCCGCCGACGGCAAGCGAGAGCTTGTTTGTCAACGGAACGGCGTACATTGCGGATATGCTGTTGGTAAAGCCGGTGCCGCTCCACGGGCCGTCGCCAAACGAGGCGAACACCGAAGCACCAAGACTTACGTTTAGTCCCTTGTGCAATTGCCAGTCATACCACCCCATCCAACTGTACGGATACATATTGATGTAAGTCTGGCCATAACGGTTCAGCACGGGCAGGTGCAGCGAGTCGGCCTCGGCAAGCGGCTCTCCCCGATAACCGTCGTACACATATATGTCGGTTGGAGCGTCCGTCCCGCCGATAATCCTTTGGTCTACGGGCATGCCAACAACGGCTGACGTGTCCTTCAACTCCACCCTATCGTCCACCTCCTGCGCACCTACGGCAACGCAAAAGGCACAAAACAACAATATGGAAAACAATCGTTTCATCAATCGCAAAGTTACTTCCATACCGTGAAAAAACAAAACCGACAAACCGTTTTTTTGTTTTAATTATCCTTTCCAACCCCTGTTTTTTGATTAATTCACAACCTCCTGACAATCAACGCATTACCTCCTGCCCTGCAAAAGACGGCCTTTTACAGCCTAATAGGCCGTCAATCGCACGCCAAAAGACCGTCTCTTGCAACACGAAAGACGGCCTTTTGCAAAACCATAAAATATGACCTGATTTACGTTGATTGCCAAACGGCAAAGTAAGTACGTCCAAACGAATACGCACACAGCAAAGATATGATATTTAATTCACCATAACGCATCACGATAATCACCGAAAAATAAAATCACGGCAACGCTTGGATGTTTGGAGGAAAACGCCTAACTTTGCAACAAGCACATATAAATTTGGGTTACGATACAGAAATGGATAAAGACCAACAAAACCGAATTACATATACGGTGTATTGCATCAACGCCTTTGCCGAACGCTATAGGCTCACGGCAAAGCAGGCTTTCGCTTACCTGGACAGGTTCGGCGGCATGGCATTTCTCGAAGATTGCTACGAAGCCGAACACCAACTCTCCATAATTGACGCGGTAAACGACCTTACGCAAGTGTGCAGAAACCAAGGAGGGAAACTGTAATGATAAAATTATATCATGGATCTAACGTCAAGATTACGACTATAGACCTAAGCCTTTGTAATCCAAACAAAGACTTCGGACAAGGATTTTACCTCACCGACATACGGGAACAAGCCGAACAAATGGCAATACGAAGAACGAGAATAACAGGTGAAGGTACGCCAACAATATCGACGTTTGAATTTGACGAAACACTGCTTGGAAGCAAGGAACTTAATGTCAAGATGTTTGATAAGCCAAACAAGGAATGGGCATTATTCATATTAGCCAACCGCAACAACAAAAAGCAAAAGGTTAAAAACGATTACGACATCGTGGTAGGTCCTATAGCTGACGATGGCGTTGCGTTCCAACTTGAGCGTTACGTCAAGCACATGATTTCACTTAACGCCTTGGTTAAAGAACTCACTTATAGGCATTTGAACCGCCAATACTTCTTTGGCACGGAATCATCAATATCTAAACTGAAAGCAATAAATGACTGACCGGCAACAATTTCTTATAGATACGATAATTGAGGGGATGGCTTCATACCTCATGGAGGACAGGGGCGTATCGCTGACTGACGCCTTGAAAACAATATACAACTCAACTTTGTACGAAAAAATAACCGATACCGAAACCGGACTTTACTATCAAAGTCCAAGATATAACTATAACATACTGATAAAAGAACTGGATTTTGGCAAACCATAATCAAACATTTCAAACTAAAACCTACGACAAATGAATTTCTTTAAGGCACTATTCGGCGGCAAGGAAGAGAAGCCAGAGGACAGGAAACGGGCGGAAGAGGAACGAGACTTCGACGTGTTGAAATACGACGGCGTGCGCGCCTTGCGCTCCGGTCAGCACGACTATGCCATACAATGCTTCACGCATGCCCTCGGAATGAAGGAGGACCTGGAGATATGCGACTATATGTCGCAGGCGCTGATAAGGGCAGACAGGCTGCATGAGGCATACGACTGCCTGCTGAAAATAGCCGAGGCGCAACCCGACAACATGCAGGTTTTCATCCGCATGGCCAACGTGGCGTACATGATGGAGGACTATACGGCCGTAGCCGACGCCGCCGAGAAGGCCCTGATGATAGACGACAAAAGCGTGGGGGCGCTGTTCTTTTACGCCAAGGCGTGCATAGGACATGGCGACACGACCAATGCCGTGGCAATGCTGACCAAGGCCATCGGCCTGAAACCCGACTACGCCGAGGCTTACCTGCTGCGCGGGGAAACGCTGTTGAGCGCGGGAGAAACGGCGGAAGCTGACGAGGACGCCTGCCGTCTGCTGAAAGAGCATCCCGATAACGAGGACATACTTATGCTGAAAGCCCGTATCGAGAAGGCTAAAGGAAATCCGGCGGAAGCCATATCGTACTACAGCAGGGTAATAGATGCCAACCCGTTCAACGCAAACGCATACCGTGAACGCGGACTGCTGCGCATTGACAACGGTGACGAAGGCTGCGGACAGGCTGACCTGAAACAGGCAGAGGAACTGGCGGAACAGCAGAACACAGGTAACGAAAAACAGAATATTGAGAATGAGACGAAAGAAAAGTACAAATCAATCGACCCGTACGGCGTGTTCTCATGATAAAACAACATTATTATAATTACTTAAAAGAAAAGATGAAAGACTCAGATAAACTTTTCATTTAAAATGTTTGTAAGTTTCAATTAAAAATTATACTTTTGCAACGAAATAATAAAAATAGCGACAATGTACAACAATAACGCATCTTTCTTTTACTTTTATTTTTACTTTGCAGGGCACTGTGAAGCGGGAAGTTGCGTGTAAATTTCAACTTAAGACAAGGTAATCTTTTAGAAAGATACGATAAAGTCCCGCTTCACTACGTTGAGGCGGGACTTTTAGTTTTAACATAACAGTGAAATAAAGATATATGAAGAGAATAGCGATACAGGGTGCCGTCGGTTCGTTTCACGACATAGCGGCCCACCAGTATTTCAATAACGAACAGATACAGCTGATATGCTGCTCAACGTTCGAGCAGGTGTTCGAGAACATCAAGCGCGACCCTACGGTCATCGGAATGCTCGCCATAGAGAACACCATTGCCGGTTCGCTGCTGCATAACTACGAACTGCTGCGCGACTCGGGCACAACCATCGTCGGGGAGCATAAATTGCACATAGAGCATAGTATCTGTTGCCTGCCCGAAGACTCGTGGGACACGGTGCGTGAGGTACACTCCCACCCCGTAGCACTGATGCAATGCCGAGGCTTCCTGGCCAACCATCCGGCACTGAAAGCCGTCGAGGCCGAGGATACCGCAGGCGCGGCAGAGCTTATCGCCAGGCAACAGTGCCGCGGATGGGCTGCTATCTGCAACGCCGCGGCCGCCAAGCTGTACGGCATGAAGATACTCCAGGAGTCGATAGAGGACAACAAGCACAACTTCACGAGGTTCCTCGTGGTGAGCAATCCCAACAAGGCCGACTTCTTAAGGCCGCTGGAGACAGTCAATAAGGCCAGCCTCGTGTTCTCGCTTCCGCACGAGGAGGGCAGCCTCTCGCAAGTGCTGAGCATATTATACTTCTATAAAATAAACCTCACTAAAATCCAGTCGCTACCCATTATCGGGCACGAATGGGAGTATATGTTCTACGTTGACGTAACATTCAACAACCTTACTCGCTACCGGCAGAGCATAGACGCGATAATGCCGCTGACAAAAGAACTTAAAGTTTTAGGAGAATACAAAGATGACGGAAAGCAAACAGACATCCAATATCAAGCCTGCTGACAGACTGTCGGCGGTGAGCGAATACTACTTCAGCCGCAAACTGAAGGAAGTGGCACGGCTGAACGCCGAGGGAAAAGACATCATCAGCCTTGCGATAGGCAGCCCAGACATGCCTCCATCAAAGGCAACGATCGACAAGCTGTGCGAAGTGGCACGCCAGAACGACGCCCACGGCTACCAACCTACAATGGGAACGCCCGAGCTAAGGCATGCAATGGCCGACTTCTATAAGCGTTGGTACGGCGTGGAACTTGACCCGCTGACCGAAATTCAGCCGCTAATCGGCTCAAAGGAAGGCATACTCCACGTAACGCTTGCATTCGTAAACCCAGGCGAAAAGGTGCTCGTGCCCAACCCTGGATACCCCACATACACGTCGCTAAGCAAGATTTTGGGTGCCGAAGTGGTAAACTATAACCTGCGTGAGGACGACGGTTGGCAGCCCGACTTTGACGAACTGGAGCGTATGGACTTATCAAACGTGCGCCTGATGTGGACCAACTATCCCAACATGCCTACCGGAGCGCCCGCACGTATGGCTACATACGAACGGCTGGTAGACTTCGCCCGACGCCACTCTATCGTCATCGTGAACGACAATCCATACTCGTTCATCCTCAACGAGAAGCCCATATCGCTGCTGCAAGTGCCCGGAGCGAAGGACTGTTGCATTGAGTTTAACTCGATGAGCAAGAGCCATAACATGCCGGGATGGCGCGTGGGAATGTGCGCGTCGAACCAAACGTTCATCAGTTGGATACTCAAAATAAAGAGCAACATCGACTCGGGAACGTTCCGAGGCATACAACTCGCCGCCGCAGAGGCATACAACAACAGCGCCGAATGGCACAGACAGGCTAACATCACGACGTATCGCAACCGCCGAGACACCGCCGAACGGATAATGGACGTACTCGGATGCACGTACGACAAGAGCCAGGTGGGCATGTTCCTTTGGGGCAAAATACCCGACAAATACGCCTACGCAGAAGAACTTACGGAACGTGTGCTGCACGAAGCGAGGGTGTTCATCACGCCGGGATTCATCTTCGGGAGCAACGGCGAGCGATATATCCGCATTTCGTTATGCGCCAAAGACGAAAAGATAAAGGAAGCATTAAAACGCATCAGTAATATAATGAAACAATAACAATCAAAATATAACATCATGGAACTTGAACTGCAACCGCTCAACTTGCCGAGCGACAACGAACGCCTGACGGTAATAGCCGGCCCATGTTCGGCCGAATCGGAGGAACAGGTGATGTCTACCGCAATGCAACTTGCCTCGAAAGGCTGTCACATATTCCGCGCCGGAGTGTGGAAACCACGCACGAAGCCGGGAGGATTCGAGGGACACGGAGAGAAAGCCCTGCCTTGGTTGAAACAAGTAAAGGAAACAACGGGCATGCTCGTAGGTACCGAGGTGGCCACTCCCGAGCATGTAGAACTGGCCCTGAAATACGGAATTGACGTGCTTTGGATAGGCGCACGCACATCGGCTAACCCCTTTGCGGTGCAAGCTTTGGCTGATAGCCTGAAGGGGGTGGACATTCCCGTGCTTGTAAAAAACCCCGTTAATCCCGACCTCGAGCTGTGGATAGGCGCAATGGAGCGTATCAACCAGGCAGGCGTAAAACGTCTCGCGGCCATCCACCGAGGCTTTTCGAGCTACGACAAGAAGATATACCGCAACCTGCCTATGTGGCAAATACCCATCGAACTACGCCGACGCATACCGTCACTTCCCATCTTCTGCGACCCGAGCCACATCGGGGGGCGCCGCGAACTGATAGCTCCGCTATGCCAACAGGCGATGGACTTAGGCTTCGACGGCCTCATCATAGAAAGCCATTGCGACCCCGACAAGGCATGGAGCGACGCAAAGCAGCAGGTTACTCCCGACGTCCTGGACTATATCCTCAGCCTGCTCGTCATCCGTGACCAGACAATGAGCACCGAAGGAATAGCTACCCTGCGCAAGCAAATCGACGAGATAGACAACCAGTTGATGGAGATAATGGCCAAGCGAATGCGTATCTGCCGCGAAATAGGCCAGTACAAGAAGGAACATAACATGACCGTGCTACAGACATCACGCTACAACGAGATACTCGACAAGCGCGGGGCACAAGGCTCTTTGCTCGGTATGGACCCGACATTCATCAAGACCGTGTTCGAGGCTGTTCACGAAGAGTCGGTTAGACAGCAGATTGAGATTGTAAATAAATAGCTTCGTGGAAGTTAAAGAAGTTATAGAAGTTAGAAGAAGTTATAGCCGTTACCTTTTCAAGGTTAAGCAATACGGCATTCGGCTTTAACTTCTATAACTTCTTTAAATTCTATAAATTCATAAAAATATCATGCGAATTTTAGTTTTAGGAGCAGGCAAGATGGGCAGCTTTTTCCTCGACCTACTCAGCTTCGAGCACGAGACGGCTGTGTACGAGAAGAATTCCGAGAGGTTGAGGTTTACTTTCAACACCCTGCGTTTCACGTCGTTGGAAGAGATTGAGGACTTCAAACCCGAGCTGGTTATCAACGCCGTAACCGTAAAATACACGATACCGGCGTTCAGGGAGGTAATGCCCCACCTGCCCGAAGACTGCATTATAAGCGACATTGCGTCGGTAAAGACCGGCCTGAAGGAGTTTTACACCGAGTGCGGACACCGCTACGTGTCCACTCACCCGATGTTCGGCCCCACCTTTGCGAACCTCAACCAGCTGAGCCAGGAGAACGCCATCGTGATAAGCGAGGGCGACTACATGGGCAGAATCTTCTTCAAGGACCTTTACCAAAGACTCGGACTGAGCATATACGAGTACACTTTCGAGGAGCACGACAAGACGGTAGCCTACTCGTTGAGCATTCCTTTCGTCAGCACTTTCGTCTTCGCGGCAGTCATGAAACACCAGGACGCACCTGGAACTACGTTCAAACGCCACATGAACATTGCCCGCGGAGTGCTCAGCGAGGATGATTACCTGTTGCAGGAGGTTCTCTTCAACCCCCACACTTCGGAACAAGTAGAGCACATCAGAACAGAGCTTAAAGACCTGCTCGGCATAATCGAGCGCAAGGACGAGGACGGCATGAAGGCCTATCTTGAGAAAATCAGGGCGAACGTGAAGGCCAATTCATAATTAATAATGAATGTTCGCAAAGCTCACATTCATCAGTAGTTAAAGGAGTTAAAGTAGTTATCGCTCCCTGCGGTCGCTAAGGAGTTAAAGACATTTGCCTTGTCAATTAATGCGTATCTGACGACTGTAAGACAATAACGGACATTCATTTAATTAATACACCACAAGTCAAAATCATCCGCAAACCAATTTTTCATTTTTAATTATTCATTTTTCATTTAACAAATGTTCTTTTCGCTTCTCCTTACCTCGCTCCTCACGCTCGTGGAGCTGAACTGCGAGAACCTGTTTGACTACCGACACGACAGTCTGAAGCAGGACTTCGAGTTCACGCCCGACGGCGACCGCCGCTGGACACGCACTAAATATTGGACAAAACTGAACAATACGGCGAAGAGCATCATATCGTGCGGCGACGCCGACGGCGACTGGCAGGTGCCTGACTTGGTGGCACTGTGCGAGGTGGAGAACGACTCTGTAATGCACGACCTTACGAAACGGTCGTTGCTGAGGAACGCCAACTACGAATACATCATGACCGACTCGCCCGACGAGCGCGGCATAGACGTAGCCTTACTCTACCATCCCGGCTCGTTCGCCCCGGTAAACCATCATGCGCTACGCATAAAACCAGCCGACGGAATGCGCCCGACGCGCGACATTCTGTACGTATCCGGGCGCATAATCACTGGCGATACACTCCACATATTCGTGGTACATGCCCCAAGCCGTTACGGCGGAGAGCGGCACACAAGACCGCACCGCAAGCTCGTGGCCGACCGCCTTTGCTCGGCCATCGACTCCTTGCGTTCAGTTTGCCAAGAGCCGAAAATAATCATTGCGGGCGACTTCAACGACTACGCTGACAGTCCGGCAATCATGCAAATATGCTCGAAAGGCATGACCAACATATCCGCCAAAGCTACAGGCGGCAACGGAGCCGAGGGCACTTATAAATATAAAGGTCGTTGGGAAAGCCTCGACCAGATAATGATAAGCGCCGCAATGGTGGATAAACTGGAGTCGTGCAGGGTTAACGACGCCCCGTTCATGCTCGAAAATGACGACAAGTACGGCGGCATGCAGCCCTTGCGCACCTACCGTGCGTGGCGATACCGCAAGGGGTACAGCGACCATCTGCCCCTTGTGGCAAGGTTCAGGCTGCGGTGATATACGTGTTTCGTCTATGTGAAAAATGGCGAAAAACATGTTACATCTTACCGTCTTTTACTTAAAAGACGTATCTTTGCATAAATAAATTCAGGCAAGACACAAACATTTATGCAAATTATGAATAAGCTTATACTATCCGCCATAACACTGTTCGGCTGTTGCCTATGCAGCTGCGGACAACAAGACTTCAAGACCGTTGACGCCGACGAGTTCGAGAAAGCCGTCTCGACGGACACCGTTCAGCTGGTGGACGTGCGCACGGCGGAGGAATTCAACGAGGGTCATATCGCCTCTACGAACGTCAAGAACATTGACGTAAAGCAGGCGGACTTCATCCAGCGTGCCGACAGTGAACTTGACAAAGGCAAGACAGTTGCCGTATATTGCCGTAGCGGGAAGCGCAGCGCTGACGCCGCAGGACAACTGACTGATATAGGTTTTAAGGTAATCAACCTTGACGGAGGCATTCTCGAATGGCAAAAACGGGGCAAAGCCACTGCCCGATAAGCCATCAGTCAAAAGGCACTTTGAGACATACTGACGGACAGGATACGATATACCGTTTTCCAATATGCCGTCTTTCGCATTCCAAAAAGCCATCTTTTACCACCACAAAGGCCGTCTTTTACAAGCCCAAACACGGTCTTTTATAAAGCAATGAATATCAATATGTTACACTAACGAATAAAAACGACTATGGAAAGAAACTTACACAAAAGAATAATTGCGCTCAACACGCTGGTTATCTTGGCGTTACAGATGTTTGCGCAAGGATTGGAGTACTACAAAAACGCTGACGGAAAGAAAGAGCGTGAATTGAAAACAGCACTCGCGCAAATCATAAACAATCACACGCAATTAACCTACAACGGCCTATGGCAGGCATATTATACCACCGATGTCAAAGATGGTAAAATATGGGATATGTACTCAAACACTACCAGCTATACACCGGGTACAGACCAGGTGGGACAAAATGGAAATCAAGGAAGTAAGGAAGGAGACGGATATAACCGTGAACACTCTATGCCGAAAAGCTGGTTTAACGATGAATATCCTATGTATACCGACCTTGTACACGTAATCCCGACCGACGGATGGGTGAACAGCGGTCGTGGAAACAACCCTTTCGGAGAGACATCCAATCCCAGCAACCAGTCAAGTGGCGGATTCAGTAAATGGGGGCCATCGTCTATCAGCGGCTACACAGGTACCGTGTTCGAGCCAAACGACGAGTACAAGGGTGACTTCGCACGCATTTACTTCTACATGGTAACGTGTTATGAAGATAAGGTTTCCACTTGGAAGAGTGACATGTTGGCAAATAATGCATATCCGGCATTCACTGAATGGGCACAAGACATGCTACTTCGCTGGGCAAATGAAGACCCTGTAAGCCAAAAAGAGATTGACCGCAACGAAGCCGTATATAAATTACAGGGCAACCGAAACCCGTATGTAGACTATCCAGGGCTGGAACAATACGTGTGGGGAGAATACACCGACAAAACTTTCAGCTATGCAAACTACGAAAAGCCGGATATTCCGACAGATCCTGAAGATCCTGAAAATCCGCCCGTAGGAGACAACAGGACATTCACGAAAGTAACATCAGAAAATCAACTTAGCCCGGAATACACTTACCTTATAGTATATGAAAGCGGCGCTAAAGCTATCGGAGCCACCGAAAGAACATACAGAAGCTCAATAGATGTGACACTTTCAGGCAACACCGTAACCACCGATGTAAACGGAAACGGACAGCCACGTGCATTTATTCTCGGAGGAAGCAACGGAGCATACACATTGTATGATAACGTAGAAGAAGTTTATCTCGCACTCAACAGCAGCGACAATGCCCTGCACGGAAACGCCACTGCCACAACCGACAACGAGAAATGGAACATAACAATTAGCGACAATACATCAATACAAAACAACGCTTACCCTGAAAGGTATATCAATTGCAACCCAAGCGCAAACCGCTTCGCATGCTATAGGACAAATAGCAACCAACAGCCCGTAGCCTTATATAGAAGTACTATGACAACAGGCATTGTGAATATCACGCCTGACAACAGTACAAAAGTTGACGTTTATACCATCACAGGTATGAAAATACGCTCACAAGTGGAACGCAACGACGCCATAAACGGTTTGAGTAAAGGTATTTATATCATAGGAAATAAAAAATATCTTGTCAAATAAGATACATACAAACAACTGTTTTTACAAAGAAAACGGCCATCACCTTAATTGGTGATGGCCGTTTAATCTTCAACAAAATCATGATTTTCTGCCGCTATTATCACGACATTAATACTATGATAGAGTTTCTTTTCTATTCACATCCCTGTCTATCACTGTGCCGTTTGCCTGGTGGGTGGCCAGCACGAGAACCTCGGCTATCTGCACATGTTCGGGTGCATTGGCGGCATAAAGAGTGACGTCGGCAATGTCGTCGCCCGTCAAAGGCTGTATTCCTTTATACACATTATCGGCACGCTCGTTGTCGCCATGGAAACGAACTACGCTGAAATTGGTCTCTACCAATCCTGGCTTGACGTTCGTGACACGCACTGCCGTGTGCGCAACGTCAATGCGCAAGCCGTCAGTAATGGCTTTCACGGCAGCTTTAGTTGCACAATAAACATTGCCTCCGGCGTATGCCGCATCACCGGCTACCGACCCTATGTTGATTACATGTCCCCTATTACGCTCCACCATACGCGGAACGATAAGGCGAGTCATCGTAAGCAACCCCTTGATATTGGTGTCAATCATAGTCTCCCAATCATCCATGTCGCCCTCGTACTCCTTCTCAAGACCGAGCGCAAGGCCTGCGTTGTTAATCAACACGTCGATAACCGCCCACTTGCCCTGCAACGACTCTACGGCCGATGTTGCCGCCTTGCGGTCGCGCACGTCAAACACTAACGGCAAAACATCCGCACCGCGCCGCCTTGCCTGCTCCTCCACAGCTTTCAGCTTCTCAACATTACGCCCCGTAAGGATAAGGTCGTAGCCCCCTTCGGCAAACTTTCTGGCGCAGGCTTCGCCTATTCCGCTCGTCGCGCCGGTAATCAATGCTATTTTTCTTTCCATGTTTTTGGGTTTTATGAAAATGTTGTTAGAGCTAAATAAATAAGGGAATTAAAAGGAATTGAAGACAATAGCTTAATCTGTTTCGATGGCCGTACATAATGAAAGCATTTGCCCTTAACCCCCTTTTAACTCCCTTAACTTCTTTAACCCTCTACTTATTTAATATTAAAAAGTATCTGCAATATCCGCTCCGCGGTGCGTCCGTCCCAACGGTCGGGCAATGAGCATTGCTTCCACCGCCCCATAACCATGTCACTTACGGCGTCGGCCAGCTTTCCTGCATCTTCGCCAACAAGCACGTTTGAGCCGCATTTCACGGTTTCAATATGCTCGGTATAACTGTTTAGGGTAATACACGGCACGCCATTGAATGTCGCCTCCTCGGCAACATTGCCCGAGTCAGTCACTATTCCTTTAGCATTGGCTGTCAGATATCCGAATTCAAGATATGAAAGAGGTTTGACGATGATAAAATTATCGAAGTCCTTTACAAGCGGTAACACCACTTCCTCCGCCCCGTTACGCAAAGGAGCTATTATCTTTACATCTCCTGCCGCACGGCATAATGACGTAAGCATACGCCCAAGATTGTCGCGGTCAGCCAACAATGCCTTACGGTTAAGCGTGAAAACGATGTAATCGTGTTCTTTCAATTGCAAAGTATCAAATAACGACGGACGTACAAGCCGTGAGCGGTTGAAACGCAGCGTATCCATCAAAATGTTGCCAACCATGTACACATTGGCCAACTCCGCCCCTTCACGAGTGGCCGTGCTTGTGCTTCCAATGCCTGCCGTGAAAAGCAAGTCGGAAAGCCCGTCTATGACAAGACGGTTGATTTCTTTCGGCATATTGATGTCGAAAGACCTCGTGCCGGCAACAAGATGCGCCAGCGTCAACCCATGTTTCTTAGCCACAATGGCAACAGCCATCGTCGAAGCAAGGTCATCAACAACGATAACAACATCTGTCCGGTTTGCGTCGAGATACTTCTCAAACTCCGACATTACCCTACCAGTAAGCTCATTGAGGTTTACACAGTCTACACCAAGACAAACATCAGGGTGCGGAATGCCCAAATCCTCGAACAAAGACGACTCTAACGTCGGGTCGTTTTCTGCACCGGTATATACCAAATGGTAATCAACGGCGCGTCCTTCAGCCTTAGCCTTAATGATAATACGCACAAGAGGAGCCACCTTAATGAAATTAGGGCGCGCTCCCGCAACAATACAAATATTCAACATTACAATATATTTTTGGTTTACGAGCAGACAAGCAACGAGTAGACAAGGTGATCTGCTTTTATTATTTGTTACCTACAAATCATACCTTGCTTACTCGTTTGTTTAGCCAAATCTACTTGTCAGCTTGTTGACTTGTCACTTGTCCGCTTAAAGTCATTCACCTTTAAACAGCTCCTTTATACCGCCAATACTGCCCATAAGATTCGTGGCTTCGTATGGCAGGTAAACAGTCTTGGTCTTGTCACCCGTAGCTAGTTCCTCAAGCATTTGTATATACTTCTGGGCCAAGAGGTAATTCGCCGGATTGGTACTCTTGCCCACAGCCTCTGTTATCTTCTCAATAGCTATCGCTTCGGCCTCAGCCTTACGTATACGGGCCTGCGCCTCACCCTCCGCATTCAGTATAGCCATCTGCTTATCAGCCTCAGCCTTGTTTATTATTGCTGTTTTCTCGCCTTCCGACTTAAGTATGGCAGCGGCTTTCTCACCTTCACTTGTGAGTATGGTGGCACGCTTGTTACGCTCGGCCTGCATCTGTTTCTCCATTGCCTGAAGCACACTTTCGGGCGGGGTTATGTCCTGAAGCTCAACACGGTTTACCTTAATACCCCACTTGTTAGTAGCATCATCTAACACGGCGCGCAATTTCGTATTAATAGTATCACGCGAAGTCAATGTCTGGTCAAGCTCAAGTTCTCCAATGATGTTACGCAGCGTTGTCTGCGTCAGTTTCTCTATGGCATTCGGGAGGTTACTGATTTCATACACAGCCTTGAACGGATCGACTATCTGAAAGTACAACAGGGCGTTTATCTGGGTCTGAACGTTATCCTTGGTGATAACATTCTGCTTGTCAAAGTCATATACCTGCTCGCGTAAGTCGATTGAGTCTGTATATACATAGCGGCCACGCCGTATTGCAACAATCTCTTTTGCACGGTCGATAAACGGAATTATGATGTTTATTCCCGGCTTCAATGTCGCATAATACTTACCAAGACGCTCGATAATTTTCGTCTCAGACTGTGGTATTATAACAAGACTTTTCTTCAATAACACGATTGCACAAATTACAAGCGCAATCAAAACGTAAACGATGATGTTCATATTTTATACGGTTTTAAGGTTTTACGGTTATGTGGTTTTGAGGTTTTACGATTTTAAGGTTATAAGGCTCGGTTGTGAGACTTTATGTTTTTTACTTGAGAAAGCGTTTCCCATCACTACCGTATCACCACATAACCGTACAATCGCATAACCTAAAAATTCATGCCTTTTCCACTGTTATTATTATACTTTCACGGCCTACCACGCGCACGTTCTGCCCCATAGGTACATACGTTCCATCTGAAGACACTGCTTTCCAATCGTCACCGTCAATGGCTACACGGCCATAACCGCCCTGCTCTATAGCCTCACTGACACGTCCGATGCGTCCAATCAACGCGTCTGCGTTACTCAACCGTTCCTTCTTTCGCCCATGCAGGCGCCTTACAAGTGATGGTCTTACAAACAAAAGCGACAATACCGAAGCGACGACGAACACGGCCAACTGACCGTAAAAGCCGAGACCGAAAGCAGACAACACGGCTGTAACCAATGCTCCGATTGAAAAACAAAGGATGAAAAGGTCGCCTGACGTAAGCTCTAAAATAAGGCAAACAACAGTAACAAGCACCCAAAGTTGCCACAAATTGGCCGCAAAATAATCTATCATGGCTTTTCCGTTTTATTTATTTGCGAAGATAACGATTTTTATCCGTAAACACAAGAAATAACGGAAATATTTTTTTGAAGGTGAGAGGGTGAAAAAGTGAGAAGGTGAGAAACTTGTAGAAGTACTTTGTCACAAATCTTCATTTTCTCACCTTCTCACTTTTTCACCCTTTCGCCTTCTCACGTTCTGTCAAGGATTTCCTTCTCGCGAAGCAAGTCCTCAACACCTTTACCTGGCGAGGTAAATATCATGCTTCTCACAACGTCTCCCTTTTTGCAGGTATAGTCGTAATAAGCCTTCAGGTCACCGTCCAGCTTTCCGTTGTCTATCAGCCTTGCCTCAAGTCCCGAAAAATCTTCAAACGGAATTTCATCGCCTTCGCGTACAAGGATGATACGCCGCGCCACGGGATTACAATTATAATCATGGCTAAGGCATATACCTTTTATATAATGCGGAAAACTCATCACCGGCAACCGCAGACACACGGTCTTTAAGGCAAACTGCATGTTCCTTCGCTCATTGAACAACATGTATCCTGCCTGGAATGGAGAGAACAATCCGATACCTTCAATACTTTTCCCGTCAATTGTACGACAATATACATGCTGCGCCGAGTCATCCTCTGCCGCCGACGTTATCATGTACGGTTCAGCCTTCATGCATCCTGAATGGAACGAAAAGCTGTAACCTGTATAAAGCCCCGCGTAAACTCTCGACTCACAAAGATACCTGCCGGCCGCCGCACCTATATCACCGAGCAACGTGCCCTCGCCGTCACGAGGCCTCGCTATCGACGAAGACAACCCGCACACATATGCATACAAATCATCGACACATCCCTCCAGCCTGCGTCTTGACACGTTGGTAACCTTCTTAAGGGCGTCGTCAAGGGCATTGTCGGGCGCAATGCCCTCGGCCAGCATAGCCGTATAATCCGGAAGTACAGACGAATATATGGAAGAAAGCACGCTCGACGGTATGTCGGCCGACGTTGCGATGTCTTTCATCTTGACGCCTTCCGCCCGAAGCTTCTTCAACTGTTCGTAGAGCTTTTCCAGTTTATCCATATCCAGCCCATGTTTTTTTCGATGCACAAATATACGGATTTAACAGCAAATACGAAACAGGAAGAAGAGGTTTTTCAATCCTTTTTATCAAAAAATGTATTGTATTCGTGCCTGCGCAAGGAAGAAATCCTTATCATAGAAGCTGTTACAATGGTCGCCTTTCCATACATAACTGCCGTTAAGTTTCAGTCCGAGATATTGATTGAGATACCAGTTTACGCCGAGTGAGACATCCTTCTCCTCTCCACCTAATATTCCGCTGTCACGGTCATTCATATCCGTATAGTTGAAACGGGCCACAAGTTCTACAGCCTTCGGCGACGACGGACGTCCCGGAATGCCGTACATGGCGTCATACTCGAAGCCTTCACCCTTTACAAGATAGCTTCCCTGCACGTATCCACCATGCGTCTTATAAGCCTTAAGGCCGTCGGTCCTGTTCATACGGTCGATAAAATACTCGCCCTGCAGCAACACTTTACGCGACGTGTAGAGAGCTTCAACCAGCCCTTTCACCTCGCTGCCCATGTTACTGACCTCTGCCTCGAGCAGAGAAGCGGGAAACATTGATGTCACCCCGGCGCTCGTCATCGTACCTACGGGCGCCTCCTTGTTTACATCCTTGGTTCGATAAGAGAATGCCGCGCCGACATGTATGAGCCGTCCGTTGCGCTTATCATGGTTGCGCCATACCGCACGCGACGTGGAAACGAGCGAATTCTTCTTGTCGTCGCCTAATTTGTTGATGTCGTTGTTGGTATATACTCCCGTAGCGAGATACCAATGGTCTGAATGGAAATGATATGTTAGACCGAGCTTGCGGCTGTTGGTAAAGGCCAGGCATGACGCGGCAGACTGGTTGAAGCGCATGTCGGCGGTACTTATGAGCATATCCATGGAGAAGGGTTCGTAACCGTTACCGAACGACAATACGCCATGCTTGAAATGATAATTGAGCAGAAGGTCCTTTACGGCTACCTTGCCGCCGCCAAGACCGATGTCGGCCTTAAGTTCAAAGCGTCCGTACGTAGCCTTGAAACCTACACGGAAATCCTCAAGGCGGTAGTATCCCTGTACATCCTCCTTGCCGTATCCTGACGCCGTGGCGTCAAGCAGGGCACGTGAACGGAACTTCACTTTCAGTGTATCCGCGGCCGAGGCCTTGACGCCTAAAGCCAGCATAAATGCCATAACAACGTATCCTAATGTGCGCATAACCCTAAAACCTGATATTAGTCAATACCGGCAGCGCCTCTTCGGCTGTTGCCACCCATCCATATAGTCGGCCATGCTGAATATTGGCGCGTTTCTGTCGGGGTTTACCGCTATAATTTTTTTCGCTCCCGTAATAGCCGCCGTATGCTGTATCTGCCCGCTGATTCCCACGGCAATGTACAAGTCGGGCGAGATTGTCTGCCCTGTCTGGCCTACCTGCCGTGAAGCATCGACAAGCCCGCACTCGACAGCCGCGCGTGAACCGGCCACCGCAGCGCCCACGCTTTCAGCCCAAGTGCTTATGGCGTCAACGGTTTCATGGCTCTTCACTCCGCGCCCTATGCCCACTACAATACGGCTGTCGGCCAGATTATTGCCGCAAACGGCCTTGACTGTCTCGCCAAGCAGGCTTATGCGTTCGTCCTGCCTCATTGTCGAAATGTCATGCCTTACCGTCTCTCCGCTCCTGCTGCCGTCACGCGCAGGCGCCTTCATCACGCCCGGATGTACCGAAGCCATCTGCGGACGGTGGTCAGGAGTTACGATTGTGGCCATCAGATTGCCTCCGAAAGCAGGACGTATCTGGCGCAGCAGGCCCGTCTCCGTATCGATGTCAAGGTCTGTACAGTCGGCCGTAAGCCCCGTATGCAGCATTGAGGCGAGACGTGCCGACAAGCCGCGGCCTTTTACCGTGGCGCCGACAAGCAGTATCGCTGGACGCAGGCTGCGCACAACATCGGCAACGGCCGTGGCGTAATTTTCCTCGATATACGACGAAAGGGCCTCTGACTCAAGCAGATGAACACGCCCGGCGCCGTAGGCTATCAGTTCATCGGCCAACGGAGCCACGCCGTAACCTGCCAATATAGCCTCAACCTGCTGGCCCGACTTGGCCGAAAGCTCCGCCGCCTTGCCGAGCAGCTCGAACGTTACGGGCGCTATTCCGCCGTGGGCAGTCTCGGCAAGAACGAATATTCCGCTTGCGTCGGCCGCCTCGTGCACGTCCTGTCCGTCGGCCATGCTCCACGCGCCAACGGGACATTCGCTTACACACGTGCCGCACAGACGGCATGCATATGGGTCAACCTCAGGCCAGTCGCCCATCGTTATCGCCCCGAAAGTACACCCTTCGGCACACACTCCGCAACCTGTGCAGAGGTCTTTATCCAATTGCAACGCAAAATTATATGTCTTGTCCATTTCTTTTATTTATCTTTTCAAATAAAAACTACAATATTTTTTATAAATGAATAACCGTTCCACATAGTGCCACCGGCATATTGTCCGGAAAGCACGGGCATGAAATTTATCACTTTTCAGCCATATTTGATTATGAAATATCACCCGTAACAGAATATACAGCACGAACTGTAACGTGTCAAAGCACTTTTGCTTACAATGTAAAAGGCGGCTTTTTAGGCTCCCAAAGACGGCCTTTAGCGACACTAAAGACGGTCTTCCGCACGCCTAAAGACGGCTCTTTGCATCACCGTAAAGCGCCCATGCGTACACTGTCGGGCCGCGGCGCAACATCCGGCAGACACAGAACGATTATCACATAACGCTATTTTGCGGCACAGCAGGCCATCGCCTGCACGAAATCTTCGCAACTACCAATCCATCTCGTGTTCTTCTTATTGCGGATAACCGAGGTGGAAACGACCTTCGTAGGCGATGCTTTCAGGCCAACATCAGCGGGCGACAAGTCTATATCGGCCTCGCTCCAGCGGGTTATCTCCTGGCGTTGCGCACGCCGCCAGCCGGCAAGCGTAGGCGGAGCCACAGTAAATTCCTTGCTTGCCATGAGCGCGCACGGTGTCGACACACGCAAACGCTGCACGGTTTCGCCGTTTTCCCTGGTTACGGTTATGCTATCCTTGTCGACACTGTCTATCTCCACGATATGTGTCAGCTGAGGTATTCCAAGCTGGGCGGCTACCTCCGGACCAACCTGCGCCGTATCGCCGTCAACGGCCATGCGTCCAAAGAACAGCATGTCGAAACCTATCTTGCGGGCAACAGCGGCCAAAGCCATACTTGTACACAACGTATCGCTGCCGGCAAAAGCAGGAGACGAAAGCAGCACGGCACGGTCGGCGCCCAGTTGCAGCGCCTCACGCAATACGTCTACGGCCTTATCAGGGCCCATACTTACGGCAACCACCTCTGCGCCGGTATCCCGCTTCATGTCGAGTGCGGCCTGCAGGGCGCACAAGTCATCAGGATTGGTACGACTCATGGCCGAAGCCCGCTTCAGAGTCTTCGTCACCGGATCAATGTCTACCTTGGTAGACTGCGGTACTTGCTTAAGAAATACTATATATCTATCCATTTTTTACCTTTTTACTTTTTCACCCTTTTACCTTTTAACATTATCCTCCTTTTTTGTTCGAGCGTGCGTCGGCACAACGTTTCTGGAACTCCGGGGCAAACGGGTCTACCTCCCCGAAGCGCATCGGGTCGAACAGCGCCGCATCAACAAAAGTCTCCTCGCCCGTGATAAGCTCCGCAGCAAGGCGTCCCATGCCGCCGCCGCAAGCCACTCCGCCGCCGCAACAGCCCGTAACGGTGTACAGTCCGACGTATTGGGGCAGCGCACCGATTACGAATTTGGCGTCGGGCACATAGCATGAAGGCCCCGACATGTAGTGCGCAATGGGCAGAGTGTCGATGTCTTTAAGATATGCCTTGAGCAACGGAGCACACTCGTCGAGCACAGTCCACTTGGCAGCCTGGTTGAAATCGAAATCCTCCAGCTTGTCGGTTAGTGTAGAAGGGTCGAACGCCTGGCACTGACTCTCACGCAGTCCGATTATCAGCGCGCCAACGTCAGAACGCGTGAAGGCTCGCGCATCGGGTATTACCGTGAAAGGATGGTTCACCGGAAAGCGCTCTGCATCCGTCGAAGTAATCCAGAAATGGCTCCTTACCGGCGTGAAAGGCAAGCCAATATGCAACGGCCTCATCAGCAGGTTAGCCCACGCTCCGGCGGCGTTGACCACGACGGCTGAGCTTATCTCTGTACCGTCTTGCAGCTTTACGCCCGTTATACGGTCGCCTTCGGCGGTTATTCCTGCAACCTTACAGTTAGGTTTCAGCGTCACTCCGAGCTGCGAGGCAGCATGAGCATATCCCTGACAAAGCGAGGCTGAATCAATAAAAGCGTCAGTCGGCATGTATGAAGCCGCGCCTACTGCATCAGCTTCAATCCACGGCAGCAACTCCTTCAGCCGCTTATGGTCAATACGCTCGTTAGGAATACCGAAGCGTGTGGCAGCCGCCTCAAGTTCTTCAAGCCCTTTGAGAGACGCATCTGACGACGCCGTGGTTATGCTTCCGCACATTTGCAGGCCGAGTTCTTCGCCCGTCATGGCCTCTATCTCCTCTATGCAGTCATACGTTTCCTGCACTATCTCCATCAGTCCGGGCTTTGTCCTCGCCCTTGTCAGCAGGCAGGCGGCGCGCGACGAGGCCTGCGAAGCTATGTCATTACCGTCGAGCAGGAGTATCGAACCTGCCTTGCGCTTTGCCAGCTGGTATGCCGTGGCACAACCTAACAGGCCTCCTCCCACTATAACTATATCGTAACTTAACTTTTCCATCTTGCAGAAATCAGATTGTATTATATTGAAGATTCATGAAAACGTTTGCTTCCTCCTGTTTCTGCCGGTCGCGCCGGCCATGCATGTAACGCTTGTAAATCAGCACGGCTGCCACAGAGAAAAGGACGGTGCATGCCGCTCCGACAAAACATGCCATGTGATTGAACAAGGCAAACCAATCCGTCTTTATATCAAGCGACTCCTTGGTAAACAGCAATGTCACGGTGCCGATATAACCGATAAAGTCAATCAGGGCGATAAAGAAACCTACATTACCCTTTATTCTGAAACATGCAATGAAACGGTCAAAGAAGATTGTCTGGAACGTAAGATAAGCGATATACAGCGAAAGACTTATGATAAACAACCATGTTACCGGCTGGAGGTCAAGCGTTGCATAGTTGAACGATACGTAAGTAAGCGTCAGACAGCCTGCAAGAACAAGTGCCATGAGGCCCATTATGGCCTTAATGTTGCTGCGGAAGAAAATGAACAGGGCGAAGATTCCGAGTATCACAAGAGTCACGACAGTATCAACGCGGGCGAACATCCATGACGACTGGCCGCTCATATCAAGTATGTTGACAAGGAAGTCTTCCTTGATGTCGCGCAATACAAGCAGCATGAAGTTGCCGATAAAAAGCAGTGTGAGTATCGGGGCATACTTTATGAACAACACCTTACGCCCCTTTCCGTCAAGGGTTACACGCTCGTTGCGCAACGCGATGTCCTCGGCTGTCGGCCGTGGCAGGCGTTTCAACATATAACCCATGAACACCAGCACGGGCAACGCACATCCGCCAATAACAGCAGGCATCCAGAATTGTTCTATATGGAGGTCGTTCATGGCAAAAAGGCCGAAACTCTTGGCAAAACCCGAGCTGAAAACCATGCTCACTCCGAGCAGACTTGCAAGGATATCAGTAACCTTGCGCCCCTCGATAAAGCTGAAAATCACTCCCCACATACATCCAAGCGACAAACCGTTGACGAACATCGCAATGACGTTGTAAGGCATCGGAAGCATGCCGAAACCAACCAAAGCAACCTCGGCAAGCACTGCCGAAGCAACGAAAAAGCGAAAACGGTTCTCACGCTTCAACTCTGAAATAATCTTGATACCGAAGAACTTTGATATGACATATCCTAAAATCTGGATTGTCGTGACAGCTACCTTGTAGTCTGAACCGAAGAATTCAAGTCCTTCAAAAGCCGCAGCGGTGTAAGGTTTGCGCAATGCGTAAACCAACGAATAGGAAAGCAGCGCAGCGCCGCCTGCCCAAAGGATGAGCAGCAGGTCGGAAACGTGCTTGGTCTTGTTAATTTGTTTCATGTCGATAATTCATTTTTTTGATTTCGACTGCAAAATTATCGCCTTACAATTGCTCAAAAAATGAATTTTCCATGTATTATTCCGACACAAAAACCAGCAAAAAATTAATTAATGTTTATGTTGCAAGCTTGAAATATCTACGCAACAACAAAAACACATTTGTAACACTTTAAACACCCCAGAAACAATGTATGGCCGACTTCACAGCCGGCCATACATTAGTTATACAAAAACATTATGAATTTTATTTAGCGAACAAGATTCTTAAAAAAGTTTATCATCATTCATGAATTACATATCCACTCACTGGGCCTGTTTGCACTCACGGCATTTACGCTCACAGTACCTCTCGCATTGTGCGCAGATGTCATATCCGAGCATTGCGCCGAGAATGAAGTCCTCTTCAGGCGAAAGCATGTTGAGAGGGCGGGTCAACATCAGGCGTACGGCGTCAAGACACTCGGGCCTACCGAAAAAAAGGTTCATGCGGTCATTGCCAACCGGCGTTATGATGTAGCTGATGTTCTGGCGCCTGAGACGCCCTACGGCATATTCCTCATACTTCTTGTTGAACGTGAACAGCACCATACGGCGCACTCCTTTCTTGTATTCGTATATGTGGTTCATCAGCACCTTCATGTCCGGCGGCAATATCTCGGTCTGCATACGCTAATGTTTTTACGTGGTTAATATTAACAGGTAATACGGAATATGTCCCGCAAGGTTGCGGGGTCATGGGGCGGCAGGCTTCCCGGCCGCGCCCAATCACCCAAGTGTTAACCTTTAATTAAAGAAAGCTTTTTATTTCCTCAACCCAAGCGTCAATACGCCCGTCGGTCTTGTCGTCCTCGTTCACGTCGTCAAGAGCAAGCCCTACGAACTTTCCGTCAATGACGGCCGCCGAATCGTCGTACGTATATCCGTCTGTAGAAACTTGCCCTACGAACTTTGCCCCGCTATCTTTCAGCCCGTCGTATATCTCTGCCATGGCCGCGCAGAACGTGTCTCCGTACGACTCACAGTCGCCGCAACCGAAAAGGGCTATCGTCTTTCCCGAGAGGTCGGCTCCCTTGAGTTTCTCCAATCCGTCGTACCAGTCGTCCTGAAGCTCACCTGCTCCCCATGTGGAAGTACCCAACAGAAGGTTACGGTAAGCGCCAACAGTATCGGCCGTGATGTTTGCCACGTCATAGACATCTGCCTGTCCCACACCCAATTTGCCTGCTATCTTCTCTGCGATGGCCTGGCATGTTCCCGTAGAGGAACCATAGATTATACACGTCTTATCCATATTTGTCTGTCTTTACGTTATTCATTGTTTTACGTTTGCAAAGATAGACCAAATCAACCTACGGCGCAATACCTAAAAATAGGGTTTCTGCAAATACCTAAAAATGATTATGCCGCATACGAAAAGCCGTACACCATTGCAGGTGTACGGCCTCTTGATATAAGATAAAATTTACTTTTCCAAACCACGGTTGGTGAACGTAGCGTTCAGCAACATAAGATACTTGCGGTACTGGTCGTTAGTAAGAACGTAACGCATGTACTTAAGGTCTTTCTCGATTGCCTTCTGGACCATGCCTTTGCGCTCGTCAGCATTTGCTGCGGCTGCGTTCATCATGTCTGCACAGAATGACTTGTGGATGTCCTGTACAGCCTCGGCCTGGTCGATTGACAGACCTAAGCAGTTGGCAAGCTTGTCGTAGTTTACAGACATGTTGTAAGCGCTTGCGTTCTCAGTACTGTTCAACTTCTCGTTCTCCGCAAATGTCATAGTCATGCTGAGCACGGCTACAACGGTTAAAAACAATCTTTTCATAATCCTTAAAATTTTCTTTTTACCTTGGGCGTCGATTTACTTCTCACGAATAATCTCTGCCCGTTATCCTTTTAACTATCTCTTTTTGTCTTTCGACGGTGCAAATATACGACCATTTTTGTTTTCCGCAAGCAGAAATGTCAGACTGTTTGCGTTAACAGCTTACTTTTTTGACCTATATCAAATATACTATGACAAATTAGGGCATTTTCCTCCGTCATGCTACAAATATGTTACGAGCATGCTACATACAACGACATATTGTCATGTTACACTCCCTATGACAGTCATTATATATAATTAATGTGCCGATAGATACCCATCGGCGCAACCTGTCATGCCTCTACGCCACGCCTATGGCGTACTTCCCATCAGCGCTTCGCAACCGACTGTATATCAAACACTTACCGCACACACAACAAAAGGCCGTCTTTCAGCATGCAAAAGACGGCCTTTTAGGACACTGAATACGGCCTTTCACAATGCGAAAGGCCGTATTCCGGAAAACATAAGCGTACATACTTCAATACCGGCGGCTGGCCGTCACAGGGCTACAAGCATTATGCCTTATCGCGGCAACATTCATTCAACGCGCCATACACACGTATCCTCGAGCGTCTTGCCACCCTTACGCGCCGCTATACGGATGGTATTGTCGCCGGGGTTAAGCTCAACTCCCTTCCATACCACCCGCCGGATGTCGTCAGCAGCGGCCTTGCCTATCTTCTTGCCGTTGACATACAGCGTCGCGTTATCAAGGTTGGTGTAAGCCTTAACGTCCGTAACCGCATGCGTCCTAACTGTAAAACGCTTGCTGCAAAGATGCAGCATAGGGGCAGATGTCCAGTTGGCCTTATAGAAATAGAATACGTCTTTTTTCGTCTGCCGGTCGTAAGTTACCATGCCCTTGTCGTTAACTCCCGGAGTATCGCCCTCGTCCTTAATGCTCGACTGCATGTCAGAAAACTGCCATATCGTCTTTGTCCACAGCCATGGACGGTTCTTGAACGCCGCCCAATAACCCTCATGGCAAGCAGCCTGATACTCTTCGGGGTGATACTTGCCAGGAAAATCGTACTCGTCGGCATAAAGAGGGTCGGCATGCTGGCGTATACTGCCGCCACGACCGTACTCTGACACGCCTACGGGATAGCCTTCCGCCGTGGCACGGGCCTTGTCGAAGAAGTCGGCAGCCTCACGTTCGGACGTACGCCAGCCGAAATACTTGTTCCAGGCAATAAGGTCAGCGCAGCCAAGATAATACTTCTGGTCCACACATGTGGCAAAAACTGTAAGGCGGGTCGGGTCGAGAGAGTGGCAAAGCGCGTTGAGCTCCTTGACGAAAGGCACGGGGCTGTCATACTGGCGAAGCGGCTCTTCGTCGCCGGCAAGCAGTTCGTTGAACAGTCCCCAGAAACATATTGACGGATGGTTCATTTTCTGGTACACCATCTCGCGCAACGTTTGCCTGGCATTATTCTCTACATTCGGAACGTATCCTGTATAGTCATATCCGCCAGGACCGCAAAGGGCAATCTCGCTCCACAACACAATACCGTTCTCGTCTGCCAGGTCATAGATGGTCTCTCCTTGCGGATAATGGGCAAGGCGCAGCATTGTAGCCCCGCTCTCCATGACAAGACGCATGTCGGTTTCATGCTGGCTACGTACCATCGCGCTGCCAACGCCTTTGAAATCCTCATGCCTGTTGAAGCCGTGCAGGTCATAATGCTTGCCGTTCAGCATAAAGCCACGCCCTGGGTCTACGCTGAACGAGCGCAAACCTGTACGCTGGCGCACGCAGTCTATCACCTCGCCGTCTCTTACCAGTTCTACCTTTATGTTATATAAATACGGATTCTCGCGTCCCTGCCACAGCTCTGGCTTTTCTATCCGCAGCCGTTGGTCCATACTCTCGCCGTTTACCGGAGTCTCGGCCGATGCCACTGTCTGGCCGTCGGAGCCGGTCATCGTAGTACGCAGAACAAGTCCGGCATTACGGTTTTCGAGCGACAGCTTCGTCGTCACGGTGACGCATGCCCTCTCGGACGACACACTGTCCTGCCTTACAAGCACACCAGGCGAGCCGTAGAACAAAGGCGAGATACAATCACGCCCCGTAATGAGCAGACGGACGGGACGGTGTATACCGCCATACACGTTGAAGTCGCCGCTTATAGGCAGCACGTCGGTGCGCAAGGCATTGCCCGCCCACACCTCAAGGAAATTCTCACCTGGTTTAACAAAGTCGGTTATCTCTATGCAGAAAGCCGTGTATCCGCCCTTGTGCGAGCCCGCAGTACGGCGGTTTACATATACGTCGGCCACAGAATTGACCCCTTCGAAATAAAGGAAAAGACGTCTGCCCTCCATCTCCGGAGTAACATTGAGCTTACGTCGATACACCATTGTTTCACGGTTATAGTGCCGTTTTCCGTCATCATATGCAGCATTCCATGTATGTGGCAACGCCACAGGCTTACGCTCCGCCTTCTTATTGGTGTCTGAAATAGGACTGACGGTCCACCCTTCATTAATGACCGTGTCAGTGCGCGGCTGCGCATTGACGAAACAACAAGGTGCCGCTGCGATAAACATAAGCACCGAAAGGACAACATTCCTTGGATTAACGGTTTTCATGTTATAGTTTTTTACTTAAAGGCACGTGGGCATTCAACGCCTGAGTTACCATATTATGTTATTAGATTCGTTATTCATGACCCTGCGGCAAGACGGCATACCTATCGCCAGTCATGCCTGAAATAAACATCGGCAAATATAAACATTTTTCCATACAATAAAGAACAATAGCCCTCAATATCAACCAAGAAGTAATGAAAATGGATAAATTATCAACATGACGGACGCCTATATCGAAAAAATTGCATACATTTGCATCACTGAACAAACAAAAACAGAAGAATGGAAAACAATCTGAACAAATACATCGCGGTGGCTTACAAGCTGTACACCGTGGACAATGGTGAGAGCAAACTCGTAGAAGAAGCTACCGACAAACAGCCGTTCCAGTTCATAAGCGGCTACGGAATAACCCTTGACGCATTCGAAAAGGAAATCGCGGGGCTTGATAAAGGAGCCGAATTCGACTTCTCCCTGCAAAAGGATGACGCCTACGGCGACTATGAGCAGGAGCATGTGCTCGACCTTGACAAGGATATATTCTGCATCAACGGCCATTTTGACCATGACAACATATATAAAGACGCCATCGTACCATTGCAGAATGAGGACGGCAACAGGTTTCTCGGACGTGTTCTCGCGATAAGCGACGACAAAGTGAAGATTGACCTTAACCACCCGCTTGCCGGCAAGACGCTAAACTTCAAGGGACACGTTGTCGAGTCGCGCGAGGCTACGAACGACGAAATCCAAGGCCTTATCAACCGCATGAGCGGCGAGGGCTGCTGTTGCGGACACCACGGTGACGGCGACTGTTGCGGCCATCATGGCGACGGTGGATGTGAGGGTCACCATCATGAGGGCGGCTGCTGCGGTCATCATCACGACCACGAAGGCGGCTGCTGCCACCACCACGACAAGTAGAAGCTGGCCATATACAACATAAATTGAAAACATTAAAAGAAGCATAAAAGCTCTATCAAGGTAAAATCAACCGACATGCGCAATACTTTCGGACATCTTTTCCGCCTTACTACGTTCGGAGAAAGCCACGGCGAAGCCATTGGCGGAGTAATTGACGGCTGCCCGGCAGGCATTGACATCGACCTCGACTTCATACAAGGCGAGCTCGACCGCCGCCGACCTGGGCAAAGCCCGATTACCACCGACCGCAAGGAGGCCGACAAGGTGGAAATCCTCAGCGGAGTATTTGAAGGCAAGACAACAGGCTGTCCGATAGGGTTCATCGTCAAGAACGCCAACCAGCGGTCGGCGGATTACGACAATATGCGTGGCGTTTTCCGCCCGTCGCACGCCGACTATACCTATAATTATAAATACGGAATACGCGACCACCGCGGCGGCGGGCGCTCATCGGCACGAGTAACAATCAGCAGATGTGTCGCCGGAGCCGTGGCAAAGCTCGCCCTAAGACAGCTCGGAATCAGCGTTACGGCCTATACGTCGCAGGTGGGAGACATCGCCCTTGACAATGACTACCGCAAATACGACCTGTCAACGGTTGAAAGCAACATCGTAAGATGTCCCGACACGGCGAAAGCCGAAGCCATGATACGCCTCATCAGCGAGGTGAAAGCAGCGGGAGACACCGTTGGCGGTACAATAACATGCGTCATACGAGGCTGCCCACCGGGACTTGGAGAACCCGAATTCGGCAAGCTTAACGCAGCGTTGGGCTATGCCATGCTCGGAATTAATGCCGTAAAAGGTGTCGAGTTCGGGGCTGGTTTCGCCATGGCCGGCATGCACGGAAGTGAAGCCAATGACGTATTTGCCAACGAAAACGGTAACATTACCACCCTTACAAACCGCAGCGGTGGCATACAGGGGGGAATAAGCAACGGACAGGACATCTATCTACGCATAGCATTCAAACCTGTCGCAACACTGCTTAAAGAACAACCGACCGTAGACATTGAAGGCAACGATACCACGCTGAAGGCTCGAGGCCGCCATGACCCGTGCGTGCTACCAAGGGCTGTACCGATTGTTGAAGCGATGGCTGCCATTACAATATTGGACGAATATTTGCTGAATAAAACTGTAAAAATATGATTTTTTTGCCCTAAAAGTGTAGAAAAAACAAATAACTCTTGGCGCAATAAAATTTAAATTGTATATTTGCATTGACAATTCAGGGTTTGTGAAAATCTTGAACGTGTCTAATTAAGTCTAGTTTAGTTTTTGTGTTGGTTGAGAGCGGTCAATTGGCCGCTCTCTTTTCGTATCATTATACGTATTAATCCGTATGAAATGGATGAAGAATTGACGAACGGTTAAAATATATGACAAAACAAAAAAAAACTTAATTAGTTTTTTCTTTGGTTCCAAATATATTATTTTTGCATCAAATTGAAAACTTTTTTATCATTAACCAAACATTAACAAAAGACAACTTATGAAGAAATTAATCTCGGCACTGCTGCTCCTGATGGCGGCAACCGGTGTCAACGCCCAACTGTTATGGAAAATATCAGGCAACGGCCTGCAGAAACCATCGTACATCGTAGGCACATACCACCTTGCGCCAGTATCGTTTGCGGACAGCATTCCAGGGCTAAAAGATGCATTGGCGTCAACAGAACAGGTGTACGGTGAGGTGATAATGGCAGACATGACATCGCCCGAGAACATGACAAAGGTACAGGCTGCCATGATGTTGCCTGATGGACAGACGCTCGACAAGCTCTACACGGCTGACGAGATGGCACGTATCAACGCACTGCTGAAAAACATATTAGGCGCCGACATGACCAACCCAATGATAGCCCAGCAGCTCGGCAGGCTGACGCCGCAGGCTCTACAGACACAGCTTGGGATACTGATGTACCTCAAAACGCACACCGGATTCAACCCCAACGAGACTTTTGACGGCTACTTCCAGAAAGAGGCTACGGCAAAAAACAAGGCTGTAGGCGGACTGGAAACAATCGACTTCCAAATCAACACACTGTTCAAAGGCATGTCGATGGAGCGCCAAAAGGAGCTTCTGCTATGCCTTGCCGACAACCAGGAGTTCAACATGGAACAGACCGAGAACGTGGTAAAGGCTTTCTTCGCACAAGACCTTGAAGGCATAGAGAAGGCCATGGACGCAAAGATGAACAACACATGCGACGGCACTCCCGCAGAAAAGGACATGCTGATAAACAACCGCAACGCCGAGTGGATAAAGCAAATGCCCGGGATTATGAAGCAGAAACCGACGTTCTTCGCTGTAGGTGCAGGCCATCTTCCCGGCGACAAAGGCGTGCTTGCACTGCTGAAAAAAGCAGGATATACCGTCGAATCTATACTTTTTTAGTCGACAAGATACAAGCAGACGAGCAGACGAGGAGATTTCCTTAGCCAACGAGTAGACTCTTTAGTCGACAAGTAGACTCTTTAGTCGACAAGATACAAGCAGACGAGCAGACAAGGAGATTTGATTTGTCGGATAGTAACTAATTAAAATCCAGACATTTCTCCTTGTCTGCTCGTCTGCTTGTCTACTCGTCTACTAAGGAAATCTCCTTGTCTGCTCGTCTGCTTGTCTACTCGTCTACTAAAGAACAGCTCCTATTATCTCGCTCACCGACTTGCATCCGTGGTCGTCAAGCCACTGATTGATACCGTCGCGCACCTTGATTGTCACCTCAGGGTCAAGGAAGTTGGCCGTACCAATCTCGATTGCCGTGGCGCCAGCCATGAAGAACTCTATCGCGTCATGGGCGTTGCAGATACCGCCAAGACCCACTACGGGTATCTTCACCGCCTTGGCCACCTGCCATACCATGCGCAGGGCCACAGGCTTCACCGCCGGGCCGCTCAGTCCCCCCGTGCCGATACTCAGCATGGGGCGGCGCCGTTCGATGTCTATGGCCATACCCATCAGCGTGTTTATGAGCGACACGCTGTCGGCACCCTCAGCCTCAACGGCACGCGCTATCTCGGCAATGTCGGTAACGTTGGGCGACAGTTTCACGATAAGCGTCTTGTGGTAACGCTCCCTCACGGCCCTTACCACGCTCGAAGCTCCCGCGCATGTCACGCCGAACGCCATGCCGCCGTCCTTAACGTTAGGGCACGATATGTTCAGCTCGATAGCCGGTATGCGGTCAAGGGCGTCGATGCGGGCGGCGCACTCGGCATAATCCTCCGGCGAAGAGCCGCTCACGTTTACGATGAAGTTAGTGTCGATGTCCTTTATTTCAGGATAGATATGCTCACAGAAGTAATCCACGCCCTTGTTCTGCAGGCCAACACAGTTGAGCATGCCCGAGGCCGTCTCGACCATACGCGGATAGTCATTGCCCTGGCGCGGCTTCAGGGTAGTACCCTTAACGATTATGCCTCCAATGCCGTCAAGCGGCACAAAGTCGGCAAACTCAGGCCCGTAGCCGAACGTTCCCGATGCGGTCATTACCGGATTCTTCAACCGCAAGTCCTTTATCCGTACACTTAAATCTGCCATAATAGTTTCTTTATGTTCATTACCGGCCCTTCCTTGCACACACACAGATTGCCCTCGGTGGTCTTCTCAACGCAGCACAGGCACGCGCCGAGGCCGCAGGCCATCATGTTCTCGAGCGACGCCTCACACTCAATGCCTTTCGCCTTGGCATACCTCGCCACGGCAACCATCATCGGCTTAGGGCCGCAAGTGGATATACGGTCAAACCGAACCTTGTCCAGCACAGAGTGGTTAGTCACGAAGCCGCGCTCGCCGGCCGTACCGTCCTCAGTGGTGACGCACACCTCGCCATACCTGGCAAACTCGTCAAGCATTAGCAGGTCGCCCTTAGATCGCGCGCCGAGCAGGAACACGGGGCGGCAGCCTGCGTCGTTCAGGCACTTGCCGAAATACAGCAGCGGGGCCACTCCCACTCCACCGCCAACGAGCAACACCTTCTCGGCACTGTCCGAAGGCATGGTAAAGCTGTTGCCCAACGGAAACATACAGTTCAACACGTCGCCCGCCCGCAGACGCGCAAGGCGCCGCGTACCATCGCCGACGGCCGCAACGAGCAGCCACAGCTGGTTGGCGCCATAGTCAACAAAGTTTACCGATATGGGGCGCCGCAGAAAAGTGGCGGGCGAACCGTCAACCCTTACCTCGACAAACTGCCCGGGCTGAATCTCGGGCAACGGCTCCTCACGTGTCAGTTTTATAAGCACATACTTGTCATTGATATGCTCCACGGATACCACCGTCAAGTCAGAAACGCATTTTTTCATCTCAATTTAATCTTGCTCAATCACCAGCGCCTTTCGGCCTGATGGCAATCATACATTCATTTTACCTGTATGCAAAGGTACAAAATATACTCGAGAAACAGCGGCCGAGCCGCCCTTATATTGCTATTTTCGTGATTTCGGCAAACGGCGGCACAATTTTTAATACACGCTTTGCCAACAACCGAAAAACAGACTACGGAAAGCGCATTTGCAAAATACCGTATTTCAGCTTGCAAAAGATGGCCTTTTACAGTCCAAAAGAGCACCTTCCGCAAGCCGAAAGGCCACCTTTTGCAAAACGCCCGAAAACAAACGGTTTGCCGCCGTATGTCTGGAACGTATAGCGCGAGTATTGCAGGTTGGCGTACAGCGAAATGTTCTTCAGCTTGAGCATTGGCACCATGGTAGAGAACCTCAGCGTGTGCAGGTTTTTCTTCCTACGCTTCTCCACATCCTTGCCGTCAAGCGTCAGGTTATAGTCGTGAGCCCACTTTGTTTCCCAGAACAGGTTGACCGTACGGTAGCGCGAGAAGTTCTTTGCGGCCAGCGCACGGAAGTCGTCGGCCAGCGAGTCGGTTATCACCTGGGCGCGGCACGGCATGGCAAGCAAGGCCAATAGCGACAATACTGCCAGCGCCTTGGCCAACATTCCGAGGCGCAACATCTCATTGGGAAGGTACTCCAGTTCGTAGCATTCATACCCGTAGCGCCTAAGCAGCCGGCTTACCGTGTCAGCGGAAAGCCCGCAACATTCTATCCTCAACACCTTTTCCCAATCCTCCAAGTCAACGCTCCACTTGCGTATCCTGCCGTTGCCGTCGAGCAGTCCGGCAATGCGCCTGACGTCGTTATCGTCATTAATCGACGTACCGAAAACCAATGTCTTGTATTTCATCCTTGTACATATTATTAAGTGAAAAAGCGAAGAATCCAATACTTCAGCAGGCTCTATTCCCCCCCCACCTTTTTTCTTAGCTCTTAATTCTTAACTCTTAACCCCTCAAAACGCCTCGGCAAACTGGAACACGAAGCCACCCGTTCCCTTACCGAAACCGTAGTCAACGCGCACGTTCACGTTGTGCTTGAACTCGAAACGCAGGCCAAGTCCGTAGTTGGGCAGCACGTCATTAAGCTTCAGTTTACTGAACGAGGGGAACACTGTGCCGCCTCCCGCCCATGCGGCGCATCCCAGACGGCCGGCTATATGCTGGCGCAGCTCAAGCTGTGCGGCCATATAACTGTTGTCGATATACCGCCCGGCGTAATACCCGCGCATGCGGCTGCCGTCGCCGCCAAGCTCCTCACGCAGGGTCCAAGGGGCATTGCTGCTGTTGAAGTGGCCGTACAGGTCGAGGGCTATGACGCTGCCCGGCCACGCACGTTGGTAATAATTGAACACCGCCGTAGTGCTGTAGACCGTCCTGTCGTGCGTGCTCATAAGCTCGGGATAAAACATTTCCTTCAACATTACGTACACACCGCGCGTAGGGTTGAGGATGAAGTCGCGGGTGTCGTACGACAATGAAAGGCCTATACCGGCAAAGAAATAAGAATCATTCTGCCCCTCAAGATAGTCTATCTGCCTGTCTCCACCGGGATGTGCAACCTTTCCGGCCGTGTAGTTTACGTTCAGCGCCGCGCCGATATGCAGGCTTTTAGCCACCTTGTAGATATAATCGGTCTCTACCCTGAACATCTGTTTCTTGTATTCCGTCACGGGATTGGCCGAGCATGCGCCGTACGATACGCCCCAGAAGTCGAGGTTCTTATGCTGGAACGCCAGTCTGTAAGACAGCTTCGACTTGTTTCCCTTAAAGTTGGTGGTGCCCTTCAACGACAGTGTATAAAAGCCTTTCACCGAGGCGTTGCCCGACAATGACAGGTCTGACGGCTGCATCAGCGAGTCCCGGCGGTCAAGTCTGTACAGGGCCGTGGCCGCTCCGCCTATACCGAAACTGCCCTCACGCGTGTACGACGGGGCAACGACAAAACTTATGTCCATACGCTTTTGATATGTCCTGTCAACGTTTCCGTTTATCAGGCTGTTCCAATATCCTCTGAATCCCCTGGCCCGTGTAGTGTCCGTCTGTGCGCCCGACGACAACGCATACGCCGCGCATAAGGCAGTAATGAATATGTATCTTGCTTTCATTGTGTTATGCCTGCATTACGGTTAATTCTTACCAAACCTGTACGCCACGCCTACACTCATAGCCTGTGGATACATCTTGGCCTTGCTGCTGTTAGCATCGACAACGTTGGTCGCGCTTATCCGGTACGTAGCGTTTATCTGCAAGCCCGATGAAAACTCGTAACCTACCTTAAAACCGAAGCCGGTGTCAGTGTCGGTCATGGCCGGCAGCCCCGTGTCTTTGTCCTTTTCGTAAACATCAAGCTTCTGTCCGTTAACGGTGTAAGACGCTCCGAGGCCGAAATTGGTGTACGGTCCCACGCCCAGACTTAACCTGTCGCCGCCACGTAACGGCAGATGGAACATTGCGTAGAGCGGAATCTCAACTCCCCAGTACTTGTATCGCCCGGTCTCTCCCGTCCTCTCAAAGTCGGACGACTTATACTGGAACGTCATACAGCCCTGTATCGAGAACCAGCGGGTTATCTCCATGTCAACAAATCCACCCAAGTTAGCGCCTATATCCATAGTACTGCGCCCGCCGGAAATACCCGAATGGACAAATCCTGACGCGTTCATCTCTGCTACGGGGCCACCCGTAAACCTCACTCCACGCCGTTCGGCGCCGCCGTTGCCGCCATCCTGCGCCATTGACACTGTGGCGCAAGACGCGGCAAGCATAAAACATACAATCATTTTCATGTCAATATTTCTGTATAATAGTTATCCCATGATAAAACGCCAGACCGCCTTACGCAAAGCCCACGGCGCATTGCAACACGACAATACATCACGGCCTGAATCATAACCGGCGGCAAAGGTAATGCAACACAGGCCGTCACGAAAGGTCTGCATTTGGGATAAATTGGACGATTTTTAATATTAAGAATTATTTATACGCCATTTTATCCTATCTTTGTGGTCAAAATACAATAATATGATTAAGAATAATCCAATGAAGAAGGTGTCAGACTTCAACCGTGAAGCCGAGGCGAAGAACCTGCACGACGACATCTTCGTGATGAGGTACAAGCGCGAGAGAGTGTCTGAACACCCGATAAAGAACGACATGTACACATGCAGCATAGGCCTGAGCGGACACTCGACAGGGCGCATAAACACCGTGCCCTACACGCTGCGCCCTCACGGAATAAGCATTCATCTGCCCGGAGACATACTCGAGCAGGGAGGGATGAGCGACGACTTTGAATGCATGACCATCGCCATATCCGACAATTTCTTCAACAACCTCGGGCTGGCATACGACTTCAAGACGCTGCTGCGCATGCAGGACAACCCCATACTGGACATGACCGACAAGCAATTCGCCGCGGCCATGACATACTACGGGATGGTAAGCGGCGTGCTCGACAGCAGCAACCCGTACAAACGCGAGATAATAAAGCATATCACCTGCGCCTTCTTCTATGGTCTCGGGTATTACTTCTACGGGAAAAGCGAAAACCGTAACATGTCAAACGACGAAGCGCTGATGTACGAGTTCACCAAAACCGTACAGCAGAACTTCAGGCGTGAGCGCCATGTCGCGTTCTACGCCGACGCCCTTCACCTGTCTGCCGGCTACCTGTCGAGCGTGGTGAAAAAGGTAAGCGGGCGCACGGCAACGCAGTGGATTGACGGCTACACAATACTTGAGGCCAAGGCCCTGCTGAAGTCCGGCGGACTGACCGTGCAGCAGGTTAGCATGGAACTGAACTTTCCCTCGCAGTCGTTTTTCGGCAAATACTTCAAACGCCACACTGGTATGTCGCCCAAAGAATACAAGAACGCATAAGCGCATAAAACGAACGTCAACCTGAAAGACGGTCTTTCGCATTGCAAAAGGCCGTCAATCGGGCGCAGGCCGTCTTTTGCAAGCCGAAAGACGGCCTTTTATAACGCACTGAGTATCAATACGTTGCAAAGGTGGTAGCAACACACCTCATAAACGGCGGCAAAAATAATTAATGCAGGATGATTTTTTGATGGCAAATGCTTGGCTGTCAGGCTTTTATTCATTACCTTTGCCGTACCAAACATTAAATAAATTTGTTCAACATCGTGAAGTGGCAGATATGTATATAGCCGCCTTGTCCTGACGACATTAAGGCTTATGTCTGGGTATAAGACTGCGGAGCATGGCGCAAGGCCGTGTTCCGGTGATTATATATGTATTCACTTATTACCTTTCTTATTAAAACAAATGTTGAACAATGGTCTATTCATATAAACAGATATTGCTCATCAGCCTGCCCGTTATGATGAGCATACTTATCGAACAGTTGATAAACATCACCGACGCCGTGTTTCTCGGCCATGTTGGCGAAGTGGAACTTGGCGCCGCCGCGATAGCCGGAATATGGTATCTGGCGGTCTACATGCTGGGCTTCGGCTTCAGCCTTGGACTTCAAGTGGTAATAGCGAGGCGCAACGGAGAGGGGCGTTATGCCGATGTAGGACTGACGTTCTTCCAGGGATTGCTGTTTCTCTCGGCACTGGCGGTGGCGCTGTGCGTCGTTACACGACTGCTGTCGCCATGGCTGTTGGGGCTGATGGTAAGGTCGGACGACGTTTACCGTGCCGTAACAGCCTATCTTGACTGGCGCGTCTACGGTCTGCTGTTCTCGTTCCCGCTGCTTGCCCTGCGGGCATTGCTCGTCGGTATTACGCAGACACGGGCGCTCAACCTTGCGGCAATGACGGCCGTAGTGGTAAACATCCCTGGCAACTGGCTGCTGATATTCGCCCTCGACATGGGCATTTCGGGCGCTGCCATCGCCTCGTCGCTGGCCGAACTGTGCTCGCTCATAGTTCTTTCAGCGTATGTGGCAAGGCATATCGACATGCGTAAATACGGGTTGCGGCCCGTGGCCGACCACCGTGTGATGACCAATGTGCTCGGCGTATCGGTGTGGAGCATGTTCCATTCGTTTATCGGAGTGGCCTCGTGGATGGCCTTCTTCGTAGCGATAGAGCATTTGGGCGAGGCGCAGCTTGCCGCCACAAACGTGATTCGCAGCGTATCAACGCTGTTTTTCGTCATAGTAAACTCGTTTGCCACGGTGACAGGCTCGCTCGTTAGCAACCTCATCGGCAACGGTGAGGGCAGGCAGGTGTCCGCGCTTCTGCGCCGCATCGTCCGCCTGGGCTATGCCACGGGACTGCCGCTGATTATCGCCGCCGTGGCGCTACGGCCGCAAGTCATCGGCCTCTACACCGACAGCACGGCCGTTACTGACGAGGCTTGGCTGCCATACATGGTTATGCTTGCCAACTATGTGTTCGCCCTGCCGGGCTATGTGCTGATGAACGCAGTGATTGGGACAGGAGCGACCAAGGCCACATTCTTGTTCCAGACGGTAGCCATCGTGATATACCAGATATATTTATTGTACCTAAGTTGGGCTGAAGCGTCGCTTGCGGGATTCTGGACGGCCGAATATCTTTACGTCATACTGCTCGGCATACAGTCGGCCGCTCACCTTAGCCGCAGGCGTTCCTGTTTCATCAAAAAGTAAAATTACAGGCCGTAACAGGTATCATGCAAACTTAACCAATCAAAAAACATCATGATGAAGAAAATATACCCACGCGAAGGTGACACCCAGACGGTGTACCTCAACGCCGTAGTGGCCGACCCGTCGATTGAAGTGGGCGACTACACTATATACAACGACTTCGTTAACGACCCGCGCCAGTTTGAGCGTAACAACGTGCTTTACCATTATCCGGTAAACCATGAGCGGCTCAGGATAGGCAAATTCTGCTCCATTGCATGCGGGGCGAAGTTTCTGTTCAACTGCGCCAACCATTCGCTAAGGTCGCTTTCAACATACACATTCCCGCTGTTTTACGACGAATGGGAACTTGACAAGGCCGACGTGGCCTCGGCCTGGGACAACAAGGGCGACATCGTAATAGGCAACGACGTATGGATTGGCTTCGAGGCGGTAATCATGGCGGGCGTGCACATCGGCAACGGAGCCATCATTGGAGCCCGCGCCGTGGTGACAAAGGACGTGGCGCCGTACACGATAGTGGGCGGAGTGCCGGCACGAACGATAAGAAAACGCTTCGACGACGCAACAATCAGCAGACTGGAAAGCATGCGATGGTGGGACTGGCCAAAGGAAAGAATACGGCGTGAGCTGCCCGGGGATTATGCGGCGCGAATGAATTTTCCGTAAAAAAACACTGAAAGTTTTGCGGCAGGCAATAAATGCCGTATCTTTGTCCGTATAGACTGCTGCATTGGACGCGGCTGTTTAGGAAGCTATCGGGCATTGAAACAGTTTTTTGACAGCCGTTTCTTGCTTTTATGACAGGACATTATCTGAATAGACCTATGACATTTTCTAACACCCGGATAAGTTTGATAAAAACGGGGAAAAAGCACTTCCTGCCCTTGCTGCTCTTGGCTGACGAACAGGAGTCGATGATTGACAGGTATCTGGACAAAGGTGATTTGTACGCTATGTTTGGCAATGACGGCGATTTGATCGCCGTAGCGGTTGTTACTGACGGGACGGACGGCGTATGTGAACTGAAGAACCTGGCGGTAGCCCCGGAGTACCAACATCAGGGATATGGACGGCGAATGGTTGATTTTCTGTGCAACCGTTATAAGGACAGCTATAATATAATGCAGGTTGGCACAGGCGACAGTATGATAACAATCGGGTTTTATGAGAGTTGTGGATTTGTCGTTTCGCATATCGTGAAGGATTTTTTTATTATAAATTATGACCATGCGATAATTGAAGACGGACACAGACTGAAGGACATGGTTTATCTTAAGAAGACCATCGGGTAAGACTCATGTCGAAATGAAGATATATTTTAGTTGTAGAAAACTACCTGAAAATTTTGCGGTTACGCGGTAAAGCGTTATCTTTGCAACGTACTAAAAAGGTGGTGCCGGGCAGCATTTGGTTGCCGAAGGCTGAGATGATACACATTGCACCAGTACGGATAATGCCGACGCTGGGAGTTTTTGGTGACATTCTTTACTCTTTCGCGCATAATGAAACGATGTCCGTGCGTTCCGTCTTTTCATGTACACTTTATTTAATATATAGACACAACGATGAAAAGATATATAACGGCATTGTCAATAGCAGGCTCTGACCCTTCGGGTGGCGCAGGATTGCAGGCCGACCTGAAGACGTTTTCTGCCCTCGGGGTGTATGGCGCCACGGCAATAACGGCCGTAACGGTGCAGAACACGGTGGGCGTGAAGTACGTGCATGCCCTGCCGCCGCAGGTGGTTTACGACCAGATTGTAACGGTAATGGAAGACATCATGCCCGACGCGGTGAAGATAGGCATGGTGAACGACGCCGAAACACTTGACGCCATAGTGCGTGCCCTGACGCTGCACAGGCCAAGGTTTCTTGTGGTTGACCCCGTAATGGTGGCAACCAGCGGCTGCGCCCTGATGCAGGCTGACGCCTTGCAGGTGATGGAAGAGCGGCTGTTGCCCATGGCCGACATCGTTACGCCAAACCTGCCTGAGGCCTGGACGCTGGCCGGCACAGACCGTTCTGTCGACGAGGCGGCGCAGGCTATACTGCGCCTTGGCGTGAAGGCTCTGCTGATAAAGGGCGGGCATGCCGAGGGAACTACCAAAACGGACTATCTTTACGTAAGCAACGATGACGGCGTTAAGCGAACGGAATTTTCGTCCGCCACCGTGGATACATTCAATACTCACGGCACGGGCTGCACCCTGTCGTCGGCCATCGCCGCCATGCTGGCTCGTGGACACGGCATGGAGGAGGCCGTACGCCAGGCGAAAATGTATCTCACCGAGGCTCTGAAGGCCGGCGCCGACGTTGTTGTTGGACATGGACACGGACCGGTATGCCATTTCTTTAGTCAACAAGTCAACAAGCAGACGAGCAGACAAGGGGATTTGCTTAGTAGCAGACAAGCAGACAAGCAAACAAGCAGACAAGGAGATTTGCATACGAGTCAACAAGTCAACGAGTTTTTTAGTCAACAAGTCAACAAGCAGACGAGCAGACGAGGGGATTTGCTTAGTAGCAGACAAGCAAACAAGCAAACAAGCAGACAAGGAGATTTGCATACAAGTCAACAAGTCAACGAGTTTTTTAGTCAACAAGTCAACAAGCAGACGAGCAGACGAGGGGATTTGCTTAGTAGCAGACAAGCAAACAAGCAAACAAGCAGACAAGGAGATTTGCATACAAGTCAACGAGTCAACGAGTCAACAAGTCAACAAGCTGACAAGTCAAATCTCCTTGTCTGCTCGTCTGCTCGTCCCTTGTCGACTAAAAAAGAGTCAACTCGTCCCTTGTCGACTAAAAAAGTTGACTCGTTTGCAAAGCTCCAGTTCATCACCCACTTCACTGACAGATATTCGTATCTCGACTCGGCGATGATGGCCTTGGAGGGCGGTTGCCGATGGATACAGCTGCGCATGAAGGACGCCGACGAGGCTGAAATTGAGCGCACGGCAAGGCAAATACTGCCGGAATGCAGGCGACGAGGTGCCGTGTTCATCATCGACGACCATGTGGAACTGGTGAAGCGCGTGGGCGCTGACGGCGTGCATCTGGGCAAGAACGACATGCCCGTAGACGAAGCACGGCGCATATTGGGTGACGAGTTTATCATCGGCGGCACGGCAAACACGTTTGAAGACATACAACGCCTTGCCGCACAGGGCGCCGACTACATCGGCTGCGGGCCGTTCCGCTTTACCACAACGAAGAAGAACCTTGCCCCAATGCTCGGTATCGAGGGCTACGAAAACATCGTTTCGCTGATGAAAACACACGGCATTAACTTGCCCATCGTGGCCATCGGCGGCATAACTTACGACGACATACCCCGGATAATGTCAACCGGCGTAACGGGAATAGCCATCAGCGGCAGCGTGCTCCGGGCCGATAATCCGGTAGAGGAAATGAAAAGAATGGTAAATCAATTAAGAGTTAAGAATTAAGAGTTAAGAAAATATGCCTTGACAAATAAGCATACGAAGGTATTTTTCTTAATTCTTAACTCTTAATTCTTAATTTTAAAAATAATATTCTATGGACAATAACATCAAAATCACTTATCCCGGGTCAGAGAAAGTCTACATGCAAGGCAGGCTCTATCCCGACATCAGGGTGGGAATGCGCGTGGTTCATCAAATGCCGACGGTAACAATCGAGAACGGCGAGCGCGTGGAACATCCCAATCCCGACGTCTATGTATATGACACCAGCGGGCCTTACAGCGACCCGTCAGTGGATATTGACGTGAAGAAAGGCCTGCCTCGGCTGCGCGAACCGTGGATTATGAAGCGTGGCGGAGTTGAGCGTCTGGCCGAGATTTCGTCAGAATACGGACGCATGAGGCGCGACGACCGCTCGCTCGACCATCTGCGTTTCGAGCACATCACATTGCCGCTGAGGGCCAAGGAAGGCTGCCAGGTAAGCCAGATGTACTACGCCAAGCAGGGTGTCGTGACGCCCGAGATGGAGTATGTGGCCATCCGTGAGAACATGAACTGCGCCGCACTGGGTATCAAGACCCACATAACGCCCGAGTTTGTGCGTGACGAAGTGGCCGCAGGACGTGCCGTAATCCCGGCCAACATCAACCACCCCGAGGCCGAGCCGATGATTATCGGCCGCAACTTCCTCGTGAAGATAAACACCAACATAGGCAACTCCGCCACCACCTCGGGCATTGACGAGGAAGTGGAAAAGGCCGTATGGAGCTGCAAGTGGGGCGGCGACACGCTTATGGACCTGTCGACGGGCGACAACATTCACGAAACCCGCGAGTGGATTATCCGCAACTGCCCAGTTCCGGTGGGCACTGTGCCGATGTATCAGGCCATGGAGAAGGTGAACGGCAAGGCCGAAGACCTGACCTGGGAGCTGTTCCGCGACACTCTTATCGAGCAATGCGAGCAGGGAGTTGACTACTTCACCATACACTGTGGCATACGCCTGAAGAACATCCACCTGGCCGACGACCGTGTTACGGGCATGGTGAGCCGTGGCGGAAGCATTATATCCATGTGGTGCCAGAAGCACCAGAAGGAGAGCTTCCTCTACGAACACTTTGACGACATCTGCGACATCTGCGCCAAATACGACGTTGCCCTGTCGCTGGGCGACGGCCTTCGTCCCGGCAGCATACACGACGCCAACGACCGTGCGCAGTTTGCCGAGCTCGACACCATGGGCGAACTCGTCGAGCGTGCGTGGGCGAAGAACGTGCAGGCGTTCATCGAAGGCCCGGGACATGTGCCCATGCACAAGATTCCGGAGAACATGCAGAGGCAGATAGAGAAGTGCCACAACGCGCCGTTCTACACCCTCGGCCCGCTCGTTACTGACATCGCGCCGGGCTACGACCACATCACCAGCGCCATCGGTGCCGCCCAGATAGGCTGGCTTGGCACGGCCATGCTGTGCTACGTAACGCCGAAAGAGCACCTCGCCCTGCCCGACCGTGACGACGTGCGTGTAGGAGTGGTGACGTATAAGCTGGCCGCCCACGCTGCCGACCTGGCCAAAATGCACCCCGGAGCGATAGTACGCGACAACGCACTGAGTAAGGCACGCTACGAGTTCCGCTGGAAAGACCAGTTCAACCTGAGCCTCGACCCTGAGCGAGCGTTGGAGTATTACAAGACGGCCAACCACGTCGGCGGCAAGTATTGCACGATGTGCGGCCCAAACTTCTGCGCAATGCGCATAAGCCAGAACATCAAGAAGGACGGGGAGTGTGATATTTAGAAGTTAAGAAGTTATGGAGTAAAGGAGTTAAGACAAATGTCTTGCCACTGTATTAATTAGCGTAAACAATAAGACTATTGTCTTAACTCCTTTACTCCATTACTCCTTAACTCCTTAAAAAATAAGGATTTACCGATTTAAACATAATAAAAAATGATTGAAAAGAAAGTTTCACAGGGTATCATCAGTACCTATTTCGAGAAGTTGGAAAGAAACCTCGACCTCGACGTCGCTATCGTTGGCGGCGGTCCGTCGGGCATTGTTGCAGCGTATTACCTGGCTAAGGCCGGGCTTAAGGTGGCTCAGTTCGACCGCAAACTGTCTCCCGGCGGCGGCATGTGGGGCGGCGCAATGATGTTTAACCAGATTGTTGTTCAGGAAGAGGCAATCAACATCGTAAAGGATTTCGACATCAACTATAAGCCTTACGGCGACGGTCTGTACGTGATGGACTCTGTCGAGAGCACCTCAGCGTTGCTCTACAAGGCTGTTCACGAGGGCGCAACGATATTCAACTGCTACTCGGTAGAGGACGTTGTGTTCAAGAACAACGTCGTAAGCGGCGTCGTAGTAAACTGGACTCCCGTGCTGCGCGAAGGACTGCACGTTGACCCGCTGAACATCATGGCTAAGTGCGTAATCGACGGAACGGGCCACGACAGCGAGATGTGCAAGACCGTTGCACGCAAGAACGGCATACGCCTGGCCACCGACACGGGTGACGTAATAGGCGAACGCTCGCTCGACGTTGTTGCAGGTGAGGAGGAAGTGGTAAACGGAACGAAGGAAATCTACCCCGGACTCTACGTCTGCGGCATGGCTGCTTCAGCCGTCAGCGGCACTCCACGCATGGGACCAATCTTTGGCGGAATGCTTATGTCAGGCAAAAAAGTGGCTGAACTGATAATAGAAAAACTTAAATAATTAAGAATTAAGAGTCGGAAAATTAAGAATTAAGAGTTAAGATTTAAGAAAATACCATTGTTGTCATAATGTCGATGCATATTTTCTTAATTCTTAATTCTTAACTCTTAATTAAAAAAAACATTTTAATCCCTAAAAGAAACGTGCTTTGGATTGTCATAACTTCCCCTTCTTTTTTTGACGGCGAGGCGCAGTTTCTTCACCGTCTGTTCGCCCATGGCGTTGACATTGTTCACTTACGCAAACCCGGGGCGACGCCTGAAGACTGCGCAAGGCTGCTCGACGGGTTGTCGGCAGACGACCGTAAGCGCATCGTGATACATGATTTCTTCGAGCTTGCACGGCCTTACGGCCTTCGCGGAATACACCTCAACGCACGACGCAGTACCGTTCCTGATGAGTGGCAGGGGCACCTCAGCCGCTCATGTCACTCCTTAGATGAAGTCAGACGGTATAAAGACGCATGCGATTACGTCTTCCTCAGCCCGATATTCGACAGCGTCTCAAAGCAAGGCTACGCCTCAGCTTTCACCGACGAAACGCTGAAGCAAGCGTCGCTTGACGGCATTATCGACGATAAAGTAATAGCTCTCGGCGGCGTAACTCCCGACAAAATCAGCTATTTACAGCAACTTGGTTTCGGTGGGGCGGCCATGCTCGGCTGCGTAAACAACCTCGCCGCGTTGACTGAAATAGAACAAGACGAAACATTGTCCAACATTAAAAATATGTTTGCCAAACTTTAATGGCTTTACTGCTGTTGCGGTATAGGCTTCTCCCTATTATCTATATTCTTTATTACCCTGCACGGATTGCCCACTGCCACGCAGTTGTCGGGTATTGAACGGGTGACAACGCTGCCTGCGCCGACGACGCTGTTGCGCCCGATTGTCACTCCTGGCAGCACGATGACGCCACCGCCAAGCCACGCGCCGTCGCATATTTTCACGGGCTTTGCGTATGTCAGGCAAAACTCGCAGTCGTCTCCGCCGTCATCGGGCAGCATGCGTTCGACGTAGCGGGTAGAGTGCGTGGCGGTATATATCTGCACGTTAGAGGCTATGAGTACATCGTTGCCTATTTCGATAATGTTGTTGTCGACGAAAGTGCAGTTCATGTTGATTATCACGCGGTCGCCAATGAATATGTGGCGGCCGTACTCACAGTGGAAGTCAACGTCAATGTGTACACGCCGTCCCACGCTGCCGAACAGCTGTTTCATTATGCCACGTTTCTTTTCAATATCCGTATATCCCGTATCGTTAAGCTCGCGCGTCAGCCGTTTCGCCTTTGCCGCTATTTTCACTATTTCCGGGTCACCACCGTAAAAAGGCTCTCCGGCCAGACATTTTTCAAGTTCCGTTTTCATAGTTGATTATATTTACCAAATGCAAAAATAACGTTTTTACCACGTTACCATGCTATGACACACGTTGATTTATGTTAAATTCCGTGGATATAAAGCACGATTTATAATGAAAATAAAGATGTTTGCAAGACATATTCCACGGCTTTCCAGACAACATAAAGCAATACTTCCAAAACCACCGACAAGCTTTATATAACTAACTAATTATCAATGCGTTTCCAATATGTCGCCTTTCGGCCTGCAAACGATGGCCTTTTAACGCGCAATTGACGGTCTATTGGAATGTAAAAGACCACCTTTGAAAAACAAAAAAGCCCTTGTGCCGTCCGCATATGGCGGATAACGGCTCAAGGACCATTATGGTATTATCTTGCCTGCGATAAAGCGGCAGGATAAAGTCTGCCTTCAACAAATGCAAGGCTTACTTACGCGAAAGCCCGATTTTGCTGCCGAAATTGCAGAACCAGATTATGTATGCATAATATATGAACATCAGGCACATAGCCACGATAACGCTCGTCTGGTCAACTACAAGTCCCATGAATGGCATCAATATGGCAGCACCGATAACGCCGGTATTGATGATACCGGTAGCAGCCTTAGTATGGTGGCCGAGCTCCTGGAGCCCAAGGTTGAAGATAAGCGGCCACATTACCGAATGGAACAGACCTGCCACAAGCATGCACCAAATGCCGACCATGCTGTTAACCATAACCAGCGACAACGCGATACACAGCGCTCCGGCACAGAGGCAGATAGTAAGGAGCTTGCGCGGCTGGAACTTCGTAAGTATGCCGGCGCCAATGAAACGGCCTACCATCATGCCTCCCCAATAGAACGCAAGATATTGTGTGGCAAGAGCGGCCAGCTGGGCTGAATCCATCTCGGGATACAACATCTGGAAACGGTAAGGCAACATTGACGGTACTCCAATCTCAACGCCCATATACATGAAGATACCTAACGCTCCAAGCCATACATGGGGATACTTGAACACGCTGTCCTTATATTCATGATGCTCACCTGCTGCCTCTGCCTGCTGCCCTTCGTCAATCTTCGGCAACTTCAAGAATACCAAGATAAGGCAGATAACGATCGTGAAGATACCAAGCCCAAGGAAAGGACCAGGCACATATTCTGGAGCGGGAGACTTTCCGTTGATGATGACATACGTTATGAAAAGCGGCGCTACGGTAGTAGCCACACTATTGAGCGCCTGGCTCAACGTCATACGGAATGCTCCCTTTTCGGGTGAACCGAGAACCATGACATAGGGATTGGCCACATTCTGGAGCATAACGACACCCATAGCTACAAGGCACATTGAAGCCAAGAATATGCTATATACATTGACACCTGCGGCTATTGCGGAATTTATACCAATGGAATTGACGATAAAACCTATACCGGCAACAGCCAATCCAAGTATAAGAGTATTCTTGTAGCCTATCTTGCTCATCAAGAAAGCGAACGGAATGGACAGGAGATAAGCTCCGTAAAATGCCGTATTTACATATTGTCCTTGCTGGGCCGTAAGATTGAAAGCCTCGGAACAGAAGGTTATCATCGAATTGTTCATTGTCGTGATGAATCCTATCAGGAAGCACACGATGAATACTACAATCAACGCAAACGTGTAATTTTGCTTAGGTTTCTGATTCATGGTTTGAAGTTTTATGATTATTGTTAGTCTATTTAGCGGATAAATTCGAGAAGAAAAGGCTTGAGGCGAACCTCAAAGCCTTGTATCCTATCATTCTTATGACAACTTCTCCTCGGGTATGAAGTCATCATCCTCGTCTTTCCTTACCGTGCGTTTGCGTATTGCACGCTTACGCTTGGGCTTGTCCTCGGCCTGCTTGTCAGCCTTTACTCCCGCGAGTTCAGGGTCAATCAATATACGGCCGCAATATTCGCAAACGATGATTTTCTTGTGCATACGGATGTCAAGCTGACGCTGTGGCGGTATCTTGTTAAAACAACCTCCGCAAGCGTCACGCTGTACGTACACGATTCCAAGTCCGTTGCGTGCGTTCTTGCGTATGCGCTTGAAGCTGGTGAGCAGACGGGGCTCTATCTTTACCTCCAGTTCCTTTGCCTTTTCCTTCAGGCGCTCTTCCTCGGCGCGTGTCTCGTCCATAATCTCGTCAAGCTCATTTTTCTTTTCGTCAAGGGCTTGACGGCGGTCGGCTATCTGCTCCTCCGTAGCTTTCAGGTCGCGGTTTTTCTCCTCAACCTTGGTGTTAGCTTCACGAATCTTCTTGTTGCAAAGCTCTATTTCAAGCGTCTGGAACTCAATTTCCTTGCTCAGCGTGTCATACTCGCGGTTGTTCTTGACGTCATTTAGCTGAGTCTTATAACGCTCAACGCTGGCCTGCGCCTCGTTGATTTCAGCCTTTTTCTGCTTTACAGCGTCCTCAAACTCCTTGATGTCGTTCTTGATTTTCTCAACACGCGTAGTAAGTCCGGCAATCTCATCCTCAAGGTCTTGCACTTCAAGGGGCAACTCTCCACGGAGAGCACGCTCCTCGTCAATGGCCGACAATGTGGTTTGCAACTGGTAGAGAGTCTTCAATTTCTCCTCTACAGACAAATCTGTTGGGTCTTTCTTTGCCATAATAATTACTTTTTTAATCGGCAATACACGTTTATCAAGCCTGGATAGATACTCTATTTTATCCTCAATCAACGCCTTTTGCCTGCTTATATTTGATTATTTGTTATTTTCTGGAAGTATATTTACAGATAAATAATTGGATTGGTGTTCGTCTTTGTGAGATAAATTTTCACTCCGGGACACGCTTCTTCAATAATGGTCTTGAATATCTCGTTAGTGAACTGTTCGCTCTGGTAATGGCCGATGACGGCTATCTGTATCTCCTGTTCATGTCCGAAATACTCATGATAATGCATTTCGCCTGTGACGAAGGCGTCTGCATGCTCAGCAATAGCATCCTCCAAAAGGAACGAGCCGGCGCCTCCACAAATGGCAACCCGCTTTATCGGGCGGCGCAACAGCTGGTTACACTCAACACACTCAACGTCAAAAACACGCTTAAGCATAAGAATGAAATCGTCAGCGGCAAGTTCTTCAGGCAATTCACCTATCACTCCGCTGCCGCACTCGATACCGTCAACCGTCTTACAGGCAAAGAAACGGCAGCCCTCAAGCTCCATTTTCTCGGCTATCTTGAAGTTAACACCGCCACGGGCATTGTCCATGTTAGTATGCATCGACACTACCGTGACATCATTTTTCAACGCCTTGGCCACCGCACGCTGCACATCATTTGAATAAGTAATGTGCTTCAGCGCACGGAATATTAACGGATGATGGCTTACAATGAGGTTACAGCCCAAAGCTACGGCCTCGTCAACCACTTTCTCCGTCACGTCAAGACACAACAAAGCCCCTGATACTTCCGCCTCCGTCAGTCCTACCTGCAAGCCGGCATTATCAAAGCTCTCTTGCAGGGGCAGAGGCGCGAAACGTTCAAGGGCTGCTACCACTTCTCTTATTTTCACGCTTTTCAGCCTTTATGTTTTATCTTTGCAAAGATAATAATTTTTTATTGGCGGTTCAAGTTCTACCACATATATTTACATTCTTTAACCTGACAAGTATCGTTTTACCTAATACAGACATCATCATGCAACCTTATAATAATATATTATGCCGCACATTCAAACAACAGAAATACATTGGAATAACGGCCAAAGTTACTTTTTTGGCACAAAAGTCTCGTATGTAAGGTCATCAAAATACACTCTTATTTCAGTAATTTGACGTTGTGGCCGCTCTACATACCTAACTTCCGGACGTATGGACGTTCCAGATTGACGGTACTGCACATTTCTTGTATCCTCGGGAGAGGGTGAACCGAACAGATCGCCAACATGAGGTTCTCCCGTAGAATGAGCAGAACTTCCATGTTCGCCATTATCCGCACTAACGTCTTCCTCTGGTTGCTTATCATTAACGAACATTGAACCACGCCCGAACATCAACCAGTCTGTATTCAGATTTGGCATTTTACTCTTAATGGCTTCTACCGTATTAAGAGTCGGTTTGGTACGGTTGTTGAATATGCTGCTAAGCGATGCCGCATTGATTCCTACAAAGTTGGCAAACGTCTGTTGGCTCATGTGTTGGGCTTCCATAATCTGCCTTATTCTGTCTTTCATTTCTGTCATAATCTTATGCTTAAGCTGTATTTTGCCGTTTTTTCTAAGACTTTACAAAGGTAAATCTTTTTTTTGACATACACAACAAACCTATAGAATATTTGAGAATTTAAATTTTAAATTTATATATTTACATTTGCATATTTAAATTTATGTATTCTGTAGATTTGTGTTTACATAAACAAATTTAAATTTACGTCTTTAAATAAGACTTAAAGCGATTATACCGACGATTAAAGCTAATTAATTCACCGTAAATAAGTTATTTATACTAATAATAACTGAAAATGAACGTTTATGCAAAAGAAAATTGAAAAAATGGCAAATAGCACTGAATTTTTATGCATAAAATGAACGTAATCCATTGAAAATGCTATAGTTACGCCGTAATTATGTGTAGTGAATAAATATGCATAAAGGTTTATTGTTTTAAATATTTTGATATACAAAGCTATATTTAAGCACAAAATAAAACATATATAAATACTAAATTTAGATTTTAAAATAACAAATCAGTATATAGAATGTAAATATTTAAACTTCTAAAGTATATAATTTTAAATGTTAACGCATGCTAACACTAAATTTTAAGACCGTTTTCAGAGCAAAATTTCGGATTTTTTTAATATTCCGAAGGCAGGGAAAGAACGCTTGAAAATACGCAAATCTGAGAGCGTCAAAAATCGCAAAAGTCCCTGATTCTTAACGGATTTACCCCTATTTTTTATGTTCCAGAAAAATAAGGAAATAGAAAAAATGAAGCCGAAAAAACGCGTTTTTCAGTGCAAAATGAAGAAAATAAGCTCTCGTAAAAGCTCCCCTATCGGCGTATTCGGGTTGTCCAACCCCTTACTTTTAGCGTCTGTTTCCCTTATTTTCGAAATTATCTGCATCACTTTTACGCCACTATACTTTTTCATGCCTGCCACATAATCCTTGGCGGCCCACCCTCCTTTTAGGTCAAGCCAGCCAGCCACACTGTCTTCCGTGCGTGGTTGTGGTGCATAATACGCGATTAGCAGATTCTGGAAATAAGTGAACAACATCGGTACAAGCATGTATGCGTTGCCGGATTTCGGATTGCTGTTAAAATAATTCAGTATTCTGTTTGCCTTCAACACGTCACGGTTCACGATGGCACTACGCAGTTCATAAGCGTTAAAGTCCTTGCTCACCCCTATTCTCGTCTCGACAATGTCGGGCGTTATACGGCGGTCGTTGTCCGACAAAGAAAGAAGCAGCTTGTCAAGCTCACCAGTCAGGCGGCTCAGGTCTGCCCCGATATGGTCGGCTATCATCTGCGCGGCCTTGTTGTCGATTGTAGCCTGGCCGTTAAGTTTAAGATAATTTTCTATGAATGACGGCAACTCATACTCGCGTTTCTTCTTGCTCTCGAAGACTACTCCCACGGCAGCCGCCTTTGGAAGTATTTTCTTGCGTCCGTCTATCGAGCCGTTCTTGTGGCACAACACAAGTACAGTAGTAGTCATAGGCTTCTCGACATACCGTTCAAGGCGTTCCCAATTCTTGATGTTCTGCGCCTCCTTGACGATTACGACCTGTCGCTCGGCCATCATGGGATAGCGGCGTGCCATGTCTACTATCTGGTTCGGCTGGACGTCAGACCCGAAAACCACCGACTGGTTAAAGTCACGTTCCTCCGGAGCAAGGGCGTTTTTCTCTATATAGTCGGATATTTTGTCAATATAATACGACTCCTCGCCCATCAGGATATATACGGGCGCATACTTGCCTGCGTGCAAATCACGCATAATGCTCTCAAAGGTTACGGTCTTCTTGTCTGCCATATAAATATTGTTTCGGCGCACTATAAAACTAAAAAATCAGCTTTCGTCAGCGTTTTACGACAATAATGAGTAACTTTGCCGACAGCAAGCGCGCTTTCTGAATGCAAATTTAATAAAATGTATCGATTAAACCTACCACAATACGAAATAAAAATCACGAAACGGAACGGCAAGCCTTTCATCCTCGACTCGCTCAGACGAAAGTACGTAAGCCTTACTCCCGAAGAATGGGTGCGCCAGCATTTCATCCATTTCCTTATCGAACACAAGGGCTATCCGCCGTCGTTGCTCACCAACGAAGTAGAGCTTCGCGTTGGCGACAAGCGCCTGCGGTGCGACAGTGTGCTGTATAACCGCGAGGCACAACCCGTTATGATAATAGAATACAAGGCTCCGACCATTTCCCTTACGCAGCGTGTGTTCGACCAAATATCGGTCTACAACATGCTGCTCCACGTCGATTATCTCGTCATAAGCAACGGCCTGCAACACTACTGTTGCCGCATGGACTATGAAAACAACACGTACACGTTCCTAACTGATATTCCGAATTACGGCGATTTATGATGTATTGATGAATGGGCGCAAAGCTTCCATTCATTTGTAGTTAAAGGAGTTAAAGTAGTTAACGCTCCCTACGGTCGCTGAGGAGTTAAAGACATTTGCCTTGTTGGCATATACGTGGTTGACGGTTACGTGGCAATTTCAGTCTTTCATATAATCATTTATTCCATCAGGAACGCAAACCGATGGCAATAAAAGTCCTCTTTTTTACCCTATTAAATCCATTATCCGCTTCTCCGGAGCGTCAGGAAACAGAGAGCGCAAATGGCCGTATATGCGCTCGAACGAGTTTTCGGGCGTTCGATTGGGGCGCATATTCCCGTATAAAGCCTCGGGAGTAGTATATCTCGCCACGCCCCAACCGTAAGGCCGTCCGTGTTTGTCTACGTTATACTCAAAGTCGGCTATTACCACGCGCAGCCCCATCATAAGCCGCGTAAGTATGGGTTCGAGCGACACTTTGCCCACTTCAGGCATATCGTCCACAGGTTCATAAGCACTCTTACGGCCCCTCCCCTTGACGAAACCGAGCAGCCTCCTAAGCTCCTTAACCGTAATACTGCCCTCAGATATGATAGTCTGCAGCACAACATCGTCAAGCGCCGCAGTATCCTCATCCTTAGCGTAATGCCTCGAGCGGCGGTAGTTCAATAGGTCTGGCAGCCATTCAAGACTCACGTATCCTGCCTTTTTGTTGAACATCTTGCCGTATGCGCAGTGACCTTCACGTATCACGGGGCCCTTCCATTCCCACGGACCGTCTTCCTCATCGGAGAACCACAGCTCCGGAGCCGTCATCTCCTCTATCGAGAAACCACGTATTCCGCAACGGAAGAACGGCAGGAAGCCCAGCTCGAGCACCCGCCTTTCCATGTCCATGTCTGTATAAATCCACTTGTCAGTGTTTTCCATAAATCCATCCATAACGTGCTACTTGTCCTGCAAAAATAGCTATTTGCAAGATAAATCCAAAACAAAACAGCCGAAAAATAAGCTTTTCCGTACATGGATATATGCCCAAAAGGACATAATAAAACGGCAATAAACGAATCTCAAAACACGGATAGAGGCACATAAAAAAACAGAATAAAAGACCATAGATATTCATTCGCATAACAACTTGACATTCAACATTTTATAAAAGACCGTCTTTTAGCTTTCAAAAAAGACGGCTAATCAGGACGCAAAAGGCGGCAAATCGCAATGCGATTTGCCGCCTTTTGCAAAACCATCGGCCATCAGGCCAAATAAAAGGGCATATCAATGGTAATGAAATCACATGCCTCTTGCCTTGTAGATACGTTCCTTTGCCTCGTTAATTTCCTGGAATTTCTTTTCCGCCGCGCGGCGTATGTCCTCGCCGAGTGCCGCCACACGGTCGGGATGATGCTTCAAAGCGAGAGCACGATAAGCACGGCGCACCTCGTCGTCAGTGGCGTCGGGCTTAATGCCGAGCACCGCATAAGCGTCATCAAGCGTCCCGCCGCTCAGCTTGAGCATTGAATCCACCTCGCTGTCGCTCATCCCCAAGAAGCGCGCAACCTCCTTCAATGCGTCTATTTCGCTCTGGGGCACGCTGCCGTCAGCCTGCGCCAGCATTGCGAGAAAGTTCAACAGCTGCAGGCGTTGGGAGTAATCCATGTTGGCGGCTATCTGCACACAGCTCTGCCTTATCGTCTCCTTAAACGCTCCGGGACGGCTTGCGTCCATGCGTTTCTGCTCGTCAAAGAGCTTCAGCAGTATCGCGTTACCCTGCTCCACGGCCGCTTCGCCGAAGTTCATGCGCAGAAAACGGCGCACAAACTCCATCTCTGAATGCATTACCTTGCCGTCAGCCTTGATGATATACGACGCCAGAACAAGCAGCGAGAACAGGAAACTGTTGCGCTGCCCCTCGTAATACTGCCTACGCCGGGCCTGCTCCAAGGCATCGTCCCCGCCCGCAAAACCGCTCGCACGACGGTCTTCATCCTTGTTTACGGCCTTCAGTCCATAATCAAATAACGCGCCAAGAGCCACTCCGGCCAGCGCTCCCAAGGCTCCACCGGACATAAATCCGAGTATGCCTCCTATCCATTTTCCTGCTGACATATATCTTTATACGGTTTTTAGGTTATTGGGTTATAAGGTTTTACGGTTCCAATCGGTTATAGGTTTGCGTTTGTAGAAAGTGGCAATAGTGATAAATCCTGTTATCACTCACGGCATTTCCGGATATCAACGCATACCTAAAAACCGCATAACCGCATGACCTTAAAACCTCATACAAATTTAACGCCAAAAAGGTTGACGACAAACGATTTTCTTAATTCTTAACTCTTAATTCTTAATTTTTTATCGTTTCCACGACGCCAGGGCTTCATTTACACCATCCACAAGGAGCGGAACTTCTGCAATAAGCATTGATATTGTCTGCCTGCGGCTGCTACCGTCGCGATAATTCTTGACCTGGGTAGCATTCACAAAGTCACGTCCATCGCCTTGTTCTACGCTGAAGGTCACGTCACCGCTCAACGATTGTACCGTAAGTTCAGGCGAAAGGGGCTCTCCATTGGCCGTTTTGTCGGACACAATGACCAATATACGGCTGAATTCGGCAAGTTCCTTTCTGTCAAAATACAACGTTTCGCGCGAATACTTACCGTCGCCAAGGCTCCGGCTGTAAGTTATCTTAAAAATCTTTTCAGCTCCATTGGTCATGAAATCAAGGAAAATCATACCCCGGAAAAGCCTTATACTGCGACTCCAATCAACTTTTACAGGATTTTGTTTAGCATTATGCCCCACTCCGTCGGCAACATCTTTCTGCCCGTCAGCCGACTGTTTCAGCCACGGCTGACCGTTCTCCAGATATTCAACGTTGTCGAAACCTGCCAAAGCACGCTCCAGATTACCTCCCTTAGAACAATATCCCACCACGATTTTCTGTGCCAATGACAGCATAAGGATATTGCGATCGAACGCCGAACGGGCCGTAACATTATGCACGCTCGGCTCACAATGCGTAATCACAAGTAGCCTTTCTTCGAGCAAAGCGTTCTCAATGTCAGCGTCAAAACGGCTCGGCATGGCTTCGGCAAGCGCCAATATCACGGGTATCTTACGCTGAAGCAGCGTAGTGAACACCGCTCTTTCCATGGGCGACTGGTTGCCGCACATCACACAATCAGCCTCAGGCTTCAGTCCGAGCAACCACTTTCCGACGAGGTATTCAAGTCCGTCGGGCGTCTTTCTTGAACATATAAACGCCGTCTTCGTACGCTGCATAAGCGCCTCGTTGCCCCTCCTGCTTAATATTTTCATGGTATGTCATAAGTTAAATAACGTAAGCCAATGCGCTTACAAAACAACTTTTATTCTCCGAAAAAAGCCTTGTCATATTCTACAGTACCGCTGACGCCCTTCAATCCGCCGGGCAGTAGCTCAACGGCCATGCAGCATTCGCCAGGCGCATCAAACGGGAATGAAATGCCGAAAATGCTTGCCGGACGGTAGCCGAACCGCGGATAATAGTCCTTATGGCCAAGCAGCACGGCGGAAGAGAAGCCCAACGCGGCGGCACGTCTGTGTGCTTCGTGTATCAAGAGGCTGCCTACGCCACGGCGTTGCCACGCAGGCAATACGCTGACAGGCGCCAATCCAAGCGACACGAACGACTTTTCGGCCGACACTATGCGCACTTTTGTCATTAGAATATGCCCGATAATTTCGCCTTCATTAGTCTCGGCTACAAGCGAAAGTTGCGGCACAAAAGCCTCTGAACAGCGTAAACGGCCGACCAGACGGTGTTCATCGTGGTCGCTTTCGGCCATATCCCTGAACGCAAACTCTACTACCCTGGCCACGGCTTCATGGTCTTTGGGCCGTTCTTCCCTGACAAAAAAAACTTTATCTGACATCATTTCTTCGTAATAAAACGCATTACAAAGATAGCGAAAAATAACGAACAAACGGGAAAAGAATGAATTAATTAAGAATTAAGAGTCGGGAAATTAAGAATTAAGAGTTAAGAATTAAGAAAATATGCCTTGCCGTTGTGTCTACAAAGGTATTTTTCTTAACTCTTAATTCTTAACTCTTAATTTTTTAGAACCTGCTCTTCTGGCCATCGCCGGCGCCTGTTCCCTTGTACTTGCTGCGGCCTACGTTGAACTTGTAGACCACTGTCAGGTTGATGTTACGCATTGCGGGGGTCATGTAATATGACTCGCGCATGGTGCCGTAGAACATCATCAGGTTGTTCTTCCGAGTCTTGAAGAGGTCGTCGGCATACAGTTGTACGGTAAGTTTCTTATCGAAAAAGGCCTTGTAGAGCGACAAGTCAACGCCGAAAGAAGGCTTGCGAATGTAGACGTTCTCGTCCGCTCCGGCCGTGCGGTAGTCCATATTGACCGATATCTGGCATATTTTCGTGTCAAGGGTGTTATTGAAACGTATCGTCGCCAGGGGATTGTCGAGCGGGCTATGGCCGTGAACGTCCATCTTGAACCACTGCTTCTGTATACCCAGCATTAGCGAAGGGTGCCATATTCCGAACGCAGGACGGAGGTTGAACGAGGCGTACACTTTGTCGTAAGACTCTCCGTTAACCTGCCGGAACAAGGCAACGGCGGGGTCGTCCTTGTACGTTTCGCTGTGCTGGAGCATCGGGTCGATGACGTGAGAGTATCCCGCGCTGAACATAGCCCACTCATACGAGGCGGCAAAGTTGACGTTATGGCTCTTCGTCGGCAGCAGGAAGGGGTTTCCGCCTTCGTAAGTGTAACGGTTGTCGTAGGTTATGTTGCTGCGCAGTTGGCTGTAAGAAGGGCGGTGAATGTCGGCTGCGTAGCCCAACTGGAGGTTAAGCTTGCCGAACATAGCCGACAGCGCGAGCGAGGGAAACAGGTTACTGTACACCTTGCTCTGCCCATCCTTGTAAACGTTGTCCTCGAAATAGTCAAAGTTTACGTTCTCGTAACGCAGTCCCACCTGCATGTTTACGGGACCGAACTGCCTTGCGTACTCGATAAATGCCGACGCCATGCCCTCCTCTATGCGGCTGTTGTCATCGTCGATAATGTCTTTCGGCAGAACGGTGTACACCGTCTTGCGCTCCGAATAGGAGTATTCGCCACCGAAAGAGAAGTTTCCGCCGAGCAGCGGAGCCGTCACAACGAGCTTGGAGGCGATAAGACTGTTGCGCCCGTCGGTCTGCGTCGTCACGTCGTTATGCTCCTCCGCCTGCCCCGTTTCACGGAAATCCTCTGACGTGTTCATCATGTTGCTGGTCTTGCTCCACATCCAGTCAGTGTTGAAGTCGATGTTCCACTGCCCTATCTTGCCCACGTAATAGGCGTTGCCCTGCACGTTAGTGGCCTGCACCGGAGCCGTATATTCGCTGCGGAGGGTTTCGGTCGTGTCGCCGTCCTGCGTGAAAACGGAGTTCATCCAGCCGCCGTTGTCGCTAAGGCGGCGGTCATATCTGGCGCTGATGCCTATCGAGTGGTTCTCGTTGAACATATAGCTTACCGCCAGACGGCCGTTCAGCGTGCGCGACTTATACACCTGGTCTATCTCGCACAACTGGTTATACGTCTTGTCGAGATAGGTTATCAACGGTATCTGTTTCGGGTCGGGATTGGCCCAACGCGACAGTGACAGCGTGCCGTTGATGTCAAGTCCGCCGCTGCGCCACCCTAAGTTGAGACGCTCCTGACCAACAACGTAGCCGTAATCGTTAAGCTCCCCGAACAGGCGGTTGTTCACGCTGAAGCCCTCGCCCACGGCTTTCTTCGTCGTTATGCGTATCACCGAGGTTACGCTGGCGTCGTAACGCGCGCCGGGATTGGCGATAACCTCGATATCCTTGATATTGTCCGAGCCGAGGCGCTCCAGCTCGATGGCGTCGCGCATCTTGCGCCCGTTGATGTAAATCTCGGGCTCCCCGCGGCCGAACACCTCTATCTTGCCGTTGCGTGCCGACACGTTCGGTATGCGGTCGAGCAGATGTTCCATCGTGCCTGCCGTCTCGAGGATGGTTCCGCTGACGCCAGTCACCATGCCCTCGCCCTTCAACCGCGTCTTGGGCAGGTTGCTCTTGACGACCACCTCGCCCAAAACCTGCTCAGCAGGGACGAGCGTCACGGTGCCGATATCGTCACGGCGGTCGGTGTAAACGGTCTTGTAGCCCACGAGCGAGAAGCGCAACAGGCGGCCCGTCTCGGGCGTTTCGAGCGTGAACGTACCGTCATCGTCGGTCATGACACCCGTTACGAACGACGAGTCGGGCAGCGAGAGGGCCACAACATTAGTGTAAGACAGCGGCTGTCCCTTGTCGTCAACCACCCGTCCGGTCACGGCCTGAGCCACAAGAGCCATAGGCACGAGCGGCAATCCGCAAGTGGCAAGAAGTCTTAAATATGCTTTCATATCCTAATGATTTATTGTTTTCTTTTTACCGTTTAGACGTAATTAACGAAGAAAATGTTGCAAGATAACGTAAAGCGACGTTCGTTTTAACGTTTATTTGCACGTTAATCTTAACTCCGGAATACGCTTCACATGCTTATACCGCTGGCCCGACGACAACCATTATATCAGCAGCGACACAACGAGAAGCGCCCGTCAGCAGATATACGGACGGGCGTTTAGACAACGAGGAAAGGCAAACGCATAACTATCTGATAATCAGCACGGTTGCGAAAGGCCGTCTTTCGGATTGTAAAAGACCGCCTTTTAGACGCTAAAAGGCCACCTTTCGCATCGCAAAAGGTGGCCTTTCATAATCCCGTCATTACCACTCGCCGATGTCGGCAGTGGCTTCAACGCAGCTCTCTACGTCGTCGGGGAGCGACGGGAAGAAGTCAATGCCCGTTATACGCTCCACTTCGTCTACGGTATTCACGTAGTCGCCTTTGGGCCTGTTGCCCTCGGCGTTCTTGTAGATAAAGCCTATAGCCTTAGGTTCTTTGCCCATACGCAGCACTACTTTGAAGAATGCCTCGGGCACGATGACCTTGTTCCGTCCTATCGTCTTGTGCTTACCTTTATATAATATAGGGCCGCACACTATGTAAAGGCCGCCGTACTTCTTTGCCCAACGGCGGCAAGCCATCTCCATCTCGTTCCAGTCGCCACGGTTGAGGTTGCCGTTCTGGGGGCACATATTGGTGAACAGGAACGACTCACGCATAGCCCTTTCACTGTATTTGTTGTCGGCTGCGGGGCACATGTGGCCTCGGTCGTAGCCCGAACCGTAATAATCAGAGTCCTCGGCACGCGGCGCGGGCACGTCCATGTCGGCCTCAAAGTCTACGCCCGAGCGCTTTGCGGGGCCCTCGGTGCGGTCGGCCGTAAGGTGCCATGCCACCCAGTTGGGCAGCTTTGTCGTCTTGTTGTACGACGCCGTGTAGCCTTCACGCCTCAGCATTTGCTCCTCCATGCCGGCAGGAGACGTCTGGCCGAGCAGCTTGTCGTCAGCCGAAGCCGTGGACGCAGCCCCTCCAGAAGGCTTTTCAGCCTGTTTGTCACTGAGCAATTCAGACACTACCGCCTTGCCAACTTCGTTGACAAGCGGCTTGTTGCGCTCCATAAAGTCGCACGAACTAAGCACGACAGCCGAACACAACGCGATAAGATAAATATTGACTCTGTTCATAATGACGGCTAAAATAACAAATCCGCAGCTTATAAACAAAAAAAATCGGACTCATTTTACAGCTTTGCCATAAAATCAGTCCGACCCTGTAGTCTTGACAATTTTCGGTTTTCAGGTTGTAAGGTTTAACCTCCTATCTCAAAAACCTCATTACCTCAAAACCTTATACGGGCATGTTTACTCGTCCGTAATTGTACATTCTAAGAACGTTCACACAATACTTGTTGAACTTCTTGCTGTCCAAAATCCTGTTAACAATCCTTTTCATAATCTTTTTACCTTTCTCTTTTTAGTTCTACATGTAGGATGCATCTTCACATCCTGTTATCCTGTTTTCGTCTTTATCTGGTGCAAAGGTAATACCATTTCAGGCTACCTTGAACGCTTTTGAGCCGAAAATTCAGTTTTAGCGCATGTATTTTGATATTCGTCAAACCAGTTGATTTAAGTCAACGGGAAAATGGCACGATGACAACTGACAGTCAGACAAACTGTCGCAAACGCGCAGAAACGATGCAAAAAACAACAATTAATTTGCTAATTAACCTTACTTATATTACCTTTGTAAAACAAATGAACACGCATAATCCATGCAAGTCACTATGAACGATACAAAATATACAATGCCGGCGGAATGGGCTTGCCAAAGCGCCATACAGCTGACGTGGCCACACCCGCAGACAGACTGGCGCGAATATCTTGACGACATCAGTGCCACTTATGTGGAAATGGCCGACGCCATTACACGCCATGAAGGCCTGATAGTTGTTACTCCCGAGCCGGAAAACGTCATGATACAACTGAAAGAAAGGCTGACAGATTGTCAGTTGAGCCGTGTAATACTGCATAAATGCGACACAAACGACACTTGGGCGCGCGACCATGGATTCATTACACTGACCAACGGAAAGGAAAAACGCCTGCTCGACTTCCGTTTCAACGGATGGGGCGACAAGTTTCCCGCCGAACTTGACAATGCCATCAACCACAGCCTATATATAAATAAGGTGGTAGACGGCGAATATGTTGACAACAACGACTTCGTGCTTGAGGGTGGCTCGATAGAGAGCGACGGGCAGGGTACAGTGTTCACCACCAGCCAATGCCTGCTTGCACCACACCGCAACCAGCCTATGACACGGCCGGAGATTGAGCAAAAGCTGAAAGATATGCTCGGAGCAGACCGTGTTTTGTGGATTGACCACGGCCACCTTGAGGGCGACGACACCGACGGCCACATCGACACTCTCGTGCGTACGGCTCCCAACGACACCTTATTATATATAGGGACCGACGACACCACAGACTCACATTACGCTGAACTGAGCCTTATGGAGGCTGAACTCAAGGCGCTACGCACTGCCGACGGCCGTCCGTACAGACTGCTCCGCCTGCCTATGCCGCGCCCGATTTACGACGGGGAAGACCGTCTGCCGGCAACGTACGCCAACTTCCTTATAATCAACGAGGCTGTAATCTACCCAACTTATGCCCAGCCTGACAATGACGCAGAGGCCGCAAGGGTAATAGCCGAGGCTTTCCCGGACAGGGAACTCATCGGGATTGACAGCCGCACAGTTATCCGCCAGCACGGCTCGCTGCACTGCTGCACAATGCAATATTTCAGAATTTAAAGAAGTTATAGGAAGTTAGAAAAGTTAAAGCCAAATGCCTCGCCAATTAAAAATATGCCAAAATTGATGGTGGGAACAGAAACTATTACGACAATATGTCCTACAATTTTTCATCATCAAGTAACAATTCAACGGGTCTATTGGCTTTAACTTTTCTAACTTCCTATAACTTCTTTAACTTCTAAAAAAGAAAAATATATGAAAACAGGAATAATTCAACAACACAACACGGCCGACCGCAACGACAACATGCAACGTCTGGCCGACGGAATAAGGGCTTTAGCCGCCGAGGGAGCTGAGCTTATCGTATTGCAGGAACTGCATAACGGACTGTATTTCTGCCAAGTTGAAAACGTTGACAACTTTGACTTGGCAGAGTCTATACCAGGTCCTTCAACCGAATATTTCAGCGCACTGGCCAAGGAACTCGGCGTAGTGATAGTCACGTCGCTGTTTGAGCGCCGCGCCGCAGGGCTTTACCACAACACGGCGGTGGTCATCGAGCGCGACGGCACGATAGCCGGAAAGTACCGTAAAATGCACATTCCGGACGACCCTGCTTATTACGAGAAGTTCTACTTCACGCCCGGCGACCTCGGATTCAAGCCTATCGACACGTCGGTGGGCCGTCTCGGCGTGCTCGTGTGCTGGGACCAGTGGTATCCGGAGGCTGCCCGACTGATGGCGCTCAGCGGCGCCGAGCTGCTTATCTACCCAACGGCCATCGGCTATGAGAGCACTGACACGGAGGCGGAACAGCAGCGCCAGCGTGAGGCGTGGACTACGGTTCAGCGTGGGCATGCCGTCGCCAACGGGCTGCCCGTTGTGGCTGTAAACCGTGTGGGGCATGAGGCCGACCCGTCGGGACATACCGGTGGCATACAGTTCTGGGGCAGCTCGTTCGTGGCCGGGCCGCAGGGCGAGATACTGTACCGCGCCTCGGCCACGGAGGAAGAGCGCCGCATTGTCGACATCGACCTAAAACGCGGTGAGCAAGTGCGCCGCTGGTGGCCTTTCCTGCGCGACCGCCGCATCGACGGGTACAGCTTGATTACACAACGGTTTATCGACTGACGAACACTGACAACTGATTATACAAAATGCTGTTTACACTTCTGCTCCCGTTTTTAGGCACCATCCTTGGCTCGGCCTTCGTATTCTTCATGCGTGGCGCAATGCCTTCGCTCGTACAGAAAACACTGCTCGGCTTCGCCTCTGGCGTAATGGTGGCCGCCTCGGTATGGTCGCTGCTGATACCGGGCATGGACATGTGCGCCGACATGGGGCGCATGGCCGTCGTACCGGCGGCCGTGGGACTGCTGGCGGGCATGGCCTTCCTGCTGGCTATCGACCGCCTGACGCCTCACCTGCACATAGGCAACAGCAAGCCGGAAGGGCCCCGCAGCCACCTCTCGCGCACAGCAATGCTATCGCTGGCTGTGACAATACATAACCTGCCCGAGGGCATGAGCGTAGGCGTTGTGCTTGCCGGCGCCATGCAACAGGGCAGCGCCATCACCTCGGCGGCGGCCATGGCAATGGCCTTGGGCATAGCGATACAGAACATTCCAGAGGGCGCAATCATATCAATGCCTATGCGTGCCGAGGGCAACAGCCGCCTGCGCTCATTCACGATGGGCGCCCTTAGCGGACTGGTAGAGCCTCTGGGCGCGCTGCTGGTAGTGGCGCTCGCCTCGGTGCTGACGCCCGCCCTGCCCTACCTGCTTGCCTTCGCGGCCGGAGCAATGCTGTATGTCGTGGTAGAGGAGCTTATCCCCGAGATGTCGGAAGGCGAGCACTCCAACATCGGCACGATAGGCTTCGCCATCGGGTTCACGCTTATGATGGTGCTCGACGTAGTGCTCTCATAACCCGCGCGGCGGCTTTTACGGTTATAAACATCAGCTTTTTGCCAAGACAATACATTTAGTTTTAAACCGACAAGGCAAACTGTCATTACGTGCTTGACACGTAATGACAGTTTGTTTTACCGCTTATAAAAGAGAATGATGGCATTCGGCAAAATGCGGACATTCATTTTTACGATACCAATCGAAGGCTTTTCCGTATGTGGCAATATGCCATGCGAAATACGGAAAAGCCTTTCATTATGTCAGCACGGAAAGTTCACGGATTCGGAGCAGTCTGGAATTGCGCTGAATTAAAATGCCATACGCACATTGCAAAACGGCTGTGCTTTTGTAAAGAATTATGTGTTAAATAATATAGCAACGGCTTTTAGGGTTGAAAGTGATGGCTTTTCGCAATGAATATAACGGCTTTTCGCAATTAGAACAGCCGTTGCACACAAGACAAAAAGCCGTTTTTTTACATGAAAGACAGCCTTTTTCATTGCACAAAAAGGCGTTTCTCGACATAACCACAAGCGGCACAGCGTGTTACGGTTGCACACGCAGGATTGGCGTATTCACGCCGAATGATTTATAAAAAATTCTGAGCAAAATACAGTGCCTCATCGCTTTTCAATGTGCAAGCGGTGAGACACTTATCGTGAACAATGTGTAATCGTACCTGCAAGCCGTTACACGCTGCCGGAGCGGCGGCCACACTGAGGCCATCAAGGCTCTACGTAACGGCCGTCGACCTTCAGCGGCTCGATGTGCAGGTTAATGTACGTACCCTCGCCGAAGCGCCGGCGCAATTCACGCTCTATGTCCGTGGCGCGTCGGTGGGCCTCGTACAGAGTAAGTCCGCCCGGCATACGCACATGCATCTCTATGGAGATTATGTTGCCGATACGCCTCGTGCGCAGGTTGTGGACCCCGCTCACGCCAGGACAAGCCTCTGCCGTCTCACGTATCTCGCGCTCAATGTCGTCCGGCAGACTCTTTTCCAACAGTTCGTCAGAGGCCTGTTTCATCAGTCCCAGCGCCGTCTTGACGATAAAGAAGCTGACAATCACCGCCGCGATAGGGTCGAGCACGGTCCAACGGGGGCCAAGGAAGATGGCGCCCGAAATGCCCAGCGCAGTGCCTATGGACGAGAATGCGTCGCTGCGGTGGTGCCACGCGTTGGCCACGACGGCGCTCGAGCCCGTCTCGCGGCCAACCTTTACCGTGAAGCGGTAGCACCACTCCTTAGCCAGAATACTGACAAGCGCCGCCCAAAGGGCTATCACGCCCGGCCGCGGCAGCGCCTCGCCATGCAGCGCCGACACGATTTTCTCCGCCCCGCCATACAGTATGACAATGCCTACGGCAAGCAGCGCCAGCCCTATGAAGGCCGTTGCCAGAGTCTCATACTTGCCGTGCCCGTAGTCGTGGTCAGCGTCCTGCGGCTTGTTGCTCAGCCTTACGAACACGATAACGACCACGTCGGTAACCAAATCGGACAGCGAATGCACCGCATCGGCAATCATCGCCGACGAGCGTCCGACGATTCCGAAAGCGAACTTCAGCGCCACCAACAATACGTTGACCACGCTACCCAACACCGTTACACGGTAAATTCTTTTCTCGCGAGAATACATATCCTAATGATTAAAGAGTGAGAACAAGTATGCAAAAAACTTCTTCACTCTTAACTTAATCGTTTTCCTTCTTCCCGAACTCCGGGTCAATCTTCACAAACGCCGCGACAACGAACGTCATAGCGCACAAGAGCACTACTATCACGAAGAACCAAAAATATCCCACAAGCTCTTGCAGCCATCCGGCGACAAGGCCAGGCAACATCATCGACAACGCCATTAGTGCCGTACACAGAGCGTAGTGCGACGTCTTGTACTCGCCGCGACTATAATAAATAAGGTACAGCATGTACGCCGTGAAGCCGAAACCATAGCCGAACTGCTCGATGAAGACGCAGGCGTTGATTATGGCGAGGCTTGAAGGCATGTCGTAACTTAAGTACACATACACCAGATCGGGCAATGTTATCGCGCAAACCATGGGCCACAGCCATCGCTTCAGCCCGTCGCGCCCCGCCGCAATGCCACCCAATATGCCGCCAAGGGTAAGCCCCACGATACCGACAGTACCCTGAACGAAGCCATATTCCTGTGGCGACAGCCCCAGTCCGCCGTTGCTGCCGCTGTCAATAAGAAACAGCGACGAGACTTTGGCGAGAAGTCCCTCGGGCATTCGATAGCACAACATGAACAGAAAGGCCCACACCACCTCCCTCGTGGGAAACTTGGTGAAGAATGTCCTGACCGACATACACAGCCCGGCCCATATCTCACGCGCCCCGGCATTGCGCCTCTTACGGTCTGACACGGGACACGGCAGCGCAAAGCTATGCCACAACCACAGGGCGATGAACAGCCCCGTAACTCCGTAGAACATAAGGCTCCACGAATAGCGTATGCTCCCGCGGAAGAACACCTGCAGGTTGCCCGCCACCATAACGAGGAATCCCTGCCCGAAAATAGTAGCCAGGCGATAGAACGTGCTGCGTATGCCAACGAACCAAGCCTGCTTGTGCTGGTCAAGGCCTAGCATGTAGAATCCGTCGGCCGCAATGTCGTGCGTGGCACTGCTGAATGCCATAAGCCAGAAGAAACACAGCGTGCCCTGCAGCCAGAAATCAGTGGGTATGGTGAAAGCTACTCCCCCGAAAGCCGCGCCGATAAGCAACTGCATGGTTATAATCCACCACCGCTTGGTCTTTATGATGTCCACGAACGGACTCCACAGCGGCTTTATCACCCACGGCAGGTACAGCCACGACGTGTAAAAAGTTATCTCAGCGTTGGTAAGGCCAAGCTGCTTGTATAACACGAGGGATATCGTCATCACCGCGACATAGGGCAGTCCCTCGGCAAAATACAGCGACGGCACCCAGCTCCACGGGCTCTTTCTCAGTTTATAATTCATAGTTTAACCATAAATTTTCCTTATCTCAGCTCCACGGTAATAGTGCAGCAGGATTTCATCGTAACCGTATCCCTGCTCGCCCATAACCGCGGCTCCTATCTGGCACAGCCCCACTCCGTGTCCCCATCCGGCACCGGTAAGGACAAAACGCGACGGAACGCCGCAGGTAACATCGTACTTATCAACCACGAAAGCGCTGCTGTAAAGATGTGTTTCGCTTAACGCACGGCGTATCTCCAACTCCTTGCCGATAACGAAAGAGCGCTTCTCGCCTACTATTTTCAGCTTGCATATACGGCCGCTGCGCCCACGCTGCACAGGCACAAGGTCAACTATACGCCCGAAATCCATCTTCAGCTTATCAGCTATGAGCGCTGAAAGCTCGTCCTGCGTGTATTCCACACGCCAACGGTAAAAGTCAGACGTTTCCTGGTCGTAGTCGTTCAAGACTTGAGAGAGGACGTTTCCGTCATTCGTATTACAATATGCCGCAGGACATGAGCGTATCCACTTTTCAGCCTCGGCCTCCACCGTCAGGTCTGGAATGCCGCCATCCTTTTCGTTTACGTCGCGCAATGCAACAAGATACGGCTGCGCCTTGTCCTCCCAACAATACTGGAACTCCTCAGTAATGCCTCCGCAGCATTTGCTGAAACGTGCGTCGCATATCTCGTCGCCATACGTCAGTATCCGTCCTCTGGTCTCACGCACGGCCTGTTCAACATGTTTATTATTTGCCTTGGTTATGCCCTGGTAACGCTGACAGTGGTCGTCCGCGCAGACATCAAATATCGTATGGTCATCGCGGTCGTACCACCGAATCAGCTCGTCGTCCTTCTTGATGAACGAGAAGAAGCCGTTACCTCCCCTCTCCTGCCGCTTGCGACGCTCCATTTGGGACAACAGCCAACTGCGGGAAATCACCGCGTGTGCCTTGAGAAACTCAAGCGAAGACGTAGCTTTCATCTCGCTCGATATGACGCTTACGAGATAATCCTCAACAGGAAGGCAGTTGATGGCGCACACCTTGTCGGCCTCAACAACCAGCTTAAGCACGCCACGGAACGTCTGCGTTTCCTTGCGTTGCCAATGGAAATTTACTCCAATGGTCACGTCCTTAAGCGAGAATGACGCGTCAGGACTATCCGTTGAGAAAGTAAGCTCACGATAAAGATTGCCGTTCCAAAGTATTCCACCTTCAGAAAAAGCAACTTCTTGACTTCCGGAAATCAACTCGCCTTTGGCTACATAATCACCATTAAGCACAAAGCTGAGCTTCTCCGAGCTCAAAATGCCGACCTGCACCCAAGGTTCCTTCCGCTCAGGCGGTACACTTGAATGGCCAAAAGGTTCTCTCGCTGAGCGCCGTATCCGGTCTACCACATAATCCATAGAGACAACGTCAAGGGATACTTCACGCAGAATATCAGCCACCTGTTGAGGGGTAAGGTTGTCAAAATCTTCCTTCCTCGGCGTTATTACGAGCCCCGCCATGTCAATTGCGCCAGGGCTTACAAGTATATTCCCTGCCTGACTGCTGTTATCCGACAATGTCGCCGTTACCAATTTGGCGTCGCCAGCCTTGCCGTTATATCCATAATAGCAGTCCGGACGGTGTTTAGCACGAGGGAAAACAACGGTATGGCATACGCCGTTAACCATCCAGCTAACAATATTCATCATCGGCTCGGGAGCTCCATCACGCAATGGTAACGACTCGTATACACGACGGAACAGAGCAATTCCATTATCCATATTGCGCGAACGGATGAGTATAGCCGGGCATACCCAACCATTAACGAGCGATATATCATCTCCATTATCAAGGGTACAGATATTTACAAGCTCTCTCTGAAGGCGGGGCCATGCGGCCTGCAATGGCAAACGGCCGTGTATAAAAGCCTGGAAATGCATGTGATCCGGTGCCGACGCCCCGCACTGAGGCCCGTTATAGAACACCGTTATACCAGCGAAACGCAACAACATACGGTACATTTCATGATAATTGTCCAATATCCGTTGCGGCTGATGGGCACAAATTGGCACGGTAAAATGCACCGGCATTATAGGATAAGGATTGACCAACATCTCAAACCTATCGTCAAGATGTTTTACCATTTGCTCCTCCGGCCTATTTGCCTTGCACAAAAAACACGGTCTGTGGCTGATTACATCCTTGCTTATTGAAGCCCCGGTAGACATGATTCGCGCAGGATTGAACTGCAACGTTACGTTCTGCCCGCCAATACTCACGTCATGTGTCTGTACGTCATGTAAGTCACGGTAATTGCAACGGGCAAGCTTCCAAGTCTCGAGCTGCCTGTTGAAAAAGCGCATTAACGAGCCGTCACTCAAAATGAACCCCTCGCCTGCATTCATTTTCTTGCGGGCCATAAGCTCCATCGTACGCAGACGGTCTTTATATATATTGTTAGCGTTTACCTTGTCGACACTCAACGCAGCGTCGCTATTTCCTCCCCAGCGCCGGCAAAGATAAAGCTCAGTGTATATACGGCCTATCCTATACATTCGGCTGAAAGCCAATCCAAGTGCATAATCCTCGCCATAACTCGTATTAGGGAAACGTATCTGACGCAATAATGGAGTAAAGAATGCCCTCGGAGCACCAAGGCCATTTATACGCAAGGCATTGTTACATCCATTGGCGTCGGTCCATTCGGCATGGTCAATCAATCCCGGCGGGATGGTATTAAGGTCAAAGTCACACATACGGTAACTGCCTATGACCATAGCTGCACGCTGGCGGTAAAAGGCATCGACGATTGTCTGTAATGTGTCCTTGGACGAATAAAGGTCATCACTGTCTAATTGTACGGCGAAACGGCCACATCTGGTATCGTCAACAGCCACGTTCCAACAACCGCCAATACCGAGGTCTGTACGTCGCGGGATGATATGTATCAGTCTGTTGTCGTCATACGTTTCAAGAAGGGTTGTCGTATTGTCAGTCGAATGGTTGTCGACGACTATTACGTTGAACTTGAACGTTGTCTTCTGCGACAATGCGCTGTCTACCGCGTCACGTATCGTCTTCTCACGGTTACGTACAGGTATTACCACAGAAGCCTCATACTCGAAATCCTGCTCGTTGAAGTCCGGCTCAATATAATACGACGTGTCAACCAATGCATGAACAGCTTTCAAGTGTGCCGTTACGGCACGCTCCATCTCAATCTGTACATCACGGTTGGCCGGATTTACATAATCAAACTGTTTCTCGCCACTCGGCCTGTTGTCGCATTCCTCCTCCGTGTATAGTATTTCATTTATATGAAACAGCTTTCCATGACGACTGAGATACAACCAAAGCTCATACCAACCGGCATAAAGGTAATCGTCTTCATCCGTCACGCTCATGAAGCCGTGCAACAGACTGCCACGTACCATTACAACCGAACCGAAGTCGAAATCATCCCTCAAGCTGCCTTCCTGCCAATCTATAACAGGACGCGGCTCAACCTTGCCTCCGCCCGAAGCCAGACGGTCACTGTACACCATGGCGGCATCGGTCTCCGCAGCGACACGGGCCATGCGCTGTATGGCATACTGCCCAAGACTCACGGACACATCCTTCAAAAACATCATCGCGTAATCGGCCATTACGCTTTCCACAATGCTCTTCATTGCCGATGATGATGACAGCCTGTCAACGACGATAAACGAGCAATCATCAGGCACGGCGTTGTCCATGGCAAACTCCTGCGTTACGAGCAGATTGATATGACGTATCATGCGACTGCCGCGCAACTGCCTCAAGGTATTCTCTACTGCCTCGAAACCGGAGCACGGCAAAAAGCAATCTATTGTTCCAAACATAGTATATATTTTACGGCTTACTTCCTGACTTTTATTATTGCCTTCTTGCCGAACACTACCGCCTCGGCCATGAAATAATTGAAAAGACCCGATATGAGCAACGCCGCAAGGTTACACCATACGACACTCCACCCGAATATTTTTTCAAACAACAGCAAGAAGAGCATCTTTACCAAGAACCCTAAAGCCGACGAAACATTGAATACGGCAAAACGACGCCAAAAGTCGGCCGCGCAACGATTGTCTATCCGGCTCTTCCATATCCAGCAGTAAGAGCACAGAAAGTTGCTCATAACGGCAAATTCAAAAGATATTATCGGCGACACGACATAATCGCCCCAATACGTATCGAACACATAGGTTGAACACAGCCACAAAACCAGCGTGTCAACACCTGTTCCGAAAAGGCGGCTCACTACAAACTCTATATAGCGCAACATGGCATCACATGAAATAAAAAACGGACAATGAACAATGGAAGCCAGGACAACCGTCCACACTAAATACCATCCATTGCTTCATTCTCCGCCACTACTCACTTCTCATTATTAACTTTCAACGGGTCTTTCTCGGCAAGCACGCTGCGGTCCTTGGTAAACTGCACGAAATAAGCGACGAACAGGAACACAGCGATGGCAAAAGCGAGCACGTCGAACACCCCGAACTCATAATTGAGCAACACAAATCTGTTGTCCGCCCACGATGTGTACATGTACAGCGTATTTATAAGTATCACGACGAGACGGAACTCCGTTGGGCCGAAACTGCTGTAGGTAAGGCGGAACTCACCCTTAAGGATGGCGCCTATATAAGTGTAGATAGACAGGGCAAGGTATCCTGCCAATACGAGTAAAGCCACGTCGAGCCGCAACATGGGCGACAACCCGGCCCCTATACACATTATACATATTGTTACGGCGTCGAGCGTATGGTCGATAAAAAAGCCGTAAACAGGCCTCTGTGTATTGCGGACACGAGCTACCGTGCCGTCAAGGCTGTCGCCAAACCAATTGACAACAAGGCCCAACGACGATATCCAAAGATAATTGACGTTGACGTTTCCCAAGACAAAACCTACGGCGCAGATTACCGCGCCGGCCACTCCGAGGTATGTCAACATGTCAGACGTAACCCAGCCCGGCAAACGCTGAGCCATCCAGACCAACGCTTTTTTCTCTGCCGCATTGAGTATAGACGTCTGTATTCGTTCTGAAGTTTCCTTTCCCATTGTTTGTTCTTCAACAGTTTCGTTTCAATATTTTGGCTGCAAAGTTACATCTTTATTACGAAATTCATACATTTCGTCACATCTTTTGTAGCTATTTAACGGTTGACCGATTACGGATTGAAACATACAACGGAGCTGAACGGCTGGCTAAGGCAGGGATACAACAACGGCTTATGGGAGTCTGAGGTATAGCGTCAGACTCCCATAAGCCATATTTCCGTCACATACGCACACGGATGTCAGTTGTCGATAACTTTCTTGATGTCCTGTAACGTCAGGCTACCTGTAAGCACTACAACGCTTACCTCTTCGTCGCCGACATTCAGCAAGACGTACTGCCGAAAGTCTTTCAACAAGGTTTTCATGTATATTCCAGAGTGTTCACCGTCTCCCGTGACGTCCATCAGCTTCTTGTACTTGTTGTTACGTATGATCTGCAGGCAACCTTCACGCAGAGTTTTCGCCGCCTTACGGTTCTCTGAATTAAGTATCTGGATGTTGGTAAGCTTGTCGGACACGACCCCGAAATCATAGTCTCCACTGCTCTTGCCGGACATCATGCCGAGCAAGTCCTTCGAGATATAAACGGAGCTTATGCCTTTCGTGCCGGCGAACTTGTCGATAAACGACTCCTGAGCCGATACTCCTGCTGAGCAGACAGCCATCAGCAAAATCAATATTATGTGTCTCATTTTGTAGGTATTTTAGTCATTTCCAAACATTTGTCCATTCTCTCGCCTATCTCCTTAGTCTCACGGCCTGCCGCCTCCATGCTGTTAAGACCTTTGTTGAGCGTCATCGAGAACTTCAGTATGGCCTCCTGTGCCTGAGCCAGGGCTATCCTGTCATCCACGGACGGCGTATGCATATTGTCAACACGATTGAGCAGGCCGAATCCAAGCGACGCAACGAACAGCACGCTTGCGGCTATTCCTGCAACAATCTTCAGCCTCCTGCGCAAAGGGACAACGGCACTACGGCCTGCGCCATCGGCCTCGGCAAGACGGTCAACCATATCCTCAAGACGTTCTTCAAAGCCGTAAGGCACACCGGAAGTGTCATTGCTTCCGTGCAGGTGGACGAAGAACAGGCGCTCTTCAGCCATATCGTCCGGCACGTCACCGCTTGCGAACAACCGCGCGAGCTCGCTTTCCTCCTCTTCCGAGGTTTGACCGTCATAATACCTCGCCAGAAGTTTCCTTATTCTACTTGTTTCCATAATTCCTTATTGCATTGAATTGTTCACGTAATGTTTTCCTTGCACGGCTCAGCGTAACGCGTATGTTTGCCATGCTCAGCCCCGTGGCATACGATATTTCGTCATAGCCGACCCCGTTGACGTCGCGCATTACAACCAATTCGCGCTGCTGTTCAGGCAAGGCCGCTATGCAACGGCGCATTATGTCGGCCAGGTTGCGGTTCTCGATATCGCCTGCCACATCATTGCGCGACGGAATCTGCGCCGGCAACTCATGGCTGAAGCTCATCCCCGAGCCACGCCCACGCAACCTGTCATTATATACATTCTTTGTCACCACAACGCAATACGCCTCATCGTTGACATCGGACGGCAACCTGTCGCGACGTGTCCAAAGCCTCATGTACACGTCCTGCACGATATCCTCGGCCTCCTGCATGTCACCAGACAGAGAGAGTGCCACGCCGTACAACTTGCGACTTAGCGGTAGAAACCTTCGCTTGAACTCTTCACCCGTCATGGCTACCTGCATGTAACACGTTTATTTTACCTAAAACCTACCGCCGTATCAATTTATGTTGATTGTCTTCTCGTTGACAATCTTGCCCAGATCCTCAGGCTTGAGGTTTCCACTGAGCTTGATAAACACGCCGTCGCCACCGTTGGAGACTATGATAAGAAGTTCCTTTATAATGTCGTTGTCCTTCTTACCGAGTATTTTCACACGGCTTTCGTTGTCAAACACTGAGGCTATCTGCTCATAACTATTGTCCGCCTGAAGACCGGCCACCTTGTCATTAAACAACTTCATCTTGTCGCTTGGCACGCCATCAAGTACCAGGACCATACCCTCGTCGACAGAATCGAAAAACTCCTTGGGAATGTCGTCATTACCCTTAAACTGCTGCTTCAGCATTTCCTTATCGAAAGAAATCACCTGAGCGTTGGTAGCAGCCTTGATTTCGTTGATTACTTCGTCAGCAGTCTTGGCGAATCCGGCAGTGCAGAACACCGCCATTGCGATGAACATTAATAACTTTTTCATAATAACCTTGCTTTAATTTATTGTTTATATTATTTTACCTTGTCTTTATACTGTAAACGTAAAACGCCAGAAGTTTGTTACAGAAAAAGCGGGAAAAACCACATTAACCGCAAATATTTTTTCAAAAGACGGCAAAACGCATTCCGAAAGGCCGTCTCTTGCAGTGCGGTTGACCCTCTTTTACACGATAAAAGACGGCCTTTTGCATTTATACCGGATTCACGTTAACATGGCAAACATGCAGAACTCATCGAGAATACAGAAAATTTCTATTAACAACTGCGGCATTTCACGCACCAACAGATACAAAAAAAGTCCGCGATAAGCGTAACACTATATCGCGGACCCTTATCGGTCAGTCATTCACTGATTATACTTTTTTCTCCTTTATCTTCTGTACGTACGCGTCGATTACGGCTACAGCCGTGATATTCACCACGTCGCGAACCGAGCACTCAAAGTCTGTAAAGTGGACAGGCTTGTTGAGCCCCATCTGTATCGGGCCGATAATCTCGGTGTCGGGGTCAATTGCCTGCAACAGTTTGTAGGCATTGTTGGCGCTGCTAAGATTGGGGAACACCAGCGTGTTTACATCCTTGCCTTTCAGACGAGAGAAAGGATACTTGGAATCGCGCAGGTTATTGTTCAACGCGAAGTTAACCTGCATCTCTCCGTCTATTGCCAAGTCGGGATAACGGCGCTGCATTTCCTCCACCGCGGCATGTACCTGAGCCGGACTTCCGCCGTCATCGGTACCGAAATTAGAATAACTTATCATAGCGATATGCGGCTCGTCGTTGAAGAACCTTACCGTATTGGCGCTAAGACGGGCAATATCCACGAGCACGTCCTTGTCAGGATGGCGGTTGATTAGCGTATCGGCAAGATAAAGCACGCCTTTCTTCGTGTTCAGGATGTGCATGGTTCCGAAGTGGCTGTACTCCTGTTGTATGCCTATAACCTCCTTAGCCACCTTGATGGTATTGGAATATTTGGTGTAAAGACCGGTGATGAATGCGTCTGCCTCGTCAGTCTCGACCATCATCATGCCGAAATAGTTGCGCTCGAACATCTTGTCGTTGGCCTCCTGGAAGGTGTATCCCTGGCGCTGGCGCTTATCCGCCAGTATTCTGGCATAACGCTCACGCCTGTCGTTCTGGTTGTCATGACGCAGGTTTATTATCTCAATACCGTCAAGGCTGAGGTCGAGTTCCTTGGCTAATTTAGCGATACGCTCGTCGTTACCGAGCAGTATAGGATGGCAGATTCCCTCGTTCTTAGCCTGCACGGCAGCCTTGAGCATTGTAGGATGTATACCTTCGGCGAATACCACACGCTGCGGATGCTTACGTGCCGTGTCGTACAGCTTTTGGGTAAGTTTGCTTTCCTGCCCCAGCAACTCACGCAGATGGTTCTTGTATTCATCCCAATCCGTAATATTCGTGCGGGCTACACCGCTGTCAATAGCAGCCTTGGCCACAGCAGCCGAGACCTCCGTTATAAGACGTGGATCGACTGGTTTCGGAATGAAATACAATGGTCCGAAGGTAAGGTTGTTGACTTGGTATGCATCATTCACCACGTCCGGCACGGGCAACTTTGCCAAGTCGGCAATAGCATTTACTGCAGCCATCTTCATCTCCTCGTTGATGGCCCTTGCGTGTACGTCAAGCGCACCGCGGAAAATATACGGGAAACCTATTACGTTGTTGATTTGGTTTGGATAGTCAGAACGCCCTGTGCTCATGATTACGTCAGGACGGCTGGCCATTGCGTCTTCGTATGATATTTCCGGAACAGGATTTGCCAGGGCAAACACGATAGGCTTGTCGGCCATCGAGCGTACCATGTCCTGAGTAAGCACATTACCTTTTGACAAGCCGACAAACACGTCCGCGCCCTTCACGGCCTCTTCAAGCGTATGCACGTCACGACGGTCGGTGGCGAACATCCGCTTCTGCTCCGTAAGGTTGGCACGATCGCTCGTAATGACCCCCTTCGAGTCAAGCATTAGGATGTTCTCTTTTCTTGCGCCGAGCGCCATATAAAGCTTTGTGCATGAAATTGCCGCGGCGCCTGCGCCGTTTACCACAATCTTCACCTGCGCAATATCCTTGCCGGCTACTTCAAGGGCGTTTTTCAGTCCGGCCGCCGATATGATAGCCGTACCGTGCTGGTCATCATGCATTACGGGAATGTCAAGAGTCTTCTTTAGCCTCTCTTCAATGTAAAAACATTCCGGAGCCTTGATATCTTCAAGGTTTATTCCGCCGAAAGTAGGCGCTATTCGCTCTACGGCCTCGCAGAATTTCTCGGGATCTTTCTCGTCAACCTCGATGTCAAATACGTCTATACCTCCATAAATCTTGAACAACAGGCCCTTTCCTTCCATTACTGGCTTGCCGCTCATCGCCCCTATGTCGCCAAGTCCGAGCACTGCGGTGCCGTTGCTTATCACTGCCACAAGGTTACCCTTATCGGTGTACTTATAGGCGTCATTGGGAGTCTTCTGTATCTCCAGACACGGGAAAGCGACGCCTGGCGAATATGCAAGACTAAGGTCTGTTTGGGTAGAATAAGGTTTAGTTGGTTTAACTTCAATCTTACCTGGTTTGCCGCTACTGTGATACTCCAGCGCGGCTTCTTTAGTGATGTTTACCATAATTATCGTGTTATCATGTTCTAACGTGTGAAAAATGCAAGATTTCATATCGTAACGAAATCTCTTGCAAATGTAATAAAAATATATGAAGCCAAATAGTTTTTTACGGAAATAAATTATTAACTTTGCAAATAAAATTTAATCTTATGCGTAAAACGAACAATATGACAGCTTATCGCGAAAGTTTGAGACATAAAATTCTCGATACGGCAATGTCTTTCTTCAAAAAGAAAGGAATAAAGGCAGTGCGCATGGACGACATATCCACTGAGCTGGGCATATCGAAGCGCACTCTTTACGAGATTTACAGCAACAAGGAGGACCTCCTCTTTGAGTGTCTGCGTAACGAGAACGAGATTATGACTAAACGGCTTGCCGATTATGCCATGACGGCTGAAAACGAGATGGCCGTAATAGCGTATTTCATAAAGATAAAGCTGAAAGACCTTGGAACAATCAATCCATTGTTTTTTACAGAGATGGAAAAATACGAACGGATTGTACGCTTCTTCAAGGAGAATAATGAAAAACAATCGGCGCGCTCGCAGGAATTCATGGAAAAGGGCATTGAACACGGATTTTTCCGCGGCGACCTGAATTACGACATTATAAATAAAATGGGCGATGCCGCAATGAATTTCGTGATGCAAACGCGCCTGTATGAAAAATACAGGCTGAACGAGATTTTCCATACGTTTATCATCGTATTTCTGCGTGGGTGCTGTACGGAAAAAGGACTTGTGTATCTCGACAAGTTCATTTCATCGGGAAACTGATATCTTACCGCGAATCTTGTGTAAGAAAAAAGTCCGGCAAGTCTCTGTCATCTGTCAGCCGGGCATGTACCTTACTGAGAATAAGGCTGTTACAGCCTGACGGACATCAGTCTGACTGTCAATGCGATGTTGGCAAGAGTGACCGTCACACATGTCTGGCCGTTCCGCAAGCCATTGTCATGACACGCCGGCGGAATGTCTGTCATCATCTAAATTGCTGTAAACCAGAATGTTTCGGACCGGACTGACGGCTGACAGAGAAATACAAAAAGACATTTACATGGTTTCAACCGGCCGTTAACCGACTGACGATTTGCCGTCTTTTGGAGGGCGGAATGCCGTCTTTTACGTTATAAAAGACGGCATTCCGCTATTACTTTTTCAAGAAATGCTGTTATACCCTTATGATTTGCTTGACGCCTTTGACGTTGCGTAGCTTCTTGATAAGCTGCTCAAGTCTTGAAGTGTCTTCGACATTTACTACAAGATTTCCCCTGAACAGGCCGTCATTACTGTCGATGTTGATACTACGCATCATTATTTTCTCCTCCTTTGAAATAATGCTTGTAATATTATTGACAATACCTATATCGTCGTTACCGATTATCCGCAAGGTCGTAGAATACTGCGAACTGCCCTTTCCACTCCATTTTGCCTTGACTATACGATAACCGAAACGCTTACGCAACTCCGGAGCATTAGGACAATCTTTCCGATGAATCTTTATTCCACCACTCACAGTAACAAAACCGAATACGTCGTCACCATAAATTGGATGACAACATTTTGCCAACGTATAATCCACCCCTTTCAGGTTTTTGTCTATGACGAGCACGTCATCACTGGCATACGTAAGCTCCTCGTTAGGGTTGTCAAAGTTGAATTCTTCTGCGCTGCGCGCCGGCACCTGCACAGACATATTGCCTTCATGGCGCTGCAATTCCTGATAAGTCTCTATCGCCTGGTTCAAGTCTACACTGCCATCAGCCAAATGGCGGTAAAAGTCATTGGCTTCCTTGAAACCCATCTTTTTTATCAAATGCGATATTACACTTTCATCAAATTCTATTTTACGGTTCTTCAAACGCCGCTCCAACATCTCTTTCGCGTAAGCCCCGTCTTTGATAACCTGCTCTTTCAGGGCCATACGAACCTTGGCCTTGGCACGGCTTGTCTTAACAATATTCAACCATTCCTGTTTCGGCCGTTGTGTGGCAGACGTCATTATTTCAACCTGGTCGCCATTATTCAACACGTGCCTGAACGTTACCACCTTATTATTTATACGGGCGCCGGTACATCTGTTGCCGATGTTTGAGTGAATGCGATAGGCAAAGTCAAGCACGGTTGCACCCTTGGGAAATTTCATCAGGTCACCTTTCGGAGTGAAAACAAAGACCTCGTCTTCATACAAATCCATCTTGAACTGGTCTATAACCTGCATGTCGTCCTTGTTTTCAAGGGCAGTACGGATACTGTTCAGCCACTCGTCGAGACCACTCTCTCCCTTAATGCCCTTATAACGCCAATGCGCGGCAAGTCCTCTTTCGGCTATTTCATCCATACGTTCCGTACGGATCTGCACTTCCACCCATTTGTTTTCAGGCCCTAAAACAGTTATGTGCAAACTTTCATACCCATTTGACTTTGGCACACTAAGCCAATCACGCAGGCGCTTCGGGTTGGGTTGGTACATGTTGGTAATTATAGCGAACACTTGCCAACATTGCACTTTTTCCTCTTCAAGCGGAGAGTCAAGAATTATCCTAATGGCAAACAAATCATAGATGCCCTCAAAGCCGCACTGCTGCTTCTTCATCTTCTGCCAAATACTATGGATACTCTTCGTACGTCCCTTCATGTGGAATTTGAAGCCGACTTCTCTCAACTTCTTGTCAATCGGCGCTATAAAGCGTTCGATATATGCGTCACGGCTCTTCTTGGTCGCATTGAGTTTATCCTTGATCATGTAGTATGCGTCATGTTCAAGGTATTTAAGGCTAAGGTCTTCAAGCTCACTCTTAAGCTTATACAAGCCTAACTTATGCGCAAGAGGGGCGTACAGATAGCTTGCTTCTTCGCTGACCTTCGTCTTTGCATCAACATTCTCAACGTCACGAATCTGCCTCATCAGGTTTACGCGGTCGGCTATCATGATTAATATGACGCGCATATCCTCGGCAAAGGAAAGCAGAAGATTACGGAAATTCTCACTCTCGATAACAGGACTTTTTGTATACAACTCCTGGATTTTACACAAACCATGTATTATCTTGGCTACATTGTCTCCGAATATCTCCCTTATCCCTTCACTATCCTTGGCATCTGCATTTGTACCGGCATAAAGGAGTATAGCCAAGACACCGTCACGTTTTAAGCCTATCTCCTCTACAGCGATTTGGGCAGTCTGCAAGCTCAGCAATATCGGATTCAGCCCAAATACATTGCGGCTTACGTTATTGCCTCTCAACTCATTTTTTATGTATTTAAACAATTTGCCCTCATCACCTTCTTTCAGCAATGAGCCGATACTTGCACGTAACTTACGAACAAGGCTTAAAATTTCCCGTTTTTCATCGTTAGTGAATATCATCCGCTTCTTTTTTTAATTAACCTGCCAAGATTCCTGGTTGCGACAATGTCCGTTTATTGACGGACATGCACTTTCAGTCGGCTTCTTGCCAACTGATATGCAAACTTACATATTTTTTCCGAAAAACACCAGTTTCGCATTACGTAATTTATAATTTGTAAGTTTTATTGCATAAAGTAATAACTTTTTAATGCGACAGAACACCTGTTTTTAATTAAAAAGCATTATATTTGCAAGGAAAACAGAACCAAAGCTAAATTTATGCCAAGGAAGTTCACGCTCCTTAAAAATAAAAATCATTAACCTAAATAAAAACACAGCACTTATGTTATCACAAGAAGACTTAAAACAGATTGCCGCCAAAGGCATTACTGAATCACAGGTTGAAACCCAACTTGAAGAATTCAAGCACGGTTTTCCTTTCCTTAAATTAGAGGCTGCCGCCGGTATCGGTCACGGCATTATAGCTCCGACAGACGAAGAGCGGGCAGAATATATCAAGGCATGGAACGATTATAAAGCTCAAGGGAAAAAAATAGTAAAATTCGTTCCTGCCAGCGGAGCCGCAAGCCGTATGTTCAAAAACATGTTCGCCTTCCTGAACGCAGACTACAACGAACCTCAGACTGACTTCGAAAAGAAGTATTTTGACAATATTGAGAAATTCGCCTTCATTGACGAGCTTAACGCCGCATGCGTTAAAAACGAAGGAAAAGATGTTGCAGCCCTCATCGCAGACGGCAATTATAAGGCTGTAGTAGCAAACATGCTTGAAGAAAAAGGCCTCAACTATGGCCAACTACCCAAAGGACTGCTGCTGTTCCACAAGTACCCGGAAGGTCCACGCACACCACTTGAGGAACACCTCGTAGAAGGAGCGCTCTACGCAGCTTCAAACGGAGAGTCACATATCCACTTCACAGTAAGCCATGAACACAAAGCTTTGTTCGAAAAAAAGGTTAACGATAAATGCCGCATTTATGCAGACAAGTACGGAATTAAATACGATGTCACTTTCTCCGAACAAAAACCAAGCACTGACACAATAGCAGCAAATCCTGACAATACGCCGTTCCGTAACGAAGACGGCTCACTTTTGTTCCGCCCGGGCGGTCACGGAGCACTTATACAAAACCTCAACGACATTGACGCCGACGTGGTATTCATAAAGAACATTGACAATGTTGTACCAGATCGCCTTAAGGACGACACGGTAACATACAAACAGCTGATAGCCGGAATACTCGTAACGCTCCAGGCAAAAGCCTTTGAATACCTGCGTCTGCTTGATACAGGCGAATACACCCACGAACAACTTGAAGAAATAATACGTTTCGTACAGCGTGACTTATGCTGCCGCAAGAACGACATAAAACAACTTGAAGACGCTGACCTTGTAATATACCTGCACGAAAAACTTGACCGTCCGATGCGTGTATGCGGTGTAGTAAAAAACGTAGGCGAACCTGGCGGTGGTCCATTCTTAACCTATAACCAAGACGGAACGGTTAGTCTGCAAATTCTTGAAAGCAGTCAAATCGACAAGAGTAATGACGAATACATGAAGATGTTTACCGAAGGAACACACTTTAATCCCGTAGATCTTGTTTGTGCAGTAAAAGACTACAAAGGCAATCGTTTCAATCTGCCGGACTATGTTGATAAGACAACCGGCTTCATCAGCAGCAAGAGCAAGAACGGACGTGAGTTGAAGGCACTCGAACTACCAGGATTATGGAATGGCGCGATGAGCAATTGGAGCACAATATTCGTTGAAGTTCCATTATCAACATTCAACCCAGTAAAGACAGTCAACGATCTGCTCCGCGAGCAACATCAGTAAGATTTATGTAAAATAACATATTGACAGGCGTCATCACTTAAAAAGTGGTGACGCCTGTTTCCATATACCGGAGTATTTTCAAGGGACAGTAGATATTCAGTACGAAAACAGAAATCTATAATATAATTCCAAGTAAAAAGACGAAAGCTAAGTTCTTGTAAACCAAAAAACTTAGCCTTCGTCTTCCCTTGGGTGGAGGGTGGGGCTCGAACCCACGACATTCAGAACCACAATCTGACGCTCTAACCAACTGAACTACATCCACCGTGTTAGATTGCTTTGAGTTTCAAAGCGAGTGCAAAGGTACGGGATTTATTTGAATTAGCCAAATAAATCCCGTATTTTTCATTTTTCCTTTAATTTGCGGGTGTTTTGGGTGCTTGCGGAGCTGTCGGAGCAGCATTACCCTCTGTCTGTTGCGTCGCAGGAGCAGCGTTTTCAGCAGCCTTACCTTGTTGTGCCGGAGCTGCTTGCTTAGTCTGGCTTGCACCAAATCCGGGCAGATTATTCGGATTTGTCTGCTGCTGTTCAGTTGCGTTACGCTCTATTACACTCTCGGAGTCGGTTGCCTTTGGAGCAACATAAGAGCACAATACGCTCAATACTACCATAGCTACGGCAAGTCCCCATGTCGTCTTCTCGATGACGTCGGTAGTCTTACGAACTCCCATGATTTGGTTGGATGAAGAAAAGTTTGACGCCAGTCCTCCACCCTTAGATTCCTGGATGAGCACTATACCTATCATAAGCAGTGCCGCCAGTACGATTAAGATTACAAATAATGTGTACATTTCGTTTATTTATATTTATTATTTATTATCAGTTTTTCCAAAAAGCGGATTTGGTCTGCAAAGTAAACATTTTTTTTTGGATAATTCAAATTTAAACGCTTAATAATTTCCAAAGCCTTTGAATATCGTCCTTGACGTATATATATTTGAGCCAATGTCTCCGTAAAATAGTTCTCGTCACCTTCTTTCTTGTCATTGCTCTCAAACTCGGGCGTATATTCCGGCTCGTCCTTAAGTTCTATACGACCACCGTCATTGTTGATGAAGTTGTCTATGAGGTCTTGTCCACGCATAGCCGGTCGTTCGGTATCTTGGTCCGCTTCGTCATCACCTTCGGTCTCAAGCAGGTACGATACGTAATCTATAGCCGCATCAGCTGGAGTCGGCTTTCTCTTCTTCTTTCCCTGGTTTACGGAATTCTCGCTGTCAGCGGGTATAGAGTCAAGGAATTTGTCTATGAGCGATATCGTACGGTTACCGTCGTCTTTACGGCGTGGTTCTTCCGCCTTTGGCTTATCGGCAGCTCGTAGTTTGTAGTGGGCGGCCTCAACAAGATTGAACACCACCTCACGATCTGTGACATAAACGGCCGAACGCCGCAATTCCTCATCAAATGTCGGGTCGTGCAACAGATAAAGGTTTTGCAGGAGCAACAGCCTTGCCGTCTGATAATACGGGTACAGGGCAAGAAGCGAACGCAGGTCGTACAGCGTCTCCTTGTCCATCAGCTCAGGGTGTTTTATGAGTTGCTCCAAATCCATTTAAGTATATCTGTATTTTACCAGTTTGCAACCGTTGCGTTGAATATCTGGTCGGTTATGTCCTCAACCATTTCGGTCACGAGCTGTTCCTGCACGGATGTAAACGACTGGGTTGTCTCGAATGTAGACGTAGCCGTAAACTGTCGCTCAAAATCCTCATTGTGGTTGGCGTTATTGGTAAACCTTACGTTGACCGTCATTGACAGTTCCGCCTGTGCAGAAGTACCCTCGGCGGTAACGGCCTTGTTGCGCTGCGAGTACTGGGTTATCTCGCCTTCTATCTTAAGGTCGCCGTTACGCTTCACCTGTATCAGGCGTGTATGATTGGCGAAGATGTCCTTCAGCTGGTTGTTGAATATGCTTCCCATCGGCGCCCACACATAACTTGAGCGTATCGGGAAATCAGCTATTTCAATGGTCTTCGTCTTTGAATAGTCGATACTTGCGCCATTAAAACTGTATTTAACGCTGCATGACACCAATGCTACTGCCATGACGGCAAACATCACCACCCTGTGCAGGCGTGACATAACGTGAATATTTATCCTGTCGTGCGATATTTTCTTATTTTTCAAGTCCATATTGCTTTATCCTTCTGTAAAGGGTGCGGTCGGATATGCCGAGTTCCTTGGCCGCCTTCTTGCGGTTTCCGCCGTTGCGTTCGAGCGCTTTCTCTACCATCTGCCGGCCGAGGTCTTCAAGGTTAAGGCTCTCTGGCTCGGATATTTCCTCGGCAACGGCATCCTGTACAACCGATGTTGGCCTTTGTGGCGCCGCTACTCCTGGTTCGTGGTTGGATATTATTGACGGCAGATTAGTCTCGCTATCCGTTACGGCCACGCTGCGCGATGAATTGAGCTGCTTTCTCAGGCTGTTCATCTCGCCGCGCAAATCGTTGACGTTGCGACGGAGTTCATACAATATCTTGTACAAAATCTCACGCTCACTCTCGAACGAGTGGCTTCCTCCTTGCGCCATCGTTGTTAGCTGCATGCTCTCGGCGTCTTCCGGAATAAACTTATGTATGTCGTCGCCGTCTATTACCCTGTTCTCACTCAGCACGGACATCTGTTCGGTAATGTTCTTCAACTGGCGTACGTTGCCAGGCCACTTATATTTCAACATTACGGCCTTGGCTTCGTCTGTAAGCGTTATTTTCGGCAAATGATACTTCTCTGCCATCTGCATGGCGAACAGACGGAACAGTAAAATGATGTCCTCACCACGATCACGCAGTGGCGGAATCTGTATTGGTATGGTGTTAAGGCGATAATACAAGTCCTCACGGAAGCGGCCTTCGCTTACGGCCTTGCGCATGTTCACGTTCGTGGCTGCTACGATACGCACGTCGGTCTTCATTATCTTCTGGCCACCCACACGGATATACTCGCCCGTCTCAAGCACACGCAGCAGACGTGCCTGTGTGGCAAGTGGCAGTTCGCCCACCTCGTCAAGGAATATAGTACCCTTGTCGGCAACGCCGAAGTAACCTTCACTCTCACCTATAGCGCCTGTAAATGAGCCTTTCTCATGACCGAACAGTTCACTGTCGATAGTGCCTTCGGGTATCGAACCGCAGTTAATAGCAAAATACTTCTCCCTGCGCCGCGGCGAGTTGTCGTGGATTATGCGAGGGATGATTTCCTTTCCCACGCCGCTCTCACCGACAATCAGCACGGACAAGTCAGTCGGCGCAACCTGTAGGGCTACGTCAATAGCACGGTTCAAACCGGGGCTGTTGCCCACGATATTGTACCGCTGTTTTACCTTCTGCAGTTCAGTAGTGTTCATTTAGCTGACAAAGTTACACATTTTATTTCTAATTCTGCCACTTGCCGTATGAAAATTGTATTTTGTTAAAAGAAAAGCAAGTATAACATAACACCCAAACACTTCCGTATTTTTGTTAGAATGTGTAAAAATACGGCGTAATGTGTACAATAAATGTAGGTGACAACAATTATTGCCACCTACAAAAAGACATTTTTTATAAAGTCTTCATTTTGATTATTATATATCAATAATCATCATTATCGTCATTACTTTTTCAATGAGTTCATGAATTGCCGTGACAAAAACAACGGCATTATCAACCATACTGAAATGAAATGGAGAAAAGGTGGCAATGGCCTAAAGCCAGTTTTTACCCTTGACAAATAGGTCATTGCAATTGATTTTGGAAGGCAGTACAGGTATATTAGGCCTATTATAATCCACAAGATTTTCATACATGTCTTCTGATTCTTATTTCATGCTTTCAATCACTTTACTCATTGCCGCCCTGAAATTGGCTTGCTGTCCTGATGAAGGGAACGGTATTCTCTCGTTGCACACATTGTAGCCAGCCTTTTTCAGGTCTTTGTAGAGGTAGTCAAACACTGTCACCTTAATTAATACTATAACGGTATTGGCCCGGTCTATGGCGTCCTCTTTCTCTATCTTGTCTAAGAATCGCCTTTTCAGATCACGCATTGCGTACGTGTCATAGCAGCCATCTTCTGTCAGAGGAACGTCACTCAAGTCCATCAGGTATATGCCGGCGTCTTTCATCGTTTGCAGGATTTTTACCTTGTTGCTACGAATGAAGGCCACGTTGTCGGTTTTGCACAGGACTTTAGACAATTCAACAAAAAGGAAGTCTTTATCTTTTACGTCTTCATAATAGAAGAAACGGTCTAACGACGAAGGCGGTGCTTCCGCTACAAGGAGCAGGTTTACGTGCTCGGGTTTGTACTTTTGCCGTGCTTCGTTAATTCTTTCGGCAATGTTTTCAATGTCTGTCTTCATGATTGTTTAGTTTTTACGCCTCCCGTAAGGCTTCGATTAAGGTTGGCAGGGTTAATAAACGGAAAGTGTGGAGCCTGTTGCTTACTATCCCGTGGAGGCTCTGGTAAAACCCTTGGACGTAATAAACAACAACCCCACACCTGTATATTCCCATACGGCACACAGCCGCATGGAAATAACAAGTGATGAGCGTTGCCGCATAATCCCCGTCCAAGTTGAAATGTACCAGATTTCCACGAGAGGATAAAAGCGTAACACTTTCACCAATATGTCTGCCCGACACGTCGGGCTTATGGTTGCAAATATACGTAAATTTTTCCATAATGACAAATTGTGGGGTTGTATTTATACCGAAGTTTTATACGGCCCGCTAACTCATTGATTGTCAGCGAGCTTCTTGTTTACGGCCTTTCGGCAGGTGAAACGTGGCCTTTTGCTGGACGAAAAGCCACAAACGGCACTGCAATATGCCGCAAACTGTCATGGGAAGCTCCCAAGCAGCCCAACATGGTTCTTTCTATTTGTCTGTTCATAGTCGGATTGTTGTTTCCTGTGCAAAAATATCGATGCACAGCGACAATACATGTCGCCGAAAAAATTATTTTCTTTTCACGCGATATTTTCTGTCTGCAGGCCGAAAATACACATTCAAAAACAGCAATACCGTCGATAACCGTAAACAAAAAGGAACCAACCGACAGGACCGCTTGTGGTTGGCTCCTTTCCCTAAAAGTTTACTTCCGCCTCAATCTGTCGAAAGCTTACCGCCGTGCCGTTTCTCGATATTAATCATCAACAGGCCGATGGCAGTCCAGACAAGCTCGCGTACGCGCACTATCAGCGCCACGAAAATGCCCGCTCCGGCGGAAAGGGCAAGCCCGGCAGTAGACATGATAAAGCCGCCTTCACGCCCGCCAAGCTGCAACGGGAGGAAAAACAACAGGTTGGCGAACAGGCTCGTGAATGCAAGTATCAATATACATTGCGTAAATGTGACATCAATTCCCGGCAGGACGAAAAGGATGAACATTATTTCAAGTGCCGAACAAACGCGGCAAGCCAGTTCAAGCAGCACCGCCGAGACAAACGTCTTGGGGTTCTGGTTATGCAAGGCGGCTATCTGGCGGTCAATAGTATCAAGTTGCTCTTTGTGCTTGTCGATAAAACCGCGCGCCCAACGTTTCAGCCCTGGTATGTGGCGAACAAAGTTCATAAGCCTCACCGCCATGCCCTTGCGGTATCCTTTAAGGAAAAACCACACGCCAAGGGCACAAAACGCTCCGGCTGAGGCAAGAATCAAGTCTATGGCAAAGTTAAGCCGCTCGGTAAAAAGATATATCAAAATGGAGAGCAGCCAAAATATAAAGTGGCTGAAAATATGCGTCATTGCATATAGAATGACCGACGACGAGGCGCGTTCCGTACCGATTTTTGGCGACAATGCCATTATTCGGTAAGGTTCTCCGCCCATCAATCCGCAGGGAGTAGTGTAGTTCAGGGCGAAACCCGACACTGTAATCTTATACAACCAGAAAAAATTGACCTTACTCTTGCCATCAGTCCCGCTCCTGATTATAATGTACCATGTGGCCGTATTGAAAATATAAAGAAAGGCCCATAAGGCAATAACGGCAAAAAACCAATAGCCTGCGCTCTTCAGGCCGCTCCATACCTCACGGTAGTCAAGCTGGGTAAGCATTATGGCAAGCACCACAATACCAAACAAGAAGAAGATGTTTTGGTACTTCTTTTTCATGGCATTCAAATTAATCAAAAGCCCAAAAAAGTAAGAATCAAGAAAAATGCGCAAGCCGCAAGAACATATTTTCCCAATCCTTACTTTTTCAACTTATAGCTTATATATTCTCCTTTTGTTTCGCTTTAGGTATGTTGAACCTTGTCTTCTCGCTGTCGTCACGCTTCTCGTGGTACAGTTTCTCCAACGGATGTGCCAACGGAGCGTCGTACTCAACACGATTGCGGAAAACGTCAAGCGCAACATAAACGGCATTGCGGAAAGAGCTCTCGCTCGCCATGTTCTTTCCGGCAATTTCGTATGCCGTACCATGATCGGGCGAAGTACGCACAATGGGCAACCCCGCGGTAAAGTTTACACCGTCTCCACCGTCAAGAGCCTTGAAAGGCGCAAGTCCTTGGTCATGATACATGGCCAGCACACCGTCGAATGAATCGTAACTGCCTCTACCGAAAAAGCCGTCGGCAGCGAATGGGCCAAAGGCATATATTCCTTTTTCTGAAAGTTCCTTGATGGCCGGAGCGATGATGTCCTGTTCCTCCTGGCCCAAAAGCCCGTCATCACCGGCATGAGGGTTGAGGGCCAGCACGGCAATACGCGGATTGGATATACGGAAATCGCGCTTTAGCGACTGATTGAAAACAGTAGCTTTTTCAATTATAAGCTCCTTTGTTATCGCTTCTGGAACATTTTTTAAGGGTAAATGTGTTGTCACCAATGCGACACGCATCATATCATTAAGCAATATCATAAGCGACTTGTTGCCATCCCCAACCCTTTCTTCAAGATATTCAGTATGGCCACAGAAATCAAAGCCGTCGCCATGAATGTTGTTTTTATTGATTGGCGCGGTAACAAGAACATCAAACAAACCATTCTTATAGTCTTCCATAGCACGGTCCAACGCCTTCAACGAAGCAACTCCTGCTTCCTTTGAAGGCTGGCCAAGGTCAACCTTTACCTCTTCATCAAACGTAGTAAGTAGATTCAGCTTGCCGCTATGAGCCTCAGCGGCAGAACTTATTATCGTAAAATTGGCCTGTATGCCAAGCGCATTACGATGATAAGCGGCGACTTTTGGCGAACCATATATAATGGGGATGCACATATCAAGCATGGCTGGTTCGGCAAACGTCTTGAATATAACCTCATAACCTACGCCATTGGTGTCGCCGTGAGTGATGGCGACACGTATTTTTCTGTTTTCCATATCTGATTATTTTGTAATTAAAATTGTCGTGACCGTCGGCACATAAAACTTTTATGCTTTATACCGCCGAACTCGGTCCGTGTCATATTTAACATGTTCATTTACTTAGCTTCAATGTATATAGCGACGCTTCCAACTGCCTTAGCAGGTTACGTTTCTTCATCCCTGGGGCATAAACAAACCCCTCGGCAACTATAATCCTGCGCCGTGAGGAATCTACTATGGAATGAGACACGAACGGTCCGCCCATTGCATCACCTTCCATCTCCCACAACCCCCGTGTTATCATCACCGTACGCCCATGTTCCACGGCTGTTCCGCTCTTGACAGTCAACGCCGATGTGCGCATATAGCTGCCGGGCCGTTCGCCTTGTATGTTTTCCTTCATAACACTATCGCGCACATACAACGCCCTTTGTGCCGAAAGTTCCACTCCTGGATACGAGTACACACAGATGTTCTGCATTCCGCCTGGTGCGTTGTCCGAAACCCAGATAAAGCTATTGCCACGCTTAAAGGCCTTCATGTCGGCCGGTACCTTTAACGCACATCCGAACATCGAGTCAACCATTGCCCCGGCATTTGCATTGCTGCCCGCCGTAAGTAACGACATGCTGGCATTAAGCTCAAAGCGCCCAAGCAGGTTGACAAGCCCATTCGCCATATCTGGCAGTACCGTCTGCAATTCATTACATGATGGAGTATTAATGTACACAACCACCTGTGGCCTCGCCCACACATTCTTCTCGTACCTGATTCCCGTCATGGTGAATAGACCTGAATCAACATTCACGATAATGATACTTCGTGCCAACTTTGCAACCTGGTTGAAATGTATGCTGTCGGTCAACGACACGTCAAACAAGGGTTCTGGTTGGGGCAAACCGTCAACATCCCGTGAAAGAATGCTGTTAATCATTCCTGAAGCGTTGCCGTCTCCTGTTGAAAGCACGAGAACTTCATACGGACGCCCACCACTTTTGGGCAGCATCGAACCATGTCCGTCTCCACACGAACAAAGCATTACCGCCATTACGGCAACACATGCCGCCAAAAACTTCATAGGCTGCCGCCGGCCTCCTTCCTGGCCGTACTCAACAAACCACATGCCGCATAAATGTCTTGCCCGCGGCTGGCCCTTATAGTCGTGAATATGCCATGTCCAGTAAGATAATCTCGTAAAGCCTCCATTCGCTTGTCATCAGCTCCATGCAGGTCTACTCCAGGTATCTGGTGGAAACGTATTAAATTGATACGGCAGTCAAGACCGTTCAACAGCTTCACTATTTCACGTGCATGCATGGGTGAATCGTTTAAACCTCCGAACACGATATACTCAAACGACAATCGGCGCTGATGGCTGAAATCGTAATTACGCAACATGTCAACAACTTCGGTTATCGGCATAGCCTTTTCGGCAGGCATAAGCATGGCGCGCTGCTCATGTATGGGCGAATGCAGGCTTATTGCCAAATGGCAGTCGCTTTCCTCTATAAAGCGGCGCAACTTATTCTTGACACCCACACTGCTAACTGTTATTCGTTTAGGGCTCCATGCGTATCCCCAATCCGACGTCAATGCCTCAGTAGCCCGCAAAACATTATCGAGATTATCCATCGGCTCCCCCTGCCCCATAAATACAATATTGGTCAAGGTGTCACGCTCTGGCACTGAATATATCTGATTTAATATATCGCAGACAGTCAGGTTTCCTTCAAAACCCTGTTTTCCTGTTTGACAGAACAGACAGTTCATCTTGCACCCGACTTGTGATGACACGCACAGCGTGGCCCGGTCGTTATCAGGTATATACACCGTCTCGACAAACTTACCGCTTATCGTCGGAAACAGGTATTTTACCGTTCCGTCCTTCGACTTTTGAACATCAACAGGCGACATACATCCTATTGTATATAGGCCTTTCAGCTTTTCTCGGTTCGCTTTCGATATATCGGTCATGTCATCGACAGAACGTACATGCTTTACGTAAAGCCATTTAGCCATTTGCCCACCAGTAAACGCAGGCATTCCAAGCTGCTTGGCCACATCCTTAAGTTCTGCAAGCGACATGCCCAATAAAGGTGTTAAATTATCTCCCATTATCGCCACGTTAGTATTTAATTTGCAAACTTACACAAAAAAATCCATTTACCGTTCTTTTCTAATGAAAATCGTTTAGTTAGGAATAAATCCGTTATCAGTATAAGACATAAATATACATAAAAACAAAAATGCCACATTCAAATTGAAAGCGGCATTTTTAGTTTATTCTAATCAGATTAATTTGCGAAAGACACTGTTGCAAATGCGCAAAGATAAAGACTTGATTTTCCACTTGTTGGATTAGGAAACTCCTTTTGATTTACTATATTATAAGTACTTATTTGATTATCATCTGTTAGAAAGAAAAAAGTATAAATATTATTAGTTCCTGACTGCAATTTAAATTCTTCTTTCCCATTTGATGTAAGGTTAGTATTTATAACATCAATATTTTCACCTATATATACAAGTTCATCCTTAGATGGCAATCTCCAGCCATCAACATTTGCTGCGCCTATTTCTTTAAGTCCTGCATCAATAGCTGTTTTCATTGATTCTTGATCATCTTTTGTATAAGTTAAAGCATTTTTATATGTTGTAGACATCAACGTTACAACAGTTTTATCACCCGTATTCTCTGACTTCAGCACATAGGAATCTTCATATAATGAACCTACTGTTGGTGCCTGGCCAGATACTGTTTCACCACCGTCTTCTTCACCATTATCATCCGTCTCCCCAGACTCCATGCCACCGAAATCGAACACGATTTCCTCATCTTCAGCCCACTCAACACCTGATATTGAGCCTGTCATCTCGATTCCGTCACCGGTAAATGTGCCGGTAATAAAAACCTTATGATTTGCCTTCAGCTCTCTATCGCATGTATATGAATAGCTTACAGGTTCATCATTTATTGTAAACGTCACTTCTACCGTTGGCCGTCCAACTGCCTCCAACAAATATACGCCATCTGTATTCTTCCAGGTCGAACCGTCTACATCTGCGGTCAACTCAATCTCACTTGCTCCATTTTCACCAGAATAACTACCGTCAAGCAATAAATTCGCTTTTAGCGGATGAATACTTACCGAAACATTGCTTACGCTTGCAGGCACATTATTTATCGTAACAGACTCTATCAACATCACCTTTCTCTCAAGCGCCAAAGTCAAAGTATTCGTTCCTCCGTATTCCAATGTTACAGTATTGTTCGCCGTCATCAAATCACCATGCTTCTGTCCATCTTTCAACGTCAATACAGTTTCCTTAGTCGCGGTTTCTTGTGTCGGAAGTTCATACGAGTCAGCAGAAGCTCCAGCCACGGCACAAACTTCATACATACCCTCCGGTAACTTCAATGATAACTCATCATCCGCAGATGAAAGCGTCGAAACCGCCACACATTCATTGCTTTCGTCAAATACGTATATATTTATAGGATAACTGATTATACTTTCCGTTCCACTTTCAGTACCGTCATTCGCCGCCGCCCTTGTACGCACAATCAAGATGCTGTTAGCCTCTTTACTCTCAAAATCTTCTTCATCGCTGAACTTCTCGCACGAAACGAGCGTAAAAAACGCAACGAATAACAGCGTCGCTGTTACAAAAATGTTGTTTCTCATAGTCTATTGCAGAATTAAAATAGTTTGTTTTGTTAATAAAAATATTTTTTTGCGAATATACGGAAAATATCGCCTTATTGTTCTACATAGCGGTGTATTTTATCAATATTATACAAAGCTTAACTATTTTTCGTGATTGTCACTTCAAAACGTACCACAGGCGATACGATTGGCTGTACCATTAACATCCGCACAGCTGAATTACCGCAAACAGTCTTGCCCAATACACCGCAAATCGCAACATGAAACGCCGTCTTTTATCATCCAATATGCCATATATTACGACACAAAATGCCATAAATAAATTTCATGATTTCTCTGTCAGCTGTCATAACCGAGCTTTACCCATTGATTATCAACACGTTATAGCCTGACAGCATTTTACGCCCGTCTATCAGCATTAATCGGCATACTGACAGCCAACTGACAGACGCTAATATCCATATGTCCTCATAACAATCTATTACACAGCACATTACGCACTTAGCTGACAGATGACAGCTAAAATGCAATCATGAAATCATTTTTAATGCCATTTATCAAAACGCAAGAATCCGAATATCTTATAAAAATATTTCAACGAAATGAAAAATATGTTCGTATATACTCCATACTTTCTGCACGCCTTAACATCCTCTCTCGTTATCAGAATCCTGTTTTTCACATTCTTAGTGCTAACCCCGCCTATCCTCATCGTAACAAAATCCATCTTAATATACTTTGCACGTATATGTCCTTTCATAAAAAGCCTGACCATCATGTCATAGTCGGCAGCAATCTTATAATCAAGCGCATATCCACCATATTTTTCATAAACATCTTTACGCACATAAAACGACGGATGGGCTGGCATAAATCCGAATCTCAACCAGAACGGACGAAACAACGCAGAAGAATAATACCTCACAACCTTATGCGGTTCATCCGAATGAATAAAATGCACGTCGCCATATACGGCTTCCAACGCTTCATCAGCATTGAATGCTTCAACAATTTTCCCTACGACATCATTACTCGTAAAATAATCATCAGAATTTAATATTCCCACAATATCTCCGGAACAAAGCCTGAGCCCTTTGTTCATCGCGTCATAAATACCATTATCCTTCTCAGATATATAATGTAACCGGCCCTCAAATAACGGCTCATACTCTCGCACAATATCCATTGTACTATCTGTCGATTGCCCATCTATTATCAAGTAATCAATATCTTTATACGTTTGATTCTGTACCGACCTTATCGTATCATCTATTGTTTCTGAACTATTAAATGTTATTGTTATTATGGAAACTTTCATCTTCTTTTCATTTTACAAGCTATACATAATAATCCTTTACAGATTTGGAATCTGAAACTCAATCTTTTATAAATAGAATATGAACTCTTTTTTGCTGTCGTGGAACTATTATGCCCATGACGTCTAAAATAAATCAATGGTTTATTAATAAACTTCACATTATACTTGAAAGCAGCAACATTACCCAACCAAATATCATGCATTGGCATATTCTTTGGGAAAGGCAAAGCTACTTCAAGAACCTCCCGTCTGAAAGCCATACAACAACCTAAATACCCATTTTTTATAAACAAATTGTACAATCGCCCGTACTTAGTATTATTTAAAAAAAAAAAGAAGGCGAAGTTTCCTTTAACGAGTTATCAGTAACTACCGCATCACTTACAACGCAAGAATATTTCTTCAGATAATCCATACATATTGTAACTTTTCCATCAAGCCATACATCATCCTGATCTGCCAGAAAAATATAATCCCCTTTAGCTGCGTTCAATACATTTTCAAAGTTCATAACAGGAGAGGCTTGTCCTGGACCATCAATTATCCTTATTCTTTTATCATGAAAACTCTTTATAACAGAAACTGTATTATCTGTTGAGCCATCATCTGACACTATAACCTCATCATTCTCACCAATTTGATATAATATTGATGACAATTGTTGATGAATAAACGTACCACCGTTATATGAAGCTATACAAACCGATATCATATTATATTTTTATTTATAATAGCACACCACAAAGTTCTATAAACAGCGAAAGTCCTGCATTTGAGCGACAACGCAACTGTATGTTTAATAACTAAATAAGCAATTTTCAATTTACAATTCAAACTATCTGTCTCAAAATTTACGGCTCCATCACAATATTTTTCAAATCGTTTCAGTAATTTACCTTTATCATTTTCCATATTCGAAAAATCTTGTAAACATTCAATGTCCAAAACTAAAACATTACGTATAAACCTCCTTATTCTTTCTACAAACTGGAAATCAGAAAAGTCCAATTCTACAGATGCATTATATCCTCCTGCCTCAATAAATTTATCAACTCGAATCATAAGTCCACTATTATAACTTCAAACTTATTAATATCATAAAAACCGGATGGTACTTTATTTAATAAAGATCTAAATGGCCTTGAAGGAGAAATATACTTTCCAGTCATAATTCTATGTTTTGGTACAAACATCAATACATCTGGATGATCTTCCAATCCTCTATTATATAAATCCCATGCATCTGATGGGAAAGTAGTATCCTGATCTAATAATAAAATCCACTTATAATTATTTTCAACTGCATATTCAGCTGCCTTATTATAATTTACCGATACTCCTGGATTTTTAGGATTCCAATAATATTCAAATACTCCATTGGCTAAATGTATTTCTTCATAATGGCTTATCGGGGAATTATCAAACACAAGCAAACAATCAATTTTAGAAAGATTTCTTTTGATAAAAGTTTTATACACCATACACTCTGATATATTTATGCCGTAAACGACAACAGCACAAACAATTTTTTCTTTTTGATTATTCATATTTTGCCCTGATCTCAATATTAAATTATTTATACGACTTATAACTAAATTTAGTATGGCACAATAAAACTAATATAACCATCTGAATTATTGACGAAAGCCCTTGGAATATCTGTTCATCAACAAATTGAGTTACTAAATAGGTAAAAATATAAGCATAAAGATACATCATTAAATTATTCCCTGTCTTTGAATACTTGTATATTACACCGAGAATAATCCCTTCAATTAATGCAAATACAAAAATACCAGTATAACCAAAATCTTTGAAATAGGTAGACATTACGGTATATACATTCGTTGGCAAAGGCGTGTCACAAAAATCTTTAACAATTGGAGGAGGAGTACCAACATTTATTCCTAAAGCACTCAATACACCATAAAAAAATCTTAATGTAGATTCCCCAAAAAGGGTTGATGAACATGGTGAAAGATTTCCAAAGGCAATAATAGAAGTCACAGTATATATAATCAACAAATTTCCAACCATTTCAACATCTGTTTCCTCATCAGAACCACCTCGCAATAGAAACATCAATGGAACTAATATAACAAGAAATAAAGATCCGTAAAATATTGGCTTTAAAGATATTTTTTGTTTTTCATATAAGATATACAAACTTGTAAATAAATACATAAACAATGTCATCTTACCCATTGTTGCAACAAAAAACAAAAAACACAGCAGTATAACTAACATTAATCGCCATTTTTTGATGTTATCGCGACTAACCTCAATAATAAGCAACACATTAATAACATAAACAAAATACTTGACAATTCCTAATTGGTTTTCCTCCGGATCAATGGCTTGTTCCCTTAATGTATAGAACAATCCTTCGGGTGACCCCAACATTATAGCATGTTGAATAGCTTTATAGACAGCAAAAGGAACTAGTACTAAAGTTATTAGTGTTATTACGTCAACATTTCTTTCACAAACTTTCCAAGGGTCTTTCTTATAAGAAGGGAATAGTATAAATGTCCCTACAGATGAAAGAGTGAATGTAAGTACCCATATCGTTATTCCGTAAACAAATTGTGGAGATACAAGGTAAAGCTCATTATGGACTAAAAGATAAATCGATAGTATTATTATCCATACAATAAGAGTCGTATTCCACGGTGAAAAAAATTGACGTTCCGGCATGTACGAGCAGAATCTTGGAGATAACAAAGATATCACCAACATTATAAAAAAAACAATCACAAGAATAACAATATTCGTCAGCATTATCACATTGTTTTTACTTATTCCATATTCCACATGCCATACCTGTAGACAAAAGCCTAAATTGTATTTTATTGCACCCAGCACATAACATATTTACTAACAACAAGGCAGCCACTATACCACAAAGACCAAAATTATTACCCAACAACAAAGCTAATGGTATATAGACCACAGCTTCAATAACCGTAACTATTGTTATCATATATATCTTGCCGATCCCAAAAAGGATATTTGAGTAACAGGTACTGAATATCAATACTGCTACGTAAACAGCCATTAAAGCTGAAAGCTTAAAATCGATAATAACATTATCACCAATCCACACACTATAAACCATGCCTGATACGGCAAGCTGAATCAACAACATCATGAAAAAAAATAACATTACCGTACTCATCTTTTTCATAACATTGTTTATCCATGTCCAATCACCCATTGAGTACGCATCTGTTGTAGCCGACCAAAGCGGGGCAGCCACAAGTGTAAACAACATTATGGCTAAACTAAAATACTTATAAGCAATTTGGTACGGCGTAACTTCTGATGGAGAAAGTATATTCGCTATAATAATATTTGAACTAGCAAATATTACAAGTCCTGCTATTTGTACAGCAAAAAATTTCAAGCCAAGAGCAAATAACCCTTTAAGTTCTTTTTTGTCAAATAAGCAAAAGGCCGGTCTCAAATATTTGTAACGTAAGAAAGTTAAAGGATATGAAAGCATGTAAACAAACAAAGGCGAAGCCGTATATATACATGCAACATCCATAAGTGTCAAATTGAAAAACAACGATAATCCCCAAATACAAACTAAAGACAATGTTTGCCCCATTACAACAAGCATGTTATTAATTACAGGCAACTGTAATCCTAAATAAACATTGCCAACGCACTTAAATATGAATGTAGTACCAACAAATACTATAGATACGCCCAATATACCATTAATATCAACAACACTAACAGACTCGACATTTAACAATGAATATAAGTCTACGTTATGTAAAATAACCAATGTCAACAATATTATAGGTATTATTATGCCTCCGAGCATAATAAATGTTGTACTCACCAATTTACGAGCACGCACTTTTTCGTCCTTAGCAAGAGCTTCAGCCAATTTATTTCTCAGTCCATTACCTAGTCCGATATCAAATTGGTCAATCCACAATAAAATGGAACTCATCGTAAGCCAAATTCCATATTCATATTGATTAAGACACTTCAACGTTGCTGGAACAAGTAGCAACTGTACAACACATCCCCATCCCTTTACAACAAAAGAACCGATAATGTTTTTTTTTACCAATACGGAACGCTTGTTTCCTTTAAATATCTTTTTTATAGACATAAAGAGCTGTTACTACAAAAGTTACGAACATCATGAATGCCACGAAAATCATACGTTTAGGTCCTGCAGGTTTAATGGGAACCGTTGCCGATTGCAATGTCGTAAACGCCGGAGTACGTTCTTGTAGCTTTGCCCTCGCTAACTGTAGTTGCTGACTTATTTGCTGATAATTGTTATATTGCAATTGCATTTCATTTTCTAAATTTTCCAATTTAGCCTTATAACTCTCTAATACAAGTTCTTGATTAGCATCCGAATAAACAGCATAAGATTTACGTGCATTGTCATAATTCTGCTTGGCTTCTGCATATAATTGTTTAGTGTAATCAAGATCTATCCTTGCTTTATTTGTACGATATTTTATAATGAACTCCTGTAGCCTAACCCGCGCAGTATCCGCTAAAGTTGCACAAACCAAAGGATCTTGGTCCTCCACCGATATCGAAATAACGCTTGTTTTCTTATCCACAGTGCAGTTCATCTTACTATTTATTATTTTAACTATATCATTTTGGGTCTTAGTCATTCTAAATGGATTGACTACAGCAATCCCACTACGAGCTTGATCTGTATCATTCTTAAAAATACTTTTAATCCAATTGAGAATATAATTCCACCATGCACTCTTCTGATAACGATACAAATATTCATAATAAGTTGTCTGTATCTTACCATCAAGTGTCTTTATCTTAACAGGGAACATACTAGTTTGAAAATCAACCGATCCCATCAAATCAGGATATAATTCTGGAACTATCGCATCCTGATTCATCATATTAGACATACTGAAACCTAAACTTGAAGCCAATGCACCTAGACCTCCTACGTTCGAAGAGTTTGTTTCAGGAGCCAATTTCACTACACATACATAATATCTCGGAACCGATAATATTAAAAGAGAACTCAAAACAAAAGCCACAGACAAACTGATTACAAAAAGCCGCTTGCGTTTCAATATCTTATCCAACCACAGCTTTAAGTTTATCTCACGAAGCCTTTCTCTCCTATTTTCCATTATTCCTGATTTTTATTCTATTTCAAAATATTTGCCAACGTTGCAATCATCGTCGCAATCGAGGCGGCAGATGTTCCGATAGACAGTTTCTCGGCTACTGACATTGTATTTATCTTCTTCTGAGGCACGAATATCTCACAGCCGGGCCTTGGCTTGGCGCCTTCGCTAACCTTGCCTATCATGCCGTTCATGTAAACAATGAATGTCTGGCTTTTCTTTGCCTTGGTACTAAATCCGCCGGCTTGATTGATATAATATTTAACCTTTTTGCCTTTCTGGAAACCTACGGTGTTGGGATACATCACCTCGCCATTGATTTTTACCGTAGCCGAATATTGAGGAACAACGAGACGGTCTCCTTCACGCAGAACAATGTCTGCGTCACTACCCGGGTTGGCAAGAGCCTTGTCAAGCTCAATACCAACCGAATAGGTTTCAGGTATTTCATATTTTTCCAACGCAGCAGAACTTTGCAGGTCTATCTGTTTGTTCTGAGCGGCGGCCTCTACTTGAAGTTGCCGAGCCTGTTCCCTTGCCATCTCCAAAACGGTCTCCATACGCTTGCGCTCGGCATCGTTAAGTTTGCGCTCCAACCGGGCACCAGGAACGTAGGCACGGTCGTTCACGCCTCCTGCGCTTTTAATCAGGTCGCTAAGGCGCTGATTCTTTTTAGATAACGTATAGGTCCCGCTGAACATCACCTCACCGTCCACAATTACATTCTGCTGTTTGTAGAAACCTGGGCTCTTGCGGACGTATACCTCATCAAACGGCATTAGCTTAAAGCCCGGTTCGCCGTCGATTATAAATCCGTCCTTAAGAGCGAAAGTATATGTGCGGGCTATTATCGAGTCGGTTGTCAATGCTTTTGGGTTGACAAGACGGCGCGATACATCCACCTTGACAGTAGAAGCCGTCTGCTTAAGACCTCCGGCCTGCAATACAAAGTCCTCAAGAGTCTCGTTATCAGCATATTTGTAGACACCGGGATAATTCACTTCACCGTGTATGGTTATAGTCTGTTCCTCCATCATTTCCTGCTTTGTGGGAATGAAAAGCACGTCGTTATTCTGTATTGGCACGTCGGCCACAGTACCGGCAAGTATGCCTTCCACGTCAACAGGTATAACTTCAAGCGTACGGTCAGGCTTCATACGGTGCATTACGGCACGGGCGGTAAAGGCTTCTTCCTTCAGTCCGTCGGCATGCTCTATCAGCGAGCGCACGCTCGTGATATTCCCGCCAACCTGGTACATTCCGGGACGGAACACGGCGCCCTTAATTTCAACCATGTTGGAGAAGCGCGCCAGGATGGAATCTACGCTTACGGAATCGGCATCAGCCAGCTGGAACGCGCTCATATCAAACTCGTCCACATTATAGACGGAATATTCGCGGCCAGTCTTACGCACCAACCTTACAGATTTCTTGTATGCGTCGCCCGTAAATCCGCCGGCATACTTGAGCAACGTTGCCACGCTCTCGTTCTTCTTCATTTCATAGAACATCGGGCGTTTTACCTTTCCCGTAATATTAACCAGGCAATCATACGGGCCTACGGAAATAACGTCGTTATCGGTAAGGCGGACATTACCCGTCAGCTTACCGTTAAGGATATAGTCGTAAATGTCGACGGTTGACACCAAGCGGTTGTTACGGTAAACTTTTATATTACGCAAAGTACCGAGGTCATTGGTGCCTCCTGCCATATAAAGCGCATGGAACACTGTGGCAAACGCCGGCAGGGTATATGTTCCAGGGTTATTGACCTCACCCATCACGTTTACCATTATGGTGCGTGTCTGGCCTACGGTCAGTTTTATTTTCGAACTACTGTAGCGCGAGCCGATAGTGGAACGCAGCCTTGCGTTAGCCTCATCCACGGTCAAGCCTCCTACCTGCACCGGGCCGTAGCCTTCAATCGTCACGGTTCCGTCTGGAGACACAGTACCCTCAATTGTTTTCTGAGAAGCGCCATAAATGTCTATAAACACGGCGTCGCCAGGACCGAGGCGGTAATTCCGTGGCGTAGCGATGTTCATGTCGGGCTCGAACGTAAGGTCTTTATTATTGAATATGTCACGGCCGAACACCTTTGTCTCTTTCTTGTCCTTGTCGGCTAAATACTTCTCAACGATGGCTGCCGTGTCAGGTATAAAGTTGTTCAGTTCGTCACGCATCATCAGCCAGTCCTCATTGCTCTCGTCATACACGCCCTCGTTCACGTTCTCACGTCCGTCAGACAGTCTGTACGATGGCAGGATGTCTTTTTCCGTTGCACGGGTTACCGTCTGCTTGGAGTCGCCTGTCATACGGTTGCCGGTAGTGGTCTTGCCGTTATTGGTACGCATGCGGTTGCCCGTTGCGCTTGAATTCGAGTTTACTGTGCCCAAGCCTTGGTTATTGGCCATACGCTCATATTTCTGCCTGACACGCCGAATCTGCGATATGTCAACGCCCCGCTGCATAAGTTTTGTCACAATCTGCGACTGGGACGTACCGGAAGAATTCTCTTCCACAACGAATTCAAGCACTTGTTCGTCAGTCATCGTAGATTGCGCTACGGCACACACCGGCAGCAACAACACAATGAAAACCAATATGAAGAATTTTCTTATATACATATTATAAAAATACATTATTCCATTAATTATAAACTTTCTGGCCCAAGCCCAGGCTGCGCCTAAAATTTCTTGCCTCTGAGCATGCTCGCCACCGTGCGGATTATTATACGGAAATCGAGCCACAATGACCTGCGTTCAAGATAACTGACATCCATCCTAAGCCTTGTCAACATCTTTTCCATCGTGTCCGTATATCCGTTGTACAACGTTGCTTCCGACGTAAGCCCTGGCCTCATCTTATATATAAGCTCATACTCTGGAGCTACGGCCGTGATTTTATCAATGAAGAACTTTCGCTCAGGGCGCGGCCCCACGAACGACATGTCTCCCCTGAGCACGTTCCACAACTGCGGCAGCTCGTCAAGATGGTGTTCACGCAGATACCGCTCAGTCCTGGTGGAGTTGCTTTCGTCACATCTTGCCACAAGCCTCGGCTCGGTCTCACGGCCGCTCAACGTCCTGAACTTGTATATCGTAAACGGCTTTCCGCCATATCCAATCCGCTCTTGGGAGAATATCACCGGACCGTTGCCCTGCCTTTTAAGCATTATATAGATTACAAGGTACGCCGGCGAGAGTACAATCAGGCCTACAAGCGCGGCCACAAAGTCAAGCGCTCGCTTCACTCCCCTTTGCATGGCACCCATAGCGTCGTGCCCCCGCACAACATCAGCCCTACCGTAACTATACAAACTGTCCACTTTTATTCTTCAGCCTTTTTCCGTTATTATACCATCAATATATATAACATGAAAAATCCGAAATTGTTGCAAAGATAGCACATTTTATTTTAATACAATCGTTTTTACCACCACTATTTTCATTACAGACTCCCCGCACTATCCGCTCGCGGCAGCCGTCGAAGCGCCAAAATCAAGCTTTAGCGGTCACACGAGCAGCCACTGTCATAATACATTGAAACACAACACGTTACAACAAGCCACATATTAGACTGCGAAAGACCGCATTTTATGTTCCAATTAACGGCCTTTTACATGCCGAAAGACCACCTTTCATAAAAACGGCAACAGCTATACATGACGCGATAAATCCATTCTACAATGAATAAAAAAAGTTAAAACAAGAGGCATACACTTGTCTGTCAACAGAAAAAGACATATCTTTGCATAAATATCTTCGTGCCAAAAGCACGTTGTCAAGGGGTTGACTGGATTTGACAGCGGGTTGGAATGGTACGTAAGCACGCGGAGCGCAGTCTGTCGGCTCCTGAATCTCGGCAGTCATAAATTTATCTGGCGAAAACAAATACGCTCTCGCTGCCTAATCGAAGCATAGTAGATTATCGGCTTAATCCAGTCACAAGGTGACAGGACGAGACATCGCTCGGAAGCTGTTGTTCCGAAGCATTCCGGTAAAGCGGTGCGGTTAAATCGGAAATAGTCATGCTCGGCCCCGCGCGCATGATGAAAATTCAGGGGATAAGGTCGTTGTTGGTGGTCCGGGTCTTGCAACGACACGAAAACCGAAGGCCGGAATAAGCGTGTAGAAAGCGTATGGTTTCCCTGTTTGGACGAGGGTTCGATTCCCTCCAGCTCCACTTTCACCAATCGTAAGTCCTTGAGTTTCAGTACTTAAGGACTTTTTTATTCCCAACTACTCCCCCATTTACTCCCCCCTTCTTCAATTATTACACATTCAATAGTATATTTTTTTCGTTTTTTATGATGTTTTTTTAAGCTGAAACAATTGATGTCCAGCCCATGATGCAAAATTAGTTATTTTCCCGTTTCCTAATATCTATATTCGCAAAATAATTGTAAAAACATGATTAACGACCTCTGTTGCAGGATATATTGAATGAGAAGTTTGGCACCATTTACAATGTATTACGTCTGTTGGAGAACCTCAAATCAAAATCATTATTTTAGTTGGGGAATTCGAAAACATTTAATGTCAATCATAAAATAATCGCGTGAAAAATTCACGGATAGATAAAAATATCCTATCTTTGCACATGGATGGCCAAAATATTGAGCCAGTTGATGTATAATAAAAAATAGAACCCATTATGATACTCCGTGTGATATTGAAAAATTTTCTTTCATTCAATGAAGAAGTACAGTTTGATATGTTTCCGAACATGAAAAGAACATCCTTGTCAAACCATATTGCGGTCATTAATGGAAAGCTGCCCGTACTGAAAATGGCTGCTATTTATGGAGCTAATGGAGCAGGAAAATCCAATCTATTGAAAGGCGTAAATTTCCTGAAGGCCATCGTCTTGAACAAGAGCTTCCTGAACAAGGAGAACGTAGGAAAATATATCTTTGCTTTAAAAGAGAATGCAGGTGCCGACCCGTTGGAGCTGACCATAGAGTTCGTTACAAAGTCAGGGATACCATTTATATACTCGATTGAAGTAAATAATACAGGAATCACGTTCGAAACTCTGCAAATATCCGGCTTGGGTTCCAAGGAGAATTACTATGTTTTCATGCGGAAGAATGGAAACGTGGAGTATGCGCTAAAACCTTCAGAGGAAGTTAATAATATGGTGTTGGGATGGATAAAAAAGAATCCGTTTGCAAGCCTGATGACTATAAATAATGATATGCCTGTATTGGCCGATGAAAATATTGACATTGCACATGGCTGGTTTGAAAACGAGCTTACAATCATAGGTCTTCATTCATTCAATCCGACTCTGATAGGAATCTTCAAGAACAATAATGAAATCAATCGATTCGCTTCGGAGCTTTTTAAGGTCATAGATCTCGGCATAGCAGGTATTAAGGTTGAGACTGAAAACTTTGACGAGTGGGTAAGTTCGCACAACATCAGCGATTTGCAGATGGATAAACTACGGGATATGCGTTCCGGTGTGTTGTCCGAGATAGTGGATTTTAGGAATACGCGAGCCATCAGCGTGGAGGACGGGGTAAAGAAGATAAGCCAGATGATGTTCAGGCAGTTTGGTGAGGGAGGTTTTTCCAGGGATATGGATATACAGGCTCAGTCCGATGGTACAGTACGTTTGCTGTCTCTTGTTCCGGCAGTATATGATGCCATGAAGTCAGGCAAGACGGTGTTCATAGATGAAATAGACCACAGCATACACCCCCATTTGGTTCGTGAACTGATACGCTATTTCTCTGAAAAGGGAACCAATGGCCAGCTTATCTTCACTACTCATCAAACCTGCTTGCTTAACCAAGATTTCCTGCGCACCGATGAAGTGTGGATGGTTGAGAAAAAGGACGGCTGCAGCCATATGTATTCGTTAAACGACTTCAAAATCCACAACACAATCAATATTGAGAATGGATACATGGAAGGAAGGTATGGAGCAATTCCGTTTATTGGTGAACTGAATATGTAAAACCTTGAGAAGATATGGATTTATCAAAACTTACATATTCAAAAAATGACCTGGAACGGGAACCAGTAGAACGTATCAGTAACTCCGCTTCAGGACGAAAGGGAGAAAATAAGAGGCTTGCAGCTTTGAATGTTCCTCCTGCATATCGAAAGGAAGAAGGGCTACTGTCAACCAGTTTGGTCTTTGTTATTTCAGGAGGAGAGAAAAGGGAGAAAGATTTTCTTCGGGAACTTATACGGCAACGTGAACTTCATTCATTGAGGATGGTTTTCATGTCCCAAAAAGGGCAGGGACTCCAACCATACCAGATGCAAGAAAGATGGGAACAAATCAAGTCTGTGGGAGAGTTTAAGATAGGCGCTCAGACCTTCCACTTGGATGCTGCTGATAAAGTTTTTCTTCTTTCAGATGTAGATGAATTTTATGACCAAATAGTCAAGATATTCAATTGCAACAAAAATGGCGAGCAAGGCCAATGGATAGTCAGCAATCCGTGTTTTGAGATATGGTTGTATTACTGCTACTTGAATGACCCCGAAAATGATTTGATGTGTCTAGAATCCGAACCGGTTGCAAAACGCAGCAAAAGGCTAAAAAACATATGCCCAAGTCTTGTCGCAGGTGGTATTAATCCATGCATAGCCTTTGAACACATGGTAGAAGGAATAGAACACAGTTTGGCTCATTTTGCCGTTGATGAAAATGGAATACCAACGTTGTTTGCGACTCAAATGCATGAAATGGCCCAATATCTTATTGATACAATGAACAATAATGCCGATGAGTATTCTGAATTCGTGCAACGAAGAAAAGCCTGGCGAAGAGAATTCACAAGAAGAGACGGTTAAACTTAAATGACAAAAATAAAAACCCGGATTCATCACCAGCAACTAAAAACTGGGAGAGGAACTACCGGGACTGCACTGCAAAATTACTAAAATTATTGATTCAACAAAGTTTCTCATTCAGAATATAGCCATAAAAACAATACGAAAAAGAGTTAATACTTGAAAACTTGGTATTTTTGAACGAAATGGAGGAAGTTAATGTCGCGACAGAAAATACGAACCATTCGTTGGGCGAGAAAAACGCAAGTAACAGGGATTACACATATTCTGAACTCGGACGCTTAACGGGAAATTTAAAGGATTTATGATTCCTACTATTACATATGATTGATTTTGACAAAAATGTATAATCCTGTAATGAATGATTATTGAATATGAAAAGCTATAATAAATAATATTGGTAGGAACAAGAGGCAAACACAATGCAAATAATCGTTCATGGAAAATCATAATATAGATGAATAGTGTAAAGAAAGGCGATGATTTTGAATTGCGTACATATCATATCTTGCGTAAATTGTTAGATAATAATGGACTAGAAATTCAATTAAAAGGTCAAAATGAATTTTGGATAGTTCCGTCATCCGCTCATATAAAGCAAAAGGATAAGAAAAAATTTCCTTGGGGTGATTCTGTCATAAATGATTTAACAATAGAAGGCGTAGAAAAGCAAAATGATTTTTTAATACTCATAGAGTGTAAAGATTATGGCCATCCTGTTGACAGGGGCGATATTGCAGAATTCAATACACGTATTCAAGATTTAAAAGCGACCAAAGGAATATTCATAACGACAAACCGTTTCCAGGCAGGAGCTATCAATATGGCTCAATATCATAATATCGCATTAATTAGAGTTGACATAAACGATACAATTATATGGGATTTACATCGTATAGGGAATCGACACGGAATGAAATATCTTGAAGCATGTGAAAAATTGTGTTCTGAAACATTACCGACTACAGTTATTGCATTAGACGGATCCGATATTTATAGTTCATTGTCGGATTGTTTTTGCTGTATTTTGGATATAATACCTGGACCAATAAGTCAGTACGTTCCATATCTCACGAATCAACAAATTCAGCAATCTGCAAAAGATTTCTTATGTGGAAAAGATTATGTAATGATACCGGATTGTATTTTAATGTTTTATATAATAAAAAACAATATTGCTTTTGATTACAATGCTGATTGTGGAGAGGTTATTGGTAAATATAGTTTTATGGAGAATAAAATCTATATATCAAGATTAATAACCGATGAACATCGGAAACGATTTACAATTGCACATGAGATTGGACATGCCATGCTTCATCGCAAATTATTAAAAGATTATATTTCCGTTGCGCAAGATTATGATATAGAATGTCTTACGGGAAGGGCAAAATGGGAAATACGTATAGAAACCCAGGCTAATATCTTTGCGTCGTACCTTTTAATGCCACATATACCTTTTATAAATTATGCGATGGAAATAAAAAGCAAATTAGATATTCCTCTTTGTTGTCCGTTTTATCTCGACAATCAAGAATGTAATATTAAAACATGTGACACTGCTATTAAAGAAATAGCCAATTTTTTCAAAGTGTCGTATATTGCTGTAAAAATGAGGTTATTAGCAGAAAAACTGTTGATTGAAAGGTAAAGTGACAGAATTGCCCATAATATGTATTGGAAAGTATTTCTTTTCATATCTATTCCCATTTTTATGTCAGTTATTTGGGAAATATAAATTGAAAATTTTTGAATACGCATTTAAGAAAAAAATAAAAGAAGGACAGCCGTTTAGAGCCATCCTTCCTTGTGATAGTTAAAATTGTTCCCTGCTTACTTCCTGTCCGTTATCATACCAGTAAACGTTCAAGTTCTCTGTTGTCATCCACTGGCAATTATCCAGCCTGAAGCCGTATTTGTCCTCCAACGTTGACAGATATTCCTCGAAGTCGTTGTATTGTTCGGATTCTTTTACCTCTTCGTCAGTCAGCCTGATTATGTTCAAGACACCGATGCAGAAGTCGAGGATTATAACATACCTTGGTTCCATCGCATTTCCGTTCTTGTCAGATGTATATTCGTTGCCATAGGATAGAGCCGTTTAACCTTTCCGTAAGCTGTCTGTTGGTTATTGGCGTTTACGTTGACATTTAGTTTTATTCCGCCAATCGTGATGTTGAAGTGATACCTAATCATGCTGTTTGCTTTTCATTGTCCATAAACCATTTCTTTATTCTCTGAACCGTGCTTATACCGACTTTCTCGCTCTTGGCAATAATTCTTATCGGGTAGCCCTTGCGGAGAAGTCTTATCACACCGGCGTATTCCTCCTTCATCTTGTCATCGGGTTTCCTGTAGCCAGCCTTTCTTCCGACTTTCCCTCCGTTAGCTACAAACTGTTCCTTTCCCGAATTGAGTCTGAACTTTATGTTTTCTCTCTCCATTTCCGCACATGTCCCAAGTACGGCTATGAATATCGTAAGGAATGGATGCTCTTTCCCGTCGGCGTTGAATATCGAGAGCTGCTCTTTCTGAAAATATACGTTCAAGTGCTTCTCCTTGCAAAGCCTGACATTATAGAGTACGTCGTCAACGTTCCTTCCGAGGCGTGACAGTTCCGAAATGAGAAGTATTCCTATTTTATTCTTGAAACAATACGACAGACACTCTTTCAGGATTGGCCTTTCCTGTGTTTTCCTTGCGCCTGATATATGTTCCTCGTATGTTTTCACGATTTTCAGGGATTTTGTTTTCGCCAATATTTCCAAGTCCCTGATTTGCCTTGAAGTATCCTGCCTGTCATTGGTAGACGATACCCTGGCGTAAACTACTGCTGTTGTTTCCATATAATTCTTTGAGTTAAGTGAATACAAAATAATGTGCCCAATCCAACATTATGCCTGTTATTTGAACACAAAACGGATTGAACACATTTTCGGTTGTCATAAATAACAAAAACAAGGATAAGTGATTTTTGAGTTTCTGTAATATCACTCGTTTTCACATATCCCTGCATTTAATAGAGTTTAGCCTTTCAGGTATTCAAGTATTTACCATAAGTCAATGTTTTACGAAAGGTGATTTTTCTTATAACCGCCTTTCTTGTCTAATTTCCTGTAAAAAGCTCAAATATTCTATAATCAGACCGCTTGTTTCCTTAGCCATTGTTTTACCCTTGTTTCATAATTTTCGCAATATTCCACGTTTCCGTCTATAACAGAAATCAAGTTGTCAAGATAAACGTTTTTTATTGTAATTCTGTTTTTGAGATTATCGTCAGGAGTAAGGGTGACAGTGAATGTATCCGAGCCTTCATCATACTCGACTCTTACATACCCCGTCATCTTGAAGCCCTGTACATGAAACTCCGTGCCATTTTCCAATGTCCTAACCGAAGCGAAGCATATTCCCCAGCTTAAAGGGATTACACTGTGCTGGAATATTCTCCAAATGTATCTTGCCATTGAGGTTCTGTTTTCTGTCGTGTCCATAATCCTTGTTGTCTTGTTTTTTTATTGTTTTGAATTTGATGTTTTGTTGATTAAGATTACACTGAAAACCATCCGAATTATAAAAGACCGTCAAACGTATTGTAAAAGACCGTGTTTTGCTTTCCAATAGACCATGTTTTAGAGCCTCATTTGCCGTCTTTTGTATCGTCGTTTTCATCGTGCCTTTAATTGGTTGATATTCAGCGATATAAGAAAATGTGATATTTGATTAAGCGACATCCCCGTTCCTTTCGTAATAGAGTTCTGCTGCTTCATCGTCACATATCATAGCGAAGTCGTCAAGTCCAAGTAAAGGATATTCATCATGGTAAAAGGAATGAAGGTCGGCAGGTGTCAATGTAGGGTCTGAAATAAGCGAATCCCTTACCAGTTCATACATTTCCTCATACTGTTCCCACCAAACCAACTGGCAGTCATAACCCTTCATCTGTCCCGGTTCATGAGGATATACCTTGGTGCAGCTTGTTATGATGTGCTCAATGAAGTCAAGGCATTTCATCAGGTCGTTCTTGTCTGTAAACTCGTTATCGGTATGTGGCTCGTAATAACCGCAGGAAACATTGATGTAAGAAACATTTAATCCGTTCTCCTTCAGTTGCTCAACGTCGGTCATCATTCCTTCTGTCGGTGTATAGCCAAACTTTTCAGGCGTTATGCCCCTTATGAAATCGTCCGAGCAAATGTCCATGAAGCCGATTTGGGTTATTACGTCTGAATGTTTCCCCTCCTGTCGGGCTGGATAACAAAACGGCAGTCATTAAAGAATTCCATGTTTGCCTTACTGCTTCCAATACATCCCACTTCCTCACCTACAAAGAATGCAACTTTTATTTCGTTAAACTTCTGGAGGCATTGAAGGCATAACCATACACCATTTTTGTCATCAGCTCCCAAACTGCAAAAACTCCTTTCCTTGGGACTGTAGCCAAACAACAAGTCCTTGGTTTCTATCACCGTAAAATCTGTCGGATGGTATTGTCTGTACCTGATCCAAATGTGCTACCATACAGGGATATGTATCTGATGTTCCCTTGGTTATGTATATGTTCCCCGTGTTCCAGTCAAGGTCTATCTTAACGTTTGATATGTTCTTGTCAACCCACTTGCAGACGAAGGAAATTATCTTGCCCTCGTATCCTGACTTTGAGTGGATTTTATAAAGCTGTTTTAAAAGTTTGAAGTCCATATTTTTTACGTTTTTTGTTTTTTTAATTTTGATTTTTCTGTTTTGTTGTTGAGCCATGATGTTTTAATTGTTGTACTTTTTAATTCGCAAGCTATGCCGCCTTGAGTTCCATTTGCTTGTTCTCCGAGATATAACAATCCTCCGCCTTCTCCTTGCATCCTTCCGAACAATAGCAGCTACCTGTCACTTCCGATTCATGTCCGTCATCCTTAACAAACCATTCGCCGCACCAAGGACAACGGTCAACATCCTCCTCGTGATAGTACATTCCCTCCGGAATCAATCCATACAAATTCTCCAAGGTCGTCAACACTGCAACTGTATTCCCTTCCGTGGTACATTACTATTGTCGTATCGAAGTCTCCGTAACATTCATGAACTCGTCATAGCTTTCATCATCGTTCTCCTCATACCCGTCAATACTTCCGTCTGTGGTATCAAGCTCGTAGTCGTAGCCGTTTACCTCGTAGTTGTATGCTCTTGCTTCCATATCGTACCACTTGAAGGAATCCTGGTATGAAAGGGTGTCTTCAGTGCCCAAGTCGCAGTCTATGTAGAATTTCTTGTCCTCCAACGAATTACCCTCTATATCGACGAAACTTCTTGAATGGTGGCAGTCATATCCAACTTGCTTGTACCCGTCTATGTAGCCCCCAATTATCAATGCGTTAACCAAGGCGCGTTTCAATACGTCGTCCTGACTGGTTGAGTATTGTCTTTCAGCAAGTCTCCAGATTCTTTCCGTTCCTTCCTCATAAACCTTGTTGAAGATTACACATCTCGCTATGATTTTACCTTGCTCATTTTTAAGGTATGCTGCACTTGCGTCAACTGAGTCATGGTAGAAATAATGGTATCCCTTGTCGGTCATGCAACTGTAGAAGTCTCCATCGCACTTGTTTGAATCGTAAATATCCCTGAATTTATCATCAACGAACAAACGGTTTTCCTTCGGTTGTGATGAAAGAGAAAAAGCCTGCCAGTCCTGTGTGAAGCATTCCTGTAGGTAGATAACCACTGATTCAGGTAGTTTTTTCCCGAAAGAGGTATCCTGTATGAGCTGTCGGATGAACTTTCCTGCCTTCATCTTGAACACCTTACCTCCGTTGTCGTGGTTGATGTACCTTACAGCCCTTGAATCACCGTCTTCACATATCCCGTTGTACTTGTCGGTTTCATATTTGCCTGAACGGAAGGTATAGTTAATCAGGTTTACTTCATATTGTAAGCCATCATCCTCGCCTGAATCCATAATCTTCTCAAACATAATTTTCTTTAGGTCCGCCATATTGGTGATGTTGAGAAGCGAGAAATTGTCGGTTCTTATAGCATTTCTTAGTAAGTTCCTGTCCTTTATGAAGTCGAGCAGGATTTTGTTCCTTCTGCTTGTTCGTTGTTGTCATGCTCGATTATTCCAAAGCGGCAGTTGAAGCCTTCGTATCCGTCAAAATTGTAGTATAACATAGTCGTTCTATTTTTAATGGTTAAACTTGAAATTGATAAAACGAAAAAAGGCAGGACACTCCACCGTTGTATTTGTTTTAAGTGAAATGCCCCGCCCTTTGATTAGTTGTAGGTTAGGTAATAAATATCAGACTGCAATCATCAAGCTGCCCGAAACGTTTGAAGTCCTCTCGTATGGTGAAAAGTCAAGTTCTGGATGGTCTGCCTTGAATTTATTGGCGTTAAATGATAGCCTTGTGGTCGGCAGTTTTCTTGTCAACCTCATTGTTCCTGTATCCCATGTTTTCACCCCCTTGCTTTCCATATCCTCCAATATCTCGGACTTGATTTCGCTCAGTCTTGCTTCCGTCTCGTTCTTGGTCTGGATTAGCCGCCTGATGTAGTTCTCCTGTTTCCTGTATTTATCGGGTATGGAGTAAGGATTTACAAACTGTTTTCCTTGCAAGTCTGTATAAAGAAGCTCCTTGCAGATGTCACCTGGTATCCTTTCCACCGGCATGATATTTCTTATGTGGTCGAATGTTCCGTCCTGCTTGGGTTTGTTCCTAATATGGAGTATGAACAGATTACCGACCTTAGCTCCCTTGTTCTGTAACTCGAAGAAATAGGCGTAGATTGATAACTGCCATCTCGCTTTCTCCAACTTATCCGGTGTCATTATTCCGTAAGTCTTGATGTCACCCAAAGAAAAAGTATCATCGGAACTTCTGTAAACCTTGTCGATGTTGCTTGCCCAGTTCTCCCCATCAGTGACAGTGTATTCAGACCTTTCATGTACGAGGTTGTTTTCTTGGCACAAACTTATATAGTCCAATACCTCTTGTGTCCCGTCGTTTATCCAAGAGCTGTCGAATGCTTCAATTGACTCATGAACTTCAGTACCATACCTTGCTGCTTCTTGTAACATTCCTTCCGGTACATTGTCGAACTCATCAGGGAATAGTTGCCTTTGCAGCATTCCAGTAATTCCAGATAGCTGTCTGTTTCCCAGCCAATACTCGTGACGCTCCTTATTGAAAAGAACGCCGCTGTCTTTCAATTCAATTCTTGTCGTTTTCATTGTTATTGATTTTAGTTGTTTTTTGTTTGATTTTTCATTATTCATTTTTAATTTTTAATTTAAATCTTATGCTGCCTTTAGTTGGTTCTTCCTTTCAGTGAACAGTGCTTTTATTTCAGCGTTACCCTCAACCTCGTTCCTGTGTTGGTTGTAGAGTGAAAGAAGCGAGGCGTTGTCATTACAGGAAGATATTGCAGCCTTTATCCCCGAATACTTGTCAGTTGATTGTTGAGTTGTGGTGGTCGTATGTGAAGGAGTAGTAATCTTTGTTCTTCTTGTTGTTTGTTTTTTTGCAAATTGTTCTCCACCACAAGGTTCTCTTCATTGTGCAAATCCTCTCCGGCATAAACGTAAAGCCCCAACCCGAACGAACATGGCCAAGTTTTTAACCAGACACCTCATTATTGCCTTGTTGACATCGAACATAGTCGCAGCCTGTACCCTCTTTTCTACGTAGGTTTTCTTATAGCTGTCATAAACTTGGTATGTATAAGATTGTTTTTCATCGCCTTGTTCTTCGCGTCCATAACAGGCAGCCACATCTCGTAAGTTTGGTTGTCAGCCGTAACCTCTGTATAAACAATCAGTCCTGTGTTCGGGTCGTTGAAATATGGCAGGTTTGTTGCAGGGTCTTTTATTATCCTGTATTCGGCGTTTGGATAAGCTCTCTTGAATTCAGCCCAAGCGTTTGCCCAACTAAGGTAGCTTAACTTGTCATTCTCCCGTCGTTCCAATTTGTCCGAGAGGTCGAGTGAATAAAGGGCGTCGAACATTGCTTTCCTTCTATCTTCTTCCGTTTCGTCCTTCGGTAATGTCGGTCTTTCAAATCTTGTTTTTTTTTGTCATAATTGTTTTGTTTTATAGTTATTATTGATTTAAGTCGAACCAAACAAAAAAGGAGGGACACACTTGTTTTTATTTAATTGATTGTGTATCTCTCCTCTTGTAATTGATTTTGTTTAGCCGTTTCCTTAGCTTATGAACCAGGAATATCCTTCAGTGTCATCCCCGTTTATCGCCTTCTGTATACCTATCGCAAAGTCGGTGCAGTTCTGGTTCCTCTCAAGCCATTTGTCGATATAGCTTTGTTTGACCGCTTCATTACCGAGTTGCATAAGGTTCCAGCAGGTAAATCCGTCACAGCTTGTTATTCCGAAGTCTGGGTTCGAAACATAATTCCTTACCATTGCGTTTACAGCCGTATCTCCAATAATAAGCTGAGGTAGTTTTCTCTGTTCGTTCATGGGTAATGCTTGGTAAAGCCTCATTCTACCTATAATCTTACAGAAAAGTTCCTCTGATATTGGTGTCGCCCTCAATCCTTCAAGCTGGTGTAAAGTATCATCCATCATAGGCTCGAAACCACCGAATAACTCAAAGGTCTTTTGCATTATATCAGCCTCGGTCAAGCATTCAATAGTTCCCGAATAACCGTCACAGGTCAGCATTAAGTTTGAACATACACGGACCTGCCAGCCTACGAACACCTTGAACTTCATCGCCGATTTCCTGCTGTATAATTTGTCCTCGTTGTACGCCCTCACTCCTCCAATACAAAGATGTACAGTTTGTCCGTTGATGGTTCTTGTTAAATTGGCCACATGACAGCAGAAAGCCATCCTTTGGTAGAATATTGTCTTTTTCCTTCTCGGTTAGTTCGTATGCTTTCTTATGTTGGGCAGATGGGATACGGCCAATAATCGGATGTGAAGCCCTTAACTCAACTGGCGTAAGCTCTCCGAATACATTGCTTGCCACCTTTGTAACCGCTGATATGAAGTTCTGGTGAGATATTGTAAGGCTGTTATCGCTGAACGTTGGTATGATGTTCCTCTCGGTAAGTTCTTCAAGCGATATTTCCTGTGTATTACTCTCGATGAAGTTGGGATGCCTTTTACCTTTTGCTCCATCGTCATTTGTTATAACCTCACCCTCGAATGGCATGGTTATCGTCTGTTGGTTGTTGTTTGTCTTCATTTTACTTGTGTTTTTGATTGTTGTTTACCCGATGTTGAAGAAATAAAGGACTGGATGTTGGGGCATTCTTATTATTTTAGCCTTACTATCCAGTCGATTTGCAGCACTCTTGTTTATAGGTATTATGCTGCATTTCGTTGTAGTCTTGTCTTTCTTTGTCTTTTCCATGTTCCCAAAGATTTTAAACGATGAAAAACTAAGGAGGCTCCCGCGATTCCAATAGTTTCACGATTACCCCCTGTAATTTCTTTATTCCCTTCAAAAGCGTTGTTATTCCTTCGAAGAGATTAATCAGAACGTCGAGGTCTTTGTCATTAAGCACTCTCAACGCCGTTTGTTTCTGCTACCGAGTCAGATACTGTGATAGCCTTTTTGTTTTTACACTTGCCAATGAGATTTTTGCCCAAGTCAATGGCCTCGATTAAAGTCACGGTCACAACCAATACTTTGTAACCTGTCCTTAAAATGTTCCTGATTTCCATAATTGTCTGTTGTTTAATAATGATTAATAATTTGTTTTCCTAATACACAATTAAGGCTTTCAGGGTTTCTCAGGCGGAAGAAAATAAAAAAGTGAAAGGGTGAAAAAGTGAAATAACGGTGAGAAGGTGAGAGGGTGAGAAAGTGAGAACTGAAAGTAATTGTAGATAAGGTGAGGAATAATGTTATTTTACAAGACGATGGAAAAGTTGTGCTCATGGATATTTGCTAACGTAGTTCCTCTAGTGATACAATTGATAACAATTTTTTACTAACTGAGATAATCCCTCTATATAGGAAATATGGTGTTTCCAGTGGGATTTTTTGTTATTTTCAACTGTTCACTAGCAACACCTCTGGTAGAAAGTATCCACAAACAACACAACAAATGATGGAGAAAAAATAAAAAAGCCGAAACACCATGCTCTTCACACAATGTCCCGACCTCCGCTTTAGGTTCACCATATTTCCACAAAGATGCACTCAAGGCAAATAGTTTCCGTATGGGTCGTCACCAAGGCCTTTAAACTGACAACTTTTTTTTCTTGGTTGCCTTTTCCACAGATTCTTCATAGTGGTGTCTCTTGCCTGATTGTTGTTTGGCCTGTAGATTAATTATTTTTTATTTTCTCTACAAGCCAAACGATAATCCGAACCAGCTGTTTTCTTGACTGTCGGATAAGGGTGATATTTGTCGTATCGTAATCCCTCATTATTAAGGCTTTGGATGCTTTTCGTACTGACATATTCTAAAAGACGGCAAACCACATTTTGAATGAAGGGGCTTGTTGTCATTCAAATAATTTGTTTACATTTCCTTTATTTTAGGAAACAATATTTGTTTTTGTCACCCAAGCAGGGAAACATGAACCATGTAAAGAGCAAATCACCCGAACAAATCACTATGGCTGCCGGTGTCTATAAGTATTAGCAACAATTCGTCATCCTTTTGCTCCCATACAAGTAACCAGTCAGGAGTTATATGGCACTCCCAGCAATCCTTATATGCGCCTTTTAACTTGTGGGGATGATATTTAGCCGGAAGACTGCCGTTTTCAGACAAGATTGTAATGACTTCCCGGAATTTGCCCTCGTCACATCCACGCTTTAAGCACTTCTTGAATGAGCGTTTAAAGAGATTGGAGTATCTTATCGTATAACTCATTCCTTGAGGCTTTTCATCAGTACGTCGATGTTGTCTGACGTGAATGGAACGGAGAGGAAAAATGGAGTTATATGGAGAAAGACCAACGATTCAGGCACATATAAAGCCCTCGGAAATTTGAATAAGGTAATTATATAAGGATTTGATATTTGGTTTGATTTGTTTGACGGGATAACATTGGAAAACACAGGAGAATTGATGTTGGCATTGATTATTCCCCGACACTCTTTTTTGACAGGATAAGGCATGGTTTTCTTTTAATCACTGTAATATGACATGGTGGTTCTAATGAGTTCCAGACCTTATCCTCGACTACGGAAATAACTAACCAAAATACAGAAAATAAAAAATAGAAATAACCATAAAAATAAACAGCTATGAAAAAATATAGTGACAAAACAGAACGGATAATCATGAGCAACGGCAACGTAATGGAGGTAAAGTACAAGTCGGAGTTGTTGGAGCAGATTAGGCAGGACTTCGAGATAATGGAGAGTGAATCGTCGGACATTGACCCCGGATTTTTCACTGAGGATGACGTATGGTCTTTGTATGAGTTCCTTTTAATGAGGCACAAAGACGATTGGTATGTAATTGACGATATGAAGGATTCAGACACAGAGGATTCCTATTATGCCGAAGCTGCAAAAATAAGGAAGGCATACGGGACAAAGGCTGATTCACAAGACCTTAAGATGTGGTATTTTGCCCAACAAGGATAGGAATAAGGAAGCATATCAAGGGAGAGATATATACTGTTTTCTATACTTGTGATTTTGAGGAGTGTTTCATTGATAGGCTGGATTCGTATTTCAACAAGAACAGGTTAATACCGATAAGCCCTGTGATACATGAAGACTGGAAGGTGAAACTCGATGGTATGAAGATAAGGAGCAATACCAAAAGCGAGATTATAACCTTGGCCGGAAGTGACTCCAGAATGCAGGAGGCCATAGTCCAGGGAAAAGAGTTCAGGAAAGAGGTTACGTTTGATTTTCTTGATATGTGTAAGGTTGAGATAAAGATAAAATGATAAAATATACTCCAACTTCAAAAAAACAACAAAAATACTGAATAATACAATAAACAATTCAACACCAATATCATAACTTACAACCTAACAAAAATAACTAGCCTGATAAAATACTGATTGTTGATAAAACCAGTAAAATAAGTGACGAGCAAAAAATCAAATAAATTAAAAATGCACAATGAACAAAACTGTAACAGGTAAAGAATATCACGGTCAAAAAACTTATCATTAAAAAACATCGGCAAAAATAATGAAGTAAAAATCGTGGCTAAACAAAACAACAATAAAATCTATCGTGGCTAAAATTAAAAGCAAAGTCAAGAAGGGTTTAATAATGTAGACAAAACATTAATGAAAAACAAAAAACAGGGACAATCACTCACTTCACCTTACACACCTCACTGAACAAAATGATAAAAGTAGAAGTTCGGAGTTGGTTTCATTAGGCATAGCATCACAAAAAACAAAAATGACAGGTTGGATGATATTTAAGCCTGATGAAAAATTGTGGAGTGAAAAATGGTGATGTTTATGATTTTGATGTTTCTGTTGTTTGAGTCTTATTTGTTTTGTTAGGATTGTTGTTATCGGTTAAAGAAAAAAATGCAAATAATAATGGCTGGTGAAAAGGTTGGTGAAATTCGATGCTGTTAATTATGGGCCTTGAAATGATGTCCTTAAATGTGAAATTGTGCATCGTTGTTTTCTGCTTTTGTTTTTATCAAGTATGTTATGGTGAAAGAGGAAAAGTCAATGTTGTTAAGGGCAAGATTTCAAGGTGCTACTTCTCGATATATCTACTAATTATACAAAGGGACAAAAATATTATCCAGACAAGAATGATAGCTACCCGCCTTTTTCCAATACACCTGTTAATATTATAGAGAACAATAAAAAGGCGTATAATAGTTGTAAAATACAATGAAATACAATACGGAACAATGAAGTAAAGAAAATACCTACTTCGTGGTAAAAAGAGTGGTGGGAGAGAGATGAAAATAAAGGGTGAATCAATGGGGTAAATCTGGTGGAACAAAAAATTAAATCAACACTACTCTCTCTCACCACTGTCTTTAAGGGACGAAGGACCAATCTCTTTACTTCTTTTATCACTACTATATTCAACAAAAATAAAGTACAAGGATAACAACACATTACACAGTCTTAGCATCCTCATTGAAAAACAGTATCAAGAAAAACAATGATAAAGGATACAACAATCAATGAAAGGCTAAATAAAGTCAATTAAAAACAATAAAGTAATTATGTTGTATGTTCTTTATCCTTGTTCATTGTATCGGATGTGTCAAGTAAAAAATAATCTGACAAAATAATTCAACAAAAATAAAGAACAAAATGATTGAACTAATAAACAACAGACCTCCTTGATAGCTGAAAAGATTTGTGTTGCTGAATTTATTCCTCGGTTTAACAGCAACGAAAAATAATCTATCAAGGAAATAATAGAATAAAAACCAAGGAAAAGATTATCTAAAAAGAGAGAACAAACCTTGCTATGCTCCATGACAATACAAATCCCGAATACCATTACAACTTGTTCATGCAGGTCAGGTTCAAGTTATATCC